>OGDF01000017.1_pt1 | contig 213501 bp, 203 predicted proteins | sample 1570141 | NCBI WGS metagenome assembly OGDF01 (sample SAMEA4370581, study PRJEB24528) | human gut metagenome | reverse complement strand
CCTCGACTCGCAAGGGGGACGCGTCCCCCTTGACTCCCGATTATGGATTGCGGTAGGCGGAACACGCACCGCTAAATTATAGTTTTTCCCACAGTATACTTGCATTTTACTTTCGCTGTGATTTTTTTATTAAGCGCCACAATCACGGCTAACAAAATCCTGCCGGCGTGAGCGCAGGAAAATACAAAGCCAGTACATCAGCACACTGAGAATAAGCTGAGGGAGCATCAGCACCAGAGCGACAACCATACAGCCAGCCCCGCCGAATATCGCCGCTGAGATCAGTGAAACAGCCGTACAGACTAAAATCACTATCAGAGTACCGCGCGCTTCAATGCGGGTGAGAATACTGTCCTTTCGAACAGCAATAAATCGGAACGGCACCAGTAAAACAGCAGAAATTACCGCAGTAACAAGGAAAGACGCTCCGAGCGCCAGCAGCGATAAAGCTCCGTTTAATATCTCGCCGCCCAGCTGTGCCAGCGGTGTGAAATCTGTTCCGTCAACGTATATGCTTCCATCAGTCTGGAACTCCGGTTCTGATGACGATATCCCAGCCGCAAATACGAACGCCAGTACGCACAGCACGACCTGTATCAGCGCAAAAACTACGAACCTCGCTAATGAACGATTTTTCATAATGCCACCCCCTTCCAGATTATATAATAACACAGCTCCCGTACTTTGTCAATTAAAAACATATTGACAAAACCGCTGTAAAGTGCTAAAATCAACTTGGCCGCCCAAACGCGGAATGATAACAGAAGGTGGAACAAAATGGCTATAGAAAAAGTAAGAGAATACTTCGCAGGCTGCGGAATGGCAGACCGCATACTTGAATTTGACAGCTCCAGCGCAACGGTGGAGCTTGCCGCCCAGGCGCTCAGCTGTGAGCCGCGCCGCATCGCTAAAAGCCTCTCGTTTATGCTAGGCGAGGAGCCGATACTTGTCGTAACGGCTGGCGACGCGAAGGTCGACAACGCAAAATACAAGGCTAAATTCGGCAAGAAGGCAAAAATGCTGACCCCTGACGAAGTAGTTCAGTTTATCGGACACGCGATCGGCGGAGTATGCCCGTTCGCAGTGAACTATGGCGTGACTGTATACCTCGACGAATCGCTCAAGAGGTTCAGCACCGTGTTCCCCGCCTGCGGAAGCAGCAACAGCGCGATTGAGCTCACCATACCTGAGCTTGAGGAGCACTCCGGCTTTACAGAGTGGGTAGACGTCTGCAAGGGCTGGGAGTAATGGCAGTTTTGTGCTGACCGATGTCCGTATAATTAATGCTGTTACGGAATAATTGTGCTATAATAAAGTTACAACGTTAATTCCAGGAGGGTATTATGGAACACATCAGACCTATCATTGCAGTTATGCTTTCGGCACTTTTGTGCGGTTGTACTCCCGCTGCCGGTTCGTCCGGGGACAGCCAGAGCCAGGCTGAATTCTCGCCGGAAAGCGGATTCGCGCTCGGTTCGGCGGTACCTTCACAGCCCGGCGGGATAACAGTTCAGTCGCTGGACGCTCCGACCGGCAAGAACCTTCCGGACGGCAACCCGCTTATTTCAAACGTTTTCTGCGCAGACCCCACCGCTGTGGAGTACGAGGGCAGGCTTTACATCTACGGAACAAACGACAATCAGCAGTACGAAGCGGTCGGAGCCGATGGAAAGAACACCTATGAGCATATAAAGTCACTGGTGATACTCTCCACTGACGATATGGTGAACTACACCTACCACGGCATAATCGACATCGCGGAAATATGCCCCTGGGCGCTGGCGTCCTGGGCACCGTCGATAACCTCCCGCGTTGAGGAGGACGGTCTCACTCATTTCTATCTCTACTTCTCAAACAGCGGCTGGGGTACCGGAGTCATAACCTCCACTTCTCCAACCGGGCCGTGGTCAGACCCTCTCGGGGAATCCCTTTTGGACGGCAACACGCCGGGACTTAACGGGTGCAGTTCCCCGTTTGACCCGGGCGTATGCATCGACGACAACGGCACCGGATGGCTGGCTTTCGGAGGCGGCGACGGCGGCTCGCGCATAGTTAAGCTCGGCGACGATATGGTGAGCATCGACAGCGACATTGTGAAAATCCCATCTAAATTCAATTTCGAGGCAAGCGAGCTGAACTACATCAACGGAACCTATGTCTACACTTACAACAACGACTGGTCGAGCCACACTGACGGGTGGGACGTCGACGGCGTAACGCCTCCGCCGCAGTGCAGCATGTCCTACATGACCACTAAGACCCCGCTTGACACGGATAGCTGGGTATATCAGGATTATTACTTCAAGAATCCCGGCGAGTATGGACTTGAATACAGCAACAACCACACCCACCTGCAAAAGTACCAGGGTAAGTATTATCTGTTCTACCATGCGATGTATCCTCAGAAGGCGCTTGGAACGTACGGAGGATTCCGCAGCCTGTGCGTGAACGAAGCGCAGGTCGACGAGGAAAACGTAGTCATTGAGAAAGTCACCGGCGACAAGGCGGGAGTTTCCCAGATAAAGAGCCTCGACCCCTATCAGCCGGTACAGGCGGAGACCATCGCGGCATGCGCAGGCGCGTCCTACGCTCCTGCGGAGGGAAGCGGCAACATGACGATCTCCTGCGGCGCTGAGAATGGCTCCGGCGCGTGGACGTGCGTCCGCGGCGCTGATTTCGGCGACGGCGCGAAGTACTTCGCGGCTAAGGTAAAGGGAACCGGAAGAGTCGACGTTTACCTCGACAATATCGAGGGAACTGCGGCGGCTTCCGTGGAGTTCAGCTCTGACGACTGGCAGGTCGTATACAACAGCCTGTTCTCCGAGGTATCCGGAACTCACGACGTGTTCTTCGTGTTCCCGGCTGGCTTTGAGTTCGATTCCTGGCAGTTTGCATGACTGTAATATTTTTCGGCCGCTCTGTTTTTCGGGGCGGTCGATTGACTTTTTTAACGGTTTTTGCTATAATGTAATGTGAAATTGTGGTTTCTTACTGTCCGGAGGTCAGCCATGAGGAAGCTAATCATCATAACATCAGCCGTAATGCCCGCAATTGCAGTGTTCTGTACCGCACTGTATCTCCGCGGTGGTCAGGACGTTTTCATGACCCTGGCGATAACCTTCGCGACGATATCCTACCATTTCATAATGCGGCTGATAGTCGGCGGTATCGTGAACTCCACAATGCACAATCACGCCGATCTCTCCAGACCATGGTTCCGCCAAAGGGACTGGGAAAGGAAGCTCTACAGGCTGCTCCGTGTGAAGAAGTGGAAGGGCAGAGTGCCGGCGTATCGGCCGGATTTCTTCGACCTGAGCAGGCACACTCCTGACGAGATAGCTCAGGCAATGTGCCAGGCGGAGATAACCCACGAGATAATACTTCCGCTGAGTTTTCTTCCGATATTTGCTTCAATATGGGTGGGAGCGCTCCCGGCGTTTGTTATAACCTCGGTAATATCGGCAGGGCTGGAGCTTGTATTCATCGTTACTCAGAGGTTCAACCGCCCGAGGATAATCAGAATGCTGGCGCACCGTCAGAACGCTCAGAAAAAAAAGGAAAACGGAAAATGACAAACACAAAAAAATTCAGAAACTGCCTGCTGCTACTGACAGCAGCGATAATATGGGGCATGGCGTTTGTATCGCAGCAGGCGGGCATGGATTTCATGGGACCGCTGACCTTCAACGGTTCGCGAAACATTATTGGAAGCGTTATACTTATCCCGGTGATACTTATTATACGCGGGCGTATTCCCAAAGCGGAGCGCAAACCGCTTCCCGTTAAGACCACCATCATAGGAGGTCTCGCGTGCGGCGCGGCGCTGACCATCGCCTCAACGCTCCAGCAGTATGGTCTGACGATGACCACCGTCGGAAAGGGCGGATTCATCACTACGCTGTACATAATCCTCACGCCCATACTCGGCATATTCATCGGCAGGAAGGCTCCGAAAGCAGTGTGGTTCTGCGCGGTTCTGGCAGTTGCCGGAATGTTCCTGCTGTGCGTGAACGGCGAGAGCCTTTCCATCTCGGCGGGCGACCTGCTCGTACTTGGAAGCGCTCTGGTGTTTGCAGTCCACATTCTCGTTATCGACCACTTCTCGCCCCTTACCGACGGCGTGATACTTTCCTGCATTCAGTTCGCGGTGTGCGGCGTGGTAAGTACGATCGGAGCATTCATTTTCGAGCAGCCCTCCTGGGAGCAGCTCGTCAGCGGAGCGATTCCGGTGCTTTACGCCGGCGTGCTTTCCTGCGGCGTTGGATATACCTTGCAGATCGTAGGTCAGAAGGGCGTCGACCCTACTGCGGCGGCGCTGATACTGTCGCTGGAATCCGTCGTGGCTACGATATCCGGATTTGTCGCCTATAAAATAGGTTTTCTCAGGACTGATCAGAGCATGAGCCCCCGGCAGATAATCGGCTGCGCTATTGTGTTTGCGGCTGTAATTCTTGTGCAGCTTCCGTGGGACAGGATAAGCCGGAAGCTCCGGAAAAATCAGAACGCGTAGTTCAGAGAAAAAAGCGGCGCAGACCTGACTGTATATTTGTCAGATCTGCGCCGTTGGCTCTAGCCAAGTGCAAAATAATTCCGGTACTCAAACCGCGTGACCCGGTGATCCTGGGAAAGCGCCGCCGTGGAGATATCAAAGTATTGCATATCCTGCACCCCTTCAACATAACGCCGTTTGTGGTAGCTGTTTGAGGAGTTCCACACGGTATCGACCCATCTCTGCCTGCCGTCGATTACCGCCATATTCCAGGAATGCGACCGTTCGTCTGCGGTGGAGGTCTGCATGAAGCAGCGGCTTCCGGTAACAACGCTGCCGGAGGCGTTCGCGCACCATATCCCTTGAGCCTGGCAAAGCGCGGAGAACAGATTCGACCAGCCGAAGCACACCGAGCGGTGGTATTCCAGAACATGCTCAAGCGTCAGCATGTCTTCGGTCACGCCCTTTTCGGAGGCGTCCTTGTCGTAGTACATGTTCCGCGATACCCACTGTGAAATTGCGCGCAGCTTGTCATAGTCGCTGGTGATACCCGCGCATATCTCGTCGGAAAGCTCCCTGACCCGGCTGAGGACCTGCCTTGCAGTCTCGGGGTCGCCGGAGGACGTGATGTGCTGCATTACGCCCTCCTCCGGGAGCTCCAGCGGGGAAGCGGCGGCGCTCAGGTTTTCGTCTGCGGGAAGCTCAGCCCAGGAGAGCGGCGCGGAGCCGTCCGCGGTCATTTCAAAAACGTAGTCCATTATCGCGCCGCCGTCCAGCGACACCCGGATAATATAGTATCCCGGGTCGAGCGAGGACGCGTTCAGCGTGCCGGAAAAGCTGCTTCCGTTTTGGGTGAAGTCGTAGCTCGGGATCTGCTCAAGAAGGATATCCACCGCAGTTACGGGAGTTCCTTCATAAACGCCCGAATATCTGACGCTTCGCCCGCCGAACTCAAACTGTACGTGATGGAGCGGGTCGCCGGAGGTAATAAGCATGTTCGATGGGTGTTCCGGCTCGGTGGGTTCGGAATGCTCAGCGGTGTGAGGCTTGGAAGTGGTCTGGATTTTTTCAGTGATTGTTTCCGGCGCGGAAGTCACGGAGGAAACGTTGGAATTCGGCTGAGCAGGCTCGGAAACCGCCGAGGGCTGAGCGGCTGTAATTTCGTCTGGTTGAATAGATGTTGAAAAAATCGTTTCCTCCGGTATGTCTGGGGATTCAGCGGTTAAGGCGGCAGGCTCGGCGGTTACAGTCGGAGTTTCAGGCGGTGCCTCGGTCTGCGGGGCAGTTGTCACAGCTGCAGAACTGCCGGAGGTTTCCGGAGCAGAACTGGAGTCCGTGGAAACAGTCTGGGAAGGCATGACGAATTCAGGCAAGCTGCTTTCGCTAACTGGAGGCTGATTCAGCAGCAGAGCCAGCCCGGCTATTCCGGCGGCAAGCACGCAGCAGCCGGATATAATTAATATAGTATATTTTTTCACGATGGCCTCCGGGGAAGTTGATATGTATATTTTACCCCGGAAATCCGGATTTGTCAATATTTAGTTTTCGTCTATCGCGAGGGCGCCCTGGAACCCTCCCGCTGCGGGGGAAACGATGTCCGCGCCGATGATGGCTCCGTTTTCAACTAGGAGTTCCGCGTTGAGCGGAACCGACGTATCACCGGAAAGCTCGTAGGTGTAGCGCTTGACGGTGTGCGCGCGGTACTTCCGCAGGTCGAAGCCCTGTTTGCGCTGGAGCGCGTTGTATTCCTCGTAAACGTCGTCGAATTCCACGGGGATACGCACGTTTTCAACGGCGGTGTGGGTGAATCCGGGATCCCAGCCGAAGCTCTCTATGTAGGCTATGCGCTGTTCGTTGGTTGCGCCGGGTATCGAGTCGGCTCCGCACCCGAAGCTGCGCGTCAGAGCCCAGAGCGCTGCCGCCGCGAATAGTATCAGCCCGGCGGCAAGCGGAATCCGGGAGCGTTTCGTGTCGTTCTTCATAGTTCCTCCGTTCATACTACTGTAGGATTGCACAAAATTCAGCCTGGATTTTGTGTGTCCGCAGTCTCGGTTTGTCCTCAGATATCAATATATGACCATTGTGTGAAAAGAATACCGTAGATTTTGTTGTGTAATGCACAAATTAAACTGTGGCGTTTTGTTATAATCTCCAAAAATCGAGATGAAAGTTTCTTGAATGGCTCAAAATAGGGCTTTTTTTGTGCAATACCACTAGCAGAACAGACCGTTTTTTGTGGTTGTTTTGTAGGTCTTGGTTATTATTCATAAAGGGATTCAAAAATATTTGTTGACTTAGGCTCTTTATTTTTTCGCCGTATTTTGGTATTATATTAGTAGCGGAAAAGCTGATAGTTCCCTGAAAAGGGTTCAAAATAATTAAGTAATTCAGGAGGTCATTTCTAATGGCAAGCTTATCACTCAGAGGCATATACAAGCGCTATCCCGGCGGCGTTGTTGCCGTTTCCGATTTCACAATGAATATCAAGGACAAGGAGTTCATCGTACTCGTAGGCCCTTCCGGCTGCGGTAAGTCCACAACTCTCCGTATGATCGCAGGTCTTGAGGAGATCTCCGAGGGCGAAATGTTCATCGGCGACCGTCTCGTTAACGACGTTGCTCCTAAGGACAGAGATATCGCGATGGTATTCCAGAACTACGCTCTGTACCCCCATATGTCCGTTTTCGATAACATGGCATTCGGTCTGAAGCTCCGTAAGGTTCCGAAGGACGAAATCAAGAAGCTCGTTGAAGAGGCTGCTAAGATTCTCGACATCTCTCACCTGCTCGACAGAAAGCCGAAGGCTCTGTCCGGTGGTCAGAGACAGCGTGTAGCGCTCGGTCGTGCTATCGTACGTGATCCTCAGGTCTTCCTGCTTGACGAGCCGCTGTCCAACCTGGATGCTAAGCTCCGTGCACAGATGAGAACCGAGCTTTCTAAGCTCCACAAGAAGCTGGGTACTACATTCATCTATGTAACTCATGACCAGACAGAGGCTATGACCATGGGTGACAGAATCGTTGTTATGAAGGACGGCTACATTCAGCAGATCGATTCTCCTATCAACCTTTATGAGAACCCTGTTAACAAGTTCGTTGCAGGCTTCATCGGCTCTCCGCAGATGAACTTCATTCCTGCTAAGCTCATCATGGCTAACGGCAAGTACACCGTTGAGTTCGGTTCTGAGGACACCAAGACCTCCAGAGGCCGCAAGTTCTACGTTGAGCTGCCCTCTGCTAAGGCTGACAACGAGGGTCTGAAGTACTATGTAGACAAGGAAGTTATCCTCGGTATCCGTCCTGAGAACATTCACGACGAGGAGATGTTCCTCTCCACCGCTAAGACCGGTATGATCGAGGCTACTGTTGACGTAACCGAAATGCTCGGTGCTGAGACATTCCTGTACCTCACCTGCGAGGGTATCCCGCTCACCGCTAGAGTATCTCCGAGATGCACTGCACGTCCTCAGGATACTGTTAAGCTCGCTCTCGACCCGAACAAGATTCACCTGTTCGACGCTTCCGATGAGCACTCCCTGCTCAACTAATTGTTGAACAACATACGCTGACTGCGGCGCAGCTTTCGGGCTGCGCCGTTTTTGCAGTTTTTCCGACATGCAGGAGGTGTATCTTGATAAAGCTGAAATATGCCGGGCTTTGCGCCGCAGGGTTAGCCATGAATCTGGCATGCCTGCCGATTGACTGGCTGTTCTGCTACATATTTGACTTATTTTACACCGTTTCGATCGGCTTATTTATTATTGTTGGCGCAGTACTTTGTATCGGCTCGGGATTTTTGCACGTCGCCTTTATGAACATAATCAGGAAAAGGCTCATGATAAGTTCGAAATGGTATTTTCTCACAGTTTTTGCCGCACTGGTCGTGCTTTGCGGTCTGGGGATAATACTTACGTTTGCGTTCAGCGAAAGTATATGGGCTGGTTGGGACGGACTTGGCAAGGCGATGACGCTTTTTTTCTTCTCAATAGGAATCGGAGGCGTAGCGATAGTCAGCGGGATATCAACATTGTGTATTCAACCGCTTTTAGGCGTCGCCGAGCCAGACAAGGGTGAGGAGCGTGATCAATGAAATATCTGAAATACGCCGGGCTGTGCGCCGCCGGATTTTTTACCGAATATCTGCTGAGCGTGGTGTTTTCTGCGTTTGTAACTCTATTGGTGCTGTATCCTGCTGCAGCTATTCCATGTGGTATACTGTCAGGAAAATTACATGTGCTTTATACTAAAAGGATACGTGATGAGCTTAGCATGCCGCTGGTGGTGTACTGTATAACTGCACTGGGGCTTCCGGTGCTGGCGGGAGCCGCAGGAGTATTTTTAAACATATCAGCGCCGGAGCTGTTAACGCCGAACATAAGCAGCATGGAAGGAAGCTACGCAGGTTTGGTGAAGCTGCTGATTTTCGCGGCAGTACTCGTAAATACTATCATCATAACCGCAAGCGGAGCGTATAACGTGTATAAGGAGCAAAAAAATGAACAACAAGGTTGAACAGCTTATAAACAATATCGAGCGCTCGATAATCGGAAAGCGCCCGGTAATAGAAAAGGTAGTCTGCGCAATGCTTGCGGGCGGTCATGTCCTCATCGAGGACGTCCCTGGAGTTGGCAAGACCCTGCTCGCGGAAACGCTTGCAAAGAGCGTTTCGGGAAGCTTCGGGCGCATTCAGTTCACGCCTGATCTCATGCCGTCGGACGTTATCGGCTACACGGTGGTGGACATCAACACGGGTAAGGGAAGCTACAAGCCGGGCGCGGCGATGTGCAACTTCCTGCTTGCAGACGAGATAAACCGCGCCTCGCCGAAGGTGCAGTCCTCGCTGCTGGAGGCGATGGAGGAGCTTCAGATAAGCGTCGACGGCGAGACTCACCAGCTTCCGAAGCCGTTCATGACCCTCGCAACGCAGAACCCGATAGAGACTTTCGGCACGTATCACCTTCCGGAGGCTCAGCTTGACCGCTTCCTCATGCGGATATCGGTGGGGTATCCCGACCGCGCCGCCGAGATGAAAATGCTGGAGGTCATGCCGCAGCGCCAGGAAACTCAGCCGGTGATGCCGCTTGAGGAGATGATGGAGCTTCGCCGGCAGGCGGCGCAGGTGAAGGTCGCGGATAACGTCAAGGCTTACATACTGTCGCTGGTGACTGCAACGAGATTCCTACAGCAGGTGAAGCTCGGAGCAAGCCCGCGCGGCTCCATCGCGATGTTCCGTGCGGCTCAGGCGATGGCTCTGATGAACGGCAGGGACTACGCGACCCCGGACGACGTAAAGGCAGTCGCGATTCCGGTGCTGGCTCACCGTATCGTGCTGGCTTCCGGGCAGACGGACTACGGCGCGCCGCAGGACATCGTTGCTGAACTTCTTTCAAACACTCACATTCCGATGTAAATAAAAAAGGTGGGGCGTAACGCTCCACCTTTTGCCGTATGCTAGTTTGTCAATCAGACCTCCGATATGTCCAGAACCCTTGAGATACCGTCCTCGGTCTGCTCGAAAAGGAATCTGAGGTTACGCTCGCCGAAATCCGCTGTGAGCGCATTTTCGCTCTCCGTGAAAGGAGTTCCGTTCTGGTACAGGAATCCCGCTGCGAGAAGCCTGTGGTCGCAGTAGAATCCGCTGATTATCTCGATATACTGCCGCAGGAACGCCGTGCTGTCCACCGGGGCAAAGATATCCTCGGGAAGTCCGGAAATCGTCACCAGTGCGGCACCGCCGTCGTAGGGGCATCTGTAGTAGCAGAGGTTCTCGTGTGAAACTCCGCAGGAGATCATCGCAAGATTGTGTCCGTTGTGGACTTCGTCCAGCATGAACTTCCCGGTCTGGAACTCCGGAAGCTCTGGCAGGAGCTTCTTGACTCGTCTGGAGACAGCCGTGGAGCTTTCCGGCAGACCGCTCTCGGTGTGCGCCCAGCTCCAGAGCCAGGTGTTCTGTATCTCGGATTCAGAGCCGAGTATTCCTGCGCGGAATTCCCGCTCGCCGAAGCGTATCATGCCCTTCATCGGGTCAAGTCCCCAGGAGTTGTCGGCGATTATCTGCTCACCTAAACGGTTCTGGCAGAGGATAGCCCGCCCCGCCGAAAGGGAAAGCATGTCAAGCATGTTGGTCTTGTCGAAATAAACCGGGCATTCAAGCACCGAAAAATTGTTCATAATTACTCTCCGATATTTATATTCTGACCGAATTTGCGCAGAATGTCGCGCATAAGAACCTTGTCGATCTGGTACATTTTAGTGTGTCCGTGCGGGAGGTCGTCCACCCGCAGCTCGAATCTCATGTAGATTTCCGAGAGGTCGTCAGTATACCAGAATGTGCAAAGCAGGTAGCGATCCTTTGTCGCGTAGTAGTTCACCGGGGAAAATCCCAGCACGGCGCGGATATCCGCGTCAAGAAGCTGTTCGGCTTCCGCGACCTTCATCGGCTCGAACTGAACTTTTTTCGTCCTCGGGAGGCTCTCCGCGCGCTTTTCCTCCTCGGTCTTGAGAATTTTCTTTTTAAACAGTCCGAACATACGACACCGCCTTTCTCACATGCTACAATTATACTATATTCCGCCGGGATTGTCAATACAAAAACAGCGCACCGGGAGGAGTGGTGCGCCGTCAGTTATGTTGTAAATCTGTGCTCAGCCAGCGCCGAGCCCCTCGGACATTCTCTCAATGAACTCATGATCGCGCAGGGGTCTGCCGTTGAAAATGCCCTCGATTAGGTCGATTTCGGAGCCGCCTATCGCCGTCAGGTCGGATGGGCTGTCGACGTCCTTCGCGCATACCGCGATACCCTTGCTGTGCGCCTTCTTTATCAGCGAGCGCACGAATCCCGATGACACGCTGTCGCCGCTGAAGCGGTCGGCGCGTATCTTTACGGTCTTGACCGAAGCGTTGCTGAGCGGAGCGTCCGTGAAGTAGCCCATCCCGGTGTCGTCGGCGATGATGTTCATTCCCATGCGCGAGAGCGCCTGGAGGTAGATACCGCCGCTGGTGAGGGTGCCTTCCGCCTCGGTGACGGAAATGCTTATCGCGCTTGGCGGCAGGGAATACTCAAGCAGTGTGCTCTGGAGCACGTCAACGGAGATTTCGCTGTTGAGGATATTCTCAGGCATTTTGAAGCTCACGCGGAACTCCGGATAGCCCTGCTCGCGCACGGAGGCGCAGAAGCTGCATATCTTGTCGCAGGCGAAGCGGTAGAGCTGCCGCGAGTAACCGAGCTGGTCGATTATCGGCAGGAATCTGCTGCGCGGCACGGTCATATCTTCATTGCCCCAGAACAGCGTAGCCTCGCAGCAGTGGAGCCGTCCGGTCTTCATCTCAAGCACCGGCTGATAGAGGTAGTAGAACCCCTTGAAGCCGTTCTCGGCGGCGTCGGTGATGAGCTTCTTTACCATGCGGTTGTCAGTGAGGGCGTCCTCAAGTCCCTCGGAGTAGCACACGGCATCCTCGCTGAGATGTTCCTTTGCGAGGCGAAGCGTGTGAGTAGCGGCGCTGACAACGGTTTGTATATTTTCCGCGTCGTGCGGGTAGATCGTGAATCCGGCATAGACGCGGATATGATGTTCGTTATTGTGGAGATACCATGGCGAATGGAATTTCGTCAGCACCGCCTGGGCGAACTGCCGCGCTTCCTCGCGCTGGATACCGCTGAGCGATATGAACAGAATGTCGCTTGAGAAGCGGTAGACCTTCTTCTGCGAACTGCACGGGAGCGCAAGGATATACTCCGCGCAGCTTTTCAGGATATCGTCGGCGTATTCGAAGCCGTATATTTCGGAAATGCTCTTGAGGTTGGAGAATTCCACAGCGATGACAGCGCCGCTGCGGTTTTCGGAGATCTCCTCGGTGAAGTCGCGCTCGAACATGCTGCGGTTCGGCATTCCGGTGCCTACGTCGTAGTATGCGAGGCGCTCAAGCTTGTTCTGGGAGTTGCGCAGCTCTTCCTCCATGAACATTTTGTAGATAACTGTGGAAAGAAGCTGGGTCAGGGATTTGAGCAGGCTGCGTTCGCGGCTGCTCCATTCGCGGTCAGCGGTGCGGGAGGTGTAGAGCAGCACTCCGCGGTTGGCACCCTGGTCGTAGGTGCGGGCGAGTACGCAGCTAAGGTTTTTGCGTTCCCTGTCCATGCCGATGGTGCGGAGATCCGTGCATACTATACCGCTGTAATCCAGCTCGTCGCGGATATCCTGCTTGCAGGTGAAATTGACAATTACCGGGAGCACCATGCCGGTGCGGTCGAGCTTATAGGCTTTTCCGGAGTTCTGCTCATCGGTGCAGAATTCGATCTCGGAGAGGTCGAAATGCTCGGTCATGAGCAGCGTGATGTTCTTGATCGCGGTCTTGGTGTCGGGGCTTTGCAGGAATATCGAGTAAACGCCGTTCACCATTATCTGATCCTCGAAGTTCTGACCGAGGAGTTTGTTTGCATTCTGGGAGGTCTCCATCTCGGCGACAAGTGCAACGTAGGAGTTCGCAACGATGGAGATGGTGTGCACCATAGTATCCAGAAGCTGCGCGTTATTATCGACGATATCCTGACCCTCGCCGGTGATGAGCCATGTTCCGATGGTCTGGTGACGTACGCGGATACTCTTTTTGCGCTGGTAGTCCATCTTGTTCAGATTGATTTTCCTGTCCTGACCCTTGGGGAGGATAACCGCGCCGTCGTTGTCGGTTATCGCGGAGAACAGCCCGCTCGCCTGGGAGAGCGGCTGCTGAATGCGCACTAGGTAGTCCTCGCCGAGAATATCCCGCAGAGTATACGTGGACTGGTCGTTTATCTTCACGGAGTGCTTGCTGCGGTAGCGGCGCATTACGATGTCCTCGCCCTCGCAGTCGAGGTAGTCGGTGACGTTGAACATCATGCCCTCGATGAATTCAAGGGGGCTTCCGCTGCGGTGGACCTTACCGGTGATATAGAACCACTGGTAGTCGCCGCCGTTATTGAGCCGCGCGTGGAGCTTTATTTCATCTGCGGTTCCTGCCGTGACCTGCGCTATTACCTCGCAGAACGGCTGGTAATCGTCCGGGTGAACAACGTCGCCCATGATTATAGTATCCCCTGCGGAACCTATCGGGTTTTTTCCCGCGAGTATCCGGGCAGGGAAGCCCTGTTTGAAGCTCATCGTGAAGGCAAGGTTGCCGCTGCTCTCAATGGCGCGCAAGAGCGGCTCTGGATCGGCAAGCGCGGGTGTGGTGGTGCGCGCAGTCAGCTGAACCGGGCGTTCGCTGATTATCGGAATGGGGTCTGCGGGTCTGCGTTCAGACGTCCGCTTATTCTGTGCTGTCAAGTTTATCACCTCATGGGTATTGTTAAATAATTATCAACCAGGCCGTGTTATATAACGCTTGTTTTCTATCAAGTACATTTTACCATAAAACATTTAACGTTTCAAGCCTTTTTTTGTGCTTTTTTCAGAATTTCACACAAATTTCAGAATAGCTAAAGTAAATTAAGTAAATTTAGTCTAGTTACTTCACAAGAAAAGCGGGTCAGAGCTGCGGACTGGCCGCAGCCCCGACCCGTAAAAATGTCGGTGCAGAGTAAATATATGCGGATATCGTCATGGATATGTCAATTCTACATGGCTAATCGCTGCTTATCGCTTTTTGTATCCGCCGAGGTAGTTCATCTGATCATCAAAAAGATACAGCATATCGCCGTCTATCACCAGGCAGAAGTCTTTGTTTTCCACCGGTGAGTTAGCCCAGTAGAAAACAGATATATCAGCGGGCGCGGCAGCGTTCTTAACGGCGTCGTATCGCTCGCCGTCAGCGGTCAGCCAGCCCTGCGGGGAGCGCACGATCACCCAGGCGCCGCCTGCCGAGGGATTCCCGCGGTCGTCGTCAGGTTCATATGTGGCTTCCCAGGAGATGGATATTTCCTCGGTGGAGTCACAGCAGTCCAAGGTTTCTGCCCACGAATCCTCGGTGGAGCTGCCGTTATCGCTGGTGGTATTTCCCGACGTGTCGACTACTCCGGATTCAGGATTGGGGCGTTCGTTGCCGACCAGAGTCTCGTCGGTGGAATCCTCGGATTCTTCGACCTCATACGTAACCGGAACGAATTCGTTCGCAATGCCGTCCGGAGCAAATGCCGGATTGGTGTGCCCCTTGTTGGTGGAATCAGAAATTGAATCTGCCGCGCCTTCGGCCGGTACAGCCTCTGCCGACTGTTCGGGCATCGGTGCGTCGCCGACTCCGGGGTTTTCATCTTCGTATCTGTTATCGTTGTATATAATGCCGTCCGTACCTGCGATTCCGTTGTCGAAACCGTATGCGTCGTCTGCCGGAGCCTCGTCTGCGGCTGCTTCCTCGGCGATATCCTCTGCGGAGCCAGCCGTGGCCGCGTTCTGTATCATCGAGAATTCCGGAGCGGCAGTTTCATTGCCTGCAATTTCTGCGGCTGACGCCGATGAATCGGCAATAGCACCGGAAGATATCATTACATTGGAAGCCTTAAGCGAGGGAACGAGATTCACCGCAGCAATGGTGATCGCCGCGCATGCCGCGACTGCTCCGCCGATGTACGCGATACGGCGCAGAGGGAGCGGTTTCTTAGGCTCCTCAGCGGGCTGAGCGGGAGCGTCCGGGTGCTCCTGTAGCTCCTTCAGGACTGCCGCCTTCATTCTGTCGATAGTTTGTCTGTCGGGGTTAATGTTTTCCGCTGACTTCTTATATTCTTCGCTGAATTTCATCAGAAAACCACCTCCCCTGCGGGTTCTGCGAATTCACTCAGCAGCGGCTTCAGCAATTTGCGCGCGCGGCTGAGCTGTGATTTCACGGTAGATTCACCCGCGCCGACCGCGCTGCTTATCTGCGCGACCGACATGTCCTCAAAGTAGAACAGGTGTATCACCGTGCGGTATTTTTCGGGCAGCTTCATCACCGCGTTCATCACGGCGAGCCGCCTTTCGGTTTTTTCGAACTGCTCCTCGCAGCAGGAAGCCATCGGCTCGTTGTCCGGGTCGTCAAGGTTCTCGGTCAGTTCGCCGCGGCTTCTGTGGCGGTTCCACGCGGAGCCGGCGACGTTCTTGGCGCAGTTCACGGCGCACCGGATAAGCCATGCCTTCCGGTGTTCCTCGGATTCGTATGTCAGTCCTGTGCGGAAGTACCTCAGGAATACGTCCTGGGTGATGTCCTCGGCGTCGCTTCGGTCGGCAAGGCGCGCGAAAGCAATCCTATACACCATCGGCATATAGAATTCCATTACCTCCTCGAAGTTTTCCGCAGCGCAGAGCGATAGTGTCAGCATATCATTTCTCCGTCGGATACGGGCTTACGTCCGTATGAATTCATATATAATACCGTGCAAACAATTAAAAGGTTGCAATTTGCACAAATTTTTTCAAGGAACATCTAAAAACCGGTGTGAAAAGCAAAAATGGGCAGGGTGTGCCAGCTTCTAGGAAAGCCGACGAAGTAAGGCTGTATGCCTTACGAGGAGGTTTGACGACGAAGATGGCGCGCACTGCACATTTTCGCTCACATGAGGTTTTTAGAGGTGACCTTCAGATTATTTTGTTCACAGCGACTTTACCCCGGACTGCCGTAAGCAGCGGCTGAGTCATCATGCTGACCGGTTCGTCGGCGTAGAGTGTGAAATCGGCGTCCTTGCCGGGCTCCACGGAGCCTATGCGGTCGGAAACTCCGAGTATCTCGGCGGCTGTGATGGTGATCCCGCGGAGCGCTTCCTTACTGGAAAGTCCGCCGCGGACTGCAAGCGCCGCAGTCAGCGGGAGGTACTGTATCGGGGTCTCGGGGTGGTCGGTGCAGAGCGCGAAGCGAAGTCCGCTTCCGGACAGCACCGCGGGGGTGGAAATGTCGTGGTTTGCAAGCTCGGGCTTGCCGCGGTCGCCGAAAATCGGGCCAAGGACTATCGCGGGGCTGTCCTCTGCGAGTTCGTCGGCGATGAGGGCGCCGTCGGTGCAGTGTATCAGCACGTAGTCAAGACCGAACTCGTTCGCGAGGCGCTGCGCGGTGAAAATATCGTCGGCGCGGTGGCAGTGGAAGTGCGCCTTGAGCGGGTGCTCCTTGTCGAACAGTGGAAGGAGTGCTTCGCACTTGATGTCAAAATCCGGGCGGGATATTTCGTCCTCGGTGCCTTTCAGGCGCTCGTATTCCGCGATATCCTCGCTGTAGCGCTTCGCCTTGATGAGTTGTTCGCGGATTATCGCAGCGGTAGCCATTCGTGTGACCGGGGTCTCGTCGCGGTCGTTGTAGGTGTTCTTGGGGTTCTCACCGAGGGCGAATTTAATGGCGGCTGGGGATTTGACGATCAGCTTGTCGACCCGCTTGCTTCCCCAGGTTTTCATTATAATAAAAGAGCCGCCTATCGGATTCGCGGAGCCTACGCCGGTACACACGGAGGTCACGCCGGCGTTCACGGCGTCCTCAAAGCACCTGTCCATGGGATTCACGCTGTCTATCGCGCGGAGGTGAGGCGTGGAGGGGTCGGTGTCCTCGTTGCCGTCCTCGCCCTCGAAGCAGAGCGCGTCGTTCCACATGCCGAGGTGGCAGTGAGCGTCGATGAATCCGGGGTAGAGGGTAAGCCCCTTTCCGTCGACGACCTCCTCGCCGTGGACGGGAGAATAGTCGCACATATTGCCGACCTGCGTGAATACTCCGTCCCCGCAGCGGACGAATCCGCATTCGCTGTCGTAGTATGCGTCCTTTGACATTGAAACTATTTTAACGTTGATTACTACCATTATTGTCCTTTCATTCTGGGTTCGTTGCTTTTTAGAGATAATTCCGAAACAGTCCGCCGGACTGTTTCGGAGGAGAGACGTTCGTAATATTATTTGCGGCATGTGGGGGAAAACTCTTGTTTTCCCCCACACCCCTTTAGCGCTTTTTAAGTTTAACTGCGCGCCGGCGCGCAGAGTTGCCGCACTTCGTGCGGAGGTTTCGCCTGACGGCGACGAGGGCGCTGCCCTCGACTCGCAAGGGGGACGCATCCCCCTTGACTCCCGATTAAGGGTTGCTCATAGGTGAAACTCTAGCTGCATAATTTAGAGATTATGAGCCTGTATGTTTTCAACAAATTTAAATTGCGAACTTAATTCAGCCCGTTGGCTTCAAAACACTTCACCAGCTTTACTATCTCGCCGCAGATCACGGAATCCCTTGCGTTTCCGTTTACCATATACATGGAATTTCTGCGGTAGATAGCGGAACGAGTATCGTAAAGCTGCCGGAGCTGCTCCTGGGTATTATTTACGACGAGCGGGCGGTTGGAATCGTTCTTAATGCGCTCATAGCACACTTCAAACGGAGTGTTTATGTACACGGAGATCCCGCTTTCCCGTGCGAATTCTGCGGTTTTGTCGTTGATGAGCGCTCCGCCGCCGGTCGCCACGATATAACCTCCGCTGAGTTCGCGGATATACTTCGCTTCGAGGCTTCTGAAGTGCGGCTCGCCGAACTTCTCGAATATCTCTGGAATGGACATTCCTTCGCGGTCGACGATAACCTTGTCGAGGTCGACTAGCTCGCGTCCCAGCTCCGCTGCGAGCAGACGTCCGATGTGGCTCTTGCCGCAGCCCATGAAGCCGCAGAGGTACACGGAAGCGGTCATATCAGATCCTCCATATCGGAGATTATCTTGTTGATATCATCGGTTTTGTAGGAAGCGTTGTCCCATATCTCGTGAGCCGCAACCGCCTGAAGCACCAGCATAGCCATTCCGGTCATAGCCTTCGCGCCCTTTTCGCGGGCGGTCTTGGCGAGGAGGGTCACTTTGGGGTTGTAAACCGCGTCGAACACGTATTTTACGCCGTCGAGCACAGCGGGAGTGCAGGGCATTCTGTCCACCTTCGGGAACATTCCCACCGGGCAGGCGTTGACGAGCAGGTCGAACTGAGCGCCTTCCGGAAAGTCGCAGCGGTCGAGAGCCGCGCCGCTGATGAATGCGATCCGTACCTTTGCGTCGGGCTTGAGCGCCTTGATCTCCTTTACGACCTCCTCGGCGAGAGCCTTATCGGACTGGAGCGCTGCGATAGTCAGGTCGCCGCCTTCAAGCGCGGTTTCTATCGCCATCATTCTGCCGACGCCGCCGCAGCCGATGAGCAGCACTCTGGAATTCAGAGAAGCCCCGAGAGCCGCGATGGACTTTGTGAATCCGATAACGTCGGTGTTGTAGCCGATCTTTTCGTCCTTTCCGACTTTGATGCAGTTGACCGAGCGGTAGCGCTGAGCGCCTGCGTCCAGTCTGTCGCAGAAGTCGATGATAGACACCTTGTGCGGGATTGTGATATTGAATCCGTCGAGTGTCGCGAGGAAATCGAACTTATCGTGAAGCTCCTCCGGCGCGATGTCGTACATCTGGTAATCCACGGTCTCGCCGTCCAGCGCGAACAGCGCGGTGTGGATCTGCGGGGAGAGGGAGTGTCCGAGGGGGTGTCCTAAAATTCCGAATTTACGCATATTAATTAACCTTTCAGCCTTTCAGAGCGGCGAGAGCCTTTTCAAGAGTTTCAGCATTTTCGATGTGCATTGCGTTTGCGCTGCGGTCGAACTTCTTAACAAGACCGGTCAGAACCTTGCCGGGGCCGAGTTCAACGTAAGCTTCGATTCCGGCGGACTGCATAGCGGTCAGCTCGTCAACGAATTTAACCGGGGAGCAGATGTGCGCCGCGAGGTAGGAGGGCATGTCGGAGAAGTCGTCCAGCTTCCTGCCGTAGAGGTTGGAGTAGAAATCGCAGTTGGGAGCCTTGAACGGGAACCCTGCGATCTCGCCCTTGAACTTCTCAGCCGCGCCTGCCATAAGCTTGGTGTGGAACGCCGCGGAAACCGCGAGCTTCACTGCGCGCTTGCCCATCTCGGCGAACTTTGCCACAGCCTCGTCGATAGCTGCGGATTCGCCTGCGATGACGGTCTGCTGCGGGCTGTTGTAGTTAGCGGGAGCGCAGAAGCCGTTTACTTCTTCGCATACCTTTGCGATGGTCTCGTTGTCGCTGCCGATGATGGCCGCCATGGAGCCTCCGGTGGCTTCCGCCGCCTCAGCCATAGCCGCAGCGCGGAGCTTTATAGCCTTGAACGCGTCCTCCATGCCGAGCATTCCGGAAGCGTACATAGCCGCATACTCGCCGAGGGAGTGACCCGCAGCGGCGCAGTTGTCGATACCGTTCTCGCGTGCCGCCGCGAGAGCGAGCATTGAAGTGGTGAAAATAGCCGGCTGGGAAAGCCTGGTCTGCGCGAGCTCCTCGGGGGTGGAATCGCTGAGCTTCTTGGCGAGGTCGAATCCCATTATATCAGAGCCGCACTCGAGTATCTGTTTCGCCGCAGAGGATTTCTCCGCAAGCTCCGCGCCCATGCCCGGGTACTGTGAACCCTGTCCGGAAAATAAGAAAACTGTCTTCATGTGAACCTCCATGTGATTTTAATGTTTATCGTTTATTTTCAATAAATGCTTTTCAAATTCGGAATTAAGAATTCCGAATTTAAATTGTTGCTTCCGCGTGCCTTGTTACGTGGCAGCCGATGTTTACCGCTACCGGAAGTCCTGCGATGTGGGTCGCGGATTTCTCAATGTTGACGTACAGCGCGGTGACTGTTCCGCCGAAGCCCTGGGAGCCTATTCCGAGCGCGTTTATGCTGTCGAGCATCTGCTGTTCAAGCTCTGCGTAGACCGGGTCGGGATTCCGCTTTGAAAGGTCGCGGCAGAGCGCTTTTTTCGCGAGGTACGCGGAGTACTCGAAGTCGCCGCCGATCCCCACGCCGACAACTATCGGGGGACACGGGTTGCTTCCCGCGAGGCTTACGCACTCGGTCACGAAATCCACGATATCCTGCTTGGAAGCGGACGGAGTGAACATTTTCAGCCGCGACATGTTTTCGCTTCCGAATCCCTTTGGAGCCGCCATCAGGTGGATCTTGTCGCCGGGGACGATCCGCGTGTGTATCACCGCCGGGGTGTTGTTGTTCGTGTTCCTGCGCTCGAGCGGGTCGCCGACGATGGACAGGCGGAGCTTTCCGTTGACGTAGCCCTGGGCTACTCCGGCGTTCACCGCGTCCTCGAACGCGTCGCCGGTGATGTGGACGTCCTGCCCGATATCAGCGAATATTACCGCCATTCCAGTGTCCTGGCAGATGGGCACGCCGAGTTCCGCGGCGCAGTCGATGTTGCTGACGATATCGCCGAGCACGCTGCGGCACAGCTCGCTTTCCTCGCGCTGAATGCTGCCTGAGATGCACTCGCGCATTCCGCAGGGGAGCTTCAGGTTAGCCTGCTCGCACAGCTTTGCGACGGTTTCGGTTATGGCTGATGATGGAATTTCTCGCATTGATCATATTCCTTTCTCTTTCTTATATGATAGCATTGCGCGTTTTCAGTGCCGCGAAATGCGGTCAAATGCAATTATTCAGTGAGATAATCGGCAAATTCGGCATGCTTGTTGAAAAAAACTGTTGACAAATCCGCCGTAATGCGGTAAAATAAATATGGTATGTCATATTCTGCCTTGATTCTTCTGGCATTATATGGCAGGGAATCTGAGAATGATAAACACCATGTTTATTATACTATATATTGACGAGAAAATCAAGGAGAATTTTTAATGAGCGGAATTGAGATCTTAGGAACGGGCAGCTATGTGCCGGAATTCGTTGCCGATAACAACAAGTTCGCAGAGTTCCTCGACACATCTGACGAATGGATAACGCCACGTACGGGAATCAAGCAGCGCCATATCCTGACCGACAAGCCCGGCTACTACATGGGCATTGAGGCGGCGAAGAAGGCGCTGGACGACGCGGGAGTAAAGCCCGAGGAGGTCGACCTGGTGCTGGTATCCACCTGCACGCCGGATTTCTTCTATCCCTCCACCGCGTGCCTTATCCAGAAGAAGATAGGCGCGGTGAACGCTGCCGCATTCGACGTTAACAGCGCATGCACCGGCTTCATCACAGCGACGGATATCGCGCAGAAGTACCTCGAGAGCGGTCATTACAAGACGGTACTTGTCGTAGCCTGCGAGAAGCTGTCCGGTCAGCTTGATTACACCGACCGTTCCATGTGCATACTGTTCGGAGACGCTTCCGGCGCGGTGGTGTACAGGAAGTCCGACAAGCCGTTCTACTCCATGCTCGGCGCTGACGGCGACGAGTTCGAGGCTCTTTACTGCAAGATAAACTACGACCCCAACTGCCCGTTCTACGGCACGAAGGAGGGCGAGGAACCCTGGGACGCCATGTTCGACACGGAATCCAAGCGCAAGTACCTCCAGAGCGACGGACACGCGGTCTACAAGTTCGCGGTGAACGCCATGGCGAACGCCGTTAAGAACGTAGCGGCGCAGGGCGGCTACGACATCAACGATCTTGACATCGTTATCCCGCACCAGGCTAACCTCCGTATCATCAAGAAGGCTACCGAGATACTCGGTATCCCGGAGGAGAAGGTCTACACCAACATCGCCCGCATGGGCAACGTATCCAGCGCTTGCATTCCGGTATGCCTTGACGAGATGAGAAAGCAGGGCATGGTGAAGCCGGGTCAGAAGATCTGCTTTGTGGGATTCGGCGCAGGGCTTACCTACGGCGCGCTCATATTCGAAACTTGATTTGATATACGAAAGGAATTTATTATGGCAGGAACAGCGATAATCACCGGCTCCAGCCGGGGAATAGGCGCAGCTATCGCAAAGCGCCTTGCAAAGGACGGCTACAATATCGTTATAAACGACGTTTCACAGGAGATCCTCGACGCGGCGGGAAAGGAAGTCGCAGAGGAGTGCCGCAGCTTCGGCGTTGAGGCTGAGTGCTACGCGGCGGACGTTTCCGACTACGCGCAGTGCGAGGGTCTTGTGAAGTGGGTCAAGGAGCGCTTCGGCACTATCGACGTGCTGATAAACAACGCCGGTATCACCCGCGACGGTCTGATGGCTCAGATGAGCGAGGAAAATTACGACCTCGTTATCCGCGTTAACCAGAAGTCCGTGTTCAACATGACGAAGCTTGCGGGCAAGGTCATGATACGCCAGCGCAGCGGCAGGATCGTGAATCTTGCTTCCGTTGCCGGTCTTTACGGCAACCCGGGTCAGATGAACTACTCAGCTTCCAAGGGCGCTATAATCGCGATGACAAAGACCACCGCGAAGGAGCTGGGCAGCCGCGGGATCACCTGCAATGCGGTAGCTCCGGGATTCATTCAGACCCCGATGACCGACAAGCTCACCGAGGATCAGCGCAATGCAATGCTGGCTCAGATAGCTATGAAGCGCTACGGTCAGCCCGAGGAGATCGCAGGCGTGGTATCCTTCCTGTGCAGCCCGGATTCTTCCTACGTAACAGGACAGATAATCGAAATTAGCGGCGGACTGAGCATGTGATTAAATTCGGAATTCCGAATTTGCAAGTTTCACCCGTGCATAGAACAACAAAATTAAAATCTACAAATTGTTGGAGGAACAACGTTTAATGGATAGACGAGTGGTAATAACCGGACTGGGAGCAGTCACCCCCTGCGGAAATTCACCCGAGGAGCTGTGGAACAGCCTGATGGCTGGCAGGCACGGCTTCGAGCTTGCACCCTGGTTTCCAGATCAGGAGCCTGACAACCTTTCCGTGGTTTCAAGAGTAAAGAACTTCGACGCTTCGGAGTACTTCGATAAGAAGGAACTGCGCCGCAACGACGTCATCGTGCAGTACGCAGTGTACTGCGCAATGCAGGCTCTCAAGGACGCCGGAACAGACCTCAAGGACATCGACCCCTACCGCGTCGGCGTAGTGATCGGCAGCGGGATCGGCGGTATCTACACGACTGAGGAAGAAATGGCGAACTACCATAACAAGGGCAACAAGCGCGTGGGAGTTTTCACCATCACCAAGATGATAGGCAATATGGCTGCCGGCGAGGTGGCTATCCGCACCGGCTTCAAGGGGAGCAACTTCTGCGTTACCACAGCCTGCGCGAGCGGCACTCAGTCGATAGGCGAGGCGTTCCGTTCCATCAAGCACGGCTACCTTGACGCTGCAATCGCCGGAGGTACGGAGCACAGCGACATCGGATTCTGCTACGCTTCGTTCAACAATATGCATGCGGTCACACGCTCCACCGATGTGGACAGAGCCTCCATTCCGTTCGACGCGGAGAGAAGCGGATTCGTACTCGGCGACGGCTGCGGACTGCTGGTGCTTGAGGAATACGAGCATGCTAAGGCGCGCGGCGCGAAGATCTACGCTGAGATATGCGGCTACGGCAGCACCTGCGACGCTTACCACGAGACAAGCCCCGACCCCGAGGGCAAGGGCGGCGCGATGGCAATGAAGTTCGCATACCAGGAGGCCGGAATGAAGCCGGAGGATATCAACTATATCAACGCTCACGGAACCTCCACATCCATGAACGACCGCACCGAAACAATGGCTATCAAGGAAGCATTCGGAGACCACGCGAAGAACATCGCCGTAAACTCCACAAAGTCCATGACCGGACACCTGCTCGGCGCTGCCGGCGGCGTTGAGGCTGTAGTTACCGCAATGTCCATCAGGAACAGCAAGGTTCACATGACCCTGGGCTACAAGGTACCCGATCCCGAGTGCGACCTCGACTACGTTACCGAGGGCGCAAGAGATATGAAGATCACCGGCGCACTGAGCAATTCGCTTGGCTTCGGCGGACACAACGGCTGCATATGCATGCGCCCTGTTGACTGACCCGGAAAGGAGAGCTGAACATGGCAAACAAGAACACCATAGAACCGCGCGCCATTGAGGACACCGTCGAGTGTATCGAAGCGCTGGCTGAAATAGTTAAGAAAAACGACCTCGGAAAGCTCAAGATAAACACCGAGACCTATGAAATAGTTATCGAGGGCAGACCCTGCCCGCCTCCCATGCCCGCTCCCATGCCGATGATGGGCGTACCCGCACCGGCTGCGGCTCCCGCGCAGAATGCTCCGGCGCAGGCCGCTCCTGCGGCTGAGGCTGCGGTTTCCGGCAATATCATCACCTCTCCGATAGTCGGAACGTTCTACGCTTCCCCTTCCCCGGAGAAGCCCGCGTTCGTAAAGGTCGGCGACGCCGTTAACGCAGGCGACGTTGTTTGCATTATCGAGAGCATGAAGCTCATGAACGAGATAAACAGCGAGTTCAGCGGAAAGGTCGCAGAGATCTACGCAAAGGACGGTCAGGCTGTTGAATACGGTCAGAAGCTGATGAGAATAGAGTAAGGAGCAGGTCATGACATTAAATCTTGAACAGATAAAGGAAATTATCCCCCACCGCGACCCGTTCCTGCTCATCGACGAAGTCACCGAGCTGGAGCCGGGCGTTAGCGTCACCGCCAAGAAGTACCTCAAGCCGGACGAATACTGGTTCAAGGGTCATTTCCCGGGACAGCCGGTTCAGCCTGGCGTGCTGATGATAGAAATGCTGGCTCAGGCGGGCGCAGTATGCGCTCTGTCGCTCCCTGAAAACAAGGGCAAGATCGCGTTCTTCGCAGGTATCGACAAGGCGAGATTCCGTGGGACGGTAGTTCCCGGCGACACCCTGGAGCTTCACGTCACAATGACAAAGAAGAAGGGTCCGATAGGCTTCGGCGACGCCGTTGCCACCGTCAACGGCAAGAAGGTAGTCACCGCTGAAATCTCCTTCGCCGTGGCAGACCCCGCACCCAAGTCTGAATAAAATCTGGAGCTGACAGAATGTTTAACAAGATACTTATTGCGAACCGCGGCGAGATAGCGATACGCATTATGCGCGCCTGCCGCGAGCTCGGTATAAAGACCGTTGCGGTGTATTCCGAGGCAGACCGCTCCGCGCTGCATGCCCAGATAGCCGACGAGGCGGTGTGCATAGGACCTGCGGCTTCCAAGGACAGCTATCTCAACACCAAGGCGATAATCGCGGCATGCGAGATAACCCACGCCCAGGCGATACACCCGGGCTTCGGCTTCCTGTCTGAGAATGCAGACTTCGCACGGCTGTGCAGGACCTGCGGCATTACGTTTATAGGTCCGTCCCCGGAGGTCATGGACGCGATGGGCGACAAGGCTTCCGCAAAGCAGACGATGATATCTGCGGGAGTCCCGGTCGTTCCCGGCTCCGACGGCATAGTACCCACCATCGAGGAGGCGCGCAAGGTAGCCGCCGAGATAGGCTACCCCGTAATGATAAAGGCAACCGCAGGCGGCGGCGGACGCGGAATCCGTCTCGCGGAGAGCGAGGAGCACCTTGAGCAGCAGTACCTTGCGGCTCAGCAGGAGGCGCTCGCGTGCTTCGGCAACGGCGATGTGTACATTGAGAAGTTCATCGTGAACCCGCGCCATGTGGAGATACAGCTCCTTGCCGACAACCACGGCAACGTGGTTCACCTCGGCGAGCGCGAGTGCTCGTTACAGCGCCACAATCAGAAGGTGCTTGAGGAAAGTCCCAGCCCGATTATGACTCCGGAGCTGCGCGAAAAGATGGGTACGGCGGCAGTCGCTGCGGCAAAGGTCAGCGGCTATCAGAACGCCGGAACTATTGAGTTTCTCGTTGACAAGGACAGAAATTTCTACTTCATGGAGATGAACACCCGTATCCAGGTCGAGCACCCGGTAACCGAGCTTGTCACCGGAATCGACCTCGTAAAGGCGCAGATACGCATTGCAGCGGGGGAGAAGCTGTGGTTCACTCAGGACGACGTCCATCTCACCGGACACGCGATAGAGTGCCGCATCAACGCGGAAGATCCGAGGCATAACTTCCGCCCCTGTCCGGGCAAGATAAAGTCGCTGCATGTTCCCGGAGGATTCGGAGTGCGCATAGACAGCGCAGTGTATGCGGGATATCAGATTCCGCCCTACTACGACAGCATGATAGCGAAGCTGCTCGTTAAGGCTCCGACACGCGACGAGGCTATAAAGAAAATGCGCGTTGCCCTGTCTGAGTTCATCATCGAGGGCGTTGAAACGAACATTGATTTCCAGCTTTGCCTGCTGAAGGACGAGGATTTCGAGGCAGGTAATTTCGACATAGGTTTCCTGAACCGCAAAAACGTGATGGGGGAGTGAGCTGAATGGCAATTGAGGATCTTTTCAAAATAGTCAAGGAGCGCTTTGTGGCTGAGCAGCCCGCAGTACCCGCTTCCCAGGAGGGCGACGTTGAGATACCGCAGGATCTGCTGTTCAAGTGCCCCCGCTGCGGCGCGGTAGTATACAACCGCGAGTTCACAGCCGCGATGAAGGTTTGCCCGAAGTGCAGCTATCACGCGCGTCTGACATGGCAGGAGCGCCTGGAGCTTACCGCCGACAAGGACAGCTTTGTTGAGCTTGACGCCGATATGAAGTCGCTGAATCCTATCGGCTTCCCGAAGTACGAGGATAAAATCGCGAAAATGCAGCAGCAGTGCGACATGAACGACGCGATAAAGACCGGCGTGTGCACTATCCGCGGTTATCGCACGGTCATCGGAATCATGGACTCCCACTTTTTCATGGCGAGCATGGGAAGCGTTGTCGGCGAGAAGATAGCCCGGGCGTTCGAGTACGCCACCGAGCATAATCTTCCGGTCGTGATGTTTACGGCTTCCGGCGGCGCGAGAATGCAGGAGGGCATAATCTCCCTCATGCAGATGGCTAAGACCAGCGGTGCAGTCAAGCGCCACAGCGACGCGGGCGGACTTTACATCTCGGTCATGACCGACCCCACCACCGGCGGAGTTACGGCTTCCTTTGCGAGCCTCGGCGACATCATACTTGCCGAGCCGAAGGTGCTCATCGGCTTCGCGGGAAGGCGCGTTATCCAGGACACGATACGCCAGCGGCTGCCCGACGACTTCCAGTCTGCGGAGTTCCAGGAGAAATGCGGCTTCGTTGATATGATAGTCGAGCGCGGCATGATGAGAAAGCGAATTTCAAATATTCTGAAGCTGCACGGCTTCCCGAAGGAGGCTTACAGAAGATGAGCAATTTAACAGCCTGCGAAAGGCTCGAGCTTATACGCCATAAGGACAGACCCACGGTCAACGACTATATCCCGGCGATGTTTACGAGGTTCATGGAGTTCCACGGCGACCGCCTTTTCGGCGACGACGCGGCGATAATCGGCGGAATCGGATACCTCAGCGACACTCCGGTGACTGTTATCGCGCAGGTCAAGGGCAGAAACCTCGAGGAAAACAAGCGCACGAATTTCTCCATGCCCCACCCGGAGGGCTATCGCAAGGCGCTCCGTCTTGCGAAGCAGGCGGAGAAGTTCCACCGTCCGGTGATCTGCCTTGTGGACACTCCCGGCGCATTCTGCGGCGTTGAGGCTGAGGAGCGCGGTCAGGGCGAAGCGATAGCGCGAAATCTCTACGAGTTCATGACGCTCAGGACGCCGGTGATATCCGTGGTGCTTGGCGAGGGCGGCTCCGGCGGAGCGCTCGCTCTTGCGGTCTGCGACGAGCTTGCGATGCTTGAGAACGCGCTGTATTCTGTGATAAGTCCCCGCGGCGCGGCGTCCATTCTGTGGAAGGACGGCACCAAGGAGAAGGAAGCCTGCGAAATGCTGAAGATCACCGCCGAGGATCTCATGAAGTTCGGCGTGTGCGACAAGATAATCGCGGAGCCCACCGGCGGCGCCCACATGAGCCGCGAGCAGACAGCCGATAACATCTACGAGTACCTTGTGGACGCGGTATACCGCCTGAAGAAGTCCGAAATTGACGAGCTTCTCGAGAAGCGTTATGCGAAATTTAGAAAAATCGGCATGTTTACTGAATAATTTTGTAGAAATTTCTTTGGAAAAAATTCATTCCGGGGCTTGAATATTTGTGTGGTATGTTATATAATATATCATGAAATGTTTCCGGAAGGAACTTATAATTAATTTGGAGGGTATATACAATGGTATTTGACAAGGTTAAGGAGCTTATCTCCGAGCAGCTCGACGTTAAGGCTGACGACATCACCGAGGCTTCCAACATTCAGGACGATCTGGGCGCTGATTCCCTGGACGTTGTTGATCTGGTAATGGCTCTTGAGGACGAGTTCGATGTTGAGATCCCCGAGGATCAGGTCGAGAACATCAAGACTGTCGGCGATATCGTAAAGTTCATCGAGGACAAGCAGTAATTTATAGCACAGATATTCCCGCTGTATCAGGGTCAGCTCTGTACGGCGGGATTTTTGTATCTGTTCCGATGTTTTGCACAATTGCGCATATGGATTCCGCCGATGCATAGAATTGACTGCATGCCAACATCATTTTTTATTGTGAAATTCTTGACAGATAATGAAAAGTGGTATATAATATAATTGTATATTTATGTCGGGGACTCCCCGGTGACTCTAAACAAACAAGGAGCAAAGATATGGGACTTACATTGACTGAAAAGATCATCAAGGCGCACATCATCGACGGCGAGATGGTAAAGGGAACAGAGATCGGTCTGAAGATCGACCAGACCCTTACGCAGGACGCAACTGGTACAATGGCTTACCTCCAGTTTGAGGCTATGGGCGTTGACCGCGTAAAGACTGAGCGCTCCGTGGCATACATCGACCACAACACGCTCCAGAGCGGCTTTGAGAATGCCGACGACCACAGATTTATCGGTTCTGTTGCAAAGAAGCACGGTATCTGGTTCTCACGTCCCGGCAACGGTATCTGCCATCAGGTACATCTCGAGCGCTTCGGCAAGCCCGGCAAGACCCTTATCGGCTCCGACAGCCACACCCCGACCGGCGGCGGTATCGGCATGCTGGCAATGGGCGCAGGCGGTCTTGACGTTGCAGTTGCAATGGGCGGCGGCGCTTACTACATAACAATGCCGAAGGTCGTTAAGATAAACCTCACCGGAAAGCTCAACGACTGGGTTTCCGCAAAGGACGTTATCCTGGAAGTTCTCCGTCAGCTCTCCGTTAAGGGCGGCGTTGGCAAGGTAATGGAGTACACCGGCGAGGGCGTAAAGAGCCTGTCCGTTCCGGAGCGCGCTACCATCACCAACATGGGCGCAGAGCTTGGCGCTACCACCTCTATTTTCCCGTCCGACGAGACTACTCTCCAGTTCCTCAAGGCTCAGGGCAGAGAAGAGGACTACGTTCCGATGTCCGCAGACCCCGACGCAGTTTACGACGAGGAAGTAAACATCGACCTCTCCAAGCTGGTTCCGCTTGCAGCTTGTCCCCACAGCCCCGATAACGTTAAGACCGTCGAGGAGATCGGCAAGATCAAGATCGACCAGGTATGTATAGGCTCATGCACCAACTCCTCCCTCCAGGATATGCGCAAGGTTGCCCACATTCTCAAGGGCAAGACCGTTCACCCGGACGTAAGCCTTGCTATCGCTCCCGGCTCCAAGCAGGTGTTCAATCAGATTGCCGAGGACGGCACTCTGTCTATCCTCATCGCGGCTGGCGCGAGAATCCTCGAGAGCGCATGCGGTCCCTGCATAGGCATGGGTCAGTCCCCGAACAGCAAGGGTATCTCCCTGCGTACCTTCAACCGTAACTTCCTCGGCAGAAGCGGCACCAAGGACGCTCAGATCTACCTCGTTTCCCCGGAGACCGCAGCCATCTCCGCTATCACCGGAGTATTCACCGACCCGCGCACCTGCGGCGAAATGCCCGCTTATGTAATGCCCGAGAAGTTCATCATCAATGATAACATGGTAGTACCTCCCGCAGCACCCGAGGAAGCTCCGAACGTTGAGATACTCCGCGGCCCGAACATCAAGCCGTTCCCGGTAAACAAGCCGCTGGCTGAGTCTATCGAGTCCGGCGTTACCCTCAAGGTGGGCGACAACATCACCACCGACCACATCATGCCCGCAGGCGCTAAGATACTGCCCCTGCGCTCCAACATTCCGGCTATCTCCGAGTACTGCTTCACCGTATGCGACGAGACCTTCCCGAAGCGCGCAAAGGAAGCAGGCACAAGCATTATCGTCGGCGGAACCAACTACGGTCAGGGTTCTTCCAGAGAGCACGCGGCGCTTGCTCCGCTGTACCTGGGCGTTAAGGCTATCATCTGCAAGAGCTTTGCAAGAATCCACCGTCAGAACCTCATCAACAATGGAATCCTTCCGCTGGAGTTCGTGAACGAGGCTGACTACGACAGGATCGAGCAGGGCGACGACCTCGTTATCGCAAATATCCGCAATATCGTTGAGAACGGCGGCAAGATCATCGTTGAGGACAAGACAAAGGGCTTCAGCTTCGAAGTCAAGTGCGAGCTTTCCGAGCGCGGCAAGGGCATGATGCTCGCAGGCGGTCTGCTGAACTACACAAAGGCTAACGGCTAAATGAGAACGATATGAAAGGCTGGGCTTGCTTTTTCATGGCTCTTTCGGCTTTTCTTGCCGGAGTACTGGCGGGCGGCAGATTGTTTCCCGCCAGCGGCTCCATCGGCTGAGGAAATAAAATAAGGTAACCTCTAAAAACCGGGACACGAGCAGATTTCGTACATGACTTATATCAGATGCTAGGCGTCAAACCGCAGTAATACTGTATGTATTTCAAGGTTTGACAACGAAGCAGATGATATAAGTCATAGAAATCTGCCGTGAAGGAGGTTTTTAGAGGTTACCATAATCAACTGCTTCGACGCGAAGCACCGGTGAAAGGAAATTTACAATGGCTGATAAGATTCAGATGACCACTCCGCTGGTAGAGATGGACGGCGACGAGATGACCCGTATCATATGGAAGATGATCAAGGATATCCTGATCACTCCGTATGTTGACCTCAAGACCGATTACTACGACCTGGGCCTTGTTCACAGAAACGAGACCAACGACCAGGTAACTATAGACTCCGCGAACGCAACCAAGAAGTACGGCGTAGCGGTAAAGTGCGCTACCATCACACCGAACGCACAGCGCATGACCGAGTACAACCTCAAGGAGATGTGGAAGTCCCCGAACGGCACTATCCGCGCTATCCTGGACGGCACCGTATTCAGAAAGCCCATTCTTGTAAAGGGAATCGTTCCGTATATCCCGACCTGGACTAAGCCCATCACCATCGCGCGTCACGCATACGGCGACATCTACAAGAACACCGAGATGAAGGTAGCGCAGGGCAGCAAGGCTGAGCTGGTAGTCACCGACAAGGACGGCAGGGAGACCCGCGCGCTCATTCACGATTTCAAGAACAGCGACGGCGTTGTACAGGGTGTTCACAACCTCGACAAGTCGATCTCCAGCTTCGCAAGAGCGTGCTTCAACTACGCTCTCGGCGCAAAGGAGAGCCTGTGGTTTGCGGCTAAGGATACCATCTCCAAAACTTACGACCACCGTTTCAAGGACATCTTCGCCGAGATCTACGAGAACGAGTACAAGGAGAAGTTCGCAGAGGCTGGCATTGAGTACTTCTACACCCTCATCGACGATGTTATCGCAAGAGTTATCCGCTCCGAGGGCGGCTTCATCTGGGCGTGCAAGAACTACGACGGCGACGTTATGTCCGACATGCTGGCGACCGCGTTCGGCTCCCTGGGTCTGATGACCTCCGTTCTGGTTTCCCCGGACGGCGTCTACGAGTACGAGGCGGCTCACGGAACCGTAACCCGCCATTACTACAACTACCTCAAGGGTGAAAAGACCTCCACCAACCCGATCGCTACCATCTTCGCATGGAGCGGCGCGCTCAGAAAGCGCGGCGAGCTGGACAACATTCCGGCTCTGTGCGACTACGCTGACAAGCTCGAGAAGGCTTCCATTCAGACGATGGAGGACGGCGTTATGGACAAGAACCTCGCGGCTATGTCCAAGCTGGAGAACAAGCGCCCGGTTGACACGGAAACATTCCTGACTGAGATAAACAGCCGTCTTGCAAAGCTGATGGGCTGATTTTCCGGGCACAGCGCAGGAGGCAAGAGGAGGTTAGGCAATGCAGAAGAGCAACATTTCAAATTCAGTCATACGCAGACTGCCGCGGTACTACCGTTTCCTCGGCGAGCTGCTCAACCAGGATATTCAGAAGATCTCCTCCCGTGAGCTGTCGGAGAAAATGCGGCTTACAGCTTCGCAGATCCGTCAGGATCTCAACTGCTTCGGCGGATTCGGTCAGCAGGGCTACGGCTACAACGTGGCGGAGCTTCGACGTCAGATCGGGCATATCCTCGGTCTCGACCAGCACGACAAGATAATCCTCATCGGCGCTGGAAACCTCGGCAGAGCCATCACGGTGCATATCGGCTTTCAAAAGTACGGCTACGAGCTTGCCGGTATCTTCGACAGCAATATTTCTCTTGAGAATATCGAGATATCAGGCATAAAGATCATGCACACCAACCGTCTTGCGGAATTCTGCAAGGAAAACCACCCGAAAATGGCGGTGCTGTGTATTCCGAAGAGCGGCGCGAAGGAAATGGTGCAGAAGCTCCTTGACCTCGGCGTTAACGCATTCTGGAACTTCTCGCACTATGATATCCACTACGATCACCCGGAGGCGGCGGTGGAGAACGTCCACCTGACCGACAGCCTGATGACGCTGTCCTACGCGGCGCGCAGGCAGGACGAGTATTCCGCGGAACCATCATCGGAAGAGGAGAACACGGAAGAATAAAAAGTGCCGTTCCGTATCAACGGGGCGGCTTTGCGTTTGGAGGAACGGCATGACGATAAAGGAAGTCAGCGAAAGATACGGCGTGTCGCAGGATACGCTGAGATATTACGAAAAAGCCGGGTTAGTGCCGGAGGTCACGCGCACTGCCGGAGGTATCCGCGACTATCAGCCGGACGACCTTGGCTGGCTGGAGCTTGCATTGTGCATGCGCAGCGCAGGACTGCCGGTCAGCGGCATAGTTGAGTACCGCAAGCTGTTCCAGCAGGGCGAAAGCACTATCCCGCAGCGGCTGAAGCTCCTGACCGACCAGCGCGAAGAGCTCCTCAGCATGAAAAATCAGATAGAGCAGACTCTGAATCGCCTGAACTACAAAATCAGCGTTTACGAGCGGGCGACAAAAACTGGCATCCTGTCCTGGGACGAGGAAGAAAAGTGCAGCGGAGACTGTGATGGATAAATTCTCGGTCGTGGTTAACGGGCTTGGCAATGTGGCGGTCGGCTGCGTTCAGCACCAGGGCGCCCGGGAGCAGCAGGAGGACAGCGTTGGATTCACTCCGGTCAACGGCGACCCTATGGACCGGTTCCTGGCTGTGGTCGCCGACGGCATGGGCGGAATGGCTTCCGGCGCATTCGTCAGTGGCTGGACGGTGCGGAGAATGCTGGAAGCCGAAATTGGCAGATCCGGCGAGGCTCCTGAAAAGCAGCTCTGCGAAGCCGCCCGCCGCATAAGCGGTGAGATAGCCGCCGGCGGCAGCCGCGGAGGTTCCACGATGGCGGCGGTGTATCTAGACAGCGCCGGGGTGCATATCTGCTCTGTAGGCGACAGCCGCGTGTACATGCAGCGCGGGGGAGTCCTGACCAGGCTCACCGAGGACGGCGATTACATGAGCAACCTGCTTGACAGGGTCATCGGCGGGGAACTTACGTTCCAGCAGGCTGCGGAGGATCCCGAGCGGGATTCTCTGACGCAGTTCATGGGCGGCGGAGTGAATATCCAGCCGGACGCCACACGGGCGCCGATACGTCCGGAATCCGGCGACAGGCTGCTGATATGCAGCGACGGCGTGTACAACGCCGTAAACGAGCAGACGCTGCTCCAGTCGCTGACGCTGAGCGCAGCCGCTGCTGCCGAGGATATTCTTGGCAGAGTGCTTGCGAAGGGCTACGCGAATCAGGACAACCTGACTGCGGCGGTTCTGGAGTTCCGTGAAATAACGCATGAACCACATGCAGATGAACCAGAGGCTTCGGAAAACTCAGGCGGGATCGCTGTGAAGCTCCGTGCGGACTGCACCTACTACACCAGTGCCGGAGGCTCGGATCACAACGAGGACAGCGTTTACTGCGGGCGCGGGATCTACGCCGCCGCCGATGGACTGGGAGGTCACAGCGGAGGCGCTGCGGCTTCTCAGGCGGCGGTAAATTACATAGCGAATGCTGCGAAGCGCTCCGGAGGGGTTCTGGAAGTCGGCATGGCGGAGCTTTTCGAGGGCGCGAATACAGCAGTGCGGAAACTCGGAGGAGGTCTGACGACCATTGCGGCGGGAGCGCTGCGCGAAGGGAAATTCATTCTCGGGAACGTCGGCGACAGCAGGGTGTATTACTTCCGGAACGGCAGGGTGATCGCGCAGACGCGTGATCATTCCGTGTGCCAGGCGGCGGTGGAGCTTGGGCAGCTCACTCCGGAGCAGATACGCGGCAGCGAGGATCGTGTGAAGCTGCTGAAGGTTCTTGGGAACTTCGATCGGCTGGAGCTGAAGCGCCAGCCAGAGCAGATATCAGCAATGAACGGCGACGCATTTCTGATATGCACAGACGGTTTCTGGGAGCATGTCCACGAACGGGAGATGGAGTGCGACCTTGTAAAATCAGATTCCCCCACAGAGTGGCGCGACAGAATGCTGAAACGGCTGCTCCTCAGGACAGGGAACAGCGGCGATAATTACACAGCGCTGTGCGGATTTATCACAGACGAGCCGGAGAATCCGGCTCCCCGAAAAAAGCCGCGTAGGTTCGTGCGTTTTCTGATATCCGCGGCAGCGGCGCTTCTTATGATCGGAGGTCTGATTGCGGCGCTGGTTTTCCTTTCGGGGGACAGCGGGGCAGAAGAAAGCTCGTCCAGTCTGGCTGATACGATTAGGTAAACTAAAATTACACGTGTGTCAGAAACTAAAAGAGCGTTGAAAATGCGCCATTAATTTTAGGGGTGATCATAAGAGAAACGGGGGAAAACTATTGTTTTCCCCACACATATTCAGCATTTTAAAAGCGCAGAGTCGCTGAGATCTGTATTCCACAGGTTACTTGAAATTAACGGCGTGAATGAGAAGCTGGACAAAATATTTTAATAGCACTTCGCTAAAGACAAAGGGCGTCACCACTGAATGTTGGTGACGCCTTCGCTATTTGTCATTTTGGAGACGCGTTCTGTTGACCGCGGACGTGGTCTGTTCAAGGCTGAAATCAATTTTTTACTTGCTTTCAGCAGGCTCCTTTTCCTCTGAGGTTTCTTTCTCTTCGGATTTTTTCTTCCGGTTCTTTTTGGAGCCGGAATTTTTTTCACTGGAACCAGAAGCGCGTTCAGCCTCTGCGGAGCCTTCGGACTGCTTTGCCTTCTTTGCCGCGCGCTTTCTCTTAATGAGTATCGTCCACAGAACAATATTGATAAGCGCAATGAGAACGCAGCCGCCGATTATCACCACCGGAACCCACTCAAGCTGCTGGAGCTGAACGCAGAAGAATCCGCTGTTTCCGTCAAGCGCCGGATCTTCAACGATAAGGTAGTGACCGTTCTGTGTGAACTCCAACGACTTCCACGAACCGTTGACATACTGCATTACATTCAGTGAACCCCTGCCCTCCGGCGCAAGAAATCTGAGCTGTGTTACGCCGCCGTTGACATTACCGCTGATGCTGACAAGCCTCAGTTCGCTGTTGTTGTCCGGAGGGAACACGCTGCTGCTCTGGGTGGATACCTTCAGAGTGCTTCCGTCGTCGAACAGGCCGTCAGCCAGAACCAGCGGGAATCCGTTCTCGGACTGCTCGCCGCTTTCGATGACCGTAACATACGGAGTGTAGATCGCCTCGACTTCGACAGGGAATGTGATGAAGCTGCTGTCGAAATCAGTCCACTCAGCGAAGCAGCCATCCTTTGCGGGGATCTCCGGGAAATCCGAAGCGCGCAGCGCTCCGCCGTAGTTCACTGCAACAGTGCTGATAACGTCGCCGTCAACGATGAACTTAACGTCGATCACAGCGGTGCTTCCTGCAATCGCCGCGAATTTGTCGAAGTCCACGGGAGCCGCCTTGCCGGTGTAGCTTATGCCGTCGATGCCTGCGATACCGCGGTCAACGAAGCTGTTGCGGAGCACCTCGGAGTTCTCGTCAGAAAAGTCCACGAAGCCAGCAATGGAGCCGCAGCGCTCGCTGCAGTCGTATGCGTCGAGGATAGCCGCGTTGTCGGTCAGGATAAGTCCCTGCCCTGCGATACCGCCCACATAGTCTGAACCGGTGATAGTGACCTTAGAAACACACTTTCTGATAGCAGACACGGAATATCCCGCGATACCTCCCGCATAGCTTCCGGAGGAACTTGTCACCTTGCCGTTTTCAGTGGAGTTGCGTACAACGCCCATTTCCTGCCTGCCGACGATACCGCCGCAGTAGTTCTTCTTGGCGGTTATCTCGCCGGAATTTGTGCAGCTGTCTATGATATCGCGGATCTTATAGCTGAAGCTGAACGAGGTCTGACCGTTGGAAGCGATGTCGTCCTCCGGGTCGAAATCGAAGTCTATCGCCATCGAGCCGGTGATACCGCCGACATTCAGGTCGCCCTGAACGCCGCCGTAGTTTATGCAGGAGAGCGCTTTGCCCTGTCTGCTTGTGGAATCGTCCTCGGAAACATCGGTGGTCAAACCGCTGTCGTCGTCATTGCTGAGCACCTTATCCTTCAGTTCCTGAAGGATATCTGTGATGTTGCTCATTTCATCGCTTATCTTCTGGAAGTCGTCGAGCAGGATATCGCCCTGCGCCTCGGCGGTGCTGCTTATCGAAGAAAGAGCGCTTGTAATACCTGCAAAGTTGCTTGAGAATCCGTCCAGCGCCGCAGTGAATTCAGCGTCCGCCGCCGGAAATTCAACAGTAGGCTTGTCGCTGAGGTTCTTAACGGTCTTGGAGAGCTGATCCATCGCGTCGGAGAACACCTCGCATGCCCGCGAGAGGTATGCGGAAGCGTCGGAAGCGGAGGTGGAAGCGCCCTGGAGATCGTCCATTGCGTCGGAAAGGTAGTCGGCGGCAGCGTCGAAGCTGTCGATTGAAGCTGAGATTGTATCGGAAGCGGAGGACAGCTTATCAGCGGCGTCGGATATCGACTGGATACCGTCCTTGAGCGCGCCGGAATCAAGCTGGTCTGTTATCTCGCTGAGCGCGTCGGTGATGGTATCCGAGGACTTTGTGATGTTCTGGACAGCGTCGTTGATGTTGTCGAGCTGCTTTGATATCTCCTTGTAGGTGTCGTCAGGAACGGAGGAACTGCTTATCTTATCGTACGCGTCGGTGATGTCGCCGATGGCGTCCTGCGCGTCGTCGAGCGCCTTGCTCAGTTCGCTGGCGGCGGTCTCAAGCTGGGAGATACCCGCGCTAAGCTCCTTTGAATCCACTGCCTTGCTTATCGCTTCGGAAGCGCTGACGATATGTTCTCCTGCCGCCTGTATGTTGTCAGCGGCGGCGCTGAGTTCCTCGGAAATCTTGTCTTTGTCCGGAACTGTGCCTGAAGCCGCCTTGAGCGCAGCCGCGGCGTGCACCGCAGCCTTGCCGAGCTCCACGGAAGCGGCGGAGAATTCGTCCAGCCCCTTCTGGATCTCGTCGGCGTCGATGGAACCCGCGATCTTCTGTAATGCGGCGCTCATCTTGCTGAGTGCCTTTGTTACGTCCTGCATGCTTTCGCCGAGGTCTGTTATGCCATCGGAAAGATTCTTGAAGTCCTTTCCGTTTACCCATTCCTCGAGCTTATCGCAGGCGTCGCCTATTTTGGAAAGCGCCGTGGCAATGTTTTTGACCTCGCCGTTAGCATTGTTCAGCGCCTTTATCATGTCCTTTACAGCGGCTTCCACCTTGTCGGTGTCGCCCATAGCCGCAGCTATCTTGTCAGCCGCCGCGCTTATGTCGTCGAGCGCCCCGGATATCTCCTCAATCGCGCCGTTGAGGGTGTCTATGCCCTCCTTGCCCTCGTCGAGAGCCGCCTGCATGTCATCGGAGGAAGCGGTGATCTGGTCGAACACTTCCTCAAGGGAATTGCTGAACTGGCTCAGCAGGTCGAGACCGTCACGGAATCCGTCCAGCGCAGGATCTACGCCGTCAAGCGCTTCGTCCACCCGGGCGGATATCTCGTTCACGCCGTCCGTCCAGCCGTTGTAAAGCTCGGTGGTGCGGTCTGAGATATCGTCCGCAGACTTGCGGAGATTATCCATCTGCCAGGTCAGACCTTGTACCTTGTCGTTTACTGCGTCGCCGGCGCCCTTTGCGTCGTCGATGAGGTTATCCACCAGACCGCCGAGGATGTCCATTTCGTCCAGCAGCTTCTGCACGGTGTCCTTGTCGAAATCTATGCTCTGGTAAGGCTCCATCTGACCGGCTATGCCGCCGACGTCCTTTCTGCCGAATATCTCGCCGCGGTTGGTGCAGCTATTCACATAGCCGGACTGTCTGCCGACGATTCCGCCGACATTGTATCCGATGTGCGGGTAACCTACGGTGCCGTAGTTCTCGCAGCCCTGGATTATTCCGTCTGAGTAACCGGTGATACCGCCCGCGTCGGTCATGGAGGAAGGCTCCTCGGAGGACATTATGCTGTCCCAGTCGATATCCTCGATGGAGAGCTTCGCCTCGCTTGCGGTGGTGTTTACGCTGCACCGGCTGGTGTCGTTGAGCAGCGTACCGGAGCTGCTTCCCGCGATGCCGCCGGAGCTGTGGTCGCCGGAAATAACGCCAGCAGCGGAGCAGCCGGAGATAAGTCCGGATTTCTCATTTACGCCCGCGATACCACCCACGTTGTTGGTGCCCTTGACCTTTCCGGAGAAGGTGCACCCGGTGATATTGCCGGAGCTGCTTCCTGCGATGCCGCCGACGTATTCAGCGCTGCCCTCGGGGGATACGGTCCCCTTTACGGTGAGGTCCTTGACGAGCGCGCCGCGCTGTACATACCGGAAAAGTCCGGAGTAGGAGCCGCTGGAAGTTATATTCAGCCCGGAGATAGTGTGGCCCGCGCCGTCGAAAACTCCGCCGAAAACCGGTATCGGAGTGAACTCGCCGGAAAGCTCGATGTCAGAGCCGAGTGTTACATATAAATTCTTGCTGTAGGAATCAATGCTGCAAGCCTTCGCGAACTTTATCAGCCCCGCCTCGTCGGTGATGGTGAGCTGCTCGCGGTCGCCGCTCTTCTGGGAAACGGCAGCGGCTGTGCTGGTAGTCATTATCTCCGCAGGGAGCGACACCGCGAGGGTCAGCGCTGCGATAACGGAGAGTATTTTCTGCGTGTTCTTCATTTTTTAGTCCTCCGTTTCGTCCATTATGTCGTCGACGTCCTCGTCGGTGCTTACTGCACCCGGCTCAGCTGAAACGCCTGCCGGAACGCCTGCGGTCACTGGCTGAGTCCCGCCGGGGTCTTTCGGGAGCGCTGAGTCTATATCGTCGATGTGCTTGCCGTCGGTGTCGATATGGTTGATTATCTGGCGGTCTACCTTCGCCTTCATATCTTCGGAGTTATCGGTCTCGAGCTGCGCGCTTACCTCGCCGTGAATGATACCGGTGATCTGTGCGTCAACAATACCGGAAACGTAGCCGCGAACCCTGCCGTTCACACGGATATAGCCGGAGCGCTTCTGAACGAGGTCGCGGTGCTTGAGCGTGAAGGAGGTCTTTTCGATGATGACGTCGCCGAGCAGCAGGATCTGCGGAAGCACGAACATTACCAGGAAGATGGAGATGAGGGTACCGCGTCCGAGGCAGATACCAACGGAGGAGATCGCCACATCAGAGGAAAGGAATCCGATGAGCAGACCCGCGATAGCGAGTATCGCACCGGAGGTGATGATCGTCGGGAATGCCTGGTTCAGCGTTTCTACCATAGCGTCCTTGGTGGACATGCTCTTCTTGAGGTCGGTGTAGCGGCTGGAAATAACGATCGCGTAGTCGATGTTGGCACCCATCTGAATGGAGCTTACGATAAGGTAGCTCAGGAAGAAGATGTTAGTGTCCATCAGCACCGGCACGGAGAAGTTTATCCATACTGCGCCCTGGATTATGGCGAGCAGCAGCACCGGCAGACCGGCAGACTTGAACGTGAACACCAGGATAACAAGTACGAACAGGAACGACAGAATGCTTACCATCAGGTTATCGGTGGAGAATACGTTCGACAGGTCGTAGTCAGACGTGGAGTCGCCGACAACGTAGGAATTCTCGGGATAGTACTCCTGGACTACCTCGTGCAGCTTGTCGAGGAACTCGAAGGTTTCGGGGCCTTCTTCGGGAACGTTGGTGTACAGCAGCATACGGCTGTATTCGTCGGTGCCGAGCTGGAGCTTCGCCTTGTCGAGCTCCTCGTGGAGGTCGTCAATCTTATCGTTCAGCTCGTCGTCGAGGTTGACGTAGCCTGCTTCCTTCTCATCATAGATGAACGTGAACATGTCGATGAGCGGCACGGTGAACGTGCTTACGGATGAGCTGCTGATGGAGCTTACGATCTCGCCGTAGTCCTCGTTGGAGGCGGCGTATGCCGCGTATGCAAGCTGAACTACCTCGATATCCATATCGGTGAGTTCCGCGAACTGGCGTGGCGTGAGCGCGTCTGTCAGCACGTAGCCGTCCATAGCCTCGATGTTCGCCAGACCCATCGCAGAATCCACCTCGGGAAGTCCCTCAAGGCGTTCGAGCAGCTTGTGCTCCTGCTCGTAGTTCCCGGCGGGAACCATTACTACCACAAGGTTGTTGGAGCCGAAGTTCTCGTCTATCTTTTCTTCCGCTATCTGGGTGGCGTTCTTGGTGTAGGTCGAAAGCGTGGAATAACCGTAAACGTAGTTGGTCTGGTTGGACAGGATAAATCCTGCGACCAGCAGGACCGCGAAAAGCGGAGGAACCACGAAGCGGGTCTTGACGTCGAACTTGCCGACTGCGGTTATGTTCGGAACGAAGTTGCGGTGATGAGTCTTGTCGATGAGCGGAGAGAAGGACATCAGCAGACCAGGCATCAGCGTGAATACAACGAAGATACTGAAGAATATCGCCTTGCAGAGTACGATACCGAGGTCAAAGCCGAGCTTGAACTGCATGAGCATCATCGCGACCATACCGGAAAGGGTGGTAAGGCAGGACGAAGATATCTCCGGGATAGCCTTACTGAGCGCCGTTACGACCGCGTCGCGGGCGTCCATGGCGGTTCGCTCTTCCGTGTATCGGTTGCAGAGGATTATCGCGTAGTCGATGGCGAGCGCGAGCTGAAGAACTACCGCGATGGAGTTGGAAACGAAGGAGATCTCGCCGAACATGAAGTTTGTGCCCATGTTCAGCAGAGCCGCCATGCCGAACGTCATCAGCAGTACGGGTATTTCCATGTATGTATGCGAGGTGAAGAACAGAACTCCGATGATGATGACCAGAACGATCACTACAACGGTCTGCATTTCGGCGGCGATGGTCTCAGAGGAACTGTTGCCCACGGCGCTGTTGATGTACTCGTCGTATGGCTCCAGCTTTTTCTTGACGGCTTTCATGGCGTCCTTGGAGATCTGGTCGTCCTCCTCGCCGTCGAAGGTGACGGCGAGCAGCGCCGAACCGTTTTTGTAGCTGTCCTCGTCGTTCTCAACGGTGACGGAGGTCACGCCGTCTATCTCCTCAAGCTCAGAGGCTATCTCCTCCGCCTTTTCGAAGGTCACGTTGTCCAGCATTATGCTGCCGGAGCCGTAGGTCACGAACTGGTCGTTCATCAGGTCGAGGCCTATGCGCGTCTCGGAGCTGTCCGGGAGGTAACTCGTGATGTCGTTGTTTACCTTCGTCCAGCCGGTGGATATCGCACAGAATATTCCCGCAATGATGTAGAAAAGGTAGAATGCCTTTCGCTTGTCTACTATCAATGCGGCGAGCTTTTCTATGGGGGTCTGCTTTTTCTTTTGTGTACTCATCTGCATTGCTCCATTCTTTCCTATGGTCATCTCTAAAAACCTCCTTCACGGCAGATATTAGAGGTGGCCTTATAGAATTATTTGAAAAATTATACATTGATACAAGTATGATTATAACACCGAAGCAGTCTTATTTCAATATACAATCGCGGGTTTTTGTCCGGAAAACAACAAAATCTGCCATAGTGCGCAAATTTCGTCCGGTTTTAAGCCGCATTATGGGAAGAAATACAGATGAGTTGACATTTCAGCAAATTTGGATTATAATAAGAACACCTGTGTATAATTATTTCGGACGGCTGGATAGTATGAAAAGGTGAGATAATGAACAAATACTACAAAAAGCTAGAGTTAGACAAGATATTAGAGCTTCTCGCGGAGCAGACCTACAGCGACGCCTGCCGCGAGAAAGCGCTGAAGCTCAAGCCCTCCTTCGACGAGGAGGAGATACGCACGGAGCTGAAAAAGACCGACGACGCGTTCAAGCTGAGCGCGAAGTTCGGAACTCCGCGGTTCCGCAAAATAAAGGATCTCAGTATGTCGCTGAGGCGCTGCAAGAGCGGCTCGGCGCTGTCCTTCCGGGAACTTCTCGACGTTGCGGACATTCTGCGCGAAACGAATATGCTCTGCGACTGGTTCAGCCAGTGCGAAAGCATGGAAAGCTCCCTCGCTGAGTACTTCCGGGAGCTGTACCCGATAAAGCAGCTTGAGCAGCGCATTTCCGAGAGCATAATCTCCGAGGAGGAGATGTCCGACGCGGCAAGCGCGGAGCTTTCCTCCATCAGAAAGCGGATAGTCCGCCAGGGCATGAATATCCGCGAGCAGCTTGACAAGCTCATCAAGAGCCGCAGCACGCAGAAATTCCTCCAGGAAGCCATCGTTACCATGCGTGACGGGCGGTATGTAGTCCCGGTGCGCAGCGAGTACAAGAACGAGGTCGCAGGTCTGGTGCACGACACCTCCGCGACCGGGCAGACATTCTTCATCGAGCCGATGAGCGTCGTCGAGGCGAACAACGAGATACGCGTGCTGAAATCCCGCGAGCAGGCGGAGATCGAGCGTATCACGCTGGAGCTTTCCGGGCAGGTCGGCGAGAACGCGGACAGCATCGCAAACAACTTCCGTATCGCCCAGATACTGGAGCTGTACTTTGCAAAGGCAAACCTCGGAGCAAAAATGCGCGGCGCGGCGGCGAAGATAGTTTCAGAGCCAAGAGTGGTTCTGAACCAGGCGCGCCATCCGCTGATAAATCCCGATACGGTAGTGCCGATATCCGTGGAGATCGGCGGTAAGTACGAATCGCTTATCATCACCGGTCCGAATACCGGCGGTAAGACCGTCGCGATAAAGACCGTAGGTCTGCTGACCCTCATGACTATGTGCGGACTGATGATACCCGCCGGGGACGGCTCCGAAATAGGGATTTTCGGCGGTATCTACGTTGATATCGGCGACGAGCAGAGCATTGAGCAGAGCCTGTCAACGTTCTCCTCGCACATGGTGAACGTCGTGAAGATACTCGGCATGGCCGACGACCGCAGCTTAGTCCTCATCGACGAGTTGGGCAGCGGAACCGACCCGGTGGAGGGCGCGGCGCTGGCGGTCTCCGTTCTGACGGAACTTAAGGAGCGTCACGCGAAGGTCTGCGCGACCACCCACTACCAGGAGGTCAAGATGTTCGCGCTCCAGACCGAGGGCGTGGAGAACGCCTCCTGCGAGTTCGACGTGAATACGCTGAAACCCACGTACCGGCTGATAGTCGGCGTTCCGGGCAAGTCGAACGCATTTGCGATATCCCAGCGCCTGGGAATGCCTGACGATGTGATAGAGCGCGCAAAGGAGCTTGTCAGCACCGAGAACAAGCGGTTTGAGCAGGTCGTTGACGCGCTTGAGAAGTCACGCCAGGAGCTGGAAGCGCTCAAGGAGAGCGCGGCGGTCTCCGAGCGTAACGCGAAGCTGACCGAGAGCGAATTAAAGCAGAAGCTGTCCGAGCTGGAACAGCAGAAGGAAAAGGAGCTGGAATCTGCAAGACAGCGCGCGCTTTCCATCGTAGAGGAAACTCGGTTCCGATCCAACCAGCTTCTTAACGAGCTTGAGGAGCTGAAAAAGGTCAAGGACAAGGAAGCGCTCCGCCAGGGTCTGAGCAGCATGAAGGGCAAGACCAACAGCACGCTCAACAAGATGCAGGACGAAGCGAATCCGGTCGTGGAGCGCCGCGCCGAAAGCTATGTGCTTCCGCGCCCGCTGAAGGCAGGAGATACTGTAATGCTCGCCGATACGAAGAAGGAAGGCGTGCTGATGACGGTTCCGAACATGTCCGGCGTATGCTATGTGCAGGTCGGCATGATGAAGATAAAGACGAACCAGAAGAATCTCCGCCTGGTTGACAACAAGAAGAAGCAGCCGACTCCGCAGAAGTCGGTAGGCGGCAGCGTGAAGAAGCAGGTAACTTCCAACATGAACCGCCGCGGCGGCATGGAGCTTGATATCCGCGGAATGATGACGGACGAGGGCGTACTGGAAATGGAGAGATTCATCGACAGCGCCCAGCTCAGCGGTATCAGCACGGTGATAATAATTCACGGCAAGGGCACCGGAGCGCTCCGGGCGGCCGTGCAGCAGGCGCTCAAGACCAACCCGGCGGTGAAGAGCTACCGTCAGGGCGCATATGGCGAGGGCGAAGCCGGCGTTACAGTGGTGGAGCTTAAATAATTACGGGCAGGTTCATCACCTGCCCGTAATTTTATATTTCGTCAAAGCGGGAAGTTATCACCCTATCCGGAAGTACTCCCAGTTCTTGATCTGCTGGGGTATCTCGCGGACGCCGAAGCTGAACTCCGGAAGCTTGTTGTGAGTGATGTACAGATCGTTGCTGAAATACTCGGCAAGCATTTCGTTGGTGATACCCTTCTTCGGGTTCGGGTGAGGCGTGCCGTTGAGGTCGACCATCGCCTTGCCTGCGGCGTCTGTCTCGTAGATGAAGTCGCCGTTCCATACCATGTAGTACAGCCACATTGTGTTTGCCGCCTTGATGCCATCCGGGTCGGGAATGTATCCGCACTCGGTCAGAGCCATCATCTTTCCGGTGGACTCCATGCCTGCAAGCTCTGCGCAGTACTTGTCGTAGCCCGCAAGCTCGCCGTAGCACTTCTCATAGTATGTGGAAAGAGCCTCGGCGGATATATCCTCCTGGTCGTAGTAGCGGTCAATCCCCTCGATGTCGAACGCATTCGGGTGGATCGCTGTGTGCGGGTTCTGACCGTTCCATACCCAGATGATGTTTGTCAGCTTGTGGTAGTTCTCAAGTCTGTCGTAGATCATGTACCAAAGCTTCTGGAACACCTCGTTTGTAGCGCTGTCCCTGCCCTGGAGCCCCCACCAGAACCATGCGCCGCTTGCCTCGTGCAGCGGACGGAACAGGATAGTTACGCCCTCGCTTTCCATGCGCTGTATCTTGGTCGCGATGAGGTCGATGTCGTGGATAACGGTCTCGTACTCCTTTGTTCCGGGAGTTACCGCGTTGACCTGGCTGAAGTTGGTGATCTCGTTGGTGTAGAATGCGTAGCCGCCCTCGGGATTGTCGATGTCCTTGGGGACGTTCCAGTGCCATGTGAACGCGCACAGTCCGCCGGATTCCTTCGACCACTCGATAGCCTCGTCGATCATGTCGTCGCTGTGGTAGCTTCCGGTGCAGAAGATGAAGTCGTAGCCCTTCATCGCGGTGAGGTCGTTAGTCGCATTGTAGAACACCAGATCCTCGTAGCATTCGTTGCCCATCATCTGCTGGCAGGTGATGACCTGCTTGCCATATACGCTGCGGAGGTAGTTCCACACCTCCATGGTCTTTTCGTTGGTCTGGGCGTTCTCGGAGACCGGCTTTGTGGGGTCGACCTCCCTGGATTCGAAGTACGCCTTCATCGCCTCGTAATCGGTCTCGTAGGCGAGTGCGGTGTCCATGTCGATATCGCCCTCGCTGTTGAGCGCGATGGGATTTGAAAGCAGCTGCCCGTCGCCGCTTTCAGCTGGAGCCTGGGATTCTGCCGTGGAAGCAGCCGCGCCGGAGTCCGCCGGGCTTTCCGCCGCGGAGCTTCCGGAGCTTTCAGAGGAAGTGCTGGAATTATTGCATGCAGTAAGGCTCAGCGCCATAGCTGCTGCGAGCATTATTGAGAGAAATTTTTTCATAGTATGTTACCTATCTGAATAATGTACATTTACCGCTTTTTCTGTAGTAGTCGATACGCTGCTGAATGACCTCCCGTGTGGTGCGGTAATACCCGGCGAGGCAGTCTATGCAGAAAAACTCCGTATCATTGCGGGAAACCAGCTTCTGATGTATCGCGATATCATCGGAGCCGAGCTTCGCGCCGCACTTTTTGCAGGTGGAGTAGTTGCTCAATCAGACCTTCACGACCTTAGCGCGCAGAACTGCGCAGCCGTGGGGCTCCACGGTGGTAACGAAGCGCTCTGTGAACGTGCCGAGCTCCTCGTGCTTCCAGCAGTCGTAAACGGAAAGACCGCGTCCGGAAGCGGCTGGCAGACCGATATCCCAGAACTGGAGGCTCATCTCGCCGGCGCGGTCGCCGAAGTTGAACATACCGATAGCGTAATCGCCGTTGGCAAGCGGCTTAACCAGGGAGAACACGTTGTCCGGGTTGTTCCACTGCTTTATGCAATACGGACCGCGGCACTCGATATCCTGGTTGATCGCGATAACGTCCTTGTTTGTGAGTATCTCCTTTGTTGCGGGGGTCATGCGGCGGATATCGCAGCCGATCATCAGCGGGGAGTTCATGATAGCCCACAGGCTGAAATGCGTGCGGTATTCCTCGTCGGTGCAGCCGCCGAGCTTCGGCATGGTCTCGCCGCTGTCGGCGATAACGTTGACACCCTGCTCGGTGGAGTTAATCCACTCGTTGTTGCTGCCGCCGTGCATGCCTACCACCAGCATGTCTATATCGTTGTGGCAGAAGTTTCCTCCGTAGCATTCGCTGCCTATCTGGGAGAGCGCCAGGCGCTTAATGGACTCCCAGTTATCCTGGATATCGCCGGTGGAGCGGAACAGGTGCGCGCCGGACTCCCTTATCCACTTGTATACGTTGTCGTTGCCCCAGTTGCAGGCGGAGAACATGATGTCCCTTCCGCAGTTGCGCAGAGCCATGCTCATTCTCTTGTAAAGCACCTCGCCGGGGATATGGTCGGGCTTGTAGCAGTAGTCGTACTTGAGGTAGTCCACGCCCCACTCCGCGAATGTATCGGCGTCGTCGAACTCGTGCTCGAAGCTGCCGGGGTGTCCGCCGCAGGTGTGGGTACCCGCGCAGGAGTACATACCGAACTTCAGACCCTTGCTGTGAACGTAGTCAGCCACGGGCTTTATGCCGTCCGGGAACTTCCAGTGGTCGGGAACCAGCTTTCCGTTCTTGTCGCGCTGCTTCTCGCTCCAGCAGTCGTCGATGACAACGTACTCGTAGCCTGCGTCTTTCAGACCCTCGCTTACGAATGCGTCAGCGGCTTCCCTGATGAGCTTGTCGTTGATCTCCCAGGTGAATGTGTTCCATGAGTTCCATCCCATGGGAGGGGTGATCCCTAAAAATTTGTTCTCCATTGATTTCTCCTTAATGCAGTTAAGTTACGCCCCGTCTATTAGCTGAATTTACTTTACAGGTTGGCTAATTTCAGGTTACTTCATCGTAATTATAGCATGTTTGCCGAAAAATTTCAACAGGAAATGCAGAATTTTTATGTGAAATTTACTTGCTCCGATACTGCTTAGGGGTCATTCCGGTGTGGGAGCGGAACAGTTTGCAGAAGTACGCGCTGCTGCTGAAGCCGCACTCGAGCGCCACCGCCTCTACAGTCATGTTGCCGTCCCGCAGGAGCTGCATGGAGCGCTCCACGCGGTATTTCAGCAGGTAGTTCACCGGGGAGGTGTGGAGGTAGCTCTGGAAGCACCTTGAGGCTTCGCTGCGGCTTATGCTGGCGGCGTTTGCGATGTCCTGAAGGGAGACGTCCTCGGCGTAGTGCTCCTGAATGAAGCCTATCATCTTTTGCATGCGTATCTGGAGGACGTGCTCGTTTTTCACTGCCGGGGCAAGCTCCATTTCGCCGCGGTGGGTGAACAGGATCTCCCAGGCGCGGCTTATCTCGCGCAGCACGCGGATCTCGAAGCATTCCCGGATTCCCGGCGCGTTGTTGAATCTCAGCTCCGGAACTTCGCCGTAGCGCCCGATCTCGCCGTACTCCTGGAGCATTGAAAACACCCTGTCCAGGCACTCAAGTATCTCGGAAGTCCACCCGGACTTTCCGTCGAGTATCACATACGGGAGCTGGGAATTCAGCGTCAGCGGCATGACATAATGCGTGTTTATAACGCTGTTCACCGGGGCGATGAATTCTGGCTGGAACACCACGTTCGGGCAGTAGCAGGGAGCCTTTCCCACGCTTTCGTAGCTGTGAAGGCAGTTTGTGTTCAGAAATATCCCCTGACCGGCTTCAAGCGTGATATCCGCGTTTCCCGCCTGGATATGCACCATTCCGCAGTGGACCACGAAGAATTCAAGGTTCGGGTGCCAGTGCAGCGGGACGCTGTTTCCCGCAATGTGCAGCGAATTAACATAGTATTGTATCGGGAAATCAGACTTGCCGTGCTGGACAAGCTCCTGAAAGTTCTCCTTCAGCGGCATGTGGAATTCTTCCATCTTCAACCCTCCGGATCTGTATACGTTTTATATAGAATACCCTTTGGGAATATTATAATATAAATCGGGAATATTGTCAATTGTTCAAATTGATTATAGAGAATATAATAATATCATACAGAAAAGGCGAAAATAATTGTGCATATTCAATAAAGCAAACGATTACATGTTGTTGGTTTTGACTAGGCTTAATTAAGTAAATTAGCTTCTGCTCCTTTGGAACCTGTTATGTATAGCCAATTTACACAAAAGCGCATGATATTTTCGATACCAGTAAAGGGGAGAATGAAATGTCTGCTATCAAAAGATCCATCGCCTGCGCGATGACCGCAGCAATGCTCCTGGGACTTACGGCGTGCGACGACGAAGCTCCGAACAGCGCGGCGAACTCCAATGCGGCGCCGGACGCTCCAGCTGCCACCACCAGCACCCAGGCTTCCACCACGACCGACCCCAACGCAGGTCTGGACATGACCGACAAGGAGAACAAGGAGCTTGATACGTCACTTGCGCCCCCAAGCGGTCACGCAGGTACGCTGAAGTACCTCGGATTCTACGATATCACCTCCGACCAGAAGGGCACCGAGCAGTGCCTGATATTCCAGTCGGACGTATACGGCGGCACCATCGACTACACCAGCGTTCCGTTCGGCGCGGCGTTCTACGATAAGCTCGCGAACCTGATCGCAAGCGATGATTCCCCGGACATCGTTACAAAGGATGCTCTGCTCCGCCCGGGCAACGTTTCCAAGAACCTGTTCGAACCTCTCGATGGAAAGATCGACCTCACCACACCGCTGTGGAAGGACATATCAGGCGTTGTCGAGGATTTTAGCTGGAAGAACAAGCACTACTATTACCCGCACCGCACCACGACGCTCTACGCGCTTAACTACAGCAAGCAGACCATCGCTGAGAACGACCTCACCGATCCCTACGACCTGTACAGAGCCGGCGAGTGGACATGGGACGCATGGCGCGATATGATGATAGAGTTCTGCGACAAGGACGATGCCCACGTAGGATTCTACACCACGAACCACACCATAACTAGCTTCATCGCGACCACCGGCACAACGCTCATCGACGTACAGCCGGACGGCACGATCACAAACAACATACTCTCCGCGGACGTTTCCCGCGCTATGACGTTCCTCGAGGGGCTATGCCGCGACGGCCTGACCTACGACAAGTCATACGGCGACTGGGTTTCCCCGCAGGTATTCTCCACGGCGTGCAATAACATTCTTTTCACCTGCACCGAGCCTGAGTGGACCTACATAGCAGAGACCGAGAACCTCCAGAACAAGCCAGGCGTTGACGACGATATCTTCGACACCGTGTCGGAATTCTCGTTCGTTCCGTTCCCGAGAGACCCTGTTGCGGATAAGTACTACACCGAGTACGACACCTTCGGATACCTGGTGCCCAAGGGCGCTAAGAACATCGACGGCGCGATAGAGTTTATCAACCTCAACAGAATGTACGATATTGACCCTGCTATCCAGGCAAAGGTGCGCGAGGATCATATCAATCCCCAGAAGATCTACTTTGAAAAGGGCAAGTATGCAGGCTCCGAGAAGTGGCAGATGAAGTGGGGTGAGCGTGAATACGACCTGTGGCGCGAGATGTGCGACCCATCCAACTTCACGTTCATCAACGAGGACGCAGAGGGCTTCTCCACTGACTTCACCGACCAGATAGGCGAACTCCTGATGGGAGTTATCGAGCGCGGCGAGTCCTGGGCAAAGACCAGCGCAGAGTTCTCACCAGTTGCAGACGGCACCATACAGCCGTTCCTGAGCTAAGCTAATACTCCGGAATTCCGGATATTATACCCCGCGCGGCGTTTCAAGGCGCTCTGCGGAAATATTCATTTCGATTTCATTAAGGAGGAACCACAAAATGAATACAGCAAAAAGACTCCTCGCATGTGGAATGGCAGCGGCAATGGTTGCCGGTCTGACCGCCTGCGACGACGAGACCCCCGCTAACAGCGGCGGCTCCAGCAACAACTCCGTTGCTGCTCCTGCAGCAGTCACCACAACGACTTCTGCTTCCACCACCACAGACCCTAACGACGCGCTTGACCTGACCGACAAGGATACCAAGGAGTTCGATACTTCCCTGTATCAGCCTTCCGGCAAAGCAGGCACCCTGAAGTATCTCGGTTATTACGATATTACTGCTGACCAGAAGGGTACCGAGCAGTGCCTGATCTTCCAGTCCGACCTGTTCGGCGGCAATATCGAGTACACCAGCACACCCTCAGGCGACGCTTTCTACGAGAAGCTCTCCAACCTTATCGCCGCTGATGACTCCCCTGATATCGTTGAGAAGTCCGCAATGCTCTATCCGGGCAACGTTTCCAAGAACCTGTTCGAACCGCTTGACGGCAAGATCGACATTGACTCCCCACTGTGGAGCGAGATGAAGGACGTTGCCGAGTCCTACTCCTGGAACGGCAAGCACTACTATTATCCGCACCGAATCACCACTTCCTTTGCACTGAACTACAGCAAGAAGACCATCGAGGAGAACGACCTTCCCGATCCGTATGAGCTGTACAGAAACGGCGAGTGGACATGGGACGCATGGCGTGACATGATGATTCAGTTCTGCGATAAGGACGATGACAACATCGGCTTCTACGGCACGGATACAACCGTTGACGCATTTATCCTGACTACTGGTACATCTATCGTTGATACACAGCCTTCCGGCGTTATCTCCAACAACATAGCAAATCCGAACGTAACAAGAGCAATGCAGTTCATCGAGACGCTCTGCCGCGACGGCCTTTCCTACGGCAAGCAGCTCGGCGACTGGGTTCCTCCGCAGACCTTCGCAACTGAGTGCGACCGCCTGCTGTTCCTCTGCATGGAGCCTGAGTGGACCTACATCGCAGCTACAGAGCAGCTCCAGAACCCGAAGGGCGTAGATAACGATATCTTCGACACCGTTTCCGAGTTCGCATTTGTTCCGTTCCCGAGAGATACACAGGCTGACGCTTACTATCAGGGCTACGACACATTCGGCTACCTTGTTCCCAAGGGCGCTAAGAACATCGACGGCGCTATCGAGTTCATCAACCTGAACAGAGCTTATGATGTTGACCCGACTATCCAGGCACAGGTAAAGAAGGATCACTGCCAGCCTGAGAAGATCTACTTCGAGAAGGGCAGCAACACCGGTAAGGAGAAGTGGCAGATCACATGGGGCGAGCAGGAATACGACCTCTGGAGAGAGATGTGCGATCCCGCAAACTTCAGCTTCATCACCGAGGACGCTTACGGCTTCAACTCTGACTTCCAGAGCCAGCTCGCAACCGTTGTTATGGACGTTGTAGAGAACGGCTCTTCCTGGACTCAGACTTCTGCTGAGTTCTCACCGATCGTCGACGCTATCGTTGCTGAGTACTCCCTCGCATAATTCAGTTCACTGAATAACTATCCCGCCGCAGGATAAACCGCGGCGGGATTTTTTTGCGTCTGAAAAAGCCGTTAATATGCAAAGTCAGGTTCACTGCCTGATCGTAATTTAAATAACCGCCGAAGGCGGCACAATAATTCCGAATTAACCAAACTTGAAGGGGCTGCGTCTTTACGAAGCCCCTGTAATCATTATCTCTGTGAGTATGCCGGAACAGCGCCCTTCTGCTTGAACTTCAGCCTGAGATGATCCGCGATGAGCGCGATAAATTCGGAATTAGTGGGCTTGCCCTTTGTGGTGTGTACCGTGTAGGAGAATATCCTGGTGAGTACGTCGATATCGCCGCGGTCCCATGCTATCTCTATGGCGTGGCGGATAGCTCGCTCCACACGGGAGCTTGTGGTCTGGTAACGCTTTGCAACAGTTGGGTAGAGCAGCTTCGTGATGCAGTTTATCATCTCGTCGTTGTTGACTGACAGCATTATCGCCGTGCGGAGGTAGTGATACCCCTTGATATGAGCGGGAATACCGACCTGGTGGATTATCTCTGTTACGGCGCACTCAAGGTCGGTTTCGTCGGGAACAGCCTCCGGTTCGTCACCGCAGGGAGTGCACAATCTTTCAACGCGGCTCACCAGGTACTGCGGATCAATGGGCTTCACCATTACGCCCGCTGCGCCCGCGTTTATGGCGTCGCGCTCAAGGCGGGGGTCGTCGCTGCCGGATACTATCAGCACGTTCGGGCAGTACTTCTTTTCCATTTTCAGGCGGCGTATTACCTCTACCGCGTCGCAGAAAGGCATTTTCGCTTCAAGCACAGCTACGTCCGGAGCCTCCGACTTTATGGAGCTGAGCACCGCGTTTCCGTCGCAGCGGCGGGTTATCGCGTACATTCCTGCCCCTTTGAGAGCGCCTGCCCATGCCATTCCACAGTCCGCCGTGTCGCTTCCGATAAGTACTTTGATCTTGCTGTTCATGATTTTTCCTCCTGTATTCTGTCTGTTTATTCCCCGTCACGCTGATCCGTGCCGCCCAACCGATTTACGGCACGCTCTGAACTCTTGTTCCTATAATCTGGCTGTTTCGGGATTACCTGGTGTTTTTCGGTAACTTAATAATACCATAATCTGGATATTATTGCAATAGGTTTTTGGAAATTTCTAGAAATGATTTTCGACAACAATATATCCGGCGGAATTCCTGCAAATGCGATAACAGTACCGCCTGACGGCGCTTGAAGCGCATGAAGTCCGAGAATCTGCAAAATATGCTTAACGGAATCTTAACATTTAGCTAGTGATAATTTGAATTTTGTTTCCAGATGAATTACCAGCAGCTGTAACCCGGGGCGGGGAATCGCATATAATGTTCTGAAAGAGGTGATACAAATGCTTATTCCTGTAGGCTATGACAGATTCCGGGCGGTGGCGTACGCGCTTCGCTGGGCGCTGTCGCGAAATCCCAGGTACTACGACTTTGATGACATCGGCGGAGATTGTACTAATTTTGTATCTCAGTGCCTGTTCGCGGGCTGCGGCGTAATGAACTACGCCCCGGAAAACGGGTGGTACTACATAAGCCCGGACGACCGCGCGCCCTCCTGGACGAGCGTGGAGCTTCTCCAGAGATTTCTGCTGAACAACGGCGGAGCAGGTCCCTACGGCGTCAGCGCGGATCTGTCGGAGTTACGCCCCGGAGACGTTATACAGCTCCGGAACGCTGAAGGGCGGCTGTATCACTCGCTTATTATTTCCTACATTTTCTATCCCGCCGTGCCGGAGAACATATTTATATGTTCACATTCCTACGACTCGCGCAACCGGCGGCTGTCGGCCTACAGCTACGCCGCGGCCGAGGGAATACGCATTGTCGGCGCGCGGCGGGAGCTTCCGGCGACCTGAAAGGAGCAAGAAATGCTGATCTATACAGTTAAACCGGGGAACACCCTGGCGGGCATCTCCCGGCGGTACGGACTTTCTCCGCTGCGGATCGCGGCGGACAACGGGCTTAGCGACATGTCACGGCTGGTGCCGGGGCAGAATCTTCTTATCAACGTGGATTCCGTGAGGTACATTCTTGACGAGGGGCAGACTCTGTTCTCAATCTCGCAGGAGTACGGCGTGCCTCTTGATGAGCTTATCAAGGCGAATCCCGGGCTGAATCCGCTGAACCTCCGGCCTGGTGATACGGTGATGATACCGGTGGCGCGGCTGGAAAAGCGGCGTCCGATACTTGTGAACGGCTACGCCTATCCGAGCATAAATACGAATTCGCTCAACTGCGTGCTGCCGTTCCTGACATTTCTCAGCCCGTTCAGCTATAAGCTGACCCCGACTGCGGAGTTGGTCCCTCCTGACGACAGCGATCTGATATTCCGGGCGCAGCGCTCTGCGGTAATGCCGATAATGGTGGTTACGAACATCTTTGACAAGGGGTTCAGCACGGAAGTGCTCTCCGTGATACTTGCTTCCGAGGAGCTTCAGGAGAGGCTCATCGGGAATATCCTGTCGGAGCTTACCGGAAAGAACTACTACGGCGTGAATATGGATATTGAGTACATCGCGCCGGACGACCGTGACCGCTACAATGCGTTCCTTGAGCGGCTCGCGGAGCGTCTGCACAACGAAGGCTTCATCGTGATGTCAGCACTTGCCCCGAAGATATCCGCAGACCAGCCGGGCGTACTGTACGAGGCTCACGATTATGCCGAGCAGGGCAGGATAGTCGATTACGTTATTATAATGACATATGAATGTGACCCGAAAGGATATCATACATGGGCATAAAATTAACTGCCTCTCTTAGGCAAGCGCGGTAATATGCCAATTGTGAAGTCTCCTGGATCTACATTATGGTATTTGCCATCGGCATTTTTTTCGTACACAATACGGTCTATTATCTGTTTGAGCCACTTGTTCTTTTCGACTGGCTCAAGAGTATCATAGATTTCAAGGAGGTGTTTTATTGATGGAACGAACTCTGCTTGAACATTCTGGCGTTCAAGCACCTGCTGGTGCTCGGCTTTCAAGCGGTCGATTTTTTCGCCAATTTCCATGATCTGCTGTTCGATGGCCGAGGAACGCTGCTTGAATATCTTTTCGGTGTATGTGCCACGTTCAAAAAAGCTGTACACTTTGTCGAGCTGGTCTTGCAGGGTTTCAATTTCCTTTTCGGCAAGACTGATAGCGTTCGACAGTTCGGCGTTAAGGTCGGCTTCATGTTTAATTTGTGCCTTATCAACGCTGTAGTCCTTTACCCAGCTATTGAGGATACTTAATACTCGCTGTTCAACAAGATCAAATCGAGACGCTTTATTCTTACAACCTGCAGTGTAACAGCCAATGTAATCAGGCTGTCTGCCATATCCCCTGCGATAATTCATGCAGTGTCCACATTTGGCACAGAAAATTAAGCCAGCAAATGGATTAATATTTTTATGTCGATATTTTATAGGTGTAGGCGGGTTAGCAGCTATAAGGTCCTGCACTTTGTAAAACAACTCCTCGGAAAGTATCGGCTCATGAAGTCCATCGACAACAATGTAGTCGCCGTCCTGTGCGAACTCCCTTGATTTCTTCTTCATGCCTTCCGGGGTGACTGTCTTCTTGACTTTGCGGTATCCCCACCGTATTTTTCCGATGTACACGGGATTGATAAGCATATTCTGTACGCCGTAAATCGTCCAGTAATCCTTTTTGCCAGCTGATTTAATGCCTAGTTCGTTCAGGCGCACAGCAATGGTGTACGGTCCTATTCTTTTCTTTTGACTGTTGACCTCTGCGCCCTCGGCATACCACTCGAAGATCATGCGGACAACTTTTGCTTGTTCTTCTACGATCTCCAGGGTAAAGCCCTTATCATTCGGGATCTTGACTTTGCGGTACCCGTAAGGCGGAACGCTGCCGACATACTTGCCCTCTTTCGCCGATGCCTCTCTGCCTCGGACAAGCCGGCGGTTGGTCGTGGTAAATTCGCGCCGCGCCATGAAGAGTCCGAACTCGAAGTATTCCTCGTCGAATTCGTTCTGAGGGTCGAAAGTCTTGAGCGGCGTGATGATCTTCGTGCCGCTGTACTTGAATGTCTGGGCGACAAGTCCTTGATCCATGGTATCACCGCGGGCAAGACGCTCGATTTCCATGACGAGCACACCGTCCCACTCACCGGCTCCGACTTCCGAAAGGAGCCGCTGCATCTGAGGACGAGCGGCTATCGTTTCACCGGATACTATTTCTTCGTATGTGGCGCTTATCGTGATTCCCATACGCCGGGCGAGCTCCAGCAGGGCAGTCTTGTGCCGGGAAAGGGTTTCGCCCTCGCCGTGCGCTTCTGCTTCAAGGTCGGCGCGGGATTTTCGCAGGTAAATGCAATATCTGCTCATATTTATCGCTCCTCTCTCATATTAAACTTCAATGGAATGACCTATAGTAATTTCAGAAGAGTCACGCAAATCAAAAGGTATTTCTTTACAACTAAACTCAATTTGCAAATCTCCACTATTAGTGATAAAAAAACTAGGAAGTTCAGAGAAGTTATATTGAAAAATGCCGTTTATGTAATATTGCGCAGAACACTCTATAGTATGACCGTTATATTTATTAGCGTACACAAAAAGTTGAAAACTTTCATCGCCGCTATTTAATCCAATATCTAAACCACTTATAGTTAATCCGTCTATTGATGATCCAATAGCATAATAGTCAATATAATCTTTGTAAATATAAGCGATACCACTATGGTCATCTGTAAGCTCTATTTTTCCATATTCATGCGTAAAAACGGTGTCGCTTGTGGATTCGCTGATTGGTATACCGATGTCAACGTTTGGAGTACTGTCGTTTGTGGGTTCTTCATTTGCTTCTTCAGTAATATTTTTATGTATCGGATTATCTATAGAACCACTATTTGATGATTCTTTTTCATCTAATGTTTCGCTTGTATTGGAATCATTTGTTTCCGCTGTATAGGGGGGACTATCATTTGTAGATTTTTCTGATGTAGATGTACCTGGAGGTGAGAAGTCAGGACCCGAAGAATTGCTATTGGCATTTATTTGCATATTAGTGGTGATTATCGAAACCACACCCGTTATTATTGCAGCAATTATTACACCAACTGCACCAAGTGTTTTAAGAACTTGTGACCACGTGATTGTTCTATTGTTATTTGTTGCCATACCTTATTCCTCCTTGCTATTATTCCCTGCATCGTTTAGATGCAGGATAAATGTTTTCCCTTTCGAAATCTTTATAATAGTTCCGTTCTTGGCTAGTTCTTTAACAATGTTAATTCCAAGCTGCCGGTCATCACAGAGTGAAGAATAGAACTTAGTTTGATTAATGTCACCTTCAGCGAGTAGATCAAGAAGTTGCTGGGTTATTTCTTTTTTCTTTTGTTCCTTTTCAAGGATATCAGCAAACCCTATTCCAAATCCCAGTTCATTGTCTAGCTTAACGCAAATCTCCAGATCTTCAACGGTTAATAGTTCCCGAAACATTCGAGAGGCAGCTCGAACTGATATGCTAAGACTTTCAATATATTGTTCTTCTCCGTATCTGCGGCATAGTTTTGCATGACTGATAAGGTCGTCACCAATGCCTTTTGTAAGAAATTTTATAGGAACCTTGTAGCACTTTGAGATAGCCTGTAATGTGGAATCTGACGGATAAGAATAGCCGTTTTCATAAGCTGATAACGTCTTATTCGATATTCCAAGACACCTAGCAATGGTTAATTGTGTTGCACCTTGCGCTTTGCGAATGTTCACTAAGCGCTGAGAAAAAGAGTTATAGTCTGGAAAATTAATATATTCGGTGCATATTTTGAACCATTCATAACCTAGTTGTTTATCGTAGTTTTCGTCCCAGCGTTGCATATAACGCGCACTACCGCCTACCATGACTGTAAACTGTTTTTTTAATGTAATATTCTCATCGTTTGGTGTAGTATTGGTTTTATTTTTGCTTGTAGTACCTCTGTTAACAAACACGATAATCATTATCGCAATAGCCAAAATTATAAGTGGTGCAAATAGTATGATGATACTTACGTCATTTGGTGACATCAAAAATCTCCTAAGTAAAATGATATTTTGTAACAAAATTAATGCTATTCGACAAAAAATATGCTATAATCATATCAGCATTACCGGTAGTGACTTTTTGGAAAGGAGAACTCAAAATGTCTGAGAACACCAATAGCCCTGCCGGATCAGGCAGCGAACGTGAACTGACTGAGCTGGAGAAAACCATCGTCAGCGATTTCAAACAGCTTAACGAGGAAAACCAGTTAGCTGTCATCGACTTCATTTTATCGCTCCTGAAATGATTTGATATTTCTTACCCGCTGCTCTGACTGCAGCGGGTTATTTTTTTTGCTGATTAGCAAGAATTCCTCTGATTTGTGCGAGAACTAGCTCCTGTTGTTCTGGAGTTAGCATTGTAATTAAAGAAATCAATGCACTTTCTGTTTCCGAGTTTAAATAGATGTACGCTTGTGGATTGTTTGTTTTTCCAAGGAGATAATCAATTGAACACTTAAAATAATCAGCTAGTTTAATTAAGGTTTCTCCATTTGGGATAGATCCACCCTTCCATTTAGTACACGTTGCATTTGACACGCCAATTTTTTTAGCAACAGCATTTGGAGATATATTATTCAAGTCACACAAAGTAGTGAAATTTTCCCAAAACATAGGCCCTCCACATTAACCAAAAATCTAGCTTAAAAACTGTGCAATAATACAAAAACTAACCAAAGTTAGAATAAATCTAAAAATAGTTATTGACAATCTAACTGTAGTTAGATATAATATAAGCAAGGTTAAAGAACTTAACCACATTATAACACATAGGATAGGTTATGTCAATAGATGTAAGCTGTAAGAGACAAGGTGGTGAGAAAATGACAATTACAATGAGCGGCAAAACAATAGGCGAAAACATCAAGCTGGCGAGAATGCAGGCGGGTATCAGCCGGGCTAAGCTCGCCGAGGAACTCTGTGTTTCGGAGGTCATGGTGTACAAGTATGAAACCGATTCGGCAAACGTACACCCGCGCAAGCTTAAGAAGATTGCAGAGGTCTGCGGTGTGTCGGTCGAGGAGCTTACGGCGATAGGCGCTTGATACAACAGCTTTTTCGTAAACCGCAATATATTTAAGGAAAGATGGGAGGTGAACCCAACATGTTTACAAACAGAACCCCCGACGGCAGAAACAACATCTGCGGCATAAAGGTCAAGGAGCTCCGCAAGGGATTAAGAATCTCGCAGCACGAACTTTCCAACAGACTTATCGTTAACGGTCTGGACATCGACAAGAACGCTGTACAGCGTATCGAGTCCGGGCAGAGATTTGTAACGGACATTGAGATAATCTACCTCGCAAAGGTACTCAATATTTCCGTTGAAGAACTTATCAGGAGGTAAAACCAGTGCTGACAACATCAGAGCTGAACAACAAGCTCAATGAGCTTACCATCGAATACCGCAAGGTAATCGATACCGGAAACGCGACCGAGATCCTGCGCTGGGTGCTTTCAACAGCCGAATTCATCAGAGAGATGTATGAGGAAGCAATCTCGGTAAAGGGAATGACCGCGAACGAGCGCGAGGCCTTTACTCTTGCGAACTGCGCAAGCGACCTCAACCGCAAAACGATAAAGGCATTACTGATAGACCGTCTTTCACAGGAGGCTGCTAAGAAAGGCAGCAAGCGTTCGTAAGAAAGGTATACACATGGAGAACATTGAAAAAGCGCTCTACACTTTAACCTACGCCCTGCGGAGCACCAGAGCGGGCAAGGACATTGATTATATCAAGGTGACCGAAGAGGGCTGCGGACGAACTGCGGTAATACACTTTGCTCCAGGAAGCGGCAAGCGCAACAAGGCAGTTGTCATTGAGTGTGACAGCGCTCTGGGAGCAATAATAGATGTCTGCAAGGCACTGATGTGAGTGGCAAGTGAACAAGCCCAATCATCATACAATGAAAAGAGGTGATTACTATGGCACGACCGACCCCTAAAGAAATACTTGAAACCAAACCGCATATCGTAGAACGGTTCTACGATGAGAACGGCAGAGAACTTGGGTGGATAGCAGACAACTTCGTAGTTCAGACGCAGAAAGAGGTTGATGATATCCTCAAGGAACTCGGCAAAATCTGGGGCGATTCGTGCGATCGCAAAGCCCGCGAAAAGCAGCTTGCCTCAAAGCCCTGACATTACGGCAAGCCATAAGAAAGGAGAAATTATGCCTAACTATTTTGGAAAGCAAAGGCTCGTTCGAATCCTTTACAATTATCTGGAGTGGACAGCTCCGGAGAAACTCGCAGAACTTAAGCGCGAACTCAAAGAAGCAGGCGAATATAGAAAGTACGAAATCAAGTACACGAAGTGCCGGGGCGACGAGTGGCTAAAGGCTCATATTTACTTTGATCGCATCGAATATCGCTTTGAGATGCATGCTTGGGGGAAGGAATCCAAGCGCGTTACCCTCATCGAAAAGAAAGTCATTGGCGACTACGACGACGAGAGCATTACGCAAACTTTTGCCGGCACCGCCCACTATGATGAGAACTTTAACCCGGTGGATACAGACACATCACATTGCAGTGATTTGCTGGCTTTGCAATCGATTGCAAAAGTCGGACAAGCCTCGTAGCAGCATAAGGACGGTGAACAAGATGAGGAATAATAAAAGGCGTACAAGAGCCGAAACGGTGCTTAAGTACGCAATAATCACGATGTGCGGATTGATTCTCTTCACGCTGGCGAACGATTCCGCAAATGCCGAACGCATATCCAACAGCGTGGGTGGCGAGGCGGTGTTCGTTCTTCTGCCGGTGCTGTGGTGGGTCATTGAAAGAACAATAAAGGATTCGGTTGCGGAAGCCAGGAAAGCCAAGCGCAACAGAAATGAGAGGACATGGCGATGAGCGAGAAGAAAACGCTGCACAATGTGTGGCTCATACAGGACAAGGTTCCAATTGATGAGTCGGCGGACAATGTTCCGGTTGATGATTCTGATGACTCTGAGATAAAACCCAAGTATTTTGCTGGACTGGCAATAAGCGAAGTCACCGGGAACCAGGTTTCAAGGTTTGAACCGCTTTCCGCTGCTACTAAAGTATATAAGAATGAGAAAGGTGCGAAAATAGGCGCACGCATGGCGGACAAGTACTATGAAAGTCCGTTCATTACCCCGGTGTTCGTTGAGTACGCGGAGTTTGATGTTCCGGAAGAACCTACGAAAGACATTGCTCCTGCTCAAAAAGAGTCTCCGGCACCTGCGCCATTAGCAGATGTACCCGAAAGCGAACGCGCCGGGTGGATTGCATTGGCCAAGCTTTGCGGAAACTATCCGCTTATGCTCCGTAAAAAGGTCGGCACCGTTTTCCGGTTTGCAATCGCTTTCAATCAGCAAGACATACGCTACCTGCCTGCTGACGAGATTTTCGCCTGGACGCGGTACTTTGAGGAATGCACCAGCTTCGTAGTTGGCAGGATCCGCAACCGCCGCATAGCCGAGGGCAAGGACCCGGACGGAGCTGATGATTGGAAGAAAGGCAGCAGAGCATAATGGCGACACAGATATGCCCGATCTGCAAGAAGGGCGCGAACCATGACGTAGTATCCTGGGTAAGATGTCCGCGATTTGCAGCGCCTGTATGCATGGAGCACTGCAACGAGTGCAGGTTTTTCAGCGGATACGAAACATCGGTAGTTCACTGCTACTTCGGCAGCAAGGACGAGCCGAACACAAAAAAATAAAGCCTTGAGCAAAGACTCAAGGCTGAAACAAAACAGGGAAATGAATTAAAAATATCCTACTTAAATTATACATCATTTCCCTTTAAAAGTCAATAGGGAGTTTTCAAAAAAAGCGGCGGTAGAGCCGCTTTGACGGCCTTGTAATGAGTATTAACTTTTCGGACATTTTATTCTTCAAGCGGAAAACTCCCTCGACAGTCAGGGGGAATGATAGTGAGACGGAGTTTTATCCGAGAAAAGGCATTCGACGCTCGGAACAGTCGATACAAAGAGGTGGAGCTTTTCGAGTATTCGGAGGAAGAGCAGGAAGCAGTAAGGCAGAGGAGGAAAACACGCACCAGGGCTTCTCCTCCTAAAATCAAGAGTCTTAATGATAAAAACAGCCGAAAGCACTTCCGATGGCTCTTGTTCAACAACTTTGTCGAGGGTGATTATCTGGTTTCCCTGACATTTGACAATGAGTACATACAAAAGAGCATTCCTGAACGTAAGAGGGAGTTCACCAATTACATAAAGTGCTTAAGGCGTTTGTATGTTAAGAACGGTCTTGAATTAAGGTACTTATATGTGATTGAAGGCGTGAACGACGAAGCACGCTTTCATTATCACCTGGTTATCAATAGCGGGAACGGTAAAGTTACAAGAGATGAGGTTGAGCGGCTGTGGAAGTGTGGCGAACATACGAACAGCAAGCGTTTGCAGCTAGACAGTGATGGTACCTTTACCTCTCTTGCAGTCTACTTGATGAAGTCCAAGGATACCAAGAAGAAATGGGAACGCAGCTGGAATGGTTCGCATAACCTCAAACGTCCGGAAATCACCATCGATGATAACAAGGTATCAAGAAAGACCATGCGGAAGATCCAAGACGCTGCACGAAACGACGAGGTCAGAGCGATTATGAGCAAGGTCTACCCGAAGTTTAAAATCATTGATTATGAGATAGGTCAGAACCCTGTCACAGGTCGGGATTATGCAAGGTTCAGAATGATCAGGCTCGAGTAGAGCCAGATACAAACGAATTCAGCAGTAATGCGGGTTCAGGCAACAAAACAGGTCAATTACCCCGGACACGAGCGGCGCAAAGCCCAAAAAGCCGCGCGAAATCAATCGGGGTGCTATATAGGAGGAATTTTATGAACAGCGAAACACTTAAGCAGCTCGGAGAACCGAGCAACGATATGGAGCGTGAGATATTTGAGTATCTCACTGCTTGCAGTGACCCAGAACTTGATACGCGAATTCTTGAAAAGAAACTCAGCTTAGAGGAGTGTTTAGAGTTTTGCTTCAAGAAAGGCAAGGCTAATGAGGCCAAGGTCAAGAATTACGGTGTATCCAAGATATCAGAAGAGCAGCATTGGAAGTGGGTTCGTGGATATTTCGGCATAAAAGAAGAAAGCGTGTCAGCGGGAAAGCCGCTGCCGATTCCTGTGCAGATGAGCGCCAAGAAACCTGTCATCAGCTTTGATGATCTTCTGTAAGGCGGTGCTGGTATGATAGCATACAAGGAACTGTCAGGAACAATGTTCACCGAGAACATCACCTTCAAAATGAAAGCATCAAAGTCAAGATATAGCAGGAACTATGAATCAACTGGTGTGTATACTGCTGAAACGGTATTCACTAAAAAGCATACTTGCGTCTTATCCGTATGCCTCTATTTGCCCACCGAAAAAGAAAATGAATGGACGCTGGGAGAGAGGCATTTTCTTACCGAGAACGGGGAAATGGCAAGCGAGGCGTACCTCGGTGATGGCGCATTCAAGCGTGGTGAGTTCAAGATAGGCAATGGAAATGTTTCGACACGATGGGGCTACGATTGGTATTGCAGTTTTTCATGGACTTTACGGAGTGGTTTCGCAGACGCATATGCATTTCCCTATGGTGATGCAGATAAGACAATAGGAGATTTCCTGAAACGATTTGACGCTTTTGCAGGATATGATGTACATGATCCCACTTTCAATCCTAAAAGTATGTTAAGCTGGTTGGCAGATTATCAGGTTGATTTCTTTAACGATAAAATCAAGAAAGCCACACAGCGCCGCAATGCTAGGGTTAGGGATCTTATGTATCCATATTCTGACACCCCCGAAGATATGAAGAAATGGATATTCACCGAGCGGCTCAAATTGGCTCCGTGGTTTTACAGCTATTCCCACAAGCATACTCAGAAGGGCAAGTGCTCTGTATGCAAGAACGAATCGCAATTGGACGGAGTTAGGGATTACGCCAAAAGAATATGTCCTGTGTGCGGAGCAGAAATTCAGTGTATTAATATACGCGCAAAACGTTATACAGCATATTGCGCCAAGAAGATAGACTGGGCGAACAGCTGTGACACTGTATATCATCAGATATTATCGGATGGTAAGTTCCTTAGCCGATACTTCTTTTCTATAACACGCTATGAGTATGACATTGACACCGGCGAAATAAGCAGAAAAGATGAATTAACCGAATACCGCCGTGATTTTTGGGAAATTGTTCGTGAACAGCAAATTGCAGCGCTTGACTCGGTTTATGAAAAGAGAGCTGAATGGGAGAAAGTTAGTCGGAGATCTATTCGGTATGTTAAGCTCGGAGCATGCTGGCCGGGAAATCTCGTTGAACTGGTGCACGCAACTGGGATACCAACTATACAGAACATGGACATTGCACCTCTCTGTGAAAAGTGGAACAGGCACATCATAGAATTGCTGAATGGCTTGAAAACGGCTCCCGTTGTAGAAAACCTTGGTAAAGAGGGTTTACATAGTCTTGCAGAGTCAATTATTTATGGTTATGGCGCTGCCGATGGGCTTGGAGTATGCTCTTCAAACAAGCCGTATAAATACCTCGGCGTGAGCAAAACAATTCTTCCTTTTTTCGCTGAAATTGATGTTTCTGTTTTTCAGGTAAAAGTGTGGAGAGAACTTGGGCTGACGGAAAAAGACATTAAGGCATTTTGTAAGCTTTGTAACGAATGTGCTGAGCATTTAAGCGAGGTTTCAAAGATTATGCTTAAATATCGGTTACCCATTGTTCGTCTTAGCAACTATCTTGAAAAGCAGCGGACAAAAATGCAACGTAAATCCGGTGTAGGTATTTTCTTCATAGATTATGTCGTGGCAGCGGAGAAGCTTGGATTTGACCTTACGGGCAATCGCGAATTATTCTTTCCTCAGGACATAAAGAGGGAACATGACAGGTGCAATGACCTGGTATTCATCAAGGAATCTACGGTTCAGAATGAACATTTGCAAAGAAGAACGAAACTGCTTGAGCGGCTTTCATACAAGGATAAGAAGTTTATTATTCGACCGCTGAGGACAATACAGGACTTTGTCAACGAAAGCAATAAGCTGGATCATTGCGTAAAGACTTATACCAAGCGGTGTGTTGAAGGAACTGCAAACATTTTCGGGCTTAGGAAAATTGATGAACCTGATGAACCGTATTTTACTGTAAATATAAGCAGCGACGGTAGGCTCATTGAAAATCACGGTCTTCACAACGTCTTGCCGACTTCAGAGGTCAAAGCCTTTGTTGATAAGTGGCTTAAGGTTGTAACTAAACGGTTGGAAAAGGAACCGATTGATGCATCCGAGAAGGAAGAAACCACACAGAATATACGAATAGGAGCGTAACACATGAAAACATGCCAGTATTACAAGGGCACCGAGCAAGTCGGTGCTGATTCGACAAGGATCCTCTGCTCATACATGGCGAGCGGCGGAAAAGTTTTCAAAAACAATGACCCGGAAAGTGCGGCTCTGATACAGTGCTGTTGGCACGCTGAGAAAGCGGAAAAGGAGTGTCCACTTTGGAACGTTGAAACGGCGGACACCATTCTGGACAAGCCGGATGCAGTTCCGAATGACGAGGACGAAGATGTTGACGGGATCGAATTCAACGAAGGTGAAAAGCTTCAGATGCTTGCGGACGGATTCCGCAAGATGAGCAAGACGTGCCCCTACTACTCCAGCGAACTTGGCAAGGTCGAGGTGAACTCTTTCGGCGCTATGGAATTCGAATGTGACCTCACCAAGATGATATTCGCAGAGGAAAGCAAGGCGGGTGAATGGCTTGAAAAGTGCTGTTCGGCACCGGAAAATTGCTATCACTACCGTAAGGCTAAAGAAGAGGAGGAACAGCAGACATTCACGACGGAGATTGCAGAAAAGACGGATACTTCAATATCAACTGAACGTCAGGACAGAGCGGCGCAGCTTACGCAGCGGATCATGGCCAACGGCAAGATAGCCGCAAGCTCCATGATAGAGATGGGTCGCGATCTCAAAACAGTTCGCGACGAGCGGCTCTTCACCGAGATGGGATATGAGAATTTCGAGGAGTACTGCGAAAAGAAGATAGGCATAGGCAAGCGCCATGGCTATAACTTTATACAGATTTACGAGAAATTCGGCGAGGAAAAGCTGGGACAGCTTCAGCAGCTCGGTATTACCAAGCTGCTTGAAATTGCGAAACTGGACGACGAGGACGCCGATGACCTCATGCAGAATAACGATGTGAATGCCCTTTCAGTACGCGAACTCAGTGCAAAGGTGGACGAATACCGCAACAAATTCGAGCAGTTGACCTTGCAGCTCGAGGAAGAAAAGAGCAAAAACGCCGAAAGCGACTCCCTTGAATCGCAGGTTGAAGAACTTAGGAAGCAGCTTGAAGCTGCACGTCAGGCTAACGAGAACATGAAGTCAGGCGCACATAATGCGGAAAAGCACTTTGAAGAGCAGAAAGCAGCCTTGCTTAAGGAAAAGGAAGCGCTTTCAGAGCAGATCAGGGAGCTTGAAAGCCGACCGACTGAAAAGGCAGAAATCTCCGAGGAAGAGCGGAACGTACTCATTCAGCAGGGACGCGATGAAATGTGTAAAGAAAAAGACGAGGACTGGAGCAACGTCGTTGAACTGGCAAGAAAGACGGCGACCCGAAATACAGAGAAGAAATTTACTGAGGAAATCAGCAGTCTCAAGATTCTGAACGATGAGCTGCGCAAGGTCGCTGACGGTGCCAAGGAGTCCACGAAGAAGTACAAGGACGAGGTTGAAAAGCTGAAAGCCGAAAATGCTGCTTTGCAATCGACTGCACAGGTGGTCGAAACTCCTGCGCCTGCTCCGGCGAGCGGCGCACGGGATAAGGTAAAGTTCTACTTTAAGCAGATAGAAACAGCATTCACCGCTGCGACAGAGGCTGTGTCCGAGGCTGATACCGAAGAGCGTGCCGAGTTTACTTCTGCGCTTAAGAAAGTGTTGGAACGCATGGGCGCGATATTAGAACAGACCTAATAATGGGAATGTCAGATTGAATTCGGGTGGGGGAGCATTCCCTACCCGGAAACAATCCATGTTGAAAGGTGAGAAATTGTGAAGAAAAACAATGAAATCCAGAACAAGTGCGGTCATTGCAAGTATGCCCTCGTCAAGAAGTATGGTACAAGCGTGTACTGCCAGATTCACGACGATACGCTTAAAGGCATAAGTTCAAAGGCTTGTGAGAAGTTCGAGGAACGACCGGATAGAGAAAAGGAGAGAGCAACATGACCAAAGAAGAACTTCTGAAAACAGCAAAGCCTATCCTTTTCAACACCGAGATGGTGCAAGCAATTCTGAATGGACTTAAAACAACGACAAGGCGGTATGTAAAAGCCAAGAGTAAAAACGCGTGTGGATTTTATGTTACATTCCGAGAGTCAGATGGCTCTTTTACGGGCGTATATGACTATGACGAAAACGGAAAGATGTTTGAAAGTCCACAGACACAACCATCATACAAAGGCGATATTCTCTATGTTAGGGAATCATGGAGCTGGTGTTCTTGTTGGGACTGTGGTATGGAAACAGATGATGGCAAGTGCGCCGATCCCAACGGTCACAGAAGATACAATTCCGAAAAAAAGGAGTATGGATGCTATTATTTCAAAGCATCTGCTCATGCTGGAGAACAGCCTCCAGGTTTTGAACATTGGAAACCCTCAATACATATGCCGAAAGAAGAAGCCCGAATATTCCTGCGGGTAACTAATGTGAGGGTGGAAAAGGTGCAGGACGTTGTCACCGGTGATTACCGCACACCTGGCAACATCAACGCCGAGGGCTTGTACAAGCCCTGCGAGAAGTGTATGCATCACAACGGAGATTGCAAGGATTTCATCGGAGATAACACATGCCGGCTAGTTAACAGCTTTGCTGCCTTATGGGACGAAACGGTTTCTAAATCAGACCTTGAAGTATACGGTTGGGCGGCCAATCCATGGGTTTGGGTCATTGAGTTCGAAAGGATAAATGTGGATTGAAATGGCTGATACAACAAACTGGCTTGAAAAGACCAAGGAAAGCTACAACGATTACTACAAAACGTATCGTGCCGTGTGGTGCAGACGTTCCGGACTGCCGATGATGGACTCCTCCTGTTGGGAGCGGGTCCAGGCGGAGGATCTCTACACCGTTTCCAGTGCCAAGAAAAAGCACGTCAGCATTGATATGAAGCACGTTTGTGCATGGTACAGAGTTACAAACGGCTATGTTCCCATGTTCCGAGCGGCACGGAAAGACGGTGATAACAGTGGCTGAACAGAGAAGAAGGGCTCTTACTCCTTTTGAACGCCAACAGATTTATGATAAATTCGGCGGGTGCTGTGCTTACTGTGGCTGTGAAATCACAATCAAAGAAATGCAGGCAGACCATGTTGTCCCGTTGTATCTCGGCGGCGCGGACGATATCTCTAATCTCTATCCGGCGTGCCGGGCTTGCAATCATTACAAGTCCACATATACCGTTGAGAAGTTTAGAGTAGTAATACAACAAGCACCGGCGTTGCTAATGAAAAGCAGCGCAACATACAGAAGTCTCGTCCGGTTCGGATTAATTAAGCATCCGGGAAAAACTGTGGTGCGATTTTATTTTGAAAGGCAGTGAGCGAGAATGACATCAGAAGAAGCAATCGCAATCATACGCAGGAAAACAAGCATTCCCGAAAATGGAGAAATCTTTGAGATTATTGAAAAGGCTTACGATATGGCTATTGAAGCCCTTGAAAAGCAGATATCCAAGAAACCTATCCAAAACCGCAATGAAGGAATACGATACACAAGCACCTATTCTTGCCCCAGCTGTGGAGGCAGATTTTCTGGAACAGGGATAGCCGATTATTGTTACCATTGCGGGCAGGCTTTAAGGTGGGATGATATGTTCCGGGAGTGTTTCGGCGAGAGTTCCATTGATGAGGAGGCAGAGAAATGAGTGAACACATAGTGCGCGAACGCGCATTGGAAATTCTGAATGATATAGGCGGGTGCGGAGCAGAACCCGAAAGCTATACAGCAGGCTGGGACGAGGCGATAAACGCTGCGTACGAAACGATACAGAGCGAGCCAGCCGCCGATGTTGCACCGGTGGTGCATGCACATTGGATAAACGAGCCTCCTTATAGAGCGCTTAATGGGGATTTCAGGAAAACGCAGGAATGCTCGAGGTGTCATAGCACTTATGTCAGCGCCGGAAATACTCCGTATTCCAATCATAAGTTCTGTGCAGAATGCGGCGCCAAAATGGACGGTCCGGTAGAGTGGCTGAAGCTGTGAAAAATTTAAAGCAAATTTCTTTAGGCATAAACCGTGTTGGAGGTGATTAAGAGTGAAAGGCGAACTTAAGATACAGCGTGACCCGACCAGAAGAAAGTTCCGGTGTCCAGTATGGACTGTTACGCTTTTTGCGTGGGAGTTCCCACTCGATAAATTCAGAAAGCGCGTTGTGGCCGCAATACGTAAAATGGACGGGTTTGTCGGGTGGTGTGATCCCAAGGTGTTCTTCCATGAAGATGACAGAGGGATGCTTTATTTCGCGCTTTTTGACAGCCAGGCACATGGAGAAGCTGCAAGGGATTTGATTCGTGCCGAGTTTCCGCAGCAGAGCGTCGGCGCAAATTGCTGCTTACATTATGCCGCAAGGGAACCTATCGAGCAGGAGTCTAAAAGCGATACGGGATTTACAGAATTTCTCGCAAAGATGATTCAGAATTCCGTAAATGGAGGGAACAAGCACAATGAGTAAAAAGCGGTGTCATTTCTGCGAAGATCTCAAAATGCTGAAAAGCAAGGTCAATACTCCATCAGAAATAAAGTCGGTGTATTTAACAACGCTGGTAAAAGTTGATTGTTAATGGCAGGGTCAAAAGCTGGTGCGATTATGGCAGCTACAAGCTGAGATTTTGTCCGGAATGCGGTCGGAAAATTGAACAGGAGGGACAATATGAATAACGACGAAAACGGGTATTACATGCCAGTATACATGTGCAAGCTTTGCGGTGAAATTCTTGTAGGTGTAAAAGAGAAAATTACAGACAAGCACTTGGCAATTAGCATCACAGATGCAGTTGGTTGTCTTGGCAAAGGAGCATTTTCATATGTGAGAAGAAAAACACCTCACACATGTGATGACGGAAGCGTTGGCATTGCTGATCTGATCGGAATGAAGTATTTCGAGGAACAGAAATCATGAGCGAATACATAACCATAGGAGATTGCGCCGTGATATTTCAGGGGCGCAACCTAGACAAAGCCAAGCTGAACACCGAAGGAAAGGGAATCCCCTACATTGTCGGGGCGTGCTGCATGAAAGATGCTCGGCTGAAATGCGAAAAGTACTGTGAGAACTTCGAGAACGAAACAATATCCAAGTTGGGTGATATACTCGTTTCGACCGTGGGAACGCTCGGAAAGGTCGCGATAAACGATATAGGCGACTGCGTCCTTTCTAGGCACGTCTGTGCTGTTCGCTTTGTTCCGGAAATATTGCCCGAATACGGTCTGCTGTGCCTCTTGGCGTCGCTGGAATTGTGCATACCGCCTGACGATGGCACACAGACGGGCTTTTCTCGAAAGCTCGATTGCTCAGAGATCGAGAAATTACCCTTGGTATACATCGTTCCCGATAAGCAGCGTGAAACAGTTGAGAAGATGGTGCTGCTTGCATCATCATTCCAGAATATGAAGTCAGTAGACAAGCTGGAGAATATGCCGGACAATCCAATCGAGTTGGCGGGTTGGTTTAAGAAAAGAGCTTCCAAACTCATCAAGGAACAGAATCGTGCTCTTGATGAGATAGTAGCAACCATCAAATCCGGGTGGGACAACGCCCCCGAGGAAATAATACAGCTTATGTTGGAGGATATAAAGACATGAGAATTGACAGTGCAATAATTGAAGTGCTTGCAAAAGCAGAGGTGAGCGGCAACACGCTGCGCCTCACAGAACAGCTTGACCGAAAGACATATCAGCAGGTAAGCAAGGTGCTTTCGGCAATCGGCGGCAAATGGAACAGCTCCAAGAAGTGCCACATCTTTGCCAACGATGTAGAGGATATCCTGCAGAGCATTATCCTCACTGGCGAATACACCAGCGAGAAAACAGAATATCAGTTCTTTCCGACTCCGGACGAGCTTGCCGCCGAAACGGTAAGACTTGCGAACATCACGCCTGATGATGTGTGCCTTGAGCCTTCGGCAGGCAGAGGAGCAATCGCCAAGTATATGTCGGGCTGTGACTGTGTGGAGCTTAATTCCAAGAACCGCGCATTCCTCGAAGAACAGGGATTCAAACTGGTGCATGATGATTTCATGACGTTCGAACCGGACAAGCAGTACAGCGTGATCGTAATGAATCCGCCGTTTGCCAAGCAGCAGGACATTATCCACGTCACCAAGGCAATTCACATGGCTACACGCTGTGTTGTTGCAATCATGTCGGCGTCGGTGCTGTTCCGCACTGATAAGCGCACGGCGGAGTTCCGAGCCCTTGTGGAAAGCTATGGCGGTACCATTGAGCCGCTGCCGGAAAGCTCGTTCAAGGAGAGCGGCACGGCTGTGAACACTTGCAGAGTGGTAGTTAATAAGGGGTAAAAAGGAGTACCAAAATGATAATTAAGAAACTCGCAAAGCTCGTGAAAAAGACACATTACCTTGGCATAACCTCTACGGTCAACGAGCGGTCACAGCAGTGGCTCGGAGGAAATTGGGGTCTTTACGACATCTCCGATTTGCCTTCGATAACGTATGGACAGGCTTGTGCCATGTTCGATTTCAATGCAAAGACAATCGACAATACATGGGACGATAGCGACGGAGCGTGTATGCTTGCCAAAAAGGTTGAAACGGCCTGCAAATTCAGAAGATTTGAAGCCGACGAAATCGAAATACACTCCACATTCTTCGGAGAAGAAGAGATGAAAGTCGTTGTCGACAAAGACCAGACTACTTTTGCGTTTATTCCCGCCGAGCTGCTTTCGCCCATCGTTGAAACAGAATATACACAAAAGGTGCTTATTCAGGGCGAGGATGATGCTACATATCTGCTTGTATACAACGGTTTACAGTTGGTTGCAATGATTCCGTCACTTCGTATTCCAAAAGGAATGGTGGACTCCTGGCAGGAATCGCAGACCAAGATATACAACTGCATGAGTCTTTATCTGAATACTTTGGCAGCTGAGGAGGAACGCAGAGCGGCAAGCGATTCCGGGGTCGAACATCAGTACACGTTCGACGAGAACGAGGACACGGAGGACGAGGAAGATGCTGAATAATTTATGCATGCAGGGCAACCTTGGAGCAGCGCCCGAACTGAACACATCGCCGAGCGGCATATCAAGCGCTTCTTTCCGGATAGCCGTCAAGCGCAATTACAAAGAGTCTGACGGAAGCTACAAAACAGATTGGTTCTCCTGCGTAGCTTTCCGTCATAAGCTGAGTTCATCTGCAATCATTTCGGCAAAGGTGATATGATAATAATCAACGGCTCTCTGAGAACCAGCGAATACACCGACAAAGCAGGAAATAAGGTCAGCAAAACCGAAATCTATGTGGAGGGTGCGAACTTCGGCGGCTCAAAGACATCAAGCGCACCGAGCGGCGCAAAGGAACAGCCCGCTGCTCCAGACCCACCGCCCATAGTCGGAAACAATGCACCGGACGATGATTACCCATTCTGATGGAGGATAAAATGAATAACGAAATAGGAAGTCAGTTGAAAAATTTACGAGAAAGAAAAGGCTTAACCATTGAGCAGGTAGCCTATGCTGTTGATGAAATCCCCAGCGAGGTCGAGTTTTGGGAAAGTGGCAAGCTCAAGCCCTGTGCCGATGCGAAGAGAAAGCTGGAGTTCCTGTTTAGCTGTTTCGGCGACGATCACAAGGAACTTGCAAAGGTAAACGAGGAAAACTATTCCGACTTTTTCAATTATCCAGAATGCGTTGACGTTCCTGAAAATTTCCCATCTTGGCTCAAGGCACACGGCTTTTTCGCTGCTCCAGCCTCCCTTGGACATCATGGAAACCAGCGCGGTGGACTTTATATACACTCTAGTCAAGTTGTAGCCGAGCTGGAGAAATATACGCGAAACCTCGGATTGCAGTGGAACGAAAGCAGGAGCGCTTGGCTTGTCGGAATGTTCCATGACCTTTGCAAGGTCGATGACTACTGCTACAACTGGGCCGGCGACAAGTGGGAATGGAACAAGAACCAGATACTCACAGGTCATGGCGAAAAGTCCCTGATAATGCTCCAGCGGCATATTACCCTCACTGAACAGGAGATAGCGTGTATTCGCTGGCACATGGGGTCGTTTACCGATCAGAAAGAATGGGAGTACTACGGCAGAGCGGTCGAACGGTACCCGGCTGTACTCTTTACTCACACTGCTGATATGTACGCGTCGCGCGTTCTGGGGGTATAAATGCAGCACATAGAAGATAACGAACAGATGATACTTATTCGCTGGGCGCAGTTCGAAAGCGGCAGACACCCCGAGTTGTCGTTGCTGTTTCATGTCCCGAACGGCGGCAAGCGCAGCAAGGTCGAAGCTGCAAGGTTCAAGGCGATGGGAGTGCAGGCGGGTGTTCCAGACCTGTTCCTCCCTGTTCCGCGCGGCGCTTATCACGGACTGTTTATCGAGATGAAAGCTCCAAAGGGGCGGACGTCTGATGCGCAGAACACATGGATAGAAAAGCTGAAGAGCAACGGATATGCAGTCAAGGTGTGCTATGGATTTGAGTCAGCTCAACAAACGCTGCTCTCATACCTTGATGAAAAATAGCTGTTTGCAATCAATTTCAACAAGGAGGTGTAGATTATGGCAAAGAAAAGAAACTGCAGGCGAACACCGGAAGAAGTAAGTATACATGAGGAGGCTGTTAAACTCCGCAAAATGACCGACGCTCAACTGGTCGAGAAGATTCGCTCCGCGTCTGCGGTGGCAAGTAAGTTTTCTACAGCATTTCGGCAGCAGTCATCTTCGGCAAAGAGTGCCGCTGAATTCCTCGAGGCATTCGCAAATGCCAATATTCCGGGCGTGGGGAAAATAACACTCAAGAAGATGAACACATTCGCAAAAGACAACGGATATCTTTAATAAAGGGGATTGGACGATATTATGACGGTAGCAGAATTAAATAAATATTACCTGCTGGAGGACGCTATTCGAGATGATAAAGAGAGAATTGCGAGGATTGAAGCAAAACTCTGTGGTTCCAGCGTCTTCGATACGAGCGGTGTTCCGAAGAATCCTACGCCGCGCAACCATACCGAGGACAGCTTTATCGAGCTGGCACACCTCAAGACAGAGCTTGGCAATGAGGTCAAGGAGTATGAGGCTTTGAAAGTCAGAATTGAGCGGTATATCGCGCGTATCAACGACCTGCTTATTAAGCGCATCATGGAGAAGCGAGTTCTCAAGCATAAAAGCTGGCGTACTGTTGCGGAGGAGCTCGGTGGTGGGAACACCATCGACTCCGTCAAGAAGATGTACTATCGCTACATATCGGACAATCCTGATTAAGTTGTCACCAATGTCCCCCATGTCCCGTCCAATGCGTGATATAATGAAAACATAATCAGATGCAATGCACTCCTCAATTTTTGCGTTCTCGCCCGGCGCAATATAAAATTGAGGAGGTTTTATGTTACCCAGGAAAAAATGTGAAGAAATCAAAGCGGTTGAGATGCCGCCTATCAAGGAGTATCTGAAAGAGATACAGCGCGACGGCAGCGAACTAGGAGCCGATGAGGTGTTAAAGGACACGCTCAAATGGCTCGATTCGCGTGGGTTGAAGAACGCTGTATCAATGCAGATGGTCGAGCAGTATGCATTCTCCGTGGCTCGATGGATACACCTTGAGCGGCTTATCTCAAAGTATGGCTATATCGCCAAGCACCCGACCACCGGTGCACCTATTCAATCTCCGTATGTAGTGATGGCTCAATCTTACATGAAACAGGTTATCGCGATACGGAGTGAAATCAATCTTCAGTTGAAAGAATCATGTCCCGCGCCGACGACATACGTTCGGGAGGTGGTTTACGGTGAGTAACGAACTGAACTATTACCTTGCGGACGTGGAGGAGCTTATCCCCTATGCGCGAAATGCCAGGACGCATTCCTCTGCACAGATAACACAAATTGCCGCGTCAATAAAAGAGTTCGGGTTCCTCGCCCCTATCGTCATTGCCGAGGATAACACGATTTTGTGCGGTCACGGTCGTTTTTACGCAGCGCAAAAACTGGGCTTAAAGAAAATACCCTGCGTCAAGGAATCACACCTCACCGAGGCGCAGAAACGCGCATATATCATCGCAGACAATAAGCTGAGCATTAACGCAGGCTGGGATGATGAGTTGCTTGCTGTGGAGCTGTCAGACCTGCAAGGCGAGGGCGTTGACCTATCTATCACAGGTTTTGACGAAAAGGAACTTGCGGACTTATTCGATGATAAAAGCAAATCTGATGTTGAAGATGACGGGTACGACCTGTCAGCCGCATTGGAGAAAGCGGCATTTGTACAGCGCGGCGATATCTGGACGGTAGGCAGACACCGTCTGATGTGCGGCGATGCTACCAGCGCCGATGATGTTGCCGCTCTGATGGGAGGCAAGCGCGCGAACCTGCTCCTGACAGACCCGCCGTATGGCGTATCGTTCAAATCATCGAGCGGCTTGACCATTCAGAATGACAGCATAAAGGACGAAGATTTCTACAGCTTCCTTAAATCGGCTTTCAGCGCGGCGGTCGACTGCCTCGAAAAGGGAGCGGCGGCATACATCTTCCATGCTGATACGGAAGGACTGAATTTCCGCCGGGCTTTCGTTGACGCTGGCTTTCATCTCGCTGGCTGCTGTATCTGGGTCAAAGATAGTCTGGTTTTAGGGCGAAGCGACTATCAATGGCAGCATGAGCCGGTTCTATATGGATTTCTGCAAAACGGCAAGCATTCATGGTATTCCGACCGAAAGCAGACCACCATCTGGAACTTTGCCAAACCCAAGAAGAACGCGAACCACCCTACCTCGAAGCCCCTTGACCTTTTATCATACCCCATTCAGAATTCCTCACAGGAAAATGCTATCGTGCTTGATACGTTCGGAGGGAGCGGCTCAACGCTTATGGCGTGCGAGCTGACAAACCGGATATGCTATACGATGGAGCTGGACGAGAAGTACGCTTCCGTTATCCTGCGGAGATATGTTGATGATACCGGACGTTCTGACGATGTATTTGTAGAGCGAAACGGTGAAAAAATCCCGTATGCTTCACTTGCAAAGGCGGTGGAGCATGAGTGAACTGACTTTAGGCAGTCTGTTTGATGGCAGCGGCGGCTTTCCTCTAGGTGGAGTGCTTGCGGGAATAACTCCGCTGTGGTCCTCGGAAATAGAACCATTTGCAGTCCGTGTCACAACAAAGCGACTGCCTCAAATGAAGCATTTCGGCGACGTGTCTGCACTAAACGGTGCGGAACTACCGCCTGTCGATATTATCACATTTGGCAGTCCGTGTCAGGATATGAGCATTGCCGGAAAGAGGAGCGGCTTGGACGGCGCACGTTCCAGCCTGTTCTATGAGGCAGTCAGGATAATCAAGGAAATGAGGTGTGCAACAAATGGCAAATACCCGCGATACTGCGTGTGGGAGAACGTTCCCGGAGCATTCAGCTCAAACGGCGGCGAGGACTTTCGGTGCGTCCTCGAAAGCCTGTGTAAAATCAAAGATGAAACCGTTTCTGTTCCTCAATATGAGAGATGGACAGCAGGATATATCATGGCAAAAGACTTCTCCGTTGCCTGGAGAGTCCTCGACGCTCAATACTGGGGAGTACCCCAGAGAAGAAAACGCATCTACCTTGTCGCAGATCTTGATTCCGAACGCGCCGGAAAGATACTGTTTGAGTCCGAGGGCGTGTCGCGGTATTCTTCTGAGGGCTTCCGCGCGTGGCAAAGAACTGCCGCCGCTGCTGAAAGCGGCATTGGAGCGGCAAGCGGGGGCTTAATGAACGCTGCCGGCTTTTGCGCGGAGCATTCGGCGAAAGCACGTGGAATCGGCTACGAGGAAGAAACCTCGCCCACGCTCCGCGCTGAGACGATACCAGCAACTGTCTACGAAAATCATTCACAGGACACACGGTATACCGGACCGCTTGATGTCGCTCCAACAGTAAGTTCGACCTATGGAATGGGCGGGAACAATCAGCCGTTTGTTGTGACCAAAGAAACGAGATGCTTTGATGTAAGGTTTACCTCCGAGGGAACAAAGAATGCCAGGCATAATTGCTATGAAACTACTACGTCGCGGACAATAGATACCGGCGGTAATGCGCCGGATTCCAACCAAGGCGGGGTTGCTGTTGTATCCGTCCAAGGCTCGATGATAGGCAGAACGGACAAGAACGGACCGCAAGGCAGCGGGGTGAACGAGGACGTTTCTTTCACGTTGAACGCTACCGACCGTCACGCAGTAGCTTTTTCGCCGGCGAGGGCGTATAGCACGAGCAAGAACTCATACCACACAGAAGCTACCGAGAATGTTGCAGGCACTCTTGTGGCATCTGATTATAAGGATCCACCGACCGTTGCGGAAGAACCTCAATACATCGTCCGGAGGCTCATGCCTACGGAGTGCGCCCGGCTGCAAGGCTTTCCAGATTGGTGGTGTGCTGACCTCGAAACAGCAGAGCCGACCGAGGATGAACTTGAATTCTGGCGGCACGTCTTTGAAACTCATCGTAATATAACGAGCGGCTCAAACAAGGCAAAGTCAGATAAGCAGCTCCGCGCATGGCTTAAAAGTCCTCACAGCGATTCAGCGGAATACAAGCTGTGGGGGAACGGCGTTGCTTTGCCCTGCGTTTTCTTTGTCCTTTCGGGAATTGTTCATTATTCACAGTTGAATGTTGAAAGTTTGTGAGTTTATTCTCTTGATATGTGTCCCTTTCGGAGTTAATATATAGCTGGTCAGCAGGTAGCACCGAGCGGCATAATATACACATAATTCCGCTGTACATTTCGTGCAATATATTGTTCCGAAATGGCTTGCTATTATCTCGTTTTAGAGTTAATATGTACACAACGAAAGGAAAACAAAGCCAACCGGAGGACACGACAATGAAAAACACACAGGTACAGATCGAGGGCATTAAGAACCAGACCATAGGCGTTGAGGTCGAGATGAACAACATAACAAGAGCGAAAGCCGCACAGATCGCCGCTGAGTTCTTCGGAACGCACCGCCACGAAAACACCGCCGGCCGCAACGGATACTGCACCTTCTCCGCTTGGGACAGCGAGGGGCGCGAGTGGAAATTCCAGAAAGACGTAAGCATTCACGGACCTGACGGTGAAAAGTGCGAAATGGTCACCCCAATCCTTACATACAGCGATATCGAAACACTTCAGGAACTCGTTCGCCGACTTCGCAAGGCAGGAGCCAAAAGTGACGCAACAAGGGGGTGCGGGGTACACGTTCACATCGGCGCGCAGGGACACACGCCGCAGAGCCTCAGGAACCTCGCCAATATAATGGCAAGCCACGAAAGCCTTTTAGCAAGCGCCCTCAACCTCGACAGAGGAAGAATGAACCGCTACTGCCGCACGGTAAGCCCCGCATTCCTCGAACAGCTCAACCGCAAAAAGCCCCAGACCATGGCAGAGCTTGCGGACATCTGGTACACGAGCCAGAATGCAAGCTACGGCCGGTCAGCGCACTACAACGACAGCAGATACCACATGCTTAACCTGCACGCCACTTTCACCAAGGGCACGGTTGAGTTCAGGCTTTTCCAATTCGACGCACCGAGCGGCACAAAGCAGAATGGGCTTCACGCAGGACAGCTCAAGAGCTACATACAGCTTTGCTTAGCGCTCAGTGCGATGGCAAAGAACGCAAAGAGCGCAAGCCCCAAGCCCCAGCAGGTGGACAACCCTAAATACGCGATGCGCACTTGGCTCCTTCGCCTTGGATTTATCGGGAACGAGTTCAAGACCGCAAGAGAAACTTTCACAAACCGTCTGAGCGGCGATGGAGCTTTTCGAAACGGCAGAACAGCATGACCCCGGCAAACCGCCCCTGACCGCTTCGGCGGTCTTAGGGTGGTAGAAGGGCAATTCTTCAGAAAGGACGTATTGTTATGAAAGAAAAACTTTACTTGGCTTATGGCAGCAACCTCAACATTGTTCAGATGATCATACGCTGTCCGGACGCAAAATTCTACGGAACAACTGAAATCAAGGACTATGAGCTCCTTTTCAAAGGGAGCAAGACCGGTGCATACCTGACCATTGAGCGGCGCAAAGGCTCTAGCGTGCCCGTGGGCGTATGGGCGGTCACGGAGCGCGACATTAGCGCCTTAGACCGCTATGAGGGTTTCCCTGCATTCTACTACAAGAAGGAATTCCGACAGCAGATATGGGGTAGGGACGGCGAGGACTTGGGCGTGCAAGACTGCTTTGCCTACATTATGCATGAGGATAGGCGGATAGGGATACCAAGTCCGGTGTACATCAACACCTGCAGAGAAGGCTACAAAGATTTCGGATTTGATATCAATATCCTGATGGACGCAGTAAAGAGAAGCAAGGAGGCAGCACTATGAAAGAAACAACATCAAGAAGAGCGGCGCAATGCCCCAAGTGCAGCGCGATTTATACCGCACCGCCTGCAATATCGCGCGATGATGGCCACACACTCATTTGCCCGGAATGCGGCACAAGAGAGGCTTTGAAGAGTATCGGAGTGTCAGCCGAGGAGCAGAACAAGATCATCGACATCATTCACCGTTGCTACAGCAGGTAAAATACACATGATATCTGCGAAATCTTTGTGCAGGATATTCTTTTGCAATCGCTTGCAATTCCGTCACTTTAGAGTTAATATGAACACACCGAAAGGAAATACACATCAAGCAGGAGGAAAAGAATATGTGGACACAGGGAGCAATAGGAATACCGAGCAGCAACGGCGGCATGACATCGGTGAGCTACTGGGTGAAACACTACGAGAACGAAAGCCAGTTCGGAATTGACAACGGCAGAATCTCCAAGCTAACACTTGTCCAGAACAGCAAAGTAGTGTACAACTACGACCGAGGCGAGGACATCGCACCACAGACATCAGAAGCGGAAACGGCGCTTGCTATCCTGCTGAAAGAGTACAACTAACACCACAACACGGCATCAATAAAAGGGCAGAGAGCGGCGCAAGGGCGCTGTTCCTGCCTTTTGCCGATGTGAACGCCCCCCTCAAGGTACTGTGACCCGGGGGCGGGGTGAGGTGAGGCTCGCCGACGCCCAATTTTCGCCTAGTCATGGAGAAAAAAACGGGTCACTTGAATTGATAAAAATATTTTTTGGGGGTATAGAAAATGGCAAGGAAAAAAGCACAGGAAACCGAGGTCAAAAAAACGGCGGCGGAGGCAGCTACAAAGCCAGTTCCGGGCGGGGCAAAAGCCACCAAGGGTACCGAAAAAACCACGCCTAGCGGCAAGAAAACGGCGAAAAGCGGAGCAAAACAGACTACAAGCACCGCCAAAGGGAGTGCGGATACCAAGTGTAAGACTGAGAAGAAAACAGCTCCGGAAGCCGCCACGGATAAGCCGGCGCGCACTCCACGCAGGAAAGCGGCTGATGTTCCCTCTGTGAGCAGTGACAGCGCGGTGCTTGACGCGGCGGCAAGGCTGGAGGATATGGAGGAAGAAGCGCGTACAGAGGCGGCACAGGACGCACGTCCCGCGAACTTGAAGCCGGCGGAGATCATATACTCGCTGAAAGCCGGGGCGCAGATATTCGTGAAGACCGCCGACATTGTAGCGGCGACCGGAAAGACTACGTCATGGATCCGCGACATAACAGCGCGTGGAATCATCAAGGAAACCAAGACAAAGCACGGTGCGCTCTACGACTTTACGCAGACCATGAGGGCTTATTGCGCATCGCTGGAATCACGCCGGAGCGATGAAGATACCGCCGATGTGGAGCTTAAGCGGAAAAAGGCAGAGGCAAAACTCAAGGAGTCCAAGGCGGTCATCGCGGAAATGCAGGCAAAGGAGTTCCAGGGCAAAATGCACCGTTCAGAGGACGTACAGAAAATGACCGCTGACCTGCTCTACTTTGTTCGCGGCGGGCTTGTGGCTCTTGCCGGAAGATGTGCCACTGAGTGCGCTGCGTCCTCCGAGCCGGCGGAGGTGCAGAAGATCATTGAGCATGAGGTGCATGAGATCCTTAAGGACTTATCCGAATACAAGTATGATCCGAAAAGATATGACGAGCTGGTGCGTCAGCGGACTAACCGTGAACTTGACGCTGACTTCGACGATGGAGAAGATGAAGAATAAATCGGCGTGAAGTTAGTAAGCACCGGATTTCAGAGGGTAAATACAGTTTATTCGATAATATCTTTTTCAGATATTTTTGCAATTTGTCCCGAATGTCCCCCATGTCCCTTTATGTTTGTGATACAATATAATCGAAAAAATACCGTTTGAGGCGACGGACACAGAGCCAACATTCAACCAGTCTGATTCACCGCGCCCAAGCGGTATTTTTGTCCTGTTAAAACAGAGTAATAGCGCGGACTTGCAACACCGCGCAGACGATACAAGGCGCAGGGGCTTTCTCCTTTGACCCTGCGCAGATTTCAGAGCCGCACAGTGCCGCGCCTTAGCGCGTGCGGTGTAAATCCGCAGGCTCTTGTCAAGACGTTGTGTATACAATACACGGCACAGGCGCGGACTACTCATCCGTTCGCGGTGAAACAGATGTAGTGCGGGAGCGCATTATCTGATGTGGAACTGTAGTGTTCGTGTGGCAGTAGCTCAGTTGGTAGAGCCGGGGAAAGCACACCCCGTGTCGGCGGTTCAAGTCCGCCCTGCTGTCTTGGGACGGTGGTATATGTCGGGATACGGTTATGGTAAAAAGTCAGTATTTATACTGGTTCAGCCCACTGCCGGCGGGTTCGATCCCCGCTGCCGCCCGCTAATTGTTTGTCCCGCTTTTGTGCGGGCGGTGTTTCCTTTCCATGCTCCCGGCGTGCGCCAACGCTCCGGGAATATCAACCATCGCTGTGCATGAACGGCGGGGGCAGGACCCGCCGTTCCCGCCTTTTCGGGTGCGTGGCTCAATGGTTGAGCACCGGACTTTTAATCCGGATCATGTGGGTTCGATTCCCACCGTACCCACCAAGCCCTATGCGGCTTTAATTCGGGCGATAATATCAATAAATCCGTGTGTCAGAAAGGGGTTTGAGCGGCGGGAGGTGGCGGTGTGTTCCGAGAATCAGAAAAAGATCGGGTGAACAAGCTGAACGCCTGCCTTGCGAAGATCCTCAGCGGTATGAAGCCGCCGGAAGATCTTACAGTATCGCAGTGGGCGGACAAGAACCGCCGGCTTACCTCCGAGTCATCAGCGGAAGTCGGCAAGTGGCGGACGTCGCGAACTCCGTATATGTTTGATATCCTGGACAGTTTTACTGACCCGCTTATCGAGCATATCGTAGTTGTCGCCGCGTCGCAGGTCGGCAAGTCTGAAACCATTAACAACATGGTCGGATACAGCATAGACCAGGACCCCGGACCGATACTGCTGATACAGCCCACGATTGACGATGTTAAGCGTTACTCGGAAATGAGAATTGCGCCGATGATCCGTGAAACGCGCTGCCTTAAGCGCAAAGTCGCTGATCCCAAGTCACGCGACGCAGCGAACACCAAGCGGCAGAAGTCGTTCCCCGGCGGCGTGCTCGTCATGACTGGTTCGAACGTGGCGCACGATCTTTCTTCAATGCCTATTCGTTACGTTTTCGGTGACGAGCGCGACAGGTGGGCGACGAGTGCAGGCTCTGAGGGCGACCCGTGGGAGCTGGCTGTTGCAAGAACGCGAACGTTCTACAACAAGAAGATGGTCGAGGTTTCAACGCCGACTGTAAAAGGGGCGTCAGCTATCGAAAATTCTTACAACTTAGGCACGATGGAGCGGTGGAAAACCCAATGCCCCCATTGCGGCGAATATGTCGAGATCACATTTGATAATATCAGATTTGAGTACGAGGCAGCCGAAAAGGGCGACAAGAAGATATTCCACATCACGGAACTGTTTTATGTGTGCCCGGAATGCGGTGGCATTTCTGATGAACACACGATGAAAAGTCAGCCTGCTAAATGGGTCGCAACAGTCCCGGAAGCCAGAAAACACCACAAAACACGGTCGTTCTGGCTGACCGCATGGGTTTCACCGTGGGCAACCTGGGAGTCGATAATATTACAGTTCCTGCAGGCGGGGACAGACTCCGCAAAGCTGCAGGTCGTGTATAATACGCAGTTCGGCGAGCTCTGGGAAGAGCGCGGCGACATGGCATCAGAAGATGATGTTATGGCGCGGCGTGAAGTCTATGAGGCAGAAGTGCCGGACGGCGTACTGTTGCTCACCTGCGGTGTGGATACACAGGACGACCGACTAGAATATGAGGTCGTGGGACACCGGCGATACGGTGAAACATGGGGCATAAAGAAAGGCGTTATCCTTGGACGCCCTGACACAGAGGAAGTCTGGGAGCGGCTTGACGAGGTATTATCTCATAAATACAAGTTTAAAAGCGGGGTTTCGTTGCAAATCTCGCTTACTTTTATCGACGAGGGCGGACACTTTACACAGGAAGTCCGCCAGCACTGTCTTGCCCGTCAATATGACCATGTGTTTGCGATAAAGGGCGCGAACCGTCCGGATATACCGTACACCGCGCCGCCTAAGAAACAAAAAATCGTGGTCAATGGCAAGGTTATCGGGCAGGTGTGGGTGTATGAGATAGGCGTTAACGCCGGCAAGCAGAAGATCGTGGACAACCTCCGCGTTCAGTCGCCCGGCGCTAACTACTGTCACTTTCCCTTGCGCGACGATTACGGCAAGCAATTCTTTAAACAGCTGATGTCGGAACACCTTGCGTATGTTCCGAAACTGAAACACCCCTGGCAATGGCAGAAGATCCCCGGACATGAGCGCAACGAGGCTTTTGATATCCGGAACTACAATCTTGCGGCGTGCGAGATACTTTCGCCTGACTGGGACGCGATAGAGCAGAAGCTCCGAACGGCTAAGCCGGGCGAAGAAAATGCGTCAATTCCCATGAAAGAGAAGAAAGCAAAGCTGCGTAAGCGCAAGAAAAGTGAGTTTTACGATGATTGGTGATAACGATGATTAATAAAAATACAGCTCGTAAAATGTATGAACATTATACAAAACGTATAGACGAACTTATCAAGGCGCAGGAGTCGCTTACATCTGGCGGCGTCAAGTCGTACAAGATCGGCGACATGGAGATCACCAAGTTCGACATGACAAAGCTTGACGAGCTGCTGGAAGAGGCTGTTGACCGGCAGGCATACTATGACGCCATTCTGCACGGAAAGGCAACGCGCAAGACCGTGGGCATAATCCCCACGGACAGATGATACATTTTGCAATCAATTTCAAAAATCAGCAGAAAAGAGGGCGCGAATTTGATCGCGCCTTGATTTCTGCCGGTTTGGGGCTTTAACGGCAGAGTTCATAATTTCTCCGAGGGCTGTGTGCGCGGCAGTAGCGGCGCATGCGGCTCTTCACCGAAGAAAAAGCGCCTGCTTGCGGGCAGGCGCTTTGAATGTGGAAACGGCTTACTCAGCGTTGTCAGGTGGCGGTGTCAGCAGGTCGTTAAGGGTGATGCCAAGCGCGTCGGTGATTTTCAGAGCGTTGGAAACAAGGCAGTCGCCGCGTTTTTCCAAGCCCTCAATAGTCCTTATCGGTATTCCGGTAATTTCGGACATTTTGGGCACGCTGATTTTTGCCCGCTTTCGATATTCCTTGATATATAAAAACATGTTGAAAACCTCACTTTATGAATAGATTCACAGCGCCGATTATTCCGAATACCAGAACGGCGCAAAGTGCGAGCGTGATAAGAAGCTGACCGCCGAACTTAACTATATTTTTCATATCCCCTTGACCTCCTTTCAGAAACGTGGTATAATATTGATAACCCCCGAAGGGGGCTGCGGATAACCGCCCGCAGCTGCGGTTGCTATCAGAAGATTTCTGCGATCTGCTTGATAGCTAAGACCAACAAGGTAACCGTTCCGGCAAGTTCAATTACCTTGAGAAGGAGCTTGTTAAGCTGTTCCAGCAGCTTAATGAGCTCTTTTATTTTATCGATCATTGCTTTCACCTCCCTTCTGACAATATTATTATACCACATTTTAAGGTGGTTGTCAATAGCTTTTTTGAAAAAAATCTCAAAAAAATCTAAAAAATACAAAAAATAGCACCTTGAAAGAGGTGCTTTTTTTATGGGCAAAAACGGCGCATGAGCCGCAATTGCCGACAAGTGAAATCTACAATTTAATACAATCAAGGCACGCCCGGTCAAACGGCGTGCCTTTGTTATTCCACGAAAAAGGGGGGACGTTTATGAGCGGCTCATATGTACATGCAAGCGGGTACGGCGACGCTGGAGCATCGCTTACTAAAAGGTCATTAAGGGCTTTCAATGCGCGTTCGGGCGCGCCGATTGAGGATATAGACTTTCACAATGCAACAATGCGTCAGCGCGGGCGCATGCTATATATGGCTTCTCCGATAGCCGCCGCCGCTGTGAACACTAATCGCACGAAGATAGTCGGTCCGGGACTCAGAATGAAGTGCAGTCTTGACGCGGAACTGCTTGGACTTTCGCCGGAAAGTGCAAGGCAGTGGTGCAAACGCACCGAGGCTGAATTCCGGGCATGGTGTCTGAACAAGTCATCATGTGACGCGCTGGGCATAAACAATTTCTATGAACTGCAGCAGCTAGCCGTGAAATCCTGGCTGATGAGCGGCGATGTGTTTGCCCTGCTGAAAAGGCGGGAGCCTACCCGGCTTAATCCGTTTTCCCTTTGTGTGCAGATGATAGAAGCTGACAGAATAAGCACGCCGTTATGCTCTGTTTCAAACGGTATTTTTTCAGTCACAGAGGGAAAACACGGCGACAATGAAGTGCATGACGGCGTAGAAGTGGACGCCGGCGGAAGAGTGGTAGCTTACCATGTCTGCAACGGTTACCCGTATTCTACCGTGCTTAAGGACATCAACTGGGTCAGAGTCGAGGCGGTCAGCAAAAAGACCGGACTGCCTAACATACTGCAGATAATGGATTCAGAGCGCCCCGACCAGTATCGTGGCGTTTCGTATCTCGCCCCGGTCATTGAAATGCTCCTGCAGAATCGCAGATACACTGAAAGCGAACTTACGGCGGCGATCATTCAGACGTATTTTACCGGGTGGCTTGAAACGGATACAGATTCGACTGCTATGCCGATGTTCGACCATTCCGATGATGACGACGCCAACGAGGATGAGCCGGAGATGTCGCCCGGAAATATTGTAAAACTGAAAAAGGGCGAAAAAATCGTATTCGGCAATCCTAATATACCGACTGCCGGTTATGAAACTTTCACCAAGTCGATCGCGCGGCAGATAGGCGCGGCGCTTGAGATGCCACATGAGGTATTGCTCAAGGAATTCACCGCGTCCTATTCGGCGTCTAAGGGCGCGCTTGAAGAAGCATGGGAAGTCATTAAAATGCGCCGTTCTTGGTTCGTCAATGACTTCTGCCAGCCTGTTTATGAGGTCTGGCTTGCTGAGGCTGTTGCACGCGGCAGGATAAAGGCGCCGGGTTTCTTCGATGATCCTCTTATCCGAGCGGCTTGGTGCAGTGCGCGGTGGGACGGTCCGGCGCTCACACAGCTTGACCCCAAGAAGGAAGCCGAGTCAAACGCAATGCTGGTTCAGCACGGCTGGAAGACGAACGAGCAAATCACAAGAGAGTACTACGGCGAAAACTGGGAGGACAATATGTCTGCTCTTGCGGTGGAGAACGAGCTTATAAAGAACATTATACCCGCCCAGACGAATAACATCGCTGACGATGATGAAGAGGGAGATGAAGAAAATGCCGATGAAGAATAAAGGCGCTGCGTATTTCGCGGAGCGTGAGGGCTATTCGGTCAGGGCTGACGCTGATACGGAAACCGCTGAACTTGTTCTTTACGGTCAGGTCGTAAGGCGCAGACCTTTTAATGGGTTCACAGGAAAACCAGTCGAGGGATATTTCATTGTTGAAGATGAAATATTAGATGATTTAAACGCTGTATCGAAGAGTAAAGCGCTTAATATACGGCTTAATTCCTGCGGCGGTGAATGCCACACGGCGATAGTGATACATAACAGACTTCGTGAAATGGCTAAGAACGGCACACAAATCACCTGCACGGTCGATGGTGTTGCGATGTCAGCAGGTTCGCATATTATGTGCGCTGCTGATACAGTAAAAGCGTCCGAGGGGTCGCTGATAATGATACATAAGTCGCTGGTCATGCTTTGCGGCAGCTACAACGCTGATGAACTTAGAAAAACCGCGCTCGCAAACGACGCTTATGACAAGTCTATGCTGGCGGCGTACAAACGCAAGACCGGAAAGGAAGAAGCTGAACTCATCAGCATGATGGCTGATGAAACTTTTATGACCGGAAAAGAAGCCAAGGAGCAGGGCTTTGTTGACGAGCTCATTGAAACGAGCGATGAAGTCAAGATAGCTGCATCGGCTGATAAGACGGCACTGTATGTGAGCGGCAGATTTATGCCGCTTTACGGAGCAACATGCCCTGAAAATATACCGGTCGTAAATATTACACCGGGTATTACAGCGGTATACCACATGGCATTACAGCCTGAATCAAACGAAGGCAATGCAAATAAATCAAACAACAATGAGGGAGGTAAAACTACTATGGCAGTAAATCTTGCTGAACTGCGCAAAGAAAATCCCGAACTCGCTGCACGCGTTGAAGAGGATTACAAGGCAGAACACGCAGACGAAAACAAGACGGCAATGGACGCCGCTGTGCAGAAGGCGCTTGCGGACGAGCGCACACGCTTAGAGAAGATAGAGGCTATCGCCGGACAGGTAAGCCCGGAACTCCTCGCTGACGCTAAGTACAAGAACCCCTGCACAGCCGAGGAACTTGCTTACAAGGCTATGTCGGAGAATGCAAGGAAAGGCAAGTCGTTCCTTGACGACATGAAGGCAGATTACAGCGGTTCCGGTGCGGAAGACGTTCACACGGTCGCTCCGCAGGCTGACGGCGGAGCGGGACAGAACAAAGCCCAGGAAGAGGCTGAGGTTTTAGCAGCTATTGACGATGCGCTGAAGGAGGACGAGTAAATGACAACGGAACTTCTCAAAAAGCTTGGTACAGTATCCGCCGACAATCTTGTCGCCGGCACGGATCCGGCGTTAAGAGTCGGCACCGGAAAGCTCCGCAAGAACACAGGAAAGCTTAAGCGCGGCACCGTGCTTGCGAAATCTTCAAAGGACGGCACACTGGTGATTCTGGGAACGACTGCTTCATCTTCGGACAGCGAGGTGCTTGAGCCTTACGGTATTCTGACCGATGATATTACTGTCCCGGCTGACGAAGATGTAAACATGACCATCTACATCGGCGGCAAGTTCAACAGTAACAGGATCATCATGAAGGACAGCTACCAGATGACGGAGGCAGACAAGGATACCCTGCGCAAGTATGGCATCGAGTTTACCGCCGCCGATTCTAACTAACGAGGAGGACAAAATGGCAGTAAATATTGATATAACCAAGTCTTACGTGCTGCAGAGCATTCACGAAAAGGCGAAGCCTGAAACAATGTTCTTCAGCGACCGCTACTTTACCACTGGAAAAAGTGATATTCATACCGAGGACAAGATCCTTGTGGAGTACAAAAAGAGCGGTGAGCGTAAGCTGGCACATTTCGTGCCTGAACGCGGCGGCGCTATACCTATTGAGCGCGATGGCTACACCGTGGCTGAATTCGGTCCCGCATATATTGCTGAAAGACTTCCGCTGAGCGCTGACGAGCTGGCAGCACGCGGTTTCGGCGAGCCCCTTATCGCAGGTTCCACGCCTGCACAACGGGCTATACGTCTGCTTGCAGAGGACCTTGAGACCCTTGAAAAGAGAACGCGCCGCCGTATCGAGTGGATGTGCGCGCAGTTAATGCAGAATAATGCGCTCACCATGCAGGAGTACATCGACATCAATACCCCTGGCGAAACAAAGCATATTCAGTTCTATGACACTGCAACGGAGCATACATACACACCGCAGAACAAGTGGAACAGCTCTAACGCCAACATCATCGGAGATGTTCACGCGATGTGTGAGATGCTTTCCGACCGTGGTATGGCGGCTACTGACCTGCTCATCGGCACCGACGTTGCCGATGTGTTCTACAAGAATGAGGAGCTTTACACAATGCTGAACAAGAACATTGCAATCAATTTCGGCAGTGTGAACGAACGCAACATACTTCCCGGCGTTAACGAGCTTGGCTCGTTCAATTTCCGTGGTCACTCGCTGCGCGTTTTCGTAGTAGGACATAAATACGAAAATGATAACGGCGTAACACAGAGCTATTTCCCCAGTGACGCGGCAATGGTAACATTCCCGAACTGCGGCCGTGTGGCTTACAGTGCGGTCACACTCATGCCTTATGGCAGTCCGGACTTCGCGACTATTGCCAAGTCCAGAGTAACCAAGCTGTTTGTGGACAACCCCCATAATACCAGAGCTGTAGAGCTTTATTCAAGGCCTATCGCAATGCCCAGGTACTACACGCCGTTCATCTTCGCGGCATCCGTCGTAAGCTGATAGGAGGTTTCTATGAGAATCAGAATCCTTAATACAACTTTCGGGCTGGTGGTTGACGGTATTGTAAAGCCAAAGTCTCCCAAGGACCCGCCGTTTGAGGTTGACGAGAAACTGGGCTTAAGGCTTGTTCGCGAGGGTATCGCGGAGGCGGTGGACGGTACCGAGCGCGGCGAGGTTCAGCCTGAAAGTAATGACAATGATAATGACGAAAGCGCCGGCGATGACTTCGGCATACCGCAGTACGGTCCGGACACCTCGAAAGCCGATTTGCAATCAATTGCAAACGAGTACGGTATCGAGGTGTCTGCAGCTGCGACCAAGCAGGAGCTCATCAAGGCGCTTGACGACTTTTTCGCCGACGCGCTTTCCGATGATCCGGAGGGCGAATAATGGGCTTTAAGGACATGGTAAAGTCCGATATCGCTAATGTGCTGATGAATACCGAGGAGTTTGCGGAAAGTCACACGGTGAAATATGACGGAGATGTATATGAAGATATACCGATCATTCTCCAGCGGGTCAAGCAGTCTGACAGACCTATCATTCAGAGTGACCACGCCGAGGGCATATACCTTGTGACCGCCGTTGCCTATATCAACGAGAAGGATCTTGACGGGGTTATCCCCGAACAGGGACACCGTTTTGAGATAGACGACGGCGAGGCACTGGGTAAGCCGTTTTTCCGCAAGTATTCGGTAGTTACGTCCAAATGCGAGATGGGACTTATCACGCTGGAACTGAGGTACTACGATGAGTGACAGCTATTCGGGCGGCAATTATTCCGGAATCGTCAACATTTCACTTGCTGACGATTCCGGCAGCTCCAAGGCACTCGACCGGGCAACAAAGCTCTTAGCCGGGATACCGGGCGGCATCGAGAAAGCGGCAAGTTCTTCCCTGACCCGCGCCGCAACGAGCGGCACGGCGGCTGTAGCGCGTGAAGTCAATAAAGACTATTCGCTGAATACGTCCGACTTCAAGAAGTATACCAAGTCCTCGCAGCATATTCAGAAGTCCGGCGATGAAATAAGCGTCGGACTTAGTTTTCGCGGATTTCATGTTCCGCTTATCCGGTTCAACGCAAAAATCACCAGTTCCGGGCTGTACAGAGTGCAGGTCAAGCGGAACACCGCCGGCGAAACGCTGAAACACGTTTTCCGTGCAACGATGGACAGCGGACACATCGGGCTTTTTGAACGGTACGGGTCAAGCAGACTGCCGATAAAGCAGAAGTTCGGTCCGTCCGTTCCCCAGATGATTGGGGCGAATCCGACCCTTGCAAATACGGTCGGCGACAATGTCCGCAAGGTGTTTGAGGAGCGCATGGAGCATGAAACAACGGCGCTGCTTAACGGCTGGAGGTAACCATGACAAGGGTAAAACTCATTCAGGAACTGAAAAATTTCTGCGAGGACGCGATAAAGAACATTTCTCTTCCGGAGGCAGTCCAGAAAGGCGACGCAAAGGAGAAAAGCCGTGTTCCGGCGGTGTATCTCATGCGCCTGCCTGACAGCAATTCGGCAAAGAAACTCGCGCCGTATATCATCGTTCAGTTCATCGACAGCAAGCACCAGCGGAGCGAGAACGGCTATCCTAATCCCGAATACACGGCGGCGGTGCGCTTTATCTTCTGCGTGTACTCGCAGGACGAGCAGGACGGTGCTGTAATGCTCCTCAACCTCATGGACAGGGTGCAGGAGCGGCTACTTGAACAGGTGCAGATAGGAAAAGAATTCGTGCTTGACGAGCAGGAGGGGGTTGAGTCGGTCGTCTATCCCGATGATACCGCGCCCTACTACGCAGGCGAAATGATAGGCACATTTCACATCAGACCAATACAGAGGGAGGTTGATTTCTTTGGCAAGGAAAACCGACGTTTCGGAGGAAATGTCTGAGGTAAAGACCGTCGGCGATGAAGTACCGTCCGAACAGCCGGAACAGGCGGAGCAGGGCGGGCAGAACGCGGCGGCAGAGTCAAGGGTCTGGGTCTATTTAGGTCCCTCAATACGCGGAGTTGTCACAAACGGCAGAATTTATTTCGGCTCAAAGGCTGAAATCATTGAATCGTTCGGCGAAAAGCTCAAGGATTACCCGCAGATCGAGCGGCTTATTGTCGCAGACCACAACGTTGCAAAGGCAAAAAGCGACCTGAAGGAAAAGCGCGGTATATACATCCCGTACGACGCGCTTATCAGGAAAATCACAGGCAAGGAGGAGTAAACCATGGCTTTAAGACATGGCATAAACACATATAAGGACGATACCGGCGTTGTTGCGGTGCAGACCGCAGCGGTCGGTATTCCTTATTTCATAGGCGCATGGCCCTGCCATCGCGGTAAGGGCTACACCGGCAAGCCCCAGCTTTCGTCCGGATTCAGCGAGGCGGAGGAACTCGGCGGCTACAGCGCCGAGTGGAGGAACGCGGACGGTTCGCCCAAGTGGAATCTCTGTCAGGCAATGTACGGATACCATAAACTCATGGGCATGTCGCCGGCGATATTCTACAACATCTTCGATCCGGCAAAGCACAAGAAGGCGGTCGCAGCCGAGGAATTCACGGTTGCCGACCACATCGTGGAGCTTACCGCTGACGCTATCATAAACGACGATCTTAAGGTAACGGCAGGAAGTGCGTCAACAGTACTGACAAAGGGTACTGACTACGAGGCATATTACAGCGGCAATGCGCTGTGTATCGAGCTACTGGCAGATTCTTCGAGCTACAGAGCCGATAAGCTCAAGATAGGCTATGATGTCGCAGACCTTTCCACCATCACGGCTGTGGACGTTGAAATGGCTGTGGAAACAGTTGAAATGTGCCGCAGCGTTGTCGGCATTGTTCCCGATCTTATATGCGCCCCCGGCTGGTCAACGGATCCGACAGTGGCGGCGGTGATGGCGGCGAAAGCGCCGAGTATCAACGGTCTGTTCCGCGCCAAGGCGGTCGTGGACATCAACACCAAGACAGTCAATGACTATTCCAAGGTGCTTAAGTACAAGACCGACAACGGTTATGTATCCGAGGACATGATCGTATGCTGGCCGATGGTCAAGAGCGGCGATTACCTTTTCAATATTTCCGTTATCGTGTGCGGACTTATCGCAAAGGTGGATTCCGACAATGCCGATTGCCCGTATGAGTCTCCGTCCAACAAGTCCGTATCCATCACCGGCGCGGTTTGCGCGGATGGCACTGAGGTAACGCTTTCACTTCCGCAGGCTGACGTTATCAGCGTATCTGCCGGGGTTGTCACCGTGCTTAACAACGGCGGCTGGACCCTGTGGGGCAACTATCTGGGCTGCTATCCCAAGACGAGCGATGTAGCTAAGATGTTCATCTGCACCAACAGAGTGCAGGACTGGATATGCAACACGTTCATCAATACATTCTGGCAGTACATCGACAAGCCTCTGACCCCCGCGCTGCGTGACGCTATCATCAATGCGTTCAACGCATGGCTGAACGGTCTGACGGCGGAGGGTAAGCTCTACGGCGGCGAGATCGCATATTCTTCGGAACTGAATCCTGTCACCAACCTTATGAACGGTATGTTCCGGCTTGACTGTCAGGCGGCATCACCGATACCGGCACAGCAGATAGATATGCACGTTCAGTACAGCGTGGATATGCTTGAAGCCGCGCTCGGTTCTTAAGAAAGGAGGACTGCGAAATGCCTAATGGAGTTGACGAAGGAGTAGTCTCCTATGCCATCTATGAGGACGAAAAGATGTTTTACGGAGTTGCGGAGGTAGACCTTCCGGACTTTGAAAATATGGTATTCAATGTGAGCGGAGCGGGGGTGCTCGGTGAGATTGAGATACCTGTTATGGCTCAGCTCAAAGCTATGACCACAACGTTTAAGTTCAATCACGCAAACGAGGCGGCGTATGCTCTTGCCGAGGAACGTGTCCATACGCTTTCCCTGTGGCGTGCCGACCAGCACTACAATTACAGCGGCGGCGAACTGGAAACCAAGCAGAAGAAGATAATCATGCGCGTTGTTCCGAAAAAGCTGACCGGTGGTACGGTCAAGAACGCATCGCCTATCGCAGTGAACGGCGAATATGCGGTACACTACTATGCGGAAATAGACGCGAACGGCAAGAAACTCTGCGAGTTTGACCCGCTGAATTTCCGCTATATCGACCACACAGGCAAGGACAGAGCGGCGGAGATCCGCAAGTGTCTGGGTATGTCCTGATAATTACTATCGCTGTTCCCTGCATTTCGCAGGGAGCGGCGTTTTATTCGAGGAGGAATTTTGAATTATGGCAAAGACAAACGTTGACCTTGAAAAGACCGAGAACATGGACGAGCTTGTAGAAAAGGAGCTTGCTACCATGGAAAACACCAGCGTTGAGAATGTACTTCACCTGACCAAGACCGTTATGTATAACGGTGAGGAGGTAACCGAGCTTGCATTTGACTTTGACAAGCTCACCGGCGCGGACGCTCTGAACATTGAGGAAGAGCTTGTATCTCGCGGGAAAACAATGTACTATGGCGCTATCAACGATGCGAATTATCTTATCCGTATGGCCGCAAAGGCTTGTACAAAGCCTGTCGGCGTGGATTTTTTCTATAAAATATCCATCATCGATTTCGAGAGGATAAAGAACAGAGCGCGTTTTTTCTTGTCCGGTGTTGCACAGTCGAGACGCTAAGGCGCAATATCCTTATTTTGGCGCAAAACGGATATGCACCTATCCCATTTTGGCTGGGGCAGCCACTTAAAGAAATACAGCGGTGGATTATTACGCACAATAAAATCCTGAAAGAGTCGGAAAAGAAGTAAGGAAGGGTGAGGGTTGAATGGCAAGCAAGCAGTATGAAATGTTGTTCAAACTCGGCGCACGGCTGGGTGAGAACTTCAAAGGAACGTTCAACTCCGCCCAGAAAATACTTGTTCAAACTCAGAAGGAGATACAGACGCTGAATAAGCAGCAGAGCGATATCAGCGCCTATCAGAAACAACAAGCGGTTATTGAACGAACCACCAAGCAGCTTGGTACATACGAAAAGCAGCTCGAAATTACTCAAAGCGGACTTGCAAAACTGAAAAACAGCACCGAGGACACTACGGTACAGGAGGCGCAGCTTGCGGCGCGTGAAGTCGAGCTGAAAAACCGCATTGAGAAAACCGAACAGGCTATTGCGGACAAAAATCAGCGCTTACAGCAGATGGGTCAGAAGCTCTCTGACGCAGGCATTGATATCAACCAGCTCACAAGTGAAAGCACCCGCTTGAAAACCCAGGTCGAGGAACTGACCAAGCAGGAAGAAAAAGCTGCTGAGGAAGCCGCCAGATATGGTGACGCCGGCGCAACGGCGTTTGAAACCGTTGGGGCGGCGATGGTAGCGGCAGGAATCGGTACTGCACTGAAGAAGATAGCGGACGCATATCATGAATGTGTTGATGTGTCGAAGGAGTTCGGCGGTACAATGAGTACTGTTGAGGCTCTTTCAGGCGCGAACGCTGTTCAGATGCAGGAATTGTCAGCGAAAGCCAAACAGCTTGGTGCTGATACCGCTTTTACAGCGAATCAAGCGGCAGAGGCTATGACCTACATGGGTATGGCAGGCTGGGACGCGAATGAGATGCTTTCCGGTATGAACGGCATGATAAACCTTTCCGCTGCTTCCGGTGAAGATCTTGCGCTTGTTTCTGATATCGTCACTGATAACCTGACCGCGTTTGGGCTTACTGCAAAGGATACCGCGCACTTCGCCGATGTGCTTGCAGCGGCCGCCACGAACTCCAACACCAACGTAGCCACCATGGGCGAAACCTTTTCGGGCGCGGGTGCGATAGCTGGGGCGCTCGGATACAGCATTGAAGATGTTGCGGTCGGTGTTGGCCTTATGGCTAATGCGGGCGTTAAGGGTTCTGTTGCAGGTACCGCGCTGAAGAACACATTTAACGGCTTGCTCAACGGTGCGACCCTCACAGCTGATGCATTCGGAGAAATCGAATACTCTGCGGTAAATGCTGACGGCACTATTGACGAGTTCTCCGATGCCATAATCGAACTTCGCGGCTACTTTGAGCAGATGACCGAGGCAGAGCGTGTCCAGAACGCTATGGCGATTGCCGGGCAGCGTGGATATAACGGTCTGCTTGCAATGATCAACGCCTCGGATGAGGACTTCCAGTCCCTTACTGAGAAGATAAACAACTGTTCCGGCGCTGCACAGAAGATGGCTGACATCAAGCTTGACAACCTGCAGGGCGATGTTACACTGCTTGATTCTGCTACCGATGGCCTAAAGATGACTGTCGGCAGTCTGTATGAAGATGAGCTCCGCAGGCTTACTCAGACAGGCACACAGATCATGACCGGCATCAACGAATTCTGCGAGGAAAATCCCGCTGTAGTAAAGGGTATCATGGCGGTCGGTGCGGAGATCGGCGTTGTTGTTGCAGGATACACGGCATTCACGGCGGTGAAAAAGATTTCTAACGCTCTTTCGGCGGCTGGAATCGGCATAAAGGCAAGCGAGAACGGCTTGCTCATGCTGTTGAATATCAACCTTTCAAAGAATGTGGCGGCACAGTTTGCCGCCGCCGGCGCACAAATGAAGCTGAATGCGGCAATGCTCGCTAATCCGGCGGGTATTATTGCGGTTTCGGTCGTTGCACTTACGGCGGGAATCATCGGTTACTCTGAGGCAACGAAAGCGGCAAGGCTTGAAACACTGACACTGACGACAGCCTCGCAGGAACAGCAGGACAGGGTCGAACAGCTTAACAGCGACTATCAGACCGCCTGTGATACATACGGCGAAACCTCAGACCAGGCACGCGCTCTGAAATATGACCTTGACGAGGCAACTGCCGCTATTGAGCAGCAGTCATTTTCCGTCTCGGAACTGTATTCGGAGATAGATTCTCTGCATGACTCCACATCTGACCTGCTTTCCTCGTACCATGAGGGAACCAATTCAATTGCTGATCAGCAGGAGCAGGCACAAATACTGGCGGCAAAGCTGAAAGATATAGCTTCTTCATCAGAAACGGCGGCACATAAAGAAGCGCTTATGCAGCCGATTCTTGAAAAACTAAACGAGCTGTATCCCTCGCTCGACATTAATGTTGAGAACGTGACTAGCAAGCTTGATGGTCTTTCCGCTGCTATTGACAGGGCTGCTGGTTCGGATAGCATACAGGCAAAGTACAAAGCGGCACAAGATAATATTGCAGAACTGACTATCAAGCAGCAGCAACTGCAGGAGCAGGCTGAAAAAGCCGAGATTGCTTATAATCAGGCTTATTTCAGAGAAAAGAGTTTCGTTGAGAATACTCTTGATTACTCGTTTCTCGGAAACATCTTCGGAAAGAGTGACTATACACAGGATCTTAACAAGGCATCAGAAGAACGAAGCAAGGTTCTTTCTGATTTGGCAGAGGTCAACGCGGCTATTGCTGAGTGCGAAAGCGTCGGCATAGAATACAGCGATGTAATTTCCGGTGCTTCTGAGCAGATGGTTTCCGCATATGACGCGGTATCCATAGCGGTAAACGACGTCACCGACCAGACAACCGAGCTTTTGCAGGCTTACAACGACGCATATCAGGCGGCTTACGACAGTGTAAATGGCCAATACAACCTTTGGACAAATGCTGAGGAAACTCTGCCGACAAGCATTCAGACTATCAATGACGCGCTTTCTTCGCAGACAGAATACTGGGACAATTACAACTATAACCTTGAGTCGCTATCCAAGAGGACTGGCGACATTGAGGGCTTGGGAGATGTGATTGCCTCATTTGCGGACGGTTCTTCTGATTCGGTGAACGTCATCGCCGGCATGGCTGACGCGACCGATGAAGAACTGAAAACCATGGTCACGAACTTTGAGGAGCAGAAAAAGGCGCAGGAAGAGGTTTCGAAATCGCTTGCCGACTACAAGGTCGATATTGACGATACAATGGACGGTATCGTTGACAACATGGAAAAAGCCGTTGAGGATATGAAACTGAGCGACAAGGCAGAAGAAGCGGCAAAAGCTACGATACAGGCTTATGCTGACGCTATCCTTGCCGGGAAAGGCTCGGTCACCACAGCGGCGGATATTGTTGCAGCAGCCGCTGCACAGGCCCTGGCAGGGGCGAGCGCTTCTGACAAGGCGTATGAGGGAAGCGTGCGCGGTTTCCATGATATTGAGAACGCTTATGCAAGCGGTACTGACTACGCAGAAAATGGCATTGCCCTTGTAGGCGAGGAAGGACCGGAACTTGTGGCTATGCGCGGCGGTGAAAGAGTCGTTGACGCGGATAACACCAGGGCGCTGCTTTCCGGCGGCTCGGGCGCGCAGATCACCATAGCGCCCCAGTTTGTCGTGAACGGAGAAGTTAGCGATATGACCGAGGAAAAGCTGCAGGAGATGTCCGAGCGGCTTGTTGATATGGTTCGGGACGCGCTTGAGGAAGCGGGAATAGACAGGCAAAGGAGTGTGTACGCTTGAGCACATATACAACGCAGCAGGGGGATATGTGGGACAGCATATCCCACCAGGTGTACGGAGATGTGAAATTCACGGACGTACTTATTAATGCCAACCCTGAATACCGATACATCTACATCTTTTCGGAGGGCGTTGTCCTCAATGTCCCGGATGTTGAGGACAGAATAACGGCGGACGATCTGCCGCCGTGGAAGAAGGCGAGCGGATGAGTGACAAGCACCTTGCGCGCCGCGCTGAAACGCAGGTAGTTCTTAACGGCGTGGACATATCCGTGTATGTGAATAAGGACTGGATTTCTCTCACATACACGGACAACGAAGAGGACGAGGCTGACGACCTGCAGATAAAGGTCTGTGACCGTGACGGCAAATGGCTGCGGAAATGGCTGAACAGCATAATTGATGGCGGTGCGCTGGGCGGTTCGGTGATATCCGCCGCGCCGGAGGGCAGCACAAAGACATCAACGTCTTCAGGTTCGAGTTCCTCGGCCAGCGGGGGTACCGATAAACCGAGATACAGAGTGACCGCCTCAACGGGCGTAAATATCCGAAAGGGCGCTGGCGAGAAATACAAGGTGATCGGCAAACTCCCTTACGGCACTATCGTTGAGGTTCACGGATTTTATTCGAGCTGGGCGAAAATCACCTATTCCGGCAAGAATGGATACATAAAGGGCAACAATCTTAAATCCGTCGGCGGGGGCGGTTCTTCGTCCTCTTCGAGTTCTTCAAGCTCCACAAAAAGTTCAAGCTCCAAGAAGTCTGGCAGCACGGCTAACACGCAGATTCAGACTGGCAAGGGCCTTAAGATATCAGCTGTTATTGTACTCCGAAACGGGAACAACGATGGCAAGGACGCAGTCCTTGACTGCGGTCAGTTCGAGCTTGACAGCATAGACGCACAGGGCCCGCCGGCGACCGTTACCATTAAGGCAACATCGCTGGCTTTCAGCAATACCGTGCGGCAGACGCTGAAATCCAAGTCGTGGGAGAACATCACACTTTCAGAGATAGCAGGTCAGATAGCGCGGCAGAACGGAATGGGAGTGCTTTTTGAAAGCGAGTTCAATCCGAGGTATTCCCGCGTGGAGCAGTATCAGACCTCTGATATTGCCTTTCTGCAGAAGCTGTGCCACAATGCCGGCTGCTCCCTGAAAGCCACCAACAATATCCTTGTGGTGTTCGACCAGGCGGCTTACGAGGGGAAAAAGGCAGTCAGGAAAATCAGGTTCGGCGAGGAGGGCGGCTACACCAAGTACAAGCTGTCCACTGGCACGAACAACTGTTACACCTCATGCCGGGTGTACTGCACCACTACGAGCGGCGCGGTCATTTCTGCGACCGAGTATGCTGAGAACTACAACGAGAGCAGCGACAATCAGCAATGCTTACAGGTGTGTCAGCGCGTATCAAGCAAGGCAGAGGCGCAGGAACTCGCACACAAGCTGCTCCGTCTGCACAATAAATTTGAGATCACCGGAACGTTTACGTTCCCCGGAGATCCTAGGTTTGCCGCAGGAAGCACGGTGGAACTTTGTGATTTCGGGTTTGGCGATGGTAAGTACATCGTCAAGTCCGCAAAACACAGCATATCTTCTAGCGGCTATACTACGCAGGTCACCCTGAGAAAGTGCCTTTCGGAAAGCGAGAGCACGAGCGGCGGCAAGACGGACAGCAGCGATGAGATACAGGAGCTGGCTATGCAGGTGATCCGTGGCGAATGGGACGTATATCCCAAGCGCAAGGAACTGCTTGAAGCCGCTGGACACAGCTATGAGCAGGTGCAGGCGCGGGTAAATCAGATACTTTACGGAGGTTGACATGTTTAGAATCGGAACGGTCACTGTTGTGGACGTTAAAAAAAGAATGGCAAGGGTCAGATTTCCCGATGTGGACATCGTTTCGGATTGGCTGCCTGTCCTCAACCACTCCTCTCTTGTTACACTGGCACTGAAATCGGACGGAAAAGCGTGGACTATCAGTGAGAAACACGCGTCAGCCGACCGGGAGCTGAACAGCGGCGCGGAATACAACAAGAGCCACCCTGATGAGATCAGCGGGAAGTCACCAGACATCGAATGTGCAGGCGGCTGTGTGCACACGCATGAAATCACGGTTAAGATATACGGCTGGTTGCCGTTTATCGGTCAGACTGTGGTGTGCGAATACAACGATGAATTCAACGGCGACGGCATTATCATGGGAGGTTTGACGTGAAAGTCGGCAGTCTTGGGAAAGTTGTTTTCACAGTTTCAACAAACAAAGTTGAAACTTTTTCGGGCTTAAAGATAAGCAGCTCCGCGTCCTACGGAAGTCACAAGCGGCATGGCGGGAATGAGATCATTGAGTTCACGGGAAATGACGCGGATACAGTTTCTTTTAACATGACGCTTTCGCAGATTCTTGGTGTTAAGGTCGCGGAGGAGCTGGATAAGCTGAAAAAGTACAAAAAGACCGGCAAAACGCTTAAATTCGTGATCGGCAAGAGGGTGATAGGTAACTATCGCTGGGTGATTACGAAACTTAACGTTACCGAGGAAATCTACGGCAAGAAGTCGGAACTCATAACCGCCGGGGTGGCAATAACACTCAAAGAATACAACAAGTAAGGGGTGGGGGAATGTCATACAAGGTAAGCGCCGCTGATGGTTACTCGCTTTCCCTGCAGCAGGACGGTGAACTGCTTTCCGTATTGCAGAATATCGCACTCCTGCTGAATACCAAGCGCGGAACGGTGCCCATGCACAGAGAATTCGGCTTGCCTATGGAGTTCGTGGACAAGCCTATCGACGTTGCGGAAACGATAGCGTTTGTGGAGATATCGGACGCGCTTGAAGAATTTGAGCCGCGTGCCAAGCTGGACGATGTGTATTTTGAAAAATCAGCAGACGGCACAATGGCATTAACGGTGGAGGTGAGCATAGCAGATGAGCAGAGCGACTGATTATCAGTTTGTTTCGACCGACAGCGCGGAAATCGTTGCAGACCTTACCGCCAAGTATGAGGAACTCACAGGACACACACTGCTGCCGGCAGATCCTGATAAACTGTTCATTCAGTGGGTCGCCGGGATAATCATACAGCAGCGCATAATCGTGAATTACTCGGCAAATCAGAACCTTCCGTCCCGGGCGGCGGGTGAAAACCTCGACGCACTCGGAGAGATGATATACAATGTGACAAGGCCGGAAGCAAAGCCGGCGGAATGCGTGGTGCGCTTTACACTATCAGCGCCGCAGGAAACGGCGATACCGATACCCAAGGGTACAAGGGTCACTGACAGCAGCGGGGCGCTCATGTGGACTGTCACAGAGGATACGGCGGTAGATATCGGGGAGGTCACGGTCGATGTTCCGATTGTCTGCGAAACGGAGGGCGAAGTCGGTAACGGCTACGCGCCCGGGCAGATCAATAAGCTTGTGGACGTAGATAATGTTATGTATTTTTCGTCTTGTGAAAATGTGGAAACGTCCCACAGCGGCGCTGAACGCGCGACCGACGATGAATACTATGAGCTCATGAGAGCCGGGCTGGAGGCATTCAGCACCGCTGGCCCGAAGGGAGCATATGAGTATCACGCAAAGAGGGTATCAACAAGCATAGCGGACGTGTGCGCGATAAGTCCCAAGGACAAGCCGGGATATGTGAACATCTTCGCGATAATGACAAACGGCGAAATCGCCGATGATGGAACAAAGAATGCTATACTTGCCGCCTGCAATGACGATAAGGTCAGACCGCTTACGGATGTTGTTGAGGTTCTCGACCCGCTTGTCGTTGAGTTCAGCGTGAATCTTACATATTATATCGACCGCAATTCCGAGAAGTCGGCGGCGGAGATCGAAGCGGCGATACGCAGCGCAATTGAGGAATATGTGGAGTGGCAGTGCAGGAAAATTGGCCGGGATATAAATCCGTCACGGCTCATGTGGCTGCTTAAGGATACTGGTGCAAAGCGTGTTGATATCAAGTCGCCAGTGTTCGTTTCGCTTCGTGACGGTTCCGACCGCCTTACCCCGCAGGTAGCGCATACCGACCTTGCGAAATCCGTGATAACGAACGGAGGATATGAAGATGAGTAAGCTGATCACAGAAAAAGACGCGCTGCTTGCCGCCTTTCCGTATTCGCTTACCCGCGACACGGACAAGGTCAAACTTGCGGACGCTGTTGCGGGTGAACTTGTCAAGGTGGCGGCTCAATCAGAGTATGCGGCTGTCTTTCCGAGGGTGGACGAACTCCCCGAAGATGTCCTTGATATTCTTGCCGCTGACTTCAAGATACAGTGGTATGAGGCAGATTCGCCAATTGAGAGCAAGCGGCAGGCAGTCAAGGAGTGTCTGCTTGTCCACAAATACAAAGGCACTAAGTATGCGGTTGAAACTGCTTTGCGGAGTATTTATGAAAATGTCCAGGTCGTTGAATGGAATCAATACAACGGTCCTCCTTTTCATTTCAAAATCTATATATGGAACAGCGGCAGCGACGAGGAGAAGCGCAAACGGGTCCTGGCCAAGGTAAATTACTATAAAAATATCCGTTCCGTGCTTGATGAAACAGTTTTCATTATTGACATCGACGCGAAAACAGGCGTTAATGTTAAGACTTTGATATGCGGCAAAATCAAGCATTTACGCGGTATAATTTACGACCCGCGTATTGCTGGAATCACTGCCGCTGCTGATGTCCATGCCGGGACCAAGCTGGGCGGCAAGGTAAAAACTATATATGCGGAGGTTAATGATGGCAACATGGAATGACAACGCAATAACGGATGTCGGGCTGGAACTGCTCGAACAATCCCTGACATCGGGCAAGGTGCTGACCTTGTCAAGAGCGGCCGTGGGCAGCGGGCATTTAGAATCCGCTGCACTCAAAGACCAGACAGAGCTTTCTTCGGCACTGTCTGATGTGACTGTACTGATTGCGGAACAGGTAAGGCTGGACGGCAGCAGTGGTTTGCAGCTCAAGCTGCAGATTCGCAACGATGGCATATCGGAAGCCTGCACGTTTAAACAGGTCGGGATATACGCCTCTGACGGCGAAACAGAGGTACTGTTCGCGATATATCAGGACGCGAACGGCGAGGAAATACCGTCGTCGATTGATTATCCGGACTTTATGGAGATATTCACGGCGGTAATTGCACTTTCGCAGACCTACGATGTTAATGTTAATGTCAGCAGTCTGGTGTTTATAACTAGGGCAGAACTGGAGAAAAGGCTTGGTGACAAGGCTGATGTGGGGCATACTCATACTGTTGCTGATATCACAGATTGTGTTGAACCATCGAACCCAAATTTGCTGACAAATCCTGATTTTCGAGTAAATCAACGCGGGATGACCGAGTATTCTTCTGGATACTCAGCAGACAGATGGTTCATAGAGGGAAATAAATGCACGGTAACAGCGGGTGCCGATGGCGTACTTATTAAATCGGCTATAAAATTAGATTCAAATGCTCACGTTTTTTGGCAGAAAGCCGAAAATCCGCTTGCTCCCGGGAAATACACACTCTCTCTGAACGTCCTGGAAGTATCAGGGGTCTGGTCGGCAAGAATCCGCACTGTGAACTCTTCGGGGGATTACGCTGACAGCTACTACACGCCTGTACTACACGTGGGACTGACCAAGGTTTCGGTCAAACTGCCCGAGGGCGAGTACATCTCTGCTGTGTCCGTCGGATGTAACAAAGATACCGAAGTCGGGGATTCCGTGAAGCTCGCATGGGTCAAGCTGGAGAGTGGGTCACTGGCGACGCCGTTTGTGCCGCCGGACTACGCTGTGGAGCTTGCGAAGTGCCAGAGGTATTTGTTAAAGCTGTCGCAGTGGAGTGCGTACCGGGCTGTACACAGTAACGTAAATTACATGGAATTCGCAGTGCCAATTCCTGAATCAATGAGTATATCGCCGACTATTATCGGTGGTGATAATTTCGCTGTTTACAAATTCCCAAGTCCTGTTGCAGCTGAAAGTGATTTCACATTTAGCGTGGCTGCTGCTTCAGCAAATGAATTGAGAGTTCGTGCGACTAAAGCGGGGCATGGGCTTTCTGACGCAGCTCTGCACGTTGTTGGTGCAGACGGGGTGTTCCTTTCGGCAGAACTTTAAACTTAGGAGGGCAGATTTATGGAAGAGATAAAAGAGATTGTATATGTGAAAACTGACAAGGACGGCGTAATCACCGCCATAGATTCCAGCGCGTTTATTTCCGGCGCTGGGTGGACAGAAATAGACCGCGGCGAGGGCGACAAGTATCACCATGCGCAGGGGCACTATTTAGAGCATGGTCTTACTGACGCGGACGGGCTGTATAATTACAAGCTTGTCGGAGGCGTTCCGGCGCTCCGTTCCGACGATGAGAAAGCCCCAGAGCGTGCGAGGGTTTCTGCGGCAATCGAGATTTCCGACCTCAAGGAGAAACTTGCTGAAACAGACTACATCTCCGCAAAAATAGCGGATGGGGCTGCGACACGCGAGGAGTACGCGGACAAGCTTGCAGAGCGTGCGGCTTGGCGGTCAAGGATAAATGAATTGGAGGTAATGATATGAAAGACGGAATTTGTACCGCAATTGGCGTGGTAGGAAGTACTATTGCAAGTTTTTTCGGTGGCTTTGACGCCGCGCTGATCACGCTGCTGATATTCATGGGCGTTGATTATGCGACAGGTCTTATTGTCGCCGGAGTATTTCATAAGTCTGAAAAGACGGAGAACGGCGCACTGGAGAGCCGTGCAGGGTGGAAAGGTCTTTGTAGAAAGGGAGTTTCTCTGCTTGTTGTCCTTGTAGCCTGCCGGCTTGATATGATCATGGGGTCTAATTTCATTCGGGACGCGACGGTTATTGCTTTCATTGCCAATGAAACTATCAGCATCATTGAAAATGCCGGACTGATGGGTGTACCTATTCCCTCAGTCATTACAAAGGCAATTGAGGTCTTGAAAAAGAAATCAGAACGTGAAGATAAAAAGGATGGTGAGGAATAATGGCTAATAAGTATGCAGGTGTTGACATCAGCTATTGTCAGCCCGATGTCGATTATGCAGCTCTCAAGTCCGGAAAAATCCTCGGATATCCTGTCAAATTCGCTATGATTCGGGCTGCATACGGTACGAATATAGACAAGCATTTCTTGCAGCACGTTCGGGGCTGTCTGGCCGCCGGTTTATATGTTGGTGTGTACCTGTTCAGCACCGCCAAGAATGCGGCACAGGCTAAGGCAGAGGCAGAGTGGCTTATCAGCACGATAAAGGCAAACAAGCTGGATGGGAAGATCACCTATCCGATAGCTTACGACCTTGAGATGGAATCGCAGTATAAACTCGGCAAGGCTGTATGCACGGCGATGTGTAAGGCTTTTATGGACACAATAGCCGCATACAACTATCAGCCGATGCTGTACACGAACGTCAACTGGATATGCTGCCACCTCAATTTCGATGAGCTGAAGGATTATCCCCTGTGGCTTGCCGCGTATATTTCCGAGGCAAAGGTCAAGAAGTACATTACCAAGTACGATATGTGGCAGCACTCGGTTGCTGGTCATAAATACTACGATGTGCAGGGTGTCGGAGCAGTTCCCGGAATCATCGGACAGTGTGACTGCAACTGGGGTTACACGGGGTTTGCCTCGAAAATCCGCAAAGAAGGCAAGAACAAGCTCCCTAATCAGAAATACCGCGTCACTGCCACAAAAGTAGTCACGAAATCTGAACTTCCGGCCACTACTGTTCCGCTGAACGCGATGGGTTTCACAGTGAAAACTGAAGAGGTATAATATAAATAAGTGCGCCGCCCTTGAGGTAATTTCCTTGAGGGCGGCGTTTTTTTAGTTTACGTCTTCTGATGTGAGCTTTCCGGTTTTCTTGTATCGCAAGCCTTCTGGTGAAGAATATACCTCTTCTCCAAATGCATACTTACCGTGGTAGAAGTCTGTGATATCCATGCCTAACGCCTCAATGACGCGGCATGCAATACTAAATGAGCAGGTCATGATATTACGTTCCCCGCTTTCGAACTTCTGATACTGCTGCAGAACAACTTTTGCTTTGTCAGCTACCTGTTGCTGGGTTAGTCCGAGGATTACACGCTTTTCTCTTAGGATACTGTGTGCATCATCGGATAGATGGCACATCTGAAATCCGCTTAAATCCATAAATCATACTCCTTTCGAATACACTCGATTGAGTGTGATTGTATTATACACTCAATCGGGTGCAATGTCAAGTGTTTTTGCGCAAGAAAATCCCCGGCTGTTCTCAGTCGGGGATCTCTCACACCTTTTGTTTGTAAACGCTCTGACTTTTGCACTTATCAACGGTCTTGCTTGCATTGGGGGTAAAAGCAACGATCTCCGACAGGTCGCAGTCCAGCGCCTCGCAGATTTTATCAAGGTGTTCAAGGCTGACTCGTTCGGCAACGTTGTGGAATAGATCGTTTATAGTGTTCGGACGTATCCCTGTCTTTGCGGCAAGTTCAGCCTGTGTTACCCTAAGCTCGCCCAGCTTACGGGATAACATAATCATAATCATCTGCAATACACTCCTCTTGATAAATTATACCACTAGGAGTTAGCGGTGTCTGCTATTTGTTGAAAATCAACGAATGTCGATAGAAAATAACACAAATATGCGTGTGTTATCCTTTCGGGTCGTATGAGTGGGGCTACACATGTTACCATACATCATTATAGTAATTACGATACTGAGTATAAAAAACTTAAAACCGCATATAAATTCAGTATATAAAGTGTAAGCTGTTGACCCGAAGGAGGTAATGAATGTTCATTAATTTTTCAAATCACCCGTCTGTCAGATGGTCGGCAGAGCAGACTGCCGCCGCTATAGAGTTCGGCGATATTGTCGATGTGCCGTTCCCTGACGTACCTGCCGGCGCGGATACTGCCGCCGTTTCCGCACTTGCCGATGAATACTGCGCCCGGATCCTTGATCTGAGGGCTGACGTGGTTCTTGTGCAAGGCGAGATGTCGCTTTCGTTTGCGGTCGCGGGCAGGCTCCAGAGGAACGGCGTCGCCGTTCTGTGCGCGTGCAGCGAGCGGGTCTGCGAGACTTCCGTGCTTGACGATGGTTCCACGGAGCGGCGTTCTGTTTTCAGGTTCGTGCGGTTTCGCAGGTATCCTCTTCTGGTATGATTTCCGCATAATAATTCTTTCAGGGTATTGACACGGACGAAATTATGTGGTAAAATCATAGTATAAAGGGTGGTAGAAATGAAGCAAGTTAAATGTTTTTTTAAAATTCAAATCCCAGTTTGCCGTATAACCATGCAGGCTCGTGGGTTTGCAGTCTGAACCACCCCCTCACCGCGAGGTGATTGAAACTTTTCTTCTTTGTTGTCCACTGATTGTCAAGTCTCTGAAGTCTGAACCACCCCCTCACCGCGAGGTGATTGAAACATCTATCCGCTTCCCGCGGAAAAGTATTTCACGCGTCATGTCTGAACTACCCCCTCACCGCGAGGTGATTGACCCCAATCCCCGATATCCTAAAAAGATATCGGGGATTTTTCTATGCAAAAAACTTAAAAAACTGGCTTGTCCGGGTATACATAGTGAAAGGAAAAGTTCCTGAGAAAATCTCAGAAAAAAGTTTCCGAAAAACTTAAAAAACCTGCTTGTCCGGGTATATATAGTGAAAGGAGATGATCACATGATAAAGAACTTCTGCGATGTTCCCATGTTCCGCTGATTTTCCGACATTCATTCTTCAAGGGGGTATTCTCATGAACAGATATTTTCAGTCCTTTGTTCCGGCGTACCTTTATGACATGTGGCTCGGCTATCTTTATTCCCCGTTTGTCGGCGAGCCTGACTGCTCCTCTGATTATTACAAATAAAACTTAAAAACCCGGATATTCCGGGTATAGATAGTGAAAGGTGGTGATCCCCATGCCGGTACCTGTTATAGTTGCCATCATCAGCGGTGTTACTTCCGTTATTGTCGCAGCGATCAATGCTGACTGACTTCCTGTTACATTCCGATATGAAAGGCGGTGATATAATGGCTGGCGTTATAATGCCCAGACACGACCTGTTCGGCGGCTCCCGCCGCAGGCGTCTTTTTATCCTTTACTGAGTTCTGATGTTCCGAAGGGAGGTGATATCCATGGCTGATCGTGACAGCTTCATTCTCGGCGTTCTGGCTGGCATTCTTCTGGGCGGTGAGGACGACTGATCCGCACCTGATCCCAATGTAAGGAGGTGATATTCATGGGTTCTGTTCGTGGCACAATTATCCGCGCTATCTTTGACGCTGCCGCCGACCCTGTGTGCCGTGACTGATCCGGCTTATTTCCACGAAAGGAAGTGATAAAACTTAAAAAGTTCAGTTTCTCGGGTATATATAGTGAAAGGTGGTGATACCATGAGCAAGATCATAAATCCCGATCCCCTGCGCGACGATTCTCCGCTCCGTTGGTTCATTTTCTGGTGATTTTTCCCTGATTCCACGTTAAGGAGGTGATTTTCATGAGTGCAGGTGTACTTACCGCCATTATCGGCGCTGCCGCTACTGTCGCTACCGCGATCGTCAATTCCAATTCTGATGACTGAACGCCCATTTCGGGCAGGGGGAGGTGATAACCATGCGGCTTTTTTCGCCGGAAAACGGTTGACATTTCGGGACAAATGTGCTAAACTATACTTATAGGAGTGGTAAAAATGAAACATAATAAATGTTTTTCAAAAATTCAAATCCCGGTTTGCAGCATAACCATGCGGGCTTGTGGGTTTGCAGTCTGAACCACCCCCTCACCGCGAGGTGATTGAAACACTTGACTTTTGGTTGATTTTGTGGTATTATTTAATAGGGGTCTGAACCACCCCCTCACCGCGAGGTGATTGAAACCCGTATATCGCCGCTGCCTGTCCCGCCGGAATGCTGTCTGAACCACCCCCTCACCGAGAGGTGATTGAAACTTAAGCGTTTTTGAAATTTCTACAAGTGTCATGTGTTGTGTCTGAACCACCCCCTCACCGCGAGGTGTTTGAAATCCCACCCCGATATTCGGCAAATGTAACGAACATCGGGGGATTTTTTATCCACTTTCTACAACATTCCCCAAAAATATTGACAAAAATTGTCTAATGTGATAAAATGCTGGTTGACAAGAACAATAATTCACCGCCCGGAAATCTCCCGGCGCGGAAAAGAACGGAGTTGATATGATGGCAGAAACCGGATACGGCTGCGTGACTGCGCTTTACGACTGTCGCAGCAAACAGGAATACATATACCGCACCAACAGGATACGCGAGATCTCCGGCGGCTCGGAGCTTCTTGCAAACGTCTACGGAATGTTCTTCAGAGCCGCAGAAAAGAAGGGACTCCGCATAAATTCAGACTGGCGCAGCGGCGCGGAATTTTCCGTGAAAGCATTTGCGGAAAGCGGCTTCGACGGCGAAGTGATATATGAGGGCGGAGGAAATCTCTTTATCATGTACAAAAGCCGTGAGACCTATATCCGTGCTAACCGCATTTTCTCCCGCATGCTGCTGGAAAAGACCTACACCATATCAGTGATAGCCGCCTGCGTTGAAACCACCGATAATTTCAAGGAGGACCGCACGCGCCTTTATAATGAAAACAGCCGGATAAAGTCCACCGACTGGATATCTGTTCCCTGCAATACCCTGCCGATAACACAGGTAGACAGGGATACTTTTATGCCCATCGTAAAGAAAGAGGACAACTGCTCACTTTCCCGGGAGAGCGTGCTGAAACGCAAGGCTTTTGAGAAGTCCGCAGAGGTCGGCGAGATGTTCCTTGACGATATCTCCGGCGAGGAAAACAAGGGCACCGAAAGCCTGCTTGCCGTTATCTATGTTGACGGCAACGCAATGAGCAAAAAGGTAAAGGCGTGTACCGAGAATATCAGCGGCTACACGGAATGCACTTCAGCGCTCCGGAGGTTCTCCATAAGCACGGACAAGTCGTTCGTGGAGCGCCCGATAAGCGCTATAAAGGCAAAGCTCGCCGAACGGACCGATGGCAGGCACAAGTTCCGCAGAGTTATCGCCGGCGGCGACGAGATAACCCTGATATGCAACGCAAGAGCGGCGCTCGATGTCGTGACCGCATATTTCAGCGCGCTCGACGAGGAAAACCGCTCCCTGCCTGACGATCAGAAGAATTACGCATGCGCGGGCATCGCGATAGCGCACAGCCATGCGCCGTTCTCCGATGTTTACGAGATTGCAGAACAGTGCTGCGAATCCGGAAAAAAGAAGTCAAGAGCGCAGGACAGCCGTGTGAATTACGTAGATTTCCACTTCTGCCGTTCTGGTATCACAAACGATATGGAAACTATCCGCGAAACGCAGGAAGCCGGTCTGACTGCGTGGCCGTATGAGGTTTCGGCTGAACTGAGCGGGTTTATCAGCGCCGGACAGCGCCTGAGCGCCATCGGCAGAGCCAACATAAAGGACCTTGCGGCGGCAATGATAAAGGGCGATTCCTACTACCGCTTCGAGGTGGAGCGGATAAAGTCCAGATACCCCGCCGCCGGGCTTGACAGCGGCGATGAAAAGCTCCGTAAACTCATTTTCGATATCGCGCAGGTTTACGATATCTGGTTTGCGAAAACTGAAACCGATGAACAGGAGGCGTCCGAATGAACTGTGAATTAAGAATAACGCTGAAATCGGATATGTGTTCTGCAAGCGGGGACGGTTTCTCTCTGTCGATAGATACCGATGTCAGCTATGACAGCCACGGTTTACCGGTGATACCCTCAAGGCGCATAAAGGGCTGTATGCTGGAGTCCGCAAAGTACATAGGCGCACAGAATATCGGCGGGATATTCGGCGTTTCCGGCACCAGCCGCGGCTCGCTGAGAATAGGGAACGCAGTTCCGGAGGGCTATGCTTCCCTCTGCACGGAGGCTGAAAATTCTGGGAAGAACGCACAGCAGATACTCGCGCTGTTCACTTCCGTGAAAGCTTCCACCGCCATCGAGGACGACACGGCAAAAAATGAGAGCCTGCGCTTCATGCGCGCTGTGAACCACTATTCGCCTTTTGACGGGTCGGAGATGGTTTTCACCGCGCCTATTGAAATAGAAGATAAGTATTTTGACGAGCTTTCGAGAATATGCAGAGCTGTCCGGAATATCGGCTACAAGCGCACCCGCGGATTCGGCGCGGTCAGGTGCGAGCTTTTAAGGTCGGGGCAGTCCAGCGTAAGTACCATTTCCGGAAAGATAACAGATGATGAAGCGGTCTACGAGCTTCGCTATTCAATACGTAACGAATCCGCGCTGATGCTGCCGGGAAGCAGTTCTTCTGAAACTGCCGACTATATCAGCGGAACTTCCATTATGGGTTTCTTTGCAAATCAGTATCTGAAAAATCACTCTGACGACAGCGATTTTGAGGAAATGTTCCTCAGGCATGGTGTGATTTTCTCGAATCTGTATATCACTTCGCCAGAGGGAACAGCCGCGCTCCCCGCGCCTGCCGCTATTGCTAAGGATAAAACTCAGTCAGCTGAACATGGGACTGTTTATGAGAATCTTCTTACAGTCGGCGAAAATCACGTCAGGATACTGAAGCCGCTGAAAAGCGGCTATTTCGCGACGGGTAAGGAAGTAAAAGTCCAGACCGAGACGGTATATCATCACAGCACAGGAGAGGACAGCACTCTCTATACGCAGACCTGTATCTGTCCCGGACAGGTGTTCAGCGGAACTGTTACCGGAAAGGGAAAATACCTGCGTAACATTGCGGAAGCACTCTCCGGCGGCGTTGTGACCGTCGGCAGGAGCAAGACCGCGCAGTACGCGGAATGCAGCGTTCTGTACGCTGAGCTTAGACCGCTGGAACTGAAGCAGATAAGCGTTTCCGGCGGTGAAAGGACCGCGGCGGTGTTCTGCTCTGACGCGCTTTTCACTGACGACTGCGGAAGTTATACGACTGATTTCGCAGAGGTTTGCTGTCAGCTCGGAATAAAGAACGCCGATACCGATAAGTCGTTCATGAAATATAAGACGATCATGGGCTATATGTCCGCGGGTAACTACAAGAAACCGCATATCCGTGCGATTGCCGCAGGGAGTACGATATGCTTCACGGCTGAGAGCGTCTGCACACTGCCGGAGTATGCGTATTTCGGCGCAAAGACTGGCGAGGGCTTCGGAATGGTTCGCTTTGTAAAGGCGGGCGAGCTTATGAAACTTGGGGAATGTGGATTTGCTTCCGGAAAGGTAAATGCGGCAACGGACGGCAGGCTGACCAAATTCCTCAAAAAGAACGATACGACTGAAGAAATGCGCAGTTCCGCCATCGACTATGCGCTCAGCAACAGAAGCGCGCTTGTCGGGCTGAGTTCCTCGTTTGTCGGCAGAGTATTGCTGATGATACGGCAGGCGGGCGATTTCAACGACCTTATAAAGCGGATAGACTCCGTCAAGACAGAGGCAAAAAAGGAAAAGGCGCACGATATCGCAATGACCGCCGAAAAATACAAATATAACGAGGACTGGCGCGAGTATCTCGAAACCGTGTTCCTGCTGGGTAAATACTTCCTCAGAACGGCTGACAGAAAGGAGGAAGAATAACAATGGAGCGTGTATATTACAGATATATTTTCAGACTGAAAAGCCCGCTGGCGCTCGGTTCGGGGATAAGCGACAATACCGATTCTGACGTTCTCCTTGACAGCCGCGGTGTGCCGTATATTCCGGCTACCTCAATTGCCGGAGTGATCCGTCACAGCGTTGACGAGGATACTGCCAGAGAGCTTTTCGGAACTATCCAGAACGGCAGCGGCGAGATGAGCAAAGTGCTGACCTACGACGCAGTCTGCACCGGAGAAAACGCCGTATCTGTACGCGACAGCGTAAGGCTGAACAACAAGGTGGCGGAGGACACAGGAAAGTTCGATTTTGAGGCGGTTGAGACCGGAGCGGAGTTCAGAGGCTATATCGAGCTTGCGGACTGCGGAGCTGACGGCGACAGCGTAATTAACGAAGCATTCCAGAAGATAAACGCAGGTCTGCTGAGATTCGGTCACAAGACGACAAGAGGGTACGGAACGGTCGCTGTTGAGGGACTCCAGCGCATAGGATTCAGCGATGCAGACGACTGGCTCGATTTCGATATGTTCGACGATGAGTGCTGGAAAAACGCTCAGGCTGTGGAACTGACGAAGCCCTCCGACCTCACGGGAATAACGCTTTCGCTGAAACAGCGGGGCGGTATTTCGATACGCAGGTATTCCACGGATGTTTCTGACGGAGAGAATGCAGCGCCAGACTACGAGCAGCTTTCCCTGCGCAGCGGAGTTCCGGTGATACCCGGTACAAGCTGGGCGGGCGCATTCCGGGCAAGATTCTGCGAGTTCGCAGGAGAAGAGAAAGCTGACGGGCTTTTCGGTCATATCGAGGAAAACGTCAAGCAGGCGAGGAATAAGAAGTCTGCCATATATTTCAGCGAAAGTATGCTTGACGGCGGTTACTACAAGACCGTTACGAGAAATTCCATCGACAGATTCACCTCTGGCACGAACGACGGCGCACTGTACACGGAGAAAACCTATTACGGCGGAAGCACAGAGCTTGAACTGCTGTTCACGGAAAAGCAGTCCGACGATGTAAAGCGTGCTGTCCTCGCAGTAATAGCCGACCTTGACAACGGCTTCCTGTCCGTTGGCGGACTGACCTCGGTAGGGCGCGGAATTTTCTCGGTTGAAAAGCTCTGTATCAACGGTCAGGACATGACAGAGAGCTTCAGAAATTATGATTTTGACAAGCTGCTGGAGGTGTGGTAATGTACGATTTTATCTGTGAAAACGGCAGGGTCGAGGACTCCGGACTTGAGGCGCTCCTTAACTCAAAGGCGCAGTCCGGAATGATATCCTACCGCCAGTATACCACCGGGATATTCTGCGATGGATTCAGCGGCACAGTAGATGACGCGGCGCATCTTCTTGAAATACGGCTGTTCAATGAGAACGCGGAGATAAGTGCTTCCCGCCCGGAAATCGGAATGCCGTTCACATGGCGCATTATCGACGACAGTAAGTTCCGCGAAGCGCTTTCCGGCGACGAAACATTCGAGGACAGAACATACACCGAACAGCAGTATCTTGATATCGACTCCACTAAATCGTACGGCAGGAATTATATTGCAACAGGCGGCGGGCATTACACGCTCCCGGTGGAGAACGCTGAAAAGCTGGAGATACGGAACTACTGCATTTATGACGATAACGGCATACTGAAAATAGTGGATCTCAGGATAGTGCGTATCCTTGCGAAAGGAGAACAGTAATGGACGACAGATTTGTTAATCCTTACACCTTCGTCCCGCTCCCGAAAGGCGGCGCTAAGCGCAGCGACTGCACAGAGGCGACAGAGCCGGTTTTCAGCGGGGAGATAAAGTGCAGGCTCATCACAAAAACGCAGATAGCTGTGCCGGATATACTGAAAAATCCCGTTCCGGACAACGTGGAAAGAACCGAGCCAAAAGAATACGACTTCTTCACGCTTGACGGAAAAGCGGCTATCCCCGGCAGCGGCATACGCGGAGTTATTCGAAGCGTGTTTGAGGTGCTGACGGATTCCTGCATGCATCTTAACGATAAGGAAGATGATTATTTTCATACCAGAATGAATAAACCATATGCCGGAATTATTACTTACGACCCTGCAAGCAATAAATATTTCCTCCATAAATCGGAGCGGGTACGCGACAAGACAGGAAGTGATTATAAAACTGGGGATAAAGTCGTATTTAATTCAAAACCCGGAAAGAAGGGCGCTTCTGATTTGGTATCTGAATTTTTGACTTATGGCAGTTCAAACGGGGTTTATCTCAGACCGGACACGTTTGGAGAAGACAAAAAATCTAATCCCAGTGTATTCAAGTGGTTTGAAGACGAAGAAGATAAAAGCGAAATTGATGTCAAATTCGTTAAGCGTTTAAAGGCTAACGTTGAAATGTACAAGGGCAAACACAAGGGCGATTACGAAAAGACAATAAATGAGATGGAAAACGGAGAAGGATGGCTTCCGGTGTGGTATTATCGGGATCCTGACACCGGATCTTTTTACTTTGCTCCCTCACAGTGTTCAAGATCTGTTTTCAATAAAACATCGCATGATGTCGTTAAAGCCGCTAAAGTTAATGCGTGCGTCTCTCCTGAAAACTGCTGTGAAGCATGTGCGTTATTCGGATTTATTTCTAATGAGAATCACAATTCATTTAGTCGTGCAAGCCGTGTGAGATTTACAGACGCAGTATGTGATTCTACAGACTGTTTTGATGGTCCATATCTGTTGCCTTTACTTGCTAATCCTCGTCTGTCATCGTTTGAGTTTTATCTCAGCGGAAATTATAATAAGAGAGAATGGAACAGGCTATACGGTCCCGACAGCAGTAAAGTCACCATTGCCGGCAGAAAATTCTACTGGCACGCCCCGCAGAATGTCATCACCAGTGATGACGAGAAAGCTGAGGAGCAGCCTACGATGGCTGCCAGAATGCAGCTTGTCAAAAAAGGAATGGATTTTTCTTTCAGTGTATTTTTCGACCGAATAACAGAAAAGCAGCTTAGAAAGCTCGTATTTGCACTTGACCTCGGTGAGAACTCTGACGATTCCCGGCGTTGCCACAAACTTGGGCATGGTAAGCCTGTCGGATTAGGGTCAGTAAAGATCATTGTAGATCAGATTATAACCAGGAGCTTTGTAGAAAATCACTATTCTCTGAACGATATAACTAAGAATATATTAAGTGAAGCGAACGAGGATATGTTCCCTAAAACTCCTGTGCTCACTGCTTTTTTGGATAAGTTACTTGATTTGGATTATGTTGCAGGGTATGATGTGGATTATCCGCGCTTAAAGGAAGGTGGAGATGTTTTTAGCTGGTTTTCGGAAAACCGCGATCCGCTCGCAAGCAAAACGAACAAGTTTATAAAGGTTCAGGCTGAAAAAAGAATGGAAAGCTACAAGCGTCTTGACAATAAAGGTTATATAATATACTACAACCACCTGCCCAGGATCACTGATCCGGATCCGTCTTTGCCAAGAAAGCCTAAACCAGGTCAGAATGGCGGAAAAAATTCTGGTGGCAATAAAGACTCGTTAAATAACAGAAAATGATCATACGGGGGTGTCCTTTTGATATATCAGTCGGATTTCATAACGGACGATATCGACGCGTCGGAGCTGTATTCCGGGCTTGGGGTGAAGCTCCACGGCGCTGCAATGAAGCTGATAAAAAGCAGCTACGCTGAATTCCTCCATCAGAAGGAACACCACCCGTTCTCAATTTTCGCAGTCCCGAATGACGGCGGATTTGTCATCAGGGTATCCGCGCTGAACGACGAGGCCGCGTGTATTATCGAAGGTTTCCGGAAAGCGAAGCAGCTCAAAATCTACGGCATTGAACAGCCGGTGCGTATCATAGGGGAGAATCCAGCCCCGGCGATACGCGCCGACAGCTCCGGGGAGCTTATCCGGGGAAATTCCTGCCGCATGGCGTTCGTCACTCCGGCTATGTTCAAGTCGCAGGGGCGGGTGTGCTGTTTCCCGGAGATAGAGCGGTATTTCTATTCCGTGATATGCAAGTTCAGCAAGTTCGAGGGTGCGGAGCTTTCCTATGATGAGTTCTGCGAAGCTTTCGCCGCCGGGGAGACCGGGGACTTTCAGCTTCGCCGGGAGGATTACAACGTCAGCGGGAATATATTCCACGGTATGACCGGGTATGTTGACTACCGCTTCCCGAAAGACCCGGAGCAGTCGCGGCTTCTGAAAACCGTGTTTGCCTACGCGACCTACTGCGGCGTCGGCGGCAAGACCGGCATGGGTATGGGCGGGTTTGTTCTGGCTTAAAATGCTTGACAAATCAAAAAAATTGTGCTAAAATATAGTCAAAAGGGTGGCTAAAATGAAGCATTATAAATGTTTTTTCAAAATTCAAATCCGAGTTTGCCGCATAACCATGCAGGCTTGTGGGTTTGCAGTCTGAACCACCCCCTCACCGCGAGGTGATTGAAACAGCTGCCTGCCGAGCCACTTTAAACCCTCTGCTGTCAGGTCTGAACCACCCCCTCACTGCGAGGTGATTGAAACTTCTCTAATTTGGAGTTAATCATTTGATCTACAAGTCTGAACCTCCCCCTCACCGAAAGGTGTTTGACAATCATACAAAACCTTGACCACATCTGAAATTTGTGAGGTACAGTCGGTGCGTATTTACATAAACGAACATGGCGCAAAAGTAGGTATATCCAACGGTAAATTAGTTGTAAGCAAAAATGGCGTAAAGCTTAAGTCGCTTCCTGCTAAGCAGTTTGAATGAAAACTGCTATTTCCCTGAAGTGGAGAAAACAATATCAATGCTATCCTCAGCCGAGAATAAATGCAGTTCCGGTAGTAATGCCGCCATCCGTGGAATCGAAGGCGGCACTTCCAGAATGTATTTTTCAGCGCTGAGTTTTTTTATTGATAAGAAGTTCGGGTTCTCCGGCAGGAACCGCCGTCCTCCAAGGGACTGTGCTAATGCGGCATTAAGCTATAGCTATTCGGTGCTGTATAATTCCGTTGACGTTATTCTGAGAAACCATGGGTTTGATACTTTCGTGGGATTTATGCACACTTCCCAGAGCGGTCATCGTGCCCTTGCTTCTGATATGATGGAGATATTCAGACCTCTCATTTCGGATCGGGCGGTATTGGATTTCTTGAATTCTGCAAATATCGAAACCGATTTTACATACAATGGAGAGGCAGTTTATCTGTCAGACAAGGGCAGGAAAAAGCTTATCTCCTGCTTTGAAAAAGCGATATCTTCTGCTGCGTCTGCTCCTGATGGATATGAGCAGAGCTGCAGGGGGCTTATGCTGTACCATGCGGATATGCTGTCTTCCGCTGTTGATAACAAAGATGTTTCACGTTTTGATCCATATATAGAAGGTGAAAGCAATGCACGTTCTGGTGATATATGATGTTTCTGACAACAAAAAACGGCGCCGTATTTTCAGAATACTCAATGGCTGCGGAACGCGGGTACAGGAATCCGCATTTGAGTGTATCATCTCCGAAGCAAGAATTTCCGCACTTGAAAGAAAGCTCTCAGCATTGATCGACAGAACTGATTCTGTAAGATTTTACAGGCTTCCCGTCAATGCAAGGATATCTGTTTATGGTGATACGACCAATGAGGTATTCAGCAGCAGTTCATATGTTGTTATTTAGAGAATATTATATTGACAATATTGACAAATCAAAAAAATTGTGCTAAAATATAGTCAAAAGGGTGGCAAAAATGAAGCAAGATAGATGTTTTTTTGAAATCCAAATCCCGGTTTGCCGCATAACCATGCAGGCTCGTGGGGTTGCAGTCTGAACCACCTCTACACCGCGAGGTGATTGAAACCGTTCGCACCGGATAGAGCCTCGACAGTACTCATTGTGCGTCTGAACCACCCCTACACCGCGAGGTGATTGAAACTCGCCCTTTTTCGGGGGAGTTCCGGCTAACTTCTTTGTCTGAACCACCCCTACACCGCGAGGTGATTGAACAGAAAATCCCGATATCCGAAAAGATACCGGGATTTTTTCTATAAAAAACTTAAAAATTCAGCACAGTCGGGTATATGTAGTGAAAGGTGGTGATAGAAATGTCCGTTCCTGCATGTATTATTGCTGCTGGTATTTCTGGTGCGTGTGCGATTACTGCCGCCATAATCAACAACGCCGGCAAGTGATTCAATGTTCCCTCATCGTTCCTCAATGTGAAAGGAGTTCAAGATGTCTCTTTACAAACCCGGCAGACCTACCGAGGTCAAGCCCCTCGACCCCTCCAACACCCGCAAGGTTCCCTCGGCAAAGGGCGAATACCGCATTATCAATTCCAACACCCGCGAGGTGGTTTATGTCGGCGTCAGCAAGGACCTCAACCGCCGCATGCACGATCACATCAGGTCCGGCAAGCTGAGCGGCGACAATTCCATTTTTGCCTACAAGCAGGCGGACGGCAGGGCTTCACAGGCGCGCATCAACGACCACGAGCGCTCCAAGATCGAGCAGCACAAGCCGGAGCTTAACCAGCGCGCAGGCGGCGCCGGCAGACCCTACAAGCGCTGATTCGGGTATTGACTTTCGGCTGAATTTGTGTTAAAATAGGTGTATAAGGGTGGCGTTTATGAACTGCTGTAAATGTTTTTTTAAAATTCAAATCCGAGTTTGCCGCATAACCATGCTGGCTTGTGGGTTTGCAGTCTGAACTACCCCCTCACCGCGAGGTGATTGAAATGCTGTCCAGTTGATGTTAGCTCTGTTCATTGCCAGTCTGAACTCCCCCCCACCGCAAGGTGCTTGAACCGAAAAATCCCGATATCCGAAAAGATACCGGGATTTTTTCTATAAAAAACTTAAAAACCGCAGGGAAACTGGTATATATAGTGAAAGGCAAGAAGGTCAGCCGGAATCTCAACTACTCTGAAAAACGTGTTGACACTTGTCTTATTTTTTGGTAAAATCAATTCAGAGCGGCATGACGTCAGCAGTACTTCATGAGGCAGAAAGGAATACCAGATGAAGAACATTCTAATTTCCTGCATAAGCAAATTCGACAGAAATAAACTTGATCAGGGCGCATATACCTACCAGAACCACGACCTTACCGTCACTGCATTCCAGACCAACGAAGCCTGCCTGAAATACCTGCTGAGCAGGCTGGGCGCAGATAATCAGCTTGACGTACATATCCGCGTGCAGAGCAACGACGTAGCCGCTCCCGGGGATTTCACCATGGAGTACCTTAATGGCGAGATAAGCCGTTTCTGTGGGGAAAACGGATTTACAGTCCCGCAGTACTTTGATGTGTTCCTCGGCGAGGACGAGCAGTACCACAGGTTCGACAGGGTGCTCAGCGAGATATCCAAGGAGGTCCAGCGAATTGCCGCAGACGATCCGGATATCACGATACATCTTGACATGGCAGGCGGAAAGCGTGATAACTTCATCTTCATTCAGCTTCTGACGAAATTGCTGTCCTATTACGGTTACTCAATACACGCATATTACGCCGACGCAGATTTCAGAACAAAAACCGGCACTATTGTGAATACGGACCGCTCATTTCAGCATATGGAAGTGCTGGACGCAGTGAACGATTTTGTTCAGCACGGTTCCGCTACTGCGCTGAGAGCGGCGTTCAGCAAGGTTGAAAGTCCGTCGGTCAAAGCTCTGCTGAAAACCATGGAGGAATTCAGCGATTCTATCCAGCTCTGTGCAACGGATCTTTCAAAGAAGCTGGAGCAGCTCGATCAGCAGCTTGAACAGGTCGAGAAATACGTCGAGGACGACAGCAACGGTCTGTTCATGATAAAGGCGATGATACCGCTGATACGCAGCAAGTTCCATATCTCGCATGATTCCGGCAGCCGCGGTATTATAGGTATCGTCCGCTGGTGTCTTGAAAACGGACTTGTTCAGCAGGCGCTTACCATCTACAATGAGAATATCGCAGACATCATATATTATGAGAAGCTGATTTCTATTGACATGAAGGTGCATGGCACTGAGATAAACCGCATGATGAAAGATCGCCACCCGTCAGAGGAAAACAACACGCGTCTTCTTTATGTTCTCGGAAGAGTGTTTGACAATATGTTCGATTCGCCGGACGAGGACGACAATGATCTCAGCTCTACGCTCGGCAGATACAGGAAGAAATCCAAGGAGCGCACCGACAGGTACGGAAACCGGAAATACAACAACTACGAGTGGACGATCGCCGCAATCTTTTTCGATGAAAAGTATCTTCCTGACGGCGTAAGGCTGAATGTCCCGTCGGAGTTAATGCAGCGCATATTCAGCGACAGCAGGTTTGCGGTCTGCGCAAGGAACCGTGTGAATCACGCTTCAAATATTGACACCTATGAAAATCTTATCATTTCGCTGTTCAATGAGAAGCGCTATCCGTTCTCGTCTTACCCGAATACATTTACCCCTAAGAATGTGACCAAGGATATGAAGCGTGCGCTTGATAATCTTGAAAAAGCGCTCAATGGAAAGGAATGATATTTATGAAGCATTTTATTACTGCGATAAGCCTTGCAAAGGATCTGAAAACTACGGTATATAAAAACGCTGAAAGCGTTGAATTCCTTGAAACTGACCGCGAATTTTCCCACCCGATACTTGTTCCGATACAGAATCTAGCGGAGAGCGGTGATAAAATCAAAGTGACCGTGATCCTCACCAGCAAGACCAGTCCGTTTGTAAAGCAGAATTACGAGCATTTCGTGGGTGAACTCAACAGACTGCGCGATGAGATCGGCTTTGATTACGGCGAGATAAACGTCATAGAAGCAAGCTATGACGAATCCTCGTCCAAGCACTTGAAGCTTTTTGAGAGCATAATAAACAGTATCGGCAGAGACGAGCTTATCACCGCCGACGTCACCTACGGCAACAAGCCTACTTCGATGGCTCTCCAGCTTGCGCTGACCTATTCGTACCTTTACGGCGACAATACCGCTGTGAAGGCGCTGGTTTATGGCGAGTACAACCACGATACCAACTGTTCAAATATTTTCGATGTTTCTGCGCTGTTCTATATCAACAATATTATGGGCAGGCTTTCTTACGCAAAGCCCAAGGATCCCCTTGCATTCATCAGACCGCTTCTGAACCACGGAGAGGACGGCGATAAGGATGAGTAATGTTGATACTATCAACCGGCTTGCAAAGGATATCGCGGAAAGATTCGGCAGCGATATAAATGCGGCTTCCGAAAAAGCCACCAGTGAATTCAATCAGCTTTATACAAATATTCTGGTAGAAGTGGACAGAACCTTTGGCAACAACCGGGATTATTATGAATTCTGTGAGGTTATATCGGACACATTTACGAAAGTAATGGAAAAGTACGATCCGCAGTATGATTTCTGGAACTTCTATGTCAGCTCGCTCAAGAAAAAAGCCCTATCCCGTATAGATAAGCGCAATCGTGAGAAATACGAAAAAACCAAGAGCGACGACGGAGAAAAAAGCATACAGGACGTCAGAAAAAGAGAATACAGCTTAGACGAAGCAATATCCGGTGATACTGAAAGTCTGACTGTTAACGACTCCGTTGAAGATACCAAGGATCAGACTGACAGGGCGCTTTATGACGCCGCATACAATGTATTCTATCTTGCGCTTGTCGATTACTGCCTCGGGCAGAAGGCGTCTTATTCAAAGAAAAAGACGTTCAATTACACGCCGCTGTTTTTTACCGATCAGGTGGCTTTTGAAATCATCACCGAGGGCGATGATAAGATAATGGATCTCATCAGGAGCAACAATATTAAATTCAACGAGGCGTCTGACATTGACTTCCTGAACACGTTCGTGGACAAGCACTGTGATGAACTTTCCGACGCTGACGGTGCGGATTATCTTCCGCTTTCACTTTTCACAGGAAAGGAAAAGGACTCTGATAAACCCTGCCGTGCAAAGGGGAAGCTTCCATATGCGGTTATAGAAAAGTACCTTGGATCTGCATTTGGTAAGCGGGTTTCGGATTCTGCCGTGAAGCAGAAAAAGGACGAATATGACGCTGTACGTAAATCACTTGGAGAAAGATGGGTATTATAAGTATATAATGGCATTATTGTCTTTTTAAATATCGGATAACATTTTCTCTTGCTATTCTCCACTGCTTCCCCACCCTGAACGCCTCAATCTCACCGCTCTGCACCAATCGCAGAGCGGTGTTTTTTCCTATATGCAGAAGTTTCTGCAGCTCTTTTAGTGTCAATATATCTTTAGTATTATTAAGCATTATTACACGCTCCTATTCGGTTTATTTAATCCCATGTTCGCCCGAAAAGCCGCTCCCCACAAAGGTATATTATACCGTTGTGAGGAGGTGATCCGATGAAGGAATAAGCGCACAGACGCTCGCCGCAATAGCCGAGGCAGGTATCCTGGTGATATCAGGCATAATCGGCTTAGCGACCGATCGTCGCAAGGACGAGAAGCGTAATCAGCTTCAGCAGAAAATCGACGACGCAGAACGCGAAATGAAACGCCTCGACAGCACGGACTTCCGGCTGAAGAAGTAGTTTATTTCGGTTTATCCTGCACCCGATTTTTACAGCAGAACACAGCCCCGTTGCCGTGATGAAAATTCACGGTGACGGGGCTTTTGTTTTGCTCACAAACCGCATAACAGAGCCACACAGGAGGTAACAGAAATGTTCAGCAACCCAAGATACAGCACCGGAGGAATATCGGAAACAGTCACCATACTGACACAAATAATCCTCTGGAACTGCATTGACAGCATGTACGACTATCGTTATTTCCGTCGTGATTGGTGGAGTGTCCCCGAATCATGCGAAAGCGAACCACAGGACGTGAAACAGCTGAAAGACTTCGCAAGCTCCATAGGCGTATCCCGGGAGGACATTGACCTGCTTCTAAGCTATGGTTATTTCGTTGAGGAGATAGAAGAAATGCTCTACCAGCCCGGTGTGATTGAAGAAGCATTGTGCGAAGTCCTGAACGAATGCGCCTACGACTACTGCGGTGAGTTCTGAGCGTTCGGAAATCTCACCCACATTGCGGACATATCCGGAAAGCGCCGAACCGACATTTACGAACGCAGAATCACGGTGCTTTCCGGTTTCCGCAAAAGTATACTTTATCGAACGGAGGTTCTATGGGAAGAACATACGGTTACGCCCGTGTTTCCAGCACGGAGCAGAATCTCAACCGTCAGATCGAGGCGCTCCTTGAATACGGCGTTGAGGAGCGTGACATCGTTACGGACAAGCAGTCGGGCAAGGATTTTCAGCGCAAAGGCTACCTGGCGTTGAAGAACCAGATGCTCCGACCCGGCGACACGCTGGTAATCAAAGAAATGGACAGGCTCGGCAGGGATTACAGCGCAATCAAGGACGAATGGCTCGATATTCAGCGCATGGGCGTTGACATTGTGATAATTGATACACCAATACTGAACACGAAAGAGAAATCCAATCTTGAGAAGAATCTGATTTGCAGTATCGTCTTTGAGCTGTTGGCATACACTGCTGAAAAGGAACGCCGCAAAATCCGCATACGTCAAGCCGAGGGAATCAGACTCGCACTCGACAAAGGCGTGAAATTCGGCAGACCTGAAACAGCGCTCCCCGAAAATTACGCCGATGTGATTGACTTGTGGCAGTCTAACCAAATTACAGCCGTGGAAGCAATGAAACGCCTGGACATGAAAAAAACCACATTCTACAAACTGGCTCGCAGGCTGACGAACAAATGATTATCAGCGGCTAGCCGCTTTTATATAGATCAGCCGGTGCTTCGTTTGTGGAGCACCGGTTTTTTGTATTGACATGGATAGATTTTGTAATATAATCAATATAGAGTTGTGATATTTCATTATGGCTGGAAAATAATAAGGAGAACAAATAGCATGAAGAAAAATAATAATACCTCCGAACTTGATGATCTCCTTGCAAATGTAGAAGATATTGATTTTGTCTTTGAAGACGATACTATATCTGATACAGATGAATCGGATGAGAGCGAAGAAGATGACTTACCGGAAGATTTTTTTGACGATGATTCTGAAGAAAATGATCTGTATGAACCAGATGGTACACCGAAGAAACATTCCTTTGTGGTCGGTGACAAGGTAATGACATCTATCTTTCCGGAGCGCTTTTTTGATTCCGATTATGAAATGAACACGAATGAGAAATTATATATCATTGATTGTTCAAAAGAGTGGGCGCAGGCACGTCAGGAATATGATAATTTAATGGAAGAGTACTACCTCCGGACTGAAAAAGCAAACCAGCTTACTGAGAGCAATAATCCTCCATGTTTTGAAGTCAGAGATGAGCCTGCTGATAAAGTGGCTAGGATAAAGTACCGCTTTTCGAGCATACTGGGCGATTTTGACAAAAGCAACACTGATACTATCTTTAAGGACTATCCGGTGGATATCAGCCGGGAATGTGTCAGCAATGTGATTTTTGATAAAATTAAGAGCAGGGATATCAAGATAAGAAATCCTCTGAAGATAACCGGTTTCATCGAAGATATTGCCTTTTCCTATTGGGCGGTAAAACCTATTATATATCACCGTAAGGTCAATGGCAGAGATGAATCTATTATGAGATTTACACCAGGAATAACGTACGTTGTGTGATATGTCCTCCACAGAGTCTGAAAAAGGTCCTGGAATCAAGCGGCAGCGACTATGATTATTCCATAATTTCAAGGCAGATAATCGAGAGCGAAAAAATACTCCAGCCTTAATCAGTCGAACGCTCGTTTGCTTTCCGGTGGTTCAGAGATATGCTGCCGATAAATGAAACGACCGCACTCTCTGACGCTGAAACAAAAAAACTCGTTGGGCTGCCCCGTGGAACTCAGAAGCTCATTTTTTCGATTTTGGGATATTCCGTGCTGTCTCTGTTTGTTTCGGATATGGGTGAATATGATGAGCCGCCTAAGGTAGTTGCGGGAAACATAGTTGCGCAGACTTCTCAGGTAAAGGATATCATTTCGGCTGTTTCTGCTTGTTTTGTATCAGCCGGAGGCAGCGACCTAATTAAGCCAAAGTACCTTTCTCTCAAACCGGACGAGTCCCTGAATTCACAGAATTGCGAGCGTCGTCTTATCGTGATCGATACGACAGCTATGCGTGGCAGGGATAAGGAACAGAAACTCTTTCAGACGATACTTGACGATTATATACGATATGCGGAGCAGAAGATCGTTCCGGTTGCATATCCGGATATAGGGTGGCTGCCTCTGGTGATCAGTACCGATGAACGTGACGAGCGATTCTACAATATTGATATTCAAAGCGCAGATTTATCAATGGTTACAGAGGTTACAACAGTGTTACGAAAGCTGTACCGCAACGCCCTTGTGGGGATATCCGAAAGCGGTTTTACCAGGCTGCGTGAAACTGTAATTGCATGGGCTGATGAGAAAGTGACCGAGCGGAATGCCACTGGCGCATACAGCTCCAGATACAAGAGTATGCCGGATTTCCTGTATGCCTGCTGCAGGTATTGCGCCGCCGGTGATGATGAATTGATTCAGACGGTCCATAATGTCATGTATGATGCTACCGGGGATTGGCCTGAGCATATGGGCGGCTCTTCTCAGAAAGATGAGAGGTATCTCAAAGTTGCTGATTTGATCAACGAACAACTTCAGAATGGCATTATTCCCGATGAGCAAAAAGGCGATGATTGCAAAGATGCCGCATTCCGTTATTTGCATAAGGGAACACCGTGTGTATGCCTGGGAGAGCAGTATATTGACGGTCTGATTAAGCATTTGAATATATCCGGTTATCAGGCAGGAGATTTCATTCAGCACTGCGCCGAATATAATATACTGAAAGACGGGCAGCGGAGTATTACCGTGAAATTCAACGGAAAATCCAGCCGATTCACAGCAATTGATATTTCTAAGATGTAATCAATTCTGGCATTACCGACGATGGTAATGCCAGTTTTTGTTGCATCATTCGGTAAATTGTGAGCTGTAACCGACACTGTGACCGAATGTGTTTAGAAGTATGCAATGCCAGCAATAATGCGGAGTTACACGGTTACAAGGTTGCAGCTATTTTTTGAAATGCATATATCCAGAATATGAATATCAACCTGCCTTTAGGGAGATTCCCAGAGTGAGATTTCAATTTGTTGCTTACCTTTGTGCCCGGGGTTACGGGATATCCGTCTGTAATAATATTCTATGTGAGTATGAACACTGTATGTAGCCTCTGTTATGTGCGTCTCATTCCGGGTATTCTGATTTCCTGCTGCCTTTTTAATTATGTAAGGCGCACCATAAATTATAATTCGGGCTGCTTTTCGTGAACCTCTGCGTTTGTCAGAGCCATTCAAACAGACTGGGCAGATCACAAATGGATTTCTTTGCCGGGAGCGGCACCGGGTTTACCCCGATATTTTCAAACTTGTCTATCATTTTATGATAGGCTCTGCTGTCCAGCTTTGGATCCTCCTGCTCCATGGCACGACGTGCACTGAACATTCCGTGCTTCTGTGCAACGAGTTCGGAAAACCTGCACATTCTGTTCCGCATCTTTTTCCTGTTCACCTGTTCGCATATGAGGCGGTTGACCTCGCTTAGCTTATAGCTTGCTCCATCAACTATAAATTTAGACAATATCTCGTAGAGCAGGTCGCCGCTGTTATTTATGAACCAGAGCAACGTATCTGAATTCGTCAGGGTAATTTCATGCTTACGCTTAATTTTATTTACATTGAGAATGCGGTATTCTGCACGCAGTATTCCGTGAGCTTCATCGCTTGGGTGACCGATTTTTTCAAGCTGCCGCTCTTTGTCATATAAGGATAGTTCAGCAACGCCGCTTCTGGATCTGGCAGTAAATCCGGCGACCTTGTCAAACCTTTTTCCGTATTCTTTTTTACCATAGACCTTATAAGACTTTGTCGCGCCAGCACGATACATCTGCCGGATATACGCTGATACCAGTTCTGCGCTCCCTACGTCTATATTACTGCAGATATCAACTCTGGACAGCCTTAGCCTGTCTATTTCAAATTCATCGCCCAGCCAGCTGCTGAGCTGCCAGTTTACCATTTCAATAGCTTCCTGGGCGTTGCTTTCGTTGATTATCTTTACAAGCCCGTCTGCTACCAGTACTTTTTGAAGATTTACTATGAATTTTATATAGTAATCATTGTGGTTCGCTATGAAGTGAACCTGGATTCCAAGCCCCATAAATTTAAGCAGCCTATGGCATTTATAGCCTGGATTATTGCTTCTGTCGTAGAATATCTTATATCCTTCTTTCTGGCAATCGGTTTGTGCACGGTCCAGGAACTCCTGATATTTCAGGTATCCGTTTTCGCCTTTGCCAAATGATTTGCTGAGTTCAAATGTGTGTATGCTCATTTCCTTTCTCCTCAATATATAGTAGTAAAAATATACACTTTAGTGGAAGAACGCCCGCTTATGACACGGCGGTGCCGCACTCATAGGCGTGTTGTCTTGAAACCACCTGTGCATTTACTACGATATATGGAGGAGAATATTTTTATATAGGATAGAAAAATCCGCCCTGTTTAATATCAGAGCGGATAGTGTTTTGGATTCAGAGTTCTTATTTTCGCTCCAGGCTCAGAAGAGTTTTGTATTCGTCTGAATTGAGCCTTGCCGGGCGTGGCAGAACTGACGGAATCAGGTAAGAGGGAAATTTCAGCGGACTGTCGGCGCTGTAAAAGGTCTTTAAGAAGTAGTCGGTGTATGGGCTGGTATTTCTGTAATATCTGCGCTTGATAATATAGAGGCTCTCGGAAAATAACCTGTTGATCGTTTCTGTATTCCTGAATGAAGGGTTTATTGGCTTGCTTGCGGGTTTGGATAAGTTTATGGTATCCAGCATTTCTTTATATGGAGAGTGCGCGGATAATTTACCCAGAAAGCCAGCAAGCTCTCCAAATGAAATGTTATTTTTAACCAGACTATATGATAATGTGAAAATGACCGGATAGTAAATATAGTTGAGCAGGTCAACGCTTAGCTTATAAACGTTAAATCTATCGTTACGCTGGTACTTACCGGCGTATTTTCTTACCTTGCTATCACTGGTAAAATCGCGGTAGACAACTTCACGGACATATTCCAGATCATCATGATCTTCTACTTCGGAACGCAGTCTGGAAAGGCTGAGGCTTCCGCTTCGAAGTCAGAGTGATTTGACCGCCGTTTTGTGCACATCTAACAAAAATATAAAACGGCTCTGAATAAGTGCTGCTTTCTGCATTCTTTTCAAGCCGTTTTGCTGATTTTCTTTTCTAAAATGGCATTATAAAGCCGTTTAAATATGTTTTAAATCCGCCAGGAAGTTTTTTCTCTGGCGGATTTTTTTGTATTTTGCTTGTCAGTTTTTTGCGTTTTGCGTGGCAGACTACAATAGAGCTTGTCGGAGTCTTTTCCACAGATTATTTTCCGGGAATCCACGATAATGTTTTTGAGTATCAGCAGGAGAACATATTCATTATGGCTCAGAACGTCTATATTAAAAAACATTGACAGCTCATCTTCTATAAGATGAGTATTACCCGGATCGTTCACTATGTCAGAATACAAATTCAGATACCTTTCAGGGTCAAGCCCGTATCGGTATCTTGCTGTATTGAGAGCTTCGTTAAAAACGCAGTTGTCTTTGAAAAGGCTGAAGAAATAATAGAAATCTTCGTTCATAAATGCTCCTTGGAAAAATGGATTCAATTTATTTCGCCGAAAATCCATTATTTGCTGTTAAATATGCTGAATATAATTTTAAACTCATTGAATAAAGGAAAATAGCTGTGGCGAAAACATTTATTCCGTTTGCTGAAAATCCTTTATTCTTGTGATACAATATTTGTAGAGCAGATACATAATGAGATGCTCACAAATATGCAGGAGGAATTCAATATGAAAACAACAAACAGACAGGTTGAAAACACAATAAAGCTCCACGCAGCAAAGGAGCCTTCATGCGGGAAAAGGTCAGATTCGGATAACGAATTTGTTGTTCAGAGATTTGTGGGTAACGGCAATGTAGTTACAAGAATCGGGAGCCGTAAAGCGATGAGCGCGATCCCTGAAAACCGGGAAAACGGCAATGAATAAATGTATATTATTCATAAGTGCCCAGGAAAGGAGATACTGTACAACCAATCCGCCATATAATCAAGCGAGGTGATGAATATGGGCATGATATTATCCTACACTGCTTCGTGCGGTGCTGCCGTGAATTTCAGCGATGAGGGATATATTAACTCCAGCGAGCAGGAGCTTGCCTTTCGCCGTGAGAATATGAGGAGCACTGCCGAGCAGATAGCGCAGGAAACCCAGCTTAGACATATCTGTCAGGAGAATCGGGACGAATGCCCTGAAACTGCCTGAGTACTGCCAAAGCTTCTGATGTACTTATTTTATCACAATTCAGGGGCTTTTGCAAGGCTTAGTTGAAAGGAAGTGAAATCAATGCTTTACGCAATATATCTCAGGAAATCCCGGGCAGACCTTGAAGCAGAAGCCATGGGACAGGGCGAAACACTGGCAAGACACCGGGCGGCGCTTCTAGACTATGCGGCTCACCACGGACTGGAAATAGGCGCTGTTTACGAAGAGATCATATCCGGCGAAAGCATTGACGCACGTCCGAAAATGAAGCAGCTTCTGCGGGAGGTGGAGCAGGGGCGCTGGGCGGGGGTACTCTGCATGGATATAGACCGCCTGGCAAGAGGAAACAGCGCTGATCAGGCGAGGGTATCGAATACGTTCCGTATCTCCGGGACGCTGATAATCACGCCGTCAAAGGTGTACGACCAGAGCCGTGAAAGCGATGAGGAATACGTTGATTTTGAGCTGTTCATGGCACGCCGGGAATATAAGGCGATTTCCCGGCGGATAATGCGAGGGCGTATCGCTTCCGTAAAGGAGGGACATTTTATCGGAAGCACGCCGCCCTACGGTTACGATAAAGTCAAAGTCGAAAAGGGACGAGGATTTACCCTGTTGCCGAATTCCGAAAGCGATACGGTGAAGCAGATATACTCTATGTGTATCAGCGGAATGGGCTGTAACGCCATCGCAAGACGGCTCGACATGATGGGCGTGACTCCACGAAAGGGCAGCTCATGGAGCAGCGCTTCGATTCAGGATATCCTGAAAAATCCGGTTTACTGCGGCAAGATACGCTGGCAGTACCGGAGGGAGGAAAAGAGCCTGACAGACGGTATCGTCACGACCCGTCGGCGGGAAAATCCCGACTGCATAATCGCACAGGGTCTGCACCCGGCGCTGATAAGCGAGGAGGAATTCGACCAGGCGCAGCAATTTCTGAACAGCCGCAGGATACCGCACAAAAAGGAAAGCACGGAGCTGCGCAATCCCTTGTCCGGGCTGGTGTACTGCGGTATGTGCGGCAGTATGATGACAAGGCTCGGGACGGGCAGCAGGAATCACAGCGACACGCTCCGCTGCCCGAACCGGAATTGTGGCAACGTATCCGCAAAGCTGGAGCTTGTTGAAAGCGCTCTCGTTGAGGGCGTGGCACGGTGGCTCAACGACTGCCGCGTGAATGTCAGCCGGAAGCCTGCCGCAGATACTGCGAAAGCGGAGCGTACGGCAGCCGAAAAGGTACGCGCCGAACTTGCTAAACTGGACAGCCAGCGTGAGAAAATATATTCGTTCCTGGAACAGGGGGTGTATTCCGCCGGGGAATTCCGGGAGCGCATGGAATCGCTCGAAAAGCGAAGAACGCAGCTTTCGGAGAATCTGCGGCAGGCTGAGCAGGCAGTCAGCGAGGCAGAGGGCAATCGTCAGCTTTATGCGCAGATAATCCCCAGTGTGGAGCGCGTGATGGATATTTACGCGCAGTCCACACCGGAGGAGAAAAACCGTCTGCTAAAGACGATAATCAGCCGGGCTGAATACATAAAAACGGAGCGCAACACCAGAGGAAACGCTGACCGCTGCAATTTCACGCTTAACGTGATTCCGCTCTTTCCGGAAATAAAAACAGGAGCAGAATGACTATAATGACGCCGGACGTATACATGATACCATATATCATTATAGCACACCACTACATCTTTTGTTTCCGGAACATTTCGGTGCAACGGCAGATGTCGCCGTTCTTTGCAGCCTGCTGTTCCGTACGGTATCTTAGTTCCTGACCGGATCGCTCGATTTATTCCTGTTTTCAGCACCAGTTTTTCTGATGACTCCTTGTAGTACCTGCCGTTTTTTTCTTCTGACATATCCTTATCAATTCAGATATTTTCCTCTTGACATTCCGGAAAAAAAGTGATATAATCCAAAATGAACAATGTTCATTTTGGAGGTAACGCTGATGAATCCACCTAATACATCAAGAGAAGAAATTATGAGAGTCAGTCGGAAAATTGTTTCTGAAAAAGGACTTCCGGCACTGAATATGCGTACTCTGGCGAAGGAGTGTGGAATTGCTCTGGGAACGCTGTACAATTACTATTCAGACAAGGACGAACTGGTCGTTGCCGCAATAGAAAGTGTGTGGCAGGACATTCTGGAAAAACGTGCGCCGGACAGCGGGGTCAGATTTTCGCAGTATGTAACGCAGATTTATGCGCGTATCCTCAGCGGACTGAAATATTACCCAGATTTCTTTGCGGCGCACTCTATATCGGTCGCCGGGTCGGCAAAGGGAAAGGCGCGCGGCACGATGGAGCGCTGCTTCGGTAAAATCCGCGGGGAACTCCACGCAGCCCTGCGGGAAGACAAAAACGTTGACCGCAGCATCTTTTCAGAAACATTCCGCGAGGAAGACCTTATTGAGCACATACTCGACACCATCACGATTTCCATAATAAACGGCAAGCCGGACTGCGCCACCCTGACTGAAATCCTTGACCGTTTATTATACCGCTGAACAAAAGGAGAATTAATATGCAGGCTATATTTGAAACCACATTTGATGTAATATATCTTTTAACCGTGATAACCCTCGGAGTATTCATGATCTGCAAAAGCAAGGGGAGGAAACAGTATCTCCTTTACGGAATTATGGCGGTGACGCTCGGCGCGGGGGACTCGTTCCACCTGGTGCCGCGTGCCGTCGCGCTATGCACCACCGGTCTTGAAAGCTACACCGCCGCTCTTGGAATCGGAAAACTTATCACCTCCGTGACGATGACGGCATTCTATGTGCTTCTGTACTACGTTTGGCGCTGCCGATACAAAATCACCGGAAAGCGCGGAATAACAGCGGCAGTATGGGGACTTTCGGCTCTGCGGGTCATCCTCTGCCTTATGCCGCAGAACGAATGGACAAGCCCCGACGCCCCGCTTTCCTGGGGCATCTTCCGCAATATTCCGTTTGCGCTCCTCGGATTGCTTGTAATAATTCTGACATTCAGAAGCGCCAGGCAGAACGGCGACCGTGAATTCCGGTTTCTGTGGCTCACAATAGTGCTCAGTTTCGGGTTCTACATTCCGGTGGTGCTCTGGGCGGACGCAGTTCCGCTGATAGGCATGCTGATGATCCCCAAGACTTGCGCTTACGTCTGGACTGTACTGATAGGGTTCAACTCCCTGAGGAATGCCGATAGAAACGAAAGCGAGGCAGCCGGATGAATCGTCCTTTCTACCATGTAAAAAAACGCGCGCTGCTGGCGATTGCCGGGTGCGTATGGCTGGCGGCAGGATTCAACGTTGCACGCCTTGGGGTGTTATCTTATATCAGGCTTGATGAGATCTCGGCAGTACACATACTGCTGTCGATTGTGGTATTCTGCGTGTTCGGGTTTATGTTCTACCGAATGAGCGTCAGGCATACGAACAGGATACGCTCTTATCCACAGGAAACAAGACCTGTCTGGAACTTTTTCGACCTGAAATCCTATCTCATTATGGCATTCATGATGAGCGGAGGTATATGGCTAAGGAATTCCGGGCTGGCGCCTGAAGTTTTTATTGCAGTGTTCTATACGGGTCTTGGCTGCGCCCTGGGTTCCGCTGGCATTTTGTTCTGGGTGAATTTTATCAAGGGTCTCGTTCCACAGGGGCATACTGAATAAAGGGCGCTCCCGATGACCGCATGTATTCCCTTTATTATGGGAACCTCTGAAAAGCAAAAAACAATTTATCAGCAGTGATCGTCTCCGGCAGGCAAAGTCACAATGAACACGGTACCGACTTTATTTCCAGGCTCTGCGCGGACGGAGCCGCCGTGAAGAACCGCAATTTCATGAACGAGCGCAAGCCCGAGTCCAACGCCGCCCATCTGCCGGCTTCTTGATTTATCCACACGGAAAAAAGGCTGAAATATGCTTTCCCGGTACTCCTCCGGTATCCCGCAGCCGGTATCGGAAACTCTGACGACCACATCGCTGTTCTCCTTATGCACCGAAACGCTGACAGAACCGCCCCGCCGGTTATACTTGACTGCATTTTCAATAAGATTGAACACCAGCCGATATATCAGTGCGTCGCTGCCTGTTATCACGACGTTGTCGCAGTCCTGTTCCATTGTGATATCATTCTGACTGGCAAGAGGAGTAAGGTCAGTAATGATCTCCTCTACGAGCGGCGCAAGCTCAATGCGGTCAGAGCGTGGCGCTGAACTGAGATTGCTCATTTCAAGAAGCGTATGCACCAGCCTGGAAAGCCTGTCAAGCTGCTCTGCCTGCGATCGGACAAGTTCAGCCGTATCGCCTTCCATATTCTTATGCTCTGCGGCAAAAAGCTCCAGCTTTGTCTGCATTATTGCGAGCGGCGTGCGAAGTTCATGTGCGGCATTCCCAGAAAACTGGCGCTGCATTGCAAAAGATTCCGAAAGCCGGTCGAGCATCAGGTTCACTGAAATGCTGAGCTGCCGGAATTCCTTTACAGTGTCTTCATTGAGCCGTATGTCTGAGATACTGTCCTGGTCTATCTTTTCAGCCTGCTGAGAAAGCTTTCTCAGCGGTTTCAGCGCCTGTCCGCTGACGAAGTAGGCTATTGCGGCGCTGACAATAGTCACGGCAATCGTTATCAGCCAGCCCTTCCGCCCGAAATCCGTCTTTACATCATACGCTTCATCTGAAAACCGGCTGATAAATTCCGACATCTGACTGTCTGATATCTCAATAGCGAGGCCGTCCGGATCTTCGGAGGATTCCGGCGTATATTCAAATACAAACCCATTGAGCGAATCAATGCTGACAGCCCCTGAATGATAAAGCAGAAGATTAAGGCATATGCAGGTCCCTGCGATCAGCAGAGCTGTCAGCAGGGTTATCCGCCATTGCAGTGACAGTCTTTTCATTTGTCGTCTCCTCCTATCACATAGCCCTCTCCAACACGGTTCACGACCGGGTCGTACCCAAGCGCAGCGCGTAGTTTCCTGCGAAGAGCCGAAATGTGAACGCGTATCGAATTACTGAAGCTGTCCACACTGCCGTCCCAGACGTGTTCAATAAGTTCTTCCTGGCTTACCGGGCGGCCCTCGTGCAGCATGAGGTATTCAAGCACACCGGTCTCCTTTCGTGTAAGTGCGACCGGCGCGCCGTCAACTGAAGCTATCCTTGTCCGGGTATCGTATACGAGCCTTCCGCATTTCAGGCAGACATTGCGCTGAATGAACTGACGGCGCGTCAGGCTGCGTATGCGCGCCTCAAGCTCCGCCAGATGGAACGGCTTGGACAGGTAGTCGTTCGCGCCCGCGTCCAGCCCCTCCACCTTGTCAGTTATCTCACTGCGTGCAGAGAGAATCAGCACGGGAGTTTCATAGTTCACTGTCCGAAATTCCCGCAGTATGGTCATTCCGTCCGCGCCGGGCAGGTTGATATCAAGCAGGACCAGGTCGTAACGCTCAACGGCAAGCAGCTCACGGGCTTCATTTCCATCGCCGCATGCGTCTGCTTCATAGCCGTCCAGACGCAGCTTTTTCGTGATATCGTCACGCAGGGATTTTTCATCTTCAACAACAAGTAAACGCATTTTTGTCTGTCCTCCATTATAATAGTATTTATATTATAGCACATTCTGATAAAATTTGTGTTAATTTCTGCTTAACAGAAAATTTATACTCACTGTGATATAATCATATCATCAAAGAACGGAGGATAAAATCATGACAAGAAAAAAAGCGCTTGTACAGTCGCTTCTGCTGCTTGCCGGAATATTTATGATATGTTTCGGGATATGGCGCGGAGAGGCGGAAACTGTTCTGTCAAAGGCGATACGGCTGTGTATGGAGTGTGTAGGAATTGGATAAGAAGAAAAAAACTAAAAAGATATGTTTCCTTGCCCGTTTCCGTTGGCTGATACAAGCGGCAGCCGCAGTACTGACAAATATCCACCTGCCGAATTTCTTTAAGGGAACGTTATATCAGGGAAAAGGGAAATACGCCTGCGTTCCGGGACTTAACTGCTATTCCTGCCCCGGAGCCGCCGGAGCCTGTCCCATCGGCGCGTTTCAGGCGGTCATAGGCTCATCGAAATTCAAGTTTTCCTACTATATCACGGGCACGCTGATTCTTATGGGAGTACTTCTGGGACGATTTATCTGCGGCTTTCTGTGTCCTTTCGGCTGGCTTCAGGAGCTTCTGCATAAGATCCCGGTGCCGAAGCTGTCCACCAAAAAGCTGAAGCCGCTGAGGTATTTGAAATACGTCATACTGGCAGTTTTTGTTATAATGCTTCCGCTGATCGTTGTAAACGAGCTTGGAATGGGCGACCCGTTCTTCTGCAAGTATATATGCCCGCAGGGAGTTGTGGAGGGCGCTATTCCGCTGGCGATAGCAAACGAGGGCATACGCAGCGCTCTCGGAGCGCTGTTCTCCTGGAAAACCGGCGTTCTGCTGGCGGTTGTCACGGCAAGTATGTTTATTTACCGACCGTTCTGCAAATGGATCTGTCCGCTGGGAGCAGTTTATGCGCTGCTGAACCATGTGTCGCTTTTCCAGATGAAAGTTGACAAGAGCAAGTGCGTTTCATGCGGCGCCTGCGCAAAAGCCTGCAAGATGGACGTTGACATCACAAAAAGCCCCAACCATTCCGAGTGTATCCGCTGCGGAATGTGCATGAAATCCTGCCCGACCGGAGCAATATGCTACAAATACGGGTTTGGAAATAAATCCGGCGATAAAGCCTGCAATTCAGATGAAACAAAGGAGATAACCAAATGAACAGAAAAAAGATAACAGCAATCGCAGCCTGCCTTATTATGGCGCTTTCTCTTACAGCCTGCGGCAGCCAGACTTCACAGCCGGGGCAGGAGGGTCAGTCCTCACAGCCGGCGCAGAATACCCAGACTGCGGACAGCAGCTCTGTAACTGAACAGAATCTGCTTGACGAAGAAAATAAGATACTCTCCGAAAACCAGGAGCTGTGGGAAAAGGTGTTTGGCGCTATGGACAAAAATGTCACGGACAGCGACCTGAGCAAGAACTACGGCGAGTTCCTGCTCGACGCCATTGAAAAGGCGAAGGATCAGTTCACTGACGAGGAATACGAAACTCTGCACGCAGGAGCGGAAAAAATACGCGATATTGAAAACCAGATAGCGCAGCTTCCGCAGGGCGATTCAGCGTCGGATACAGCTTCGGAAAACACTTTTCCGAAATTTGACGGATACGATCTTGACGGAAACAAGGTTGACAGCAGCCTGTTTTCTGAAAATGAATTTACGGTCGTGAACTTCTGGTTCAACGGCTGCAAGCCCTGCGTTGCGGAACTTGGCGAGCTTGACAAGCTGAACAAGAAAATAAGCGAACAGGGCGGCGAGGTTATCGGAATAAACGTTGAAACCCTGGACGGCAACGAACAGAACATCGAAACCGCTAAGCAGATACTTGAAACAAAGGGTGCTTCATACCGCAATATCTATTTTGATTCCGCAAGCGACGCAGGCAAGTTCTCACTCGGAATAATGGCGTTCCCGACCACATATGTGATCGATAAAAACGGAAACATAGTCGGCGAGCCGCTTCTCGGCGGCATAGACAGCGAGGAAAACCTCAACAAGCTTCTTGATACTATCAGCAAAGCAAATCAGGATAATTGACACGATAATGCATGCGTGGAAGACGATGTTATTCAAGCATGACGCATGCAAAATCAGATAAGTAACGCTTGCCAAGCGCCGTCTTATATTCCGTGCACACAGAAAAGAGAGCTGACTTACAATGTCCGCTCTCTTTTGTATTATGCCTGCTTTGTGAATCTTACTGTGCCATCAAAGATGTGTTTTCCGTATGTGCTGAAAGCAGCCAATCTGGGCGCTGTGAGCACACCTCTGATAACGGTCTGTCTGAACCAGATCCGTCTTACACACGCTCAAGGATCATCGTGCCAAATGCGATGGTCAGACATCCGTTCTCATCCACCGGTATTTCGGCGAATGGGTCTACAGTTTCCCCCAGAACTTCGCCCTCGACCTTGGTATCATAGAAGAACTTTCCGTTCTCCTCTTTCCACGTGGTCTGTTCAATCGGCGCGAATCCGTCTTCATCGATCACGGCGCCCTGCGACTTTGCCAATTCGAGCTTATCCTCAGGAACGCGCATAAGCGTGTTCATCAGGCCGTCTTCGGTAAATTCGATCCTGTTCGTGAGCATCATGATGATCTCGTCAGCGCAATCTCCTTCAGGCAGATTGTCCGGCGTGTAGGACACCGTGCCGCCGTCAGCGGGGAACAGCAATTCCCTGACTTTCCATTTTCCGATAATGTTCATTGTGACGCCTCCTTTGTCAATTAGTATATAGCTCATTGATCCATCAAACGAGTTATGCCCATGGGTCCTCAGATTTCGGCGTGCGGACGCCGGTCAGCAGATACTGTTCCCACAGGAACCATTTACCGTCAGAACCACGCTGGCGCAGCTTTATCGGCCGTGGTGAATCCGCCCCGCCGCAGGGAATAAAGAGCTTCATGTAGCCAGGCTCCTGACCTGATACGTGATTTGATTCTATAACGATCGTGTATGGCTGTGCAGGAGTATAGTTGTTCTCAGGCGTCGAGCCAGCGAAGTAAGTGAATGGCAGATACGTCTTTCCATCACGGAACCGGTCATTCAGGAAAGATATCTCCTGTCCGTTCAGGGGTCGCGGCCCACGCAGGAAATTCAGCATCTCCGTGCCGATATTCTTGTCAGCCGCATAAGCGCAAAGTGCGAGGACAGTCAGGGCGGCCGTCTTGAACGGCGAATCCATGCAAGCCTCCGGAAGCGCCTGCATCTCCGCCAGGCTTTCGGGAAGCGCAGTGAACGTGAAAGTTTCACGTTTTGAGCCTATTGCAGACGCAGCCGAGTTTGCGGCTGTGTTGATCGCCTGATTGGCCGTGCTTTTAAGTTTGTCGAAGATTCCCATTGTTAAACTCCTTTCAGTAATGAATTATGACTTCAGCCTGCGCCTTCGCAGACATAAAGTGTGTAATTTATCCCGTTCCCAGGATATTTATACGGTTTGGTGCAGCCTTTATCAAGGTACACCGTACCCCACCGGCAGTACTCAGCCGCATCAAACTCCCAGTCCGAGGGAATCCGGAAAGTCTGTCTTACCGTTCTGCCATCAGAGTAGAGCAGGTTGAGCGTCACGGTGCGCAGCGGCTTTTTCCACGCTGCGATCGTATCCGGCTCGGTAACTTTCTTGCCATAGTCAAACTTTGCCGTGTAGTATGACACGTCGTTTTCATCGAACGACTCGACTTTCTTCAGTGCGAGGGTTCCGCGGTCAATTGTATATACGGTGCTTGAAGAGCCATAATCTATGAAGAACATTTCTTCTTCCTGAGTGCAGGTGAGGCGGATAAAGTCCGCTCCATCGCCCGGAAGCATCATGTTGGCGACATAATCATCGAGCCATTCGGGCGAAGTGTCGGCAGGCATTACGCTGACCTTGCCGTTATCGTCGGTGTAAAAGCTGTACTCATCATAGGGTCCAACTGACCCTCCATCAATCCAGAAAGCATATCCGTTGTCAGTTTTGATCGAATGGGAGATCGCCCCGAATCCGTTTGAATAATCCTCGGTAATGGTGAGATTCTCGTATATCGGGAGCAGGTTTGAAAGAAGATTTGCGTCATGAAGAAGTTCCGGCGTAAAATCAAGGTCGTAAAACTCGCTGCGGCTGAACTCGGAGAGTGCATAGCCGTCATTTCCCTTATTGAACCCGATGCTGAATACAATCTCCTCGACTGCGTTGAAGCGCAGATGCTCGCGTATCGTGACTACGAATGTGCTGTCTCCGGTTTTCTCGCAGTTCACCTCAGAGGAAACTCCGAGATACGAGCGGAAATATTCATAAATATCGGGAAATTCCCAGCAGGTTTTGCCGTCGTTGACCACGCGTTTTGTGTTGACTGTATCCGGAGGAGCTGCGGCAGCCTCACCGCTCAGTATGACATTCTGAATTTCCTTCAGCTGATCCCCGGACAGCACAGCGTCGTCTGATAATTCAAGATTCGCCTTGTATGCCGCATACCAGCCCGCCGTGTTCCATGCGAACTCCGGCGTGTCCGTGTCAATGCTACCGTTCCATGCCAGTGTGCGGTAGGACAGGGCGGCGGATATTGCGAGAGCTTCCAGGTCGTCAAATTCAGTGTTCTCGGTTCTGTATCCGGCAATACAGGAAATAAAGATAGATATCGCTGAGATGATAGAAGTAATTCTGTTCATGATCCTTACCATAGCTTTCGACGAGCGAAAGCTTTCCTTTCTCCCCGTTTCGGGGCGGTTCTCAGAGAGGATTCGTTTTGTCGGAAAAGTGCGAAAGTTATGGGATACGCGGAGAAACGTTCAGGCAGCTGCTGTCTGAAATACAGCCGACCTGTTCAAACGAGCGTTCACGCGCCTGTTTGTGTTATACTGTGCTTGATTCAAATAATTTCATGGGCTTTTCTGCATAATTAGGTTCGATCAGCGTTAATGTATCTTTTCTGCTGCAAGTGCATAGAAAGCGCTGATGAGTTCTTCTCCTGCTTCTATCGGTGCGGATTTTGATGTACCGTCCGTAAAGTCAAACGAGAGTCTGTATGTGGTTTCATCAAGAGCGATCAGGCCGTCGTTGTCCGGCTCCTCATACTGTCTGACCATTGTTACGAGCTGCCGGTTTTTTATGATCCGGAGTATTTCCTCTGCGTCGTTTTCATTTATCTTTTGTCTTTCAACTTCTGTATGTGCGCCGCTGCCGTCGATAACTGCGTCGAACGAAAAATACCAGGTGTTTTCATCCTTTTCAAGCGTGTATGAGTATGAAGAGGAATGATCCATGCTGCTGCAGCTCACAAAGACAGACGTTATTTCAACGTTTTCTGCCGTCTCATAGTGCTTTTCTGCAAGAGAATAGAGATATCTGAGCGCCTTGTCGCAGAAAGCGGTTTCCTTTTCTATGCTGTTTCCATCGGAAAAAGTCATTGCGGAGCTGTTTGTCGGTGCGTCGGCTGCATGGAGAATACTCAGCGGTCGGTATTTGCTGAGCCGGCTGATCTCGTCTTCCTCCCTGATGATCTCAAGGAATCCCTCAGCGTCTTCAGCCGGAATAGGGAATGAATCGAAAGATGTATACCCTTCCTTACTCTGCACATAGCAGCTCGCGGAAAAAAGCCAGTTTTCGTCCTGCTTTTGCAGGGAGAACGCATACACCGGATCGCACTCCGTGCCGTAATACGAGGTGCTGGCACCGATGATGTCACCGGCATTGTATTTTTTATTTCCGCTGCATCCAAAAAGGAGTGATAGAATCGCCATAATTATTGTCACCCTGCATTTATAGTTCTTTTTCATGCTTGGTCACCTCTGAAATTCTCATGTGAGCAAATGACGGGCAGATAAAAACGCCTTCAATGGCAGGTGGAATGGATTTATCTTCCAAAGTAATAGTGCGCGGTTTCTGAGCGTCTGCTGAATCAATACGCTGTCCAGTGCTATTACGCCTATAAATAGACAATGCTTATTGTAAACACGCACTGCAAATCTTGCGGCGATATATTTAATGCTTGAAAATTACAGAAAGAAATTAATTTGTATAAAGTATAACATAAATTACAAAAAAAATCAAGAGGTAAAACCAAAACAGACTGATATGCGTCAAGTTTTATTATACAACAAAGGAAACCTCTAAATACCGGTGCGAAAAGCAAAAATGGGCAGGGCGGAATGCCGCTGTTCGTCCTGGAGATAACGCCGGGATCCCAGATGATTTCATAGCAAAAAAGGCGGCTTCGGGAAAACCAAAGTCGCCTTTTTATGACATAAGTTCAATTACTCAGCCACTATCGCCCTGAGTATCGCGGAAGCGTCCAGCGCGTTCATCGCGCCGTCGGAGTTGAAGTCCGCCATGCGTGGATTCTCGCCCCTGGAGAATCCCACGATATCCTTTAATATCATAGCTGCGTCCAGCGCGTTCAATATGCCGTCGTTGCTGAAATCTCCGGGCAGGTCGCTGTATTCGCACACCATAACGACATACTCGCCGCCAGTGTACGCACCTGGTATCGCCGCTGTTCCGTCCACGGATATCCGCGTGCAGCAACGGAATTCCAGACCGCCGTCCGTCAGACGGTACACGTTCGCGAACTGACCCGCAAACTCCCTGCGGAACGTCAGCTTTAGTTCAGCCGGGATACCCGTGCCGCTTATTTTCAGGTCAGCACCGAAAACTCCGCGCAGCCCGATCCTGTCGGAGTTTCCGGGGAGCACGGTAAAATCTGCGGCAGAAGCAGACTTTATCGCCGCGCCGTCAATGATCCAGCTCTTTATACTGTCGATAATGAATTCCGCCTTTATCCTGCTGTCGGCTATCGCCTTTATCACGTCCGCAGGGACGGTGGTTTCACCGTTGAGCGAGATCACCGCGCTTCCGCCACCCTGCTTCATGAGGTCAGCCGCGATGTCCGCCCAGGACTTCTGAACGCCGTTTATGCCGGGCTGCGTTTCCGTGGCTGCCGCAGGTCTGGAGGGCCTTGCGGTTCCACCGGAGGAGTTACCGCCTGTGGAGGTTTTCCTCGGAGACATTTCGTAGCCGCAGACCGTGCACAGCTCTGGCTTTGCATAGGTCGCCGCGCCGCCGGAAACGTGGTCTTCAATGTCGGAGACCGCACCGCACACCTCGCAGATGTGCCAGTGTCCCGACTTGTCGGATTCATATTTTACTGACCATCTGTGCCCCGCCGCCGGAATGGTCTTGTGCTCGGTGGAGTATTTTTCACTGCAAACCGTGCAGTAAGTCACTTCGTCATAGGAGCCGTCCGCGGTGCAGGTCGCGGGAATTTCATTCTCCCTGACTGCTTCGCCGGGGGTGTGCCCGGTCTTTGCAAGAACAACGTTTTTCAGCGCAGTTTCCTGTGTTCCGGCTTCGTCAAGGAAGTACCTTGCGCAAAGCCCGCATTCCCAGTATTCGGTATTGCCCTCGGAAATGCAGTTCGGCTCTGAGCGGCCGTGGTGCGTGAGCTCTCCGTGACCGCTTCTCAGCGTGAGCGAGGCCGCCGGGCTCGGGTTCAGGATGTCGGTTTCGGCGAACCTTATATATCCTGTCACGAACTCGTCATGGCCGACAGCAGCGGCGTTTTCCGCACCCCAGTCTGAGCCGTCAAAGCTGAACTCCACGCCGGAAAGCTCCGTCACTATTTCAGCGGTGATATCGCTTCCGGAGCTTGTCAGCTCAATCCTGAAATCAGACTGTAAGGGAGCCTGCTGGTCGCCCTTTACGGCGAGGGTCACCGTGATTCTGAACGTGAAATCAGTGTAGTTCTGCGTTGGGAGGGTCACGGTTATTTCTGCCGTGTTTCCGATGGATTCCTCCGTATTCTCTCCGAGCGTGAAGTACAGCTTTCCGTCAGAGTACCGCGCGCTGTCTGCGGCGAGTATCCCGTTAACGTCGCTGACCGCAATGGTTGCCGGGTAGATTTCCCCGGTGTTTTCGGGAAGTCCCGCGAGGGAAACGCTCTTTTCCCCACTTGCGCCCCAGTAGCAGGAGAGCGTAGTATCAGCCATCGCCGGAGCCTGCGCCTTTGCTATGTCGAGAGTTACCTTAGCGGTGAGCGGCTTGTAGTACTCCGGGTGAACGTCGGCGGTGAACTCAGCCGTATACATTCCGGTATCGCCGACATTCGGTATATCGCCGCCGGAAAGCGCCCACCTGCCGGGAATTTCGTCAGTGCCGAGCATTGCTTTCAGCCCGGAAACGGACAGACTGCCCAGGCTGCCGCCGAACGTGCCGGAGGCAGTTCCGGAGCCGCTTGCGGTGAGCGCCGCAGGGGTTATCGTAAACGTCCAGTCCGGGGAGGTCACATCGCTGGCGGCAAGGTAGCACTCGCCCTTGGCAACGTCTATTTTTACGGTGTAGGTTCCGGGGGCTGTGGGATCGGCGGGGACTCCGTCCAGATAGTACTTTACCGCCGTTATATCGCCCATGCCTGTTTCGGAGCCGTCGCTGAACCTGCGCGCTTCAACGGCCGCAGCAAGCGGAAGCCCGGTGTACTCGGTATCGGCGGGCGCGTGGAATATGAAGTCATCCGCAACGGGGGTGCCGTAGTATATCGTGTACAGCCAGCCGCCGATGTTGCTTGCCGCATTGTAGTACTCGCCCTCTGCCACATCTATGAGCACCTTTATCGTTTCCGGTTTTACGGGTACGGCTATTTCGACGTTGGTGCTGCTGAAATAGTGCAGGGTTATTATTTTGCCGACTCCCTCAACTCCGTCGTTTACGGTAACGGAAACGGGTTTTTCCTTGCCGTTATATCTGCAATCCTCCGGGGCGGTGAATGTGAACAGGTCGGCGGTAATGTCGCCCTTTACGATAGTGAATTCCCAGCCGCCCGAGAGTACAGCCGCCTTGCAGTTATCCCCCTCCGCGATGTCCGCCGTTACGGTGTAGGTTCCGGGAATAACGGGGTCTGCTTCATTTCCGTCGCGGTAGTATTTCAGTGTGACAGCGCCTGCGCCGGAGATTCCGGGCTTCACAGTGATTTCCGCTTCCTTTGGCGCGCCGTTGTATTTAAGGTCTGACGGCGGTGCGAATTCCAGGTCAGACGCCGTGAGAGCCAGTTTTTCTACCTTAACGGTGCAGTCCGCTGAGGTATCGTCTATAAACGAGGAACCCGCGCCGCTGTAATTCAGCACGAACCTGCAATCGTCGCCCGCAGCGGGGAGCGCAGAGGTGGTGACATTAGTTTTCGCGCCGTCCGGGAGCGCTGCGGCGGCTACCTCCTTATCGTTCAGCGTTACCGTGAACGAGCCGCTGCCAGCGGTGAGCGCAGTATCCGAATAAGCCTGCGGCACTCCGTCAAATTCCACCAGGGAATACACAGTGAAATCCGCCGTGCCCAGGTAAACCAGTGAATCCGCAGAGCTGTTCTCAAGGATCACGCCGGATTTGTATCCGATGGACGGCGCGCCGTCCTCCCGCAGCGAGGGATAATACGCGATCCCAGCCGCCTTGTCGTTCGCCTTTTTCGTCCAGAGCGTGGAATTAAGCCCCATCGTCGTCAGCGCGTCTGCGGAGGTCATCTGTAAGGTCGTGAGCCCCTTCGCCGCTCCCTCGAGGTCTTCGCCGGCGATTCCCCTGGCGCCGCTCGTGTCGGAGTTGTACCAGCAGTTCTTCACGTTGTCATTTTCGCTTCCGCATATTGCGCCAACATTTTCGGTTCCGGTCACGGTGCCGATGTTTATGCCATCTATGATCGGTGTTTGGCTTTCGCCGCATATACCGCCGACATTCCTGACGCCGCTTACCGCGTTTCCGTTAACGCACCGCCCCCTTGTACCTGACGCGTAACCAAAGATACCGCCAACATTATTTCTGCCGGTAATACTTCCGTTTTCAGTGATAATATCATACAGCCAGCCCGATACATAGCCGAAAAGTCCGACATTATCAGAATCAGGCTGATTAATTATCAGATTGGATATCTTATGTCCATCTCCGCTGAAATGCGCATAGAATGGCGTGACTTCGTTTCCTATCGGGGTGATATTTCTTCCTGAAAGGTCGATATCGCTTTGCAGGACGTAGTTTCTGCGCCACATTGCGCTGTTCTGTGTGAGCTTCTGAAATTCATCTGCCGTGGTTATGGGATTATAATATCGCCAGCTGTCACCACTCACCGTGAAATAGTTGTACATACGCAGCTCGCCGGACTGCGCATTTCCTACGCCTTTAAGGCTGATGAGCGTGTAGTTGTCCGAGCGGTATCTTCCGTTTTCAGTGCCCTTGGTGTAGCTTCCTCTTTCCCAGATGTCGCCGGAAAAGCCGGATAGCCGACTGGTCAGGTCTTTGGTTTCAACAGGACCGCCAAAATCTTCCTTCAAGAAAAGATCCTTGGAGTAAAAGCAGTTTTTCGAGGGACCGGTACCGATATTACCGCCGATTTCGCTGTTGCCGCATATCTCAGCCATGCTGAAGCTGCTGGAAACGTCGGCGCTGCTTTCCACAGAGCCGCAGATACCGCCGACAACGGAGTCGCCGACCAGCATTCCTGTGTTGTAGCAGTTCGCTAAGGTGCTTCTGTCTGCGCTTTCGCCGCAGACGCCGCCGGTTTTGAGTGTTCCTGTGACGGCTCCGGTGTTGTAGGACATCTGTACGGTGCCGCTGTTCTTGCCGCAGACGCCGCCTGCCGATTCCTTTCCGGTGACGGGAGCGTTGTTGTAGCAGCCGGTGATGGTTCCCGCGTTCAGGCCGCAGATGGAGCCGGTGCAGTTCCCGCCGGATATTTCGCCGCTTTCAATGCCAACGTATGTTATGGTACCGGTGTTATAGCCGAAAAGCCCGATATAGTCCCCGGCCGCAGATATCTTCACGTTGGTCAGGACGTGGCCGTTGCCGCTGAATTTCCCGCTGAACGGCACGGTTTCAGTGCCTATCGGGGAGAACGATCCTCCCGTAAGCTGGATATCTCCGGCAAGGACGTAATTTCCGCCCCACTTCGTATCGTCACCCGCGAGGTCAAGCAGCTCCTGCTCGGTGCTTATTTCGGTGTAGGAGTCCCAGTCGGGGGAGGCTTCCGTGCCGAAGTTGTAGTATTCAACCCTTGTTACTTCCTGCTTCGCTCCGGCGGGGACAGGGTCGGCGCGGAGAATTGTTTTCTTTCTGCCGTCAACATTTTCCCTGACGTATCCCTCCGTCCAGCTTTCCGGCTTGAAAGAGTTTATTACCTCCTCAGCCGGGGCGCTGCTGGCAGAGCCGCTGACGTCCGCCTTACCGCCTATTGCGGTAAGCCCGCTGCCGCTGCTGTATATGCAGTCTGTGAAAGAGGAATGGTCGCCGCCGTTTCCGCAGACGCTTCCAAGCGAGCCGCTGCCGCTGACCTTTCCGGTATTCGCGCAGCCGCTGACGCTGGAAACAATTTCATGACCATTGGATTCGTAGCCGCTTACCGAACCGCAGATACCGCCGATATTTCCGGTTCCGGTGACTTCACCGGAGTTGAAGCAGCCGCTCAACGAGTTAGAATTTCCTGTGCCGCAGATACCGCCGACGTTTTTCGTGCCGCTGACCGCGCCGGAGTTATAGCAGTTCTTGATTTCACCGTCAGAAGAGCTGCCGCACACTCCGCCCGCCTGTTTCGGGCTTTCAACAGTGCCTGAGTTATAGCAGCCGCTTATCTTACCATAACTATAACCGCATACTCCGCCTGTTGTGCGGCCTTCATCATGTGTTCCCGCAGTGCAGCTTACGCTTCCGGTGTTTCGGCAGGAGATCAGCGTACCTTCGCTGTAAGCGCACACGCCGCCGATAAATCCGATATCTCCGATATCACCGCTTACCGAGCAGGAATTCGTGCAGTTTATAAGACTGCCGTTATTTACAACAGCAATTCCGGCAACGCTTTCCTTGCCGTATATTGAGCCGCCGTCCAGCGTGAGATCTCTGATAACGCTGCCGCTGTTGACCTCGCCGAAAAGCGCCACTTGGGACTTTTCAGGCTCGTTTATGTAAACGTTCTTTATGGAATGTCCGTTTCCGCTGAATTTGCCGTAATAGTTCTCTATTATCTTAACGTCCGTCCGGCTTTCAAGGTCGATATCGTTACCGAGGACGTAGTTTTGGTTCCACTTTGCTTTGTCCGCGCCGATATCTACGAACTGCTGGGCTTCTGTTATAAGCGTGTAGGTGTCCCAGTCCGGATCGGATTCCGTGCCGAAATTGAACACCTCGCGCTCCATTGCGGCGGGCGCCGCCGGAATGTTCTTAAGCCTTACATAGGTCATCTGAGCCTTGCCGCTGCCGTCCAGGGTTATGCTGCCGGATTCCCACAGGTTTTTGTAAAAGTTGTATTTATTGAGAATGCTGCCGCACAGAGCTCCGGTGGGAATACCAGTTACCTCTTTATCACCGCTGGAGGGGCTGAATACGTCGCTGTTGTAAAAGCTGTATGATATGCTGGCGTATATATTTCTTACATCATCCGAATGACTGACAGCATAAACTGATTCTTCTCCGGTTAGCTCCCCGGCATTTATGCAGAACGTTATGTAATTGAGGTTTATCCCCGCGATACCGCCAATCTGTTCTTTGCCCGTGATACTGCCGCTGTTGAAGCAGTTGCTGATCTGTGTGCTCTGGGCTGTGTTTCCGCAGATACCGCCGATGAACGAATTTGCGGTGATATCCCCCATATTCAGGCAGCCGTAAATCGTTCCGGTGCTGTACCCACAGATACCGCCGACATATTTTCCGCCCTCGGTGCTTCCGGTAATGTCCGCCGAGTTCCAGCAGTTTTCGATGGTTCCGGTGCTGTATCCGCATATCGCGCCGATTCTTTCAGCGCTGCCGACGCTGATGTTTCCTCTAACTATGCCGAGATTCCCTATTGTGCCGGAGGAACAGCCGAAAAGTCCCTGATCGTCCAGTCCGGCGGTAAGGGTCAGCCCGGATATTTTGTGATTCTTTCCGTCAAATGTTCCGGCGAAAGGCTTAGTAACAGTGCTGCCGCCTGTCTCGCGCTCTCCTATGCCTATCGGAGCCCACTCGCTGCCCGACAGGTCAAGATCGGCCTCAAGCTGGAAATACTTCCCCTGATATGTTTCACCGCCGTTCACCCGCTCCGCCAGTAACGCAAGCTGCTCCGCCGTTTTTATGATGTACGGATTGAAGCTGTCTCCGTTACCGCCTTCAAAGCTCTCGGCGGCTGTTCCGTCCCACGCTGCGGCAGCCGATCTTCCGAGCCCTGGATTTATGATGAACAGCGCCGCTATCAGCGCTATAATTGCAAGACCCGCGGTCAGCAGCCGCATTCTTTTTGCTGTCATGAGATTACCTCCTGTAAACTGTTCTTCTGTCTCTGTGCGGATATTCACCGCCAAACCAATATTATGCAAAACTGCTATTATTATAGCTTAGAAATCATGATTTGTCAATAGAACTGATCTGCCTTTCCGGGCATATGTCCGGAATTATTCAAGGGCAACACCGCACAATTAACGGATAGCGCCTTTGCCAGGCGACGCTTACTGCTTACACGGAGCTTGCCTGCATCTTTCCATTTTGGTGCATAATAACACATGATTCCCTTTAAAAACCTCATGTGAGCGAAAATGTACAGTGCGCACCATCTTCTTGAATACGCGTTTGCTCGAAAAACCTCCCCACAGAGGTTCCCTATAATGACGCCGGACGTATACATACGGCCCGCCGCTTGCGGTATCTCCTATAAACGAGGTGCGGCGCGTGCTAGACTACGCAGTGACCGAGATACCGCCAGAGAAAATACTGATGGGAATGCCCAATTACGGCTACGACTGGACGCTGCCGTTTATGCGCGGGACTGCGGCGCAGAGCGTAAGCTTCACGCAGGCTGTGGATCTTGCCCTTAGATACGGTGTGGAGATACAGTTCGACGAGCAGGCGCAGACGCCGTATTTCTACTACACCGACAACGGAACTCAGCACGTAGTGTGGTTCGACGACCCGCGCAGCATAGATGCGAAGCTTCAGCTCATCGACGATTACAGGCTTGCCGGGGCGAGCTGGTGGACGGTCAACCGGTGCTACGTTCCGAACTGGCTGGTTTTGCAGAATATGTACGAAACGGTCAAACTGTGAATGTAAAGCGGCATGGCGCAGATATTTCGTGCCATGCCAAACATTTGTGCAGAAAATTGCGATGGTAAGGAAAACTTATCTTGACAAATCCCGTGATTCATTGTAAAATATAACGGAACAATAATATACTTCATCAGGAAAGGACGATACATTTGATAAAGAATAAGATGAAAAGCCTGCTTGCTGCGGCACTGGCAGGAGCCCTGACGGTTTCCGCGATACCGGTCAATGCGTCGGCGGTTGTGAACAAATTCAAATACAGTGGCTATGAACATAGTCATGCCGGCGATATTCTGAACGAACTAGGGAGTTACAGCGACGCCAATGCATTTGACGTTATATATGAGGGCGCGCATCATGGCGTTTCCGGCGGCGGGCTGGAGGAGTATCTCACGGCGCTTGAAACTGATTCCACCGACCGCGGCGATGTTGAGCTGATTAACGAACATACTGTCTATAACGTCAAGGATAACAGCGATAATGCTGCTTCCGGAAACAGCCAGCAAAATCTGCTGACATTTCCCGTGGACGTTAAAAGCTATGCGATGAATGCGTTTCCGGATCCCCTGCATGAGGTTTCCAGCTGGAGAATGTGGGTCGGCGATTCCGGATTTAATGACATCGCCCCGGTCGCTGAGGCTAGCACCGCTGATTATATCGAAACTTCTGACATGGTGGACGCGATAAACGCATTGGGTTCGAAGTACGAGAATATCGCGCTCCAGTTGATTTTCAAAGGAATCGAATTCGAGGTACAGTACTATTCCGCATTTGACCAGCCTTTAGGGAGCTATTACACCATCAGCGACGAGAACCGCAGAAACCTTGACGCAACTTATTGTTTCGTGCATTACGTGCCTGATGTTGCCGTTTCCATGCTCAATGTATCTTCCGGCGAAGAGGCGTGGGATTTCATAAACCGCATGGTTCGCAATTTTGATGAATTCAATCAGGATCGGGCAAAACTTCTGCGGTTCGCTGAATTTGAGGTCCTTGACCGCTGTGGAAAATCCGTCGGCAGCTTTTCCTCAGGGCATTGCGACGAATATGAAAATAACAAGGCGTTCAAGTATGTGAAATCAGGCGAGAGCAGCGATACTCTGTGGCTGGTTTCCGATGGAAGCGGCGCATATCCGATGTTCAGCGCTTCCGGTGATAAGCTTGAGGAAACAGTAAATGAGTTCCTCGCGCAGCACACGGACGTCCAGAAGATAACCCTCAGAATGTGCCCTGAGATGTATGTCACCAGTTCAAGCTGCTTCGACGGCGACGTGCTGGCTGATTTGTCGCAGTTCAAGCAGTATAATGTGACGGAGCTTCCGGCAAAAGCGGCTGATCTGTCCAGTGTGCTGGATCTCCAGGAGCACTATGGGTTTGATTTCGAAAACTGGAAGCTTTTCGAGGGTGTTTCCACTGGAGAAAACGGAGGCTGCAGGCTCAGCGAACTAGCTAATGACAAGGACGGTTTCGGCATTGATTCCATATCTGGGATCGCCGCCGGAAGCGTACTTGTGGCGTATATTCCGCAGGAGAAGCTCCCCGATGATATTGTTTCGCAGGTGGAGATAACCGTTGCTGAGCCGGAAATCGGCGTAAAGTTCGCGGATACGGCGGATATTCCCTCCGGCGCAGATTACGCAGTGGATAAAGTATCGTGGTACCGCGGTGAAGCCCTCGATACCTCCGGCGAGTTCGCTGCCGGCGAGCAGTACACGGTATCCGTAACCCTCAGCCCGGAGAAATACTTTGCGTTCGACGGAACGACCACAGCAAAGGTGAACGGTCATAATGCGGTTATCAGGGACTTCACAGCCAACGAGCTTGTGGTTGAGTATACGTTTGATAAGCTTCCGGAGGATATCTGGGGTTTCGTTGACGGCGAGCTTGCCGGTGAGCACCCGGTTATCAGCGTGCCCGACGGCGAGATTATTCCCGGCGAGGTTATGCAGAAGATAAAGAACAGCGGCAGGGAAGTCGAGCTGAATTACGGCGATTATAGCTGGATAATAACCGGCTTTGACGCGGATTACACGGCGAATCCGATCGACCTGAGAATAATAAGGGTCGCTGAAAGCAACTGGGCGGAAGCGGTAAAGACTGCTTCCGGACATCTGTACAAAATGCAGATATCCATTCAGCACAGCGGAGATTTCGGATTCACGGCGATGCTGGAGCTGAACCTCAGTGATGGCAAGCCGGCCAACCCGGGGACGTATTACGCAAATCTGTATCAGCTTTCCGGAGATCAGCTCAAATGGAGCGTATACTCCGACCTTGCCGAGGAAAGCGGTAAGTATATCGCGAAGCTTGAATTTACGCACGCGTCAGACTGGCTTGTCACCATTGACAGCGAGATAAATCCTGGAAGCGGTAATGACGGCGGCTCCACCGGAGGCTCCGGCAACAGGGTGAACGGAATTAAGAAGGCGAGAACACTGAAATCCGAGGGCTGGGATAATATCGTAAAGGAGATAAAGTCCACCGGGGAAGGCTCGGTTATCGAGATAACCCTCAACGATGAGACTACCATGCCTGAGGACGCGCTCCAGGCGGCGATCGACAGAAAGATGAAGCTGATAATGGACGCAGGCTTCGGCAGAATATGGGAAATAGACGGCGCGAAGGCGGTACCCGGGAAGTACATCGACCTCAGCATTTCCGGCGTTGACGTCGGTATCCCGGAGGCTTCATATGCAGGTATCCTCTGTTCTGACAGCAGGCAGCTCAGAATAAATGCGCGTCTGCTGAACTTCACGGCTCAGCTCACGGCGTTTATCGGCAAGGACAATATCGGTCAGAATGCGGCGCTCTACAGCTACAACGACGAGACCGGGAAGCTCGTGTTCCAGGATATCTCGGCGGTTGACAGGGACGGAAACGTTATATTCAATATCAAGTGCGGCGGACGCTATTTCATCGCGCTCGGAAGCGAGGTGGCGCCTCCTGCGTATCTCTGCGGCGACGTTAACGGCGACGGAGTTGTAAACGCCCACGACGCCGCGGCTATCCTCAAGTACGCGACCTACGGCTACCCGCTCGACAAGCGCTGCGGCGACACCAACGCAGACGGCGCGGTAGACGCTCACGACGCTCTGCCGATACTTAACTATGTAGTCGGCAATGTGAAGTTGCTCCCTGCTGTAGGATTCAGGCAGTGAACCACAATTAAACTGAAACTCTCCCGCGGTTCTCCGAGGGAGAGTTTTTTGTGTCCGGAACAAGCGGGTGCTCAGATGGTGTCCATAAGCGCGCCCAGCATTCGGAATACCTTCGCGGTGCTGCGGCGCTTCATGGAGTGCCTGCTGAGGGAATTCACCGCCATGAACGCCAGACCTCCGGCTATCAGACCGGCGGCGCTGCTCTTGATATATGCTTCCGTCTTTTTTGACATGGTGATCAGCTCCTTTTTGAAAGTTTACATCGATATTTTCTGCAATTTCAGAAAAAACATACCCGAAGCCATGCCGGAAATTGATTCCTCTGATACCTGGAATGCCCGGAAATATGTGCTTCAATTGAGAAAAATCACGTTTTTGAGCTGATTTTTTGTGCTTTTTGTAATGTTTGCATAGTTGAACTCATGGTTTCAACTACAGTATTCGTCAATATGCCAAAATGCAATTTCTAGCACAAAAACTTGCAAAAATCGCTTGACAAAAATTCTTGTTTGGTGTATAATCAGACCATAGCAAAGGGGCTATGACAGACAGACTTCAATGGCGAAGCCTGCCGGTCATAGCCCCGATTTGTTAGCATATCAAGTCAATACGGGCTGCCGCCTCCGGTTATGCGGGACGGGCGGACAGCTTCAAAAACAGAAAGGGGACGGTTCTTAAATGAACACACTATTGACTTTATTGTCCGAGGCGGGAACGGTATTCGCCCCGGATCAGAACGCAGCGGTCCAGGCTGTCGTTGATGAAACGATGTACAGCGGCAGCGATGTAAACGGCATATGGTACCTTATCGGTGCCGCCTGGGTATTCTTCATGCAGTGCGGCTTCGCGATGGTCGAGACCGGTATGACGCGTTCAAAGAACGCCGGCAACATCATCATGAAGAACCTCATGGACTTCTGTATCGGCACAGTAGTATTTATCCTTCTTGGTTTCGGACTCCTGCTCGGCGAGGATACGCTCTTTGGTCTGGTCGGTATTCCTAACCTCGACATTCTCGGCAGCTTCTCGGACTTCAACAGATGTGCTGAGTTCGTGTTCAACCTCGTTTTCTGCGCGACTGCCGCAACTATCGTTTCCGGCGCGATGGCAGAAAGAACGAAATTCCTCAGCTATTGCATCTACTCCGGCGTTATCAGCGCGATCGTTTACCCGATCGAGGCTCACTGGATCTGGGGAGGCGGCTGGCTGGCTCAGATGGGCTTCGTTGACTTCGCTGGTTCCACATGTATCCACATGGTCGGCGGTCTGTGCGCCCTCATCGGTGCAAAGATGGTCGGTCCGCGTATCGGCAAGTTCGGAAAGGACGGCAAGCCTAACGCGATCCTCGGTCACTCCATGACCCTCGGCGCCCTCGGCGTATTTATCCTTTGGTTCGGCTGGTACGGATTCAACGGCGCTGCCGCTTCCGATACCCACTACCTCGCAAATATCTTCCTTACTACTACAGTAGCTCCTGCGGTTGCAACCTGCACAACCATGGTTTACACTTGGATAAGACACGGTAAGCCTGACGTTTCCATGTGCCTTAACGCTTCCCTTGCAGGTCTGGTTGCCATCACGGCTCCCTGCGCTGACACCGACTGCCTCGGCGCTGCGATCATCGGTCTGGTTTCCGGATTCCTGGTTTGCTTCGGCGTTTGGCTCCTCGACTACAAGCTTCACATCGACGACCCGGTCGGCGCTGTTGCAGTTCACTTCTTCAACGGTATCTGGGGCACCATTGCAGTTGGCCTCTTCTCTAACGGCAACGGTCAGAACGGCGGCGTAGCTGCTGTAAACGGCACCGGCGAGCACGCTGTAGGTCTTTTCTACGGCGGCGGATTCGCACAGCTTGGCGTACAGCTCCTCGGTATGGTTTGCGTACTTGCCTGGACGGCAGTTACCATCACGCTTACATTCTTCATCATCAAGAAGACGATCGGTCTGAGAGTTTCCCGCCACGAAGAGATCGTTGGTCTGGACGCTACAGAGCACGGTCTGCCTTCCTCCTATGCAGACTTCGTTCCTGCAATGCACGTAGAGCTTTCCACCTCCGGCAAGGAGAAGGAAGTAGAGACCGTAAAGGTCGGCTCTGCACCTGTTGAGGCTGCTGTTCCTGTTGCATACAAGAGCGCTAAGCCCTCTGACGGCACAAAGATGAGCAAGGTAGTTATCCTTGCAAAGCAGGAGAAGTTCGAAGTACTTAAGAACGCGATGTCCAGCATCGGCGTAACCGGTATGACTGTAACGAACGTACTCGGCTGCGGCATGCAGAAGGGCTCAACTGAGTTCTACCGCGGCGTCAAGGTCGAGACAACGCTCCTGCCCAAGGTAAAGGTCGAGATCGTTGTATGCAAGGTTCCTGTTGAGACAGTCGTTGAGACCGCTAAGCAGGCTCTGTACACAGGCCACATCGGCGACGGCAAGATCTTCGTATATGATGTTGAGGACGTTGTAAAGGTTCGCACGGGCGAGACCGGCTACGACGCACTCCAGGACGTTGAGTAACGTTCAGTTAAACTAGCATTCTTCATAACCTTCCTGAATATAAAACCGCATAAGCAGAACCCCCGGCGAAAACCGGGGGTTTTGCTCAGATATTCTCAGATAGAAAGCCGCAGCGAGGATACCTGCGCGGCGATGTCCAGCGCGGAGCGCCCGACCCATTCCTGCATTGCCTGCGGCGTGAGGAAGTGGAAATCGGTGCTGAATTCCGGCGGGTTCAGGTAGAACTGCTGAATATTCCGTATCTGCCGCTCAACATAATCGGAGCTGTAGTAGGGGAGGCAGGTCACTGGATAATCAGCGATCTTGCAGAATTCCCGGAACACCCGGCAGTTCGGGTGCTCGCGGAGGTAGAGGTGGTCGTTTGCGTACCACTCGGGCTTAACCCGGCGGTAGTATTCGGCACGGTCGGCGGCGTAGAGTTCGCGGTGGAGTTCCTTGCATGGTTCGTTTACGCGCCTGACCCACAGGACGTCCGCCATGAGGTGGCAGTAATACCCCAGCAGAAAAGAGAGCGTATGCGGGTCGTGGGATTTTCCGGCGATCATCTCGCGGTAGAATCTCTCGTAGTCGCAGTGACCCTTTCCGCGCTGAGTCCAGTGTGTGACTTCCTTGGGAGGGTCGAACCCTCCGGGGACGGGAATTCCACAGTCCGGCGCGACGCTTCCTGCCAGGAAGTCCGGCTCTGAGAGCCACGTTGCGCGCAGCTCAGCGGAAATCAGTTCGGCGACCCGAAGATGAGCGAGCCATGTAGCCATATTTTTACCTCCGGTTGAAATTGATCCTGAAATGTGGTATCATAGTAATTAGGAAAGGAGCACAGCCATGGATGACAAAGAAAAGAAAACCCTTCCGGAACAGCCCGTCGATGAGAAGCCGGAAAGTGCGCCGGGAGTTTCCGCGGAGCCTTCCGCGCACACCTGGGTCGACGATATGAAGCAGGAGCTTGAGGATTACATCGAGGATCAGGGAATTTATATCAGGCAATAAATTGATCGTGGATAATGGCGATTACGGCGGATTATTAATCCTGAATTTAGGGAATCATAACGGCAGTAAAGTGCAAAAACCAGTGGGGGAAAACTCTTGTTTTCCCCCACACCCCTTTAGCGCTTTTGAATCGCTTAGCTGCGCGCCAGCGCGCAGCGTGGTGAGGGCTCTGCCCTCACGCTCCCGCTTCCTTTTGTAGTCAAAAGGAAGCGAAAACCAGTACGCTGCGCGGAAAATAAAGACTGTCTCGCCAGCCCACTTTTTTATTTTACTTCGGTACCCTGATAGTAGTAGGTCAGGATCTCCTTGTAGTCGTAGCCCAGGTAGGTCGCGAGGGCGTTTGCGCCGTTCTGGCTCATTCCAACGCCGTGGCCGTATCCGTAGGTGGTGAAGATAAACTTATCCGAGTTCGCGTCGTACTCAACGTCGAACGCGCTGGAGCGCAGCTCGAAGCTCATGATCCTCTCGCGGAACACGCGTCCGGTTATCTTTACGGAATCGCCGCTGCTGTCGGTGTAGCTGTGATATCCGCCGACGTTCATCTGACCTACGTAGAAGCCGTCCACATTGGTCTCTACAGAAAGCCACCCGGAGGGGTCTCCGGTGAGGTCGATGCCGGTCTTTTCCAGAACCTTGCTCTTTATCTCAGCGGAGGTGTATTCCACCTTCCTGCCGTAATTCGGGTCGTACTGCTTGTCGAGGTCGCAGAAGCGGCTCTGGAGGTAGGGATAATCGGTTCCCCATACATTTTTGCTGGAAGCCGTGTAGCCCGCGCTGGACGCGGAGTACACAGCCTGAATGAGCGCCCCGTTGTAGTAGATCGCCTTTCCGAGCACCGACTGCACAAGCACGTTCACCGAATCAGAGACCGTGCTCGCAAGACCTACGCTCGGGTAGGTTCCGTACTCGTTGCAGAATTTAACGTATGTATAAGCCGCCACTGCCTGCGCCTTTATCGCTTCCGGCGCGAAGGTGTGTCCGACCTCGTTCTGCGTCATTCTGCCGACTATCTCAAGCGCCGAGCCGGAAACAGTGCTTCCGTTCGCCTTGACGGTGAGTATCTCGCCCGCCGCCGCGTCGCTGGAACTGCTGTCGGGGTCGATCTCGTCCGGCTGGTCGTCGTTTGCGGAGCTTACCGGCGGAACGTCGTCGGCGTCCACCGGGATACCTCCGATGTCCTTCGCCGTGGTGGTCGTCGAAGCCGCAGCGCTTGTCGGCGCAGTCGTTGCCGTTGTCGCCGTTGTCGCAGCGGTCGTCTGTGTTGTTGCCGCTGTAGTCGACGTTGTAGCGGGAGGCGTTGTCACTGCCGGGATCTCCTCGGTTTCCTCGCGCGGACCGAGGATTTCCTCGCTGTCGTAGGTCTCGGAGGTCGGCTCAAGTGTGGAGTCGTCCTCGCCAAGTATCTCGTCGGTCGCTTCCTGCGGCTGCGGGAGTTCATCGCTGAGGGCGCTGTATGTACTCATCACCATTTTGTCGGAGAGCGACATCGGCGCCATATTCAGCAGATTTATCTGCACCACGCCCGTTCCGGTCTCATCTGGTACAAGGAAGTCAAGCGTACCCTGACCCTCCGCCTGGTCGATGTCGCCGGCGGGGGCAGCGGTCTCGGAATGCTCCTCGGAGGTGTCCTCGGTGAGCATCTGCGCGTCGCCGACAGTACCCATCACGCCGCATGTGAACATGTAGCAGTTCACGATCACCAGCGCCGCGATGATCTTCGCAAGTGATAGCTTTTTCATAGTTCCTCCGGTATCAGTAGTTGGACGGATCGTCCATCAGGCCGTTGTCCTCGAGGTATTCCTTCATGCCCTTTACAAGGGAGATATCCCAGGTCCTGCCCTTCCACTTGTCGCCGTAAACGTCGGTGTATGCCTTGAAGTACTTTATGCTGTCCTTGCGGGTTATCTTGGAGGTGTCGACGTCGGGGCTTTCGTTCTCGCGTACTTTTCTTGCCACGATAACAAGGCGCATGTTCTCGAATCCGGTGGAGCCGTCGCAGGTGGAGAGCGTCAGAAGCTCGTCGCCGTACTCTACGTCAACGCCGGTGTTGTACTTGCTTCTGTCCATTACTTCCTTTATGTATTCGTAGAATTCGTCGCTGTTCTTGAAGTAAACATACTTGGTGTAGTCGAATACATCGCCGTGCTCCTCGTCGGTGTTGGTGATGAACACGGAGAATATCTTGTACTTGTTGTCCTGGTAGAGCGTGTTGAAGTCAACTACCGGGGTCTCCCTGAGGAAGTCGATATTGTTGTTGTAGTTGTTAAGTGCGGAGAACTTGTACTTGTACAGCATGTTGTGACCGTAAAGTATCGTGTTGTTCGGCATCTGGTTGGGGCCGAACTTGCCTTCGTAGTCGGTGAAGATGGTTCCTGCGAATTCTTCCTCGCCGTTGAAGTTGTGGTGGAGGTAGAATAGGTTGTCCTCGCCCTGGACTACGGGGTAGTCGACGTTGGTGCCGTTAATGGTTATCCAGCCGACGAAATCTTTATTTGCCTCGTAGTACGCCGCGTATTCCTCGTTTACAGAGCCTTCCGGCAGGTTTTCGATCTGCTCCTTGGTGGGAGCCTGGAGGTTTACGATCACCTGCTGCTCGTCCTGAACCACCTGCTCGCCGTTGCTGTCCACAACGGAGGTCCCGATGGGAGCCTCGGGCTTCAGCAGGGAGATAAAGTGAACCGCGATGATAACCAGTGCGGCGATCATCAGGCAAAGCGAACCCAGGAAGATAAGCTTGCGGGCTACCTCGGAGGAGCTGTCCCCCTTGCAGGGGAGCAGTCCGGTGCGGAGGCTCTCGCCGAGACTCTGCTTTTTCTTTTTGCGCTTTTTCTTGTTGTTATTGTTCGGGGAAAGACCCATATCCATTTCTGCCATGAGAGTAACGTCCTTTCAGAGATCATGCTTCGTCGGTCTTTTTGGACTCAACGGTATAGCTGTAATCGTAGATCATATCAGCGTCCCACTTTCTGCCGCCCCATGATCCGCCGAATACATTGTAATAGTAGTCAAAATACAGCGGGTCGGGGTTTTCGTACGCCTTGCTTACGTCGACTGTGGGATCCTCGCCCTCGCGGACCTCTCTGCCGAAAATGACCCAGCGCGCGTCGATACCGTAATCGAGAATGCAGGTCGACAGGGTGATGAGGTTGTCGCCGTACTTGAGGTCTACGTCGGTGTAGAAGGTGGTGCGGTCGAGAATCTGTGCTACGTAATCATCGAACGCCGCTTTATTCTTGAACTTTCTGCCCTGGAGATAGTAGAACACCTCGCCGTCCTTTTCTTCAGTGTTCACCAACATGCCGGCGAATATCTTGTAGGTGGACTTGCGGTAGAGCGTGTTGAATGTTATTGTGGGGTACTTTCTGTACCAGTCCATGCCGTAGTTGAGCTGCGTACGGTAGTTGAAGTATCTTGTGAGCCTTGCGAAGTACTCGCCGGTGTTGACGTTGTGACCGTAAAGGATAATGTTAGCCGGGGTGTTTTCCGCGGTTATCTTCTCGCGGTAGTCCACGAATACCGTACCTGTCTTGCTGTAATCGCCGTTGAGGTTGTGGTCGAGGTAGTATTCGTTGTCGTCGCCCTGAACGACCACGTTGTCAACGAAGGGGGAATCCTCGTCGCCCATGGTTATCCAGCCGATAACGTCCTTGTTCTGCTCCAGCAGAGGGAGGAACTCTTCGTTTACCTCGGGGTACTCCTTGACAAGCTCGTCCTTCTTCACCGGGTCGATGGTGACGCTGGCGGAGCCGTGGTAGAGGCTTGATATCTGCTCGTTGAGCTTGTTGTCCTGCGCGGTGCTTCCGTAGAACGAAATTATCATCACCAGCGAAACTATCAGCACAACAGCGGCGCCGAGGAAAATGCACTTGCGGATTATCTCGGCGGGCTTATCGCCTTTCCAGGGGAAAAGGTACTTAGCGATTCTGAGGAAGATGTTTTCCTTTTCAACAAAATTAGCCATGATATTCTATCCTTTCGGGATCGTTTAGTAGCTCAGCAGCTTTGATTTATCCCATGTGCTTCCTGCCCAGGAGCCGCCCATTCTGCTGTAGTAGTAATCGAACAGCTTGGGGTTGAGGTTCTGCTCGGCAACGGTAACGTCGACGGATTCGCTCTCGCCGGGGCGAACCTTTCTCGCGAACAGTACCCAGCGGGTATCCACGCTCTTTCCGAGAGGCCAGCTGCATGTTGACAGCGTGAGGAGCTGGTCGCCGTAGGTGAGGTCCACATCGGTGAAGAACCAGCTTCTGTCCATTACGTCGATGATGAAGTTGTTGAAGTCATCCTTGCTGTAGAACTTCGTCTTGTCGACATAGTCGAACACCTCGCCGTACTGGCTCTGGGTGTTTGCGAGGATACCGGCGAATATCTTGTAGGTCTCGCAGCCGCCGCTCGGCGTTGCGAGCATTACCGTCGGGTGGACCTTATAGAACGCCAGCGGCTCCTTGCTTGCCATGTTGGGAACGTAGTGTGTAACGTGCGCGAAGAACTCGCCGCTTATCATGTTGTGACCGTAGAGTATGATGTTGTCGTCAGTGCCGTCCCACTTATTGAGGTAGGAGGAGAAGATGGTGCCGGAAACGCTGTCCTCGCGGTAGAGGTTGTGGGTAAGATAGTAGCTGTTGTCGTAGGACTTTACTACTACGTTGTTTACCGCCGTTCCGGTTATCTTTATCCAGCCCTTGACGTCGGAGTTGGTTGCGAGAAGCTCGTCCCAGTTCGGGTTTATCGGAGTATTCACGAGCGGAGTAACGTCGATCTCCTCGGTCTGATCCTGACTTGCGGTGGCGTTTGTGTTGAACGGGTCGTAGTCCGGGTTTACGTTAACGAGACTGTCCTCGGGGACTCCAGCGATATCGGCGATTTTCGAGTTGGTGCTCTTATCCGCGCCCATACCCGCAAGCTGAGAGATCAGCACGCCGATGGTAACGACGAAAACCACGACCGCCACTATCAGTACGATCTTGCGCACCTTCTCGCCGCCGGAGTCCTCCGCCTGCGGGAACGCCCCATAGCAGAACCGCGCCCAGCCGGACTTCGGCCTGCCCTTTATTTTATCCTGCTTCTTGGGGGATTTATGCGGTTCGGTGTAAAAATCCAGCTTATCGACCGCGATATCCCTTGAAGCGTGCTTCTTAGGCTTGTCTGTGTAATTTGCCATTAATATTCACCCCAGATTATTTCTTTATCTCGCAGAGCAGCATTGAAAGCGCCTTTTCCACCGCAAGCGCGCGGATAACCTCCCGGTCTGCGCTGCCCTGTGCAAAGAGGAAGCGCTCGCTGCGGCAGCTGTTTCTTCCGCTGACCGCTATGCAGACCTCCCCGACCGGGTGTTCCGCGCTGCCGCCGGTGGGTCCAGCCACTCCGGTGGTGGAAACGCCGTAGTCCGCGCCGGAAAGCTCCATGACGCCCTTTGCCATTTCCGCGGCGCATTCCACGCTGTATTCCGTGAACTGCTCGAGCACTTCCGCAGGAACATGCAGGATCTCGTGCTTTATGCGGTTAGAGTAGGAGCAGACTCCCAGCTCTATTACTGCGGAGCTTCCAGAAATGGAAGTCACCGCGCCGGATATCATGCCGCCGGTGCAGCTTTCCGCCGTGGATATTTTCACGCTGCGCGCGGTGCATTCCCGGACGATTTCGCGGGAAAGCTCCGCTATACTATTATAAATGTTTTGAATATCCATATCACATGTCAAGGTCGACGTTTCTCACGCCGTACTTGAACTGCTTCACCTCGGTCTCCCTTACCGCCTTTTCGATGAGCGGCTCGAAATCGAACGACGCCTCCGCCGCGAGAATCTCCTCAAGCGACGGGCGGGTTTTCGGGTGCTTCGGGGAGAATACCGTGCAGCAGTCCTCGTAGGGCAGGGTGGACACCTCGAAGGTGTCGATGTGCCGCGCGACGTCGACTATCTCGCGCTTATCCATGCCGATCACCGGGCGGAATACCGGGTACTCCGCAGCGGCGTTGGTGCAGAAAATCGCGGGGAGCGTCTGGCTTGCGACCTGGGCTACGCTTTCGCCGGTGATTATCGCGCCGTAGTCGTTCGCAGCGCATATGCGGTTGGCGATCTTGACCATCAGACGGCGCATGAGAACTGTGAACAGCTCCTCGGGGCAGTTGTCCCGGAGCGCCTCCTGAAGCTCGGTGAACGGCACGCAGTAGAACACGATATTGCCGCACCAATCGGTGAGCTTCTCGCAGAGCGCCTCGACCTTCATGCGTGCGCGCTCGGAGGTGTATGGCGGGCTTACGTAGTGAATGCAGTCCACGATGAGACCGCGCTTTGCCATCATGTAGCCGGCTACCGGGCTGTCTATGCCGCCGGAGAGCATGAGCAGGCTCTTGCCGGAGCTTCCGACCGGCATTCCTCCTGCGCCGGGGATCCTCAGTGCGCTGAGGTAGGCTCCGTTGTCGCGGATCTCAAGGCGCACGGTGACTTCCGGCTCGTGGACGTCCACGCCGATGTGCGGGAACGCGTCCAGAATGACCGCGCCCAGTTCCTGCTGTATCTCAGGGGTCTTCATCGGGAACGCCTTGTCGCTGCGCTTGGATTCCACCTTGAAGGTCTTTGCGCCCTCGAGGGCTTCGCGCAGGTACTCGGGGGCATGCTCCGCGATAACGCTGAAATCCTTCGGGAATACGGCGCAGCGCTGTATCGCGCTGATGCCGAATATCTTCTGAAGGCGGTTTATCACCTCGTCGATGTCGGCTTCCTCCGGGGGAGTAATGTAGATGGTTGACTGCCTGCGGTAAAACCCGAATGTGCCGAGCTTTTTCAGGCGGCGCTTTATGTTCTTCTGGAGCATGTCCTCGAATGTGGACTTATTCAGACCCTTGAGGGCTATCTCACCGTATTTTACAAGAATTATCTCTTTCATTTGTTCTGTTCCTTTTTCGATATTATCTGCGGAATCTCGCGATACCCGCCCTGATCCCTTCAATAAGCGCGTCGATGTCGGCTTCGGTGGTGTCTGCACACATGCTGACCCTTATTGCGCTGTCGGCGAGCTTATCGGGTATTCCGAACGCCGCCAGGACTCCGCTGGTTTTTCCGCGGGAGCATGCCGAGCCGCTTGAAACATATATCCCGCGCTCCTCGAGGGAGTGGAGCATTATTTCCGAGCGGACTCCCTCAACGCTGAAATTCACGATGTTGGGGACGCAGTTTTCTCCGGAGTTCACGGTTATCCCGCCGAGCGCGGAAAGACCGTCCAGCATATGAGCCTTCAGCGCTCCGAAGTGCTCCGGCGTGCCGTGGTAGGCTCTGACAGCCGCTTCAAGTCCGGCGATGAGCTCCACCGGCTCGGTGCCGCTGCGGAGGTTCTTCTGCTGACCGCCTCCTGCCAGCAGCGGGGAAATGCGTATGCCCTTTCTGATATAGAGCGCGCCGATACCCTTGCTTGCGTGTATCTTGTGGCCGGAAATGCTGATAAGGTCGCCGTCCAGCGGGACTTTCAGGAATCCCTGAACTGCGTCGATATGTACGATGGTTTTCGGATTCTTCCGCTTGACCAGCCTGTACAGCCGCTTGACGTCGTTGGCGAAGCCGGTCTCGTTGTTGACCGCCATGCAGGACACCAGCACGGTATGCTCATCGACTGCGTCGGCGAGCGCCTGCACGAAGTCGGGGTGATCTTTCGGGGCGAGGCGCTCCACATGGAAGCCGCGCTCCTCCAGCTTTGCCATGACGTTCGCGACGGAGGGGTGCTCTATCGCCGTGGTGACTATCCGGTCGCCGGAGCGCTTATAGGTCTCCGCAGCGCCGAGCAGCGCGGTGTTGTTGCTCTCGGTCGCGCCGGAGGTGAATATTATGTCGCCCTCGCCAAGCTTTGCAAGCAGGGTCTTTTTCGCGGAGGCGATGATCTTTTCGGAACGTATGCCCATTCCGTGCAGGGAGCTTGCGTTTCCGAAGCTGTTCTGCATTGCCGATAAAATAGCGTCCGCTGCCTGTTCGCAGGGCTTTGTGGTGGCGGCGCTGTCCAGATATATCATTTGTTTCTCTCCTGTGCATAATAATGCATTTTATATACTAGTATAGTATAGCACATTTTGCTGTGTTTGAACAGTCTTTTTTTAAAATTTTCACCTTTATTTCATTGTGTTCTCGGTCGGGTTACAGAAAAGTTACAAAATGGTTACAAAAGAGACTGAAAAGTTACTGAATAATTACAATATCCGGATTTCGGTTACAATCCTGTCATATATGTTGATTTTTCCTCCCGGGTATGATACAATATGTTCAGAAACACAAGTGACATAACGATCCAACATGATATATGATCCTCCTTCATTACCAAAATCCCCCGGTATCCCCGGGGGATTTTGGTTTTCCGGAGTTCCATAGTTTGGACATATGATTCAAATATGCTATTGACATGGGGGGCTTTTTAGGGTATAATTAACATTAAGCTGGCAGAATATAGTCTGCCGGTCTGGTTAGGTCTTAAAGTAAATTAAGCAATAAAGCCGCGGCGAAGCGGCATGTCAGGAGGTTAAGCAAATGTCAGACTACATCAGAAGGCTGCCGGTTTATCTGCTGCTGGACTGTTCAGGCTCCATGTCAGGTGAGCCTATCGAGGCAGTGAAGCAGGGAATCAAGGCGCTCCTCACCGAACTCAAGGGAGATCCACAGGCGCTGGAAACAGCGTGCCTGTCAGTTATCACATTCAACAGCACCGCGCGGCAGATATCCCCGCTGACTGAGCTGATGCTCTTCAAGGAGCCGGAGCTCACCGCAGGCGGCGCAACTGCGCTAGGCGGAGCGCTCCACGTTCTGGCGGACTGCATCCGTACAGAGGTGCGCACCTCCACCGCGACCCAGAAGGGCGACTGGAAGCCGCTGGTGTTCCTGCTGACCGACGGCGCTCCCACCGATAACCTCGACGAAGGAATCGAAGCGCTCAAGTCGGTTTCCACCGGAAACATCATCGCATGCGCTGCCGGAGCAAACGCGAATACAAATACGCTCCGCAAGATAACAAACAACGTCCTGATGATGAACAACCTCACCGCCGGCGACCTCGCGGCGTTCTTCGCGTGGGTGTCCGGCTCGATAAAGGCGTCCTCCAAGAGCATAGACGCAAAGCCCGGAGAGGCTATCCAGCTTCCGCCGCCTCCCCAGGGATTTGTTATCGTTCCCTGATAAGGGGGTATTATGTACGACGAAGATATCAGGCAGGAGCCTGACGCTCTGAACCTATCCGGCGTAACCGCTGCACAGCCTGTATCAGAAGAACCGCAGGCCTTAGCTGACGTTTCCGGAGCGGAGGAGCCTATGCTTTCTGAATCCGCGCCGGAATCCGATGAAACTCCGGAGCCTGAGCGAACCCCCGAAGAAGCGAAGCCGGAGGCTTCGAAGCTCTCCGACCGGGAGGTAATGCAGCACACGGCGTCGATATGGCGCTACCGCACAGTGATAGAGGACGGCACGGAGCTTCATACCGAGTTCCACAGCAAATATCAGCGCGTCGGAAGGTGCGAGGCGATAGGTGCGCGGGTACGCGGAAAGAAGCACAAGCACGAGGGCACCAACTGCGACGACTGGTTCGAGACTGCGGAATCTGCGGGCTGCCTTATCGCGGTGGTCGCGGACGGCGCCGGCTCTAAGCAGCTGTCGCGCATCGGCGCAAGGGTAAGCTGCGAGGGCGCCGTCGAGTACCTCAGGGGCGCGGTCTCCGGGTTGTTTGAAAGCCAGCCGGAGCTTCGCGGGAAGCTCTCCGGGGATATGTCCGGGGCGGAGTTCATGGAAGCCTGCGGGCAGATAGCTCCGCTGATACAGAACGCCGCACGCGCGGGGTTCGACGCAGTTATAAAGAAGCTCGGGAGCATTTACTCCGACAGCGCCTACACCGCGAGTCTCGGCAGGAATCCTACCCTCGCGGATATGGGGAGCACGTTTCTTGCGGCTCTGGTGATCCCGCTGGAGATAAACGGCGGGCATGAGAACTTCGTGCTCTCAGCCCAGATAGGCGATGGCTGTATCTGCGCCATCGACAGGAACGCAGGTCACGAGAACTGCTTCCGGCTGCTTGGCGAAGCGGACAGCGGCGCGTACTCCGGCGAAACTGACTTCCTGTCGGAAAAAAACGTCTCCGAAGGCGCAATCGCCCGCAGGACCAGAATAAGCCGCGGAAAGTCAGACATCATAATGCTGATGAGCGACGGCGTAGCGGACGATTATTTCCCGGCGCAGCCCCAGATGAAGCGGCTGTGCCTTGATCTCATGCTCAACGGGATAATCCCCATGCCTGGCGGAAAGTCTGAGCCTCTCCCGCCGGAGCCAGTGCGGTTCCCGTCGGTAAGCCCGGATCAGCGCTCTGTTGCCTTGCAGTACGCAAAGCAGCTCCTGAACGATGGCGAGGACGTCGACGGGCTGTGGGACAGGCGCGGGGAGCTGGCTCCCTGGTCGCTGGACTCCTGGGGAGTATTCATCGGGAAGCGCCCGCAGGACAGACTGCTGACCTGGCTCGACAACTACAACGAGCGCGGCAGCTTCGACGACCGCACGCTTGTGGTGCTGGACCTCAGCGCGCAGGACTGAAAAACATGTCCGGAGGAGTTCCGGCATAACGTATAATGAATCGCGGGTATCCGCGGAAAGGAAAGACTGACGGAATATGAACAGCGGTCAGATAGTGACTGCGGTGCTCGAGGAAGGTTCGCCGCTTGGCAGCACGCTTGATTTCGTGGTGGACGCCAACGCGCCCCGGGGCGGAATGAAGCACACCTTCTTCACACCGGACAGAAAATACGCGGTGCAGTTCTTCAACGACCCGCGCGACGGGCACAATCCGAACATTCAGGATCGTATCCGCACCATCGTCAGCATTTATAATCCCACCCTGTCGGAGCAGGCGGGGGGAGCGCTCGGCAATACGGAAAAGACCGCGGAGTACTTCCGCAGCCGGTTCTGCTGGCCTGTCGCGATAGTCAGCCAGCCGGAGTTCGGGATAGTCTGCCCGACCTATCCGCAGAAGTTCTTTTTCGGCGGGAACGCTTCCACGAATGGGCTGAACCTCAAGGGCAAGGACAAAAAGAGCAACTGGTTCACCGGAAGGCTCAGGAAGTACATCGCCCCGGAGGAAAAGGGCGATTTCCGCACCATGCTCGGGGCGGCGATATGCCTTTCAAGGAGCATTCGCAGAATGCACCAGGCGGGGCTTGCGCATTCCGACCTTTCCTGCAACAACGTGCTCATCGACCCAAAGAGCGGTTCCACCGTCGTTATCGACATAGATTCGCTGGTGGTTCCGGGAAAGTATCCGCCGGAGGTGTGCGGGACGTCCGGGTACATAGCGCCGGAGGTTCTCGCAACGCTGGAGTACGACTACAACGACCCGCGGCGCTGCCTGCCCTGCGTTTCCACAGACCTGCACGCGCTGCCGGTGCTTATTTACGAATATCTCTTTCTCAGGCACCCTTTAAAGGGACCTAAGATACACAGCGCGGCTTCCGCCGAGGAGGACGACTACCTCGCGATGGGACCGGAAGCGCTGTTTATAGAAAACCCAAACGACAGGAGCAACCGCCCTCCGGATCTGAACGTGACGATACAGTCGCTTTCGAAGGGGCTTGAGCAGTTGTTCCTTAGGTCGTTCGTGGACGGGCTTCACGACCCTTCACAAAGGCCGACCGCGATGGAGTGGGAGCGTGAGCTCCTGCGCGCGTGGGACAGACTTGTGAAGTGCGGGAATCCCGGCTGCGAGAAAAAATGGTTCATTCTCAGAGATGAGAGTGCTCCCGTATGCCCCTTCTGCGGAACACGCCTCCGGGACAGGGTGATCAGGCTCGGCTTCAAGAGCATGATGAGGGGCAGGAACGGCGTATACCGCGACAACGGCGAGGCTATCGCGTACGATGGCATGCCGCTGTACGACTGGCACGTAAGTTCCGCTGTCCACAATGATGAAAAGGCGGGCACCGATATGCGCGCGTACATTTGCAGGCATAACGGAATGTGGCTGCTCGTCAACAACGGGGTGGAGGGCATGACTTCTCCCTCCGGAAGGCTTGTCCCGAAGGGACAGGCGGTAGAGCTCAGGGACGGAGCGGTGTTCCGCATGACCGACCGTGATGACGGTCTGCTGTGCGAAGTATCGGTGTACTAGTCCTTTGGGTGATTTCTTTTGAAAGAAAGGGAAAATTTATGAAGCAGTTTGGTTTGACAGACAAGCAGGCTGAGGAGTCGCGGCAGAAATACGGCGACAACAGCATGACGGAGCAGGCGTCCGAGAGCTTCTGGGATAAGCTCAAGGGCAACCTCGGCGACCCGATGATAAAAATACTCATCGTTGCCCTGCTCATCAACGTTGTTCTGGCAGTGCTCGGCGGCGTTGGGATCATCAAGGAGGGCGCTCCGGAATGGTACGAGCCTCTTGGAATTTTCGTGGCTATCGCGCTTGCAACGCTGGTTTCCACCTTCTCTGAGTACAGGAACGAGAACGCGTTCCAGAAGCTCCAGGAAGAGGCTTCCCGCATTATGTGCAAGGTCTACCGCAACGGCGAGATCGCCGAGGTGGCAATAAACGACATCGTGGTCGGCGACGCTATCCTGTTACAGTCCGGAGATAAGGTTCCGGCTGACGGTATCATCATCGACGGCGATATCAAGGCAGATCAGTCCGTGCTCAACGGCGAGAGCCGCGAGGCTAAGAAGCTCGCAGTTCCCGAGGGCTGGAAGGATACCGACGAGAGCCTCAATTTCGACAACGAGCACAAGGTGTTCCGCGGAAGCGTGGTATGTTCCGGCAACGCGGTAATGGAAGTCACCGTAGTCGGCGACAAGTCCGTATACGGCAAGATCGCAAGCGAACTCCAGACCGACGACGACCGCGAGACTCCGCTCAAGGTGAAGCTCGGCAAGCTGGCTGACGGCATAAGCAAGTTCGGCTACATCGGCGGTATCGCTATCGCGGTCGCGATGCTCATAAAGACGCTGTTCATGGGCGAGGGCGGCATCGAAGCGTTCCTGTTCGCAGAGGGAGTTTTCCAGTGGGCGGCTCTGCTCGAGGCTGTTATCCAGTCCGTAATGCTTGCGGTCATCATCATTGTAATGGCTGTCCCCGAGGGACTTCCGCTGATGATCGCGATAGTTTCCGCGCAGAACATGGGCAAGATGCTCAAGGACAACGTGCTTGTAAGAAAGGTCGCAGGTATCGAGACCGCAGGCTCCCTGAATATCCTGTTCTCCGATAAGACCGGCACCATAACCAAGGGTAAGCTCGAGGCGGTAACGTTCATCGACGGCGCTCTCAACGAATCCAAGAAGTTCGGCGACATCGGCGGAAAGCTGAAGGATATCCTGTCGCTGTCTATCCATAAGAACACGCTCTCCGTCGTTTCCGGCGAGGGCAAGGACATGAAGGTGATCGGCGGAAACGCCACCGAGCGCGCTATACTCGGTTTTGCGGCAGGCACCGAGTGCTCCGCGAACGTGAAGGCGGTCGGCAATATCCCGTTCAACTCCACGAACAAGTACTCCGCGACCCAGGTAACAGGCGACTACGACCTGACGCTCATCAAGGGCGCGCCTGAGAAGATACTCCAGAGATGCTCCCACTATTGGGACGTAAACGGCGAGAAGAAGCCGTTTGACATGACCCAGCTCAACAAGCAGATAGACGAGCTTGCAAACCGCGCTATCCGCGTGCTGGCTATCGCTACCACAGAGGACGCCCTCGGCGAGGACGCGCTTCCGGACAGCAGCAACTGGACGCTGGTAGGCGTTGTGGGTATCCGCGACGAGGTGCGTCCGGAGTCCGTGACCGCCATCGCGGAGGTAAAGGGCGCAGGCGTGCAGGTGGTAATGATCACCGGCGACCGCAAGGAGACCGCAGTTGCCATCGCGAAGGACGCTGGTCTGCTCGAGAAGGACACCGATGTTGTCCTGACCTCCGACGAGCTTGCAAAGCTCTCCGATGAGGAGATCAAGAAAATGCTCCCGAATATCCGCGTTATCGCAAGAGCGCTTCCCTCCGACAAGAGCCGTCTGGTGCGCCTTGCCCAGGAGCTTGACCTTGTTGCGGGTATGACCGGCGACGGCGTCAACGATTCCCCGGCGCTCAAGAAGGCGGACGTAGGCTTCGCAATGGGCGGCGGCACGGAAGTCGCAAAGGAAGCGTCCGATATCGTTATCCTGGACGACAACTTCAACTCCATCGACCGCGCTATCCTCTACGGCAGAACCATCTTCAACTCCATCAGGAAGTTCATTGTATTCCAGCTCACCATCAACGTTTCTGCGGTTCTCATCAGCTTCATCTGCCCGCTCATCGGAATTGACAACCCGCTGTCCGTTATCCAGATCCTGTGGGTAAACCTCGTAATGGATACGCTGGCGGCTCTGGCATTCGGCGGCGAGCCGGCTCTCTCCAGATTCATGCACGAGAAGCCCAAGCGCAGAACTGAACAGATAATCAGCAGGAACATGATGTCCCAGATAATCACCGGCGCAGGCTGGACGTTCATTCTTTCCCTCGCGCTTCTGGTACTCGGCAGCTTCGACGCTGACCCGAACGTACCCGGCGTAAGCTTCCTCGAAAGCTGGGGCTTACTCCGTCAGAACACCATCGAGGGCGAAACCCATATGTTCCTTCACACCGCATACTTCGCATTCTTCATCTTCATCGCGGTGTTCAATGCGTTCAACGCAAGAACCGACCGCGCGAACCTGTTCGATAACCTCGGAAAGAACAAGGGATTCCTTACGGTATTCGGCATAATCGCGGTAGTTCAGATACTCATGACCTACCTCGGCGGCGCTATCCTCAGCGGCTATGGTCTGAATGCTGCCGAGTGGCTGATGGTGCTTGTAATGGCGATCTCCATTATTCCGGTGGACCTCATCAGAAAGGGTATCGCAAAGGCGGTCTCCAACAAGTAAGGCACGGTAAATTCCCGGCGGCTGCGCAGAATGCGGGGTCGCGCGGGACAACATATGATTTTCAAGGAGGAAAACAAAATGGCAGTAAATCTTTCTAAGGGTCAGCGTGTAAGTCTTGACAAGTCCGTAACTCTGGCAAGGATCGGTCTCGGCTGGGACACCAACAAGTACGACGGCGGCAGCGATTTCGACCTTGACGCGAGCGTGTTCCTTCTGGGAGCAAACGGCAAGGTTCTCCGCGACGAGGACTTTGTATTCTATAACAATCTCAACGGCAGAAACGGCGCGGTAGTCCACACCGGCGACAACCGCACCGGCGAGGGCGACGGCGACGACGAGGCTATCATCATCGACTTCACGAAGATCCCTCCGGAGATCGAGAAGATCGCAGTTACCGTAACGATTTTCGACGCACAGCAGCGCAACCAGAACTTCGGTCAGGTATCCAACGCGTACGTAAGAGTAGTTAAGATCGACAACCCCGATGACGTTAACGGCGAGGAAGTTATCCACTTCGACCTCATGGAGGAGTTCTCCATTGAGACCGCGCTTGTTGTATGCGAGATCTACCGTTACAACGGCGACTGGAAGTTCAACGCGGTTGCAGCGGGCTACCAGGGCGGACTCGAGGCGCTCTGCCGCGCTTACGGCGTCAACGTGTAATTAATCAGAAATCAGCACCGGTCAGGAGGGAAGCGGCTTGTCAGCTCTGTCAGATATAATTGCAAATACCCCGGCGGGGGGAACAGCCGCGCTCCCGGCGGGCGAGTACGAAGGACCTGTTGTTATAAACAAGCCGCTGACTCTCCGCGGAAGCAGCGCCACCGTGTGGTCTAAGCACGGTAGCGTTATCGAGGTTTCGTCGCAGGGCGTGACCCTCGAGGGGCTTCGCGTGGAGATAACCGAAGGCGCGCTCTCTGAGCCTGCGATAACCGCGAAGTTCCCGGTGAATATCAGGGGCGTGGAGGTGCTCGGCACTGTTTCCGGCTTCGGCGCGGAGGACGGCGAGTGCGGTATCCCGCGGGCGCTTCAGCTCGGGGAGCTTTCCCCGTCTGAGGAGAACAGCTTCATTATGACGGTGGATATTCCCGCCCCGGCGAAACTGGTCTGCACCGCCTCCGGGGTGAGGTTCGAGCCGCAGGATATCCCGGCTGGGCGCAGCAGCGTCAGGGTGTTCGTCAGCGGCAGCGGCTCCGCTTCGCTGGTTTATTCGGAGGTGCTTCTGGTTTCGCAGTTCCGCAGAAGGATATATCTCAGCGGAAGGTTCTCGGCGAATGCTCCGGCGGTGAAGGAGCGGCTCATTTACGAGGCTCCGCAGATAGCGAGGAACGCTCCGCTGACCGCCGCAGCTCCAGCCATGGCTGTGAATCCGGAGCCGGCGGACGTGATCTCCGACGTGGGGGCGGCTCCACTGTCAGATGAACAGCTTCTTGAGCTGCGGAAGGGTCAGCGCGCTCCGGCGGCGGGATACCTCTCCGGAACGGTGGAGGTGTACCTCACCGGGCAGCGGCTCGGAAACGCGGATATCGACCCATATGTATTCCTGCTTGACGAGAACGAGAAATGCCGCGGAGAAGGTGATCTTGTGTTCTTCGGAAACGAGCGCTCCCAGGACGGCGCGGTGCGTTACTACCCGGACGACGGGCATATTTCCATTGACCTGGCGAAGCTCCCGCCGGAGGTGCAGCGCATTTCTGTGGCATACTCGGTTTATTCCGGAGACAGCGTGAAGAATTTTTCGCAGGTCAGGGAGCCGAGGGTGGCGCTGTTTTCCCAGGGAAGGGAACGCGTGAGGTTCGACATACCGGGGCTCACGAACGAAATAACCATCATCGCGATGGAATTCTACATATACCGGGGCGAGTGGCGGATATCCGCAGTCGGCGCGGGTTACCGCGACGGGCTGGTGAAGCTCTGCAGCCGCTACGGTATACAGGCAAGCACATAAAGGATCCGAAGCTCCGTCACGGATTTTCGGGAACCCACTTTACACATTAATTGAGAGGACAGACAGAATGGCTTCCGCAGGATTTGTACGTTATACCGGTTACGACAATGCCGATATTTTCAAGAATATGCTGATCGAGGCTTACGCGGCGGCGAAGAAAAACGGTCTGTTCTTCGAAGGGAAGATCCCCATGGCTTCCACTGCGGAGGTCAGCGCTGCCGCGAACTACGCCGCGGGGGATTTCAGCGACGTTAAGTCGGTGAAGGCGGGATTACAGTCGTGGCTCTCGACGCAGCGCATTGAATGCGACGCCGGCGCCATGGCAGAGGCGCTCACCGAGGCTTCAAGGAACTGCGGCGCAAACGGCAGGAACACCTACCTCGTGATATTCTGCTGGCTGATGAAGTACCTTGCGGTACGTCCGCAGTCGTTGGTGCTGATAGGCGCGGCGAGCCTGCGCGAGCTGTACTTCCTGCATATCATGAACCTTGCCGGGGTGCGTATCGTGTACGTTTCCTACGGCATGGACAAGGACTTTGACAAGTTTCCGCATGCGAACCGCGTTCAGAATATGACCGGCTCCATGAGCGGAATGATACAGATGGATTTTTCGCACATCGACCTGTCAAAGGCGGCTCAGATGAGCCAGATGAGGGCTTCCGCGCAGCAGGTGGAAAACACCGTGCAGCGGCTCAGCACAACAGCGGCGGGTATCTTTGAGGACTTCATGACAGAACACCGCACCCGCGTCGTTAAAAACGGCGGAGTGTTCCGCGAGGGCGGGGTTATCCCGGTGTACTTCGCGGCGCTCATCGGCTATGACGAGGAAGCGGTGTACAACAACATGCTGCTGAAGTTCAAAGAGGGCTTCGCGGGAAGCAAGAAGCAGCTTATTTTCATTGAAAAGCCGATGGAAAATCCAACCGCCGAGGAGATAAGGCAGCTCGGGACGGTCAGCAGGAACAGCACCGGCGAGATGATAGACGAGCTGGCGCTGCTGATAAAACTGAACGGCGATCCGATACGCACCGCGCTGGCCCAAACGGAGCTTCGCAAGCTGCTCAACGAGCTTTACACCGGCAATCAGACGGTGGTTTTCAACTACGGAAGCAAGCTTATTTCCTGGCTGTACCGCTGCACCCAGGCGCGGAAGTACGCCGTGCAGTACGCGGATATTCCGGTGGTGCTGTATTACGGGGATATCTCGCAGTCGGAGCTGTATTTCCTGCATTTCATGTCGCGGTGCGGGTTCGATGTTATCTACATCACGCCGAACAAGCAGCTTCTGGATATCACGGTCGACAAGAACATTGACAACAGAATGCAGATTTTCCAGCTTCCGCAGAGCAGGGAGAGCGGAAGCTACCCCAGCAAGGCGGTCAAGATGAAGGTCGCAACGGTGGCGTATTCCGCGGAGCGAGAGCTTGACACCATGCTCTACGGCGGCGACGCGGGGATATTCCGGGACTTCCAGTTCCCGAACAGCCAGACCGTCACTCTGAAAACCACGCTTGAGGAGATAGGCATACTGTGGAAGCAGGAAGCGCGGTTCCGGCAGGGCTTTGAGACCTCCGGGAACCTTGTAACGGTACCGAATATCTTCGCAAAGATAAGCGGAGTAAAGGACGGCAGCGCGGCGGCATACTGGGAGGAGATACGCGAGCGGCTCACGCCGGAGACTATTCTCCGTGTAAAGACCGCAGACCAGCAGCCGACAGCGAATCCCGACCTGTCGGTTTACCGCAGCTTCTACCGCAACGGAAAAATCGACGCCGAGCGGCTGAAGGCGTCCTCGCTGAACCGCTACAGCTACCTTCCGGACAGAATACAGGATATGCTCCTGTTCAAGCTCCAGGAAGCGGCGGACAGCGGGTTCCTGAAGCTTCAGGGCGACGAGCTTATGTGCTCGGTGATGCATTTCGGGCTGAACCTCGACAAGGAGTTCATGAAGCTGCTGCAAAGCTTTGATTTCACGAAGCAGCTCCCGAAGCTGATATGGATAGACGCAGTGGAGCAGACCTTTTCTCTTGAGGAGTGCATTCAGCTTGTGCTGTGCAATCTTATCGGCTTTGATATACTGATATACACCCCGACGGGGTACAAGAATCTCGAAACGTTCGTTTCTGCGGACGCATTCGAGGAGCATACTCAGAACGAGTTTCTCTACAATATGGAGGTGCCGAAGTTTAAGATACCCTCCGAGCAGAAGAACGGCGGATTTTTCGGCAGGCTGTTCAGAAAGTAAATTTGAAAGGAACAAACGATTATGGGATTACAGTTTACACCCGGCTCTCAGATGCAGCCCGCGGCACAGCCCCAGACTGCTCCGGCGACCACTCTTGCAAAGACCCCCGAGGAAGTTGCGCTCGATGTGAAGATCGAGGAAGCGAAGAACTTCAATATTCAGGTAACGGCTGACCAGATCAAGCAGGAGCTTGCCACCAGCGAGGAGATCGACAAGCTTGTGAGCACCATCAACCTCAACGATTCCAACACCATCGTTAAGTTCGGCGCAGAGGCGGCAGAGGAGATCTCAAAGGCTTCCGACCAGGTGCTGAAATCCATGACGATAGACCAGGTGAACGACACCGGCGTAATGCTCAAGGAACTTGCGAGCATTATGGATAAGTTCGATATTAAGGAGATACAGGACGAGAAGCCGGGCTTCTTCGGAAATCTCAAGAAGAAGCTTGAGAAGATCATCGGCAAGTACGAAACGATGGGCAGCGAGGTCGACAGGATCTACGTTCAGCTAAAGAAGTACGAAAACGAGATCGGCGACGCCAACACCAAGCTTGACAACATGTACGACGCGAACCTCTGCTATTACCAGGAGCTTGTGAAGTACATCATGGCGGGCGAACAGGCAGTAAAGGAGCTTGACCAGTACATCGCGGACTACACGGCAAAGTGCGAGGCTAACCCGGACGACGGCACGATACGCATGGATCTCTCCAACCTGACCCAGATGCGCGAGATACTCGACCAGCGCGTCATGGACCTCAAGGTAGCTGAGAACGTGGCTATTCAGACGGTTCCCATGCTCAAGACCATGGAGTATTCCAACTTGAACCTGGTGAGAAAGATAAACTCCGCGTTCATCATCACCATGCCGGTATTCAAGCAGGCGCTGGCGCAGGCAATCATGCTCAAGCGCCAGAAGATAATAGCTGATTCCATGCAGGCGCTCGACGAAAAGACCAACGAAATGCTCAAGAAGAACGCGCAGAACACCGTTGCGCAGAGCAAGCAGATAGCGGCTATGGCTTCCGGCTCTTCGATCAAGGTGGAGACCCTCCAGGAGACCTGGACTACCATTGTAAATGGTATCGACGAGGTTCAGAAGATACAGAGCGACGCAAGGGAAAAGCGTAAGCAGGACGCAGTTGCCCTTGAGGAGATCAAGGCGGATTATAAGAAGCGTATGAAGGCGTAATATTAAACTGGCAGGCTGAAAAGCCTGCCAGTGTTTGTATTAGCGTTATTGGGCGTTCGCCGCTGAGCACATAGTGGTTCGATATTCCTGACGGCTCAAAATGCTATCGGCTTCGAATCAAATCCTGACTGCGGCTTATTTTGAAACGCCCAGCGAACCGAGTATAGCTCCGGTGATGGTAGCCGCTATATATTCCGCCAGCTTTTTGCGGTCTCCCATGTCACGCTCGATGCAGTCCAGAAGTATTCCGGCGATAGCCTCGGTCAGAAAACGGCTCAGGAACACCTGATAGCTGTCCTCCGCCGTCACGGAATGCTTCTTTACCGCCTCGCAGACCAGTTTGTGTATAGGCTCGTAGATGTCGTTGTAGAAGTACCTCGAAAGCTCCGAGCGGCCTATCGAATGCACTATGTTATGCAGAATATCATGATTTGAGCTGATGTAATCCAACGCGAAATCCACGGCATCCCGCCGCTGCGATACCAGGTCGTACTTTCCGAACATGCACATTGCTTCCTGGTCGAGCGTCCATTTCAGCAGGGAGAATATATCCTCAAAATGATAGTAGAACGTCTTGCGGTTGACTCCGCAGTCCTCCACAAGTTCGCGCACAGTTATCTTGTTGAGCGGCTTCTTCTTCATCATAGCCTTCAGCGCTTCGGATAGAGCCTGCTTCGTCTGCTGCGACTGCTCGTTGTGCTTCATGTTTTTAACCCCCGTTTTCCGGACATTTTCGCGGTTTTGTCCGGTCAATATTACTATTATAATTCATCGGGGCATATTTTGTCAAGACTGGCTGTTTCATATTATGTCACTTTTGTGCTGGTTTTTGTCCGAAACATGGTTGGATTTCCACCCTGGACATGCTATAATCAAAGCATAGACTATAAAATACGAAAGGACTGTCCTCAGATGATATATCACAATCCCGTGCTGAAAGGATTCTACCCCGACCCGAGCGTGTGCTCCTACAATGGAAAGTACTACATGGTGTGCAGCTCGTTCCAATATTTTCCCGGAGTTCCGCTGTTCGAAAGCTCAGACCTCGTTAACTGGAAGCAGATAGGCTATGTGCTCACCAGATCCAGCCAGGTAATGCTCGATAAGATCAACAGCTCCGGCGGAGTTTTCGCGCCGACTATCCGCTGCAGCAACGGCAGATTCTACATGGTGACTACCAACGACACCACCCACCAGAATTTCTACGTTTACACCGACGATATCTACGGCGAGTGGTCGGAGCCGATATACGTCGATCAGGGCGGTATCGATCCGTCGCTGTTCTTTGAGGACGGCCGCACCTACTTCATGAGCAACGGCGCCGATGATAACGGCGTCGGGGGAGTGGTTCAGTGCGAAATCGACATAGCCACCGGAAAGAAGCTCTCCACAAGCCGCTGCATCTGGCAGGGCTCCGGCGGACGCTACCTTGAAAGCCCGCATCTCTACAAGATAAATGGAGTTTACTACCTCATGGCTGCGGAGGGCGGCACAGAGTACGGCCACATGATAACCTGCGCCCGCTCTGATTCCGTCTGGGGAAAATTCGAGGGCAATCCGAAGAATCCGGTTCTCACCAACCGCAACAAGGCTCCGTTCATCATTCAGGGAATAGGTCACGGCGACCTTGTCCAGGACGAATATGGCGACTGGCATGTGCTGTCCCTGGGATTCCGTCAGCAGCATATCTGGAGACCCTACCACCACCTTGGACGCGAGGTGTTCCTCACGCCGGTGAAGTTCGGGGAGGACGGCTGGTTCACCTGCGGAAACGACGGCACCACAGATGAGAGCTACGAAATAAAGGGCGATTTCACCCAGAACGAGCAGCGGGTTTTCACTTTCGCGAACACCTCCTGGGACAAGGAGTGGTGCTTCATGCGCCGCCCTGTCATGGAAAACTACGAGCTGTCAGACGACAAGGCGGTGCTGCACGGCTCGGATATCACGCTTGACGACGTGGATTCCCCCACATTCATTGCAATGCGCCAGCGTGATTTCAACATGGAAATGATCTCCACTGTGAAGCTGACCGGAAGCGCGGGCGCTGTCGGAGGACTTACCGTGCTCATCACCGAAAACGAGCATTACGATATTCTCCTTGAAAAGTCGGAGAGCGGCTGCAAGGCGGTACTCATGCTGAACATCGGCGGAATAAAGCACCGCCAGAACGAGCTTCCCATCGGCGGCGACTCTGCAAAGCTCACGATAAAGGCTGATAATTACGGCTACAGCTTCTTCTGCGGAGAGGTTCAGCTTGGATACGGAAGCACAAAGTATCTTTCAAGCGAGGTCGCGGAGGGCTTCACAGGCGTAATGACCGGACTTTACGCGGCTCGCGGAACCGCAGAGTTCACCGGATTCGAGTGCAGATACAATTAAAATTACAGGGCTGAGTACGACCTCAGCCCTATTTTGATATTATTGCACGTACAGTACCGGAATTTAATTGAATCCTCCGGTGATGGATATCTCGCCGGAGCGCAGCGTTTCAATTCCCGATGAAGTTTCAATAACAAGGCAGCCCCTGTCGTCGATTTTCAGAGCCTTTCCGGTGCGCTCTGCGCCGCCCTGCCGGAACGTTACCTCACGCCCCAGAACCAGCGAGCGGCTGCGGTATTTCTCCAGCAGCCCGCGCGACGAGGGATCCTCGGCGTAGTCGAGCAACCTGCATGCGATGTCCGCGCACAGGCGGCTGCGCTCCGCAAATACTCCCACTGAGCCTGCGATTCCGGATATCTCCTCCGGGAATTTTTCCGTGCTGATGTTAACGCCGATCCCGACTATCACGGATTCAGCCATGCCGCTTTCAAAGTCGCTCATTGCCTCGGTGAGTATCCCGGAGACCTTCCTGCCGGAGCAGAAAATGTCGTTCACCCACTTTATTCCGGCGTGAACGCCGCACACGGATTCCAGGCTGTCGATAATGGCGCACGCCGCCGCCATCGTTATCCCCATGCAGTCGGAAAGCGGCTTCTGCGGCTTTAGCAGCACGCTCATGTAAAGTCCCGTGTTCGCCGGGGAATAGAACGGCTTCCCGAACCTGCCGCGCCCTGCGGTCTGCTCGTTTGCGGCGATGAGCGTTCCGTGTGGCATTCCGCGCAGCGCCGCCGCCTTTGCCTCGGTATTCGTGGAGCTTGCGCTGCGGAACACCTCCACCGGTATCCCGCGGTATTTTTCCGTCAGGTGCAGGCGTATCCCCTCCGCGGTCAGTACGTCGCTGCCGCTTTCCAGCATGTATCCCCGGTTCGTCCCCGCAGAGATGCTGTAGCCCTCGTCCTGGAGCTGCTTCACGGCTTTCCATACCGCCGCGCGGGATACCCCCAGGCGGTCGGCAAGCTCCTGCCCGGATACTGCCGTACCGCGGCTCTGCTCAAGTATCAAGGCTATCTCGTTCTTTATCGCCATTGTTTTCCCCCCGATCTGTCCTGCTCTATTATATACCATTATTCCGGATTTTTCAAGGTCTGACCGCACCGCTGCGACTTTTTTTCACAAACCACTTGATTTTTTCCGCAGAATAGAGTATAATAGTAAGGTAAGTACAAAACAACAATGAATAAATGCTCTCGCTTATGGGGACAGACCCTGTGCAACAGAGTGCTGTGAACCATGTCAGGCGGGGAACCGAGCAGCATTAAGCGGATTTCTCTGTGTGCCGCAGTCAGCCTGTTCCCATAATCGAGGGCATTTATATTTTTGCTTATCAGAACGGGGGTGCGGCTGTGTATCTGGCATTATATAGAAAATACCGTCCGAGAACGTTCGACGACGTTATTTCCCAGCCTGAGATAGTCACCACGCTGAAAAACCAGATAGCCGAGGGGCAGAACGCCCACGCATACCTGTTCACCGGAAGCCGCGGCACCGGCAAGACCACCTGCGCGAAAATACTCGCAATGGCGCTGAACTGCATGCACCCGGCAGGCGGAAATCCCTGCCTTGAGTGCGAAAGCTGCCGCGAGATAGCCAACGACGAAACCACTGATATCGTCGAGCTGGACGCTGCCAGCAACAGCGGCGTCAGCGACGTTCACGAGCTTCAGGACCAGCTTGCGTACACGCCGGTTAGCTGCAAATACCGCGTGTATATCCTCGACGAGGTGCACATGCTTTCTACGGCGGCGTTCAACGCGCTGCTGAAAACTATAGAGGAGCCTCCGGCGCATGTTATCTTCATTCTCGCGACCACGGAGCTTCACAAGGTTCCCGCGACGATTCTTTCCCGCTGCCAGCGGTTCGAGTTCCGCAGGATTGAGATCGCGGACAGTTCCGCAAGGCTGCTCAGCATAGCTCAGCAGGAGGGAGTCACCCTTACTCAGGAGGCTGCGGACATGATATCCCGGCTCTCCGACGGCGGAATGCGCGACGCGCTTTCCCTGCTCGACCGCTGTATCGCAGTCAGCCGCGACGTCACCGAGGACACCGTAAGGAGCTGCGCAGGGGTCGCCGACAATCATCATCTGTATCAGCTCGCAGAAATGACCGCTGCACGGAACATTCCCGGGTGTATTCAGCTCCTGAGCCAGCTCTACAAGGGCGGCAAGGACATCGCCCGCGTGATGGACGAACTCGGCGGAGTATTCCGCGACCTTATGATAAACAAGAGCGCTCCGGCTGAGAAGTCGCTGCTCTCTGCAATGCCGCACGATTATCCAGAGATAGAACGCCTTGCCGGGCTGTTTTCCCTCGAGGATATCCTCCGCTGCCTGACCCTTATCCAGGAATGCACCGACGGTATCGCGAAGTCCCGCAGCCGCAAGACGCTCGCAGAAATGTGCTTCGTGAAGCTCTGCACAGGGGCGCCAACGGCGGCTCAGACCGCTCAGCTTGCACAGGCGGCTCAGATAGGGCAGGCTGGACAGGTTGGACAGGTCGGACAGGTCGGAACGGTCGGACAGTCTGGAACGGCTCCGCAGACGGCGCAGAACTACCGACAGTTCGAAAGCAAGCCGATGGGAAGCGAGTTCACTCCGATCCCCGATGAAAAGCTCGATCCCAGGCGCGCCGCAACGGTGAACAAGCTACGCGAGATATTCGCGCAGAATGAATCGGCTCCCGCAGAGCCAGCCAAACCGGCCGCTCAGGCTTTTGAGGCTCCGAAACCCGCAGAAGCTCCGAAACCGGTTCAACATGCTCAGCCGTCTCCGGCGGACGAACTTCCGTTTGATATCGACGGAGCTGTGAAGGCTCCACAGGCTGCGAAGCCCACTGAAACTCCAAAGCCAGCGCCGAAGAGTAATCCTGTGAAATCCCCCGAGCCAGTACCCGGGAACGAGATACCGTTCGATATTTCCGAGCCGCCCGCTGCTGTGAAAACGCCTGAGCCAGCGAGCCGCAAGCCCGCTGAGGTTCTGAAACCTACAGTCCCGGCATCAACAGCGCCTATAGCGCCGGCAGAGCCGTTTGAAGCTCCCATGCCGGAACTTAACAGCGCTCCTGCGGCTATGGACTTTGATTTCGCACCGCCGCCGGAGGAACCCCCGATGGAGTTCATTCCACAGCGTGAGTTTGCTACAGTCCCCGAGCCTGCAGCGCCCGCTCCGAGACCCGTGCCTGCGGCAGAAACGTCCGCTGTTCCAAAAGCGCACAGCGAAACGAGCGCCGCAAAACCGGTGAAGCAGAATCCTGAACCGAAGCCGGAGCCTGAATCAAAGCAGGAGCCGAAATCCGCTGAAAAAGCAGATACCACCGCTTCCGCCGGATACACCAAGCTGGACAGCATAACCCAGCCGGAATGGGAGCAGATAATAGAAAAGGTGTCAAGTCCGCTGTATGCCGCCATGCTTGACGGCTCAACGGCGCTGGTCAACAGCGACGGCGTGCTTGAGATACACACCGGAAATCTCATGCTGCAGGGCATGATAAGCGACGGCTACCAGGATCTCGAAAGGGAGCTTGGCGGGGCTTTCGGGAAGAAAGTCCGTGCGCTGGTGGTCGGCGAAGAACTGGAAAACACAGCCGAGGACAAAGACCTCCCTGTGAAAGAGCTGCTGGATAAAGCACGGCGGCTCAATATAGAAGTTGACATTAAGTGAAAGGATAATTACCGACATGAAAGCAAGATTACCGCAGGGATATCAGAATTCCGCTCCCAACATGAACCAGATGGTCAGAAAGGCACAGAAGATGCAGGAGGACATCGGCAAGATCCAGGAAGAGCTTGCTGTCAAGGAGTTCACAAAGCAGGTAGGCGGCGGAGCGATCGAGCTGGTGATGACCGGCGACAAGCAGCTCAAGTCCGTTACTATCAAGCCGGAGGTCGTTGACCCCGAGGATATCGAGATGCTTCAGGATCTTATCATCAGCGGCGTAAACGAGATTCTCAAGGAAGTTGACGATTACGGCGCAGCTGAGATGGAAAAGGTTACCGGCGGCGTTTCCTTCCCCGGCTTCATCTGATCGCCCACAAGAAAATAATTCACGGGCGGGTCTTTCGGATCCGCCCATTTTATCTGTATGAACGAAAAGATCACAGCAGAACTCGACCTCCCCGGGGTGGGACTTGGCGCGGGAGTTACCGTCGGCTGCCTTCTCGCGTGTTATTCCGAGCCAATGGTTCGGTGCGTATGGCTCTTTATTGCGGCGGCTGTTCTGGCGTTCTCGCTGTTCACAGGGAAACGCAGATTCCTGGCGGCGGGGCTTCTGCTCGGGCTTGTCAGCATGACGGTCTATCAGACCTGGTACGCCGGGTCGCTTCAGGCGCTCGCAGGGAGCGGGATACGTGCGCAATGCCGCATAATCAGCGTGAATTACTCCAACGATCGTTGGTCGGCAGGAAGAGCGCTGTGCGTCCTTGACGGAAAACCCGCGCTCATAGATATTACGTGTGATTCCGTGCTTGACGTGGGCGATATAATCGACGGCGAACTTCTCCTTGAAACAGCCGAACAGGGAATTTTCACGTTCTCGGACGGCGTTGTGCTTTCCGGCGAGGTAACGGAGCTTCACAGCCGCAGTTCAGATTTCAGCCTGCTGTATCATCTCGGGAATCTCCGCAGCAAAGCCGCTGAGCGGTTCGACAGGATCGGCGGCGACGAAGCGGAGCTATGCAAGGGACTGGTGCTAGGGATCAAGGACGGCTTCTCGTATGAGCTGCGGCGGGATATCCTGCAAAGCGGAGTAAGCTACATGACCGCCGTTTCAGGAGCTCACATCACAATTTTCATTGCTGTTCTCTGCGAGCTTTTCGGTAAGCGCAGGCGCAGACTGACCTCAATTGTTTCATTTGCGGCGGTGCTGCTTATGATGGCGATGTTCGGCTTCTCCGCTTCGGTGGTTCGCTCAGGGATAATGCTTATGATAACGCAGAGCGCGCCTCTGTTCTGCCGCAGGACCGACGTCCTGAATTCGCTTTGCGCCGCGCTTCTGCTCATGACGGTATTGACTCCCTTCGCCGCGGCTGACCCGGCGCTGCTGATGTCCGCACTGGGCGTTTTCGGAGCCGCTGTCGCCGGACCTGCGCTCAACAGTATCCGCAGATTCGGCTGGGAACGCTTCGCGGTCGCTGCAAAGCTCAAGGAAGCCGCCACGGTATCGCTCTGTGCGATGGTGTGCGTGCTCCCGGTCAGCGTTTCGGCGTTCGGAGGCTTCTCCCTCGCGGAGATACCTGCTTCCGTTGCGCTCACGCCGTTCTTTTCAGCGGGTCTGCCGCTTGGCGTGATCTACGCTGTAAGCGGGATTCCTGGACTTATGATCCCGCTTCGGGCGGTTATGAGCTGCTTTCGTAGTATCCTTGGATTTTTCGGCGGCATGAATGGTGCGTGGCTTCCATGTGAAAACCGCTTCGCTGTTCTGGCGGCACTGCTGGCTCCCGTACTGCTTGTGACGTTCATTTACGCCGCTGATCACGCGCGGAAGGCTCTCTGGGCATTCTTGCTGGATATTCTGCTTATGCTGTGTCTGAGTTTCTCAGATATTGCGTCGCGCCAGCGTATTGATTTCGTTTCGGACGGGAATTCCGGTGCGGCGGTGGCTTGCTCGGGGAGGAGCGCGGCTGTCCTGATAAGCGGAAAAAGCGCCTGCACGGAGCAGCTCTTCCGGCTGATGACACGGGAGGGAATCACGCAAATCGGCGTGATAAACGCTCCGCAGCTCGAATTTTCCGAGCTTTCCGGGCTTGAGAAGATGCTCAGGGCGATACCTGCGGAATACGTAATGCTTTCCGATGAATGCCTTACAGCGGCAAAGGAATTGAAGTCCTCCGCGGACGCTGAATTCCTCGCGGCTGAGGACGTTATGGAGATAAGCGGTATCACCATGGCATGCGCTAAATCGGGGAGTGAGATTCCGGCGGATATCGTGTTATACTACGGTTATACGCGCTCCGAGCCGGAGATTTCAGGAGCCGCCGGGCTTGCGCTGTACGCTTCGTCAAGGCAGGAGATTATCCCCGATGGAGCTTTTAATATCCACGACCAGACTTTCAGAATAGATTTAAAATAAGGAGACAATATGGCTGAATTTATATCCGCTCCGCTGGCGCTTGCCGCAGAGCAATTCGCGAAACTGCCGGGAATCGGCATAAAGACGGCGCAGCGCCTTGCGTATTACATGCTTAACCTCCCTCCACACGAGGTCAAGGAGTTTGCAGACGCGCTTGTACGCGCCCGCAATGGAGTACAGCTTTGCAGCTGCTGCCAGAACTTCACCGACCGGGAGGTCTGCGAGATATGCTCCGACGAGCAGCGCGACAAGTCGGTGATATGCGTGGTGGAATCCCCGAAGGACGTTTCAGCGTTTGAGCGCTCCGGCGGCTACGAGGGGGTATACCATGTGCTGCACGGGCTTCTTTCCCCGATGGACGGAGTTTCCGCCGAGGATCTGAAAATCAAGGAGCTTATGGCAAGGCTTACCGATGTGCGCGAGGTCATAATGGCGACCAACCCCACAGTTGAGGGCGAGGCCACCGCAGTGTACATCAGCCGGCTTATAAAGCCCATGGGTATCAAGGTGTCGCGGCTTGCTTACGGACTTCCCGCAGGAAGCGCGCTGGAATTCGCGGACGACGTTACTCTCATGAAGGCGCTTGAGAACCGCAGCGTTCTCTGATCTTCACGAAAAAAAGATCCCGCAGACCGTAACGGCTGCGGGAAAGATAATGTGTAAGTCTGCACGAAAAAAGGAAGGAAAACGTACAGACCCTTGATGAATCAATCATCATAAAAAGGGGAGGTAGGTTATGTGAACGCCGCTTTCGCGGCAGCTTGTCGGCAGGTACCCTAACCTTTAAGGTTTCTGCTGTGATTATATAATACACCCCATGTATGAATTTGGGGTAACGGCTATGTGAAATCATGGTGAAATTCACCAGTGTGTTTTTTCACTAAGCCACAGGAAAAAAGAAAGAGTGATAAAATGAGCAACACCCCGGATAGCGCTAATAACCCGCGCTCAGAGATGTTAGGGAACGCCCCGGTAACTTCCCTGATGATCAAATTTGCCGTGCCAAGCATAATTGCAATGCTGGTTGGCGCGCTGTACAACATAGTGGACCAGCTTTTTATCGGGCAGGCCGTAGGTCAGCTCGGAAACGCAGCCACGAACATCGCTTTTCCGTTTTCGACCTCCTGCCTGTCGCTGGCGCTGCTTTTCGGAATAGGCGGCGCGAGCTGCTTTAACCTCAGCATGGGGCGGGGCGACCGCGAACGCGCTCCGTATTTCGTAGGAAACGCCGTGCTTATGATGCTGATATGCGGCGTTGTGCTGATGGCGGTCACGCAAGTGTTCCTGACGCCGCTGCTGAAGCTGTTCGGCTCGCCGGACGAGGTGCTCCCGCTGGCGCAGGAGTATGTAGGTATCACCGCCTGGGGATTCCCGTTCATGATAATAACCACCGGCGGAGGCCATCTGATACGCGCCGACGGCAGCCCGCGCATGACCATGCTGTGCAACCTCCTGGGAGCTGTCATCAACACGGTGCTGGACGCAGTATTCGTGCTGGGTCTGGATTGGAAAATGACTGGCGCTGCCTGGGCTACCGTAATAGGGCAGGTGATCTCCGGAACTGTCGCGATCGTGTACCTCACGCGCTATAAGACCGTTCACCTCGGATTAAAGCACCTGCGAATCCGCTGGCAGTACACCGGAAAAATCATAGCCATCGGCATGGCTAGCTGCATTAATCAGCTCGCGATGATGATAGTGCAGATCGTAATGAACAACCTGCTGAAGCACTACGGAGCGCTGTCAGTTTACGGTGAGTATATCCCGATCGCAGTTTCGGGTATCGTAATGAAGGTCAACCAGATAACATTCTCAATCGTTATAGGGCTTGGTCAGGGCGCTCAGCCGGTAATCAGCTTCAACTACGGCGCGCGGAAGTACTCACGTGTGAGAGCGGCGCTGCGTTCCGCAATCACCGTCGGCGCCGGGGTGGCGGTGCTTGCATTTGTGCTGTTCCAGTTGTTCCCGCGGGAGATCATCGCAATCTTCGGCAAAGGCGCCGACGAGTATTTCGAGTTCGGCGTGAAATTCTTCCGGATATTCCTGTTTTTCACCTGGCTCAACTGCCTACAGCCTATCGCTTCCATGTTCTTTACCTCTATCGGTAAATCCTTCAAGGGAGCGTTCCTGTCGCTGACCCGGCAGATACTGTTTCTGCTTCCGCCGCTGATCGTGCTTCCGCTTTTCTGGGGTATCGACGGTATGCTTTGGGCGGGTCCCTTCGCCGACCTGCTATCAGCGGTTGCCGCTATTATCATGATAATTGTGGAGCTTCGCATAATGAAGCGTGAGGAAGCAGATTTTAAAGGTTAAGCAGTTTTTTTATTGACATCCAACATGACGGGCAGGTCTTATACTTGCCCGTTTTTAGATGTGACCTTCAGATAAACTACAAGATTATTCTGCTTCCGCGCTCAGTGTGTAATAATTCTGATTCGCTGATTTGAAACTACCTCGTTCAGTGTATCTGTTTAATTCCCCTGAGTTTACTATGTATTTGTTCACCATCACTAAACCTGTTGAAAGATTATCATGCGATATGTCAGTTGCATTTTCCCGGGAAGTATGCTATAATGCTAATGGTTAGGAAACGCTAACTGCATGAGAATAGGTCATTGGGAGCCGTTGGACTGGTGCGCAGAACGGCGGCAGCCCGATGAATAGTACCTCCGTAAAACGGAATAATAATGCAAAATACTCCGCAATGCGGATAAGTAAAAGAGAGGTATACAACATGAACTATCTTGAGATCGAAAATGTCATCGGGCGCGAGATCATCGATTCCCGCGGAAACCCTACCGTTGAAGCTGAAGTATGGCTCGCAGACGGCACCATCGCGCACGGCGCGGCTCCCAGCGGCGCTTCCACAGGCGAGTTTGAGGCGCTGGAACTTCGCGACGGCGACAAGTCCAGATTCGGCGGCAAGGGCGTTTCCAGGGCTGTGAACAACGTAAACACCGTTATCCGCGAAGCTATCGTCGGCATGGACGCTTCCGATATCTACGCCATTGACAAGGCAATGATCGAAGCAGACGGCACAAAGGACAAGAGCAAGCTCGGCGCTAATGCTATTCTGGCGGTCTCCATCGCCTGCGCAAGAGCCGCAGCGGCCTCCCTCGACATTCCGCTGTACCGTTTCCTCGGCGGCGTTAACGCGAACAGACTTCCGGTTCCGATGATGAACATTCTCAACGGCGGCGCGCACGCTGCGAACACCGTGGACGTTCAGGAATTCATGATAATGCCGGTCGGCGCAAAGAGCTTCACCGAGGGTCTGCGCTGGTGCACCGAGGTGTTCCACGCACTGGCTGCGCTGCTCAAGAGCAAGGGGCTTGCGACCTCCGTCGGCTACGAGGGCGGCTTCGCTCCTGACCTCGCAAGCGACGAGGAGGCTATCCAGTATATCCTCAGCGCTGTTGAGAAGGCAGGCTACAAGCCCGGCGAGGACTTCGTGCTCGCAATGGACGCCGCTTCCTCCGAGTGGAAGAGCGGCGAGAAGGGCAGGTACCACCTGCCCAAGTCCGGCAAGGATTTCACATCTGCCGAGCTGGTTGCACACTGGGCGCAGCTCTGTGAGAAGTACCCGATCTACTCCATCGAGGACGGCCTCGACGAGGAGGACTGGGAAGGCTGGCAGATAATGACCAAGGAACTCGGCGGCAAGGTTCAGCTCGTGGGCGACGACCTGTTCGTTACCAACACCGAGCGCCTTTCCAAGGGAATCTCCCTGGGCTGTGGAAACTCCATTCTCATCAAGCTTAACCAGATCGGCTCCGTATCCGAGACACTGGAAGCAATCAAGATGGCGCACAAGGCGGGTTACACTGCGATAGCCTCCCACCGCTCCGGCGAGACCGAGGATACCACCATTGCAGACCTCGCAGTTGCACTGAACACTTGCCAGATAAAGACCGGCGCTCCGAGCAGAAGCGAGCGTACCGCGAAGTACAACCAGCTTATCCGCATTGAGGAGCAGCTCGGCGCAAGCGCAGTTTATCCCGGAAAGAACGCGTTCAGCTTCATGAAGTAAACCTTTCCTCTTCTCCATTACAATGAGCCGCACAATTCGTTGTGCGGCTCAGTTTTTATCTGGTCAGCATGTAGAGCAGCGCGTTAACTATCGCGGCAGCGACATTGCTTCCGCCCTTTCTTCCACGGGCGACGATATGCGGAACTCCGGTGCTCATTATAAGCTCCTTGGACTGCACCACGTTCACAAATCCCACCGGCACGCCTATCACGAACGCCGGAGAAAAGTCCCCCGCCGTGATGTGCTCGTACAGCCTGATGAGCGCGGTCGGGGCGTTTCCGCAGGCGAATATCACCGGCTTTCCGAGCTTCGCTGCGCGGTCCACCGAAGCAGCCGCACGGGTAGTCCCGCTGAGTTTCGCCGCCTCGGCGGTCTCCGGGTCTGACATGAAGCACAGCGCCTCGCAGCCGAGCTTAGCCAGCGCCGTCTTGTTTATCCCGGCCTTCGCCATGTTGGTGTCCGTGACTATGACCGCGCCGTTTTTCAGCAGCTCCAGCGCGGCGTCGACCGCGTTTTCCGAGAAGCAGAGATTGTCCGCGTAGTCGAAATCGGCGGTGGTGTGGATAACCCGGTACATTACCGGCTTGATTTTCTCCGGGAATTCACGCCCGTGCAGCTCGCTTTCGATGATTTCGAAGCTGCGGCGCTCTATATCCTCCGGGAGGACGTATTCCAGGTTCAAAATTCTATCCCCCTCCGCGCGGCTATACCATGTGTGTATGGGTGCTTCACGCAGTTTATTTCACTGACGTAATCAGCGGCGTCCAGGAAGATTTCCGCAGGTCCGCGCCCGGTTAACACAAGCTCCACAGTGCCCGGCTTCTCCGTCAGGAAGCGCTCCGCAGACGTGCGGTCGAGCAGACCGCAGCGGTACGCCGCATTGAATTCGTCGATTATCAGCATGTCTATCCCGCCGGAGCGCGCCAGCGAGTACCCCTTTTCCAACATATCATTATGACATGCTGTGATATCCAGCTTATCCTGCTCCGACATATTCCAGACGAATCCGAAATCCCTCTCGCAGCGCTCCAGGGTTATTCCGGGAATGCTCCGCAGCACGGTAAGCTCCGCAGTGTCGGAGCCTTTAAGAAGCTGAATGATATGCACGCGCATTCCCGCGCCTGCCGCGCGTACTGCAAGCCCGAGCGCCGCGGTGGTCTTGCCCTTTCCGTCGCCGCAGTAAATATGAAGAAAACCCATTATATTCCCTCCCTGAGTATCCTGTATATAAGTTCCATGTCGAGGCTTTCCCGGACGGAATCCGCCAGCAGGTCGTACTGCGACTGCTTGTAGGCGCTGCGGTCGACTGCTTTCCCGGTGAATTCCAGGCCTTTTCTTCGGAAAAGCTCCCCCACCAGCCGGGAGCTGACCTCTCCGCTGTCGAAAATCCCATGGACATAGCAGCCGCAGACATTCCCGCACGCGCCGCCCGACGTACCGTCCGTAGTGCCGTCAAGCTTGGAGATCAGCGGTTTCCCGGAGATCTCGGTGCGTCCCATGTGGATCTCGTAGCCGGAAAATTCCGCGCCGGAAAGAAATGCGAACGCGCCCTCAATTTGCGCGAATTTCCCGGAGGTGCGGCTCCGGCGCTTTTCGGGAGTGAACACGGTTTTGGCGCGGAGAAGCTCCATGCCGCGCACGGAGCCGCCGCCCTCGGTGTTTTCCGGGTCGGAGACGACGTCCCCGAGAAGCTGATAGCCGCCGCAAATCCCGAAAATGAGCGTCCCGGAGGAAGCCGCCTTTTTCAGCGCGGCTTCAAGTCCGCAGGAGCGCAGCCACATCATGTCAGAGATGGTGCTTTTGGTGCCGGGTATCACGATGAGGTCGGGGTTTCCGAGCTGCTCCGGCTTCGCGGCGTATCGGACGGAAACGCCGCCGTACTGCGAAAAAACGTCCAGGTCGGTGAAGTTCGATATCCTCGGGAGCCGGATTACAGCGATGTCCACAAGACCGGCGGCGCGGTTTTCAAGCTTTGCTGAAAGGCTGTCCTCGTCCTCAATGTCGCAGTGAACGTAGGGCACGACCCCGGCGACCGGCTTTCCGCTGCGCTGTTCGAGTATTTCCACGCCGGAGCGGAAAATGCTGCGGTCTCCGCGGAATTTGTTGACGATTAGCGCTTTTATCATGTCCTGCTCGGACGGTTCCAGGAGCTTCACCGTGCCGATGAGCTGCGCGAAAACTCCGCCCCTGTCGATGTCGCCGACCAGAAGGACCGGGGATTTCGCGAGCCTTGCCATGCCCATATTCACAATGTCGTCAGCCTTGAGATTCAACTCGGCGGGGCTTCCCGCGCCCTCGATCACGATTATGTCGTGCCGCGCGGAGAGCTGCCCGAACGCGTTCATTATTTGTGGAATGAACTCCCGTTTGCGCCGGAAATACTCCATCGCGCGCATGTTCCCGACTACCTCGCCGTTCACTATAACCTGTGAACCCACATCGCTGGTGGGCTTGAGGAGTATCGGGTTCATCATCACGGACGGCTCTGTGCCCGCCGCCTCCGCCTGCATTACCTGGGCGCGCCCCATCTCGAGACCTTCGGCGGTGATGTAGGAATTGAGCGCCATATTCTGCGACTTGAACGGCGCGACGGAGTAGCCGTCCTGCCTGAAAATCCGGCACAGAGCCGCAGCGATAAGGCTTTTTCCGGCGTTGGACATTGTACCCTGGATCATTATTGCTTTAGCTGAATTAAATTTATCCATTTAGCACCTCCCTGAGCGCGGCGAGAAGAAGTGCGTTTTCCTCCCGCAGCCGAACCGCCGTGCGGAACCAGCCGGTTTCCAGACCGTCGTAATTTTCGCAGTTCCGCAGTGCGATTCCGCGCTGAGAAAGCAGCTCGTCAAGCGGAAGCCCGCAGCGAAACAGTATGAAATTCGCCTCGGACGGCACATATTCCAGCCCGAGGGAGCGCAGACCGTTCTGCATGAATTCCCGCTCAGTGCTGACGATCTCCACGGTTTTTTCAACGTAGCCGTCGAGCCTGAGCGCTGCAATTCCCGCCGCCTGAGCCGGGGTGGAAACGCTCCACGCCTGACCCGTGGAAGCTGCCTTTTCAGCAGCCTCAGAACTGCCGAAAAGCGCGTAGCCAAGCCGAATTCCGGGCATGGCGTAGATCTTCGTGAACGCCTTCAGTATCGCGGAATTATCGGACAGGAACTGACGCGCGGAGCGTTCCCTGCCGCCCTCCACGAAGTCGAGGAAGCATTCGTCGACCACAAGGAAGGTTCCGGTCTCGCGGCATTTCGCGGATATGCGTTCCATAAGCTCCGGCGGGATAGTATGCCCGGTGGGATTATTCGGATTGCACAGAAACAAGATGTCAATATCTGATGTAATATCAGATAGGATATTGCAGGTTAACCGAAAGTCGTTTTCCTGGCTCAGGAAGTGTTGACGTATCGCACAGCCGTGCTCCGTAAGAGCCTTTTCGTATTCGCTGAAAGTCGGAGCGCAGACCAGAGCGCGGCGTGGCTTGAATGCCGAAACAATGCGGTATATCAGGTCGGCGGCGCCGTTCCCGCAGACTATCCTTCCGGACGGGAACCACTCACTGTCGGATATTGCCCGGATAAGCTCCCGGCAGGAGGGGTCGGGGTAGTTCCCGCAGCGCCAGAGGGAGTCAGAGATCTCAAGCAGAACCTCATCGGGAAGCCCCAGCGGATTGATGTTTGCGGAAAAATCGTGTTCTATATGGCGGGAATAAATATCGCCGCCGTGAGCAAATCTGTTCAAAGAATGCACCCCCATAAAATCGCGCGAAGCCCCGTGCAGAGCGCCAGCATGAGCACTGACGTACAGTACATCAGCCGGTTTGCGCGCCGGATATCCTCGTTTTCAATTTCGCGAATGTCGTCCCCGATGAACGGCTTGCGGTGAAGTTTTCCGAAATACCAGGCGTTCCCGGCAAGCCGCACGCGGAGCGCCCCGGCGCATACCGCCTCGGTCTGCGCGGAGTTTGGACTCGCATGTTTTCGGCGGTCGCGGCGCCATATTTTCCACGCATTTCTGATGTCTAATTTAAGTATTCCGGCGGATAGGATCATCAGCAGGGCGGTCAGCCGCGAGGGAATGTAATTCAGCACGTCGTCGAGCTTCGCGGCGAATCTTCCGATGTGCAGGTATTTCTCGCTGGTGTAGCCTATCATGGAGTCCATCGTGTTCGCCGCCTTGTAGAAGAAGCCCAGCGGCGCGCCTCCAAGCCCCATGAAGAGCATTGGCGCGGTTACTCCGTCGGAGGTGTTTTCCGCGACGGTCTCGACTGCGGCGCGGATAATTCCGTTTCGGTCGAGGGGCTTAGTGTCCCTTCCGACTATCATTGAAACAGCTTTCCGCGCTTTTTCGGTGTCATTTTCGACGATTGCTTTATAGACCTTCATGCTCTCGTTCCGCAGGCAGCGCGCGGCGAGCATATAGTAACAGAGCACGCTCTCCAACACAACACCGAGCCACACATTGAGCTTATAACATAGCATGAGAAATCCCAACGGAATCAAAGAAGATGTCAAAAGAACAATTATACTCATAACCACGCCGCCCAGAACAAGCCGTGAGGAGAATTTGCATCTGACCCATTTTTCGAGGCTGGAAATAAATCGTCCGATAAGCCGGATAGGGTGAGGAAGCGAGTATGGGTCGCCAAGCAGGCAGTCGAGCAGGAAGCCTGCCAGAAGTGGAATGACAGCAATCAGAATTTTCATATTATCTCCACAACAGATGTCAGATTATTATCATAGAATTCACCGGAAAAGCCGCAGCCGTTCGCGCACCTCCAGTCGAAATATCCGCGCCTGGGAACAGCGAATCTTTCCATGACTGCCATGATAGTTCCGCCGTGAACTACGAATGTAATTATGTCCACAGAGTGGTTTTCAGCGACCGCCCGGGCGAATCCGGCGCAGCAGCGCGCACGGAATTCCTCCGGGGATTCCCCGCCGGGAAACGGTAAGTTTCCACCGCTGTCGATCCAGCGCTGATAGTCCGGATCTCCGTTCAGTTCAAGGTAATTTTTCCCCTCGAACGCGCCGAAGTCGCACTCCCGCAGCTCATGCATTATCATAGGTTTAACGCCGGGATAAATCGCCTGCGCGGTCTGGATACAGCGCTTCATCGGGCTGCAAATCAGTACGCCGTGGGCAGGGTAGCGCCGTCTGCGGAGGGCCTCCATGCCCGCACTGCAAAGCGGTTCGTCAGTGGTTCCGATGTAGCGTAATTCTAGGTTTCCGGCGGTCTGACCGTGGCGTATCAGGTTGATTTTCACGGAAGCTCACCCTTTATTGCAGTGGGGATTCCGCAGCACATTCTGACCACCAGGTCGGAAAATCCTGCCGCCGTACAGCAGGCTCTGCCGGTTTCCTCTCTCCATATTCGGTCTGATTTCTCCATTGGAATTATCCCGCTTCCGATTTCATTTGTTATTATGATCAAATCCGGGTTTTCCAGGTGGATCGTTCTTATAAGTGCAGCTCCGTCGTTGGTTCCGAAGCGCTTCACGAGGAGTTGGAAATTTCTAATCGCCCGGCAGGCGAATACTTGCTCCAGGGAACACTCCGCACCGTCAATTATATCCGTGGATTTAATGTTGAATTTTTTTATTGCAAATTCCGTTTTTCCGGAGTACGCTCCGCCTGTGATCAGTGTCATAATACCTCCTGAATTTTTGCTGCGATAAGTCCTGCGGCAACCGCCGCGCCAAGCTGTGAAATTTCGCATATCTGTAGGAAATGTCCCTCGGTATCGCCTGTAATTCCGCCGAAAGTTTTGTACGCTGAAATCCGGTAACAGATCAAGGAGATCAGCGCTGCGGCGGCTGAAGAAAGTCCGCATATAGGGTCGCTGATGAACATTCCAGCTATTGAAGCGCATGCAAAGAATGCTAAAAATATAATTGAGTTTCGCTTATGAGCAGGTTTAACGAAACTCTGGAGTGTTCCATCTTTTTTTGCACATTTAAAAGTCACCGCTGCAAACCCGCTGAGCGTCCTTGAAAGCACAAAACCGCACGCAGGAATTATAGCCGCGCGAACACCATCGATCTCGGTAAACAAGCCAAATTGGAGGATAAAATACAGTACAGTGAAAATAACTGCGAATGAGCCGACATGCGGGTCGCTCATTATTTCGAGCTTTTTTTCACGCGGCGCGTAGGACGATTTCGCATCGGTAACGTCGCTGAATCCGTCGGCGTGGATCCCGCCGGTTACGGCAATTGGGATAAGACAGCAAACCGCGGCATAGAGCCATTTTCCCATGTCAAGCAAGTCGCTTATTAATGTCCAAACAACGAGCAATGCGCCTATTATTGCTCCGACCAATGGGAACAGCGCCAGCGAGTAACGGCGATTATCCTCATTCCATTCGAGCTGTGGCATTGGAATACGCGAGTACATAAGAAACGTACATGCGAGAGATTTAATGAATGTCATTATATTGTGCCTTTCAGTAGTAGGGGAATTCCGCAAACACATTCGATTACAACGTCTGCGAACTGAGCCGCAGCATTGTTTAATTGGCTCATGATCCGAATATATTCCGTAGTCCCGGAAGGGTATTCTAGGCCGTCAGAAGCAACTTCATTTGTGACAACGACAAGCTTTTCTACCTGCTCTGAAAGCGATTTCAGACCTCTTAGTATTTTTTCTGATGGGTCTGTAATTTCTTCTTGTGTAAACATCTCGTTCGCACATAGCGTGGTCAGGCACTCTAAAAGCGCACATGAGCCTGTGTTTTCGCATGGCATAACCAACGTGTCAATATTGTGTGATCGTTCAATTGTTATAAACCCTTTTCCCTGGCGCATTACTCGGTGTCGTTCAATAGCTTTTTGCGCTTCATCGCCAAAAGGTTCCATCGCGGCAATATAGAACTTATCTCCCTCAAAACCGTCCAAAATTGCTTCTGCGGCGGCGGATTTTCCGCACTTTGAGCCTCCGGTAATCAGTATCATCATTTGAGTTCCTTATACCTTTCCATATTCATTTCATCAAAGCGATGTGCACCGTTGTAGACCGCCAGTGCGCCGTCAAGCAAAGGCAGCAGCATGATACCACCAGTGCCTTCACCAAGGTGGAACCCCGCGTTGATAGGCGCCTTCAGTCCTAGTTTTTCGAGAAGCAGTCTTGCTGAGGGTTCATTTGAAACATGCGATGGAAGCATGAAATCACGACAGCCGGGTGAGATCATCTCTGCTAGACATGCAGAAACTGCCGAAATTACCCCGTCGATCACAATGGGGATTCCGCATTCTGCTCCTCCAAGGAACAATCCGGTCATTCCGGCAATGTCAAATCCGCCGAGTTTTGAAAGAACGTCAATGGGGTCGGTCGGGTCAGGTTTATTGAGTTTAATGGCGCGATGAATCGCTGCAATTTTTCTTGACATTCCGCTGCTGTCCAGACCAGCACCGCGCCCAGTAGTTATTTCAGCAGGAATACCAAGGATTACTGAAGCGATTGCGGCTGAAGTTGTGGTATTTCCGATACCCATTTCACCAGTTATTATTATGTCCGTGCCGTTTCTGCATAGATCGTAAACGATCTCAATTCCATTGCTGATTGCCTTTCTTGCCTGTGAAGGGTCCATTGCAGGACCTTTGGCAATGGACCTTGTGCCGTATGCGATCTTTTTGTTAATAATATTAGAGCAATAAATGTCAGAATCTATACCGATATCAACAGTGAGAATTTCAGTGGAAAATTGATTTGCAAGCATATTCACACTGGACCTTCCCGCAGCGATTTCTTTGGCTACCTGTGCTGTAACTCTGCTGTCAGACTGGCTGACGCCTTCAGAAACGATCCCATTGTCTGAGCACATTATTACTGCGGTTCTGTGGGTGATCGACACATCTTCAGTTCTTTGGATGCCTGCAATTTTCGATACCATATCTTCAAGCAGACCCAAACCGCCGAGAGGTTTTGCAATTGAGTTCCATCGAAGTTTAGATTTCAATACAGATGTGTTATCGAATGTCATTATTACCTCCGTATTTATGGCAGGCTTCTACAAATCTTAAAGCCGCGGATAAGTTTGCATAAAAATATAAATGGGGGAATCCTGCGAACATATTCTCTTTCGCGTGTACGCAATCCCACTGTTTACCGGAACTTTCCTTAACAGCCTTGAACCCGCTTCCGCAGTTTTCGCTGTCCCAGTAATGGAACTCATGCGCGAGCAATTCTTCATTTTTATTGCAAAGCAGGTTGTTTTCTTTTGCGTATAATCTAACATACCCAAATCGCTGCAATTTTGCTGTAGGAAAAGCTTTGCCGGGTATTACTCCCACCATAGGATAAGTGTGTTTGTCATCAATTGCAAGAGTATCGTGTAAATACATAAAACCGCCGCACTCGGCAATTATTGGCAATCCACTTTTAATTTTTTCCTTTATTGATTGCATCATGCTTCGGTTTTCAGACAATTTTTCGGCAAATAACTCAGGATAACCACCGAAAAGCATTAGACCGTTTATCCCGTCTGGAGTTTTTTCATCGTTAATTGGGGAAAAATATATAATTTCTGCACCTAGATGCTCCAGAAATCGTATATTGTCGCGGTATATAAATGAGAAAGCAGCGTCTCGTGCAACCGCAATCCTGACGCCATGAAAGCGTTTTGCAGGCATTTCTGCAAGGTCGGTCAATTGACGACTTTCCGATAATTCAAGCATTCTGCTGATGTTAATATATTGTTCCGCTTTCCCGGCTAATAATTGTGTTTTCTGTTTTAATTCGCACACTCCTTCTGGGGTTACAAGCCCAAGTTTTCGGCTTTCCAGTGCGCATTCCGGTGAGTTGGGAAAATACCCTAGGAACTCTGTACCAGCTTCGTTGCAGAGTGCTTTTATTTCGTCAACAAGTTGAGGTGGGAGCCTGTTAAAAATAAAACCGACAACATTATTCGGTGTGCGGAAATTCAGGAAACCACTGATGACAGCGCCAATTGAAGTGCTCATTCCTTTACAATCTACAACGAGAACGACCGGGCAGTCTACGTCAAGCGAGACCGCATGGGAGCTTGCTTTTCCACAAACACCGTCGTAAAATCCCATAACACCTTCAATTAATGAAATGTCAGAATCTGAACTTCCATCAGTGAGAATTCTGCGAAGCATTTTTCCTTCGCAGAACCAGGCGTCGAGGTTGTGAGGGTCAGCTCCGATTACGCTTTCGTGAAACATCGGATCTATGTAGTCCGGACCGCATTTGAATGCTGAGACCCGCATTCCGCGATTGACAAGCGCTTGCATGACAGCGCATGTAATAGTAGTTTTTCCACAGCCGCTGTTTGTTCCGGCAATCATTAATCTTTGCATTTGGGGTCTCCTCTAATTATAAAAACGGGGTTTTGTGCCGACAGCATTGTATGACATGCAATTTGTTTTGTTCTTGTTATTGACGCTTGTGTAATTGCGACATTAAAATCGTGCTCGGATAATCCGTTCATCGCCTCGTAAATTGTTTCAAGCGATACGGCAGTTATTAATATAATTACTTTTGGATTTCTTCTTATTGCCGTTGAAATAATATCCTGTAGGTTTCCCTTCGAACCACCAATAAAAATCTTATCCGGCGTCAAAAAATGTTCAGTGATTTCGGGCGCGGAACCTAATGAGATGTCAATATTATCACAGCGAAATTTTAAGGCATTTTGTTTTGTGAGTTCAACAGCTTCCGGATTTAAGTCAATTGAGTAAACAGTTCCTTTGTAGCATTGCAGAGCCATTTCTACAGATACTGAACCGGTTCCGCAGCCGATATCCCATACGATATCTGATGGCGCGATTCCAAGCTTTGAGATCACTAGTGAGCGAATTTCTGATTTTGTCATCGGGACTTTTCCGCGTATAAATTCCTCGTCAGGAATCCCACTTCTTATGTGGGTTTCCGGATATGAATTTTCGGTCATCATTACGGATAATGATTTAATATCTATTTCCGTAAAGTCCCGAGCCAATCCCTTTAAAATGTGCTCTTGCGGGTATCCTAACATTTCTCCGATGTAAACATGAATATCGTCCATACCATATTTACAAAACCGCTTGCAGATGTCTTGAACCGTTATTTTTCCGCCGAGCAGGAAAAAGCAGCGGCGGTTCATTGCAGCAATTCTTACGACATTCGCAGTTTCGCCGTGGAGGTTTACCGTTGGTATGTCCTGCCATGGGATTTGTAATTTTCCACAGAAGTATACCGGCGAGGATATTCCATTGATTATTTCCGTTTCGACGCCTTCAGAAAGCGCTTTCAGGAGATTCTCTGTACCGCTGAAGTATCCACAGTCGCCGGACATAAGCACGGCGTAAGTGTCGAAACTTGTTGACATTACATAATCACTTATTTCAGAGCTGTCCCAGCTAGTTAATTTGTTTTTAGAAATGTCGGAAAATGGCTTCAACATGCGCTCTGCGCCGATAAGACAATCTGCGGAGTCAATTGCTTCCTGAGCTTGTTGGGTTAGAGTTTGTCGGCCTTCCATTCCGATCCCGACTATATATATTTTTTTCATTTAAACTCCGTTTCAAGTAAATGTTCGATTTGGTTGATCGGCTTTCCTATTTCTGCGGGTCTTCGAAGAGTAAGAAGCTCTGCGCCGCATAATGAAGCGGCTTCCGCCTTTTCCGGAAATCCACCCGCCTCGCCGCTTTCCTTGGTTACGAGAATTTCAGCTTCTGACTTTTTTAGGTGTTCAACATTCTGTTTAACAGTAAATGGTCCCTTTTCTAAAATAACATTTTCTGCGTGGAATCCCAGATCAGCACATCGCTTTGCAGCGCCGTTTGCTGGAAGTATTCTGACTGTAAGCCGAGATTGAAAATCACGTACTTTCGTGTATTCTGAAAGTGAATTCCCTCCGGTTGTAATCAGAGCTTTTCTGTCATCGTGGTTCAGGTATTCAACAATTTCTGAAATGCTGTTGAAAAGTTTTCCTTGAGGTACGGTCTCTTCATCGCGTACTAATCTGATATAACGCAATCCAGCCTCGTCACAAGCGGTTCTGAGGTTCGCTGAGACTTTTTGCGCGAATGGGTGCGTTGCGTCAATAACAATGGAGAAATCGTCCGTTTTGAGTAATAAGGACATCTGCGTGCTGTCAAGATTTCCAATAAGTTCACGTATAAAATCTGACCGTGGAAGAAGCTCCGCGCCATAGTCCGTGGTAACTGAGACTGCCGCCCGGATTCCCTTAGCCGCACAGAATTCCGCGAGGAGCCTTCCCTCCGTTGTTCCCCCGAAAATAAGCACTTCAGACATTTTTGTATCCCCTCGGCGTAACCATTTTACCATTGATGTTCCGCGTAGAACTGCTCCCGATAAATACGGTGCAGAACATATCAACAGGTGTGTCGTGTAATTCTGAAAGTGTCAGAACATTGCTTGAACATTCCTCGCGCCCGATGTTCTCCGCGATACCGCATATCGTATCGGGTGATTTCTGCTCCAGCAGAATTTCGCAGGCGCGCCTAAGATAGTCCGCACGTTTACGCGACGACGGGTTATACAGAGCCACCGCAAAATCCCCGTAAGCCGCAGCGCGGAGCCGTTTTTCGATGACATCCCAGGGAGTGAGCAGGTCGGAAAGGCTGATCACCGCAAAATCATGCCCCAGCGGAGCGCCAAGGAGCGCCCCGCCGCTGAGCGCGGCAGTAACTCCAGGAACGATCTCAATGTCAATATTCGTGTAATTTTCAGATAGTTCCAGCGCAAGGCCTGCCATGCCGTAAACTCCGCTGTCGCCGCTGCAAATCAGCGCAACCGTTTTCCCGTTCTGAGCCTCTGAAAGTGCGAGATTAACGCGCTCAGCCTCGCTTTTCATACCAGTAGAGAGGTAGTTCTTTTCAGGGAAAATGCTGCGCAGAAGCTCCACGTACAGCGTGTAGCCGACCACGATGTCGCTGGCTTGTATTGCGGACTGCGCGTCGAGGGTCATTCCTCCGGCGTTTCCGGCGCCGGTGCCGACTATGTAAAGTTTCATTGCTGCTTACGGCTGAAGTCGATCAGCACTTTCCTTTCCGCCGCCGCGAGCGTGACCCCGCAGCCGGCTTGTTTCCTTATGATGAGCGTATTTCCGCCAACTGAGGCGCTGCGTTCGCAAACGTTGTCAACTCCGACAGTGCTCTGCACGAATTCCGACATTGAAAAGCTGCCTTTGACTTCAGCGAGCTGTTCCGCTGTGTATATTTTAAGCGGAACTTTCAGCTCCTGGCAGAGCCTGAGTATACACGGTTCGTTAGCTTTGCGGTCGATCGTTGCGACCTCGCATACACGAGTTAATTGCATTTCCGTGAGGTTCTGACGAACAAGCGACGTCAATGCGGAAAACTCCGCGCCTTTCCTGCTTCCGACCCCGAGCACAATGTTCTTCGGGACCATATTCAGCGTAATCCCGAACGGCTTCGCGGACATATCCCGTGAAATGCAGATTCCGTATTTCCCGGAATCCGCGCGAACAACATCGGACGGAATATTAACGCACTCGATGTCAGAAATCAGACCTATTTTCTCTCCGCGTAGCACCGCCGACGCGAGTTCCTTTGCGGCTGAAAAATCCTTGAAAATCAGACCGTTTGCCGCCGCGAAGCAGTCCGGCGAAAACTTTCCTCCGGCGTCGGTTGCGGTGGTTATGACCGGCTGTGCTCCGACCGCTTCTGCTATTATTTCGGTCAGCCTGTTTGCACCGCCGAGGTGGCCGGAGAGCAGCGACACCGCGAATTTCCCGCAGTCGTCGAGCACCACGACCGCCGGGTCGGTCTGTTTCGATTTTATCAGCGGCGCGACTGCCCGGACCGCAATGCCGCATGCGCAGACGAATACTACCGCGCCACATTCTGGGAACACCTCCGCTGTTTTCTGCGCCAGGTTCGCGAATGGCTCCGCGCCGTCGGCGGGGTACCTTTCAAAGCAGAACCGCGTGACATCCCAATCATCCGGAAACGCCTTCGCAATGCGCTTCGAAAGCTCCGCTCCCCGCCGAGTGACCGAAAAAACCGCCGCCCTCATGTGCTCTCCCTCGCCCTGCGGAATTCCGTGGAAAATCCGCTGTCGTAGAGCCTTGAAAGCTCGTAGCTGTCACCCAGAAACTCCCCGACGGTTATCAGCGCGGTTTTGTGAATGTCATATTTTGAGGCTGTTTCTGCGAGCGTACCAACGGTGCAGCGGCAGACTTTTTCATCCTGCCAGCTTGCCTTGTAAACTATCGCGGCGGGAGTATCCGTGGAGTAACCACCGCTTATCAGCCGCGCGGAAAGCTCCTCCAGCATGCCCGTGCTGAGGAAAATCACCATCGTGGAGCCGTGCTCCGCGAGGGATTCGATGCTTTCGCGCTCCGGAACCGGAGTGCGCCCCGCCATGCGCGTGATTATCACCGTCTGGCTGACCGCAGGGAGAGTGTACTCCGCCCGGAGAGCCGCAGCAGCTCCGCAGAAGCTGCTTACGCCGGGGCAGACCGCGTAGCTGATACCCAGCCCGTCCAGCCTGCTCATCTGTTCGCGGATAGCGCCGTAGAGGCTCGGGTCGCCGGTGTGGAGTCTTACAATGCGCTTCCCGGCAGATTCCGCCGCGGACATCACGGATATCACCTCGTCAAGGGTCATCAGCGCGCTGTTGTGGATTTCGCAGCCCGGTTTCGCGTATTCCAGAAGCTCCGGATTTACCAGCGAGCCTGCGTAAATTATGACATCTGCTTGCTGTATCAGCTTAAGCCCGCGAATGGTTATAAGATCCTTTGCGCCGCAGCCTGCTCCAACGAAATCAACCATTGTATTCCTCCGAAATCCTTTCAATAAGCCCGTCGGCGGAGGGCGTTCTCACCAGTATCCCGAACTTGTCGGAGAACATCATCGCACCGATCGGAACGCTGCTTTTCACCTTCGCTGCGAGGTAATATTCCGCACGCTTTCCGAGTATCTCCATCGACTTTTCCAGCGCTCCGGCGTCTTTCAGCAGGGAGACTGCCGCGTCCACGGTGACGCACTCGGTTATTTTTTTCAGGGTATCGACGTCTGCATCAGCGAGCAGTCCGCAGGTGACCAGGACTTCCATTCTGCCGTCTGCCTGGGCGGAATGAGTGTTCATTATCCCCGCGCCGAGCTTCGCCATCTTGCCGATGTGTCCGATTATCAGGATACGCTCGAAACCGTATTCCAGTGCGGCTTCTATCGCTTCGCCGATGAAGTTGCTGCATGTAACGCAGCGGTCGAGGGCGAAGGGCATGTTCCGCTGAATGAAGCTCTGGCTGTAGTTGCCGAGGGTCAGCAGGAGGCTGCGGCAGCCCTCTTCGCGGCGCATTCGCTCCTCAAGCCGGATAGTGTCCACCAGCGCGGAATTGCTCATCGGCTCGACTATCCCGGTGGTTCCGATTATGGAGATACCGCCCTCTATGCCCATTCGCGGGTTGTACGTTCTGGAAGCCAGCTCAGCGCCATTCGGCACGGAAACAACAATGCGGAATCCTCCGTGATAGTCGCATGTCTCCGCAATATCCGAGACCGCCGCGGCTATCATCTTTCGCGGCACTGAGTTGATCGCGGCAGCCCCCGGCGGCTGGTCGAGACCGGGCTTTGTTACCCTTCCGATACCCTCGCCGCCGTCGATGGAGATACCGGCTTCTGTAAGCTCCACCCGGGCGCAGACCTCGATTCCGTTTGTGATGTCCGGGTCGTCGCCGCTGTCCTTTATAACAGAGCACAGCGCGGAATTCCCGGAGATCTTGCAGCCTGCGACCGGGATATCAAGGGTTATTCCCTTCGGCGTAGGAAGCTCCACGCGTTCTGGCGGAGCTCCCGTCAGCAGAGCCTCTGCCGCCGCCAAGGAAGCCGCCGCAGCGCAGCTTCCCGTGGTATAGCCGCAGCGGAGTTTTTCGCCTGACTTATATACGAATCTGTCCAAATTTACCCCCGAAAATAAAAAAAGCCGTATGCCTCCGCACACGGTGAAAAGTACGCAAAAAGCAGCCGGACGCCGCCCGGCCTTCTTGCGCATCTCCGTCGTTCGCAGAGCTGCGCGGAACATAAATGTCGGCAGGTATTCCGGCTCGGAATTAACGCCTTGCCTCCGCCTTCCCGGTTTCCCAGTGGCTGCATTGCGCGTGGAGATAAGCTGTTCCTTACGGCAGCGTGACTGCACAGGTCTTGCACCTGTTTCCCTATTATCTCCCCTCCCGGGGAGCACCGACAGTCCCATCTTTTTTATTTTACTCCATATTCCGCGTAAATTCAACCGCTTTTGCTAATAAAATTATCCTATATCCAGCTATAATTTTTGGTTATATTCCCTAATAACGGTGGGAGATATCATCACCAAACCCGGGAATCCACAGGCGGGATTATTTGTGCAAAGATACAAAATTGCGGCAAAGGTCTTGCAAATAATTATTTTCGTGGTATAATTCATTTTGGCTGATTGTATACAAAGCCTCCGCGCCATTCCGGATACCGCGCGGCATAAAATCTAAAATTGAATAAGTAAGGCGGTGCCGCAGCATGAGCAATCATGACTGAGGGTAAAAGGGAAGCAGGTGCGAATCCTGCACGATCTCGTCACTGTATCAGGGGAGCAGAAGCCACGAAGTTCTTCTTCAGCCACTGGGAAACCGGGAAGGCGGTATTCTGCGATGATCCTCAAGCCAGGAAACCTGCCGTCTGAATGTACAGGGATAGGATCCCGGATCACGAGGTATTGGTCGTACGATTTTCCGGCGCCGTTTGATGCGCCTGTTTTGTCGTGCCCTTTTCCTTTGGAAGAGGGCTTTTTTAATGCACCTGTTCCGCGTGTTCCATAAAGAAAGGAACACAACATGAAATCATCTAAGCTCATTCTTGCGGCAGTTCTCGCTGCTGCTACCGCGCTCACCGGCTGCTCTGCAAACACAACTTCCTCCGAGAGCAGCGCTTCCGAGTCCGTTAATTCCTCCGCTGCTTCCACCGCCGAGAGCGTTCCCGCAGAGGACTCCACCGCTTCCACCGCGCAGGCAGCTGCTACCGCTGAAGCTGGCACAGCCGCTGCGACCGCAGAGGCAGAGGACGACGAGGACTACAACACCGGCGACGCTTCCCTCGATAATCCGAGAAACCAGGACGGCATCGGCGATAACGAGCTGCTCGTGCTGAGCTTCGGCACCAGCTTCAACGACAGCCGCCGCCTGACCATCGGCGCCATTGAGAACGATCTCGAGACCGCATTCCCGGATTACTCCGTAAGAAGAGGCTTCACCGCCAATATCGTAATCGACCACGTAAACAGACGTGACGGCGAGAAGATCGACGACATCGGCGAATCCCTCGACAGAGCAGCAGCAAACGGCGTAAAGAACCTCGTAGTACAGCCCACTCATCTGATGAACGGTCTTGAGTACGACGAGCTCTGCGGCAAGATCGCGGATTATTCCGACGCATTCGAGAAGGTTGTTATCGGCGACCCGCTGCTCACCACCGACGAGGATTTCCAGACCGTTGCGGACGCTATCGTTGACTGGACAAAGGACTACGACGACGGCGAGACCGCTATCGTATTCATGGGTCACGGCACCGAGGCTGAGTCTAACGCGGTTTACCAGAAGATGCAGGATCTGCTGACCAGCGGCGGACACACCAACTACTTCGTTGGCACCGTTGAAGCTTCTCCCTCCCTTGACGACATAATTGCCGCTGTAAAGGCAGGAGAATACAAGAAGGTAGTCCTTGAGCCGCTGATGGTAGTTGCAGGCGACCACGCAAACAACGACATGGCAGGCGACGAGGACGACAGCTGGAAGTCCGCGTTCGAGAAGGAAGGCTACGAAGTAACCTGCCTGCTTCGCGGTCTCGGCGAGAATGAGACCATCAGACAGCTCTATGTTGCACATGCACAGGCTGCCGTAAACGCTATTGCACAGTAATTTTCTTCGTTTCCCCTCAAAATAGACTTATAGGGCGGCAGGCTTTACCTGCCGTCTGAGACCGTCGAAAAAGTCCCGTTGGGACTTTTCCGCCGAACATCCGCGCCGCGCGCACGGTTTGTCGGCAAAGCCGACAAACCGCACACTTGCGCGGATAGAAGTGTTTTTTGCCTCGGCAGAGCTGAGGCAAAAAATGGATCTTAAAAGCCCGCTTCGCGGGCAATATCGATTTTTTAGACGAACTAGGGCGGCAGGCTTTACCTGCCGCCTTTCGGAGATTTATAAAGATGAAAAAATACATATCAATTTTAGCTGCAGCTGCCGTTCTCATGCTTTCCGGCTGCACTTCCGGGAGTACTTCCGGCTCCGTAGTTACGGAGGTTTCAAACGCTTCTGAGGTCTCGGAGACTTCCGCAGCTTCACAGGACGCGGATGGCACCTCCGAGGGCGCTCCGGAAGCTCCGCAGGGCGCGGGAACTCCGCTGACCGCTGCGGATATCCGGGACGGAAGCTACGAGATAACGGTGGATTCAAGCTCTACGATGTTCAACATCACAAAGTGCACGCTGAACGTTTCCAACGGCAAGATGACCGCCGTTATGACCATGCACGGCAAGGGGTATCTGTACCTCTTTATGGGCAAGGGCGACGACGCGGTGGAATCCGGCTATATCCCGTTCGTGGAGGACCCCGAAGGCGCCCATACGTTCACAGTTCCGGTGGAGGCTCTCGACGTTCCGGTCGACTGCGCTGCATTCAGCAAGAACCGCGAGAAGTGGTACGACCGCGCGCTTGTGTTCCGCTCAGACCTTATCCCGGCGGAGTGCTTCGCGGAGGGCGTGCTGAAAACTCCCGCGTCGCTGGGGCTTTCCGACGGTGAATACACCGTGGACGTAACGCTCTCCGGCGGCTCGGGGAGGGCTTCGGTGCAGTCCCCGGCGAAGCTCACGGTTTCCGGCGGCGCGGCGTCCGCCGAGGTTGTCTGGAGCAGCTCGAATTACGACTACATGCGTATCGGCGAGGAAAAATTCCTTCCGGTGAACACCGAGGGGAATTCCACTTTCGTTATTCCGGTCTCCTGTTTTGACCGTGAAATTACGGTTTACGCCGACACCATCGCAATGAGCGAGCCGCACGAGATAGAGTACAGGCTGACGTTCGACTCAGCTTCGGTCAAGTGACGGCGGGGCTGCGTAAGACCGCCGCGCTGCTTGCCCTGGCGGTGATGTTCACGGGCTGTTCCGCACCGGCTGAAAGCGAATCCGGAGCCGCGCTGCCCGATGTAGTCGGCAGCATGGATATCCGGTACGCGGAGCAGTTTTCGGTGGATTACCTTGCGGACGGCTCCGCGCTGGCAGAGGTCGCGGACGGGCGGCGGTATCTGATAATTCCCGATGGGGGAGAGGTTCCGGAGCAGCTCCCGGAGGACGTCACGGTTATATCCCAGCCGGAGAATATCTACCTTGCCTCGTCCTCCTCGATGGACCTTTTCAGCAGCCTTGACTGCCTTGGCGATATTCTTGCAAGCTCCACGCCGGAAAGCGGCTGGAAGCTTCCTGAGATAGCGCAGGCGATGGCGGACGAGGATATCCTCTACGCCGGGAAATACTCCTCACCGGATATCGAGCTGCTGATGTCCGAGGGCTGCGACCTCGCAATCGAAAACATGATGATCTACCACAGCCCGAAAACCGCCGAGCAGATAGAATCCTGCGGCATTCCGGTGTTCATCGAGCGCTCAAGCGCCGAATCCCACCCGCTGGGGCGGCTGGAGTGGGTCAGGCTGTACGGGCTGATGCTCGGGAAATCCGACGAGGCGGAGAAGTTCTTCAGCGAGAAATGCAGCCTGCTTGACGAGGTGACGTCCCGGGAGAGCACCGGCTGCACGGCGGCGTTTTTCTACATTTCGTCGAACGGCAGCGCGGTGGTGCGCAAGCCCGGAGACTACATCTCAAAGATGATAGAGCTTGCGGGGGGAAAATACGTTTTCACCGCCGGAGACCTCAACGTTGACGAAAACGCGCTGTCCTCGGCGAACATACAGTTCGAGGCGTTCTACGCGCTGGCGAAGGACGCGGACTGCCTTATCTACAACGGCACGGTGGACGGCGGCGTTGATACGCTCGCGCAGCTTACCGCGAAGAATCCGCTGCTGGCGGACTTCCGCGCGGTTCAGACCGGCAATGTCTGGTGCACCAACGCTACGGTGTTCCAGCAGACCTCCGCGGTGGCGGAAATGACCGGGGAACTCCACCGGATATTTGCCGGGGAAGAGGGCGGCTGCGCGTTTTTCCGCAGGCTGAGCTGATCGAAAGGAGCGCCGAATGGAACAGACAAACCGTGCGGCTAAGATCAACCGCACTACACGCTGCGCCGTATGCTATGCGGCGCTCCTGCTGCTGACTCTCGCGCTCGGAGCGGCGGGACTGCGCTTCGGCAGCGTAAAGATCACCGCGCAGGAGATAATTTCAGCTCTGGGCGGGGAGAAGTCCACGGCGGCGGATATCATCATGATAAGCCGGCTTCCGCGGGTCATTGCGGCGACGGTGTTAGGCGGAGCGCTTGCGGTTTCCGGCTACCTGCTGCAAACCTTCTTCGCGAATCCAATCGCCGGGCCGTTCGTTCTGGGAATCTCCTCCGGCGCGAAGCTGACCGTTGCACTGGCGATGATAGTTTTCCTGGGAAACGGCATGACGCTGGATTCCGCAGGGCTTATCATCGCGGCGTTTGTCGGCTCGCTGCTTTCACTGGGGCTGATAATCCCGGTATCCGGCAGGGCGCAGAAGAACTATATGCTCATCGTCTGCGGAATAATGATAGGCTACATCTGCTCGGCCGTGACCGAGTTCGTCGTGACCTTCGCGGACGATTCCAACATCGTGAACCTGCACAATTGGTCGATGGGAAGCTTCTCCGGCATAGGCATGGACGAAGCCGGAGTGATGTCCGCAGTGGTGCTGGCGGCGATGGTGCCGACATTCCTGCTGTCGAAGCAGATAGGCGCGTATCAGCTCGGGGAGGCGTACGCGCGCAATTCCGGCGTGAATATCCGGTGGTTCAGGCTGGCGGTGATACTGCTGTCGAGCCTGCTCTCCGCCTGCGTTACGGCGTTCGCGGGGCCAGTGTCCTTCGTGGGGATTGCGGTTCCGCATGTCGTGAAGAGAATGCTCGGCACCGCAAAGCCGCGTGTGATAATCCCGGCGGCGTTCCTCGGCGGAGCCTGCTTCTGCCTGCTGTGCGACCTCATCGCGCGGACGCTATTCGCGCCGACTGAGCTAAGCATAGGCTCGGTGACGGCGGTTCTGGGCGCACCGGTGGTCATATTTATAATGATGTCCCGGAAGAAGTGAACGGAGGTGCGGCATGGGCAGTATATTCAGAACCGAGGGGCTATCCGCGGGCTACGGCAGGAAGGTAGTGCTGAGCGGCGCGGAGATAACCGCCGATCGCGGCAGGATAACCACGCTGATAGGACCCAACGGCTGCGGGAAATCCACGCTGCTGCGAACCGCCGCGAAGCAGCTCGAGCCGCTTGCGGGGACGGTGTTCATCAGCGGAAAGAGCCTTCGCGAAACCGGCGCGAACGAGCTTGCAAGGAAGCTTTCAATACTGCTGACTGAGCGGGTCTCGCCGGAGCTCATGACCTGTCGCGACGTGGTGGAATCCGGACGGTACCCGTACACCGGGCGGCTCGGGATACTCTCTGAGGCGGACAGGGAAGCGGTGGACGAGGCGATGGCGCTGACCTCCACAACGGAGCTTTCCGGGGTGGATTTCGCTCAGATAAGCGACGGACAGCGGCAGCGGGTAATGCTGGCGCGGGCGATGTCCCAGCAGCCGGAGCTGCTTATCCTGGACGAGCCGACCTCCTACCTGGATATCCGGCATAAGCTGGAGCTGCTGAACACACTGAAAAAACTGGTGCGCGAGAAGAACACTGCGGTTCTGATGTCGCTGCACGAGCTTGACCTTGCGCTGCGGGTTTCTGACAAAATAGTGTGTATCGACGGCGGGAAGGTCGGGCGCGTTGGGACTCCGGAGGAGATATTCTCCGGCGGATACATCAGCGCGCTGTACGGCATCAGCGAAGTCTGCTTCTGCGAGAGCAGCGGCTGCGCGGAGCTTGAAAAGCCCGCCGGAGCGCCGGAGGTGTTCGTGATATCCGGCGGCGGGAACAGCGGCGGAGTATTCCGCAGGCTCCAGCGGGCTGGGACTCCGTTTGCGGCGGGGATAATTCCCGCGAACGATATCGACCTTCCGGCGGCGAGGGCGCTGGCGGCGGAGGTAATATCCCGCCCGGCGTTCAGCGAGGCTTCGCAGGAGGCTGTGCAGCGCGGATTGCGGCTCATCGGGGAGTGCGGCGGCGTTATCTGCTGCCCCGGGAGCTGCGGCGCGCTGAACCCGGAAAACTCCGAACTGCTGAGCTGCGCCCGGCGGCTCGGGAAGCTCATCAGTGACGCGTGAGCTTTGAAACTAAGATTTTACATATAAAGTAAAGTTGCCTTAGGTTAACATTTCTGTTTTTTCTTGACATTTTACGACAAAAGCGCTATAATATCTATTTGACAGAGGGCAGTTCAGCTCTGTTAACAAACTACAGGAGGACAACAACTATGAAAAACATCTTTAAAAATGAAAAATTCTGGCTGGTAGCGGCAGGTGCAGCAGGCGTGATCGTAGGCAAGAAGATCATCACCGCAAAGAAGACCAGACAGCTTGCAGTAACCGGTCTTGCAAAGGGAATGAAGCTCACAAGCGACGCTAAGTCAGCGTTCCAGAGCATGAAGGACGAGGCTCAGGATCTCTGCTACGAGGCTAAGGAGCAGGCAGGTCTCAACGCAAACGCAGATAACGCCGAGGAAAGCGAAGACTGATAATGCGCTACAGGATCATATCGGATAATCCCGGGCGCATAAGAGTGCGCTTCGGGACTTATGCATTTGATAAGCCGCTGGAAGGTTCTATCCGGAAGCTGGCGGAGGGCAGATCTTTCGTGCTGTCTGCGGAGGTCCATTCCGCAAACGGAGGTCTGCTCATCTGCTACAGGAAGGGCAGCAGGCGCGAGGTCATAAGCTTTATAGATAGCCTTGACTTCCGCGCCATAACGCCTATGCCTGAGGACGACGCGACAAAGGAGATCGACAATAATTTCAAGAGCGGTCTCACGAAGCTCGTGGTTACGCACTACGCGAAGAAGTTCCTGCTTCCCGCGCCGCTGCGTGCCGCGCTGACCATCTGGAACGGCGCGAAGTATATCCTCAAGGGACTTTCCACCCTGTCGGAGGGAAAGCTCACCGTCGAGGTGCTGGACGCGGCTTCGATTACGGCGTGCCTTGCACAGCGGAATTTCAAGACCGCTTCCACGATAATGCTCATGCTGTCGGTATCCTCGTTGCTTGAGGACTACACGCATGCGCGTACGAAGGCGGTGCTGACCTCCAGCCTTGCTGTCAAGGCTGACAAGGTATGGCTTGCGAACGGCTCAGAGGACGTACTGATATCGATAGACGACCTGAAGATCGGCGACAGGATACGCGTAAGGACCGGCAGCGTTATCCCGGTAGACGGCGAGATAACCGACGGCGAGGCGTACATCAACGAGGCTTCCATGACCGGAGAGCCGCTTGCCGTGATGAAGTCCAGGGACGACACGGTGTTTGCGGGTACGGTGGTCGAGGAAGGCTCCGTGGTGGTAAGGGTGCGGGCGGTAAGCTCCGACACCAAGATACAGAAGATAATCGAGCTGATCGACAGCTCCGAGAACCTCAAGGCGGGTATCCAGAGCCGCGCGGAGCGGCTTGCGGACAGCATAGTGCCGTTCAGCTTCCTGGGCTTCGGGCTTACGCTGCTGTTCACACGGAATATCACGAGGGCGGTCTCCCTGCTGATGGTGGACTACTCCTGCGCGATAAAGCTTTCCGCGCCGATCGCGGTGATCTCAGCGCTGCGGGAAGCCGCAGACCAGAGCATTACGGTAAAGGGCGGAAAGTACCTCGAGGCGTTCGCCGCTGCGGATACCATCGTGTTCGACAAGACCGGCACGCTCACCAACGCCGAGCCTGTGCTCGATAAGGTGATACCGTTCGGAAGCTACACCGAAGAAGAGGTGCTTCGCACTGCGGCTTGTATCGAGGAGCATTTCCCGCACAGCATGGCGAGGGCGATAGTAAAAGGCGCTGAAAAGCGCGGAGTTGTCCACGCCGAGGAGCACGCGGAGGTCAACTACATAGTTGCCCACGGAATCGCGACGACCCTACGGGGGGAGCGCGCCGTGATAGGCAGCCGCCATTTTGTCTGCGATGACGAGGGCGTTACGATAACCAGCGAGCAGCAGGCGAAGATCGACGAGACTGCGGGAGCGTCATCAGTGATCTTCCTTGCGGTCGGCGGAAGCCTGGCGGGAGTTCTGTGCATAATCGACCCGCCGCGTCCTGAAGCGGCAAGGGCGGTGGCGCTGATGAAGAAATGCGGCATTGAAAATGTCGTTATGCTCACCGGCGACAGCAGCTCTGCGGCGGAGAAGATAGCGCAGCAGCTCGGAATCACGGAGGTGCATGCGCAGGTTCTTCCGGAGGATAAGCACAGCCACATCGAGGCGCTGAAAAAGCAGGGGCGCTGCGTAATTATGGTCGGCGACGGCATAAACGACGCGCCGGCGCTCGCGGCTGCGGACGTATCAGTTGCAATGAGCGACGCCTCCGACATTGCGAAGGAGACTGCGGATATCACGATCAGGGACGCGGAGCTGACCGAGCTTGCGGTTCTGAGAATGCTCAGTGAGCGGCTCATGGAAAGGATAAATTCGAATTACAGATTTATTCTGACCTTTAATACGGCTCTGCTTGCGTTGGGCTTCTTCGGAGTGATAACTCCGTCGATGTCGGCGCTGCTGCATAACGGTTCAACGATTGCGATATGCGTTAAGAGTATGACGCCGCTGCTTCGCGGTGACGATAAGGCGATGTGATTTTAATTCTGAATTCTGAATTAATGAGCCGCTGGGCGGCTGTTTAGATTACGGGCAGGCTGAGAGCCTGCCTGTTTTTTGTGGTAAGCTATAATTTACGCAGCTAGTGTTCACCTTTAAGCAACCCCTAATCGGGAGTCAAGGGGGACTAGTCCCCCTTGCGAGTCGAGGGCAGCGCCCTCGTCGC
>OGDF01000016.1_pt1 | contig 217724 bp, 212 predicted proteins | sample 1570141 | NCBI WGS metagenome assembly OGDF01 (sample SAMEA4370581, study PRJEB24528) | human gut metagenome | reverse complement strand
ATCACCGTGCCGGAGATGGGCGACTATGCCTTCTGTCCGGCGGACACGGAGATCTTGGCGCAGATACGCACCCGATACGGAATGGGAGGGGCAGACCATGGCTGAATTCCAACCCATCGCCACCATGCGCAGCGCCTTTCCCACCAAGTTCGGCATCCCTCGCCAGAGCGGTTTGGTGACCGAGCTAAAGAGCACCATCGTCTTTGAACCGCCCTACCGGAATCCGGAGATGCTCCGTGGCATCGAGGGCTTCTCACACCTGTGGCTCATCTGGTCGTTCTCCCAGTCCGGCGACCACTGGTCGCCCACCGTGCGTCCCCCACGGCTGGGGGGCAACCAGCGGATGGGGGTCTTCGCCACCCGCTCCCCCTTCCGACCTAACAACATCGGCCTGTCCTCGGTGCGCCTGGAGCGGGTGGAGCTGCACACACCGGAAGGGCCGGTGCTCCATGTGTCCGGAGCGGACTTGATGGATGGCACCCCCATCTTTGACATCAAGCCCTACATTCCCTACGCCGACTGCCATCCGGACGCCCAAGCCGGATTCACGACCCAGCTGGATGAGCGGATGGTGACGGTGGAGTGCCCGCCGGAGCTGCTGGACAAAATCCCAGCGGAGACTCAGCCTGCCCTCTTGGCCGTTCTCTCCCACGACCCCAGACCCTCCTACCAAAACGATCCGGAACGGGTGTACGGCATGGCCTTCGCCGGATGGAACGTCCGGTTCCGAGTGCAGGAGAAGATCTTGACCGTGTGTGAAGTGGAACCAATAAAAAATTGAGAAAACCGGTGGGATACCTGCGTATTCCACCGGTTTTGCTCTAAAATATTGCGTTTTATGAAAGTGCCAGCTCGTCCAGCCGGTCTAACACCTCGTCCACAAGGTCCTCCAGGGCTTCGTGTTCTTCGCCCCATTCTTCGTAGGCGTCACTGTTCATATTCTTCGGTTCCGCCGCGTCCAAAGCTGCAATCTTGTCCCGCAGCTGTTCCAGATAGGCGGTCAGGGCAGGCGCATCCATGGACTGGACGTCCGGCGCCTGAGGAAATTCTAAGATCATAGCGTGCTCCTTTGGAAAGGCCCCCTCCGGAATGTCCGGAGGGGGTTCTGTGTGGGTTATCGACCGCACTCCCGCAGGTGGCGTTCGATGCGTCCGATGATGAGATCCAACGCCACCGAGTTCCGGCCACCGTGGGGGATGATGATGTCGGCGTTGCCCTTGGACGGCTCCACATACTTCTCGTGCATGGGCTTGACCGTGTCCTGCCACTGGTCAATGACGCTGCGGACGCTGCGTCCCCGTTCCTCCAGGTCACGGAGCATCCGGCGTGCCAGACGCACATCGGCATCCGTGTCCACGAACACCTTCAAGTCCATCAGCGCGCACAACTCCGGCTCGGCAAAGATGAGGATGCCCTCCAGCAAAATCACCGGCTGAGGTACTAGACGCACCGTCCCCTTGGCACGGGTGTGATTGGCGTAGTCGTAGGTGGGACAGTCCACCGGCTGCCCCTGGCGGAGCTGCCGGAGCTGCTGCGCCAGGAGAGGGGTCTCGAAGGCGTCGGGGCAGTCGTAGTTCAGCTTGGTGCGCACCTCGAAGGGGAGGTCGTCGTGGGGCTTGTAGTAGTTGTCATGATGAACCACGCAGATGTGGTCGGAGAACCGCTGGACGAGGTTCTCCGTCAGGGTGGTCTTGCCGCTGCCGGAGCCGCCTGCCACGCCCACCACAAAGATGTCCTTGGCGGTCAGCATCAGCGTCCTCCCTTGTCGTAGGGGATCCCCTCCGCCTTGGGTGCTCTGGACTGCTTGGAGGTGAAGGCCAGGACGATGAGGGAGATCAGGTAGGGGAGGATGTTGTAAAAAGCGCCTGGCAGTTGGAGAGAGGCCAGCAGGGGGAAGCCGGAATAGACGTTGGACAGCGCCCGAAACAGGCCGAACAGCAGGGCAGCCAGGGCGATGCGAGTGGGCTTCCACTGGCCGAAGATCATGACGGCCAGCGCCAGGAAGCCGAAACCGGCCACGCCGTTTTCAAACTTCCACTCGCTGACGCCTGCGGTGATGTAGACGATGCCGCCCAGACCACCCAGGACGCCGGAGATCATGACGCCGGCGTAGCGCATTTTGTAGACGTTGATGCCCACCGAGTCCGCCGCCTGGGGATGCTCGCCGCAGGCGCACAGGCGCAGGCCGAAGCGGGTCTTGTAGAGGACGATGTAGGACAGCATCAGGGCGATGAGGGCTACCAGCATGAACCAGTTGAAGTCGAACCCGCCGATGCGGCACAAAAAGGCGTTCTTGGCGCTGATGTACTGAATGGTAGAGGACACGTTGTCCACGCTCTCGGCGGTGTTCATGGCCTTGACAAAGACGGTGGCGGCAGCCACGCCCAGCAGGTTCATGGCGGTGCCTACCAGGGTCTGGTCAGCGTTGAAGTTGACGGCGGCCACGGCCAGGAGCAGGGAGAAGATCACGCCCAGAGCCATAGAGGACAGGATGACTAGGAGCACCATGACTAGCGCCGGAGTGTCTGCGGGCAGAAACTTCATGGTCAGCGCACCGCCTAGGGCGCCCAGCACCATGATGCCCTCCAGGCCGATGTTGATGATGCCGGAGTGTTCGGAGAAGCACCCGCCCAACGCCACCAACAGGAGGACGGAGGCGAAGATGAGGGTGTATTGCAGTAAGAGGATCATTCTGCCTGACCTCCTTTCTCAGCGGCCGCCTGGGCTTTCTTGTTCTGCTGTTCCTCTCGGCGATCCAGCCATTTGTTGAGGACGTATTTGAAGAAGAAGCCGAAGCTGCACAGGTAGATGATGATGGACGAGATCAGATCGGAGATCTGGGCACAGTACATGGTCTTGTCCACATATGCGCCGCCGTTGGTGATATGCTGGATGAAGTAGGAGGAGAAGATGGAGCCGATGGGGTGCAAGCCGCCCAGGAAGGCGGCGGCGATGCCGTTGAAACCCATGGCGGGGACGGTGGAGTGGGTGCACTGCCACTGTTCAAATCCGGTCAGGAACAGGAAGGCGGCGCCCATGCCAGCCAGAGCGCCGGCGATGGCCATGGTCAAGATCAGGTTCTTCTTCTCCCGCATCCCACTGTAGCGGGCGGCGTCCTTGTTGGCGCCGGTGGCCTTCAGCTCGTAGCCCAAGCGGGTCTTTTCCAAAAAGACCCACACGGCGATGCTGATGAGGATGCACAGGGGGATGGCGATGGAGACGTACTGGTTGTTGCTAAACAGCTTCCCCAGCCCCAGACTGGGCAAAAAGGCGTCTGGGTTGGTGGAGGCCAAGGTAAGGGTGTAGGGGCTGGCTTCCTCCTTCACCTGGCTCAAGATGGTGTTGACCAGATAGAGGCTGATCCAGTTGAGCATGATGCAGGAGATGACCTCGTTGACGTTGCAGTACGCCTTCAGCAGGCCGGAGATGGCGCCCAAAATCGCACCGGCCAGAAGGGCGGCGATGAGACACACATACCAGGGCAGTCCCCAGGCCAGGGCACAGTACAGGCAGGCGCCCGCGCCCACCACATACTGACCGGCGGCGCCGATGTTGAACAGGCCCACCTTGAAGGCGAACAGGATGGATAAGCTGCACATGACCAAGGGAGCTGTTTTCGCCAAAGTGTTGCCCAGGTATTTCTTCTGGGGGACGGCGTTGGCGTAGGTCATGAAGTTTTTCAAAATGGTGGCGATGGCCTTACCGGCACCGCTGGGGTTGATGATGAGCAGCACAACAAAGCCGATGAGCAGACCCAGCAGGATGCAGAGCAGGGAGGTCAGCAGCGCCTGCACGGTCTTGTTGCGCAGCAGTGGGGTTCGTTCTTTTGTCATGATTTCACTCCCTCTCTCTTGGCGCCGGACATATACAGACCCAGCTGTTCCGCCGTGGTGGTCTTGGGATCCAGCTCACCCACGATCTCCCCTTCGAACATGACCAAAATGCGGTCGGCCAGCGCCATGACCTCATCCAGCTCCAGGGAGACCAGCAGGACGCCCTTGCCGCTGTCCCGATGGGCGACGATCTGCTTGTGGATGTACTCGATGGCGCCCACGTCCAGACCGCGGGTGGGCTGGACGGCTACCAGCAGATCTGGGTTCCGGTCGATTTCACGGGCGACGATGGCCTTTTGCTGGTTGCCGCCGGACATACTGCGGGCGATGGTCGCAGGGCCTTGGCCGGAGCGGACGTCATACTGTTCGATGAGCCGCAGGGCGTAGGCTCGGATGGCCTTGCGCTTCAAAAAACCAGCGCCGTTGACAAACTCCGGCTCAAAGTAGCGCTGGAGCACCATGTTATCCTCCAGGGTGAAGTCCAGCACCAGGCCGTGCTTGTGGCGATCTTCGGGGATGTGGCTGATGCCGGAGGTGGAACGCTTGCGGATGGGGGCGTGGGTGATGTCCTGCCCCTTGAGCATGATTTTGCCCCCCTTGGGCTGCTCCAGACCGGTGAGACCGTAGACCAGCTCGGTCTGCCCGTTGCCGTCAATGCCGGCGATGCAGACGATCTCCCCTGCTCGGACGGTAAAACTCACGTCCCGAACGGCATCGTTGTGGTGGAGCTTGGAGGGGACGGTCAAATGTTCCACCTCCAAAATAGTCTTGTCAGGCTTGGCCGGTTCCTTGTGAACGACAAAATCCACGTCACGGCCGACCATCATACGGGATAATTCCTCTCGGGTGGTGTTGGCAATTTCAACGGTGCCAATGTATTTGCCCTTGCGCAGGACAGAGCAGCGGTTGGCCACGGACATGATCTCGTTGAGCTTGTGGGAGATAAAGAGGATGCTCTTGCCCTCGGCGGCCAGGTTCTTCATGATCTGCATCAGCTCGTCGATCTCCTGGGCGGTGAGCACAGCGGTGGGTTCATCGAAGATGAGGATCTCATTGTCTCGGTACAGCATCTTCAAGATTTCCGTCCGCTGCTGCATCCCCACCGTGATGTCCTCTACCAGGGCGTCCGGATCCACGGCCAGCCCGTATTTCTCGGACAGAGCCAGCACCTTTTTCCGCGCCACATCCTTTTGCAGGAAACCGTGCCTGCACGGTTCCACGCCCAGGATGATGTTGTCCAGGACGGAGAAACATTCCACCAGCTTAAAGTGCTGGTGTACCATCCCGATGCCCAGATCATTGGCATCGTTGGGGTCCTTGATGCTGACCACCTGGCCATCCTTCTTGATGATCCCCTCCTCCGGCTGATACAGCCCAAAGAGGACGCTCATCAGGGTGGATTTCCCTGCGCCGTTCTCCCCCAGCAGAGCGTGGATCTCGCCCTTTTTCAGCTGGAGCGTGATGTCATCATTGGCGACGATACCGGGGAAGCGCTTGGTGATGTGCAGCATTTCAATGGCATATGCCTGTTCCAAATTGTCACGACCTTTCTCTCTTTTCGCATACGAAGAAATAATCGGATATCTTCCGGTAATATTGTACTATAAAACGGGGGCTTTTTCAAAACTTATTTAGGATTTTTCATAAAAAGAAGGGCAGGCATTCGCCTGCCCTTCCAAAGGGTGAGAGAAAAGGATTACTTGATGTTGTCGTAGTACTGAACCTGAGCGGTCTTGACTGCGGGCTGGTTCTTGACATCGTTGGAGACGGTGATCTTGCCATCGAACATATCAGCCACCAGAGCCTTGTAATCCTCCTTGGTGAAGCCATCGCCCCACTGCGTGGTTTCCAGCGGCAGCTGGACATAGTTGGCCTCGGTGTCGTCACCGGAGACCAGACCCAAAGTCTCGATCTTGCCGCCGTAGTTGGCGAAGTTGCCGGCAACCACTTCGGAGAGCATATGCTTGACGGTGGGAGCCAGACCCTTCATAGCGGAGGTCAGGGTCATGCCCTTGCCGTAGTCCTTGTCGATGATAGCGGACTGGTCGGTGTCAACGCCGATGACCTTTGCGTCCTTGACCTTTGCCGCAGCTTCAGCAGCAGAGGTGTAAATGCCGCCGCCGCAAGCGAAGACAGCCTGAACGCCCAGAGTCTTGTACCAGTTATCCATGTAAGCGGTGATGTCGGGGTCGCCTGCGAACTTGTTGCCATAGACGTATTCCACCTTCACATCGGTGAGCTTGCCTTCGGTGGCAGCGGCGTCAACGCCCTGGACAAAGCCATAGCCGAAGCGGACGACAGCGGGGACAGCCATGCCGCCCAGGAAGCCCAGGTGCTTGTAACCCAGCTTCACAGCTGCGTAGCCAGCCATATAGCCGGACAGTTCTTCCTGATAGACGGCGCAGTACAGGTTGGAGGGGACTTTGTAATCATCGCCCAAGTCAGCAGCACTGACGTCCAGAGCGATGAAGGTGGTGTCGGTGTAAGTGCCGGCAGTTTCCTTGATGGCGCCTGCGAAAGCGTAGCCGGGCATGACGATGACGTTGTAGCCCTCGTCAATGGCGGACTCGATCATAGCCACACGCTCTGCGTCAGAGTCCCCAGCGGGCTTGAAGTAATTGAACTTCATGTTGTTTTCTTCGCAGAGCGCCTTGCAGGCTTCGTAGGTGGTCTGGTTGAAGGACTGGTCGGTGATGTCGCCGTAGTCGGTGATCATGGCTACCTGGTAGTCGCTGGCGGCTTTGGTGGGCGCTGCAGTGGAGCCGGTTGCTGCGGGCGTGGAAGCGTCAGAGCCGGCGGGTGCCTTGCTGCCGCCGCAGGCGGTCAAGCCGAGCACCATGGACAGAGACAAAATCAGTGCAAGAAATTTTTTCATCGGTTAAGTTCCTCCTTTGAAATTTGTCCGTTTCTCCTGGACAGTTACAGATTATAGCACGCCAGTGAAGGAAGTTCAAGCATTTTGGGCAAAAGAAGTGCAAAAAGGGCGGCTTCTTTTCGTGAAAATGACGATTTGAATGCAGTTACCCCTGCTTTGTCCCCTCCGCTGCTTCTTGGGCAATGCGTTTTTTCCAGCAGGAGTGGCACATGGCCAAATAGCTGTCGTTGCCGCCCAGGAACACCTGTTCGCCCTTGGTGACCACATGACCATTGCTATCAATGCGGGCGTTGACGGTGGCTTTGGAGCCGCAGGCGCAGATGGTCTTGATCTCGGTGATGGAGTCTGCCAGCTCGAACAGCCGCAGGGAGCCGGGGAAAAGGTGGGTCAAGAAGTCCGTCCGCAGACCGAAGCAGAGAACGGGCAGATCCCGCTCGTCCACCAGCCGACGGAGCTGATCAATCTGCGCAGGCGTAAAAAACTGGCACTCATCGGTGATGACCACGTCCGGGTGATCCTGCTGGGTGTAGAGCGCATAAATGTCGTCCTCTGGGGCAATGACCTCCGCCGGAGCTTCCAGGCCAATGCGGGAGTGGAGCATATGGATGCCGTCCCGCTGGTCGGTGGAGGGTTTTAACAGCCAGACCTTCATGCCCCGCTCCTCGTAGTTGAACTTGGTGATGAGCGCCTGGGCGGTCTTGCTGGAGCCCATGGCGCCGTATTTAAAGTAGAGCTTTGCCATGTTGAAATCTCGTCTCCTCTTAGTCGAATACGCCCTCCGCTTTCAGAGCGGCATAGTCCAGCCCAAGCACACCCATGACCTCCTGGGTGTGATAGCCCAAGGGATAGCCGCCCAGGTCGTAAGTAACGGGACATTCGGACAGCTTCATGGGGGAGCCAAGCTGCTTGACCTTTTTGCCGCCGGTGCAGGGGACTTCCACCTCTACCACCAGGTTCCGCTCCCGAATGTGTTCGTCCTCCAGCAGCGCTTCCTTCAGGGACAGCACCGGCTCTACGCAGCAATCCAGCTCCTGGAAAATAGCCGTCCACTCGTCCCGCGTCTTGGTCTTGAGTACACTGCGCACCCGTTCCCGCACGGTGTCGATGTTTTCGGGCTCCACGGTGCCTTCAATGAGGTCGGGACAGCCGATGCCGGTGCAGAAGGCCGCCCAGAACTTGGGTTCCAGGGAGCCGACGCTGAGATATTCGCCGTCCTTGGTCTCGTAGTAGCCGTACAGGGAACCGCCGTTGAGACGGCGGGACTCTCTGCCGCAGTCCTCGCCGGTGGCCAGGAAACGGGTGCCGTCCATGGCAGTGAAGGGCACTAGGCCGTCCAGCATGGCCACGTCGATGTACTGCCCCTTGCCAGTGCGGTTGCGGTACTGGACTGCCGCCAGGATGCCCACCACCGAGTTCATGGAGCCTACGCAGATGTCGGCGATCTGGATGTTCATGGGGGCGGGGCCGGCGTCCCGATAGCCTGCCATGGCCAGGTTGCCGCTGCGGGCCAGGTAGTTGCAGTCGTGACCGGCGGCTTTCGCCATGGGGCCGGTCTGGCCGTAGCCGGTGAGGGAACAGTAGATGAGGGCGGGGTTGACCGCTTTCAGGGCTTCATAGCCCAGACCCAGCTTTTCCATGACGCCAGGGCGGAACTGCTCAATAACAATGTCATATTCCTGGATGAGCTGCTTGACGATGGCAATGGCCTTCGGGTGTTTCAGGTTCAGGAAGATATTTCGCTTGTTGCGCCCCAGCCAAGCCTCATTGGCAGCGATGTCGGTGCCCTCCACGAAGGGCTCATACTCCAACACGATGTCCTGCTTGCTGGGGGAGCTGACCTTGAGCACCTCCGCGCCCAAGTCCGCCAGCACCAGGGTGGCGTAGGGGCCAGGGAGCAGAGTGGTGAAATCCAGGATTTTCAGACCTTCCAATGCTTTCATAGACAAACCTCCAAAGTGATTTTTTTCCGTGGTATCCTGCCCCTATTGTACCTGATTTGGAGAGGTTTTGCAAAAGTTGTTTTTGCATGGTGGGTGTGAATGGGGTATAGTGAGGTAGCGTGGAGCAGAAATGTTTGAAAACCAGGGAACATTTCCGAGGAGATTGCGTCTTTCTAGGTGAAAGGCCTTTCAGGAAACCAGAAAGGAGGTTGTCCCATGGAGGATTCCGAGATCATCACCTTATATTGGAACCGAGATGAGCGTGCCATTGCAGAGACGTCCACCAAGTACGGCTCCTTCTGCCAGCGCATCGCCCAGAACATCCTGACTGTTCGGGAGGATGCGGAGGAGTGCGTCAGCGACACCTATCAGCAAGCGTGGACGTCCATACCGCCCCTGCGCCCCCAGCGGCTGCGCCCGTGGCTGGGGCGGGTGGTGCGCAACCTGGCCATCAACCGGTGGCGGCGGAACCATGCTCAAAAACGGTACGCCGGTCTGGAAGCCCTGTTCAGCGAGCTGGAGGAGTGCATCCCCTCCGGCGAGACGGCGGAGCGGCGATTGGAGGAAGGAGAACTGACCCAGGTTTTGAATGGCTGGCTGGCGTCCCTGTCCCAGTCCGATCGGGTGCTCTTTCTGCGCCGCTACTGGAACGGGGAACCGCTGAAAGAGTTGGAACAAGCCTACGGCCTCACCCACAGCGCCCTGGCCAAGCGGATGTACCGCCTGCGGGGCAGCCTGCGCAAGACGTTAGAACGGGAGGGTTACACCTTATGAAAGACAAACGCGAGAAACTCTACGACAGCCTCACCAACGTTCGAGAAGACTTTGTGGAGGAAGTCCAGAGGACACGGAGCGCCAAGCGCCCCGCCTGGGTCAGATGGTGCGCCCTGGCGGCGTGCCTGTGCCTGCTGGTGGTGGGCACTTTCGTGTGGAGGCCCTGGAGTCAGGGCGGCAATAAGCCCACCAGCCCCACTACCTCCGCCGCCCAGACCGCCAAGGGCATCACCATCCCCAAGGCGGAGGTCACCCTGTCCCAGCCGGACGGGGTGGCGGCAGATATGCTGGCCTTCTTCATCTACCAGGGGCGGTGCTATCTCCAGTACGAGTGGCTGGATCACGGCAGCGACCTGGTGGGCGAGAAGGTGGGCACCGCCACGGGACTCATTGATGAGTGGACGAAGGAGGACGGATATGTAGAGCTGGCCGGCAGTGTAGGCGGTGATTTTTACACCGTCAACGGCTTCGACCCGACCTTCCTGCTGTGCATGAAGGAGGACGGGGACGCCATTCAGCTCTTTGTGTGCAACAGCGGCATCACCTTGTATCAAGGCTCCGAGCTGTTTGAGGAACGGCTGGGGCTGTCCAACAGGCTGAAAGCGGTGACCTATGAGGATGAGGACTCCTGGTACGACGGCAAGGAGGACATCCACACCTTGCACGACCTGGACGCCGCCAAAGCGCTCATCGCAGCCATGGACAAGGCGACATTCCAGCTCAGCGACCAAGCCGACCTGTACGAGGAAAAAAAGGACGGCGGTCTGAGCAAGGAGCTGTACCATGTGTACTGCAAACTGGACAACGGCGTTACCGTCACCCTGCGCCTGTTCCGAGGGGGCTATGTGACCTTCACCGGCGTGCCGGACGCCTGTGTGCAGGTGCCGGAGGCGACCTTTGACGCCTTTTTGGCGGCGCTGAAATGAGAACGGCAAAAACGCCCCATCGGAGATCCGATGGGGCGTTTGCCATCGGCCGATCCAGTGTCCGAAAAAGGATATAGAAAAAAGCGATTGCTGGCCATCTGGTTTTCGTTGCACTCGCCCCCTTGACTTTCTATCGGGCGTCCGGTATCCTTGAAATACCTGTATTTATGTAGGTTATTCCGAAAAAAGAAGGTGTCCTAATGATCCACACTGACCGACTGACCCGCCTGTTCCTGGCGCTGGCCTCCATCGACAACCCCTCCCGCCAGGAAGCGGCGGTGAGTACCTATATCAAAAACCAGCTGGACGAGCTGGGCATCCAGTGGCGGGAAGACGGCACCGGCGAACTCATCCACGGCAACGCCGGAAATCTCTATGGTTACCTCCCCGGAGCATTGGACTTGCCGCCCATCCTTCTCTCCGCCCACATGGATTCGGTCGACCCCGCCGTGGGCAAGCACCCCACCCTCCACCCAGACGGCACCATCACCTCCGATGGCACCACTGTGCTGGGAGCAGATGATCTGTCCGGCGTGGCGGCCATCTTGGAGGCAGTGCGGTCGGTGGAGGAATCGGGAGCGGCACATCGCCCGATTGAACTGCTTTTCGATGTGGCCGAGGAGCCCTATTGCGCCGGCATCCAACACTTTGATTTTCCCAGCCTCCAATCCAAAGAGGCGTACATCTTAGACCTGACCGGCCCCGTAGGCAGCGCCGCCTATCAGGCGCCCTCCATCCTGGCTTTTCGTGCCGAGTTCACCGGTCGAGCCGCTCACGCCGCCTTCTCTCCGGAGCTGGGCATCCACGCCATCCAGGCGGCAGCCCAGGCGATCGTGTCCATCCCCTGCGGACGGGTGGGGGACACCACCGTGAACGTGGGCACCATCTCCGGCGGCAGCGCAGACAACGTGGTGCCGGAGCGGTGCTGCGTCACCGGTGAGGTGCGGAGCTTTGACGATGGAAGTGCCCGGGCACGACTGGCGGAGATCGAAGCCACGGTAAAACAGGCCGCCCAGGCGGTGAGCGCTGAGGTCGTATTTTCCACCGAGACCCTGTGCCGTGCCTATCGGGTGGAGCCTGACCATCCGGTGGCGGAGCGCTTCAAGAAGATCTGCGCTGACCTGGGATTGTCCAGTGAATTGACCGTCACCTACGGCGGCAGCGACAACAACCACTTCTTCCACCACGGCATCTCCGGCCTGGTGGTGGCGTCCGGCATGACCTGCTGCCACGCCTGCCAGGAGTACGCCAGCGTGTCCGAGCTGGAACGGGCGGCACGGCTGGTGGAAGGGCTGATCTTATCCGGGGAGTGAGGAACCATGAAAAATCCACTGCATTACCAGCTGACCGAGTACGATTGCGGCCCCACTTCTCTGCTCAACGCCATCAGCTTTCTCTTTGAGCGGGAGGAGATTCCGCCAGAGGTCATCCGCAATATCATGCTCTATTGCCTGGACTGCTACGGCGCAGAGGGCGCACCGGGAAAGAGCGGCACGTCCTGCACGGCCATGATGTTTTTGAGCAACTGGCTGGATCGCTACGGCAGAGTCCAGGATCTGCCCATCTCCAGCCGCTACCTCAGCGGCCCCAGCGTCACCATCCGTCCCCATAGTGAGGTGGCAGATGCTCTGCGCCAAGGTGGCGTGGCAGTGGTGCGGCTGTATTTTGACGTGGCTCACTATGTGCTGCTCACCGGCGTGGAGGAGGACGGGGTGCGGATGTTCGACCCGTATTATCAGGACGAGCAATTTCCGAACGAGAGGGTGGTGGTCACCTTGGAGCATCCCACCGCCTACAACCGCATCGTCCCCTTCGACTCCTTCAATCGGGAGAGCCACGAGCTGTACGCTCTGGGCGAACGGGAAGGACGGGAGGCGGTGCTGCTGTTCAACAAGCGCACCCAGCTGACCGATGAAAAGACCATCGAATATTTTATCTGATCGTTTTTGGACATCGGTGACGAGATTCGCCGGTGTCCCTTTTTATCCTTGCAGGGGGATGGGGGAAATGTTATCATAGAAGCACCCTAGAAAAACAACGAGGCGATACGGAATGCGATACGAGAAGATAGAGGCTCTGCGCCAGGCGCTGCACCGGTGTCCGGAGCGGTCTGACCAGGAGTATCAAACGATAGAAAAACTACAGCTATTTTTGCGGGAGAATACCACGTTGGAACTGCACGCCAAGACCGGCTGGTTCTACGCCCTCCATCGGGAGGCGCACGCCCCCCAGACCATCGCCGTTCGGGCGGACATGGACGCCATTGAGAACAGTCACGGACAGCTTTTCCACGGCTGCGGTCACGATGGGCACAGCGCCATTTTGGCCGGTCTGGGTCTGGCGTTGGAGGGGAAAACGTTGGGGAAAAACGTCTGTCTGGTGTTCCAGCCTGGGGAGGAGATGGGGACTGGTGGCAAAAGGGTGAGTCGGGAGCTGTTCCAGGAGCTGCGGCCGGACTTCATGCTGGGCTGCCACAACATCCCTGGAAAACCCCTGGGGACGGTGCTCCTGCGGAAAAACACCTTCGCCTGTGCGTCCCTGGGACTGTCTCTGACCGTCACCGGCCGACAGTCCCACGCCGCCTATCCGGAGCAGGGGAAAAACCCCGTGTTTTTGCTCAGTGAGATCGTGCTCGCCCTGCCGAACCTGATCCACCACATCACCCACGGCGATCCGGAGCGTCTGCTGATGGCGACTGTAGTACAGATGAAGGTGGGAGAGCGCAATTTCGGCGTCAGCGCCGGCACAGGCACCTTGGCGCTGACCCTCCGCGCCTACCGGCAGGAGGATATGGAAACATTGGAGCGTGCCATTTTGGATATGGCACGAACTGGCTGTGAAAGAGCAGGTATGACCTGGCAATCCAGCCGACAGGACGTGTTCCCAGACACCGTGAACCGTCCCGTGTGCTGTGTGCGTGTTGCGGACATCCTGCGGGAGCATCACCTGCCAACCCAGGTACTTTCGGAGCCCATGCGCTGGTCAGAGGATTTCGGCTGGTACCTGCAAGAGGTGCCCGGAATGTACTTGGGACTGGGTGCTGGAGAGGATCACTGCGGCCTGCACACGGACGGGTACGAGTTCCCAGATGCGCTGTTGAAACCGGCCATCAACGTGCTGGAAACCCTGGTGCGCGCGCTGTGAAGCGGGGGGGGTTCCCTGTACCTGCCGTGAAACAACTTTGAAACAGAACCGCAGTATACTCTCCTTGCAGTCCGGCGGCAGCTTTGCCGTGACACAAGGAGAGTTTTCTGTTATGAAGCGAACATTACCCATCTGCATCGCCCTGTTGCTGGTGTTGACCACCGCCTGTTCCCCATCGGGGGCGGCATCCACGTCCCAGGCTGGGAGCGTCAGCAGCGCACCGGCTGAGCCGGTTCAGACCACCGATCCCATTCCGGATCAAGCGGCAAAGCCTCTGAACCAGTTCCACCTGGATGTGACCCTGGACGCCCAGGCACACCAGCTGAAGGTGAAGCAGACCCTGACCTATTACAACCACACAGGTAAACCTCTGTCTCAAATTTACTTCAACCTCATCCCCCAGGCGTTCCAGCAGGACGGCGGCGGCACGGTGGTGGAGCGGGTGTCGGTGGACGGGAAAGCGGGGACGCTTTCCCAGGTGAAAGAGACGGTGTATGCACTGAACCTACCGACAGATTTGAAGGCAGACCAAAGTACAGACATTCAGATGAAATATCAGGTGAAGATCCCCAACATCCAGAATCGCTTCGGCTACCAAGAGAAGGTGTATAACCTGGGCAACTTCATCGCCACTCCGGCGGTGTACGGCAAGGACGGGTGGACGGTAGAGCCATATGTGGATATTGGAGACGCCTTTTACACGGAAATTGCCGACTATGACGTGACCATCCACGTCCCCGATGGCTACACGGTAGCTTCCACCGGCCGAGAGACCACCAAGGGACGCTACCAAGCCAAGCAGGTGCGAGATTTCGCCTTCTGCGCCAGCGATGGATATACCGTCCAGCAGGAGACATACAACGGGGTAGACCTGATGGTGTACTACAATGGAGACATCAAAAAGACGGCACAGCGGGTGCTGAACACGGCAAAGCAGTCCCTTGACCTGTACAGCGATACCTTTGGCCAATACCCCTACGACACCTTGAGCCTGGTCTTGAACGGTCTGACCGGCGGGGTCAGCGGGATGGAATATCCCACCCTGGCCATGCTGGATCCGGAGGTGTCGTTGGAGGACTTGAAGGCGATGGGCATCGGCGGCGACAGCAGCACAGGGCCGGGGGTGGACTACTATCTGTGGCTCATCGACAGCGCTACCTGTCATGAGATCGCTCACCAGTGGTTTTACGGCATTGTGGGCAACGACCAGATCGCCGCCGCCTGGCTGGATGAGGGGGCGTGTCGGTTTGCGGAGTATTTGTATCAGAAGACCTATTGCACCGACCTGGATTTTGATGGATATGGCACGCTGGAAGATTGGTTCCAGACGCAGTACTGCATGATCACAGGCCAGAAAAAGGATGGCATGGAGTGCGCCAAGGATAACACCAATCTGAATTGGTCGCTGTACGACTGGCAGGAGAAAGATCCCATGGGGTACAGCGATGTCTACTACAAGGGTGGCAGCCTGTTCTATGAGATGGAGCAGCGGATGGGAGAAGAAAAATTCCGGCAGGCACTGCGGGAGTATGTGCGCACGTTCGCCTATGGGATGGTGGACACGGAGCAGTTCCAGCAGTTCTGGCTGGGGAAGGGGGACTTTTCCAAGCTGTTCGCACTGTATTGGAAATGATGAAAGAAGCGCTGTGTGTTGGCACAGCGCTTCTGCTCGGTTATAATGTCGTTATAAAGGTATAGAGGAGGGAACCGTATGCACCGCATTTTGATCGTAGAGGACGACCGAGACATCGCCCAGCTCATGGAGGCTGCCCTGACCCAGGCTGGGTATCAGGTGGAGCTGGCCTTTGATGGGGAGGTGGGGGCGGATTTGATCGAGCAAAACTGGTACGCCCTGGCGCTGCTGGACATCATGCTGCCCAAGATCGACGGGTACGAGCTGTTCGCCTACCTGCGGGAGTACGGCATTCCGGCCATCTTCATCACCGCAAAAGGGGAGATCGCCGACAAGACCCGTGGGTTCCACATGGGGGCGGACGACTATCTGGTGAAACCCTTTGAGCTGGAGGAGCTGGTGCTTCGGGTGGAGAACGTCCTCCGGCTCCACGGCATGGAGGGGAAGCTGCGGGTGAAGGATGTAGAGGTGGATCCCCGCACCCACACTGTCCGGAAGAACGGCGACGCAGTATCGTTGACCCCCAAGGAGTACAATCTGCTCCTCCTGCTGCTGCGGAACAAGAATGTGGCGCTGCACCGGTTTGCCCTGTATGAGAAGGTGTGGGGGGAGGAGTTCGATGAGGATACCCGCACGCTGGACATCCATATTCGCCGGCTGCGGAAGAAGCTGGGGCTGGAACAGGAGATCAAGACGGTGTACAAGGTGGGCTACTGCCTGGAGGAGACACCATGAAGCTGACGGAAAAGTTCGTGCTGGCCATGGCATTGGTGGTGACCTTGGCTGTCTCTGTAGGAGGGACAATTTTGCTGGCCGTCCAGTTCCAGGCGTCCTTTCAGAACGCCGTTGCGCAGGGCACCTCTCGGCACATTTTGGCTCGGTACGCGCTGGAGTCCAAGGTGCTGGCCGACCGGCTCAAAGGGGTAGCTTTTTCTAAGGCGAACCTGGCCAAGTACGCCGACCAACTCTGCTCCTACACGGCGGATGAACGGATGCGGGTGACGGACTCTGATGGGCAGGTGGTGTTCTCCAACTTGCAGGACAGCCCGCCGCTGGCAGAGGACAGCTACCAGGCGTGCCGGACGGGAGAACAATATCTGCTCTACTTCCAGTCCGCCACGTCGGTGGGCGGCAACCGGTTCCGACTGGTCAGCGCCTACGACATCACCCATCTGTATCGAGAGCGCCAGCGGCAGTTTTGGGTCTTTTTGGGTATCCAAGGGGTGGTGCTGGCAGGCACCATGCTGGCGGCGTGGCGCATCTCCCGTGCCATCACCAAACCCTTGCGGGTGCTGGGACAGGTGAGCCGGGAGATCGCCGCCGGCGACTACGACCGGCGGACAGGGCTGGACACTGGGGACGAGATCGGCACGTTCAGCCAGAACTTTGACCGGATGGTGGACGCCCTCCAACGGGAGATGGAGCACCGCTCTGCCTTCGTGGCCGACTTCTCCCACGAGCTAAAGACCCCCATGACCTCCCTCATCGGCTACGCCGACCTGCTCCGCACCCGCCAGCTCAGTGAGGACGAAAAGTTCCGCTACGCCAACGCCATCTACAAAAACGGCAAGCGCCTGGAAACCCTCTCCACTCGGATGCTGTCCCTGCTCCACCTGTCCAGCACCCCCTTGGAGCTGACGCCGGTGGACGTACCCAAGCTGGGCAAGCGGCTGGGGCAGCTGTTTTCGGCGGGGACGCTGACGGTGGAGCTGGAACCGGCGCAGGTGCGGGGGGAGGCGGAGTTGCTGCTGACCCTGCTGCGCAACCTGGTGGAGAACGGACAAAAGGCGTCAGAAAACACGCCGGTGACGGTCACCGGTGTGCGGGACGGGGAGCGGTACCGGTTTTCCGTCATCGACCAGGGCAGCGGCATGACAGTGGAACAGGTGCAGCGTGCCACGGAGCCCTTCTACAAAGGCGATCGCTCCCGCTCCAGCGGTGGGTTCGGCATCGGGCTGTCCCTGTGTCAGCGCATCTGCCAGCGTCATGGGACGGTGTTGGCGATTGAGAGTGAACCGAGCGTGGGCACCACCGTGTCCTTCTGGTTGGAGGTATGTAATGGGTAAAAAAGGATGGTGCTTGCTGGTGGCGCTGGCGCTCTGCGTGGCGGTGGGGGCACCGCTGGCGGTGTTTGGGTGGATGGATGCCGTCGTTTTGGGACGGGATACCCCCATCTCCACCCAGACCGGCAAGCTGGCCGTGTCCAGCAGCGACCTGCCCCTGGTGGAACACATCCACAACGTGCTGGGCGAGACCAATGCCCAGGAGCAGTCCAGCCGACCGGCCACGTTGGAGGAGATGGAGAGCGGACTGAGCGACTTTCTGTCCAGCGGCGTGCTGCCCCAGTGGGTGGCGGACGTGTGGGAGCAGGTCTGCCAGACGGGAGTCGGCACGGTGACAGTGACCTATGGGACGGACATCATCAGCTACGAGTACAACGGGACGGACGGAGTGAGCTGCTCCTACACCACAGATTTGGCGTCTGGCTGCGTGCTGGGCTTCCAGCTGTACACCAAAGAAGAACACACAACCTCCCAGGAGCGCCGTCAGGCGGTGATGGAGCGGTATATCCAGTACCTGGGACTGGACGTGCTGGGGGATTGGGTCTATAACGGGAACCGATACCAGTCCACAGAGGCGCAGCTGTTCGTGAACGCTCTCTTGGAGGAGGACAGCGGTGGGTTCTCCATCGGGGTGGAGCTGTGAGAACGACAAAGACCGCCTGCCATCGGTTGGGATGACGGGCGGTTTTTGTGCTGATCGGAATGTGGTATTAGAAAGCGGAAGCAACAGAACCCTGCTCCTCCTGGGCGATGCAGATTTCCAAAGCAGTCTGACAACGGGGGCATCTCAGGGAGAACACGGTGATCCGATTGTCACGCCTCCTCACCGCACAGCGCAATGGCTTCCTCTGCGCTGGCGCCGTTAAAGAGGATGGCCAGGATGCCGGGGGTGTAGTGATGGAAAGTGGCGGCGGGCATATAGATGCTGTCCTTGACGATGGCCGGAGAGGGGAGCACACCATCACAGTCCACGAAGAATTTGTACCGGAGTTCGCCGTCCTGCAGATCCATCTCGAAGTTGCCATAGCGCATCCCGTAGTTGGCACGGCAGAGGAACTCGGCCATGGCCGCCCGTTCCTCCAGGTTGGAAACGTCCGCACCAACGGGGGAGATGGCGTACACGCAGTAGGCGTCCGTATTCACTCTGACGTAGTATTCGATGGATTTCAGTTTGCTGCTGGTGTTCAGGCCGAAGCGGAAATTGCCTGTTTCCTTGTCAAAGTCGTAGTTCCAGTTGTCCGCCTTCAAAAATGCGCCGATCATGGTTGCAATCTCGCCAGAGTAATTCCGTTCACTCATATTGGTATCCTCCTGATTCTTCATAGTGTTTCGTTCCGTCTGAGATGGCTATTACAGGGAGTGGAGTTGTGAGACTTATGATAGCACAAAAAAATGAAATGTCAAGTAGTTTTATGAAGTTTATGCTGATAATATGAAATTTCTGGATGTTCTGTGAAAAATGCGGACGAGGAAACGAACAGTTGAGGAAAATGCTATGATTTACTGCCATTACATCAGTCACACATGGGATACGGTGACCTACGCTTATGGGGCGACCATTGACGATATAACAGGCGTGGTCGTGTTCCACTTTTGGAAAGAAGAAGGTATTGAGATCATACGGAAGCCAGAACGATACGTTGTCCTCTGGCGGCACATCCAGAGTGTGTACCATAGGTACTTGGAGGAGTTTCGTCGTGGGGTGTTTCTGAAAAAGCTCGCGAGGGAGATCTGATGACCGTACTGGTATAGAATGGAGGGATAGATGTGGATTTTGGGAAGCTGACCAGCTTAGAGGAGCTCATCGAAGCCATTGATATGGGGTTGGACATTGTGTTCGTGCTCCATGATGTCTGGTATAATATCTCCACGGATGAAACCCCTTTCGTGGCCGTCTGTCCGGATGGGGATGGGGTGCATTATCCGGATGGAACCACCTTGGTTACGGAGCACACCATCCACGGCGTGCCGTTAAGGGAACAATGGCAGGAAATGAATATTTGGGCCATGTGACCGTGTGCGCATCAAAGGCTGTGTCTGTTTGACAAAGAGGGGGAGAGCGGTCTATCATAGTATTGCAAAAGGAGGGAATGGCTGTTGTATGAACCCAATCATCAACGTATTGCTCCTGATTTGTCTGGTGCTCTCGCTCATTAGCGTTGGGTGCTATATCCGCTCGATCAGAAGAAAGAGGAGGGGCGTTCGTGGAGGGAGCATATCAAATATCCTAGGCGCTTTGTTTCTTGTGTAGCATTTGTACAGGCTTTTATGGAAAAGCAGGAAGATATAGAGCGGAAAACGAAAGATGGGAAAATCATCAAACAAGCAAGACGATAACTTTTTAACTTCAAAACCGCTATAAAACAAAGAAAAAGCTCTGCAATCCAAACGATCACAGAGCTTTCTTTTGGTACGCCCGAAGGGACTCGAACCCCCAGCCTTCAGAACCGGAATCTGACGCTCTATCCAATTGAACTACGAGCGCATACCATGCTTTCCTTGTTAAGCCTAGTTATTATATCAGGTCTTCCACCGGTTGTAAAGGGGAAACTGAAAACTTTTTTCTGAAAAGATTGTCAAAGGGGAAGGGCTGTGCTAAAATGAAACAACAAATAAGGAAGAATAGTCCCAACCATGTGATAGGAGGGTATGATATGGAACAGAATATGCAATTCCGCAGCGCCGGATTTGGCGGGTTCAACCGTCAGGACGTTTTGAATTATATCGAGGAAACCACCAAGGAGTACAACCAGAAGCTGGATGAACTCCGCACCCAGTACGAGGCCGCCCAGGCGGAGCGTGAGGAACTGCGCCAGGCGCTGAGCGAAAGCAAGAACCAAGAAGAAAACTTGCAAAACCGAGTGGAGGAGCTGCTCCAGGAGAAGAACGCACTGCTCACCCGTGTAAAGAAGCTGGAGCCCCTCCAGGCACAGGTCACCCTGCTCCACTCCCGTGTGGAAGCCCTGACCCCAGATGCCGAGGCCTATGCCGGCCTGCGCAGCCAGATCTCCGACATCGAACTGGAAGCCCGTCAGCGTGCCAGTGAGATCTTGGCACAGGCCAAGCAGAAGGCAGAGGAGATCACCACCAGCGCGCAGTCTCAGGCAGACGCCCTCCGCAGCCAGACCGAGACTGCGGCAGAGGAACAGCTCACCCAGGCGCGTGCGCAGGCAGAGGACATCGTGACCCAGGCCAACCAGTCTGCCGCTGCCGCTACCACCGAGGCACAGCACCAAGTGGAAGCGGAACAGGAGCGAGTGCAGGACCTGCGCAGCAAGACCCAGAGCGCCCTAGCCGAGACCGGCGCCGTGGTGCGCTCCATCGTGGTCAACTCCGTGGCCGAGATCGAACGCATCAAGGACGCCCTGATGACCCTGAAAGCCACCTATTCCCAGGCGCAGGACGACCTGACCCCCGAAGCACCCGCCAAGACCACAGAGGAACCCAAGGATGAATAAGACCTATCACCTGCACACCAGTCAGCTCCGTGCCGCCATCGACCAGCTTCAGGCTGGCGATCGGGTACTGCTGACCGGCACCATTTACACGGCACGAGACGCCGCTCACAAACGTTTGTTCACCCTGTTGGACGAGGGCAAAGCGCTGCCCTTCCCCCTGAAGGACGCTGTCATCTACTATGCCGGCCCCACGCCCGCCCAGCAAGGGCTGCCCATGGGCGCCTGCGGCCCCACTACCGCCAGTCGGATGAACGCCTTTGCTCCACGGCTGCTGGACTTGGGTCTAGCGGCCATCATCGGCAAGGGGCAGATGAGCCAGGACGTGGCTCAGGCCCTCATCCGCAACCACAGCTGCTTCTTCGCCGCCGTGGGCGGCGCCGGAGCGCTCATCGCCCGGTGTATCCATGTGGCGGACGTCATCGCCTTTGATGAGCTGGGCTGTGAATCCATCAAGCGGTTCCAAGTGGAGGAGCTGCCCCTGACTGTGGCCATGGACTGCCATGGGGGCAATCTCTACGAGAGCGGCCGCAAATTATATCAGGTTATTTGAATGAAAGGGAGGATGTAAGATGCGCTTGTTAGGCGCCGTCATCGGCGATATTTCCGGCTCCTGGTACGAATTCCGGGGGTTCAAGCAGCGTCCCGCTGCGCTGGTCACCCAGCGGGATTTTTTTACGGATGACTCTGTGCTCACCTTGGCCGTAGCCGAGGGGATGATGAACGGGTTCGAGCAGGTAGACCGCACCAAGCTGATGCAGGATGAGAGCGCCCAGAATGCATTTCGTCTGGAGATCGTCAAGAGCATCTGCGAATTTGCTCACCGCTATCCGGACGCCGGATATGGAAACACCTTCCTCCGCTGGTATGTCGAAGCCTATGAGCGGCAGGTGTACGAGCCCTACAACAGCTGGGGCAACGGCTCCGCCATGCGGGCGTCCTTCGCTGGTTGGGCGGCGCAGTCTCTGGAGGAGGCGCTGCTGTTGGGCAAGCTCTCCGCGGAAGTGACCCACAACCACCCGGAGGGCATCAAGGGTGCTCAGGCCATCGCGGCGGGCATCTACCTGCTCCGGAGCGGCAAGTCCAAGGCGGACGTGCGGGAGTACCTGTCCCAAATGTACGACCTCAACTTCACCCTGGATGAAATTCGGCCCAGCTACCACTTTGAGGTGAGCTGTCAGAAGTCGGTGCCCCAGGCCATCAACGCCTTTTTGGAGGCGGAGGACTTTGCCGACACCCTGAAAAACGCCCTCTCCATCGGCGGCGATGCCGATACCTTGGCCGCCATGGCCGGCAGCCTGGCCGAAGCCTGCTACCCCATCCCGACGGATTTGGAGGAACGGGCGTGGGCAAAGCTGACGCCGGATCTGCAGGCGGTGGTGCGCAGAGCCAACGAATTTTTAGCGTAACGCATGAGAAAAAGTCAGGTTGAAAAACCTGACTTTTTTGTTACCAATTCAGCTGTAACCCCACGCCCACCTCGTGGATGGGGATGACCCGATGCATCTCCGCCTTGGCGCGGAAGGAGACGCAGTGGCAGGGGTAGAGGTGCTGGAGGTTCTGGGCCTGGAAGTAGGCGATGGTGTCCCGCAGGCGCTGGTCGCAGTGGAACAGGTGGAACCCGCCGATGATGCCCAGCACCGGTTGGCCGGGGAAGAGGGTCTTGGCGTAGGCGATGATGTTGCAGATGCCGCTGTGGGAGCAGCCGGTGAGGATATAGAGGCCGTCCGCCGTGTGGTAGACTAAGGCGGAGTCGTCCAATAGTAGGTCTGGCTTCCAGGCGGTGCCGTCCCAGGTTTCGCCGATGGGTGTCCGTGGTTCAAAGACTTGCGTGGTGGGGATCTCGCCCAGATAGGTCAGGTGCGGGGTCAGTTCCACCGGTTCGGTGGATAGGTGAAGATTGCAGGACTGTGCCAGTTCCCTTGCGGAAAACGGACAGCCGATGTCCTGACCATCCAGCCGTTTGGGCTGGATGCAGAGGGGGTGAGCCAGCACCGTCTTGCCGGCCAACAGGCCGGCGTCCCGAAGGGGCACTAGGCCGCCGGTGTGATCATTGTGGCCGTGGGAGAGAACGATGGTGTCTACTTGGGCAAGGTCGATGCCCATGGCCTGGCTGTTGCGCAGGCACACATTGGAGTAGCCAGTGTCCAGCAAAAGTTTGCGCCCGTCCGTCTCTATGAGGAAACAGAGGGCGGGTTCGCCCAGGAAGTACTGGTCGATAAAAGTATGGTTGTCCGTCAACACAGTCAGCTTCATGACGTTGCCTTTCTCCCAAGTGGGTTGCTTTTTTTCGCGTGAGCGGATAGAATAGAGAAAACTGAGTTGGAAATCCGATGGAATGGAGGGCTTATGAACCAATATATCCCCATTATGTTGCGCTCTGCGCTCTTTCACGGGCTGACGCCCGAAGATCTGGAACAACTGCTCCAGCGGCATCCACCAGTGTGCCGGAGGTATCATCGAAAGGAATACCTCCTCCACGCCGGAGAGACCATCGAACGGTTTGGCCTGGTGGTGGAGGGGAGCGTGACGGTGATGAAAGAGGATTTTTGGGGCAACCGGAACATTCTGGCAAGAATCCAGCCCAGTGAGCTGTTTGCCGAGAGCTACGCCATCGCCGCCCATCAGGTGCTTGGGGTTAGCGTGATGACCGATGAGGGAGCGGTGGTTCTCTTTTTCCACATGGGGGAATTCCTCGCCCCCACGGCGGAGCCAGACAAGCTCTCTGGCCAGATACTGCGCAATTTATTGCAAGTCGTCACCCAGAAAAATCTACAGCTCAATGCTAAGCTGACCCATCTGACCCAGCGTACCACCCGGGAAAAGCTGCTGTCCTACCTGTCGGAGGAGTCCTTGCGGCAAGGACGTTCGGAATTTGACATCCCCTTCAACCGCCAGCAGCTGGCGGACTATCTGTCCGTCAACCGCAGTGCCATGTCTCAAGAGCTGTGCCAGCTCCGAGACGAGGGGCGCATCCGGTTTCGGAGGAACCACTTCGCCCTCCTGCGCCCGCCAATCAGTCTTTCCGGCCGGCCGTGAAACCCACGCCTAAGGCCGCCTTCTCCTGGTGGCTCAGCTGTTTGATCTCCCACTCCCGATGCATGGCCTCCGACTTGGTTTCCCAAGTCTCGTAGTAATACAGGGTCACCGGCCGACGGGCACGGGTATATTTCGCCCCATCGCCTAGGTTGTGGGCGGCCAGCCGCCGTTCCAGGCAGGTGGTCCAACCGGTGTAAAAGGTGCCGTCGGCGCAGCGCACGATGTAGGTATAATTGCTCATTTCCGGAAGGGCAGAGGCTGGTCAGGGGTGCGGTAGTGCTCCAGCATCCGGTCGATCTCCTCATTCACCGCGTCCACCTCCGTTCGGAAGGCACTGGCGGAGATGCGGGTGGCGTGGTTGCCCAGGATGATCATTTGCACCGTGTGGTCGGAGGTGGCCACCCGCACCCGATATTTCTTGCCCAGCTGGTAGGACGCTTTTTCAATGTAGGTGTCCGCTGTCTCCGCCTCCTGGGTGTATACCACGTCCACGTTGTGGTGCCGCTCTGTGTGCCGAGAGCCGCCCTTGACCTTGTAGGCGTCAAAGACCACGATGACATGACATTTGTGATACCCCTGATAGTTGCTCAGCATATGGATGAGCCGCTCTCGGGCGGCGTCCAGGCTGGATTTGGACAATTCTTTCAGGTCGTCCCAGGCGAAGATGATGTTGTAGCCGTCCACCAGCAGGTACTCCTCCACCTTGGAGAACTCCTTCAGGGTCACCGACTTCATCTCTTTCGGCCGGCGGGGCGCCTTGGCGGGCTGGAAGTCCTTGGGCTTTACGGTACCATAGGTGCGCTCAAAAATCTCCAGTAATTCTTTATCCAAGACCGCCCCATCCACATCGGAACGCTTCCGGCGTTGGGGGTGGTCTTCTTCTGTCTCGACCACCTCCGGATGCCAGGCGTATTCCAAGTGCATATGCTGTTCCACCTTGTCCCAGTCCACGATGTCTGTGCCCCCGTGGGTGCAGAACACCGAGTCCGCCGTGTTGTCCAAGTCCCCGTCCGGATCGTAGCCTATGGCGGCGATGACCTCATCGGGGTTGTGGCAGGGCTGATAGTCCTGCACCCGCAGGAACAGCCGTCCGTGTCCCTTGGTGTAGGCGGCCACCTCCACCGGATAGCTCCGCATGGTGGCCACCGGCGCAGTGCCGGTCAAAATGGCGCGTTCGCCCACCTGTTCCGGCCCCTCGAAGGTGCCGGACATCCGCTGGATGTCCGCAATGGCACGTCCCACATACTCTGCCGGCAGTTCCAGCCGGAAGGCGTACCAGGGTTCCAGCAGGATGCTCTGGGCTCGGCGCAGGCCGTGCCGGACGGCACGATAGGTGGCCTGGCGGAAGTCGCCGCCCTCGGTGTGCTTGATGTGGGCGCGGCCGGTGAGGATGCGGATGCGCATATCAGTGATGGGGGAGCCAGTGAGCACACCGATATGCTCTTTCTCCATCAGGTGGGTGAGGATGAGGCGCTGCCAGTTCAAATCCAGCACGTCCTGACTGCACAGGCTGCCAAAGACCAGCCCGCTGCCCCGGGGCAGCGGTTCCAGCAGCAGGTGTACCTCGGCGTAGTGGCGCAGGGGCTCAAAGTGCCCTACGCCCTCCACCGGTGCGGCGATGGTCTCCTTATATAAGATGTTGCCCGAGCTGAAGCTGACCTCCAACCCGAATCGGTCGGCGATGACCCGTTTCATGATCTCCAACTGAATCTCACCCATAAGCTGGATGTGGATTTCCTGCAAGGTCTGGTTCCAGATGATGTGGAGCTGGGGATCCTCCTCCATCAGCGTTTTCAGCTGCAAGAACGCCCCGTACACATCGGTGCCCTCAGGCAGCAGCATCTGATAGGTGAGAACTGGCTCTAAGAGGGGCTTTTCCGCGTCCGGTTCATCACCCAGGCCATCCCCGGGCAGGGTGTGGGTGAGACCGGTGACGGCGCAGACCGTTCCGGCGGTGACCTGCTGGGCGGCGGTGAATTTGGCGCCGGAGTAGATGCGTATCTGGTCGATCTTCTCCGACCAGGCGTCCTCGGTGTCCGAGTGGCCGGAGAGGGTGGTTTTGACCGCCAGGGTGCCGCCGGTGAGCTTGAGCCAGGTCAGGCGGGTGCCCTGTTCATCGTGGGAGATCTTGAACACCTTGGCGCGGAAGGATTGGGGGTAGTCCGGCACCTGGGTGTACCGTTCCAGCCCGTCCAAAAACTCCGACACCCCTTCCAGCTTCAGAGCAGAGCCGAAGTAGCAGGGGAATACCGCCTCCTTGGCGATGGCGGCGGCGAGGGCGTTCTCCTGGATGTGTCCGCTGTCCAAAAACTGGTTCAAAAGCGTCTCATCGCACATGGCTACCTGCTCCTGGAAGGCGTCCCCCGCCTGGTCGGGAGAGAAGTCTACGCAGCCGTCTCCCAGCAGAGATTTCAGCTCGTCCAGCACCGCCTCCCGCCCCAGGCCGTTCAGGTCGGTTTTGTTCACAAAGAGGAAGGTGGGGATGTGGTATTGCCGCAGCAGCTCCCACAGGGTGGCCGTGTGCCCTTGGACGCCATCGGTGGCGCTGATGACCAGGATGGCGTAGTCCAGCACTTGTAGGGTGCGTTCCATCTCGGCGGAGAAATCCACATGACCGGGGGTGTCCAGCAGGGTGATGACCTTGGTAGGCAGAGGGAGGACGGCCTGCTTGGAGAAGATGGTGATGCCACGCTCCCGCTCCAGGGCAAAGGTGTCCAAAAAAGCGGTGCCGTGATCCACCCGACCCATCTCTTTGATGCCGCCGCACAGGTAGAGCAGCCCTTCGGAGAGGGTGGTCTTGCCGGCGTCCACATGGGCGAGGATGCCCACGACCAGTTGTCTGTTTTGTTCTTTCATATCGTATCCCATCCCATTGATCGGGTTATTTTCCCCTTTAGGATACACGAAAATGCCAGCGGATGCAAGAAAACAGCTCGAAAATCTCCGGTTTGTTGGCCGATTTCCCAGCTCTTTTCGCAAAAAATTGACGGGACGCTCCGACTCTGCTATGATAACGTCAGAACGCAGACCCGCCAGCACGGCGGAGGAAAGGAGGGTGAGGAGATGCGGCGCTTTTCTCAACTGCATCCGGCGGTGAATCTGGTTTTCTTCGTCCTGGTGTTCCTCATCACGATGCTCCAGCTCCATCCGGCCTTTTTGGCCGTCTCCGGCCTGTGGGCGGGGCTGTCCCTGGCCGCTTTGGGCGGGAAAGCGTCTCTGGGCTGGCGGACGCTGGTGGGATTGATGCTCCTCATCGCCCTGGGCAATGCCCTGCTGAATCCGGCGGGAGAGACGGTATTGTTCACCTACCTGGGCGGACGGACGTTCACCTTGGAATCGTTGGCCTGGGGCGGCAGCGCTGCGGTGCTGTTCGGCAGTGTGGTGACTTGGTTTGACTGCTTCCACCAGGTCATGACCGGCGAAAAGCTGATGCACCTGTTTGGCCGGTTCACGCCCACCCTGGCGCTGCTGTTCTGCATGATCTTACGGCTTGTGCCGGAATTTTCCCGCCAGCTGCGCACCCTGTCCCAGACCCGCAGCAGCCTTGGCCTGGGGGTGGAGCAGTGCGCCACCCTGACGCAGAAAATCAGCTGTGCGTCCACCCAACTGGCTGCCTTTCTGTCCCTGGCGTTGGAGCAGGCGGCGGACACCGCCAACTCCATGCGCAGCCGCGGCTACGGCCTGCCCGGGCGGAGCAGCTATACTGCCTTCCGGATGGACGGGTTCAACGTGGCGCTGCTGGTGGTCCTGGCGGCGCTGGGCGGCCTGACCTTGGTGAGCTTGGCACTGGGCGCTGGGGTGACCCGCTATTTTCCCGGTATCGCCTTGACCGGCGGACGCTGGCTGTGGGTGGGCGTGGCTGCGGAATGCCTGCTCATGGGGGTGCCGGTGGTTTTCAATGGCAAGAAAAGATGAAGCAAGCCCGTCGGAACCATTTCCGACGGGCTTTTTGCGTGTTTATAAAAATATGTCTCACAGAGTTCCGTCATTTCAATGACGGAAAAACTGCAATCTGAAAAAAGTGGCGGCGTGTACGTCACTTTTTTCTCATCTCAGCCGGGTAAGTGCCGCAGCGTTAACTAATGTGCCAGTGGCACATTAGTAGCGTAGGCTCCGCCTGTTTTACAGGTGGAGAACTTTCCGACGTAGTGAGTGCATGCACACGGCTGCTTTCTTCACCAAAATGCTTGCATTTTGGTGAAAGCGGAGCTTAAAATTCCGCCTGGATAGGTTCTACCCCATAGGCTTCCCGCATGATCGCCAGCGCATCCGGCAGGTCATGCTCGGACACCAGCAGGGAGATGTCTACCTCAGAGGTGGTGACCAGGATGACCTGGATGCCGGCCTCGGCCAGCAGGGTGAAAACCTTGGCGGCGACGCCGGGGGTGTTGACCATGTTGGCGTCGTACAGGGCGACCTTGCAGTTGCCCGGCAGGATCTCCGGCTTCACTTCCGGATTCTCGCCCCGAATCTTGCCCAACACAGCCAGAGCGCTGCTCAGAGCGCTGTCAGACAGGGAAAAGCTCAGGCGGATGGTGCCGCCCTGGGGGGCGGTCTGGGAGATCATATCCACGTTGACCTCCGCATTTGACATGGCGGTCAGTACGTTGGCGATGGCCTTGCTGTCGCAGGGCAGGGCGGAGAGGGTGACCAGGGTGATGTCATGGGCGTAGGTGATCTTGCTAATTCCGTTATTCATCGTAATTCGTTCCTTCTTATTCGTTTACCAGCTGGGACATATCGTACATCCCCGCCTCCTGGACGTCGGCCAGGAACTTGGCGGCCTTGACGGCGCCGTTGGCGAAAATTTCCCGAGACTGGGCGCTGTGCTTGATCTCGATGACCTCATCGTGACCGGCGAAGATGATGGTGTGGTCGCCTACGATAGTGCCGCCGCGGACGGCACTGATGCCGATCTCGTTCTTGGGGCGAGCCATCCGCCGCTCGTGGCGGCCGTAGTTGTACTCGGCCTTGTATTCCAGGGCGGAAGCGGCCGCGTCAGCGATCATCAGGGCGGTGCCGCTGGGAGCGTCTACCTTGCGGTTGTGGTGGCGTTCCACAATCTCGATGTCCGAGCTGGAGCCCAGAATGGAGGCAGCCTTCTTGACCAGCTCCAACAGGACGTTGATGCCCAGGGACATATTGGCGCTGCGGAAGACCGGAATGGTCTTAGCGGCCTCGTCGATCTGCGCCAGCTGCTCCGGACTGAAGCCGGTGGTGGCGATGACGATGGGGATGCAGCGCTCCACGCAGAAGGGGAGCAGGTGATCCAGCGCCTTGGGGTTGGAGAAGTCGATGACCACGTCTGCCTCGCCGGTGAAGTTGGCGGGGTTGGTGTAAACGGGATAGTCCAGATTGTCCTGATGGGTGGCGAAGCCCGCCACGATGGTCACGTCAGGGTCAGCGGCGCATATGGCCTGGACGACCTGACCCATTTTACCGGTACAGCCGGAATTGATTATCTTTAGCATGGCAAATCCCTCGACTCAAGCGCCCGCAGTGGGGTTCTTCACTTCCAGACCGGCGTTCATCAGCGCCTTGGCCAGCACTTCCTTATGGGCAGCGCTCATGTCACACAGCGGCATCCGCAGCATCCCTGCATCCAGACCCATCATGTTCAGCGCAACCTTGACAGGGATGGGATTGACCTCGATGAACAGGGCGTCCACCAGGCCGATGGTGCTCACTTGGAGCTTGGCGGCCTCATCGAACTTGCCGTCCAGGCACAGCTGAGTCATCTCTGCCATCAGCTGGGGATAGACGTTGGAGACCACGGAAATGACACCCTTGGCGCCCAATGCCATCAGGGGTACCACTTGGTCATCGTTGCCAGACCAGATGTTGATGTTATCGCCGCACAGTGCCAGGGTGTGGGTGACCAGGCTGAAGTTGCCAGAAGCTTCCTTGATGCCGTTGATCATGGGATGCTTGCTCAACTCGTAGTAGGTTTCTGCGGTGAAGGCAGTGCCGGTTCGAGAGGGCACGTTATACATGATGATGGGGGTATGTACCCGGTCAGCGATGTAGGTGTAGTGCTTGATAAGACCGGCCTGAGTGGCCTTATTATAATAAGGAGTGACGATGAGCAGGCCATCCACGCCGCAGGACTCTGCGTACAGGGACAGATCCAGGGCGGTCATGGTGCAGTTGCTGCCGGTGCCGGCGATGACCTTGACCCGATGATCGACCTTCTTGACGCAGTATTCGATGGCGGCCTTGTGTTCCTCGATGGTCTGGGTGGAGGCTTCGCCGGTGGTGCCGCAGATGGTGATGGCACTGGTGCCGCCTGCGATCTGAAGCTCGATCAGCTCACCCAGCTTATCAAAGTCAATGCCATTTTCATGATAGGGAGTCACGATAGCCACACAAGCGCCGGTAAAAATAGGAGTCTTCATAGGGGAAACCATCCTTTCAATCAAAAATCAAATCAAAACCGTAGATACACGAAACAAATTATTCCTTATAAGTGATGTAACCCTCTGCCACCAGGAACTCACCCAGCAGCACGCTGCCGCCGGCAGCGCCGCGGAGAGTGTTGTGGGACAGACCCACGAACTTGTAGTCGTACTGGGTATCCGGACGCAGGCGGCCGAGGGAGATGGCCATGCCGCCCTCCAGGTCACGCTGGAGCTTGGTCTGGGGATAGCTGGGGTCTTCGAAGTAGTGCAGGAACTGCTTGGGGGCGGAAGGAAGCTCCAGCTCCTGGGCGCGGCCCTTGTAGTTCTGCCAGATCTCCTTGATTTCTTCCACGGAGGTCTGCTTGCCCAAGGTCATGAACACCGCTGCCATGTGGCCGTTGGAGACGGGGACACGGAGGCACTGAGCGGTGATCTTGGGGGAGTCGGCGTTGACGATGACGCCGTTCTCGATGTGACCCCACATCTTCATGGGTTCCTGCTCAGATTTTTCTTCCTCGCCGCCGATGTAGGGGATGACGTTATCCACCATCTCCGGCCAGGTCTCGAAGGTCTTGCCGGCGCCGGAGATGGCCTGATAGGTGCAGACCAGCGCCTTTTCTACGCCGAACTTCTCCCGCAGAGGATGCAGGGCGGGGACGTAGCTCTGGAGGGAGCAGTTGGACTTGACAGCGATGAAGCCGCGCTGGGTGCCCAGACGCTGCTTCTGATGGGGGATGACCTGGATATGTTCCGGATTGATCTCAGGCACCACCATGGGCACGTCAGGGGTGAACCGGTGGGCGGAATTGTTGGAGACAACAGGGCATTCCATCTTAGCGATCCGCTCCTCCAGGGCACGGGTGGCGTCCTTATCCATATCCACCGCACAGAAGGTGAAGTCGATCTGGTCGGTGAACTCCTTCATCTGAGCGTCGATGTCGTAGATGACCAGCTGTTTGGCTTCCTCGGGGATGGGGGTGTCCATCTTCCAGCGGCCGCTGACGGCTTCTTCATAGGGTTTTCCGGCGCTGCGGGCACTGGCCGCAATGGCGGTGAGCTGGAACCAGGGGTGGTTCTCCAGCAGCGTGATAAAGCGCTGACCTACCATGCCAGTACAACCGACAACGCCTACTTTGTATTTTTTCATCTTAAACTACCTCCCAAAAACATCGCCAATACAATCTATGCAGACGAAGCAATTTTGTCATTAGGGTAAAAAAACGAACCAGTAGTTGAAAAACTGACTGATTCCGTACTATAATGTCAAGGTGGACGCGCGCCTGCGACAAAATATGTAACAAGAAGCAGACAGCTCAACACCTGAATTCGATTCAGGTGACAGTCGAAGGGCTGTTAACCCCACGCCCAGGTGACGCTGCGCTCCGGAAACCAGCATCCCTTCGGCGGCACACCCTTTCTCCATGGCTGAACAGGCTCCGGGTCTTATGCCCTGGATACTGATGAGTGCCGCGCCTCTATCCTGCATTTGTATGATCTGAAATTCATGGTAGCACAGTTTTTTTCCCTCGTCAAGAGTGAACAGGTGGTTTTTTGAAAAAAATGCAACCGAAAAAAGACAGAATTGCAAAAATGACTTGCACAAACGGACAGTGCCACTATAATAGTAACTTGAACGCCAACACAAAGGATGGATTGTCGATATTATGAAGACAAAAGATTTTGATTACAACCTGCCGCCGGAGCTCATCGCCCAGACTCCGCTAGAGAAGCGGGACGGCTCTCGGCTGTTGACCTTGGATAAGACCACCGGCGCCATCGGCCACCACCACTTTTACGACCTGCCCCAGTTCCTCCGTCCAGGGGACTGTTTGGTGCTGAACAACTCCCGTGTGCTCCCCGCTCGCCTCATCGGACACCGAGACACCGGCGGTACCGCAGAGGTGTTGCTGCTCACCGACAGAGGGGACAACCTGTGGGAGTGCCTGGTGCGGCCGGGCAAGAAGCTCCGCGCCGGTGCCCGTGTCCACTTTGGGGACGGGCAGTTGGAGGCGGAGATTCAGGAAGTGCTGCCGGACGGGAACCGGCTGGTGAAGTTTTTCTATGAAGGCATCTTTTTGGAGGTGCTGGAACAGCTGGGACGGATGCCCCTGCCGCCCTACATCAAAGAGGAATTGCAGGACGGAGAGCGCTACCAGACCGTTTACTCCAAGGTGGTCGGCTCCGCCGCTGCACCCACGGCAGGATTGCACTTCACGCCGGAGCTGCTGGAAAACGTGCAGGCCATGGGCGTCAAGCTGGCCTATGTGACCCTTCATGTGGGGCTGGGCACCTTCCGGCCGGTAAAGGTGGACGATGTGGAAGCCCACGATATGCACGCGGAGTTCTGCGCCATCCCCCAAGAGACAGCAGATCTGGTGAACCAGACCAAAGCCAATGGGGGACGGATTATCTGCGTGGGCACCACCTCCTGCCGCACCATCGAGTCCTTCGCCAACCAGGACGGGACGCTGCCAGCAAAGTCCGGGTGGACGAATATCTTCATCTACCCCGGCTACCGGTTCAAGTGCCTGGACGCCCTCATCACCAACTTCCACCTGCCCGAATCCACCCTCATCATGCTGGTCTCCGCTCTGGCAGGACGGGAACATGTGCTGGCCGCCTACGAGGAGGCGGTGCGGGAGCGCTACCGGTTCTTCAGCTTCGGGGACGCTATGTTCATCTCTTGAGAAAGCGAGTTTATTATGTTTGAAGTCATCACCACCCAGGGCAAGGCCCGCCGAGGGCATTTCTCCTGCGCCCACGGCACCGCAGAAACACCGGTGTTCATGAATGTGGGTACCCAGGGCGCCATCAAGGGCGCGTTGGACGCCGGAGACCTGGAAAATATCCACTGTCAGATCGAGCTGTCCAACACCTATCACCTCCACGTCCGCCCCGGCGACCAGGTCATCAAGCAGTTGGGCGGTCTCCACAAGTTCATGAACTGGGACGGCCCCATCTTGACGGACAGCGGCGGGTTCCAGGTGTTCTCCCTGGCCAAGCTCCGGAACATCAAGGAGGAAGGGGTCACCTTCCACAGTCATGTGGACGGGCGTAAGATCTTCATGGGGCCGGAGGAATCCATGACCATCCAGGCCAATCTCGGCTCTGACATCGCCATGGCCTTTGACGAGTGCGTGGAAAACCCCTCTACCCACGCCTACGCCAAGCAGTCCTGTGAGCGTACCCTGCGCTGGCTGGAACGGTGCATCGAAGTGCGCAAACAGCTCCTGGCGGAACCGGACTGCGTGAACCCCCAGCAGATGCTGTTCGGCATCAACCAAGGCGCCATCTACCCTGACCTGCGCATCTGGCACGCCAAAGAGATCGCAAAGCTCCCCTGCGACGGCTACGCCATCGGTGGGCTGGCGGTAGGGGAACCGACCGAGACGATGTATGAGATTTTGGATGCTGTGGTGCCCTATCTGCCCCAGGACAAGCCTCGGTATCTCATGGGCGTGGGCACCCCCTGGAACATCATCGAAGGGGTCTACCGAGGCGTGGACTTCTTCGACTGCGTTATGCCTGCCCGCAACGCCCGTCACGGCAAGCTGTTCACCTGGAAGGGTGTCATCAACATCAAGAACGAAAAATATAAGCTGGACGATCAGCCGCTCGATCCCGACTGTCAGTGCCCTACCTGCCGGAACCACTCCCGCGCCTACCTGCGCCATCTGTTCAAGGCGGAGGAGATGCTGGCTATGCGCTTGGCGGTGACCCACAACCTGTGGTTCTACAACGACCTGATGGCACGCATTCGAGCGGAGCTGGAAGCGGGAACCTTTGACGCCTTCCGGGCGGAATACAGCGAAGGGCTGATGAGACGGCTGTAATTGCGAAAAAGGGGCTTGTCTTTCTTTGGCAAACCCGCTATAATAGAGTGTAAACTGTCTGAACGTCTGTTTGGGCGTTCTGTATAATGGAGGTACGTTACTTTGGGTTATTCTATTGGCTTGATCATTGTCATGATGGTTCTGTTCTACTTCATGCTCATCCGTCCGGAGAACAAGAAGAAGAAGGCGGCGGAAGAGCTGCGCAACAGCCTGAAGATCGGCGATGATGTGACCACCATCGGCGGCATCCTGGGCACCGTCTGTGCCGTGAAGGAGAACAGCGTTGTCATCGAGACCGGCGCCGACCGCGTCCGCATCGAGATGACCAAGTGGGCCATCGGCACCAAGGGTTCTCAGACCAGCCCCGAGCCCGCTCCCGCTAAGAAGGAAAAGAAGGACGAGAAGAAGTAATTCTCGCTCCGTTTTTCAGTCTGAAAGACCACCTCTCGTCATATGCTGATGACAAAGCTATGACGGGGGGTTGTTTTTTTGAGTCAGAAGGAGAAACAGTCAGAGCTGCAAGTGGTGCAGCTGGTCAGTTCCCTCATCGCCGGAGTCTTGTTGGCCTTTGGCGTCAGCGTGGTGGTCTTGTTCATCACCGCCCACCTGGCCGCCGGCGGGAAGCTCGGCACTGGGGCGGTGGACAATGCGGAGGTGGTGGCCTCCGGCCTGGGTTGCTTCTGCGGCAGCTGCTACCTGGCGCTCAGCTACCGCAAGCGCATCCTGCCCCTGGGTCTGGCCACCGGCGTGCTGTACTACCTGACCTGGACGCTCATCGGCGTCCTGGGCTACACCGATGTGTCCCTGTTGGACGGCACGCACAGCCTCATCGCCGCCGTAGCCGGTGGGGGAGCGGCCGGTTTTTTGTGCGCCGGGGTGCTGCCGAAACGGAAGTGAAAATTGTTTGCAATCAGAGTCGGGGTGTGTTATAATAGTGAAAAATATGGTGAGGAGGAGAGTTTCTTGAAGCATATTAAAACGCTCAACGGCGCTACCCTGAAGAACAGCGCTGCTCACGGCGGTTGCGGCGAATGCCAGACTTCTTGTCAGTCTGCCTGCAAAACTTCTTGCACCGTGGCCAACCAGAAATGTGAACAGAGCAAGTAATCCATTACTTGCCGTGGCATAGAGAAGACTTCCCACCTGGCTCTTTTCAGCAGGTGCTGGAAGTTTTCTTTTGCCGTTTTCCGACCCCAATGACGGCGTGGGCTGTCTGACCATAGAATGATACAAAAGAGGGATAACTATGATCCATACATTTAAAGCTCTGGGCTGCTGCATCGCCATGGACGTGGACAGCGGCGCCGTCCATGTGCTGGACGAACTGAGCTACGACCTGCTCAACTGTGTCACGCCCCCCATGGCGGAGCACTGTCCGGAGGACGTGATCGAAAAACTGTCCCAGTACCCCAGAGCAGAGCTGGAGGAGTGCTGGCAGGAGCTGAAGGAGCTGGCGGAGGAGAAGCTGCTGTTCGAGGAGGAGGACTACATCAACCCCCAGTGGGCGGTGGTGAAGAACACCCCCATCAAGGCGCTCTGTCTGAACGTAGCCCATGACTGCAACCTGCGCTGTAAGTACTGCTTCGCCTCCACCGGCGGCTATGGCAGCCGCCGTGCCATCATGTCTCCGGAGACTGCCAAGCGAGCCATCGACTTTGTTATTGAGAAGTCCGGCAAGCGCCACAACATTGAGGTGGACTTCTTCGGCGGCGAGCCCCTCATGGCCATGGATACGGTGAAGGAGACCATCGCCTATGCCCGTTCCATCGAGGAGGAGAAGGACAAAAATTTCCGCTTCACCATCACCACCAACGGGATGCTGCTCAATCCGGAGAACACCCAGTACATCAACACCGAGCTGAAAAACGCCGTCCTGTCCCTGGACGGCCGGAAGGAAGTCAACGACAATATGCGTCCCACCGCAGGAGGGAAGGGGAGCTATGACATCATCGTTCCCAAGTTCCAGGCGCTGGTGGAGCAGCGGGGCGACCAAGAATACTATCTGCGAGGCACCTTCACCAAGGAGAACCTCCACTTTGCCGATGACGTGCTTCACATCTGTGACGACCTGGGCTTCAAGAATGTGTCCGTCGAGCCTGCCACCGGCAAGGACGGCGACCCGTTGGCCATCACCATGGAAGATCTGCCGGTGGTGTTCGCCGAGTACGAGAAGCTGGCCAAGGAATTGCTCAAACGCCCCGACGTGAACTTCTTCCACTTCTATGTGGATCTGGAGCAGGGTCCTTGCGTCATCAAGCGGATGCGTGGCTGCGGCGCTGGCAACGAGTATGTGGCCATCACCCCAGAGGGGGACATCTACCCCTGCCACCAGTTCGTGGGCAATGATGCGTTCAAGATGGGCAACCTGTACGACGGCGGCTTCCGGACGGAGATCGCCGACCAGTTCGGCGGCGTGAACATCTACACCAAGGAAGCCTGCCGGAAGTGCTGGGCAAAATTCTACTGCTCCGGCGGGTGCAGCGCCTCCAACTTCAACGTCAATGGTGACATCATGCAGCCCAGCGAAGTGGCTTGCGAGCTGGAACGGAAGCGTCTGGAGTGTGCCATCGCCATGAGCGCCATCCGCTCCGGCTTGGCAGAGCCGGAAGCAGACTGAGCCGACCGGAACGGCGCGGAAACCGGCGAAAGCGGAAGAAATGAGAACCTCTCAAACACCCTGTGCCCCAATGATGCGCACAGGGTGTTTTGTTTCCAGAGCAGCAATTTTACATAACACAATTTACATAAAACAAGACAATAAAAATGATTGGCGAGAGATTGGGAAAAAAACTTGCGCAATCCATAGGATAGAGGTATAATATCTTTCGGCAATGCACAAAAAACGGTCGTTTGTCCGGTTATCACCAGATGGGGATAGCTGGTGATAGCACTTTTTATGCTGCTTTCTGCTCGCTTCACTTCTGAATGGGACGTGCCCTGCATATCCTTCCACGAGGTGATATAAGTGAAGCGCACAGAACGATTTTTACACCGTTGGAATCTCAAGGGTTCCCCCCACTCCCGTTCCTTTCTGCTCCTGAGCGCAGCCTTTGTTCTGGGCGCTGGGTTGGGGATGCTCTGTGCCTGGCTGGTGGGTGCAGAGGGGTGCGGGAACTTGAAGCTGTTTTTCTCCCTCTACAGCCAGATCGCACCGGACAGCACCTGCACCTGGTCCAACTTCCTCCACACACTGTGGTATTTTCTGCGCCTGCCTTTGCTGCTGTTCCTGGTGGGATTCTCCGCCCTGGGCGTGTTCGTCATCCCTGCTGTGATGCTCTGCAAGGGCTTTTCTTTTGCCTTTGCCATCTCCACGCTGGTTCTCCTTTATGGCCCCTCCGGCCTGCTGGCTGCCGCCGTGTTCTTTGGATTGGCGGAGCTGTTTTTCATCCCCATCCTGTTTTTGGTGGCGGTGTGGAGCATGGAGCTGGCCAGCAGCATCGCCTTCGGGCGACCGAAATCCGCCGGAGTCAGCCTGCGCCTGAACGGATGTTTGGCGGTGGTTGGAGCCATTCTGGTGCTCTCTTTGATCACCTTCTTCTCCTTCCGACTATTGTTGTTATTACTGCCCCAGTATGTGGCTTAAGAAAGATAGAAATAAGAAAGGGTATTATCAACTATGGATCTGCTGACCGAGTTCAAAACCTATCTTGTGACAGAGAAGGGCGCTTCCGCCAATACGGTCGCCTCCTATATGCGGGACATCACCCAGTATGTCCACTACCTGGGGGAAGACGACCGGCAAGTGCTGGGCGCTACCAGTGAGTGCATCGAGGCATATCGAAAACAGCTGCTCAAGATGGGGAAGTCGGCGGCCACCGTCACCCGTGCCCTGGCCTCCTTGAAGTGCCTCTACCGCTGGCTCCAGCAGAAGGGGCGGTGTCCGGAAAACCCAGCCAAGGGCGTGAAAGCGGAAAAGGTGGAGCGGAAGCTCCCTCAGATCCTCTCCAACCAGGAGGTAGAACTGCTGCTAGAGCAGCCCCGCTGTGTGGACGACAAGGGGTTCCGAGATCACGCCATGCTGGAGGTGCTGTATGCCACCGGAATTCGGGTCAGCGAGCTGATCTCCCTGAACCTGGATGACGTGAACCTGACATCGGGCTACCTGGTCTGCATGGGGAAGAAAAAGAGCCGAATCATCCCGTTGTATCCAGGCGCCATCAGGGCGCTGTCCGACTATCTGAAAAATATCCGCCCCCACCTGGTGGCACCGGGAGAGCGGGCGCTGTTTGTGAATATGAACGGGGTGCGCATGAGCCGGCAGGGGTTCTGGAAGCTGGTAAAATACTATCAGGAGAAGGCTGGCATCCAGACCGAGATCACCCCCCACACCCTGCGTCATTCCTTTGCCGCCCACCTGCTGCAAAATGGCGCCGATTTACGCTCCATCCAGGAGATGATGGGGCACGCGGACATCTCGTCCACCCAGATCTACACCAAACTCATCAATCAGCACCTGATGGACGTGTACCAGAAGGCGCACCCCAGAGCGTGACAAGACGAACCCCCTAGTGGACTGTTCCACTAGGGGGTTCATGCGTGTTCTGGGTTAGGATCTGGTCAGGTAGCTTGCCATGATGTAATAGTACTTGCCCTCCACTTTTACCCGTTCCCAAGCGTCGCCGCTGACGGTCTTGGCTCCGCCTTTGACCACATGGACGGGGGTGCCGGAGAGAAGTTTTGTTTTACGGGTCTTGTCGGTGCCCGCACCGGTGCGGACGTTCACTTTGCCGTGGTTGGTGTAGGCCAAAATGGTCTCTTTTTTTGTCAGGTAGCTGGCCATGACGTAGTAGTACTTACTGCCCACCTTGACCCGGTACCAGCTCTTGCCGCTGACCTTCTTGCTCCAGCCTTGGACGATGGCGATGGACGTGCCTTTCTTGAACTGCCCCTTTTTGGTGTGGCTGGTGCCGGCACCGGTGCGGTAGTTCACATTGGATTTCACCTGATAGGTCACCAGCACCTCCGGTTTCAGATAGCTGCCGCTCATGTAGTAGTCGCTGCCGCCGATGCGCACCTTGTACCACTTCACGCCGTCCACCGTCTTGTGCCAGCCGTAGTACACCTGTACCGGCTTGTCGCCGGTCAGACTGCCCTTCTTAGTGGCGCTGGTGCCCACACCGGAGCGGTAGTTGGCTTTCGAGGTGGTGCGGTAGGTGGCGGTGAGACCGGTGATCTGGAAGGTCTTGGACAGGGAACCGGTGTATTTGCCGGTGCCGGTGATCTTGGCCGTGGCGGTGCCCGGTTCGCTGTTGTGGTGATAAGAAACGGTGTAGTCCTCACCGTGGGTGAGGGTCTTGGAGCCGTGTTTCACGGTCACCGCCGGTTTCAGGGTGCCGCCATTGTAGGTCTTTTTGGTGTAGGCCAGAGTGAGGGTGGTGTTCCGGTCGGTGAGCTTGGTGGTGGTCGTGGCGGGCTTCTTGCCAGAGTCAGGGATGTTGGTGGCGGTGCCGGAGACGGTCAGTCCCACTGCGTCAAAGCCGCCGCCGCAGAAGGTGTAGATGGTGCAGCTGCCGTTCTTCACGCCCGTGACCTTGCCCTTGGCGTTCACCTTGGCCACGGCAGTGTTGCTGCTGAGAAAGTAGACCGGATCGGCGGAGTCGGCCAGGGTGTAGGGGAGGGTATGGGTGGAGCCTTTTTTTAGGTTGTAGCTGGTGCTGACCTGGATCATCTCGGCGGAGACATATCCCTTGGTGCCGGCGTAGGTGACGTAGAACCAATAGGGGTTGGCGATCTGATACGCCTTGTTGGAATTGTCGGTGGCCACGCCGCCGTGGATGTGGAAGGTGGCGCCGGTGGGGATGGTCTTGAGCGTGTCATAGGTGTTGGCCGGGCCGGAGCGCAGGCGCACCTCTGCTTTGGCCTTGGCCTTTTCGGTGACCTTGGTAAAGTGGACGGCATCTCGGGCATCGGAGAGGTTCAGGAGGGAACAGGTGCTGGGCATCCTTTTGAAAACGGGGATGTGAAAGACGCAGTTGCCGTTCATGCCGCTGGTCTGATAGCCCTTGTACATCCGCTCCGCCTCGTTGGCGCCTCCGTAGAGGCTGGACATATACTGGTGGTAGTATTTGGCATAGGTGGCACGGGGCCCCACATTGAAACGGGTGTAGTAGATGGTCTCCTGCCCTTGCTTGTAGAAGTTGGAATAGATCATGGACGCACCGCCGCTGATGCTCTTAGCTTGGGTGTTCCAAGGCCGCTGGTAGGAGCCCTTCTGGGATGCCCATTTCAGGCCGTCCTCGGCGCCGGTGTAAGCACCAATGTTGTAGAAGTTGTAGATGCCGGGGTACTTCTTATTGGTACCGCAGATGGAGGTCTGAGACAGCAGGCCACCGGTTTCGGTGATGATCTTGCCAGCCAGGAAATAGGGGTTCATATTGTTCTTGCTGCCGGCGTTCAGGATGGTCTTAGCGTAGCTGTCCCCCTTGGCAAGGTCGGTGCCGCTAAGGACGGACTTGACTCCGGCTTGGGTGTAGTTGCTGTGGTGGTTGATGTCCACAAAGAGGAAGATGTCCTTCTCATTGAAATAGTTTCGGGGATCCATGTAGTAGGCGATGGTGTTGGAGTTGGCATAAGTGTTCTTCACCGCACTGCTCATGAGGAAGCTGCAAGCACTGGGGCTGAGATAGGACAGGGCGTTGTTGGACTCCTTGTCCACCGCCGTGGCAAAGTCCAGGTTGGTCTGGTCGGCGATAAAGACCCAGTTGGGGTGCTTTTTGTGGAGCTTGGCCAGCAAAACCTGATAGCTCTTGGGGAACTTGGCAAGCTCCGTCTCGTAGCTGTAGCTGGCAAAGGTGGCCACGCCGTCCGCTGGGTCTGCCTCCGGCAGGAGGGAGTCGGCATTGATGGTGTTGTGAACCTCGCCCTCGTCGGCATCGTAGTCGGCAGCGATGCTGCCCACAGCGTCCGCCTGGGTCGTGCTCTCTGCGGCATAGGCGGGGGCAGACTGGGTCAGCAGCAGCGCCAAGGTCAGCGCCAGGGCGAGCAGGGGGCGGTTGCGATCTGATTTCATGGAATTCCTCCCAGTTTGATTTCTTCTCTTTCGGTGGGCATTTGTGCCCGTGAATGGGTTTATTATACAGGATTTTGGGAGAAAACACAAGGAAATACACACATATGGGGACAAAAAGTGCGTAAAAATCAAGTTTTACATATCTGTAAAGTGAATATAGTTTACAGATATGTTGGGGCAAGATCAAACAAGAATAGGGTAAAATTACTGTAAAGCAAAAATACTTTACAAGCAGAACGGCGAGAAAAAACAGCACTGAATCCTTCAATTCAGTGCTGCCGATGGTCGGAACGCCGGGAGTCGAACCCGGGGCCTCTTGGACCCGAACCAAGCGCGATACCAAACTTCGCCACGTCCCGTTGACGGTTTTTTATTATATGCCATCCCGAAAAAAAAGTCAAGGGAAAACCGGAGAATTTTACCGCCCACATAACCTTTCTCCCCTTCGCATAGCTATGGAACAGAACGGCACGCCCGTTCCAACGACTTGAAATGAGGTGGAACCATGTCCAGACCGATCCCCTCCAACTCCCACAGCCCACGCAAACGTCCCTCCGACCGCCCCCGTTCCGCCCGCTGGGTGAAGCGGGCGGGCATCCGGTTGGGGGCTGCGCTGCTGATCTTCGCCCTGTGTTATGTGGGCGTCCGATGGGCGCCTGGAGTGAAGACTGCGGCGGAACCCTTTTTACGGAACATCCTGTCCTGCTCCTGCGACTTCGAGGAGGCCGTCCGCTGCTTTTCTGCCCAGATGGAGCAGGGCGGCAGTGTCCAGGACGCCCTGGAGGATTTCTGCGTCACTGCCTTCGCTGTCCAGCCCACCAGCACTGCCACCAGCCTGCAAGGCGACTACTCCCCCTTTTTGAACGCCTTGCGCTGGTCACAGGCACAGTGACCCAGTGGGGCTGCGCATCTGTCAGGTGAGAATAACGCCGGGGTTTCTCTTTCTGGCCGCATTCTTGTTCTACCAGAGCACCTCGTCCTTTCTGGTCACCTTTCTCCTGGCCGCCGCCCTCCACGAGGGCGGACACCTGCTGGCTGCCCGCTGGCGAGGCGTCCCGGTGCGGGCGCTGTCCATGACCGCCTTCGGATGCATACTGGACTTCGTGGACGAGGCATTGGTGCGGGACAGAGATCTGCTCTGGATCGCCGCCGCCGGCCCTCTGTGCAACCTGCTTTTTGCCTTGCTCTGCGTGACCCCGTGGGTGGGGCGGTGGCGTGGGGCGGCGCTGTTTGGGGCGGAGCATTTATTGCTGGCGCTGTTCAACCTGCTGCCGGTGTTCCCGCTGGACGGTGCGGTGCTCTGCGCTGGTCTGCTGAAACCCAATGTGGGGGAGCGGCGGGCAGAACAGGTGGTGCTGGCGCTGTCCGGCGGATTGGGACTGGCGGCGGTGGGTGCTGCTCTGTGGTGGGGTGGAGACGCAGGGATGCGGCTGTTGCTGCTGGCAGGCTGGGTAGGGGCAACTTCTTGCAAAAGGTGCCTTGTCATTCCCGCCGCTTTCCGGTAAAATAGTACCATCTGAAAGAAAGCGGTGCCGTGAGAGGAGTACACGGTGCGATAGGATGAACCATCATGATTGACGCAAAGCTAGAGCGCATTTTGTTGCGCGTACAAAAGCCCGCCCGCTACACCGGCGGGGAATACAACGAGATCATCAAGGATAAGGCAGCGGTAGATGTGCGCTTTGCCATGTGCTTTCCGGACACTTACGAAATTGGAATGTCCAACCTGGGACTGCGCATCCTCTATGGCTCCATGAACCAGGCGGAGGGCGTCTGGTGTGAGCGTGCCTTTGCTCCCTGGGGGGACATGGAGGAGGAGATGCGCAAAGAACATATCCCCCTCTACGCCCTGGAGAGCGGCGACAGCCTAAAAAACTTCGATTTTGTGGGCTTTTCCCTGGGCTACGAGATGGCCTATACCAACGTGCTGAATATGCTGGATCTGGCTCACATCCCCCTTCACAGCGACCAGCGGGGGGAGGATGATCCCATCATCGTGGCCGGCGGCACCTGCGTGTACAACGGGGAGCCGTTGGCGGACTTCATCGACATCTTCTCCTTGGGTGAAGGGGAGGACGTGACCCTGGAGATGATCGACCTGTACCGGAAGGGGAAGCAGGCTGGTTGGAGCCGGGCGGAGTTTTTGCAAAATGCCGCCCAGGTGCCTGGCCTGTATGTACCCAGCCTGTATGAAATTTCCTACCACCAGGACGGCACCGTTCAGGCCATCACCCCCACCCACGGTGCGCCGGAGCACATCCGCAAGCGCATCGTGGCAGACCTGGACAAGTCCTATTTCCCCGTCAAGACCATCATCCCCTCCACCGACATCGTCCACGACCGGGTGATGCTGGAGGTGTTCCGAGGTTGTATCCGAGGTTGTCGATTCTGCCAAGCTGGGTATTGCTACCGTCCGGTGCGGCCCAAGAGCGTAGACCTGCTGGTGCAGCAGGGCATCGCATCCTGCAAGGACTCCGGCTACCAGGAGATGACCCTCTCCAGCCTGTCCACCAGCGACTACCGCCCCCTGACCGAGCTGTGCGATGGCCTGTTGGAGTACTGCGACCCCCGCAACATCAACATCAATCTGCCCTCCCTTCGGGCGGACGGGTTTTCCATGGGCATCATGCAGCGGCTGCAGCGGGTGCGCAAGACCAGCATCACCTTTGCCCCCGAGGCGGGCACTCAGCGGATGCGGGACACCATCAACAAGAACGTCAAGGAAGAAGATTTATTACAGTCCTGCCGCACCGCCTTCGAGGGCGGCTGCAATGCGGTGAAGCTGTATTTCATGCTGGGTTTGCCCACCGAGACGGATGAGGACGTCATCGGCATCGCCCGACTGGCGGAGAAGGTGTACTGGACGTGGAAAAATTACGCCGTCAACAAGAGCCGCGGCCTGCGCATTACCGTCTCCACCTCCTTCTTTGTGCCCAAGCCCTTTACGCCATTCCAGTGGGAGGCGCAAATTACGAGAGATGAGTACCACCGGCGGGTGGACTTGCTGCGAGGCTCCATCAAAAACAAGTCCATCCAGTACAACTGGCACGAGATGGAGACCAGCTACATCGAAGCGGTGCTGGCTCGTGGCGACCGGCGGCTGGGGAAGCTGCTGGAAACGGTCTGGCGCAAGGGTGGGCGGCTGGACTCTTGGAGCGAGTATTTCTCCTTCGAGCGCTGGATGGAAGCCTTTGCCGAGACTGGCATCGACCCAGATTTCTACGCCCTGCGGGAGCGCCCCAAGGACGAGATCCTACCCTGGAGCATGATCGACATTGGCGTTCACCCGGAATACCTGTGGCGGGAACGGGAGCAGGCATATCGCTCGGTCATCACGCCGGACTGCCGAGTGCAGTGCATGGGCTGCGGCGCCAACTGCCTGCTGCCGGACGGCGTGTTCTGTGACGAAGATCGGAGGTAAGTAAAACATGGCAAAACCCAAACATCGTCTCCGCTTCACCAAGAGCGGACGTGCCTGCTATATCTCCCACTTGGACTTGATGGCTACCTTCCAGCGGGTGTTCACCCGTGCCGAAGTGCCCATCTGGCAGACCCAGGGGTTCAACAAGCACGCCTATGTCTCCATCGCCCTGCCCCTGTCGGTAGGCTATTCCAGCGACTGTGAGCTGTTGGAGTTCACATTAAATGAGGGCATGGCGCCTGAGGATGTGCCCTCCCACATGAATGAGACTATGCCGGAGGGCATCCATGTGGTGGAATGCTATCCCATCGAGACGCCCCTGAAGCGGCTGGCGGAGATTGACTGGACGCTGATCATGGAGTATGACAACGGCGTGCCGGAGCACGCAGTAGCGGAGATTCAGGCGCTGCTGGGGCAGGAGAGCCTGGTCATCCAGAAGAAGTCCAAAAAGTCCAAGAAGGGCTATACGGAAATCGACCTGATCCCCATGATCCACCTGTGGGAGATGACGCCGGAAGCGGGTTGCATCACCGTCCATGCCCGACTCATGGCGCAGAATCCGGGGCTGAACCCGTCCATTGTCATCGACACCATCCGGAACCTGCGGCCGGACGCCGCGCCGGATTTCGTCCGCTATCATCGGAACGAGATATACGACGGGGAAGGGAAAGTTTTTCGGTGAAAATGGTTGCAATTGGGTCGGGAATGTGGTATGCTAGACCAGTTGAATAAAGGGTGGTCCTCTGGGATTGCCGTCCGCAACACCATAAGGACGGGCTCAACTTTGCCTAATGACCATCTATAAAAAACAGGAGGAACATCCATGAAAACCGATCTGATCAAAGTTCTGAATGACCAGAACGTCAAGGCAGAAGCACCCGTCATCCGCATCGGCGACACCGTCCGCGTCCACATCAAGATCAAGGAAGGCGCAAAAGAGCGTATCCAGATCTTCGAAGGCACTGTCATCGCCAAGAAGCATGGCGGCGTCAACGAAACCTTCACCGTCCGCCGTATCTCCTATGGCGTGGGCGTGGAAAAGGTATTCCCCGTGCATTCCCCCAACGTGGTTCAGGTGGAAACCGTCCGCAAGGGCAAGGTGCGTCGTGCAAAGCTGTACTACCTGCGTGGCCGTGTTGGCAAGGCTGCAAAGGTCAAGACCAAGCTGTAATTTCTGCTGAAATTTCTCTTGTGCAATCGAAAGGAGCGGGCAACCCGCTCCTTTAGCCTGTTGAAAAAACAAACTCTTGCTAAGAAGAAAATACTTCGCAAATACACTTGCTCTCAGCAGAGTTTTGCCGTCGTGAGACGGTGAAAAAAGTGCAATTCCAAAATTCCAAGGACATGTGCCTTGGAATTTTGACTGCTCAGCCTAGCAAGTGTGCGAGCGCAGCGAGTGCATGCAGCAGGCTGCATCTCGAAAAAATGCTTACATTTTTTCGACAAAAGGAGCGGGCAACCCGCTCCTTTTTTGCTATCAACCGATAATCAGGAACGTGTTTTTCATAAGAACGTGCAACGGGAGGTGCCTATGAACGTACAATGGTATCCCGGTCATATGACCAAGACCCGGCGGATGATCGCCGCCAACCTGAAGCTGGTAGACCTGGTGGTGGAGATCATCGACGCCCGTATCCCCATCTCCAGCCGGAATCCGGATTTAGATGAATTGCTGGGCGGCAAGCCCCGCCTCATCATCCTCAATCGCGCCGACCAGGCCGACCCGGCCATGAACAAGACGTGGTCGAATTATCTCCGCAGCGACGGCGCATCCGTCCTCCAGACCGACTGCAAGACCGGCGCAGGGGTGAAGCAGTTCTCGCCGGTGGTCAAGAGCATTTTGAAGGAGCAGATCGCCAAGTGGGCGGAGAAAGGCCAGGTGGGACGTCCTGTCCGTGCCATGGTAGTTGGGGTGCCCAACGTGGGCAAGTCCACCTTTATCAATAAGGTAGCCGGCCGCAAATCCGCCAAAGCCCAAAACCGTCCTGGCGTCACCCGAGGCAAGCAGTGGATCACGGTGGACAACGGCTTGGAGCTGCTGGACACGCCGGGCATCCTGTGGCCGAAGTTTGAAGACCAGTCGGTAGGGCTGAACCTGGCGTTCACCGGCGCGGTCAAGGATGACATCATGGACTTGGAAACGCTAGCATCCCACCTGATGAAGGTGTTGGCGGAGCGCTATCCGGACGCCATCCAGGGGCGGTACAAGATTGAGATCCCCGACCAGTTCACTGAGTGGGAACTGCTGGAAGCCGCTGGGCGGAAGCGTGGGTTTTTGATCTCCGGCGGGGAAGTGGACACCGAGCGGATGTCTCGCATCCTCCTGGAGGAATATCGCTCCGGCAAGCTGGGGCGGTTCACCCTGGAAGCCCCTGATGACCAGAAGGGCGGTGACGGCCAGTGAAGGCGTCTGAAACGCCCATGCACGACCCGTGGGAACTGGAGAACCGGCTCTACGACCAGGGCTATCAGGCCGTCTGCGGAGTAGACGAGGCCGGAGCAGGCCCTTTGGCAGGGCCGGTGTACGCCGCTGCGGTGATTTTGCCACGGGGGCTGACGCTGCCCTATCTGAACGACTCCAAGAAGGTCACGCCCCGCCGGCGGGAGATCCTCTTTGACCAGATTCGGGAGCAGGCCATCGCCTACGCCATCGCCTGGGCGGATGAAAAAGAAATTGATGCAATCAATATCCTCAACGCCCGAATGTTGGCCATGGACAGAGCGATTAAGATGCTCAACCCGGCAGCGGATTTCGCTCTCATCGACGGCAACCGGAACCAGGGCATCGAGCTGCAAAACGAGATGGTGGTACACGGGGACGCCCGCTCGGCGTCCATCGCCGCCGCGTCCATTTTGGCCAAGGTCAGCCGAGACCGGTTTATGGTGGAGCTGGCGGAGCAGTACCCCCAATACGCCTTTGAGAAGCACAAGGGCTACCCCACTAAGCTCCACTACCAGCTGCTGCGCCAGTATGGCCCCAGTCCCGTCCACCGCAAGACCTTCTTGAAAAAGCTGTGAGCGGGGAAGCAAAGCGGGTAGGAAACTGGGGAGAGGCACTGACGGCGGAGTATCTTCGGGGGAAGGGCTATCATATCCTGGACAGTGGGTTCCGCTGCCCGGAAGGGGAGATTGACCTCATCGCCCAAAAGGGGGACACCTTGGCCTTCGTGGAGGTCAAGACCCGGCAGAGCGCCCACTACGGCGCAGGCCGGGAGGCGGTAGACCGGCGCAAACAGCGCAAAATCACCGCCACAGCCTTCCACTACCTGGCACAGCACCCGGATTTGCCCCACAAAATCCGCTTCGACGTGGCGGATATTTTAGCACCCCAAGGCGTCCAGACCCAGCATCCGGCACTGCGCTACCTGGAGAACGCCTTCGCCTACGACCCATCCAACCTGACGGAACCAGGAGGAAGCTGATATGAACATCCCTCTTTTTGACAGCCACTGCGACACCCTCCACAAGCTCATGCGCACGCCCAGCCAGCACCTGACCGACAGCGACGGCCAGTGGAGCTTAGACCGCTGCCAGCGGTTCGCGCCCCAAGCCCAGGTGTTTGCCGTCTTCGCCGACTCCGCCCAGCCGGACGTGCGAGAACAGGCGGCGTGGCAGATCCAGCGGATGCACCAGGAGTGCGCCCTGGCACCCGACCGCATTGCCTTGTGTACCACCGGCACCCAGGCGAAGGAAGCAGTGGCGGCGGGGAAGCTGGCGGCGTTTTTGTCGGTGGAGGGGGCGGAGCTGCTGGACTGCTCGCTGGAAACACTCCGCTGGGCACAGGGGCAGGGCGTGCGCATCGTCCACCCTACCTGGAACCACGCCAACGCCCTGGCCGGCAGCCATTGCGACCAGCCGGAACGAGGGCTGAGCCAGCAGGGAAGAAGGTTCGTGTCCGAGATGGTTTCCCTGGGGATGCTGGTGGATGTGTCCCACTTATCGGAAGCGGGATTCTGGGATGTGGTGGAATTGGTGCAAGGGCCGTTCCTCGCCAGCCACTCCAATAGTCAAAGTGCCTTTTTTCACACGAGAAACTTGACCGACAGACAATTTACTGCCATAATGAAGTATCGTGGCGTAGTAGGACTCAACGCCTATGCCCGATTCCTAGGAGATGATCCGGTGACCACGGCAGATCTGCGTCGGCATCTGGAACACTTCCTCGCCCTGGGCGGCACGGAGAACGTGGCGCTGGGAGGCGATTGGGACGGATGTGACCAGTTGCCGGAGGGTTTCACAGGCATCTGGAATTGGGCGGATTTTTATGAAGAACTGCTGCGATGCAATTATCCGGAGTCGCTGTTGCGCGACCTGTTTTGGAACAATCTCATGAGGACGGTGAAGACAGTATGTATTATGTAAGCACAAGAGATCACTCCCTTCAGTATACCCCTGCCCAGGCCATTGCCCAGGGTCTATCCCGTGACGGCGGTCTGTTCCTGCCCGTGTCCATCCCCAAGCTGCCGGAGGGTGCGCTGAAGAAGATGACCGGCATGACCTACCAGCAGCGGGCTCAGTACATCATGAGCCTATACCTGGAGGATTTCACCGCCGAAGAGCTGGGTCAGTTCGCCGAAAAGGCTTATGGCCCTGATAAATTCGACACCCCCGCCGTGGCGCCCCTGAAGAAGGTGGACGACGGCACCTACTGCCTGGAGCTGTGGCACGGCCCCACCTGTGCCTTCAAGGACATGGCGTTGCAGATGCTGCCCTACCTGCTCACTGCATCCCTGAAGAAGAATCAGGAGGAAAAGACGGTGTGTATCCTGGTAGCCACCTCCGGCGACACCGGCAAGGCTGCCCTGGAAGGGTTCAAGGACGTGGATCACACCAAGATTATGGTGTTCTACCCCAAGGACGGCGTCAGCGACATCCAGCAGTTGCAGATGGCCACCCAGGAGGGCGCCAACGTGGGCGTCTCCGCCGTGGTCGGCAACTTTGACGATGCTCAGACCGGCGTCAAAACGTTGTTCTCTGACGAGAGCCTGCGGGAAGAATTGGCACAGCGGGGCTACTTCCTTTCCAGCGCCAACTCCATCAACTGGGGTCGCGTGCTCCCCCAGATCGTCTACTACATCTCCGCCTACTGTGACCTGCTGGCTCAGGGGGCGGTGACGGAAGGGGAGCCGGTGAATTTCTGCGTGCCCACCGGCAACTTCGGCAACATCCTGTCTGCCTTCTACGCAAAGGAGATGGGTCTGCCCATCGGCCGCCTGCTCTGCGCGTCCAACAGCAACAACGTCCTCACCGATTTCATCGCCACCGGCAAGTACGACCGGAACCGTCCCTTCTACAACACGGTTTCCCCGTCTATGGACATCTTGATCTCCAGCAACCTGGAACGGCTGCTCTATCTGCTCTCCGGCGGTGATGATAAGCTGGTGGCTGGCTACATGAAGGAGCTGAGCGACACCGGCTGCTACCAGGTCAGCGAGGAAATGCGCAAGAAGATCCAGTCCGTCTTTGTGGGCGGCTTCTCCAGCGAAGCGGAGACGGAAGCCACCATCGGCAAGATGATGGACGAGCACAAGTATCTCATCGACACCCACACCGCTGTGGCCTTCCATGTATTGGAGCAGTACCGGAAGGAAACCGGCGACCAGACCAAGACGGTGGTGGCATCCACCGCCAGCCCCTTCAAGTTCTGCGATGCCGTGCTGGATGCACTGAACGTGACCGACAAGGCCACCGGCACCGCCCTGCTGGATCAGCTGGCAGAAGTGAGCGGGATGCCTGCGCCTCAGCCCCTGGCGACCCTGAAAGACAAGCAGGTTCGGTTCACCTCCTGGACGGAGAAGGAGCAGATGCGCGCAGTCGTCACCGATTTTCTGAAATAAGATAGGAGCGTCACAATGGCACTGTTTGTACTGGGTGACACCCATTTATCTTTGGGCGGCAGCAAACCCATGGATGTGTTCGGCGGCGCCTGGGTGGACTATGTGGACAAGCTGAGAGCTGGGTTCCAGGTGGTTGAAGAAACAGATACCGTTGTGTTGTGCGGAGACATTTCCTGGGGGATGTCCCTTCCGGAGGCCAAGCCGGACTTCCAGTTTTTGCAGGAGCTGCTGCCAGGGCGGAAGATCCTCTTGAAGGGGAACCACGACTACTGGTGGGAGACGGTGGCTAAGATGACCCGATTCTTTGAGGCGGAGGGGCTGGAAAACTTCGAGTTCCTCCACAACAACTGCCTGTGTTACAGGGACATTGCTCTGTGCGGTACCCGCGGGTGGTTCTTGGACGTGGAGAAGGGTCCCCACAACGAAAAGATGCTCCGGCGGGAGGTCATGCGCCTGGAGGCGTCCCTCAAGGCCGCCGGTGACCGGGAAAAAATCTGCTTCCTGCACTATCCGCCTCTTTATCAGGGCTACCACTGTCAGGAGATCACCGAGCTGCTGACCCGATACCAGGTGCAGCGCTGCTACTACGGCCACCTCCACGGCCGGAGCACCCGAGCGGCCTTTGAGGGGGATTATCAGGGGACGGCGTTCTCCCTGGTTTCCGCAGATCACCTGAACTTCGTGCCCAAGCAGATCCTGGCGTGAGAGGCAGACACAAAACGGAAATAAATGCTAAAATACGGGATTTCACAGGGGTTTTTCCGGAAGCGTAGCCTATCTTGCCCATGAAAATGCCCAAATGACACAAAAAATTTTCAAATACCTATAGAAAAAGGGTTCTATATCTGTTAGAATAAAAAATCGCAGGACTATTGAAATGCACCAAATTTGTATTACCATCGGCTGTCCATACAGATTGATATAACGGAAGATATCGGCACAGCGGACAAGTTTAGGAGGAAGACACCCATGAATGTGAAAAACGTAGAAAAACTGGAACACAGCATGGTCCGAGTGACCATCGAGATCGAAGCAAATGAATTTGACGCTGCTGTTGAATCTGTTTACCGCAGAATGAAGAACCAGCTGAATGTCCCCGGCTTCCGGAAGGGCAAGGCACCTAGAAAGCTGGTCGAAAAGATGTATGGCGCAAACCTGTTCTATGAAGATGCCGTCAATGACATCTGCCCCAAGGCAGTGGAGGACGCTGTGGATCAGGAAAATCTGGAGATCGTCGGCTATCCTGAAATGCATGTGGAATCTGTCGGCCCCGAAGGCGTTATCGTCAACGCTGATATTGCGGTCAGACCCGAAGTCACTGTTGAAAATTACAAGGGCATCGTTGCGCCCTACAAGGACGCAGAAGTGACCGAACACGATGTGGACGTTGCTCTGACTCCCTATATCAACCGCGCAAAGACCACCGTTGAGGTCGATCGTGAAGCCGCCGAAGGCGACACTGTGGTGATCGACTTTGTCGGTTACAAGAATGGCAAGGAATTTAAGGGCGGCAAGGCTGAAGGCTATGAGCTGAAGCTGGGCTCCCACTCCTTCATCCCCGGCTTTGAAGAACAGCTCATCGGCGCCAAGGCTGGCGATGAGAAAGAACTGAACCTGACCTTCCCGGCAGACTATGCCCAGAAGGAACTGGCTGGCGCACCTGTGGTATTCAAGGTCAAGGTCAACACCGTCAAGACCATCCAGGAACCGGTGCTGGACGATGAATTCGCCAAGGATGTTAGCGAGTTTGACACCCTGGAAGCTCTGCGTGATCACCTGCGTGAAGAATGCAAGGCGGACAAGGAAAAGCAGGCACAGAAGGAATTCGAGTACCATGTACTGGAGAAGCTGGTGGAACAGACTGAATTTGACATTCCCCCTGCAATGGTGGACTATGAGCGGGACAGAATGCTCCAGGAATACAACAGCAACTTCGCAGGCGGCGGCATGAGCCTGGAACAGTATATCAACATGACTGGCGCTACCGTCCAGCAGTTCCTGGACTCCCTGCGTGAGGACGCCCTGCTGAACATCAAGAAGGGTCTGGTTCTGGACGCCATCGCAAAGCAGGAAAATGTGGAAGTGACCGATGAGGATGTGGACGCTTACGCTACCAAGCTGGGCGAGGGCTATGGCATGAGCCTGACTGAGATCAAGTCTGCTGTGCCCACCGACAACCTGGAAGGCGGCGCACGGGTGGATAAGGCCGCGCGCATCCTCTATGACGCAGCCATCCACGGTCCTGCAGAGGAAGAAAAGAAGGAAGAAACTGCCGAAAAGACCGAGGACGCCGCAGAATAAGCATCCTTGCAGTATAAAACCTTTGTGCGTTGGATACGATGAGGGAGCGCAATTTTATCTCAAGCAAGACAAAGGAGTTTCATGATGAGTTTAGTACCGTATGTAGTGGAACAGACCAATCGTGGCGAACGTTCGTATGACATCTTCTCCCGACTGCTGAATGACCGTATCATCATTCTCTCCGAGGAGGTCAACGATGCCAACGCCGCCCTGATCGTGGCACAGCTCCTCTATCTGGAAGCTCAGGATCCGGATAAGGACATTCAATTTTACATTAACAGCCCCGGCGGCGCTGTGACCGCAGGTATGGCGATCTACGATACCATGCAGTATATCAAGGCGGACGTGTCCACCATCTGCATCGGCATGGCAGCCAGTATGGCAGCGTTCCTGCTGTCTGCCGGCGCCAAGGGCAAGCGCATGGCACTGCCCAACGCGGAGATCATGATCCATCAGCCGGCAGCCGGCACCCAGGGTAAGGTCACCGATATGGCCATCGACGTGGAACGGTTCCTTCGCATCAAAAAGCATATGAACCAGATCCTGGCAGACAATACCGGCAGAACGGTGGAGGAAATCCAGCGGGATACCGAACGGGATCATTGGTTTACGGCTGATGAAGCGAAAGAGTACGGCCTGGTAGACCAGGTGATCCATCAGCGATAAGGAAACAGAGAGAGCGGGGACTGGAACTGGAATCCGGTTTCTGCTCTTTCTCGTAAAGGATAAGGGATGAACTATGGCAAAGAATGAAGAACGACGAGCAGTACGCTGCTCCTTTTGCGGAAAAATGCAAGAACAGGTAAAACGCATCATCGCAGGACCCGGATGCTATATTTGTGACGAGTGCGTGGCTCTGTGCAACCGTATCATTGCCGAGGCCCAGGAGACTGACGATCGCTACGCCATGCCGGAAATGCAGGGGGATATCCCCACGCCCAAGGACATCCGTGCCGTCCTGGATGAGTATGTCATCGGTCAGGACGAGGCCAAGGTGGCGCTCTCTGTGGCCGTCTACAACCACTATAAGCGTATCTTCTTCGGCGGCGGAGAGGATGTGGAGCTGCAAAAGAGCAACATCCTCTTGCTTGGCCCCACTGGCAGCGGCAAGACCCTCATCGCCCAGACCCTGGCGCGTATTTTGAAGGTGCCCTTCGCCATCGCCGATGCCACCACGCTGACCGAGGCAGGTTATGTGGGCGATGACGTGGAGAATATCCTCCTGCGCCTGGTGCAGGCTGCCGATTATGACATTGAGCTGGCTCAGCGGGGCATCATCTATGTGGACGAGATCGACAAGATCGCCCGTAAGAGCGAGAACACCTCCATCACCCGTGATGTCTCCGGCGAAGGCGTCCAGCAGGCGCTGCTGAAAATTTTGGAAGGCACGGTGGCCAATGTGCCCCCTCAGGGCGGAAGAAAGCACCCCCATCAGGAGTTTTTGCAGGTGGATACCACCAACATCCTGTTCATCTGCGGCGGCGCCTTCGATGGCATCGAGAAGATCATCGAGTCCCGCACCGACCGCAAGAGCATCGGCTTCGGCGGCGATGTGGCCACCAAGCAGGATCGGGATAGTGGCATCCTGCTCAATGAGCTGCAGCCCCATGACCTGCTGAAATTTGGCCTGATCCCTGAACTGATTGGCCGCCTGCCGGTCATCACCACCCTGCGGGCGCTGGATCGGGATCAGCTGGTGGAAATTTTGACCAAGCCCAAGAACGCTCTGGTCAAGCAGTACCAGAAGCTGTTGGAGTACGATCATGTTGACCTGGAGTTCCAGCAGGAGGCTCTGGAGGCGGCCGCCGACAAGGCGCTGGAGCGTGGCATTGGCGCCCGGGGACTGCGGGCGGTGCTGGAGGCGACGATGACTGAGCTGATGTATGAGGTTCCGTCTGACCCCACCATCTCCAAGGTCATCATCACCGCTGACAGCGTGCTGCAAAAGGGAAACCCCATTGTAGAGCATGACAATGCGCGGCTGGATGCGCCCAACCAGGAAGCTGGCGGGGCAGCAGATCAGGAGCCCAAAGAGGTTGGCTCCGGTCACGCATCTTAACGATGTAATAAGAGCAGACAGGCCGCAGGATCGCTGAGATCGTGCGGCCTTTTTCCCCATCAACTCCATCCAACTTAGAAAGGAGTCGTGTATTATGAGCGAATTGGAACACAAGGAGACGATGCAGGCATTGACGCTGCCCACCATGGCGCTGCGAGGCATCACTGTGTTTCCCAGTATGTTGCTGCACTTTGATGTGGGACGGCAAACTTCTATCAAAGCCCTGGATCAGGCAGTGGAGCTAGGCTCCTATCTCTTTCTGATCCCACAGAAAGATCTGTCCGTAGACGATCCAGAGCTTTCCGACCTGTACAGCATCGGCACCATCGCTGCCGTCCGGCAGGTGCTGCGCCTGCCCGGGGATAATATTCGGGTCATGGTGGAGGGCATCGCCCGTGCCCGCGCCATCGAATGCTGGCAGGATAAACCCTTTTTCGTCATGCAGGTGGAGCAGATCCCTCCGGCGGAAAAGACCACAAATTCCGTCCGTGCCGAGGCGGTCATCCGCATCACCTATGATCTGATCCAGCGCTACTGTGAGCTGTCCCCTAAAACCTCGTCTGATGTGCTGCTCACCGTGGTGGACAGCAAAAATCCAGGGTATATGGCGGACTATATGGCGCAGAATCTTTCCATCCGAGGAGAGGACAAGCAGACCATTCTGGAAGAATTGCGTCCGGTGCGCCGGCTGGAAAAGATGAACCGGATTTTACGGCGGGAAATCCAGGTGCTGGAGATCGAAAGAGATCTGGAAACCAAGGTCAAGGAGCAGGTGAGCCAGAACCAGAAGGATTACTACTTGCGGGAGCAGTTGAAGGCCATTCAGTCTGAGCTAGGGGATTCTGGCGATGGGATGGACGAGATCGCCGAGTACGAGCAGAAGATCAACGCTGCCAAGCTGCCGAAGGAAGTGGATGCCAAGCTGCGCAAGGAGCTGACCCGGCTGAGCAAGCAGCCCTACAGCTCCGCCGAAGCCTCCGTCCTGCGCAACTACCTGGACGTGTGCCTGGAGCTGCCCTGGACGGTGCGCACCAAAGAGCGGCTCAACGTGGAGGCGGCCAGAAAGGTACTGGACGCTGACCACTACGGGCTGGACAAGGTGAAGGAACGCATTTTGGAGTTCCTGGCTGTCAAACAGCTGGCGCCTGACCTGCGTGGGCAGATCATCTGCTTGGTAGGGCCTCCCGGCGTGGGCAAGACCTCCATCGCATCCTCTTTGGCAAAAGCTATGAACCGGAAGATGGCACGGGTCTCCCTGGGCGGCATCCACGATGAGGCGGAAATTCGAGGCCACCGAAAGACCTATATCGGCGCCATGCCCGGCCGCATCATCGCCGCCATCCAGAAGGCGGGCAGCTGCAATCCACTGATTTTGTTAGACGAGATCGACAAGCTGGGCGCTGACAGCCGCAGCGACCCTTCGGCAGCACTGCTAGAAGTGCTGGACGCAGCCCAGAATTCCACCTTCCGAGATCACTTCTTAGAGCTGCCCTTCGACCTGTCCGATGTGGTGTTCATCACCACCGCCAACGACCTGAGCACCGTCTCCCGTCCGCTGCTGGATCGTATGGAGGTCATCGAGCTGAGCAGCTACACCGATGAGGAGAAATTGCAGATTGCCCGGCGGCATCTGCTGCCCAGTGAGATGAAGCGCCACGGCCTCAACGGCCGCAGTTTGCGGGTCACCGATGGGGCGATCCGTGAGATCATCACCGGCTATACCAGAGAGTCCGGCGTTCGCCTGCTCCAGCGGGAGCTGGCGTCTGTGTGCCGGAAGGCGGCCATGGAGCTGGTGACTACCGAGACAAAGCGAGTCACCGTCAACGGGGACAACCTGGAGCACTTCTTGGGCATCCGCCGCTACCATCCGGAGAAGCTGGATCACACCCCTCAGGTGGGCTTGGTCAACGGCCTGGCCTGGACCAGTGTGGGCGGCACCCTGCTGGAGGTGGAGGTGAACGTGGTGCCTGGCTCCGGCAAGGTGGAGCCGACCGGCAACCTGGGGGACGTGATGAAGGAGTCCTGCCACTCGGCCATCTCCTATATCCGCTCCCGCACCAGTCAGCTGAACATCGACCCGGAGTTTTATCAGAACAAGGATATTCACATCCATTTCCCAGAAGGCGCCGTGCCCAAGGACGGCCCCTCCGCCGGCGTGACCATCACCACCGCCATCGTCTCCGCTCTAACCAACACGCCGGTGAAGGCTGACGTGGCCATGACCGGAGAAGTGACCCTGCGGGGGAGAGTGCTGGCCATCGGCGGGCTGAAGGAGAAGACCATGGCCGCCTATCGCAACGGCATCCAGACGGTCATCATCCCGGCGGAGAACCAGAAGGACTTGGAGGAGTTCGACCAGACCGTGCGGCAGGCACTGCACTTTGTGCCGGTGGAGCAGGTGGACGAAGTGCTGGCGGAAGCGCTGGCCTACCCGATCACCGCCAACGACAGCGGTCATGTGCCTGCCCTCCCGTTAGAAGACAGCCCCGCCCAGCCTGCCGCTGTGGGGCTTCAGCAGTGAGGTAAGAGATGAATCTACACAATGCGGAATTTATCCGCTCCTCTGCCAGCAAGAAGGATTTTATCCGAGACGGCCGTTCCCAGATCACCATGGCCGGCCGCTCCAACGTGGGCAAATCCTCGGTCATCAATCGTTTGCTGGATCGGAAGAATTTTGCCCGGGTGGGCAACGCCCCCGGCAAGACCAGTCAGGTGAACTACTTTCTGATCGACAAGAAGGTGTACTTCGTAGACCTGCCCGGCTACGGCTACGCACGGGTCTCCCACGCCGAAAAAGCCCGCTGGGCACGGCTCATGGAGGACTATTTCGCCGACGGGCAGATCACCGTGGGGCTCCTCATCGTGGACGCCCGCCACAAGCCCACCGCCGATGATCAGACCATGGCGCAATGGTTCCACGAGACCGGGTGCCCCTTCATTGTGGTGGCAAATAAGCTGGATAAGTTGAAGAAATCCGAAATTGAGGGCAATCTTCAGCGCATCCGCGAGACATTGGAGCTGGCGGAGGACGAAAAACTCATCCCGTTCTCGGCGGAGAAGGGGACAGGGAAGCAGGAGTTGCTGACGGCGCTGTTTGACAACCTGTAAAGGACAAAGCCCTTTCACGAAAATGCAAGCATTTTCGTGAAGCATATTGCACTTTATTCCGGTATCAAAGATACCGGAATAAAGTGAGACAGAAATGGACACCGGATAGGACTTCCTATCCGGTGTTTTTCTCTTGGACACAAAATTGAAAAAAAGCTCTTTACAATAGCACTTTATCGTGGTAATATATTAGTGCATTTTGAATTTCCTCCTTGTGGGGAGCAATCCAGTCACTTAAAAACCAACTGTTACTTAGGAGAGAAGAATTATGAAGAACATGAAGAAATTTGCCAGCCTGGGTCTGTCCCTGGTGATGATGCTGTCCCTGGCCGCTTGCGGCGGCTCCAAGGCCCCTGCGGCCTCTGGCTCTGCTGCACCCGCTGGTTCCGCCGACGGCTCCGCTGCCGCCGCTGAGAGCGATCTGGAATACGTCAAGGGCAAGGGCAAGCTGGTCGTCGGCATCACCGATTTCGCTCCCATGGACTACAAGGACAAGGACGGCAAGTGGATCGGCTTCGATGCTGATAATGCCACTGCTTTTGCCAAGTCCCTGGGCGTTGACGTGGAATTCATCGAAGTGGACTGGGACAACAAGATCATGGAGCTGGACTCCAAGAGCATCGACTGTGTCTGGAACGGCATGACCCTGACCGATGAGGTCAAGAACTCCATGGAGACTTCTAAGCCCTACTGTGAAAACGCACAGGTCGTGGTTGTCAAGGCCGCTGATGCGGACAAGTACAAGGACACCGAAAGCCTGAAGGATCTGAAGTTCGCCGCTGAAGCTGGTTCCGCTGGTGCAGCCGAGGTCAAGAAGCTGGGGCTGAAGTGCACCGAGCTGACCACCCAGGCTGATGCCCTGATGGAAGTCCAGGCCGGCACCTCTGACGCCTGCGTCATCGACCTGCTGATGGCCGGCGCTATGATCGGCGAAGGCACCAGCTACACCGATCTGACCTATACCGTCAAGCTCAACAGCGAAGAATACGGCGTTGGCTTCCGCAAGGGCTCCGACCTGGCCGCCGCTCTGAACGACTTCTTCGCCGCTTCCTACAAGGATGGCTCCCTGAAGAAGACCGCTGAAACCTATGGCGTTCAGGAATCTCTGATCGCGCAGTGATCGGCCAGACAACGCACAATCATTGATACGCATCGCAAAGGCAGAGAGGTTCCTCTCTGCCTTTGTGGAGGTTTTTGGAAGCGAGGTTTTCATTGATGTTCCTAACCGTCACCCTATCTCTGTTCGAGGGCTTAGCCGTCACCATCAAGCTCTTTGCGCTGACGCTCGTATTTGCCCTGCCTCTGGGGCTGATCATCAGCTTCGGCTCCATGAGCAAGCTGAAGGTGCTGCGCTATCCGGTCAAGACCTTGGTCTGGATCGTCCGAGGCTCTCCCTTGATGATCCAGCTGCTCATCGTCTACTACGGGCTGCCCATCGTCTTCGGTATCCCGCCGCTGCCCCGTTTTCCGGCAGCGCTCATTGCGTTCGTCTTTAACTACGCCTGCTATTTCTCCGAGATCTACCGTGGCGGCATCGAAGCCATCCCCAAGGGACAGTACGAAGCCGGTCAGGTGCTGGGCATGACCAAGAACCAGATCTTCTTCAAGGTGGTGCTGCTCCAGGTGGTCAAGCGCATCGTGCCCCCCATGTCCAACGAGATCATCACCCTGGTCAAGGACACGTCCCTTGCCCGTATCATCGCTGTGTACGAGCTGATTTGGAGCGGCCAGACCTTCATCAAGAGCGCCGGTATCATCTGGCCTTTGTTCTACACCACCGTGTTCTACCTGGTGTTCAACGGCGGCCTGACCCTGCTGTTCGGCTACATCGAGAGAAAACTTGATTTCTTCAAGTGCTGAGGAGGATAGAACCATGGCGATGTTAGATGTGAAGAACATTAGTAAGAGCTTCGGCGCCACCCGCGTCCTGGAGGACATCAGCTTCTCTCTGGAGCAGGGGGAGACGGTGGCGGTCATCGGTGCGTCCGGCAGCGGCAAGACCACCCTGCTGCGCTGCCTGACCTACCTGGAAAAGGCGGACAAGGGCACCGTGGCCATCAACGGGCAGACGGTCTTTGACGCCGCCAGCCAGCACAAGCTCACGGACAGCGAACTGCGGGATCGGCGGCTTCACTTTGGGATGGTGTTCCAGTCCTTCAACCTGTTTCCCCAGTATACCGCTCTGGAGAACGTGATGCTGGCCGGCCAGCTGCTGGCCAAGGAGCGGCCGGACTACAAAAGCCGCAAGAAGGAGATCAACCAGGAGGTAGAGTACAAGGCCAAGGAGCTGCTGGCGCAGGTGGGTCTCAGCGACCGGATGGGGAACTATCCCCACCAGCTCTCCGGCGGACAGCAGCAGCGGGTGGCCATCGCCCGTGCCCTGGCGCTGGCACCGGACATCCTCTGCTTCGATGAACCCACCTCCGCCTTGGATCCGGAGCTGACCGGAGAGGTGCTCAAGGTCATCCGCTCCCTGGCGGAGCGCAAGATGACCATGGTCATCGTCACCCATGAGATGGCCTTCGCCCGAGACGTAGCAGATCGGGTCATCTTCATGGATCAGGGCTATATCGTGGAGCAGGGGAAGGCGGAAGAAGTCATCAACAACCCCAAGGAGGAGCGCACCAAGCAGTTCCTCTCCCGATACGCATCGGAACAGTCTTTCTCCTGAACCATTTGCAGTCGATTGGGCATTCAACGGCGGAACACAAGGGTGTTCCGCCGTTTTTGATTGTTTGTGAACGCACAAACACACCCAGATTTTCGCTGTACTGCTAGTTTGCACATGAAATGGGAAGGAACTGGCAGCTTTGTGGCTGGAATGGGGTCGGTTTTGAGAGAGAACAGCAAAAAGGGAAAAAAGCTGAATGGTTTTTTGGGCAAAATGACGAAAAAGTTCAATCCGTCCCTGAAAGACAGATGCAAGGCCAAAGCCAGCGATTCCCTACGAATGTCCGCCATTGGCGGACAAAATGTGACGGATTCCTTTCCAAACTGTGAATTTTCTGCGACAGCGCCACTTCTTTCTGGCGATAATCCCACTTGCCAAATCGGATGAAAGTGCGTAAAATAACAGTACATTTTATAATGGTTCACCAGGGCGTTTTGACCTCTCTTGCCAGAGCGCCCAAATCAAAACAGGAGGAAACAACACAATGAAAAAGTTAACAGCACTCGTGCTGGCACTGTGCATGGCACTGGGCCTGGCCGCTTGCGGCGGCTCCAAGGACACCGGCTCCGCAGCAGGCAGCACCGCAGCAGCCAGCGGCGATACCGTCAAGATCGGCGTCTATGAACCTCAGTCCGGTGATAACGGCGCAGGCGGCAAGCAGGAGATCCTGGGCGTCCAGTACGCAAACTCCGTCGCTCCCACTGTCGAGATCGGCGGCAAGACCTACAACGTCAAGCTGGAGATCGTCGATAACGAAAGCTCCAACGACAAGGCCGTCAGCGCAGCCAGCCAGCTGGTCTCTCAGGGCGTCTCCGTTGTCCTGGGCTCCTATGGCTCCGGCGTCTCCATCGCCGCTTCTGACACCTTCAAGAACGCAGGCGTTCCCGCCATCGGCATCACCTGCACCAACCCTGCTGTCACCGCAGGCAACACCCATTACTTCCGTGCTTGCTTCATCGACTCCTTCCAGGGGCCCGTCCTGGCAAACTATGCCTATGATAACCTGAAGGTCAAGAAGGCTTACTGCCTGAGCAAGCTGGGCGATGACTACTCCGGCGGTCTGGTCAGCTACTTCACCAAGCAGTTTGAAAAGAAGGGCGGCCAGGTAGTCAAGGCTGAGTTCCCCGAAGGCAACAGCGACTTCACCTCCTACATTGCTAACGCAAAGAAGGAAGGCTGCGGCGTCTTCTATGCTCCCATCTCCATTGAAGCAGCACAGCTGGTCATCAACCAGGCAGCAAGCCAGAACCTGGGTATGCCCATCCTGGCAGGCGACACTTGGGACTCCAACGTGATCCTGGAAGCTGCAAAGGGCACTGACGTGAAGATCGACGTCACCACCTTCTATGCTGACGGCACCAACAAGGAATTTGAAAAGGGCATCAAGGAATGGATCAACGCCGACTCCACCAACCTGAAGAACAACGGCGGCAACGACACCCTGTCCGCAGTTTCCGTTATGGGCTATGATGCTTATATGCTGGCTCTGGAAGGCCTGAAAGCAGCTGGCAGCACCGATCCTGCTGACGTTATGAAGGCTCTGCCCAACGTCTCCTATGACGGCATCACTGGCACCATCACCTTCGACGAGACCGGCGACGCAAAGGTCAAGACCGCTTACGTCAAGAGCGTTGACAATGAGACCGGCACTTGGGTTGGCGGCGGCTCCGTCACCATGGACGAATAAGATCCAGGTCTGAACGCGATTTTAGTCGGCACATTCACAAGTATGAAATGCGGCGGGGGCCTGACGGTCCCCGCCGTCTATGCGTTTGCCTCTGATCGGGGCGGCGCAGCCGCGCACGCAAACCATTCTTCCGAGGAGGAACAACATGAGCTTTATTCAGGAAAACCTGCCTTTCCTATTGGCGGGTATCTCCGTAGGCGGCCAGTACGCTCTGATCGCCATCGGTTACACGATGGTATACGGCATTCTGCGTCTGATCAACTTCGCACACGGTGACGTGTTCATGGTGGCGGGCTTGGTCATGGTCTACGCATCCACCGCTTTACCACTGTACATCTCCATCCCGTTGGTCATCATCCTGACCGTCATCCTGGGTGTGGCCATTGAAAAGGTGGCCTATAAACCCCTGCGTACCGCACCCAGAATGTCCCTGATGATCTCCGCTATCGGCGTCAGCTATCTGCTCCAGAACTTGGCGCTGTACGTCACCGGCGGTCTGGCCAAGGTCTATCCCCAGATCCCTGGCCTGTCTGCCAACGTCTCCATCGGCGGCGCTTCCACCAAGTGGGTCACCATCATCACCCCCTTCCTGACCATCTTCCTGGTGGTCATCCTCACGCAGCTCATCAACCACACCAAGATCGGCATGGCCATGCGCGCTGTCTCCCGTGACTTCGAGACTAGCCAGCTCATGGGCATCAAGATCAACAACGTTATCAGCATGACCTTTATCATTGGCACATTCCTAGCTGCTGTTGGCTCCCTGCTGTACTTTACCAATTATCAGTCTGTCGTGCCCACCTCCGGCGCCATGCCCGGCCTGAAAGCCTTTGTGGCTGCGGTCTTTGGCGGCATTGGCTCCATCCCCGGTGCGGTCATCGGCGCGTTCATCATCGGTATCTGCGAAAATATCATCAAGGGCTTGGGCTGGACGACCTTCTCCGATGCGTTCACCTTCGCCCTGCTGATCGTCGTCCTCTGTGTCAAGCCCACCGGCCTGTTCGGTGAAAAGGTCACAGATAAGGTGTAAGGGAGGAATTGGAAATGACAAATAAAAAAGCCAAGACCCTGCGCACCATGCTGGCCATCGTCCTGTTTTATATCCTGCTGTTTGTGTTGGAGAAAGTGGTGCCATCTTCCTCCATCCTGTTTCCGGTTTTGAAGAAAACTGCCGTCTATGCTCTGGTGGCCGTCTCCATGAACCTGCTCAACGGCTTCACCGGCCTGTTCTCTCTGGGGCAGGCAGGCTTCATGCTGCTGGGCGCTTATACCTACGCCATCATTATGGTTCCCGAAGCCTCCCGTGAGAGCGTCTATCGGATGTTCAGCGGGGAACACTGGGTGAAATTTTCTCTGGCGGACATCTTCGGCACTACCGGTGCCGGTTCCGTTGTGGGAATGCTCATCGCCCTGATCCTGGGCGGCCTGGTGGCAGCTCTGTTCGCCTGGCTCATCGGCCTGCCCGTCCTGCGCTTGAAAAGCGACTACCTGGCCATCGCCACGCTGGGCTTTGCGGAGATCATCCGTGCTATCTTCCAGTGGGATAAGCTGGGTCCCCTCACCAACGGCGCCAACGTCTTGGGCGGGTTCCCGTACTTCAACTCCACCGTGGCCTACTATCTGGTGGCCGGCGTATGCATCGCCCTGATCGTACTTTTGATCAACTCCACCTACGGCCGTGCCTTCAAGGCCATCCGAGATGACGAAGTGGCAGCAGAAGCCATGGGCGTCAACCTATCCCGACACAAGATGATGTCCTTCGTGGTCAGCTCCTTCTTCGCCGGCATCGGCGGCGGCCTGCTGGCCATGTACCAGTGCATGGCACAGGCCAACAACTTTAAGACCAACATGACCTACGAAATTTTGCTCATCGTCGTCATCGGCGGCATCGGTTCCATCTCCGGCTCCGTCATCGCCAGCTTCCTGTTCACCGCTTGCAACGAGTGGTGGCTGCGTTTCCTGGATGACGACTCCCTGGGTATCTTCCTCTTCCGAGGCGGCTTCCGGAAGGTGGTCTTTGCCGTAGTCATCATGGTCATCGTCCTGTTCTTCCGTCAGGGTATCATGGGCGATAAGGAATTGCCGGAGAAGTTCCGAGACTGGAAAGCGAAGCTCCAGCGCCGGAAAGAGAAAAAGGAGGCAGTGAAATGAGTGAAAACGTCCTCCGTGTGGAAAATGTAACCATGCAGTTTGGCGGCGTGGTAGCCGTTGACAATATGAACCTGGAGGTCAATCGGGACGAGATCGTTTCCCTGATTGGCCCCAACGGCGCAGGCAAAACCACTGCCTTCAACGTCATCACCGGCGTCTACGCCCCTACCAACGGCTCCGTCTACTTCCAGGGGAACAAGATCATCGAAAATCACCCCCAGGGCAAGATGAAGAAGCTGTACAAGGGCGAACACGCAGGCGATTACAAGCACGTCCTCCAGCCCACTCCCGATAAGGTCACCAAGCTGGGCATCGCCCGCACCTTCCAGAACATCCGTCTTTGGAAGTCCCAGACCGTCTTTGAAAACGTCCTCATCGCCAAGCACTGCCGTGTCCACGCCGGAATGCTTTCGGCTACCTTCCGCATGAATAAGGCGGAGGAGAAGCGGCAGCAGGAGGAGTGCGCCGAGCTGCTCCATGTGTTGGGGCTGGATGACGTCCGGAATGAGCTGGCCACCTCGCTGCCCTATGGCGAGCAGCGTCGGGTGGAGATCGCCCGTGCCTTGGCGTCCGAGCCCTCTCTGCTGCTGCTGGACGAACCGGCTGCCGGCATGAATCCCCAGGAGACCAATGAGCTGACCGAGTTCATTGGCCGCATTCGGGATGACTTCAAGCTGACTGTTTTCATGATTGAGCACCACATGGACTTGGTCATGGATATTTCCGACCGCATCTACGTGCTGGACTTCGGCAAGCTCATCGCAAACGGTACGCCGGATGAGATCCAGAACAACCAGCGTGTCATTGACGCATATTTGGGGGTGGCTGACGATGCTTAAAATTGAAAACCTTCATGTGGCCTATGGCGGCATCCAAGCGCTGCGGGGCATTTCCTTGGAAGTGCCTGACGGCAAGATCGTCACCCTGATCGGCGCCAACGGCGCCGGTAAATCCACCATGCTCCGCACCATCACCGGTCTGGTCAAGGCGCAGAGCGGTTCCATCCAGTGGAACGGCAAGGAACTGCTCGGGATGTCCATCGACCAGATCATCGGGGAAGGCATCGCCATGTCTCCGGAGGGACGGCGGGTGTTCGCTGACCTGACGGTGCTGGAAAACCTCAAGATCGGCGCTTACCTGCGCAAGGACAAGGAGGGCATCCAGAAGGACATTGAATGGGTCTACTCCTTGTTCCCCCGCCTCCAGGAGCGGAGCTGGCAGGCTGCCGGCACCCTGTCCGGCGGTGAACAGCAGATGCTGGCCGTTGGGCGTGCCCTCATGAGCCGCCCCAAGCTGATGATGCTGGACGAACCGTCCCTGGGTCTGGCACCTCTGGTGGTGCAGGACATCTTCTCCATCATCAAAGAGATCAACAACCAGGGTGTGACGGTTCTGCTCATCGAGCAGAACGCCAACATGGCGCTGAAAACCGCAGATCTTGCCTATGTGCTGGAGACCGGCAACATCACCATGAGCGGCACCGGAGCAGAGCTGTTGGCCAACGAAAAGGTCAAGGAGGCTTACCTGGGCAAGCACAAGGCGAAATAAGTCAAGAAAATGCCAAAACAAAAGCACGGCTCGTTGTGAGCCGTGCTTTTTCTCTATAGAAATGACCTTACTTCCGGTCGAAGGCTGGGTTGGTCAGGTAGACATTTTTTTGATTCATCTTGGCCTTGGCCAATTCGAGGGCTTCGCCGAACCGCTGGAAGTGGACGATCTCCCGCTCCCGCAGGAACCGAATGGCATCGCTCACGTCTGGGTCATCGCTGAGCCGGAGGATGTTGTCATAGGTCAGCCGCGCCTTCTGTTCGGCGGCCAGGTCTTCGGTCAGGTCGGCGATCACATCGCCGGTGGACTGCATACTCCCCGCTGACCAGGGGAAGCCAGAGGCGGCAGTGGGGTAGATGCCTACGGTGTGGTCTACGAAGTAGGGGGCGAAGCCGCTGTTCAAGATCTGCTCCTCGGTCAGATTTCGGGTGAGCTGGTGGACGATGGTGGCGACCATCTCCAAGTGGCCGAGTTCTTCCGCTCCGGAGAATTGTCTGCCTATCAGATGGCTGGAATAGGTGGCGAATTTGACTTGGGCGGTGTCCTAAAAATCTCCAAACAAGCGCTGATGGATGCATCCCGTACAAGCAGATGCACATAAACTCCACCGGAGGTGATGGGATGAGAAAGCAGAAGGAATATATCGTTCCCCATGTGGTCAAGACCATGGTAACATCCAACGGTGTGACGGTACATATCGCCGACAACTACTGTCGCAATCTCACTCCGGAAGAACGGGAGAGACGGGTGCGGGAAGTCCAGAAGGTGGCCTGGCGCATCATCCACAACTGCGCTGATGCGGGCATCTACCTGTGATCTAACCGGATGCGTATCGGGGTGTATCCGACTGAAATGACAGTTCTCCTGGCAGCGCCCGCTGCGCCTAAAACAAAGCGCCTGAACCCTGTTTGTGGTTCAGGCGTTTGTTTTGCTTACGATGTGAGACGTTCGCTCGCTCAATCTGCGATCACGGAGGCCATCTCCTCTGCGGAAATGCAGTATACCGCCCCGTCGATCCCGTTGCTGCGCAGGGCGTCCAGCACGGCGCTGCGGTCATAGGGACAGCCGATGAGAGCCTTGCAAATGGCGGAGGCGTCCAGGGTGGAGAAGAAGTCGCCATACACAGCGGCGTCTTGAATGATCCCTTTCTGGACATCCAGCTTGAACTGGATCTTCCCGCCCGCGAAGCGGCCGGCTCGGTCGATGGTAAACTTTGGATTTCGTCCAAAGATCCGCTCCCAGCTTTGGAACTGCTCTCGGGCGATCTCCCGAATCCTAGCATCGTCCTCCGCCGTCACGGTATAGACGTTGGGGCTGCCGTTCATGATATGGCGCACCATGATCTCCTTGAATGTCTCCGCATCCATGGGGGTGGGGAGGTGCTCGGAGATGTTCGTCACTCTGTCGCGAACAGATTTGATGCTTTTGGATAGGATTTTGTAGCTGTCCACGGTAGTGGACGCCACCATCTGCGCAATATCCGTATCAAAGAGCAGGGAACCGTGGTGTACAATGCAGTCGCCCAGACGGTACTGGGCGTTGCCGGAGAACTTCTTGCCGTCTATGGTCAGATCGTTGCGGCCATTGAAGGCGGCATCAACCCCCATCTCCCGCAGTGCGCCGATCACCGGCGCGATGTACTGGCTGAACTCGATCTGGCCGGTCTCTTGATGCTGGATAAAGGTGAACTGCCAACCGCCCAGGTCGGTGTAGATGGTGCCGCCGCCGCTCATGCGGCGCACCAGGTGGATCCCATGGGCGTCCGCGTAGGGCTTGTTGATCTCCTCCAACACGTTCTGATACTTGCCCACCATCAGGGTCGGCGTGGTGCGCCAGAAAAGGAACACCGTCTCCGGCAAGCGCTTTTCCACGGTGAAATAGTACTCCAGGCCGAAATTATAATAGACGTCTGTAGAGCCAGTCTCAATATAGATCATGAACATCCTCCAGTGCTTCCCATGCCTTGTAGGAGCTGCGGGCCAGGGGGGCGGATGCCACATGGCGGAAGCCCTTGGCGATGGCCAGCTCCTTCCAACGGGCGAAATCTTCCGGCGTGGCATAGCGAGCCAGGGGATAATGCTGGGGGGAGGGCTGGAGATACTGTCCAATGGTCAGAATGTCACAGCCGGTCTCCAGGATATCGTCCATCAGACGGCTGATCTGATCCTCGGTCTCGCCCAGCCCCACCATAAATCCGGTCTTGGTCAACAGCGTGGGATCCTGCTCCTTGCAGTACCGCAGAACCTCCAGGGAGCGCTCATACCGAGCCTGGGGCCGCACGGCACGCTGCAGCTCCTTCACCGTCTCCACATTGTGGTTGAGCACCTCCGGATGGGCGGCGATCACCGTGTCCAGGGATGCGTGGTCGCCCTTCATGTCCGAGATCAGTGTCTCCACCGTGGTGCCAGGACAGACCTCTCGGATGGCGCGGACGCATTTGGCAAACTGCTCTGCGCCGCCATCGGGCAGGTCATCTCGGGTGGAACAGGTCAAGACCACATGGCGCAGGTGCAGTTTTTTTGCGGCCTTTGCCACGTTCATAGGTTCCTCTGGGTCAGGGGGCAGGGGGCGTCCGGTGACCACGTTGCAGAACCGGCAGTTCCGCGTGCAGACGCTCCCGAGGATCATAAAAGTAGAGGTATGCTTCTGATAGCACTCGCCCAGATTGGGGCAGTTGGCCTCCTTGCACACCGTATTCAGCTTCAAATCCCGCATCAGCGCCGCCACCTCGTTGACGGCGTCCTGATTATAGCGGACTTTCAGCCATTCCGGTTTCTTTTCCATGCCTTACACCACTTCCAGCACTGCCACAGCGGTGTTTACCGCAACCAGATCGCCCTCCTCGGCCAACTGCTGCTTGAGCACGCCGGACTCTGTGGCTTCGATCTGGTTGACCACTTTGTTGGTCTCGATCTCAAACAAAGGCTCGCCCACGGTGACGGGTTCGCCCTCCTCTTTCAGCCAGGCGCACAGGATGCCGGTTTCCATATCGGGACCGAGCTTGGGCATATTGATCTTTTTTTCCATTGTTTTTTTCCTTTCTTGCTGTATCGCGTGATACCTACAATCTATCCAACCCATTGGGGGAGAAAACAGGTTACATGAGCCAGTCCATCAGTTCATCTGCCTGATCGCCTGCCAGCTGCCGACAGCTGGCGGCAAATCCCTCCGGATCCAGGCGGGCGCCGTTGAGGAGCTGGGCGGCCAGAGCGCCGTCTACTGCGGCGCAGTCGATCTCGGCATCGGACACGATGCCCCGCTTGGCTCGGTAGGCGGCACGAATGGGCACACCGGCAAAAACGCCGGTTTTCTCATAGGTGAACGCAGGAGTCTTGCCCCAAGTCCACGCCCAACTATGGTATTTCTCATCCCGCAGACGGCAAACCTGGGCTTCCTGCTCCGGCGTCAGGGTCAGGCGGCCTCCGTCAGGCACCATCTGTGCCAGCAGTCGGGTCTGAAACTCCTCGATGGTCATGGGTTCCGCCAGGTGTGCTTGGATGTTGGTCACGGTGCAGATGGCAGACTGCGTCCCTCGGCTCTGGAAGCAGTCGTTCTTCCGGTGGGTGGTGATCTGATCCAGCACGCTCAGGTCGGAAGAAAACAGCAGGGTGCCGTGGTGGAGCAGCCGTCCCTTGGTCATCCGCTGTGCGCTGCCGGAGATCTTCTGATCGCCGATGGCGATGTCGCAGAGCCGATTCTTCCGGGCGGGAACGCCAATGGCATTCAGGGCGGTGATGACCGGATACAGAACCTGGTCATAGTTCATCGTCCCGTTGGTTCGCAGGATGTAGGTGTAGTTGACATTCCCCAGATCGTGGTACACCGTCCCACCGCCGGTCATCCGGCGCACCACGGGGATCCCACGGCGACGCAGGGCTTCCACATGGACTTCCCGACAGATGTTCTGGTAGCTGCCCACCACCACGGCAGGGGCATTCTGCCAGAGAAAAAAGAAATCCTCGTCCGGAAATGTCTGGTAGACATACTCCTCAAAGGCTTGATTGTAGAACGGGTCGTGAGAACGATTCTGCACAGTGAGCATAGACAGACCCTCGCCTTTCTTTGTGATAAAAATCACAGGTTTTGTCTCGCATATTATATGCAATGCCACACAGATTGTCAACCTTTGTCAATCAAAACCTACATACAGTATAAAAAACACACTCATCCGGTAGGATTTTTACGTGAAACGACGAAGAATACTACTGTGGTGGCTAGCGTTCTGCTCCGGAGGATTGTCGGTAAGGGTACAAATTAAAGCAAGTGCATGAAGAGTGTGATCTGCATATCGGATGGCTGGTAGCGTCCGCCGGTGGTTTTGGCGTATTCGATGCGCCGGAGGATGGTCTTGAGCAGGGCGTGTTGCTCTTGCACGGACTGGCAGTCGTGGTAGGTGTCCAGCACGTGCTGGATCTTGGGCACCAGCTCTCGTCGGGAGCGCTCCGCCCGGTCGATGGTGTCCAGCTGCTGGGTGAGCTGGTCGATCTGCGCTTGGACGTCCACTCGGCGGGCTTCCAGGGTGGCGCTTCGGGACAAAAAGACCTGTTCGGTGTAGATGCCACGCTCCAGGAAGTCGTAGAGCTTCCTCTGCTGGGCCTGCACCTGTTCCAACTCCTTCTCCTGGGCGGCCAGCCCCATGGCCAACGTCTCCCGATCGCCGGTGGGCAGGGCAGCGCCGACGGGATCCGCGCCTAGGCGCAGCTCGTTCAGGGTGTTTTCCAATGCTTCCAGCACAGCGTCTTCCACCATGCTCAGGTAGGAACCTTTAGTGGGACAGGTGGGGTAGGCACAGATGAGTTGGGGCGGAATGGACTTGTATGGTCTGCGCACCATGGCACGGCCGCACACGGAGCAATAGCACAGTCCGGCCAACGGATTCTTCTGCGCCATCTGCTTTGGGCCGGGACGGCTGGGGTGGGTGGCGAACTTGGCTTGGGCGGCATCCCAACATTCGCGGGTCACCAGCGGTTCATGGAGCCCCTGATAGACGGGATATTCCCCGAAGGCGGCGCGGCTGCGGGTGGCTTGCCAGGTGCCGGTGGCTTTGTGGTAGGTTTTTTGCTGCTTCCGCCAGCCCCAGCGGATGAGGCCGCAGTAGACCGGGTTTTGCAGCAAGTCCCGCAGGGTAGAGGCTGACCAAGTCTGACGGGACGGGGACGGGATGCCGGATTGGTTCAGCTTGGTGCAGATGGCCTGCAAGCCCATGGGGTGGATGACTGTGCCGTCGGAGCGTCCTTCCACATACCAGTGGAAGATGTTCCGCACCACCGGAGCGGTCTCCGGGTCCGGCTCCAGCCAGAACCCCTTGTCTTGAGCCAGCTTCACCCGGCGATAGCCGTAGGGCGGCGTGTTGCCCACCCATTTGCCTTCCTTCACCGACGCCAGGCGGCCACGCTGCAAGCGGCGGTTGATGACCTTGTACTCCCGCCGTGCCATAAAGAGGCCGAACTCGAAGTATTCCTCATCGAACTCGTTGTTGGGGTCGTAGGATTTCAGGGGGGTGATGATCTTGGTGTCGGTGACCTTGAAGGCCTGGGCGACGATGCCCTGGTCGATGGTGTCGCCACGGGCGAGACGCTCCACCTCCATCACCAGCACGCCCTCCCACAGCCCCTCATCCACGTCCGCCAGCAGTTGCTGCATCTGGGGACGGGCGGCGATGGTGTCGCCGGAGACCACCTCCTCGTAGATGTGGGTCACGTTCAGCTGCTGCGCCGCCGCCAGCGCCAGCAGGGTCTTTCGGTGCCTGGCCAGGGTGTCGCCTTCGCCGTGGGCTTCCGCTTCTAGGTCGACGCGGCTCTTTCTGAGATAGATTGCGTAGGGCATGGCAGTTCCTCCTTGTTGTAGTTTTATTGGCCAATCGTGCTTATATGATAACAGCTTGGCTGATCTTTCTCCGGAACAGATTCTTCTGTGCCAATATCGGTTAAAACAGCCTTTACCTCATCATAAGGCATGGCGTACCGCTGACTCAGGTAGCGCAGGGAGGCGCCCAGCTCCCCATCGGGGCCGCCGTACTGGGAGATGATGACGGACGCCAGCTTGGGATTGGGGCGGCGGATGTTGATGGGGTATTGGAGCTTCTTCTGATAGATAAACATTTAGCACTCCACCTCCTGTCCAGCTTGCCCCTCCCAGGGCCACGGGCCATCCACCCAGGTGAACCGGTCATCCGCCGCTGCGTCCATCTGGCGCAGAGGGCCGCAGCGCTCCACATAAGCGGCACGGGCGCTCTCGGCCAGGGCGCTGTACTTCTGGAACAGGGCAAAGGCCTCCTGGTCATCCTGGTGAGTGTCCAGGTACAGACCCAGCTCGTGAACCACAAAGCACAGCGCTTGCAGCTCGGTCAGGGGGGTTTTGGGCACCGCCGCCCCCACCTGCTTCAGGTGGAAGGGCAGGTTCAGGCCGGGAAACAAGGTGCCCTGGCTCAGAGCCTCTTGGGAACTGTACTTGGATGCAGTGGTCTGCTGGAAGGGGACATAGGGAACCGCCAGCGGCGCGCAGTCAGGCATGGTGCCAAAGTCGCGGGGGCACGCCGCCGGTGAGGTGGGTTGTTTGCAACAGCTCAAAGCAATCGCTCCTTTCTCTGGAATAGAAACGGCACGGAGATTCGACCGTTTTCCCTCCATTCTATGTCCGCCGCCGCCATCCGTGCGTGAAAGCGCTTCTCACCCCTGGCTTTTTGTGCTACAATGAACAGGAAACGCATAGGCTTGTTTCGGTGATGTAACATGAACAAAGTGATGCGATTCTTCCTCTGTCTGCTTTTCTTTTTGACCCTATCCTTTTGGATTTTCCAGTTGGCGCAGGCCAGCACTGCCGCTTCCGCCGCCGCCTGGGTTCGGTACCCCCAACAGACCCTCATCTTAGACGCCGGACACGGCGGGGAGGACGGGGGAGCGGTGTCCTTGTCCGGCGTGCCGGAGAGCGGCATCAACTTGTCCATCGTGCTAAAGGTAGACCAGCTGGCCGGACTGTACGGCGTGCGCACCAAGCTGACCCGAGACACGGACACCTCCATTGCGGACAGCTCCGCCAAGACCCTGCGGGAGAAGAAGCGCAGCGACCTATACAACCGAGCGGCGCTGGTGAACGAGACGCCGGGGGCGGTGCTGCTCAGCGTCCACCAGAACAACCACTCGGCCAAATCCGCCAGCGGCGCACAGGTGTTCTTCCGCAATGACAGCGAGAGCGTCTTATGGGCACAGCACACCCAGCAGCTGCTGCGGGAGACTCTGGGTACCGACCCCAAACGGGAGGCCACCAGGATAGCCAAAAAAGTCTATTTAATGAACCACATCAACTGCCGTGCCATCCTGGTGGAGTGCGGGTTTTTGTCCAACCCTAGGGAGGATCAGCTGCTGCAGCAGGAGGACTATCAGACCAAGCTGGCCATGGTGCTTATGAGCGCCTACCTGACCGGCTGACCAACGGAAGCGAGTGACACCGATGAAAGCAAAGACCATCTTTTTCTGCACCGAATGTGGCAACGAGTTCCCCAAATGGCAGGGGCGCTGTCCCATCTGCGGCAACTGGAACACCATCGTGGAGCAGCCCTCCGAACGGGTGCGGGGCAGTGCCAGACCCGCCGTAGGCGGTCTGCACAGCCGCCCCCAGGCTAAGCGGCTCAGTGAGATTGAGGACTCGGAGGAGCTGCGCTTCCAGACCGGCATGGGGGAGCTGGATCATGTGCTGGGCGGCGGCGCCGTTCAGGGTTCTCTGGTGCTCATCGGCGGTGCGCCTGGCATCGGGAAATCCACGCTGATGTTGCAGATTTGCGACCATTTGAGCCAGTTTACCACCGTTTTATATGTTTCCGGTGAGGAATCCGCCCGACAGATCAAACTCCGTGCCGACCGGCTGGACATCCGCTGTAAGGATCTTTATATTCTGGCGGAAAACAACCTGGAAACCATTCTGGACGCAGTGGAGGAGGTCAAGCCGCAGATCTTGATCGTGGACTCCATGCAGACCATTCTGACCAATAAATCCGACTCCATGCCCGGCAGCATCGCCCAGGTGAAGCAGTGCACCATGGCGCTGATGGAGCTGGCCAAGGGGGCGGGCATCACTGTGTTCGTCATCGGTCACATCAACAAGGAAGGCTCCATCGCCGGCCCCAAGGTGCTGGAACACATGGTGGACTGCGTGCTGACCTTCGAGGGGGAGGCACACCAGTCCTATCGGATTTTGCGAGCGGTGAAGAACCGGTTCGGCGCCACCAACGAAATCGGCGTCTTTGAGATGCTGGACAAGGGTCTGGCAGAAGTGCCAAACCCATCGGAAATGCTCCTGAGCGGACGCCCCACCGGCACGCCGGGCACCTGCGTGACCTGCGTGATGGAAGGGGTGCGGCCGGTGCTGGCAGAGGTGCAGGCGTTGGTAGCACCCTCTGGGTTCGCATCGCCCCGACGCACCAGCAACGGGGTGGACTACAACCGAGCCATGCTGCTGCTGGCAGTGCTGGAAAAAAGAGGCGGGTTCAACGTGGGCGGTCATGACGCCTACATCAATGTCATCGGCGGCCTGAGCCTGGGAGAACCGGCGGCGGATTTGGCCACCATTTTGGCGGTTGCGTCCAGCATGAGCGGCCGACCGGTGCCGGACGAGCTGGCGGCCATCGGGGAAGTGGGGCTGACCGGTGAGCTGCGAACGGTGAACGGCCTAGATCAGCGACTGGCTGAAGTACATCGCTTGGGATTCACCCAGTGTATGCTGCCAGCACGGAACAGCCGGAAACTGCCGGAGCTGCCGGGACTGCGGCTGATCCCGGTGAAGAACATCCGAGAGGCGCTGGATTTGCTGCGCAACGGGATCTGATGGCTCAGTGTTGACCGAGCGGGCGTGTTATATTATAATGAAGGGAAGCGTGGACGGTGAGCAGCCGTCCGTTTCCCGCTGAGAGAAAAAGTCAACAAAATCTGACATTTGGGATGATTGCTCCTGGAAAGGGGAGGAATCCTATGGCCAACAACGGCGCATTTATTGACAAAGGGGCGCTTTTGGCGCAGCTAGAGTGGATGCGGGACGCTGGCACCCAGTACGACCGATTCTGCACTTCGGCGGAGATTGACGCCTATAACGCCGCCCTCCGAGATGTGACCCAGCGCATCAAGCGTATGCCCACCCGTTGCGTCACCAACAGTTGGACGGGCATCCAGCGGCGTGCGTCCGAGTGAGTCCGCCAAAACATTCGCCATACAGTATTCCAACTGAAAACCCATTGATAAACACGGTTCTCAAACCAGGCTGTCTGGCAGGACAATGCCTGGGGGAACGTGGAGACGCAGCAAAAAGGCGGAAATATAAAAGTCAACAAAATAAAAATTTTGTTGACTTCGGGGCATCTGTCTATCATCATATAAAGGAACCTGAGCCTATGAGCACCATATCCAACGCACCCACCATCCTAAAAGACTTCTTGTCCTACCACGAGACGGTCAAGGCTCATTCGGCCAAAACCGTCGATGAATACTTCTTAGACCTGCGCACCTTCTTCCGATACTTGAAGCGCAGCCGTGGGCTCGTTCCACCGGACACCCCGTGGGACAGCATCTCCATCGCTGATGTGGACTTGGAGCTGGTGGGCTCCGTGTCCCTGAGTGAGATCTACGACTATCTCATCTTCCTCAGCCGAGAGCGCCAGCTGAACACCGCATCCCTCGCCCGTAAGATCGCTGCCATCCGTTCCTTCTACCGTTATCTGACCAGCAAAGCCCACCTGCTGGAGGAAAATCCGGTGCAGGAGCTGGATTCGCCGCGGATGAAGAAAACGCTGCCGCGCTATCTGACCTTGGAGGAATCCCTGGCGCTGCTGGACGCCGTCCAGGGCAAAAACAAGGAGCGGGATTACTGCATCCTGATGCTTTTCTTGAACTGCGGCCTGCGGATCTCCGAGCTGGTGAACTTGAATGTGTCCGACATCCAGGGTGACACCATTCGGGTGCTGGGCAAAGGCAACAAAGAGCGCATCCTGTATCTAAACGACGGCTGCAAGGCTGCGTTGGAGTCCTATCTGACCGTGCGTGCCATGCTGTCCCTTCAACATGAACCGGCGCTGTTCGTCTCCAATCGGCGGACACGCATCACCCGAGCCGGTGTCCATAAAATGGTAAAAAAATACCTGCTCACCGCCGGTCTGGACGCCAGCAAGTACTCCGCCCACAAGCTCCGCCACACGGCGGCCACGCTGATGCTGCAAAACGGCGTGGATGTGCGCACCTTACAGGAGGTGCTGGGACACGACCACCTGAACACCACCCAGATCTACACCCACATCTCCAGCGATGACCTGAAAATTGCCGCCAGGGCCAATCCGCTCTCGGACGCACGGCAGAAAAAAGGCAGCTAAAAAGCTGCCTTTTTTGCGCAGTTAACAGGGCTTCGCCTGCTGGGCCTGCCGAATGACCCGTTCCAACTGCTCCTTGGTCTGAATGGTTTCGTCCGTTATCAGATACTGGGCGCCGATGAGGTGCTCCAGGCACAGGAGCGCAGCGTCAAAATACGCCTGCCCACCGGCGCAGCTGCAATAGGCAGTGAGCACAAAGGGCCGCACCCCCGCCTCGAAAAAGTCCGTGGCTGTCTCCAGCACGCAGCATCCCAAGTCCAGCCCTGCCAAAAAAATCTCCTCTGGATACTTGTCCCCGTTGTCCTGAAGCAGAAACTTCCGCATGGTCTCAGTGTAGCCGGAGTAGCCGCTCTTCTCATCTACATAGTCCACATGCTCCAAAATCTCCGGTGGGATGGTCTGTTCCGCCTCGGTCAGCAGCTTATCCCAGCCCATCAGGCGGATGATGTTGCTTCCGGCGGTGTTCACATAACGGGTGGCGATGACTCGATCGAACAGTTGTTCCTTCAATAGCTGATGGATCTTCTGTACCATCACCTGATTGTCTGCGTTGTGCAGGAATCCGTTTTGCACGTCCACCAAGATCAATGTCCGTCTCATAAGCACTCCCCTCTCCCCTTTTGGAATTCCATCTGTTTCCATCAGTTTGCCGCAGAGCGCTGGTTTTATGCGCAAAAAATCCACCAGAATCTCTGGTGGATTTTTTAGTCATCAATGTCCACATCCAAGATCTTGCCGGATTTGGCGTCGATCTCGTATTCATATTCATACTCTCCATGCTCAAATTCCACCTGATAAATCATCACGCCGTTTTCTTCCTCCAACTTGCAGGACAGGTCATAAATGTCTGCCTGCGCAACGCCTGCGTGGTCAAGGGCGATCTGGATGGCATCACCTCTGGGGAGATACCCGGTCATCACCGGCGCGGTGCTCTCTGGTTTTGCGCTCGATGCTGGCTGATCGTCAGACTGCTGAGGGGCGGCATCGGAGACGGCGCCTGTGTTGTCCGAATTGGACTGGGTCGGCTCCGCCGTATTATGCTGTCCCATGGTGGGCGGGCGGGAAGCGTCCGCATTGGCAGGCTGACTGGTGTGTTGTCCGCCAGTCACGCATCCGGTCAGACACAGACATAGGATGAGCGTCAGCAGAGTACCTCTTGGTTTCTTCATATCGTTTCCTCCTGTCGGGCGGGAAAGGTGACGAGAAATCGACTGCCTTCTCCCAAGGTGCTTTCCACCGAAATGTGCCCGCCGTGCTGGCGAATGATCTGATCGCACATGGCCAGTCCCAGCCCCAGCCCACCGGATTTTCGGGTACGATCGCCCTCTACCTGATAAAAGCGCTGGAAAATTCGCTTCTGATGCTCCGGAGCAATGCCTGCACCGTCATCGGCTACGGTCAGGGTCACGGTGTCGTTCTGACAGGTCAGGGTGACCATGATCTTCGACTTGGCGTAGCGGACAGCGTTGTTGAGCAGGTTGATGACCAGGCGGATCATCATATCCTGATGCACCTCCGCCGTCACCGGTTCCAGCTCCCATCGGAGGGTCAGATGCTCTGGTAGCAGCTCCTGCTGATCCTCGCAGATGACCTCCACCAGCTCGGTCAGGTCGGTCTCCTCCCGTGCCAGTTGGGTCTGGCCCCGCTCCATCCGGCTCAAGGTCAGCATCTCCTCGGTCATCCGAGACATCCGCTTCCCCTGCCGCTGGATGACCTCCAGAGCGGCGGTCTGTTCTGCCATTTGTCCAGATTCCAAGGCGTACTGGCACTCGGCCAGGATGACCGCCGTGGGCGTCCGCAGCTCATGGGAGACATCGGAGATGAACTGCTGCTCCGCCTGGAAGGAGTCCTCCAACCGGTCGAACATCCGGTTCAGCGTTCCGGCCAGGCGATGCAGCTCATCCCGCTCCCCGTTCACTGGGATGCGGCGAGACAGGTCTTGTCCACCTGAAATGCTGTTCGCCTGCTGGCGCAGCTCGTCCACCACTCGAAAGGCGTTGCGGGTGATGAGCCATCCGCCTAGGGCGGCCAGAGCAGCCAGAGCCGGTAAGGCGATGAGGATGACCCGTACCACATTGTCCAAGATGAACTGAGCGCCGGTGGCTTCGTAGATGCCGCGGATCCACACACCGCCTGATGCAAACTCCAACAGGTGATCGTAGACATAGTAGGTGGTGTTTCCCCGCCGGATGGCCTGAAACGCTCGGTTGGCAGCGTCCACACCGTTTGGGAACTTTTGCGGCCAGGAACCATCTAAAAACCGATAATTCTCATCATAAAAGAGCAGATATATCCCATTTTCGTAGGTTTCCACCGGCTCCAAAAAGGTCACATCCTCCCCATCGTACACCAACAGGTCGGCGGCGTGGTTGACGGCGGTCTCCAGCAGCTTTTTGGCCTGCACCTCCTCCATAGAGTCGCTCATGACCAGCACCGCCGCCACCACCAACCCCACCAGCACGGCCAGCAAGGTGGTATACCACAGGGTGACGCGCGTTTTAATGCTCAGCCGCTTCCGCTTCATGGCAATTTCAAGACGTATCCGCTGCCGCGGATGGTGTGGATGAGCTTTACTGGGTGGTCTTTGTCGATTTTCCGCCGGAGGTAGCGGATGTAGACGTCCACGATATTGGAGCTGCCCTCGTAGTCAAAGCCCCAAATGTTCTCCTCAATCTGGATGCGGGAGAGCACCACGCCCTTATTGCGGATGAGGTATTCCAGCAGGGCGTACTCCTTGGCGGACAGTTTCAGCTCTACCCCGCCCCGCTCCACCCGTTTGCTGCGGATATCCAGGGTCAGATCGTCGATGGTGAACAGGTTGCTCCGCTCCCCGCCCCGTTTCCGAGTCATCACCCGAAGCCGTGCTAACAGCTCGTCAAAGGCGAAGGGTTTTACCAGGTAGTCGTCCGCTCCGGCGTCCAGACCGGTCACTCGGTCATCAATGCTGTCTCGGGCGGTGAGGAACAGCACCGGTGTTTGGTTGCCCTGGCGGCGGAGCTGTTCCACCACTTCCAGTCCGCTGCGCTTGGGCATCATGATGTCCAAAATGACCGCATCGTAGTCTACGCTGGCCAGGTAGTCCAGCGCCTCCTCCCCGTCAAAGCAGCCGTCTACGCAGTAGTCCTCGGAACGGAGCTTTTTGCATAGGATTTCGTTCAGATCCCGTTCGTCCTCTGCCACTAAAATGCGCATTTTTGTGCCCTCCTTCCCTGTTTGTTTGTATCAGTATACCATAGAAAGGATGAGAAGAACATGAGAACCAGGCTGGGTGAGCGGCAAAAATTTTTTCATTTTTCTCATGTGTTTCTCATTTTCCGCCGGTATGATAACGCCATCGAAACAAAACAACCGACACAAAACCAAACCGAAGGAGGAACCCGACATGAAGAAGAAGTTGTTTTCCAAGCTGGCCGCCGCCGCCCTGGCCGCCTCGATGGTCATCGGCACCGCCACCACCGCCCTCTCCACCTACGCCGCTAACCTGAACCAGGTCACCGGCCTGTCCGTAGTGGAACGGGATGAGGATGAGCTGACCCTCAGGTGGAAAAAGGTCTCCGGTGCCGATGGCTATCTTCTCTACCGCTACAACACTAACACCAAGAAGTGGCAGAAGATTAAGACCACCTCCAAGACCCGCTACGAGGTAGAGCATCTGAAGGCAGGCACCACGTACCACTTCGCCGTCCGTGCCTATGATAAGACCAAATCCGGCACCACCTACTACGGCCCCTACTCTGCTACCCTCACTACCTACACCGCCCCCGATGAAGTAGACAACCTGAGAGTGACTAAGACCACCAAGACCAGCGTGAGCCTGAAGTGGAGCAAGGCCAAGGGCGCCAGCAAGTACCAGGTCTACCTGTATGACTCCGCCGCCAAGAAGTACGTCCGCAAGGCCACCGTCAGCGGCACCAGCGCCACCATCAGCGGCCTGAAATCCGGCGTCACCTACAAGTTCAAGGTGCGTGCTTACAAAGCGGTTGGAAATACCAAGTATTATGGTGACTTCTCCGACAGCCGCAAAGCCAAGACCACCGGCAAGTCCACCAGCACCTCCACCTCTAAGGGCTACATTGGCACAGCCAAGGCCAAGCGCATCGCCCTGAAGCACGCCGCTCTGTCTGAGAGCAAAGTCCGCGGTCTGAAAGCAAAGCTGGACAAGGAACATGGCATCATGGTCTACGAGGTGGAATTCCACTACGGCAACTATGAGTACGACTACGAGATCAACGCTAAGACCGGTGCCATCATCGACTACGAAAAAGAGTGGGATGACTGAGAACGAACCATATCCTATCCCATTTCGTCAAGCATAAAACGAAAAGGAGTGCCTAAGGCACTCCTTTTCCATTTGGGGGGATTCTTTGCTTAATGACACTTTTTCAGCACGATCTGGATGAAATTCAGGTACTTTCCCCCACCGGCGTCCATACTTTTCCGGTCGCCAATGGCGTACTCATTCTCCTGCTTCAGCCAATCCTGCCACACCTCCTCGTTGCTCTCCATCTCTGCCACGGACAGAATTTCAATGCCATCAGTCAGGGAGATCATATGCTGCCAATAGGCCACGTCGTGCATATACTCCAGCTGCTCCGGCGTCCAGGACAGGAGCAGCTCCGGTGGCAAGTGGTCATGGCAGTCCCGCTTCATACCGGGGATGGCGAAGTAGAGGTAGCCATCGGGCTTCACATAGGGCAGCAGCTTTTGTCCCAAAAAGTTCGGGTCTCGGCCGAAGTAGTTATAGGAATCCACGCTGACCACCGCATCGAAAAAGGCCGGCTCGAAAGGCAGATTGAGAGCGTCCGCCTTGACGGGGATGAGCTGTTCGCGAGGCAATCCCAACTGGTCAAAAAGCGCCTGGTTTTCCGCTGGATCGCTCCACAGGTCGCAAGCGTAAACCTGGAAGCCGTACTCCTGTGCCAGGAAGGCCGAGGTGATGCCCTGGCCGCTGCCCAGGTCGCAGACCACAGCGCCTTTTGGCGTCCGGTTTTCCAGCATCAGTTCTTCGGTGAGCTTGATGGGGTTGGGCCCCATCATCTTCTCGGTGAACTGGGGGGTGTCATAGCATCGGCTTCGGATGTAGTGCATAATTTTCACTCCTTTTGGTAAACGTTCGTTCACTTCGTATGCTATTATAGTAAACGTTCGTTTACTTGTCAACCCCCCTTCCCGTCCTTAACGCAAAAAAGACCAGCCGACATCGGAAACGATGCCGGCTGGCGAAAATGAAAGGAATAGAGAAACGTTCCAAAGATCACTGATGATAGGTGCTCAGGAAGTCGCCGATGTCTTCGATGGCCTTCTTCAGCTCCTGTGCCTCAGGCAGCAGAACCAGACGGAAGTGGTCGGGTTCGGGCCAGTCGAAGCCGCTGCCGGCCACCAGCAGGATGTGCTTCTCGTGGAGCAGATCCAGGGCGAACTTCCGGTCGTCGGTGATTCCGAACTGTTCGATGTCCAGCTTGGGGAAAACATAAAACGCAGCCTGGTTGCGGACGAAGGTCAGGCCGGGGATTTTTTCCAGGGCGTCACAGGCAGCCTTGCTCTGTTCGTACAGACGGCCGCCGGGACTCATCATCTGCTTGGTGTAGGCGGAGTCCTCCAGGGCGGCGGGGATGACCAACTGGGTCAGGGCGTTGCCGCACAGACGCATGGCAGCCAGAGCGGTCAAGGCTGCCTTATAGTCCTTGGTCAGCTCATCGGGGCCGCTGACGCACATCCAGCCGCAGCGGAAGCCGCAGACCACATGGCTCTTGGACAGGCCGTTGAAGGTGATGACGGGCAGGTCGGGGCACAGGGAGGCGGTGGACACATGAACGGCATCGCCCAGCAGCAGACGATCATAAATTTCATCGCTGAAGATGAGCAGCTTGTTCTCCCGAGCCACTTCCACCAGTTCCTTCAGCAGTTCGGGGCCATAGATGACACCGGTAGGGTTGTTGGGGTTGATGATGAGGATGGCACGGGTGCGCTCGGTGATCAGGCTCTTGATCTCCTCGGGGTCGGGCTGCCAGTTGTTCTCCTGGTGGCAGCGGTAGAACACCGGCGTGGCTTCCGCCAGATAAGCGGCGTTGGTCCACAGGGAGTAGCTGGGGGACGGGATCAAAATCTCATCGCCGGGGTTGAGCAGAGCGGTCAGGCACATGGGAGCCAGTTCGCTGACGCCGTTGCCGATGTAGATATCGTCAGGAGTAAAGCTGGTGATGCCCTTGCTCTGTTCATAAGCCCAGATGGCCTCACGGGCGGCGGGCATACCTTTCAGGTCGCAGTAAGCAACGGCTTTATCCGCATTCTCTACCAGAGCGTTGCGGACGGAGTCGGGCATCTTGAAACCAAAGGTTGCAGGATTGCCGGTGTTCAGCTTCAAAATGGGGATACCGGCGGCGCTCATGCGGTTTGCTTCCTGGAAGATAGGACCACGGATATCAGAATGGACTTTCTTCATTCTGCCTGCACACATAATAGGATTCACAGAAGATTCCTCCTTATAAAAATTTGCAAGTTCTTCTTTCAACTCCATTATTCTAACGGATATTTCCCGTAAAATCTACCCTATTTCACAAAAAATCTGCATATTTTTTTCTTTTCAGCGTCATGAACAGTTCTGTTCCATCCGACCTTTTCAAGATTTAGCACAATTTACCGCAAGAATTCCGCTCGAACCATCCAAACCGCTCCCTTGTGTGTCCCGCCATACAGCGTGCAGGACACTTGGAACGGAACCTCTTTTTGTAACGGTGCCGTGCTACCTTCCAAAAAACAGGTGGACTTTTCCCCTCCCTGTGTTATAATAAAACAATATGTATCCCACCCCTATTTCGACAAAGGAAAGCGTGTTTTTATGAATGCTGCATTGATTTTTGCCGGCGGTACGGGCACTCGCATGAACATCAAGACCATGCCCAAGCAGTTCCTGCCCCTCCATGGCAAGCCTATCATTCTCTATACATTGGAGCAGTTTGAATACCACCCGGACATTGATGTCATCGTTGTTGTCTGCATCGCCAGCTGGATCGACCACCTGAAGCTGCTGCTGAAGAAGAACAACTTCACCAAGGTTCACTGGGTCGTCCCCGGCGGTTCCTCCGGTCAGGAGTCTATCTGCAACGGCCTCAAGGCGCTCCATGAGCATTGTCCAGAGGACACCATCGTACTGGTGCATGACGGAGTGCGCCCTTTGGTCAACGCTCAGGTCATCACCGACAATATCGCCTGCGTCCAGGCCCATGGCAACGCCATCACCACCAGCAGCGCCATTGAAACCATCATGATGATGGACGAGAGCGATGGAGACAACACCATCCAGCAGATCATCCCCCGTCAGCGCTGTGCTATGGCGCGCGCCCCTCAGAGCTTCCGGCTGGGCGACCTGTATGGCGCTCACTGCCGCGCCATTTCCGAAGGACGGGGCGATTTCATCGACTCGGCCAGCATGATGATGGAGTACGGTCACACCCTCTACACGGTCACTGGGCCGGCGGAGAACATTAAGATCACCACCCCCTCCGACTATTATATGTTCAAGTCCTTTGTAGAGGCACAGGAAAACAAACAGATCTTTGGCTATTGATCGCCCAGCAGGAGTTGCAAAAAATCATGATGACTACTTGTATCGAACACCCCAAGGATCCAGTCTGTCAGCAGGAATTGGAGCACATCGCCGCCTGCGGCCTGGACTGGAACGCCTTTTCCCATAAGACCATCTTGGTCACCGGCGCCACCGGATTGGTCGGCTCCTATGCCGTCCGTGCCCTGGCCGCCATCAACCGTATTCACAACTGCCAAATGACCATTCTGGCCATGGTGCGCAGCGCTGACAAGGCAAAAAAAATCTACGGCTCCCTGCTGGAACGTGGGGACGTGGCTCTGGTCATCGGTGATGTGCGGGAACCCATCGTCTATGACGGTGCGGTGGACTATATCATCCACGGCGCCAGCGTTACCGCCTCCAAGGAGATGGTGACCCGTCCGGTGGAGACCATCGCCACCGCCATCGGCGGCACGGAACAGATTTTGAAATTCGCCGTGGCCAAGCAGGTCACCTCCATGGTCTACATCTCCTCCATGGAGATGTACGGCACCCCTGACCCCGCCCTGCCCTGCGTCACCGAGTCCGACTACGGACGGGTGGATGTGCTCCAGGTGCGCAGCTGCTACCCGGAGGGGAAGCGGATGTGTGAGTGCCTGTGTGCGGCTTACGCCCATGAGTATCAGCTGCCGGTGAAAATTGCCCGCCTGGCGCAGACCTTCGGCGCTGGGGTGAGCACCAGCGAGGGGCGTGTGTTCGCCCAGTTCGCTCGGAGTCTGATGAAGGGTGAGGACATCGTGCTGCATACTGAGGGCAAGTCCTATGGCAACTACTGCGCTACCTGCGACTGCGTGCGGGGTCTGCTGACCATTTTGCTTCGTGGCGTCAACGGTGAGGCGTACAACGTGGCCAACGAAAAGACCAACATTCGTATTCGAGATATGGCGCAGATGATCGCCGACCAGAGCGGCGGCAAGATCCAGGTGCGCTTCGACATCCCGAAGGACGCCCTGCAATACGGCTACGCCCCCGATGTGAAGATGCGGCTCAGCGGAGACAAGCTCCGTGGACTGGGCTGGGAGCCGGAATTGGATCTGCCCCAGATGTACCAGCGGCTCATCGCCAGCTGGCAGGCACAGGAAGCAGCGGCAAATAAGGGAGAGAACGCATGAAACAGTGGACATTCACAACCATTTTATATGTAGATCACGACGCCGCCTTTGAGGCGGCGCTGACCAAGCTGAAAGCCAACGATGGCTTCGACAAGGAAGTACAGCTCCTGGTCATGGATCCCCACGCTTCCGAGGAAGTGGCACAGCTGTGCCAGGGACAGGCCAACGTCCGGTACTGCCCCATGGAGGATGCGGAGATCGGTGCAGCCTACAACGAGGGTCTGCGGCAAGCGGAGGGTACCTATGTGAACTTCTGCCTGGCCACGGCAGAGTACAGCGGGAACATCTACAAAAAGGTGTCCGGCCTTTTCCGCCGTCAGCCCGCCCATATGCTTTCCTGTCAGCCCGCCCTGCGCAACGAGCTGGGTGAACTGGTGCCCTACGGCGGCAGCTCACAGCCCAAGGAAGCGGATCCGGTGGAGCGTCTGGACTTGACCCCCAACCGGTTGCAGCTCAACCTCAACGCCTATTTCTTCCAGCGTGCCATCCTGGAAGGACGGACCTTCAATGAGGCACTCCATGAGGACGCCCTGCCGGACTTTCTGCTGCGGCTCCAGCTGGAACACCCCCAGTATTGCCTGGCACACTCCCTCCATTACTACTATACTGTCTCCCTGGAGGACAACACCTCCACCAACCCCCTGCAATACCAGCGTTGGTGGTATGACGACTCCATCACCAACTTCATGCTCCCCTTGCTGGAGCATGCGCAGGCGACCTATGAGAACGTGCCTCGGTTTTTGCAGTACGCCTGCTATTATCTCATCTACTCTAAGTATAACTGCAACCTGAATGACCGCACCAAGGGCATCCTGAAGGAAAAGGACGAGGTGCTCCACTTCGTGAACGTCACTGGTCAGGCGCTGCGCTATGTGGACAACGGGGTTATCATGAACCGTACCATCACCTCCTACGCCAGCGCCAACCGCGCCCTGCGCCTGCTCCTGCTGCGGGCAAAGACGGACGCTATGGGGATGACCTGGAACATCATCGACGATGGCAACAACTATCTGGCCATCATGCACCCCAAGAGCGGCACAGGTTCAGTGGCGGACACCGACCAGGTGGCCGTCCTGGCCTCCAGCAGCCGAGAGCTGCTGCGCATCCGACTCATCAACTACTACGATGGGATGCTCCACATCGACGCCAACGCCGGCATGGCAGACTGGCTGGAACGGGATCAGTTCAAAGCCTACGCCGTCTGCACCGCTGGCAAGGACGTGACCACCTATCCGGCAGAAGAACTGGAGGTGTACCCGTTAGTGAAATGCCTGGGCTTCACCTTCCAGCACAAGTGCCCCTTCCAGTTCCACATCCCCGTGGAGCGGAGCAAGCCCAACCAGAGCTTGCAGTTCTTCTACGAGTTCCAGGGTCGGCGTTATCAGTTCAACCTGACCTTCGACACGCCCAACTCTCGGATGATGGCGGACAACCCCTACGCCTATTGGATGTTCCGGGACGGCTGGATGCTGAGCAAACTGGGGCGTTCCAAGCTGGCCATCCGGAAGGTGGATCGGAAGTTCCATAGGAAGCGGGAGCTGCTGTTCTGGAACGCCGCCCGGAAGAAGGATCCGGCAGGGCTGAAGCACGCACTGGCTGGGTTCTGGCTGCGGCTGCGCTATTGGAAGAAGAAGCCGGCGTACAGCAAGCGGCACATTTGGGTGACCTTCGACAAGCTGTATAAGGCCGGCGACAACGGCGAGTATATGTACCAGTACTGCCGGAAGCATCAGAAGGACGTGGAGATCTACTACATCGTCCGGAAGGAGAGTCCCGACTATGAACGGCTGGTGCGGGAGGACAAGAAGCATATCTTAGTCTACGGCACCATGCGCTGCCAGCTCATCTGCCTGCTGGCGGAAGCTCTCCTGGCCACCCACGCCAACATCACCGCTCAGTTTGACCCCATGGCCAGCTTCCGTCCCTATAACAAGGATTTGATGCGGGGCGACGTCATCTGCATCCAGCACGGCCTGACCATCCAGAAGATCGCCCAGTACCAGAATCGGCAGTTCGACAACACCCACCTATACTGCTGTGCCTCCCCCTTCGAGTTGGAGAACCTGAGCCATCCCATTTATGGCTATGACCCTTCGGTGCTGAAGATGACCGGCCTGGCTCGGTATGACGGGCTGAGGAGCAACGAGCAGAAGCTCATCCTCATCACCCCCACCTGGCGGCGCAACGTGGTCAATTCCAGCATCGCCAACATCAAAAAGACCCACAACGAGAATTTCAAGAACAGCACCTATTATCAAATCTACAACACCCTCATCAACGACCAGCGGCTCATCGACTGCGCCAAGCGCACCGGCTACCGTATCACCTACCTGCTGCACCCGGCCATGAGCGCTCAGCTGGAGGACTTTGACCGGAACGACTATGTGGAGCTGATTCCGGCCACGGGTGACATGAGCTATGAGAAGATCTTGACTGAATCCAGCCTGATGGTCACCGACTACTCCGGCGTCCAGTTCGACTTCGCCTACCAGCGCAAGCCCCTGGTGTACTACCATCCGGACGCCCTGCCCCCCCACTACGAGGAGGGCGGCCTTATCTATGACACCATGGGCTTTGGCCCCATCTGCAAGAACAATGATGAGATCGTCAATACCCTGTGCGAGTATATGGAGAACGGCTGCAAGATGCTGCCTGAGTACGTCAAGCGGGCGGACAACTTCTTCGCTTTCGATGACTTCAACAACTGCCAGCGCATCTACCACGCCATTCAGGAAATGCTCCAGGGCAAGTCCAAGAAGTAACCTTAAAAATACCGAAAACGCCCCAGTCTATTCAGACTGGGGCGTTTTTTGCCGGTTTGGTTCTCACAGGATGATACAGATGAGCCCGCCGGTGCCCTCGTTGATGATGCGCTCCAAGGTCTCTCGGAGTTTTACCCGCACATCCTCCGGCATCCGCATGAGCTTGCCCTGCAGATCCTCGTTGACCAGCTCGTGGAAGGATTTTCCGAACATATTGGACTGCCAGATCTTTTTGATGTCCCCTTCGAACTCCTGAAGCAGGTAGTGGATCATCTCCTCCGACTGCTTCTCGCTGCCCACGATGGGAGAGAGCATGGTCTGGATGTCCGCCCGAATCATGTGGATAGAGGGGGCGCTGGCCTTGAGCTTGACGCCGTAGCGGCCGCCCTGCTTGACAATTTCCGGCTCCTCCAGTTGCAGCTCGTCAATGGAGGGCACCACGATGCCGTACCCGTTCTCCCGCACATCGTGAAGTGCCTGGGACACCTTGTCGTACTCGGTCTTGATTCCGGAGAGCATGGTGAGCAGCTGCAGCAGGTCGCCATCATCTTTCACCTCCAGACCGGACTGCTCGCTCAGCGTCTGATAGAACAGGTTGCGGGGGACGCTCAATTCCACCATGGCCACGCCGGTACCCAACTGGATGGTACGGATGTTCGTCCGGTCGATGCAGTCGCACTGACCCATCTGGTCGATGACCGTCCGCACCTGGCGCAGCCGGTGGAGCTGGGCGCTGCTCTCCCGAATGGCGGCGTAGAGGGCGTCCTTGATGGGGTGCCCGTGGGGCAGAGCGTCCACCCAGGACGGAAGGAACAGCTCCAACTCCTTGATGGGGAACTCGTACAGGACGGCCTGGATGATGGACGTAATGTCCTCTTGAGAGAGACTCTGACAGTCTATGGGCATACAGGCGACCCCGTAGCGACTGGCGATGTCGGACGCCATGGCCTGGGTGTGGGCATCATCGGGGTGCTTGGAGTTGAGCAGCACCAAAAACGGTTTGCCCAGCTCTTGCAGCTCCTGGATGACCCGTGCTTCCGCCTCTAAATAGTCCTCTCTGGGAATCTCCGAGATGGAGCCATCGGTGGTGACCACGATGCCGATGGTGGAGTGCTCGGAGATAACCTTTCGAGTGCCCACCTCTGCCGCTTCGCTCATGGGAATTTCATAGTCGAACCAAGGGGTGGTGACCATCCGAGGGAGATCCTCCTCCATCTGTCCCACCGCCCCCGGCACCAGGTAGCCCACGCTGTCGATGAGCCGGACGGAGAAGGCGGCGCCGTCCTCCATTTGCAGTTCCACCGCTTCCTCCGGCACGAACTTGGGCTCCGCCGTCATGATGGTGCGGCCGGAGCCGCTCTGGGGCAGCTCGTCCCTGGCGCGCTCCCGCCGGTACACGTTGTCGATGTTGGGGATGACCATGGTCTCCATGAACCGCTTGATAAAGGTGGATTTTCCGGTGCGCACCGGACCGACCACGCCGATGTAAATATCGCCGCCGGTGCGACAGGCGATGTCCTCATAGATCTGATTCCGTTCCATTTACTTCCTCCCCCTTTACCGCGTCCGGGGGATCAGGAGCAGTACCCCCGGTTCCGCCGGCTGGTCTTCCATATCATTGGCCTGCTGGATCTCATTGACCGTGGTCTGATACGCCTTGGCGATGTCCCACAGGGTCTCCCCTGCCGCCATCTGCCGCAGGACGATGGAAGGACGTTCTCCTGTCTCCTGAGGGGCGGTTTCTTCCGCGCTCAAGGAGGCGATCCCCAGCTGTTCCATCTGCCGCAGGAGCAGGATTTGGAATGTCACCCCCAGCCGCAGCTCCAGCCCATTGGCGGCAGGCAGGGCACTCCGGTCGGTGACCTGGCTGCGCACCAAGGCTTCCACATCCCCAGTCACCGGCACTTCCGTCTCCACCGTCACCTGTCGGGTCAATGTCTCCACGTCCCCAGCGTCATCCACCCACAGCACGGTCATCTCCACCACGCTGGCTGCCTTCAGGCTGCCAGCAGCTTTCGTCACCGTAGTCTGAACGGTCTTGGTGGACAGGTCTAACACCGTCCCGTCCGGCGTCTCTGTCTCCAGCAGCTCCCGCTTGGACTCCCGCCGGATACAGCGTTCCGCCAGCTGGGGAAAGGTATAGGGAGCGTAGTGGGCAGTCATCTCCTGGCGGACACTATAGGCATCGGCCAGCAGGGAGACTGTCTCCACCTGGCGCACTTCTGCGCAGGCGTACAGCTCCAGGTCAATGGGGATGCTCCGGCCGTCGTAGTCCAGTTCCCCCAACGTCCAGCCCAGCAGCGCCACTTCCATTTGGAAGTCGGCGTGTTCGGCTGCCTCGGCGGCGTCCATGATCTGGGAGTAGGGCAGCACAAAGTCCGCCGTCAGCACGTCCTCCTCCACGCTCCGGTAGAGCATCCGCACCGACACCTCCCCTTTGAACACCAGCTTACCGCCGATGAGCTTGGCTTCGGTGCAGGTCACATCGGGCTGCATCCGCAGCACTTCACCAATGGCCGGCTGCCCGCCGGACAGGGTGAGATCATCCTGAAACTGGAACTGCTTCTCCGGCACCGCCACGGCAAAATAGCCCTCGGCGGACTCCAACCGCTGCTCCACCCCATCCCCCTGCTCCACCCCACAGGGGATGGTCAGCAGGTCGGGCTGGTACACCCGCAGGCTCACCTCATACTGCACCCGCACCAGCACCTTGCGGGAGTTGACTGCTTTCGTCTCCGCCGTCCGCACCCGGGTCAGGGCGATGACCTGGCAGCTGGGCAGGATGCCCTCCTGGCTGATGCCGCACTGGAAGTCCAGGGCAGCAGGCAGGCTGCACAGGGCGTCTGTCCCGTCCGCCAGGTACAGGATGCGGCCATAGATGCGGCCAGCCAGGGAGATGGTGTCCTCCAGCGCCTCTTTGGTATCCAGGCAGCAGATGGCGGAGGTGTCCAGCAGGCGGGCGATGTCGGGACAGCTGTCCGGCACGATCATCTCCACGCTTTCTTCCCGACTGACCGTGGTATGGAACATCAAGCGATGATAGGGCAGCGAAGTTTTGTTCAATTCAAAATCCAAATGCTTCCTCTCCTTTTCCCCGGTCACCGGCAGGGCTCCGGGTTTGATTCTATCAGGAGCGTATGCGGAAGCAAGCGGCAGTAGAACCCTATCTCACCGGCTCAGATGCCGAACATCCTCCGCAGGAATCCGGCCAACAGTTTCGGTGCTCGAACGATGACGATCTTCATGCTGCATTCCTCCTATTCGTTATTTTCGCATCCAAGTCAGTCCCAACAAGATCATGGTCAGGGCGGAGAGGAACATGATGACCCCAATGGGCAGCACCATGGCAACCAGCAGACCCACGCCCAAGGAGATGACGCACAGGCCGCGCTCTCGGCAGTTATGCCCACGTCCACGACGACGCAAAAAACCGCCTCCTTCCCATATTGCGGACTGCATTTCTGCTATCCACACTATACGTCAGGAGACGGTCAAATGTGCTATGTGGTTGTCCTTACTTGATGGGTCGGCTGGGCTTCTTCTCCCATGCCTTGAACTCCTTGGCCACGGCGTAGAGACGAACGTAGCTGTCATGCCGCCCTTTTTGAATCTTCCCTTCCTTCACGGCGGCACGGATGGCGCAGCCCTTCTCCTTCACATGGGCACAGCCCACGAAGCGGCACTGTCCCAGGTAGGGCACGAACTCTCGGAAGCCGTAGGCCAGACGTTCCTTGTCCAGCAGCTCAGGGATCTCCGTGTCAAAGGCGGCAAAACCGGGGGTGTCGGCGATAATGGCATCTCCTTCCAGCCGGAACAACTCCACATGACGGGTGGTGTGCCGGCCGCGCCCCAGCTTTTTGCTGATCTCGCCAGTCTCGATCTGAAACCGCTCATCTAGGGCGTTGAGCAAGCTGGACTTGCCTACGCCGGAGTTGCCGGTGAAGACGGAAACTTTGCCATGGAGGCACGCCGCCAGCTCCTCCAGCCCCTCGCCAGTCTCCGCACTGACCTGCATGGTGCGGATGCCGGTGGCCTGGTAGCGCTGGAACAATTCTTCCGCTGGGTTTAGATCGCACTTGTTGAGAACCACAACCGGCTCACAGTCCTTCAGCTCGGCGATGGCCGCCACCCGATCAATCAGGAACGGGTCGGTGACTGGAATGGCCTGGGAGGCGATGACGATCATCTGATCCATATTGGCCACAGCGGGGCGCTGGAACTGGTTTTTCCGAGGATGGATGGTGTCCAGACGTCCCTTGCCCGGTTCAGTGGGGGTGATGTCTACTCGGTCGCCCACCAGGGGTGACACCTTCTCATACCGGAACTTCCCACGGGGCTTGCACTGGATGATCTCCCCATCGCAGTCCACATAATAGAACCCGCTGAGGGCCTTTACGATGCGTCCGGTCATGAGATAGTGTAGTGGTCATAGGGCTCGCCGTCCACCGTGATCTCAGAGCTTTCAATCTTGCCCACATAGCTGACAGACACAATGCTCTTATCCGGCGCCACGGATTTGCTGTAGAGGATGCTGCCGTTGATCTTGATGACCACGGCGGACGCCTCCTCCCGGTCTTCCGGCAGAGTGACTTTGATCTGATGGGAGGTGTTGTCGTCGTCCGGATCATCCGGGTGGTCGGGGTTGTCCGGGTTATCCGGTTCGTCTGGCTCCTCCTTAGGGCCTTTGCTGACTTGGAGGTTGACCTTGGTGCCCGGCTTCACGGATGCGCCGTTCTTCACGCTCTGGAAGATGACGGTGCCCTTGTCCTCATCGCTGTCCACTTCTACCACGTTACCCACGGTCAGACCCAGCCCCTGGATGGTCTTTTCCGCCTCTGCCTGGGACATCCCGGTGACAGTGACCATGGTCACCAGCTTTTCTTCCTTCCCCTTGCTGATGTATAGGGTGATCTTTTGCCCTTCTGTCAGCTCCTCGCCGGATTGGGGATCGGTGCGGATGATGAGGTTCTTTTCGTAATCATCACTGTACTCAAATTTGTAGCTGACGACCACGTTGTAATCATTATAAAGGGTCTGTGACCAATCTCGGTAATTCTTGCCCACGATGTCCGGCATATATTTCACTTCTACCTTATCATCGTCCTCGGCGCACAGGGTAACCGTGATGTCTGTCGTCTCACTCTTGGTGCTGGTTCCCCCTTCCGGATCCTGCTTGATGATCTGACCCGGCTCGTAGTCAGCGCTGTAGGCGGTCTCCTCACTGACGGTGATGGTGAAGTGCCCATTCAAGTCCTCGTCTCCGGCGATGGCAGCGATGGCTTCCTGATAGGTCTTGCCCAACAGATTGGGCACCTCATAAGTGCTGCCGTCACTGAAGATGCCGGAGAAGATCATTTTCCAGAGCATGACGAAAATGAGACAGACCAGGACGATGATAGCCACGACGGCGCCGATCATCACCGCCGTGCGCTTGCCGCCCTTCCCGTCCTCTGTAATCCCATAGTCCTCCTCCGGATACTCCGCTTCCGGCTGCTCCGGCTGCTTGGGCGGCGGCGTCACCGGCGCGGCCTGTGCGCCTCCGACCCCTGCCGCAGCTGCTGCACCGGCGGCAGCGCTCTCTGCCTTCTGCTTGGCCGCCTGTTCCTCCCGCTTGCGTTGGATGGTCTCCGGGTCGATCTGGACAGCGGGGTGGATCTGAGTTGGCTCATCCTCATCGATCTGCCGCTCCAGCACCCACGGGTCGGAGTAGCCGAAGTCGATATCGGGATTCTTCCGAAAGGCGTCCAGATCCGCCAGCATGGCGTCTGCGCTGGGATAGCGCCGGTCTGGGTTGGGCGCCATAGCCTTTTTGGTGATCTGCTCCATGCCCAGCGGGATGTCTGGGTTGATGGCACGGGGCGGCGTTGGGATGGACTGGACGTGCTGTAAGACCACTGCCACAGGGGAGTCCCCGTTATAGGGCAGGGTGCCGGTGAGCATTTCGTACAAGACCACGCCGGCGGAGTACAGGTCGCTGCGGGCGTCGATGTCGCTGCCACGAGCCTGCTCCGGCGAAATATAGTGGACGCTGCCCAGCGCCTCCTGAGTCATGGTGCGCTGGGAGTCGGTGATGCGGGCAATGCCGAAATCGGCCACCTTCACGCTGCCGTCCCGCAGCACCATAATGTTCTGGGGTTTGATGTCCCGATGGATGATGCCACGGCTGTGCGCATGGCGCAGCGCCTGGAGGATCTGCGTCATAAAGTGCAGCGCCTCCCGCCAATTCAGGCTGCTCCCCCGCTTGCGCATATACTGCTTCAGGGTGATGCCCTCGATCAGCTCCATGACGATATACTCCACCCCATCAGACTGGTTCACGTCAAAGACGTTGACGATATTCGGATGGTTGAGCTTAGCCACTGCCTGGGACTCATCGTGGAACCGGTTGCGGATCTCCTCGTCCTGTGCCAGCTCCGGCTTTAAAATTTTGATGGCCACCATCCGGTTCAGCCGGTGACATTTCGCTTTGTAAACGACCGCCATCCCGCCCGTCCCTAAGACGTCCAGGATCTCGTATCGGTCGTCGAGAAATTTACCTATGTATTGATCCATAGTGTTACTCCTCAGATTCCTTTGCCTCCGGCGCGTCCCACGCCAAAAGCACTGCGGTTACGTTGTCCGTTGCGCCCCGTTCCAGCGCAAGCCCAATGAGCCGTTGACAGCCTTCCTCCGGCGTACCGCCGTGGAGTGCCACCTCCAACAGTTCCTCATCCTCCAGCACGTTGCTCAGGCCATCACTGCACAGCAGCAGCATACTGCCCGGCTCCAGCTCCTGGGTGAACAGATCCCCTTCCAGCTTGTTGTCCACTCCCAACGCACGGGTAATGACGTTTTTGTTGGGATGGTTTCTGGCTTCTTCTGGGGTGATGTGCCCCCGTTGGAGCAGATCCTGTACCAGGGAGTGGTCGATGGTGATCTGCCGGATGCCGTCCTGGGACAGGTAGTAGGCACGGCTGTCGCCCACGTTGATGATGTGAGCCAGGTTGCCCTCTACCAGTGCAGCCACCAGCGTTGTCCCCATCCCTCGGCAGTCCGGATCACGATGGGCACGCTGGTACACCTGCTCGTTGGCCTGTGCCAGGGCTGCGGTCAGCCGCTGATCTGGCTGGGCATCGCTGTGCTGGATGGCTTCCGTGAACGCCTGTGCCGCCAGGGCGCTGGCTACATTGCCTGCCCGTGCGCCGCCCATTCCGTCGCAGACCATGAGGGCGGCTGTGTTGTCCTCCTTCCAGAGGTGGAAGGTGTCTTGATTTTGCTCCCTGACCGTTCCCCGGTCGGTGAGACCCCATATCTTCATGCTGTTCGCCTTATTTCTCCACGCAAAACTTTCCGCCATCTCCGGCGTGGGTCAGGAGACAGCGTGTTTCTTACTTACCCTGCTCGTTCAGGGTCTTGCGGCGCAGCTGGCCGCAGGAGGCGTCGATGTCGCTCCCCAGCTTCCGCCGCACCGTGCAGGTGATGCCCTGCCGCTCCAATCGCTGCTGGAACTGGGCCACCCGGCGGCTGGGTTTCAGAGGGCTTTCCGCCACATCGTTCAGAGGGATGAGATTCACATGGCTGGGCATTCCCTTCAGCCGTTTGACCAGCAGATCTGCCTGCCAGTCCTGGTCGTTGACTCCGTCCACCATGGCGTACTCGAATGAGATCCGCCGGCCGGTGACGGCAAAGTAACGACGGCAGCTCTCCATCAGCCGTTCCACACCCACCGACCGGTTGACGGGCATGAGTCGGGAACGAGTCTCATCGTCAGGAGCGTGGAGGGAGACTGATAGGGTTAATTGTAACTGCAAATCCGCCAGCTTGTCAATCCCATCCACCAAACCGCAGGTGGATAAGGAGATGTGACGCATACCGATGTTCAGCCCTTCTGGGTCGTTCACCAGCTCCAAAAAGCGCATCACGTTGTCGTAGTTGTCCAGAGGCTCGCCGATGCCCATAAGGACGATGTTGGAGATGGTCAGTCCGGAGTCCTTCTGGGCGAACATCACCTGATCCAAGATCTCCGACGGCTCCAACCGCCGCACCAGGCCGCCCAGGGTGGACGCACAAAAGGCGCAGCCCATCCGGCAGCCCACCTCGGAGGAGACGCAGATGGTGTTGCCGTGCTTGTAGCGCATGACCACCGACTCCACGCAGTTGCCGTCCGCCAGACGCCACAGGTACTTGATGGTGCCGTCCAGCTTGGACACCTGCTTCCGCTCCACTTGGGGCACGGTCAGGATGCAGCTCTGGCGCAGCTTTTCCCGCAGGGCTTTGGAAAGGTTTGTCATCTCATCAAAGGATTTCACCCCATGCCACAGCCACTGAAAGACCTGCTTGGCACGGAACTTTGGTTCCCCCAACTCCTGAAAAAACTGCTCTAATTCTACCCGATTTAACGATTTTAAGTCCGTCATGTTCCTTGTTTCCTCATTTTCGACAGAAAAAATCCGTCCGTTCCGTGGATGTGGGGCCACAGGGTCAGCATCCCCTCCTCCACCGTCCCAATGGCATCGGGCAGGGTGAAGGGTTCCAGCGTAAACTCCGGATGCTTGGCCAAAAAGCCCCGCACCACGTCCTGATTTTCCCGCTCCAACACCGTGCAGGTGGAGTAGACCAGCACACCGCCGGACTTGACGTACCGGCTGACGTTTTCCAAAATGTCACCCTGGATGCGCGGCAGGTCTTTGAGCGGTTCCGGATCCTTGTTCCGGATGTCCGGCTTCTTGCGGATGATGCCCAGGCCGGAGCAAGGTGCGTCCGCCAACACCAGGTCGAACTGCTCGTCCAGCGATGGGTCATACTCCTTGGCATTGCGGATTTGGCTCTGGATGCTGGCAAGACCCAGGCGCTTGGCGCCCTTTTGAATCTGCTTGACCTTGCTCGGATGGATGTCACAGGACAAGATGGAACCGTCGTCCCCTATGGCGATGGCGGTGGAAAAACTTTTTCCGCCGGGGGCGCCGCAGGCGTCCAAAATATGCTGTCCAGCCTCCGGCTGGGCGGCCAGCACCACCAGACGGGAGGCGGTATCCTGCACCAAAAACAGCCCGTCTCGGAAGGCTTTTAGCTGTTCCAGATCCCCCGTCCCACGGAGGGTAAAGCATCCGTCCAGCCAGGGGTGTGTCTCTACGGTGACCCCTTGAGCGGCCAGCGTTTCGGCCAGGGCGTCCGGAGTAATTTTCGTGGTGTTGGTCTGGATGGTGGTGGGCGGTTCGGCGTTGTTGCTGGCCAGCAGAGATTCCAATTCCGCCGCTGGAATCTCCTGGGACAGCAAGTCCACCAGCCACTGGGGGTGGCTGTATCGAGTGGCCAGGTCGTCCGGCTGGGGCAGGTTTTCCTGGGCACGGCAGAAGGAACGCAGGATGCCGTTGACCAATGTGGGCGAGCGGGGGTTCTTGCTGTTGCGCCGGGCCAGGTTCACCGACTCGTTCACCGCCGCACGGGGCGGTATCTTGTCCAGCATGGTAATTTGGTACATAGCCAGGAGCAGCGCAATCCGCACCGCCGGTTCCAATTTCTCCGGCTTCACCTTGGAAAATTTCGACAGCCAAAACTCCAGCAGCAGCCGGTTCTGACAGACGCCGTAGCACAGCTTGCTGCACAGAGCGGCGTCCCGTGGTTCCAGGGCGGATTCCTTCAGCACGTTCTTCAGCGCCCCGTCCAGCCACGCCCCGTTCCGCTCACAGCGGAGCAGGACGGTCAGAGCGGCGCTGCGGGCGTCCTTGGCCTGGTTGTTCTCTCGTTTTTGCACCGGTCAGCCCTCAAAAGATGGGGTGGCCACGGAGGTAATCGACGGCCTTCATCCGCTTCTTCCCCGGTGCCTGCACCTCGGTGACGCACAAGATCTGCCCGTCGCCGCAGACCATCCGGATGCCCTTCTTGTCCGCACCCAAAGCGGTACCGGCAGGCTGGTCGGAGGTCTCGCCGGTCAAAAAGGCGGCAAAGACCTTGAATTTGGTACCCGCCAGCTCCATGGTGGTGGCAGGCCAGGGCACCAGGCCACGAATCTGGTTGTGAATGTCCAGCGCTGGACGGCTCCAGTCAATGGGACTCATGTCTCGGCTGAGCATGGGGGCGTAGGTGTACTGGCGCTCGTCCTGGGGGATGCGGGGAGCGGTGCCATCGGCGATGGCGCTGACCGCCTTGCCCAGCAGCTCCGCCCCCATGACCGCCAGCCGATCGTGGAGCTGCTCCACGTTCTCGTTCAAGTCGATGGGGGTCGCCGCTTGCAGGATGATGTCACCGGCGTCCAGTGCCTCCGCCATGTGCATGATGGTCACGCCGGTCTCCGGCTCGCCGTTGAGCATGGCCCAGTTGATGGGAGCCGCACCCCGATACTTAGGCAGCAAGGAGGAGTGGACGTTGATGCAGCCCTTTTCGGGCAGCTCCAGCACTGCCTTGGGCAGCAGCTTGCCGTAGGCGGCCACCACGATCAGCTCCGGCGCCAGCGCCGCCAGCTCCTGCTGAACGGCCTCGTCCTTCAGGGTCTTGGGCTGAAAGACGGGCAAATGGTTCGCCTGCGCCACCACCTTCACCGGCGGCGGGGTGAGCTTCATGCCACGGTTCTTGGGCTTGTCCGGCTGGGTGTAGACGCCTACAATGTTGTGGCCATCCTGGATGAGCTGGTTCAGGGAGGGCACAGCAAACTCCGGAGTGCCCATGAATACGATGCGCATTACTCCGCCTCCTTCGCTTCCAGCTCCTTCCGGCCTTCTTCGGCGGCGTCCTGGAACATCTTTTCCACTTCTTCCATGGTATACAGCTTGTCACACAGTTCGTCAAACATATGGCCGTCCAGGTGGTCGATCTCGTGGCAGAAGCACCGAGCTACCATGCCTTCATCCTCTACCTCAAACTGGTTGCCGCTGCGATCCTGTGCCTTGACCTTCACCTTCATGGGACGGGTCACTTCCCCCCAGTAACCGGGCAGGGACAGGCAGCCTTCCAGGCCGGTCTGCTCGCCGGAGCTGCTGACGATCTCCGGATTCACCAGTTCAATCACGTTCTCGTCCCCGTCCAACAGCACCACTACACGGCGGCAAATGCCGATCTGGGGGGCTGCCAGACCCACACCGCCGGACTGTTCCAGGGTCTGGGTCATGTCGTCCAGCAGACGTGCCAGCTTGTCGTCAAACTTGGTCACGGCGTGGCACTTTTTCTCCAGTACGGGATCGCCTTTTTTTACAATCGTCTTTAACATAATGATAAATCTCCGTTTCTATGTTTGTTAAAAAGAGTCCATGGGGTTCCGATCCACCGTGATGGAACTGACTCGGTTTTGCTTGTCCTCTTTGGCGCGGAGGATGACATATCGGATCATCTCCCGCAATTTTTTGCTGTCCCTGCCCCCCAAAGTCAGAGCGTATCGGTACCGGTTCATGACCTTCACCACGTTGGCTGCTGCCGGCCCCACCACATCAAAGGGGGCGTCTGCCATCCAATCTGACCTGCGCCAGGAGAGAAAGCTCTCCCGCAGGCGCATACAGCATTGCAGGACGCCGGCCTCGTTCTCGCCAATGACCTGGATACGGTACAAATCCCGAAAGGGCGGAAAGCGCCGCAGCTGACGCTGGACGATCTCGCTCTCGTAGAACTGGTCATAGTCCTGGCGGGCAGCGCAGGTGATGACGTCGCTCTCCGGCGTGAAGGTCTGGATAACGGCGCTGCCCGGGTGGCTGCCACGGCCTGCCCGACCCACCACTTGGGTCAGCAAGGAAAAGGTGCGCTCCGAAGCTCGGAAGTCGTCCACATACAAAGACAAATCAGCATCTATGACTCCCACCAGGGTCACGTTGGGAAAATCCAGCCCCTTGGCCACCATCTGGGTGCCGATCAAAATGGGAATGTTCTCCCGTTCAAACTGAGCCAAAATGGCCTCGTGGGGGTGGGATGCGGACACGGTGTCCGCATCCATCCGCAGCAGCTTGACGTCTGGGAACAGCGCTTGCAGCTCCGTCTCCACCTGCTGCACTCCGGCGCCCACGAAGAAGATCGCCCCGCCGCATTGGGGACAGTTGTCCGGCAGGGGCTGGGTGTAGCCGCAGTAGTGGCACATAAGCCGGTGGTTGGCCTGGTGGTAGGTGAGCTTGACGCTGCAACGGGGGCATTCCGCCACCTGGCCGCATTCGGCGCAGATGGCGGTGCGGCTGGTGCCCCGACGGTTGAGGAACAGGATGGCCTGCTCCCGTCGGGCGATGGTCTCCGCCAGTTTGTCCCGCAGCAGGGCGCTGATGGTGGTATTATTTCCCGCCCGCAGCTCCTCCTTCATATCGGTGAGGAACACTTCGGGCAAGGCCCGTTGGTTGAACCGCTGCTTGAGCTGGAACAGCTGGTAGTTGCCTGCCTTAGCGTGGTACATAGTCTCCACCGATGGGGTGGCAGAGCCCAGCACTAGGACGGCGTTCTGCCGTCCACAGCGGTATTTGGCGATGTCTCTGGCATGGTAACGGGGGACTGTTTCCGATTTGTAGCTCCCCTCCTGCTCCTCGTCCAAAATTAGGATCCCCAAATTGGACAGAGGGGCAAACACCGCCGAGCGGGTGCCGATGACCACCTGGGCATCGCCGTTCCGTGCCCGCTTCCACTCATCGTAGCGGGCGCCGGCGGACAACGAGCTGTGCAGCACCGCTACCTTTTCTCCGAACTGCGCACGGAACTGGCGCAATAATTGAGGGGTCAGCCCGATCTCCGGCACCAGCACCATGGCCTGTCTGCCTTGTGCCAATACATGGTGGATGAGCTGGATATAGACAGCGGTCTTGCCGCTGCCGGTAACGCCGTAGAGCAAGGCGCAGCCGGGGCTGCCCAGCATCTGACAGATACCATCGTAGGCGGCCTGCTGCTCCTCGTTCAGCTCCGGCGGCAACGCCGGTTCCACCGGTGCGCCGTCCACCAGGCGATAGCGCTCCTGGCGGGTGAGGGTCACCAGCCCTTTGCGCTCCATAGCACGCAAGGTGCCCAGCTTGACTCCGGTGAAATAGCCGATGTCCTTCACCGACGCCAACGGATACTCGTCCAAAAAGGCGGCAGCTGCCTGCTGCTGCTTGGCGCGGGGGCTGATGCGCTCCTGCGCCTGCACATAGGGTACCGCCAACTGCGCCACCAGCTCGGTCTTATCCCCCACGCCCCTCGAAACGCTGGTCTCCAGGGTCAGCACCTCCCCTTTCACCAGCTCCCGCAGGGCAGCGGCCGGCGAGGCGGTGCCCATGGCTTGGTACAGCTCTGACCGCTCCATAGCTCTGCCATGGGCGAACAGCGCATCCAGCACCTGCCGCTTCCGCTGGGACTGACCGGCAGCGGCGTAGGCCGCCGCCGGCGTGACGCCATCTGGAATCACATACCGGTCTTTCAGGGAAAAGTACAGCCCCGCCGGAAGCATGGCTCGCATGGCCTCGTAGACGCTGCAAAAGTAACGCTCCCGCATCCACAGCGCCAGCTGGATGCCCTCCTGGTTCAGCACTGGCCGGTCGTCCAGCGCTGTCAGGATGCGCTTGCACCGAGGCGGCAGAGCCTCCTGCTGCTCCAGCGCCAGCACCAGCCCCTCCGTATGCCGGTTGCCCCGGCCGAAGGGGACGAGCACCCGCATCCCAACCGTGACCTGTTGGGCGAATGTCTCCGGTATCTGGTAGGTATAGGGCTTGTCAATGGAGAAGTTGGCGGCGGAGACGGCAACCTTGGCCAACAATACATCCTTCATAGCTCCGCCTCCTCTGGATACGGACAAAGGCAAGAGACCTGTTTTGTTCGGCCGCTTGCCCTCTCCGTTGGTTTAGTTTCTTGCTTCCTGCTGGCCTTCCACTTCCTGCACCAGATGGCCATCATAGGCCTCGTCCAGGGCGATGGTCACGGGCTTCTCCGGCAGGGAGATGTTCTCATGGTCTGCTTCGCTGGCCAACTGGCGGGCACGATGTGCCACCAGGTTCACCAGTTCATAACGGCTCTTTACGCCGTGGAGCAATTCATTGATAGGATACAGCTTCATGGTTCAATCAACCTCCAATTTCAGGTTCTGCTTGGTCACGCGGCAATCCTCCGCGTTCAAAATGGAAATGATGTCGCTGGCCGCACGGATCACCGAGTCATTTACCACTAAGTAGTCATAGTTAGGGATCTCTTTCAGTTCCACCTGCGCCCGTTCCAGCCGAGCACGCACCACCGCTTCGTTCTCTGTTCGGCGGCCGCGGAGACGGCGGGACAGCTCCTCAAAGGAAGGGGGTGCGACAAAGATGAGCACGGCGTTGTCCGCCTTGCGCTTTACGTTGGACGCACCTTCCACCTCGATGTCCAGCAGCACATCCAGTCCCTGGCTGGCAAAGGCTTGGATGTCCGCCAGGGAGGTGCCATAGTAGTTCTCGGCGTACTGAGTGTACTCCAACAGCTCACCGTCTCGAATCATGCGCTCGAACTCCGCCTTGTCCACAAAGTGGTAGTTCACGCCGTCCTCCTCCCCTGCCCGAGGGGGGCGGGTGGTGTAGGACACGGAGAACACCAGGTTGTCCCGCTGGTGCATGACCTCTGCGATGACGGTGCTCTTCCCTACGCCGGACGGGCCGGAGATGACCACCAGGTGGCCGCCTTTTTTTGTCCTGATCATGATTGCTCCTCCTCTTCCACAGCTTCCTTCCCATTTAGTCTGGCCGCCACGGTATCGGGCTGAATGGCAGAGAGAACGATGTGGTCGGAGTCCATAATGACCACCGAACGGGTCTTTCTGCCATAGGTGGCGTCAATGAGCACGCCTCGATCCCGCCCCTCCTGGATCATCCGCTTGATGGGAGCGGAATCCGGGCTGACGATAGCTATCAGCCGGTCGGTGGAGACCATATTGCCAAAACCAATATTCAATAATTTCACAACATCACGCTCCTGTCACTCGATGTTCTGAACCTGTTCTCGAATTTTTTCGATCTCCGCCTTCATATTCACCACAATGGTGGAGATCTCAAGGTTATTGCACTTGGAACCAATGGTGTTGGTCTCTCGGTTCATCTCCTGGATCAAGAAGTCCAGCTTCCGGCCGATGGGACTGCCCCCAGCCAGCATCTCTCGGAACTGGGCGATATGACTGTGCAGGCGCACCGTCTCCTCGTCCACCGCTACCTTGTCGGCAAAGATGGCCGCTTCCGTCAGCACCCGACTCTCGTCTAACTGCCGGTCAGCTAGGACTTCCTGGAGCTTGGCGGTCAGCCGTGCCCGATAGTCCGCTACCGTCTGGGGGGAGCGCTGCTCCACCTGGTGGGTGAAGTTCTCCAGGGTGACCAGGCGACCGAGCAGGTCGGCCTCCAGCTTCTCGCCCTCTCGGCTGCGCATGGCGTCAAAGTCCCGCAGAGCTTCTTCGGTGACGGCGTGGATGTCTGCCGTCAGCTCCTCCAGATCTTCTGGAACTTTGTCCACCTTGAACACGTCTGGGAACTTGGCCAGCAGATCAATGGATACGTTGGACTCCAGTCCAAAGGTATCTGCCATGGTGCGCAGGGCTTCCATGTACCCTGCCGCCACCGGCTGGTTCAGGGTGACGGACACCGCCTCCTCTGTATTGTTCTCAATGTTCACATACACGTCCACCTTGCCCCGGCTGATGGCCGCCTTTACCCGGCGCTGAACGCCGTCCTCGGCGCAGATGTACACTCTGGGGAGACGAACATTGCAATCCAGGTAGCGGTTGTTGACGCTTTTCAGTTCGATCACTAAGGTGCGGCCATGGAGTACGGATTCATGTCTGCCATAGCCGGTCATACTCTTTACCAAGAAAAACCCTCCAAGCTATTTTCTTCTCATGTCTGACGATGGTCAACTGACAAACACGGACACTTCATACGTCCCCACCGCTCCCAACTCGGAGAATCCGGGGATGGTCACCTCCGCCGGCACCTGGCAGGTGCCGAGGGCGTCCGCTTTCAGCTGACTGAGGTCAACGGTTACCTCTATATCATTCCCCTCCAACAGTTCCAGTGCCTTTTTTGTGCCTCGACAGCGAACCTCCAGGGTTTTGGTTTCCAGGGAGACCGTCTTGTTGGCGGGATAATGGGTCATTTTGATGTTGTCTGTCTTCTGCTTGACGGTGGACAGCTTGGGCAGGGTTACGGAGACCTTGGCCGTCTTCTCGCCGCTCTGGCAGGTCAGGTTCTGAGGCAGGGAGATGTCCATGACGAAATTTGCGGAGGTGATGACCTGGGACAGATCCACCGTGCCGATGTTCCACTCGGTCAGCTCCGCCAACTCCTCGTCCGGTCCTGAGACCACGATGTGTTTGGGTGTGATCTCCCAGGTAGCGTCCGCTTCGGTGGCGCCGCCGCCATCCTTGATGGTGACGGTCAAGGGGATCTCCTTAATCTTGCGCACCACCAACGTCACGTCCATCTCGCTGCTGGACAGGCTGAGCTGTTCGCTGTCGATGGTTTCGCCGTTCTGATCCAACAGGGTCACCGGCAGGGTCCCCTCCCAGGTCTTAGACAGGCCGCTCTTTTCCAGGGTCACCACCGCGTGGTCGATGCGTTTGATGAGGCTCTTGTCGCCGCTGACGGTGATGTTATCGTACTCCAGCTGGAACCCGTCCTCCATGCACCCCTCTGCCACAGAACCGGTGAAGGAGCCGTAGACGGCGACGGTTTTGCTGCTGATACGGATGACATTCACATCAATGGTCTCCACGCTCTTGGAGCGGATCTTTACAGCGCCGTTGGAGATGGTGTTGGGAAAGGTAACGGTGTAGTCCAGGTTCTGCTCACCGGGCACTGTAATTTGAGAGGACGCTTCCACGGTGACGTTGACATTGTTCTTGTTCAGCTGGGAGAGGACGCTGCGCTGACCGCTGAGCTTGAGGGAGATGGTGAACTCCTTACTGTTGGAGATCATCAGGCCACGGCTGCGCAGGGCGTCCAGCCCTTCGAAGGACACAGGGATGTTCCGGACGGTGATCTGGATGTCCGGCTCCACGGTGATGTCCACATAGAACCAACAGGCGATGGCGAAGATGATGGAGATAGCGATATAAAACCCTTTGCTGTCTTTGATCTTATTCCACATGGTCAGAATCCTCTTTTTTCCCGCGGAAGAAGCCCACGAGATTCTTCAGCTGTTCGCTGGGGGATTTGGGGCTGCGCTTCTTGTCTGCCTCGTCGGTGACCAGCAGCTCGTTCTTCAGCACTCGTGACAGGGTCTCCGGCGCCAGGTGACGGCGGATGGTGCCGTTGACCGCCACGGAGATCGAGCCGGTTTCCTCAGAGCAGATGACGGACACAGCATCGGTGTGCTCGGTGACGCCGATACCAGCTCGGTGACGCATTCCCAGCTCTCGGCTGATGCTGGTGTTGCCGGACAGGGGGAGCATACAGCCCGCCCCGGCTACTCGGCCGCGGCGCACCACCACGGCGCCGTCATGCATGGGCGCTTTGGGCCAGAAGATGTTCTTGAGCAGCTCGCTGGACACCTCGGCATCCAGCACGGTGCCCGTCTTCAGCGTGGCGTCCAGGATGCTGTTGCGCTCAAAGACCACCAGCGCCCCCACCTTGTCCTTGGACATGGCAGCGTAGGCTTCCACGGTCTGGTCGATGGCAGTCTCCAGGTCAGAGCTGGGCTGCCCTATGTTGTGGTTGGTCAGGCGGAGGCTTCCGCTGCCCATTTTTTCCAGAAAGTGCCGGATCTCCGGCTGGAATACCACCACCACGGCCAGGAAGCCCAGCTCCACCGCTTTGGACAGGATATAGGCCAGGATGTGCAGGTTGAACACGTTGGCGATCCACAGCAGAAAGATCACCAGGCCAATGCCACGCAGCACCTGACCGGCGCGGGTTTCTTTGGCGAACAGAATGATTCGATAAAAGAGATAGGAAATAATGGCGATGTCGATCAGGTCGGTTATCTTGATGGTGTGCAGATAATCCAACACCTGCTGCATGGTCGCCAGGAATGCGTCCATGTTATATCACTTCCCCTACAATCACAATGGGTAAACAATATTATTATACTCTATCCAGGAAGAAATGGCAACAATCTGCGGGTATCTTTTACAGGAAAGACCGGAGTACCCGCGCCGTCTGCTCCACCTCCCGCTGGGTGTTGAAGGCAGACGTGCTCACCCGCACTGTCCCTGTCTCCAATGTCCCAGCGCTGCGGTGGGCGAAGGGGGCACAGTGAAGCCCAGTGCGGACGGCGATGCCCGCCTGGCTCAGCCGCTGTCCCACCTCCTCGCAGTCCATCCCGTCCACTCGGAAGGAGAGCACGCCCGTTTGCAAGGCAGCGTCCTCTGCTAAAAACACCTCCACCCGCTCCATCTGCCGGAGCATCTGCCCCAGCCAGCGGGTGAGCTGTCGCTCGTGGCGCAGGATGCGCCCTGTCCCCGTTTGACCCACGAAGCGTATCCCTTCCAACAATCCCGCCACCCCCGGTACATTTTCCGTCCCCGCCTCCAGCCGGTCAGGCAGGAAGTCTGGCATGGCCTGGTCACGGGATTGGCTGCCGGTGCCGCCGTAGAGCAGCGGGGTGGGATTGGCATCGGCGGCGCAGAGCAGGATGCCGGTGCCTTGGGGGCCGTACAGGCTCTTGTGCCCGGGCATGGCCACATAGGCCGCCCCCCACGCCGCCATATCCACCGGCAGGCATCCCGCCGCCTGGGAGGCGTCCACGATGAGGGGCACCCGGTTCCGATGGCACAGGGCGGCGATGTCTGCCACCGGCAGACAGTAGCCGAAGACGTTAGAGACGGCGTTGCAGATGGCCACGTCTGCTCGATTCACCCACCGCTGGTAGGAGCGCACCAGCTGTTCCGGCTGGAACAGCTGCCCCTCCGCCACCAGCATCGTCACCTCTGGAATGGCGCTGACGCATCGGGTCACAGCATTGTGCTCGTAGCCGGAGACCACTACCGTCATTCCTGGCTTGACCAGAGAACGGATGGCCATGTTCAGCGCCATGGTGGCGCTGCTGGTGAACACCACCTGTTCGGGGCCTGGGGCGTGGAATAATTCCGCCGCCTGCTCCCGACAGCGATAGAGCACCTCCGCCGCCTCCATGGCGGCGGGGTAGCCGCCCCGACCGGGGCTGGCATATCGAGCGGCCGCTCTCTGCATCGCTTGGAGAACGCTTTTGGGCTTTTGCAGGGTAGTGGCTGCACTGTCCAAATAGATCATAACGAAACCTCACGGTAACTGCCGTTACCTAAGGCAATCAATACACGATTCGGGGTCAGATCGACCCCATTTAACGCTGAAAGCGCATCCGTCAGCCGTTGGTGGGGAAGTTTCACTGCGTAGCCGCATCCTTTGTCCGACAGATGTGCCGGAGTGCGCAGAACGTGATTTGAAATCCCCTCTCGTTCTAAGACAACGGATGTCCGCTGTGCATAGGTCAAGGAACGGCAGACGATGAGATCAAAATTCATCTCAGTCACTCCTTTCTTCCCACTCTATGCACGGTCGAAAAAACAGGTGAACAGTCGCAGACCATTCACCTATCTTGTCACATATTTTTTTCCAGCAGCGCCACCGCGTGGGCCGCCATCCCCTGGCCGGTACCGGTGAACCCCAGCCCTTCCTCGGTGGTGGCCTTCACGTTCACCTGCTCGGCGGGCAGACCCAGCACGTTCGCCAGCTTTGCCCGCATTTCTGGAATGTACGACCCCGCCTTGGGCTTCTGGGCAACCAACGTGGCGTCCACGTTCACCGGCTCGTATCCGGCCTGACGGAGCAGTACCACCGTCCGTTCCAGCAGGATGAGGCTGGAGATGCCCTCCAAGGCCGGGTCGGTGTCTGGGAACGCCTTGCCGATGTCCCCCAGGCCGGCGGCGCCCAACAGGGCGTCCATGATGGCGTGGGTGAGCACGTCGGCGTCCGAATGCCCCAACAGTCCCTTTTCCCAGGGAATGTGCACGCCGCCTAGGATGAGCTTCCGCCCGTCCACCAGCCGATGGACGTCATAACCGTGGCCGATCCTCAAATTCGTGTTTGCCATCGCAGCAATGCCTCCCCGATCGCCAGATCTGTTGGCGTAGTCAACTTGATGTTGGCGTCCTCTCCCTCCACCAGGGTCACCTGCTTGCCCAGGTGCTCCGCTGCGGAGCAGTCATCGGTGATGGCAACGCCCTTTTGGATGCAGTCGTAGAGGGCGGCAGAGATAAAGTCCGCCTGGAATACTTGCGGGGTCTGGACGGCGAACAGGGTACTCCGATCCACCGTCTCCTGGATGATGCCATCCTTGGCCCGTTTGATGGTGTCCTTGATGGGCACCGCTGGTGCCGCCGCACCGGTTTTGGCTCCGGCGATGAGCACCCGCTCCAGCAGTTCTTGAGATACAAAGGGACGTGCGCCGTCATGGATTGCGGCCAACTCCGCCCGTCCGGAGACTGCGCAGAGACCGCATCGGACGGATTCGGCACGGGTGGCGCCGCCGGAAACTACAGCGGTAACTTTTTGGATGCCGAACTCTCGGCAGAGGATGTTTACCGGAGCGCACAGGTCAGTGCGTGTGACCACCACGATCTCATCAATGCGGCCGCACTGCTCCAGCGCCTGGAGGGTACGAGCCAGGACGGGGATGCCGCCCAGGGTGGTCATGATCTTGTCGATGCCTTTCATCCGGCTGGCGGAGCCAGCGGCGACCACCACGGCGGTGCAATAGGGGTGGTGGCCAATGGAGCGCTTTTGCAAGCGGGAAAACAGACCTGCCATGGGGCAAGACCTCCTCTGTTTGGATTATCGGATAAAGTGTGTCCACAGATGCTCCTCTGTCTCCGGAAGGCCGAACTGTGCCTTGCCTAGGGCGATGCTTTTCATGAGGAAGGTCATATTCCGAGCCAGCACCCGCATGATCTGCTTGCCCTCCTCATCTTGGTTGGCATCGCCCTTTGCGCGACCGTGGATGGAGTTCCAATATTGGCTGGAGGCGATGGGCATTCCGGAGATAGTAAAGTATTTGTTCAACTCGTCAAAGGTGGCTGAGCAGCCGCCCCGCCGAGCACAGACCACGCTGGCGCCCACCTTCATGGTCTTGTCAAAGGGGGTGCTGTAGAACAGCCGATCCAGCACAGCCACCAGGGTGGCGTTGGCGGAGGCATAGTAGACGGGGCTGGCCACCACCAGGCCATCGGCAGCCTCAAATTTTGGCGCCAGCTCATTCACTATGTCATCAAACACGCACTTCCCCAGCTCCACGCAGCGGCTGCAAGCGATGCAGCCCCGCACGGCCTGCGGCCCCACCTGGACGATCTCCGTCTCCACGCCTTCCGCCTGGAACACCTTACGCATTTCTTCCAGCGCCACTAACGTGTTCCCATTCACTCTGGGACTTCCGTTGAGCATCAGTACCTTCATAATTCCTACCCCTTTCTAAGATTGTTTCACAATGGATTGATAATAGTTCCCAAAATCGGCTAAAGCGTCGATGATGGGCAGCATCTCCTGCCCCAGCTCGGTCAGGCCGTACTCCACCCGAGGCGGCGCCTCCTGATAGTCGTGCCGGTAGGCCAGCCCGTCCTCCATCATCTGGCGCAGGCTATCGGTGAGCACCTTTTGGGAGATGCCGTCCAAGTCCCGTTGCAACTCGTTGAACCGCCATGGGCGTGCTTTCAGGTTGCGGAGGATGAGCAGCTTCCACTTCCCACCGATCAACGCCACTGCAGTGGCCACGGGGCATGCGGGCAGCTCTGCTTTTGTTTTCATGGCCTGTTCGCCTCCCTCAATTTTGTCATAGTTATAAAAAAGTGCGTACTTGTTTTTGTGTGTTTCCCGTCCTAAACTGTAGGCAAGCAAAGGAAATTTGCAGAACTTTTTGGAGGTATTTTGTGATGAAAAACTATGGTAAGACCACCATCGGCAACGAAGGCCGAGTAGAACTCCACGAGACCCTAGGTCTCACCGGCGCAGAGGTCAGCATCAACCAGCTCCCTGCCGGTGCCGGCGTCCCCTTCGTCCACTCCCACAAGCAGAACGAGGAAATTTATGGAATCCTCTCCGGCAAAGGCAGCGTAGTCCTGGACGGCGAGACCGTGCAGCTGACTGCCGGCGACTGGCTGAAGGTGGCGCCTGCCGCCAAGCGGCAGTTCTCCGCTGCTGGCGACTCTGGGATGACCTTCGTCTGTATCCAGGTCAAAGAGCACTCCCTGGCGGGCTTCACCGCAGACGATGCTGTGGTGTACTGATTTGATTGTAGCAGAAACCGGCGCAAAAATCCACGACGCGGCTTGAAAAAGAACCCCATCGGAACGATGGGGTTCTTTCTTAAGTTACGGTTTGGGACAGGGACGAAAGATTATTCTTCGTCGTAATCTTCCTCATCGTCAGCAGCTGCTTCGCGCAGAGCAGCACGACGGGACAGGGAGACCTTCTGGGTTTCCTGGTTGATGTCGGTGATCTTCACATCAACGATCTGGCCTTCTTCCAATTCGTCTTCGGGCTTCTCCACGCGGTGATCTGCGATCTGGGAGATGTGGATCAGGCCATCAACGCCGGGAACGACTTCAGCAAATGCGCCGAAGCTCATCAGCTTGACGATCTTCACGCTGGCAATGTCGCCCACGGAATACTGTTCGATGAAGTTTTCCCAGGGAGAAACGCTGCGATCCTTCATGCCCAAGGAGATCTTCTTCTTCTCGGGGTCATACTTGATAACATAGACATCCACTTCATCGCCGACGGAAACGACTTCGGAGGGATGCTTGATGCGGCTCCAGGACAGTTCGGAGATGTGAACCATGCCGTCCACGCCGCCGATGTCGACGAATGCACCGTAGGAAGTCAGAGACTTGACAACACCCTTGTAGTGCTTGTCCACTTCGATGTTATCCCAGATCTCCTGGCTCTTTGCTACCCGTTCTTCATTCAGGACGGAGCGGATGGAACCGACCACGCGGCGGCGTGCTCTGTTCACTTCGGTGATGTGCAGGCGAACGGTGGTGCCCACCAGCTCGGTCATGGGCTCATTGCGGCGCAGGCCGGTCTGAGAAGCGGGGACAAAGACACGGATGCCCTTGATCATGACGACAACGCCGCCCTTGTTTTCTTCTTTGACAACGCCTTCCAGCACGGTCTTGTTTTCCCGTGCTTCTTCGATGGTCTCCCAGTTCTTCACACTGTCCAGACGCTTCTTGGACAGGGTCACGATGCCGTCCTGATCGTTGACACGCATGACATAGGTTTCGATCTCATCGCCCACATGGACTACATCTTCCAGCTTGATGGAAGGATCGTCAGAATATTCTTCCTGCTTGATGTAGCCAGCGTGCTTGGTACCCAGATCAACCTGGATCTCAGTAGGTGTGACATTGACAACGACACCGACAACCTTGTCCCCTGTATTTAAAGTTTTAATCGATTTCTCCAGCATTTCAGCAAAAGATTCCTCGATTTCAAATCTTTCTTCGCTCATTTTGTTTTTTACCTCCTTTATTATCCACCCAGGTGTGGATGCACCCGCGGTGATTCCGACAGAAGCTACGTCAGCTAAGCCTTGTATGCTGAGTTCCTCCGCACTTTCCACCCAAATCACGCGGTCACAGCACATCCGGCACAACTCAGCCAGATGTCTGGTGTTGGAGCTTTGCGGGTCCCCGATCACAATCATTACTTCACACTGCTTGGAGAGAGCCTTTGCCTCTCTCTGCCTATTATACGTAGCATTACATATTGTATCAAAAATTTCTACGTTTGTACACTCTTTTTTTGATTTTTTTAGGGCTGAATCCCAAATTTCTTTTGTGGAAGTTGTCTGGGAGACCAAGGTGAGGGGCAAATCCTTCCGTTCCGGCGCATTTTGCAGCCATTGTTCCAATTCCGCTCCGGACTCCACCACCAGTGCCTGCCGGCACCAGCCGGCGGTGGCCACCACCTCCGGATGGGTGCGCTTGCCCACGATCACCGGCAGCCGTCCCTGCTCCTCCGCCTGCTGCACCAGATCATGGATGCGTCTGACATTGGGACAGGTGGCGTCTAAAATCTCCGCCCCACGGGCGTTTAACTGCTCGTACACCGCTTGGCTCTCCCCGTGGGAGCGGATGATGACACGGCTGCCTGCCGGCACCTCCTCCGGGCTGCTCACGCAGCCTATCCCCTGCTCCGCCAGGGCATCCACCACATGGGCGTTGTGGATGATCGGCCCCAGCATCACGCAGGGCTTGCCGTCCCGTGCGGCCTGCTGTGCCAGTTCCACCGCACGCTTGACGCCGTAGCAGAATCCGGCGGTCTTGGCCACGGTGACGGTCATGTTATCTCCTCCCGTAGGGCGTAAATGCGGTGCATCAAGTCCTCGGCATATTGGTGATACTCACTGGAAGGCACCTTCTGCCCCTCCGGCCCCTCGATCATATAAGGTGTGCCAAAGACGATGGAGGTGCGCTGGAAAGGGAACTTCCGCTTCTGACAGTAGCAGGGCAGGATGGGCGTACCCGTTCGGGCGGCCAGCATGATAGCGCCGGTCTTGCCGGCGTTCTCGTCCACGTTCTTCACCCGAGTGCCCTCCGGGAACAGGAGGAGCTTGCGGCCGGATTTCAGGTGCTTCATGGCGGTCTTGATGGCGCCTACGTCACTGTTGCCTCGGTTGACCCCAAAGATGCCTGCCCGCCGCAGGAGCCAACCCAAAATGGGCACCTTCATCAGCTCCTGCTTGGCCATGACCCGAATAGGGCTGCGTTTGGGCACAGAGAAGCAGACCATCAGGGGATCCAGGTCGGAGAAGTGGTTGGGGCAGATGAGAACCTTGCCTTCTGGAATGTTCTCTGCATGAATCTTGCGGAAGGGGAACAGCAGCATGAACAGCGGTTTCACGAAGCTGTAGAGGCGGCGGTAGCTCTTGTCCATGCCCTCGTTGGTGTACTGCTTTTTCTTCTTGTCTGCCATGATGTCAAATCCTCTCCCGAATGGTCTTCAGGAGCAGCTGATAGCTCTCCTCCAGGTCACACTCGGTGGTGTCCACCAGCACTGCGTCCTCTGCCTGGCGCAGGGGCGCTACGTCCCGATGGGTGTCGTTGTAGTCCCGCTGCTGGACGTCCTCCAGCACCTGCTCCAGAGGGATGGGGTCGCCCTTCTCGTGGAGCTCCAGCCAACGCCGCTGGGCGCGGGCTTCGGCGGAGGCAGTCAGGTAGATTTTCACCGTGGCATTGGGCAGGACGACCGTGCCGATGTCCCGTCCGTCCATGATGACGTTGTGGGTGGCGGCCAGGTTCCGCTGCAAGTCCAGCAGGAAGGCGCGGACGGCAGGGATGGCAGCCACAGCAGAGGTATACAGGGACACTTCGTTCTGCCGGATGGCATCGGTCACGTCCTCCCCGTTGAGGATCATGTGCTGGATGCCGTCGGCCTGGTACTGCATATCAATGTGGATCTCCGGCAGCAGGGACACGATCTTCTCGGAATCGGTCTTGTCCACCCCAGCTCGGTAAGCATACAGGCTCACGCTGCGGTAGATGGCGCCGGTGTCTACATATAAATAGTTCAGCTCCGCCGCCACTTTGCGGGCCATTGTGCTCTTCCCCGCGCCACTGGGGCCGTCAATGGCAATACTAATCATCTTCATCACTTACGCCTCATTTCTGCATTTCTGTTTCCTTCTTCGCCCCGTACCGTCCAGCGGCATAGCCGGTGGCCCAGGCGATCTGTAGGTTGAACCCGCCGGTGTAGCCGTCCACATCCAGCAGCTCCCCGACCAGGTATAGGCCGGACACTTTTTTGGATTCCATGGTGGTTGGATTGACCTCGCTGGTCTTGATGCCGCCGGAGGTGACGATGGCCTCCTCCACCGGACGCAGCCCCGTGATGTCCACTCGGAATCCTTTGAGCTGCTCCAACAGCTGCCGCCGCTGGCTGCGGGTCAGGTCATGTACTTTGGTCTCCGGCGGGATACCGGTGCGCTCTATAATAACAGGAATCATCAGCCGGGGCAAGAGGCTGCCCAGGGCATTTTGAAAATCCTTATTGGCCTGCGCCTGGAATTCCCGCACCAAACGTTCGTCCAGCTTTTTCTCCTCCAACGCCGGTTTCAGGTCGATGATGACGGTGTACTGGTTCTTGTCCAGCTTGGTCAGATGGGCGCTGGCGCTCAAAATGAGGGGGCCGGAGAGGCCAAAGTGGGTGAACAGCAGCTCGCCGAACCCCTCGTAGGCCACTTTCTTCTTCTGGTTGACCACCTTGATGCGCACATTCTTCAGCGCCAGCCCTTGCATTCTGGGACAGTCCTCCCCTTTTGCCTCCAAAGGCACCAGGGAGCCTTGCAAATCTGTCACCGTGTGCCCCAGCTCAGACGCCAGCCGGTATCCATCGCCGGTGGAGCCGGTGGCCGGATAAGATGTGCCGCCGGTGGCCAGGATGACCGTCTGAGCGGCGAACTGTCTGCCGTCCTCCAGGATCACACCGGTTACATGGCCGTTCTCGGTCTGGATATGAGACGCCCGTCCGTGTACCGTTGACACCTTCTGGTGCTTCATCTCCCGCACCAAGGCGTCAATCACGTCCGCCGACCGGTCAGCGGTGGGAAAGACCCGATCGCCCCGTTCTGTTTTCAGCGGCACGCCCAATTCAGTGAAAAAGGCCATGGCGGCCTCCGGCGGAAACCGATCCATGGCGCTGAACAGGAAACGGCTTCCATGCGGGATGTGCTCCAAAACCCCGCGGGCATCGGTATGGTTGGTCACATTACACCGGCCTTTCCCAGTGATATACAGCTTCCGTCCCATCTTCTCGTTCCGCTCCACCAGGGTCACTCTGGCGCCGTTCCGTGCGGCAGTGATGGCGGCCATCATTCCGGCGGCGCCGCCGCCCACTACGATCACTTGTTTTGTCATACGTTTTCCTCAAAAAAACGGAGCAGCCAAACACCGGTCTGCTCCGCTTGTTTTCTGTCAATCTTGTCCTTGCTTCTCGTACACATCGTATTCTTCCCAGATGCTCTCCAACCGGTTCAGGGAGGACTCCAAGTGTACCGCCTTCTCTCGGCTGATGGCCACAATGAGGGCGTTGACCAGACTCAGGGGCGCCACGAGGGAATCCACGAAGGAGGCCATGTCGCTCTTGGCCAACAGGGAGACATCCGCGATCTTGGTCAGCGGGGATACCTTGCTGTCCGTGATGGCCACCACCTTGGCACCTTGATCTTTGGCGTACTGCATGGCTTTGATGGTGCGCTTGGAGTACCGCGGGAAGGAGAGGCCGATGAACACATCGTCTGCGGAGATGTGGACGATCTGTTCAAAGACCTCACTGATGGAGCTGGTGTCCACGCTGACCAGGTTGTCAAACATGAAGCGGAAATAAAAGCTGATAAAGTTGGCCAGTACGCTGGCGGAGCGGACGCCCAGAACGTAGATGCGCTTGGCGTTGGCGATAGCGGCTACGGCCTGGTTGAAGCTGACCTGGTCAGTCTCATCCAAGGTCATGCGGATCTTTTCAATATCCGACTGCATGACCATGGTCATCACATCCTGGTTGCCAATGCGTTCCTTGGACACCTCCACCCGCTGGATGGCGGTGAGCTTGTTGCGGATCATTTCCTGCAAGGTTTTTTGCATACTGGGATAGCCGTCAAAGCCCAGCTCCGCAGCAAAGCGCACTACGGTGGATTCGCTGACGTTGACTGTCTTACCCAGCTTGCTGGCGGTCATGAACGCAGCCTTATCATAGGACTGTAAGATGTAATTGGCGATCAATTTCTGTCCCTTGGAGAAGGAGGTCATATTCTCCTGAATATACGTTAAGATGTCTGTCATTTGCAATGCTCCTAATTTTTTGGCTTCATCACTTGCAATCATTGCCGAAGATACTTTGATAATAGCATTAAAACAGAGCAAATGCAAGACAAAAATGCAACTTCGCCGGAAAGCCTTGCAAAATTTTGCAAGCTACTTTCCCCGCAGCGCAGAGATCTCCTTCCCAGTCAGATAACGCCACTGCCCCACCGGCAGCTTTCCCAGCCGGACAGCCCCTTCCCGTACCCGTTTCAGCCGCAGGACGGTCAGGCCGGCATAGGCGCACATCCGGCGTATCTGCCGGTTCTTCCCCTCGCAGATGACCATGGACAGCACCCCGCCCCGATCAGTCTCCTGCAAGACCTGCACCCGAGCGCCGTGGAAGAACGTCCCATCTACTGTCATGTCCTGACGCAGGCACGGCACCGCCGCCTTCACATCACCATTGACCCGCACATGGTATTCCTTTTCCATCTGGTGGCTGGGGTGGGTCAAGGATTGGGTCAGCGCCCCATCGTTGGTCAGGAGCAGCAGCCCCTCTGAATTCAAATCCAGCCGTCCCACTGGGTACACCCGCACGCCGCAGTCCGCCACCAGCTCCGCCACGTTGGCTCTCCCCTTTTCGTCTGAAAGGGTCGTCACATAACCTCGAGGTTTATGGAGCATCACATAGCAGTGCTCCGGCGCTTTGGCACGGAGGGGGACGCCGCGGACGGTGATGCGATCCCGCTCCGGATCCGCCCTGTCTCCCAGGGCGGCAGGGGTGCCGTTGACCAGCACTTCCCCAGCGGCCATCAGCCGCTCCGCCTCCCGTCGGGAGCAGACGCCGTAGGCGGACAAGATCTTCTGCACTCGTTCTTCCACGGTCATCCCTCCCTTCTTTTCCGTTCCCTCACGATTCCGGATAGTGGTAGAGCAGCTTCGTCTGGCCGATCTTCTTGCCGTCCAGGTAGAATCGCATCACCCCTGCCACGTCCCCTTCTTCCATGGGCACGCCCTGGTTGCTCTGAACGGAGAAGGTGCTGGTGATACGAGAGGCCTCGCCGTCCTTGGACGGCCAAGTGACCTTCTGTTTGGCCACCAGCTCCGCCGTCTTGCCGTCATCGGTCACGGTGGCCACTTTGCTGTTTTTCTTCACCAGAGTGGTCTGCTGGAAGTTGTCAAAAACCCAGTTGCACAGCCGCTCATGGTCATTGTAGTGGTCGTAGTTGTTGAGGGTGACGATAACGATGCGCTGGCCGTTGTCCGGGTTTTTGAAGCAGGTGACCAGGGTGCGGCCAGCCAGGGTGGTGAAGCCGGTCTTGACACCGATGCAGCGCTTGTCCCGTGAGAGCATCCGGTTGTGGTTCTCAATCTGGTACCCATCCTTGGTCTCGATATAGCCGGTCTTGACGATCTTGGCAAAGAGCTTATTTTTCATGGCGTAGCTGGACAGGATGGCCATGTCCTTGGCGCTGGAGTAATTGTCCTCGTCAATGAGTCCGTTGGGCCAGCTGAAGTGGGAGTGGGTCATGCCCAGCTCCTTGGCCTTGGCATTCATCATCTTGACAAATTTCTTCACGCTTCCGGCGGTGTGTTCCGCGATGGCTACCGCAGCGTCGTTGCCGCTGCGGAGCATGGTGCCGTACAGGCCGGTCATCAGGGTCAACTTGTCCCCCTCCAGCAGGTACAGGGACGTGCCGTCCTCGGCGGCAGCAGTTTTGGAGGCGGTGATGACCTGATTGAAGTCGGTGTTGTTCTCGATGACCAGGATGGCGGTCATGATCTTGGTGATGCTGGCGATGCAGCGCTCAGCGTTCTCGTTCTTGCTGTAGAGGATGCGTCCGCTGTCCACGTCCATGACGCAGGCCGAGGTGGCGGAGTTCACCGGCGGCTGGTCGATGGCCCAGGCGGTGGAGGTCAGCCCCACCACGCACACCACCGCCAGCACCATGGCCAGCAGGCGTTTCATCGGTTTCTTTCTCATGCTTCTCCTTCCGTTGTCTCTGTATCGGCTTTCGCCGCCTTTTTCTCCGCTTTTGTCGCCTTCCGCTGATCCAACAGGCGGGAAACTTTGGTCAAAAGCTCCGGCAGCAGGTCGATGGCCTTATCCAGAGCGCCCGCCTCGGTGGGCGCTACCGGCAGCAGGCGCACGTTATCGCCGTTGATGACCAAGAATGCCTGGGGCTGGATATTCACGCCGGCGCTGCTGGCGCCGCCGTAGGCATTGCTGCCGGCGGGCTGGTTCTTGGTGGTAAAGTCGCTGCCGCCGGAAACCAGGCCGATGCTCACCTTGGAGACGGGGATGACCGTCACCCCTTCCGGGGTGTGGATGGGATCGCCCACCACCGTGTTCACGTCTACCATCTCCCGCAGCTTCTCCATGGTCAGCTGCACCACTTCTCCTACCGGATGTGTCTTGTTATCCATATGTCTTTTCCTCCTGGGCAGGGGGTTTGCCCTGCCGTTTTTTCCATTGCAGATAGCTTCGCAGCAGCCGCAGGGTCACCAGCAGCGCCGCCCCTACTCGGATGGAGCAGGAGCCGGCGGCGTAGACAGTGGACTGTTCCGAACAGAAATCCACCTCCGCTGTGACCTCTCGCCGCAGAATGTTCAAATGTTGTTCCAGCAGGTGGCAAATGATGCCTCCGCTGATGTTGGCCTTGCCGCAGCGCAATGCCGCCTTGGCCGGGTCGGGCTGACCGGCGAAGGTGTAGTGCAGTCGGAGATATTCTACCCGCAGATGGCGGATCATATCCCCCGCCGCCGACCAAGCCAGCTCCAGCAGCTCCTTGAGCTGGGAGATGGAGCCGCCTTTTAGGATAGTCTGCAAGCTGTTAGGGTGGCTTTCCGCCGGTTTGGGCGGTTTTTTCTCGGTTTTTGGCTTCTTTTTCGCCGCTTTTGTCCGCTTTTCCTTAGGTTTCCGCTTGGGCATGGGCACGATGGTCAGCTTGAACCATCCCAGCCGTGCCCGCACGGTCAGCCCATCGGCAGAATAGGCAGCGATGACCCCCACCCGACAAAACAGCAAGAGGGTCAGCAGCGCCGCAAGCGCCAGCAATAGGATTCCTAGTATGCGCACATCACCCCTCCTCCTGCTCTCGCCGTTTTAAGGCGTCCTCCAGTTCCTGAGCCAAGGCACGTTCCCCTTCCCGTTCCGGCAGGGGCGGCAGGTCGTCCAAGGTCTTTAACCCAAAGCAGCGCAAAAAATGGTCGGTCGTCCGGAACAGCACCGGTCGTCCCGGCGCATTGAGCCGTCCTGCTTCTTGGATAAGTCCTCGTTCCACCAGCAGATTCACGGTGTAGGAGGAATCCACCCCTCGAATCTGCTCCACCACCCCTTTGGTGGCAGGCTGGAAGTAGGCAATGATGGCCAGAGATTCCAACGCCGCCAGACTGAGCTGAGGCGGCTTACGCAGGTCTAACGCCTGCCGGATGAGGTCGGCATACTCCGGCGCAGAGCACATCTGATACCGGTCGCCCAGCTGGAGGATACGCATCCCCCGTCGCTGGAAAGCGTACTCGTCCGCCAGGGCGTGGAGAATGCCCTCCACCGTGTTCTTGTCCTGCTCCAGCACCTGACACAGCCGTGCCAACGGCACTGGTTCGCCGGATGCGAATAGAATGCCCTCGATGGTTGATTTTATGTCCTGAAATTCCATAGTCATCCAGCTCCCTCCTCCTCCTCGTCCGCCCAGGTCACCATGCAGTCCGCTCCCTGGCCGGTGACCACGATCTTCCGCCCTCGGCACAGCTCCAGCACCGCCAGAAAGGTGGCCACCACCTCGGAACGGCTCTGGCTGTCCCGAAACAGATCGGAAAAAACAGTGGTGCCGGAGCGGGTCAGGCTGCGCAAGATCTCCGACGCCTTCTCCTCCACCGGATACGGTTCCCGTGCCACGATGCCCTCCAGCTGGGCGGACAGAGGCGGCAGCGTCTCGGCGCTCCGCTTCAGGAGCAGCTTGTTCAGCGCCTGGGGCAAGTCCGTGGGCAAGTGCTGATAGGTGTACTCGGCGGCTGGCAGGAGAGGTTCCGGCGGCTTGGGCAAATAGTCCTTGCCCACTGCATACCGATGCTGCAAGGTAGGCAGCACCGCCTGTATCTTGCTGTAGGATGCGCTCCGCTGGCGGGCTTCCAGAGAGGCGATGAGCGCCTCCACCTCACTGGTCACTTCCTCATCTTGGAGGGATAGGAGCATTCTAGTTTTAATGTATACCAGATGGGCGGCCATGGCCACGAATTCGCTGGCTACCTCCAAATCCAGCGTCTGCCGCTGGTTCATCCAGGCCAGGTATTGGTCTAGGATGAGGGCGATCTGGATGTCGGCGATCTCCATCTTGTTCTTGCTCAGCAATAGTAAAATCAAATCCAGCGGCCCGTCAAAGCTCTCCCGTTCCGACCGGTTCTGCACCACCCCGTCCAGGTGGTAAACAGGTACATCCAACGCCATTTACAGTCCGAAGAAGTCCGCTGGGAATCGGGTCAGCTGGCACAGGCTCCGCAGCCCCCAGTCCCGCAGCACCGCCAGGGGCGTATCCAGCAGGCCAAAAAAGACCAGCACAAAGAGGGCAGCCATCAGGTAGCGCTCGTAGCGGAGGATGAAATAGTAAATGCGGTCGGGCAGCAGGGAGAACAAAATCTTGGAGCCGTCCAGGGGCGGGAACGGGATGAGGTTGAACATCCCCAAGCCCACGCTGAGTACTGCAATCTGGATGAGCAGCGCAAAGAGGTGGGCATAGAGCTGGACGGTGACGATCTGTTTCAGGGCGAAGTGATAGAGCAGGCTGGCGCCCCCCAGTGCCGCCCAGCCCATGAGGAAGTTGCTCAAAGGGCCGGCCAGGGCGGTGATCGCCATACCGGATTTGGGATGGCGGAAGTGGCGCATATCCACCGGCACCGGCTTTGCCCAGCCGAATCCGGCGGTGATCAGCAAAATCAAACCCAGCGGGTCAATGTGGTGCAGGGGATTCATGGACACCCGCCCCTGCCGCTTGGCCGTCTCGTCCCCCAGGCACCAGGCGGCAAAGCCGTGCCCCATCTCGTGGAAGCTGATGCACAGGAGTGCGGCGATGGCCTGGATGAGCAGGGAGATGAGCTGCGTCAGGTCGAAATGTTCTAAAAAGGTGGAAATTGTATTCATTTTCTGACTCCAATCAGAAGGTATTTCATTTTATTATACCAGAGCCAGACCAGAAAAGACAACTGCAAACAGACAAAAAAGCCCACGCTATCACGAAAATAGCGTGGGTTTGGGGTTGGTGTTTGATTATGCCTTTACGAAACGACGGTAAACCTTCTTGCCCTTCTTGACAATGAGGCCATCGCCCTCGAAGGCGTCAGCGCCATAGCTGTCGGTGAATTCCTCCACCTTTTCGCCATTGACCTGGACGCCGCCCTGCTTGATAAGGGTCTTGGCCTCCTTGTTGGAGGTGGCAAGACCAGCGCAGGTCAGCAGCTTGACGATGGTGATCTGTCCATCTGCGAACTGGTCTGCGGTCAGCTCGGTGGTGGGCATATTGGTCAGGTCGCTGCCGGTGGAGAACAGGCTTTGAGAGGTCTGCTGTGCCTTTTCCGCTTCCGCTTCCCCGTGAACCAGCTTGGTCAGCTCGTAAGCCAGGATGGCCTTGGCCTCGTTGAGCTTAGCGTCCTTCCAAGTCTCCATTTCCGCGATCTGATCCAGGGGCACATCGGTGAGCATCTTGATGCACTTGATCACGTCTGCATCCTCTACGTTCCGCCAGTACTGGTAGAACTCGTAGGGGCTGGTCTTTTCCGGATCCAGCCACACGGCGCCGGATACGGTCTTGCCCATCTTCTTGCCCTCGCTGTTGAGCAGCAGGGTGATGGTCATGGCTTCTGCATCGTCCTTGCCCAGCTTCCGGCGGATAAGCTCCCGACCGCCCAGCATATTAGACCACTGGTCGTCGCCGCCGAACTGGAAGTTGCAGCCGTACTCCTGGTACAGGTGGTAGAAGTCATAGCTCTGCATGATCATGTAGTTGAATTCCAGGAAGGTCAGCCCCTTCTCCATCCGCTGCTTATAACATTCCGCCCGCAGCATATTGTTCACGGAGAAGCAAGCACCCACTTCCCGCAGCAGCTCCACATAGTTCAATCCCAGCAGCCAGTCGGCGTTGTTGACCATCAGGGCTTTGCCGTCGGAGAAGTCGATGAAGCGGGACATCTGCTTCTTGAAGCACTCGGCGTTGTGGTTGATGTCCTCCGCCGTCAGCATCTTGCGCATATCAGTCTTGCCGGAAGGGTCACCGATGAGGGCGGTGCCGCCGCCCAGCAAGGCGATGGGCTTGTTGCCGTTGGACTGGAGGCGGCGCATCAGGCAGAGTGCCATGAAGTGACCCACATGGAGGGAATCAGCGGTGGGGTCGAAGCCAATATAGAAGGTAGCCTTGCCGCTGTTGATCAGTTCCTTTACCTTTTCCTCATCGGTGACCTGGGCGATCAGGCCGCGGGCGATCAATTCATCATACAGTGTCATCGTTTTTTCTCTCCTTTGATTACTTGTTCGGCCGGAGGACGACACCAAAAAACGCCCTCCGTCCACATGGGGACAGAGGGCGCAAAAATCGAACCATTTTGCACGGTACCACCTCTGATGCGTCGGCTCCTCGCAGAGCGAACCTCAGGGAGTCAGAAACTCCGGCGAAATAACGGTCGCAACCCGACTGTGCCTACTGGGCGGACACATCTCGTTCCTCCGCCGTTGGGACAGCAGCTCCGAGGGGTATTCACGAGGCGCTCACACTTCCTTGCACCGACCGGAAGCTCTCTGCGGCTCACACACATCGCTACTCTTCCTCTTCAACGCTTACTTGCGGCTTATTCTAACCCAGTTTTCCCAGTTTGTCAACTGGATTCTTGCTGTTTTTTTCGATTTTGTTTGTAGCTTTCCGCTTCCGTCAGCAATTCGCCGGCGCTTTTCAGGATGGCGTCCGAGATGACCGCCCCGCCAGTGAGACGTGCCAGCTCCTCCTTCCGCCGCTGCTGGGACAGGCGCTCCACCTGGGTGTAGGTGCGGCCGTCCCGCTCCCCTTTTTCCACCGAGAAGTGGACGTCCGCCATGGCGGCGATCTGGGGCAGATGGGTGACGCAGAGCACCTGCTTGTGCTGCCCCACGTCCGCCATTTTTCGGGCAACCTTCTGCGCCGCCCGACCGGATACGCCAGTGTCCACCTCGTCAAAGACCAAAGTGGTCACTGTCTCGTTCTCCGCCAGCACATTTTTCAGTGCCAGCATGATGCGAGCCAGCTCACCGCCGGAGGCGATCTTCTGGATGGGCTTCAAGTCCTCCCCTACATTGGCAGACATGAGGAACTGCACTTCGTCCGCACCAGTTTCATCCATACCAAAGGTACAGGCTTTTTCCGCAAATGCCACCTCAAAGCGCACTTTTGGCATATCCAAATCCGCCAATTCCTTCTGGATGCGCTGTTGGAGCCGCCCCGCCTGTTTCTTGCGCAGGGCGGTCAGTTTGGCCGCCGCCTGAGCCGCTTCCGACTGGGCAGCTTGCAGCTTCTGTTCCAATTTTTCCAAGGTATCGGCGGCGCTCTGGATGGTCTCCAACTCCGCCCGACACCGCTCCAAATATTGGAGCATCTCCTCTACTGTGCTGCCGTACTTCTTTTGCAGCCGGTAGATGATGTCCAGCCGGCTCTCCAGCTGGTCTAATTCGGAGGGAGAAAACTCCATCTCCTCCCTCTTATCCCGCACGCACTCGGCAGCATCGTCCAGGTCATAGCGCAGGCTCTCCAGCTTCTCCGCCAGCTCGCCAAAGGCATCGCTGTAGCGTCCCGCCTGACGCATGGCATCGGCGGCTTCCTCCACCAGATCCAGCGCCCCCTGGGTCTCGTCGCTGCCGAACAGGGCGTAGCAGGCACTGTCCACCGCGCCCATGATCTTTCCGGCAGAGCGCAAGAGTTTCTTCCGCTCCGCCAGCGCCTCGTCCTCGCCGGGACGCAGGTCGGCGCGCTCCAATTCAGCGATCTGGTAGGTCAGATTGTCCACCCGCCGTGCCTTTTCCGCCTCGTCCATTTTCAGGCTGTCCATCTGTTTTTTCAAGCTGGTGAGCTTGTGGTAGGCGGTCTGATAGTCCGCCAGCAGCGGACTGCACTGGCCGAAGCTGTCCAGGTATTCCAAGTGACAGGTCGGATCCAACAGCCGCTGCCCGTCATGCTGGCCGTGGATGTCCAGCAGCTGCCGTCCCAGCTCCCGCAGCTGTGCCAGGGACACAGGACGGCCGTTCAAACGGCAGGTGTTCTTCCCGTCCGCCCGCAGCTCCCGCTGGAGCAGCAGGACGCCCTCGGCGTCCGGCGCGATGCCCTGTTCCTGGAACCAATCCAGCTGAGGCAGGTCGATGAACTGGGCGCTGACCAGGGCGGATTTGGCGCCGGTGCGGATCAGGTCACGAGAGGTGCGCCCCCCTAGGACAGCGTTCAGGGCGTCCACCACGATGGATTTGCCTGCGCCAGTCTCGCCGGTGAGGACGTTGAAGCCGCCATCGAACTGGATGTCCGCAGACTGGATGACCGCGATATTTTCAATGTGAAGCAGTAACAGCATTTTGAATCACGCTCTTTCTTCCGTGGCTGGTCATTTCAGCATCATCCGCAGCTCACTGCAAAACTGCTCTGCCGCCTGATTGGTGCGCATGACCAGCAGCGCCGTGTCGTCCCCAGCGAGGGAACCGACCATTTCTTCGATGTCCATGCCGTCCAGTGCCGCCGCTGCGGCGTTGGCAAGGCCAGGCATGGTCTTGAGGACGATGATGTTCTGAGCCAGATCCACGGACGTGACTCCCTCCCGAAAGACGTTGCGCAGGCGGTCGTTGAAGTCTCGGCGGTTCTGGTGGATGGAAACGGCGTACCGATAGCTCCCTGTAGGGGTCAGCTCCTTGATGAGCTGAAGCTCCTTCATGTCACGAGAGATGGTGGCCTGGGTGCAGCGAAAGCCTCGTTCTTTCAGCTCTGCCAACAGCTGTTCCTGCGTCTCGATCATGTGATTGGCAATGATGTCCAGAATTGCCCGTTGTCGCTTTTCTTTCACCATTTCCTCCTTTTAAGTACCCAGCTTCTGGTGCAGAATCTCATAAAAGCTCCGGTTGGTCACCCGCACTAGGTTGATGTGGCTGTCAGAGCTGCGCAGCTCCACCTTGTCATGGTCAGACAGCCGGAAGGAGCCGCCGTCTGGGGAGAGAAAGACCCCTTTCTTGCCGATATGCCCCAACTCCACCGTCACCACCCGATCTTTGCTCAGCACGCAGGGACGCACCCGCAGGTCGTGAGCGCAGATGGGAGTGACCAAGATATTTTCCGCTGTCGGCTCCACAATGGGCCCGCCGGCGGAGACGTTATAGGCCGTAGAGCCGGTGGGCGTGCCCACAATGACGCCATCGCCGCTGCACGCGAACAGCTCCACCCCATCGGCGTAGATGACGAAGTGGATCTCCTTGCCCACAGCACTGGTGCGAATGGTCGTCTCATTCAAAGCAGTGTCCTGATGGATGACGCGGCCATTTCGAATCACACGAAAGTCCAGCATCATGTGGGGTTCCAGCCGGTATTTCCCCTCCACCACCTTCCGCAAAAGGTGCATTTCTCCCGGCTCCAGCTCAGCCATATAGCCCAAGCTGCCGGTGTTCACCCCCAGGATGGGGATGTTGTGGGTGCGGGCGAAGCGAGCCAGATGGAGGATGGTGCCGTCACCGCCGAAGCAAATGAGCATATCCGTGCCCTCCGCCTCCTCGTCCAGGTCTTTCCAGTCAAATTTTTTGGCGAACCGGAAGTGGTCGTCCATGGGGAAGGGCAGGCACACCACGGTCTCCACGCCGCACTCCTTCAGCACCTTTTCCGCCTCGCTCACTACGGTCATGCGCTTATCCCGGTACGGATTCGGACTTAGTATGATCTTCATGTTACCCTCTCCAGTTCTTTATGTGATGTTTCTACCAGGGTATGCAGATCGGGAACGTGGTTCTCTCCCGCCGCAGCGGTGAGCCAGCCCAGGTACTCGATGTTGCCCTCCGGCCCCTTGATGGGGGAATACGTCATACCCTGCACGGTCAGATCGTTTTCCGCCGCATGGCGCAAAAACTGCTCCAGCACCGCCAGGTGTACGTTAGCGTCTCGCACGACCCCCTTCTTGCCTACCTTGTCCTTGCCCGCTTCAAACTGAGGCTTGATGAGACAAACTAGGTTGGCGTTGTCCGCCAGCAGCGGACGCAGGGCTGGGAAGATAAGCCCCAATGAGATGAAGGACACGTCCACCGAGACGAAATCCAGCGGCTCAGGGATCTGTTCCTTCGTCAAGTATCTGGCGTTGGTGCGCTCCATGCACACCACCCGTTCGTCCTGCCGCAGCTTCCAGTCCAGCTGTCCATAGCCCACATCCACGGCGTACACCTTTTTCGCCCCATTTTGGAGCATACAGTCGGTGAACCCGCCGGTGGACGCACCGCAGTCCATGGCAACAGCATCCTGCAAGGTCAGGGGGAAGCACTGCATGGCTTTCTCCAATTTCAGGCCGCCTCGGCTCACATAGCGCAGGGTCTTGCCCCGCACCTCGATAACCGCCGTGTCGGCGATCTGGGCGCCGCATTTGTCCACCCGCTTGCCGTCCACAAAGACCAGCCCGCTCATAATGATGGCCTGGGCTTTCTGACGGCTCTCGGCCAGTCCTTGCGCGGCCATGGCCACATCCAGCCGTGTTTTACTCATCTTTCCGCCTCCCGCATGACCGACGCAATGTGGTCACTGTTGATCCCCAGCAGTTTGCGCAGCTGGGGGATGGTTCCATGCGGCACGAACCGCTCGCCGGTGTTCAGCAGCTTCAGCGCCTTCAGCGCCAGCCCTTCCTGTGCCACCGCGCCTGCCAGCGCCACGCCTATGGAACCTGTTTGGATGACCTCCTCCGCTACCAGCAGCCTGCCAGTCTTTCGTACCGAAGTCAGCACCGTCTCCGGCTCCAGCGGCGCCAGCTGGTTGAGCTTCACCACTTCCACCGAGATGCCTTCTGCGTCCAACGCTTCCGCTGCCGACAGCACCTCTCCGGTCATGGTGCCATAACACACCGCCGTCCAGTCCGTTCCCTCTCGCAGCACCGCCGCAGCACCTTGGCTGTGATCGGCACGGTAGCCATTTTCGCCCCCACGGGGATAGCGCAGCGCCACGGGGCCGGTGAGCTGGTAGAGGGCACGGTGGAGCATGGAGCGCATCTCGGCGAAGCTGGCCGGAGCCAGCAGGGTCAGTCCGGGCACGGTAGACAGGTAGGCCACATCGAACAGACCCTGATGGGTCTCTCCATCGTCCCCTACCAGACCGGCACGGTCTACCCCCAGCACCATATGTAACCGCTGGAGCGCCATATCATGAATGAGCATATCGTAGCCCCGCTGTAAGAAGGAGGAGTAGACCGCAAACACCGGCAGCATCCCCTGCTTTGCCATGCCGGAGCACATGGCCACGGCGTGGCCTTCCGCAATGCCTACATCAAAGAACCGTTCGGGACAGCGGATGGCAAAGGGGTCTAATCCGGTGCCCGACCGCATAGCGGCGGTGACAGCGCAAATCTTAGGATCCTCCGCCGCCAAGCGGCTCAGCTCCTCTCCGAACACGGAGGAGAAATTCCGCCCGCTGGGGTTCAGCGGCTTGCCGGTGGCCAGGTCGAAGGGGGACACACCGTGATAGGCGTCCGGGGTCTCCTCGGCGTGAGCCCAGCCTTTCCCCTTGACCGTCCGCACATGGAGGAGCACCGGCCCCTCCAGGGATTTCGCCCAACGGAGCAGGCGGGTCAATTCCCCTACTTGGTGACCGTCTACGGGGCCGATGTAGGTGAAGCCCATGTCCTCGAAGAAGCTGCTGGGCAGGATGGTACCCTTGATGCTTTTCTTGATCTTGTGGTTAAAGTGATACAAAGCCCGTCCGCCGGGGATTTTTTCGAATACCTTCCGGTAGGCACGCTTGAAGGACAGGTAGGTAGGACGCAGATGGTTCCGTGCCAGCAGGGTGGCGATACCGCCCACGTTTTTCTGGATGGACATTCCGTTGTCGTTGAGGATGACCACCAGATTCTCTCCGCTCTGTCCGGCGTCGGACAGCCCTTCATAGGCCAGTCCGCCGGTGAGAGCGCCGTCACCGATGAGAGCGATGACCTGGTAATCCTGCTTCTGCAACGTCCGCGCCCGCGCCATGCCCACGGCCACGGAGACCGAGTTGGAGGCGTGGCCGGCGATGAAGGCATCGTGGTCGCTCTCCTCCGGCTTGGGGAAGCCGGATAGGCCGCCCATCTTCCGCAGGGTGGTCATCCGCTCCGCCCGACCGGTCAATATTTTATGGCAATAGCACTGGTGCCCCACGTCGAAAACCAGGCGGTCTTTGGCTGTGTCGTACACCCGATGGATGGCCACAGTCAGCTCGACTGCCCCTAGATTGGATGCCAAATGTCCCCCCGTCTGACTGACGGAGGTAAGGAGCGATCTGCGCAGTTCCTGACACAGGACTTCCGCCTCCTGGTCAGAAATTTGGTGCAGATCCTGGGAAAAAAGATCTGGCACAGCTGCGCCTCCTTTCTCGCCGGGTATCATCCCGTTTTATTTCTCTCGTCCGGCCAGATAATCTGCCAGATCACACAAAAAGTCCGTGTCCGGAAGACAGCCTCGGATGGCATCCTTGGCCGCCGCCGTCTGCTGGGCGATGACGCTGGCGCACTTGTCCAGCCCCAGCAGGGACACATAGGTAGACTTGTGACTCTCAACGTCGTTGCCCACCGGCTTGCCCATCTCCTCCTCGGTGGAGGTGACGTTGAGCATATCATCCCGCACCTGGAAGGCAAGGCCAATGGCCTTGGCGTAGCGCTCTGCTGCGGCCGCCATGGGGTCATCCATCGCCACACCTGCTGCCAGAACTCCCATGACACAGGCCGCATTCAGCAGGCAGCCGGTCTTGAGCTGGTTCATCCGAGCCACTTCCTTCAAGGTGAAGATCCGAGTCTCCCCCTCCATGTCCAGCTGCTGTCCGCCGCACATCCCCAGGGCGCCCGCCCCACGGGCCAGGGTCAGGCCAGCGGCAACATTCACCTCTGCCGGAAGGGGAGCAGTCAGGATGGTCTCAAAGGCTGCCGCCTGGAGGGCATCGCCAGCCAAAGTGGCGGTACACTCTCCGAACCGCTTGTGGTTGGTGGGCTTGCCCCGGCGCAGGTCATCGTTGTCCATGCTGGGCAGGTCATCATGGATGAGGGAATAGGTGTGGAGCATCTCCACTGCGCAGGCATAGGGCAGCGCCTGTTCCAAGCTCCCCCCGGCCGCTTCACAGAATTTCAGCGCCAGGATGGGCCGGATGCGTTTGCCGCCAGCCAGAAGGCTGTAGCGCATGGCGTCCAGCAGGGTTTTCTGGGGGACGTTCTGGGTAAAGTATGCTGCCAGATTGACCTCTACCAGACCCTGACAGCGCTGTAATTCAAATTGAAATTGATTCATGATTTATCCTTTCAAAGGCGTTTCTACCGGCTCGCCGTCCGGGCCTTTGGTCAACTTTAAGATTTTCTGTTCTGCCTGATCCAGTTGTTTGGAACAGGCTGCCGCCAGCTTGGTGCCCTCCTCAAAGAGCGCTAGGGATTCGTCCAGGGTGGATTCCCCTCGCTCCAGAATGGAGACGATCTCCTCCAGCCGAGTCATGGACTCCTCAAAGGGTTTCTTCTTTGCTGCCATTTCTGTTCTGCTCCTTTTCCCTTGTCTCAAATGGGAATTGTTTCATGACGGTACATCCCAACTGCCCATCAGACACCCGCAGGGTGATGCGCTCCCCCAGCTCCACGCTGTGGACGGAGGTGATGATCTGTCCCTCCTCGTCCTGCGCCATGGCGTAGCCGCGTCCCAGGACTTTCAAGGGGCTGAGTGCGTCCAGGGTGGACGTCAAGCCCGCCAGGCGGGTGCGCTCCAAGTGCTGGCGGCGCCGCAGGGATTCGGTCAGCTTCTGCTGGGCAGTGTCCAACCGCATCCGCCCGTTTTGGACGGGCACCATGGGGTCGGTGAGGACGTTGGCGGTGCGCAGACGCTCCAGCTTCTGGCTGACGCGTTGGAGCTGTCCCAGCATGGCCTGCCGGCAGCGCTGCCCCAGCTGATCTACATACTGTTTCAGCTCCAGCTGGTCGGGTACCGCCAGCTCTGCCCCGTTGGAGGGGGTGGCGGCACGAAGGTCGGCCACATAATCAATGATGGTCACGTCCGGTTCATGCCCCACAGCGGAGATCACCGGAATATCCGATTCATACACCGCACGGGCAAGACTTTCATCGTTAAACGCCCACAGATCCTCCATAGAACCGCCGCCTCGGCCGATGATGATCAGATCCGCCACCTGCTTCCGGTTGGCGTAGCGCAGGGCGCCGGTCAGCTCTGCCGCCGCACCAGCGCCCTGCACCCGCACAGGCAGGAGCTTTACCGTGGCCATGGGCCAGCGGGCGTTCAAGATGCGGGTCATGTCGTGGACGGCGGCACCGGCTTGGGAGGTGATGAGGGCGATGCTCTCTGGGTAGCGTGGGATGGGCTTTTTATGCTCGGCGGCAAAGAAACCCTCCTGGTACAGCTTGTTCTTCAGCTGCTCGAAGGCCACATACAATTCTCCCACCCCGTCCGGAGTCAGGGCGTCCACATAGAGCTGGTACTGCCCATCCCGCGGGAAGGCGGTGATACGACCGTAGGCGATGACCTTCATGCCGCTCTCCGGCTGGAACCGCAAACGGGTGGCCGAGGAGCGGAACAGGACGCAGCGGAGGGCGCTGCCGGTGTCCTTGAGGGTGAAATAGTGGTGACCGGAAGGGTACTTTTTGTAGTTAGAAAGCTCTCCCCGAATGTAGACGCCGGAGAGGTTCCGGTCACCATCCAGGATGCTCTTGATATAGGTGTTCACCTGGGTGACCGTGTAGATGGGTTTGGAAGCCATTTAATGCCCCCAATCCATCTGCCGTGCCGTCAGCACCGCAGTGCCCATGGCGTTGTCGGTGGAATAGGCCGGGGGCGCAAATACGGCATCGTAGAGGTACTTGCGCAGGATGCTGTTGGACGCAACCCCACCGGAACAGACCACAGGCAGGCCGGGGTACTGCTCCATGGCACGGTCAGTGACCCGACGCACCAGGGAAGCGATGGTCTCCAGGGTGAAGCGGGCGATGTCCGCCGGTTCCTTGTGCTGCGCCACCTGTTTCTGCACCTTGTTCTCAATGCCGGAGAAGGAAAACTGCAAGCTGTCCATACGCACCCGAAAGCGCTCCTTTTTGTCGCTCTGGGCGGCCAGCTTGTCCAGCGCTTTTCCGGCGGGAAAGTCCAGGTGGAGATACTGCCCCGTTCGGTCGATGAGCTGACCGGCGGAGATGTCGGTGGTGCCGCCGATGCGGGCGGCGCGGACGTTGCCGTTTTCGGGCACCACCAGCAGCAGCTCGGTGGTGCCGCCGGACAGGTGCCAGGCCAGCATGGGCTGGTCTAACAGCTCCAGCTTCTTCGCTGCCCAGCAGACGGCGGCAATATGCCCCTGCTGATGGGAAAAGGCGTAGAAGGGCACGCCCAAAGTCTCCGCCAGGATGCGTCCCTGAGACGCCCCAGCCAGGAAACAGGGCATATAGGACCCTTCCACCGCCCTGGGCTGGGTGCTGGCGCCGACAGCGGCGATGTCCTGCAAAAAGCCAGCCTCCCGCAGCTCCGCAAAGCGTTGGGGCAGATTCTTTATGTGCTGGAACAACGCCTCATTCTGCCGCAGCCCCAGTTCACCGGACTTGACGGTGAGCAGCTGGGAGCTGTTGTACCCGCTGCCGTCGGCACGGCAACAGGCGGCGGAGGTGGTGTAGTTGCTGGTGTCGATCCCCAGGAAACTGGTCATGCCTGGTCGCCTCCGCCTGACAGCTCTTTGCGCACAAAAGAACCCAAAATGCCGTTGACAAAGGAGGCCACCTTGGGTTCGTCATACTTTTTCGCCAGCTCTACCGCTTCATTGATGGCGGCGGAGGCGGGGATCTCCGGCATATAGAGCACCTCGAACATGGCTACCCGCATGATGGCGGCAGCGATGCGGGGGATGCGCTGGAACTTCCAGCCGATAGCGTATTTGCTGATGTATTCATCCAGTTCGTATCCGTGTTCCCCAACGCCCTCCACCAGCTTGCGGATGTAGGCGCACTGTTTCTCGTCCGGAAATTCGGCGTACAGCGGGTCGATCTCAGCGATCTCCCCAAAGCGTTCCTGGGTCAATTCCTGCTCCAGCAGTTCCTGGGCAGACAGATTGGAAAAGCCCAGCTCAAAGGCGTAATGTACCGCGATCTCACGGGCAACGGTCCTGGTTATCATGATTGGTGTACCCCCATCGTTATGGTCTAGATTGGTTTGGGCAGGTCAGAACCGGTCAACGCCGATAGCCCCCCACTATGAATGTTATCTCTGTATTATACACTACAATATACAAAAAGGGAACCACAGTTTTGCCGGAATGAACGGTATTTCGGCAATGTCTTCCAAAAAACACGCTCCGGCGAAAAAGAATGTGCCAACGGGCAGAGCGCCTGTCAGCACATTCCAAATTTGATTCAGCTTTTCAGCAGCACCCACAGCTCGTCATACAGCTCCAAGGTTTCCTTAGGCAGGTTGACAAACATCTGGCAGCGGCTGAGTTCCTCCTTGCTGGGGTTGAGCACTGCCGCAGTCTCCGGATCCAAATCCGCCACATAGTCCTTCATCACCTGTGGATTGGGACTTGCGTACCAGATGTAGTCCAGGTTGGCCATGGAGGCGTCGTAGGAGCACATGAAGTTGATCCACGCCTCTGCCTCCGTCTTGTTTCGAGCGCCCTTGGGCACGCACATGGCGTCCACAAAGAAGTTAGCGCCCTCCTTGGGGATGGCGAAGGCCAAGTCCGGGTTGTTCTCCTTCATGCTCAGGAAGTCACCGGCGTAGTACACGCCCATGGCGGCTTCCCCGCCCTCCAGCTTGTCGAAGATCTGGTCCATGACGTAGGCCTGCAGGATGTCCTTCTGCTCCACCAGCAAGTCGTAGGCTTCCATCAGCTCCTTTTTGTCGGTGGTGTTGATGGAGTAGCCCAGGTAGGACAGGGCCACGGCGAAGGCGTCTCTGGGGTTGTCGATCATCAAGATCTCGCCCTTATACTTCTCGTCGAACAGGATGGACCAGCTGTCCACCTTCTCCTTCACCATCTTGGTGTTGTAGATGATGCCGGTGGTGCCCCAGGTGTAGGGCACGGAGTAGAGGTTCTCCGGGTCGTAGGGCAGGTTCTTGTAGTCGTCGCCCACCAGCTTGAAGTTGGGGATATTGGAAAAGTCCAGCTTTTCCAGCATCCCCTCCTCGATGAGCCGGGAGAGCATATAGTCGGAAGGCACCACCACGTCATAGGTGGAACCGCCAGTCTTGAGCAGGGAGTACAGGGTCTCGTTGCTCTCGGTGGTGGTGTAGTTGACGTGGATGCCGGTCTCCTCCTCGAACTGGTCGATGAGGTCGGTGTCGATGTACTCACCCCAGGAGCACACGTTCACCTCTCGCCCCGACCGGACGGCGCTGCCGGATGCGCTGGACGCACCACCGGAGCCGCAGCCCGTGAGCAGGGCGGCACTGGCCAGGAAGCCGGCCAGGACAGATAGCATACGTTTCTTCATACCGCTCCCCTCCTCACTGCTGCGCCCGTTTCAGCGCTTTTTTCCGGGCGTTCTCCTGCTGCATCTCGCGGATGTTCACGATGGCCAAGAGCAGGAGGACGGTGACGAAGAGCAAGGTCGAGACGGCGTTGATCTCCGGGCTGATGCGCTTACGGGTCATGGCGTAGATGGTCATGGACAGGGTCTGCACCTTGCTGCCTGCCGTGAAGTAACTGATGACGAAGTCGTCGATACTCATGGTGAAGGCGATGAGCAGGCCGTTGATGATGCCGGGCATGATCTCCGGGATGACCACCTTATAAAAGGCCTGCATCCAAGTGCAGCCCAGGTCTTGGGCGGCGTCAATGAGGTTCTTGTCCATCTGGTAGAGCTTGGGCATGATGGACATGATGACATAGGGGATGTTGAAGGTGATGTGAGCGATGAGCAGCGTCACATAGCCCAGGTCGAAGTGCAGGATGCCGCCTGCCGCCACAAAGAGCAGACAGAGACTGACGCCAGTGGCAATGTCCGCATTGATGACCGGAATGTTATTGATGGTCAGCAAAGGACGGCTCCAGCGCTTGCGCATATTGTAAAAGCCGATGGCGGCGAAGGTGCCGGCCACAGTGGCGATGAGGGCGGCCAGGACAGAGACGGAGAGGGTGGTGCTCAGGGCACTCAAAATCTCGCTGTCCTGGAACAGCTCTCGGTACCAGTCCAGGGAAAATCCCGTCCAGACGGCGCGGCTTTTGCTGCTGTTGAAGGAAAATACGATCAGTACGAAAATGGGGGCGTACAGAAAGAGGAAGACCAGCGCCATGAACAGGCGGCTTCCGATGCGGCGTTCGTTTCTCATAGCATGACCGCCGTTTCTTCCCCTTCACCAAACCGGTTCATGACCGCCATGCAGATCACAACAATGAGCATCATGACCAGGCTGATGGCGGAGCCCAGGTGGGGATTGTAGGCAGAGCCTAGGAATTGAATCTCGATGAGGTCGCCCAGCAATAAATCCTTGCTGCCCCCCAGCAGCTTGGAGATGGCAAAGGTGCTCACGGCAGGCACGAACACCATGGTGATGCCGGACAGGACGCCAGGCAGGCTCAGCGGGAAGATGACTTTGGTAAAGACGTGGTAGTTGTTGGAACCCAGATCCTGCGCGGCCTCAATGAGGTTCCGGTCAATTTTTTGAATGACCGAGTGGATGGGCAGGATCATGAAGGGCAGGAAATTATACACCATGCCCAACACCACAGCGCCTGGGGTGTTGATCATGTTGAAGTGGGTCATGTTGGTGCCCAGGATGCCGTTGACCAGGTCGATGAGTCCAATGGCGCTAAAAAAGCGGTTGAGCAGACCGGTATTCTCCAAAATGGACATCCAAGCGTAGGTACGCAGCAGGAAGTTCATCCACATGGGCAGCATGATCAGCGCCATGCTGATGCGCTGGAACCGCTTGCTCTCCTTGGAGATGAGATAGGCGATGGGGTAGCCAATGACCAGGCAGATGGCAGTGGCGATGAGTGCCAGCCAGAAGCTGCGGACAAAGACCCCAAAGTAATTGCCCATTCGGGTGAAGTTGGCAAAGGTGAAGCCGCCATCGGCGGCAGTGAAGGCGTAGAGCACCACCAGGACGATGGGCGCTACTACAAACAGAGCCATCCAGATGATATAGGGGATGGAGAACAGCTTATTCCTCTTCATCGGCACTGCCCTCATCGGTATCCGGATCGTAGTTCACATTGGCCAGCTCATCGTATGCTTCGCTGTAGGAGCTGTAGTCGCCGTACATACCGGAATAGCGGCTCTTTTTCATGATGTGGAACCCGTCCGGATCCACTCGGATGCCAATTTTGGCATCCACAGGACAGAAGCGGGTGGTCTGGATGAGCCACTTGAAGCCATAAAAGTCCACGATGATGTCATAGTGAACTCCCTTGAAGGTCACGTTGGTGACGGTGCCCACCAGCTGACCCTGGTCAGCTGAGACGATCTGCACATCCTCCGGCCGGATGACCACATCCACTGGCTCCATGGGGGCAAAACCCTTGTCCAGGCAGCGGAATTTGCGCCGGAAGATCTCCACCACGCCGTCTGCGTGCATGATGCCGTCTACAATATTGCTCTCGCCGATAAAATCCGCCACAAAGGCGTTCTTCGGCTCATTATATATATCCTCTGGTGTGCCGATCTGCTGGATGACCCCTTCGTTCATGACCACCACCGTGTCACTCATGGACAGCGCTTCCTCCTGGTCATGGGTCACATAGATAAAAGTAATCCCCAGTGCCTGCTGGATATTTTTCAGCTCGTTCTGCATATCCTTACGCAGACGCAGATCCAGCGCGCCCAGCGGCTCGTCCAACAGGAGCACCTTGGGGCGGTTGACCAGGGCACGGGCAATGGCCACTCGCTGCTGCTGTCCGCCGGAGAGAGAGGTGACGCTGCGGTGCTCGAAGCCCTTCAGGCTCACCAGCTCCAGCATCTCCATCACCTGCTTTTGGATCTCGTTCTGGGACAGCTTGACCTTTTTCCCGTTCTCGTCCGTCTTGGGAATGCGCAGGCCAAAGGCCACGTTGTCAAAGACGTTCAGGTTGGGAAAGAGGGCGTACTTCTGAAAGACCGTGTTGACGGCACGCTTGTGAGGCGGCACATCATTGATCCTCTTTCCATCGAACAGAACATCGCCGCTGGTGGGGGTCAGAAACCCACCAATGAGGCGCAATGTCGTAGTCTTGCCGCATCCGGACGGCCCCAATAATGTGAGGAACTCCTTATCCTTAATATACAAGTTAATGTTGTTCAAAATTACATCGTCGTCAAACACCATGGAGCAATCACTCAGGCGAATCAACTCTTTGGACATTTATCCTCCCCCGTTTCTCTTTTTATTTAACGATATAAACCATCTTTGCTCAATATACAGGCTGTATGGAAGAATGTCAATGAGCGCGACACAAAAATTCATCCCAACCGTCATTTTCCTCCTATTTCGACAAATCCACGCCCCTGCTCACCCCCATTTTTCACGTCTCCAACGACCTAGAGCGCTGTGCAAACTACCCCCAATGTTGAAACGCCCCACTTGTGTGATACAAGTGGGGCGTTTGTCTTAGGTAAGGAAACCGAACCCTTGCGCAAGGTACTGTTCTCAGCCGCGCAGGTTGCCGGCGGCCTTGATCTTCACCCGATTGGTGTTGCCGGGATAGTAGGCCAGAGGTACATCCTCCACCTCGATGATCTCCACCGTCTCTCGGATGGCGCCGGCCTGAACAGCCATGTCAATGGCTTCCGCCTTGGCCTGCTCCAATGCCTGGTCACGGGGAATTTCATGGTAGTCGATGAGCTTTTCATAGGTGCCGCTGACTTTAGAGATGGCGGAACCGATGGCGTTGGCACAGCCGAAGTGTTCCGGCTTCAGCACGGTGGCCGCACCCTCCAGATGGTCGGGCAGGATGATGGAGCCGCCGCCCACCAAGATTACGTCACTGTCCGTGTTGGACACCTTCATAGCGTCGATGGCGTCCTCCACCAGGGCGCCGATGGCGGTCAGCGCCTTCTGGGCAAGCTCCAGGGGAACCGATTCCACCAGGGTCTTGTCTCCCACGTCCGCCATGCCCAGACGCACGGCAATGTCCGTGGCGGTGAGTACATCGCCGCCAAAGACCAGGGCGTGCTCAGTGATCTCATAGCCCACGCTATCGGGGCCAACGGTGACGGTGCCGTCCGGTTTTTCCCGCACGATGGAGCCGCCGCCCAAGCCAATGGACACCACGTCAGGCATCCGGAAGTTGGTGCGCACGCCGCCGATGGTGGCCGCCACGCTGGACTCTCTGGGGAACCCGTTCTGGATCACCCCCAGGTCGGTGGTGGTGCCGCCTACATCGATGACCACAGCGTTCTTGATCCTGCTCAGATAGGATGCGCCGCGGATGGAGTTGGTGGGACCGCAGGCGATGGTCAGGATGGGGTAGCGGCGGGCGTGCTCCATGGTCATGAGGGTGCCGTCATTCTGGGACAGGTACACGTCTGCATTGGTGATGCCCTCCCCTTCCAGGCTCTTGGCGAACCCTTCGGTGAATCGCTCCGCCACCTGCCACAGGGCGGCATTCAAAATGGTGGCATTTTCTCGTTCAATCAGCCCCATGGAACCAATTTCACTGGAGATGGACACATGGACGTCCTCCCCCATCACTTCCTTGCACAGCTCTGCTGCACGCAGTTCGTGGTCGTTCCGGACAGTGGAGAACACGCAGGAGATGGCGATGGATTTGACGCCTTTGGCCTTCATGTCCAAAAAGAACATCTTGGCTGCTGCCTCATCCAGGGGAGCCAGTTCTTTCCCGTCATACTCAAAGCCGCCGCCGATGACCGTACTGCCCACGGCGATGCGCTGGATGTCCTCCGCCCAATCCACCATGGGCGGGATGCCGGTGGTGGCAGGGGCGCCGATGCGCAGGATGCCGATGGGCGCCAAGTGCTTACGCTCTACGATGGCGTTGGTACACTGGGTAGTCCCCAGCATGGCCTGGCGGATCTGCGTGCGGTCAACGCCGGACTGCTCCAGCACAGCGCGAACAGCGCCCAAGATTCCGTCATAGACATCGCCGGAGGTGGGGTGCTTGATGTCCGCCACAATGTTCAGGTTTTCGTCGATGAGGACGGCGTCGGTGTTGGTGCCGCCTACGTCAATGCCCAGCTTATACATGACAGATCCCTCCCTTGCACCGTTCTTCCAACGGGATATAATCGGTGTCGCAGCCAAAATACCGAGGGCCGACCAGGTCGATGCCCGCCGGAGTGCGCCACATCTCGAAGCACTTCAGGCCGATGACCAGTACACGCTTGCCATATTTCAGGGCATCGGTAGTCACTGGGGTGAAGGTCTCGGTATCCACCAGACAGATCAGGTCGGGCGTGGTGGCCAAGATCTCCCCATCCACGGTGGCGGTCAGATTCTCGTTCTGGAACTCCACATAGGCTTGGTGTCCCTTGCACTCGCCGATGCCTTCCAGCATCACCTTGCCGAAGTTGAACGCCCCGCGGGTCTCTCGGAGCACATCGGCAATTTTGCCCTTGAAGAGCTTGTAGCCTTCGGAGAACTGCAAGAAGTGTTCCTCCGGCGTCACATCATCGGCACAATTCTTCACCGTGCGGATGGCCTCGCCCAGCTTCTGGCTGCGGGTGACGATATTCTTGACGGAATAAGCCTTCATCTGCGCTCCGGTCATGGGGTACAGGGAGACAGACACGGAACCGCCGCAGCTCATGGTGACGGCGCGAGCCAGTTCTTCCGTCCACTTGTTGGTGATGGTCTCAAAGATGACGCTGTTCCCCTTCTCATCGGTCAGCGCCATTGGGGTGGCACTCATGCCGCCGATGGTAAAGGTGACCATCTGCAATTCTGGGAACGCACGTCCCATGCCATCGCAGTCCACCAGGGGCAGCCCCAGCCGCGCACAGGCGGCGATGGGGAGCATGGAGTTGACACCGCCTGCCTCGATGGGCATGAAGGCGTAGATCTTCTTGCCGAAGAACTGGGAGACCATGTTATAGAGGGTCTGGTACTCGCCGCCGCCAATGCCCTTCTCGCCCAGGACAGTGGGTGCGCCCATCATGGCAATGGGGACGAGCAGGGCGTCATCCGGCACTTCCTCCGGATCCAGCAGGGTCACAGGGCCGCATTCTTTCACCGCACCCATGGCCACCAGCTTGCCCACATAGGGGTCGCCGCCGCCACCTGCGCCCAACAGGGCTGCGCCCAGGGCGATGTCTTCGATCTCTTGGATTCCAATGGTTCTCAATTTGGTTCCATCTCCTTATGCTTGAACTTGTTCGGTTTCGGTTTTATTCTTGCCCGTGACCGACACCAGGATAACGTACAGCACCATAGACAGCACCAGCCCATTGATGGGGCCGATGAAGAAGGGCACGTTCAGGAAGGCTAGGGCTTCAAAGTAGGTAAAGGTGCCGCCGGTGAGACAGGCCACGAAGGCGCCCACCAGGAAGGCGATCATGCCGGGGGCGAAGATGCCGTCTCGGATGACGAAGTTCTCCTTCTTGCCCTTGCCGACGATCCAGTAGTCTGCAATAATGACGCCTACGAAGGCGGGGATGAGTGCGCAGAGCAGGGTCAGGAAGGCGGTGAACTTGCTCATGATGCCCACAGCGGCCAGGATGGTACCCACCAGACCGGCGATGGCGGTGCAGCCGCGGCTGCGGCTCTCGTCCAGACCCACCAGGTTGGACAGGGACAGGCCGCCGGAATAGGCGTTGGTGACGTTGGTCGTCCAGGTGGCGGCAATGAGGGCGACCAGGCCGATGGCGGGGACGCCAGCGGCGGTGAGGACAACGCTGATGTCATACTCGCCGGTGACGATAGACAGCACCGCGCCGATGAGCAAAATCAGCAGGCCGGAGGGCAGGACGCCCACCACGGAGGACTTGATGACGTCAGAGCGGTTCTTGGCAAACCGGCAGTAGTCGCCAGCCAGAGAGCCGCCGATGGCGAAGGAGCCAACGGTGATGTTGATGCCGCTGAGGAGGGTCAGGGGCTGTGCCGGTTCATAGGCGGCGATGGCGGCTGCTCCATCGTGGGTCACCATGGTCACCACCAGGCCGTAGATGAGCACGATGATGAGCAAGGGGACGGCGATGTAGTTGAGCCACTTCAGACCCTTGAAGCCAAAGGAGGCAGAGGCGACCATGATGATGCCCCAGATGATGGAGCTGAGCCAGGCGGGGATGGCCAGACCGGTCATGGACTCCATCATAGCGGAGAAGGACGCACCGCAGACCGCCGCCTGGATGCCGAACCAGCCGATGCAGGCCAACGCCAGGATGGCGCTGATGACGTACTTGCCGCCCTTTTCTCCCAGGGAGCCGCCCGCCATGACAGCGGTGGGCAGGCCGGTGTCACAGCCCTGCATCCCCATGAAGCACATATAGATACACACGATGCCGTAGCCCACCACAATGGTCAGGGCGCAGGTGCCCAACTTCATGCCGTTGCCCAGCATCCCGCCCACCATCAGGCTGGAGACGCAGATCATGGCGCCGATCCAGACCAGGGCGATGGAATACCACTTCTGCCGCTACTCAGCTGGAATGGCAAAATTACTCTTGTTCTGTTCCATACTCTCACATCCTTGATTCAAAAGTTTCAACACACACGGTCAAACCCACTGGTTCGATCGTTGGTAGCAGTATAGCACGAGAGCGTATTGAAGAATATTGTCGAGAAGGCAAAAAAAGAGCGGGAATCCTTTGTCCCATAGGACAAAGGATTCCCGTGTGTCCGCACCCTGCCTACACCAGCAGCCGCAGCACTCCGGCTGCTTGGTACAGCTTCATCCGCTCCGGCATTCGGTCGGGATGGTAGCCCAACAGGTCAGAAATGATCTTGATGCGGTATTTTACCGTGTTTTTGTGCAGGTGCAGCGCCTCCGCCGTCTGGGTCACGCTGCTGTCCCAGTCCAGCAGGTAGGTACTCAAGGTGTCTATCGGTACCCAGTCCAGTTTGTCTGTTCGCACAGGGGTCAGACAGGCCACACACTGGGTCACTGCCTCCTCCCCCTCGCTGACCAGCCGGTGACAATCCTGGGCAAAGACCAATTCCCCCAGCCGGAACCACTGACGCAGCGGATAGATTTTGCGGACGTTAGACAGGTGATCCTGGTGGCACAGGTAAGCGCTGCGCACCTGGGTGGTGTTGTCCAGGCCGTTGCAGCGGGTCAAGGTTGCGCCGCCGTCCCAGGCACCGACCTGCTCCAGCAGAGCCGTCATCTGCCGCTCCGCCTCTCGGGTGGAGGTGGGGGTGCTGAGGAAAAACAGGATTTTATTCTCATACAGGTCGGCAAACACGATGTCGGCACAGCTCTCCGGATAGGCGCGCAAGGCGTCCAGTTCCTTGGCCATCCGCTGGACGGACTCGCCGTCCGTGCCCGTCAAGATCCACATCTCCCCGATGGCAGTGATGTGGATGTGGAACAGGTCGGCCAGGCGGCGCATTTTGATGGGCTCGTCCTGCAAGATCGCCCGAATCAGCTCTCGGATCGCGATGACGCCGTGCTGCTGTCCCCAGATGTTCAAGCTGAGCCGGATGACGTCCACGCATTGCTCTTGGAGGGTTTGGGACAGGGGCTGCCCCTCCTTGATGAGAAAGAGCTCCATGAGCGATCCCCCGTCCGGCAGGATGGAGGCGTGAAAGATGTGGCCGTTGGGCAGGAAGGGGCAGGTCGTGCTCCCCTCCTGTTTGGTGTACCGGCGCAGGTCGAACAGATGCTCTTTCAGCGTGCGTTCCAGGTTTCGGGGCCAGGCGGCCAGGTTGAGTACCTGCAAGAACCCATCGGTGAGGATGGCGGAAGCGGACAGCAGGTCGCTGAGCATTTTTAAAACCGTGCTGATGGTGCGCTGAGGCTGGGGCAGGCTGGAAACTCGCGTCAGGATGTCATAGACGATGGACTCCCCTCGGTTCCGGTCGTGGTAGATACACTCGATCACATCGGAGATAACCTCCCCGTACCGCAGCTCCTTCTGTCCCCAGGGCATCTGCACCAGGACGAAATCCAGCTGGTCTGCCAGGTCGATGAGCCGCTGATCCACATAGGGCAGGTAGACCCCCACATAGAACAAAATGAGGCCCACTTCTCCCCCTTCCGCCAGACGCTGGATGTTGGCGCACTGGCAGTCGATGTCATCCAGGCAGTTCAGGAAGCCGGTGATGACAATCTCACTGCCATAAAACTCCCCAGCCGGGAACACATTTTCCACCAGCACATCCGGGTCAGTGGACTCCAGGACGGAGATGGAGGAAACGATACGGGACAGCCCTCGGTGTCCGCCGATGACGGTGGCTTGACGAAGGGAAGGCAATTTCAATAAATCCGATACGGTCACGCTCATCCTTTTCCCACCTTTCCTTGTTTTTCCTCTATCCTACCATGAAACCTGCCGGGAGGCAAACAAAAAGACGTGCGCGAACGCACACGTCTTTTGCTGTTTTTTATAACATAGTCTGGTCGTAGATTGCTCTCACGCCGCCGATGAACTTCGGCCGCACACGAGCGGCGGTCAGCGGTGCCTGACCGATCTGCTTGACCTGCAAGCGGACGGGAACGGCCACCTTTTTCAGGTGCATCCCAATGAGGGTGGCGCCGATGTCCAGACCGGCGTCTGCCTTAATCTCCTCCACGGCCACTGGATGTTCCAACCCGTGATAGGCCGCCGTAGCGAAGGAACCGCCCGCCTTGGGCTGGGGGACAACGTTGACGATGTCGGCGTTGGGCACCGCTTCCGCTTCCACGATGATGGCACGGTTCAGGTGCTCACAGCACTGGGCGGCTAGATACACGCCCTTCTCCTTCAAGAAGCCGTAGAGACTGTTAAAAATCTCAACAGCGGTCTCCGGAGCGGAGTTGGTGCCGATCTTGCTACCCAGCACCTCGCTGGTAGAGCAGCCCACCACCAGAATATCTCCCGCCTTCAGGTGCGCCACTTCATATAACTCTGCTACAGCGTCACGACACTGCTGTGCGATCTGCTCTTTCATCAGCCCTCATGTCCCTTCAATAGTTTTGGCATCTTGATCACCTGACTCAGCGCCAGATAGACCACGGTGGAGACGATGATGCCAAATCCACCCTGTACCAAGTTGCCCGGAATACTCAGCGCAGCGGACAGACCGTTGCCCAGGATGAGACCGGCGTAACCGAAATAGCCAACGACCATGATGATCTCCGCCAGCAGACCGGAGACAACTTTGGCAAAGCGCTTGCCCTTGGTCTTGTCCTGGAGTGCCAAAAAGACCTGTGCAGCGACAAATGCCATCAGACACTTGATGATCAAGGTGCCCGGCGCATAGTAAGCATAGCCGGAGAGCAGATCTGCCAGCATGGAACCAATGCCGGCGGCAGCGGTGCCGTAGACCGGCCCCAGAATCCATGCGGAGAGCAAGACCATTGCATCCCCGAGGTTGACATATCCACTCATGGGGGAGGGAACTTGGATGACCAGCGTTGCCACGGTGGTCAGTGCGGTGAACAGTGCCGTGTATACCAGGCGGCTCCATCTCGATGCTCTCATAATTGACCTTCTTTCTTTGCGGCGGATTTTTTTCTCGCTTCTCTTTCGTTCCGCCTAATGATTGGATGGATGAGGTTCATGCGATAACCGGGAGACCAGGAGGGGGATGGCTTCCTCGAAGTTCACCCCGTACCACCGGTGTTCCGGATCGGCAACGGTTTTGCGGATGCTCTCCAGAGTGAAATCCACCGCCAAGCGCAGGGCGTCCGCCAAGGAACACCCACGCATCATAGCGCCTACCATCACGGAGGCAAACACATCGCCAGTGCCGTGAAAGTTGGAGGGCATTTTCTCGTTATCGTATTCAAAAAACGTCTTGTTTTTGGTATCATAGGCCATCACACCCAGCCGTCCCGGCTCCAGGCTGACTCCGGTGAGGACGACCTGCGCACAGCCCAGCTTGCCCAGCTCGGTGAGGATGTGCTGAATGTCCGCTCGGGTGTAGTCCTCTCCTGGATAGGGGATATTGAGGAGGTAGCAGGCTTCGGTCAGGTTGGGAACGATGATGTCCGCTTTGCCGCAGAGTTTGGCCATCTCCTGGACAAATTCCGGCGTGAAACCGGCGTACAGCGCACCGTTGTCTGCCATGGCTGGGTCGATCAAAATCAAATTTTCCGGTGTCTTGAACTGGTCAAAGAACTGGGAGACGATCTCCAACTGCCGGAAGGAGCCCAGGTAGCCGGTGTAGATGGCGTCCACCGCCATGCCCTGTGCCTTCCAGTGGGCGGCGATGGGGAGGATCTCATCGGTCAAATCGCGGAAGGTGAAGCCATCAAATGCTGTGTGGGTGGACAACACCGCCGTGGGGATAACTGCTGTCTCTACGCCGCAGGCGGAGATGATAGGCAAAGCCACCGTCAGGGAGCATTTGCCGATGCAGGAGATGTCTTGGATGGTCACGATCCGTTTCAATGCCGGTTCCCTCCTTCTCAGCCCGCTTGAACCGAGCTAAGATGTTTTGTCTCTATCATAGCGAATTCCCCTCTGGATGTCCAGAGGGGAATTGGAATTTCAGCGCATTTAACAATGGCAATTTGCACAGTCATTGCTGCAAAAATCGGCCGGATTATAGGCAATTCCATTCTTGTCGTAATAATCCTTTACCGCTGCCTTCACTGCTTCTTCCGCCAGCACGGAACAGTGAATCTTCTGGGGAGGCAGTCCATCCAAAGCCTCAACAACGGCCTTGTTGGACAGCTCCAATGCTTCTGAAACCGGTTTCCCTTTGATCATCTCAGTGGCCATAGAGGAGGAGGCAATGGCACTGCCGCAGCCAAAGGTGTTGAACTTGACATCCGTGATGATGCCGTCATCTACCTTAATATACATACGCATGATGTCGCCACATCGTGCGTTGCCCACTTCGCCCACACCGCTGGCGTCTTCCATCTTGCCCACATTCCGCGGATTCTGGAAATGATCCATGACTTTTTCACTATACAGCATCTGTGAACACTCCTTTTTAACAAATTTCTATCAAATCAAGTGGGGACGTTCCCCTTTGACCAGCTCGTCCCACACTGGGGACATATCCCGCAGCCGTTCTACCACCTTGGGAACGGTCTCCAGGATGTGGTCGATCTCTGCCTCGTTGTTATATTCGCCAATGGACAGGCGCAGGCTGCCATGCGCCACTTCGTGGGGCAGCCCCAGTGCCAGCAGCACATGGCTGGGATCCAGAGAGCCGGAGGTGCAGGCGCTGCCGGAGGAAGCGGCGATGCCGTTGGCATCCAGCAGGAGGAGCATACTCTCCCCTTCAATGCCCTCAAAGCAGAAGTTCACGGTGCCGGGGACACGGAGGTTCCGGTCGCCGTTGAGCTTGCTGTGGGGGATCTTTTCCAGACCTGTGATGAGCTTCTCCCGCAGGGCAGTGATCTTTTTCATGTTCTCCGCCATGTGGTCAGTGGACTCCTTCAAGGCAGCTGCCATGCCCACGATACCAGGCATATTCTCGGTGCCGCCCCGCTTTCCCTTTTCCTGCTGGCCACCCTCGATGAGGTTTTTCAGCGGGATGCCCCGACGGACATACAGGGCGCCAACGCCCTTGGGACTGTGGAACTTATGGCCGGAAAGAGAAAGCATATCAATGTTCATCTCCTTCACGTTGATGGGGACGTGTCCCACTGCCTGGACGGCATCGGTGTGGAAGGGGATCTTCTTCTCTCGGCACAGGGCGCCGATCTCCTTGATGGGCTGCATGGTGCCGATCTCGTTGTTGGCGAACATGATGGTCACCAGGCAGGTATCCTCTCGGATGGCGTTGGCCACGTCTTCGACGGTGATGACCCCGTTGGGGTGGACATCCAGGAGAGTCACATCAAAGCCTTCCCGCTCCAGCTGTTCCAAGGTGTGGAGGACAGCATGGTGCTCAAACTTGGTGGAGATGATATGGCGCTTGCCCTTTTTGGCGCCAACGAAGGCGGCGGAACGGATGGCCTGGTTGTCAGATTCGCTGCCGCCGCCGGTGAAATAAATCTCACCAGGCTCCGCACCCAGACATTCCGCTACCGTTTCTCTGGCTTTCACGAGGGCTTCTGCCGCCCGCTGACCCAACGAATAAAAAGAGGAAGGATTGCCATATTCCTCGGTCAAAAAAGGCATCATTGCCGCAACCGCAGTGGGGCTGACCTTGGTGGTCGCCGCATTATCCGCATATACATACATTTCCTTCACCTATTTCCTAGTTATTTTGTAGGTATATAATACTCCATTCAACCCTACACGTCAATAGGTTTTTAGAAAAAACAAAAGATACTGCTGCCAAAAAGCAAACAGTATCTTTGTCGTTTTTGTTCAATCCGGCCAAGCCGTCTTGGTCTCTCGGTGCCGCACCATGATCTGCCGAAATAGCTCGGTGGTAGATGGCGGTGTCCAAGTGATGGCGTTGGCACCGGCGTGGATGGTCTCCAAGATGGATTCATCGGTGGGGCCGCCGGTGGCGATGATGGGGATTTTAGGGAACTGGGCGCGAATCTCCCGCACGACCTCCGGCGTCTGAGCGGCGGCGGAGACATTGAGGATAGATGCACCGCTGTCGATGCGGCTTTTGACATCCTCTCCGCCGGACACCACGGTGACCACAACAGGCACCTCCAGCAGCTCGCTCATCGTTGCGATGTTCTCGTTCTTCCCCTTGGTATTCACCACCACACCAACTGCTCCCTGAGTCTCCGCCGAGACGGCCATCTGGATCATCCGGACGCCCAAGGTGGAGCCGCCGCCAACGCCAACGAACACAGGGATATCCGCTGCCGCCACGATGGCGTTTGAGATGGTGGGTTGCGGGGTAAAGGGGTGGACGGCAAAGACGGCATCGGCATCCACATTTCGGATGATGGCCATATCTGTGGTGAATACCAGGGATTTGATGCGCTTGCCAAACACGAAGATGCCGGTACACTGGCGAATGACCGCCGGTACGCGCAGGGCAGCCGCACGGAGTCTGCCCTCATAAGGGATCGGGTGATGCTTGACCTTGACAGGCTCCGCAGGCGGGAGGTTGTATTCCTGTACAGGGATCTGGTTCATTGGGTTGCCTCCATTTCAACTGAAATTTGGCTCCCTCTTCTCTCTTTTCACAGCGTTCCAATAGAAAACGGGTAGAATATCCGCCGACAACTGTCCGGCTGGATTCGGTTCAGCGTTCCTGCGCCATGTGCTGGGTGATAGACAGGATGCGCTCCGTAATCCGCAGATATTCTTCCGCATCCGCCTCCCCTAATTCTGCCAACAACCGCTGCATTCGCTGGCGCAGCTGCTGCCGGATGCTCCGGACATACTCTGCCCCAACGGAGGTCAAGGACACCAACACCCGCCGCCGGTCGGCAGGGTCGATGGCTCGTGTGATGTATCCCTTCTTCTCCAAGGTGTTGAGCACCACAGCGATGCGGGCGGTACTGGATTGCGTCATAGCGCTCAAATCACTGGGCAATAACGGTTTGGGGGAGCGAGCCAGGCAGCGCAGGACAAAGCATTCGCCCTGTGCGTGCTTGCCAATCTGTTTCTGCGGGCCATTCCGGAAGAGCAATTCTGTCTGGTCTACCAAACGCTCCGCAAGTAGTTCACTGTCTATATCCATGATAGATATTCCTCTTTCCCTTTTCACTAACTTAGGAAACAGCTCATTGTGTTAGTTATTGTAGCATATCCGAGTCATTTTTGTCAAGCGGCACGGCTGCCGCCTCTCCTGTGGCCAGATAGCGCATCCTGTCTCCCAGTTGTCTGTGCAGTCGTTGATAGGGGATCTGCCCCGTGCAGTGGCAGGTGTAAAAGACGGTGTGCCAGGGGCGCAAAGCCTGTGCCAGGGCGTCCACCTGGGCGGCGTGCTCCGGTCGGAAGTCCCCTTTTCCTGCTGTATGGAATCCGCCAATGACCACGTCCGGCTCTCTTTGGAACAGCGTCTGATACCGCTCCAAAATATTCAAGATGCCATTGTGGGAGCAGCCAGAGAGCAGCAACCGATGAGTGCCTTCCGTCACAGCCAGATACAGTTCGTGGCGGAAATCATCCTGCACCAGTTCCCTGCCGTTGTCATATTTCAGTTGGAAATTGGTCTCCGGAAAGCACTTGCGGCCAGTGACCCCAGTGAACAGGGTCAGCTCATCGTCAATGGTCAAGTCGCCTTGCAGCAGCGTCAGCCGAGGATGGTCTGGGGAAAGATCCCGGATGCCAATAGAGCGGCGTTCGGTATCCGACACATGATAGTACGGCGCAAAGGCATAGGCGGACAAATAGACCTGAGCACGGTCATTCTCCTCCAGAAAACGCAGAATCCCTCCCGTGTGGTCATAATGACCGTGGGAGAGGATCAGAGTATCCACCTCCGCCAAGGAAATCCCCAGCTTTCCGGCATTGTCCGCAAAGCGTCCGCTGGCGCCCGTGTCAAAGAGCACCTTGTGCTGCCGCGTCTCCAAATAGAGACTGAGACCATGCTCCGCATACAGGTTCCTGTCATGAGTGGTATTCTCAATGAGACTGATCACATTCACGGGTCATCCCTCCTTAACATAGTATAGCAACTTTGCAAAATAATGCAAGAGGATAAGTAACTTTCCAGCGAAATGAGTTCCAACGGAAGCACTCATTTCCCTTGCCCTTGACACCTCCCAATGTTCCTGCCATAATAAACCTCAAAGGAAGTGGATTCTCTATGATGGAAGAAATTCTAATTCCCTTTGGGGACAAGCTCTATTCCCTGGAACCCAACTGGGCCAATCAGGACTGGCGCTACGGCATCCTGGAGACCGAGGAAGGTCCCTACTCCGGCACCTGGTGGCAGATGGACGCCGTGGACGCCAACGGCGATACCTACCTGATGTGCTGGTACGAAGAGAGCGTGGACGTGGACGACGAGGACGGCAGCGTGAGCCTGAATTACTATAAGCCCGACGTCATCCTGCTCCTGGAGGATTGAGCGATGAAAAAAGCGTTCCTGTGCCAACGCAGTACAGGAATGCTTTTTGACATTTATAATGCTTTTTGACATTTATAATGAAGGGCGAACCCTTTTTTCGACAGTTCGGCGTCTCAAGCGCTTTGCGCAGCAAAGCCTTGGCGCAGGGGCGATTCATTCGCCCCAAGCAAGTGCAATCGCCGAAGGGTGAGCGCCCAAAGGGCAGGAACCCAGCAAAAGAGCCACGACCCATGGGTCGTGGCTCTTTTGCTGGTGGACGATAACGGATTTGAACCGCTGACCCTCCGCACGTCAAGCGGATGCTCTAGCCAGCTGAGCTAATCGTCCGAACGCAAGGTTTATTATATCTCCCCCACCAGCAAAAGTCAAGCGCTATCTTCTCGTTTTTTCGTCTTTTTCTCCCTGTTATGCCAGAATGCAAAGAAGTTTTTTACAGAGACCTTGCAAGGATACAGGGTGTGTGCTATAATTTTGACAGAATAATGTGGTGCTGCCCTTCGCAGTGCCGCACCGATAACAATAAGAAGGGATGAGTACCAATGTCCGGACATTCCAAGTGGCATAATATTCAGAAAACAAAGGGTGCAGCCGATGCCAAGCGTTCCGCTGCCTTTACCAAGATCGCTCGTGAGATCATCGTCGCCGTCAAGACCGGCGGCAGCGGTGACCCTAAAAATAACTCCAAGCTGGCCACCGTCATCACCAAGGCCAAGGCCGTCAATATGCCAAAAGACAACATCAAGCGCACCATTGACAAGGCGCTGGCCTCCGGCAACAGCGACAGCTACGAAAACCTCCAGTACGAAGGCTACGGCCCCTCCGGTGTCGCTGTCATCGTAGAGGTGCTGACCGATAACCGCAACCGCACCGCCCCCAATATCCGCCATCTGTTTGACAAGTACAACGGCAACCTGGGTGCGACCGGCTGTGTGTCCTGGTCCTTCGACCGCAAGGGTCAGATCGTCATCGACAACGAGGAGGAAGATCTGGACGAAGATACCGTCATGATGGACGCTCTGGAAGCTGGGGCAGATGATATGGTCAACGAAGGCGATGTCTTTGTCATCTACACCGATCCTGACGCTCTGTCCGAAGTGGTGGACGCCCTGGAAGCCAAGGGCTACACCTTCACCTCCGCCGAAGTGGCTATGGTGCCCCAGAACACCATCAAGCTCACCGATGAAGGCGATATCAAGAACATGGAAAAGATGATTGATATGCTGGAAGCGGACGACGATGTGCAAAACGTCTGGCACAACTGGGAGCAGGAATAATAGATTAAGTTTTTTCACTTTTTCTTCTGTGATTGCAATATACACAATCACTAATAACTCATAATCCAAATCATCATTGTATTGGTAATTTTGCGTAAAAAGTTTGGCATAAACAGCAAAGTTCTGCTGATGTGAGGCTTATCAAAGGCTCTTGATGTATCATGTTTTTTACCGTTCTTTTTATCTATTGAATTACGATAAACCTTCACTATACGATGATAAACAATGAAGCTGGATTATGATATGCAAGGAGAAGTGAATCATCATGAAGATTACAGTGGCAATCAAGGATTGAAACTCTTGCTCAGGAAGATGCTGTTAAGATGGCTAAGAGCAACAGCGTATTGATGAATATGTAATCTAATTGCTCAATTAAAATAATTCACTGTAATGCAAACAAAAATAGCCTATATGCCTTTATTTTAGGGCGTATAGGCTATTTTTTGTCATTTTCTTTCTTTCGGACTGAAAAGGAGCGCCATCAGCCACCCGAAAAAGGTGGCGGCCGTGATGCCCCCAGCGGCGGCGGTGAGGCCACCGGTCATGGCGCCCAAAAAGCCTTTGGCCGCCACAGCCTCCTTGACTCCTTTGGCCAGATTGTACCCAAATCCGGTCAGGGGCACGGCAGCGCCGGAGCCGCCCCACTGGGCGATGGGCTCATACACCCCGATCGCCCCCAGAACAACACCTGCGATGACGTACATGGTCAAAATCTTAGCGGGGGTCAGGCTGGTCTTGTCGATCAAGATCTGTCCGATCAGGCAGAGCACCCCGCCGCACAGAAAGGTGCGGATGAATTGTGCGAGCAGTTCCATAGAAGCCTCCTATTTTCCCGTAGAGATGGCCACGGCGTGGCAGATGCCAGGGATGGACTCCCCCTGCCCCAAGGACGTGGGCGAGTGCAGGGCGCCGGTGGCGCAGAAAAGCAGATTGCGCCACTTCCCCGCCCGCATCCCATTGAGCAGGTATCCGGTGAGCACCGAGGCGGCACAGCCACAGCCGGACGCCCCGCAGTGAACGTCCTGTCCCTCCAGGTCAAAGAGCATCACGCCGCAGTCACTGTAGTTCCCCCGCAGCTCAATGCCGTCGGCGGCGAACAGGTCGATGACGATCTCCATGCCCAGTTTTCCCAGGTCGCCGGTAACGATCAGGTCATAGAAGGAGGAGGAACGGTTGGTATCTTGAAAGTGCTGGGAGATGGTGTCATAGGCCGCCCATGCCATGGCGGCGCCCATGTTGTTGGCGTCCTTGATCCCCTTGTCCTGGATGCGCCCTGGGGTCACATGAGTGATATAAGGGCCGTCCCCGTTCTTGGCCAGCACCACCGCCCCCGCCGCTGTGGCCGTCCACTGGGAAGTGGGGGTGCGCTGACCGCCGTACTCTAATGGCGTGCGGTATTGACGCTCCGCCGAACAGAAGTGGGAAGACGTCACCGCCGCTCCCCACTCGCCGAATCCCCCATCCAGCAGCATTGCCGCCAGTCCCAAGGACTCCGCCATGGTGGAACAGGCACCGTACAGCCCAAAGAAGGGTACGCCAGCACTGCGGGCGGCGTAGCCGGCGCTGATGCACTGGTTGAGCAGATCCCCGGCAAAGAGGAAATCCAGCACCGATGTGGTCTGCTTGGCCTTCTCCAAGGCCGCCGCCAGCGCCCGTTTCTGCATCTCCACCTCCGCTTTCTCCCAGCTCCGCTCCCCAAAGGAGGCATCGGGGGAGATCACGTCAAAGCTGTCCTTCAACGGCCCGTCCCCCTCCTTAGGGCCTACCACATTGGCGTGGCCGGCGATGGAGGGCGGGTTGCACAGGGCGAAGGTCTGTTTTCCGATTTTCTTACTTGCCATACGATCCCCTTCCTCTTCTCAGTTGTCTCTAGTCTGCCGTGGTGAGGGGAATTTTATACGGTGACTTTTTGTGGATACTGGCCTGGCAGGGGCTGGTTTTTTGTCACCGCTTTGTCAGAGTGTGCCATTGCTTTGCAGTAGGTGGGATGATATAATAGATAAAATAATTTCTTGATTTAAGAGGAGCGATCAAATTATGGCGGATATTACCTCTCGTACCATCGGCTATATTTGCCCGCACTGCCGCAACAGCGTCATCGCTGCCCGCTCCACCTTCCAGCTGACTGCGTCTGCTTCCTGTGAGATCCCCTGCCCTTGTGGAAAGTCCAGTCTGAATATCGAGTATTTGCTGGACCGTTTTCGCATCACGGCCCCCTGCGTGGCCTGCGGAGACCGGCATACTGTCACGTGCCCTGCGGAAGCCTTCCTGTCACGCAAGGCACTTGCTTTTTCCTGTCAGAGCACCGGCATGGACTGCTGCTATGTAGGCGAGGAAGGAGCGGTGTTCGCTGCCATGGAGCGACTGGAGAAGGCCACGGATCACCTGGCGCAGGAGAAGGACAAGCAGTCAAAGGACAAGCAGTCAGAGGAACCGGATACCTTCCTCAACAACCTGGTCATGGAAGAAGTGCTGGCGGAGCTGAAGGACATCGCCCAGCGGGACGGCATCTCCTGTGAATGCGGCAGCCATCAGTGGCGGCTGGAAGTCCACTATGCGTCAGTGGAGCTCATCTGCGCCCAGTGCGGCAGCGCCATGCGTATCAATGCTGGCACCATGGATGACCTGAACGAGCTGTGCTGTCACCCCAAGCTGACCATCCGGAGCAGTCCGGCGTAACATTATACTATTAGAAAACCAAGTTCAGCCTGAACCTATACAAAATCTTGAAACGAAAGAAAGGAATGTCGAAATGGTTAATTTGGATGCTTCCGCAAAGTTCCTAAAAGAGGGGCTCACTTTTGATGACGTTCTGCTGATTCCGGCAGAAAGCAAGATCCATCCGGTGGATATTGATCTGCACACTCAGCTGACCAAGAAAATCCAGCTGAATATTCCGGTGATGTCCGCCGCAATGGACACCGTTACCGAGTATCGCATGGCCATCGCCATTGCCAGAGAAGGCGGCATCGGCATCATTCATAAGAATATGTCCATCGCCGCCCAGGCAGAGCAGGTGGACATGGTCAAGCGCTCTGAAAACGGCGTCATCACCAACCCCTTCTGGCTGGCTCCCGGCCACACCCTGGGCGAGGCCAACGCCCTCATGGCTAAATATCACATCTCCGGCGTGCCCATCTGCGACAAGGGCAAGCTCATCGGCATCATCACCAACCGTGACCTGAAGTTCGAGACCGATATGGATCGGCTCATTGACGATGTGATGACCAAGGAAAACCTGGTCACCGCCAAAGAAGGCACCACCCTGGAAGAAGCCAAGGAGATCCTGCGCCACCGCAAGGTGGAAAAGCTGCCCATCGTGGATGACGAGATGCACCTGAAGGGACTCATCACCATCAAGGACATCGAAAAGGCCGTGGCTTACCCCAACGCTGCCCGTGACGAAGGCGGTCGTCTGCTCTGCGGCGCTGCCATTGGCGTCACCGCCGACCTGCTCGATCGCGTAGCCGCTCTGGTGGAAGTGGGCGCAGACGTCCTCTGTCTGGACTCCGCTCACGGTCATGCCCAGGGCATCATCCAGGCCGTCAGCCGCATCAAGGCGCTCTATCCTGATGTGCAGCTCATCGCCGGCAACGTGGCCACTGCGGAAGCAACCGAAGCCCTTATCCAGGCAGGCGCCGACTGCGTGAAGGTAGGCATCGGCCCCGGCTCCATCTGCACCACCCGTGTGGTTGCCGGTATCGGCGTGCCCCAGATCACCGCTGTATATGACGCCGCCTGCATGGCTGCCAAGTACGGCATCCCCGTCATCGCTGACGGCGGCATCCAGTACTCTGGCGACATCGCTAAGGCCATCTCCGCCGGCGGCAACGTAGTCATGCTGGGCTCTCTGCTGGCTGGCTGTGAGGAAAGCCCTGGCGATATGGAAATCTACCAGGGTCGTCAGTTCAAGGTCTACCGTGGCATGGGCAGTCTGGCTGCCATGAACAGCGGCTCCAAGGATCGTTACTTCCAGACCGGCAAGAAGAAGCTGGTGCCCGAAGGGGTCGAAGGCCGTGTGCCTTACAAGGGAACCCTGTCCGAGACGGTGTTCCAGCTCATGGGCGGTCTCCGCGCCGGTATGGGCTACTGCGGCTGCGCCACCATTCCCGATCTACAGGAACGCTCCCAGTTCGTCCGCATCACCTCCGCTGGTCTCCGCGAGAGCCATCCTCACGATATTTATATCACCAAGGAAGCTCCCAACTACACCATCGCAGGCAACAAGTAAAGAATTTCGGCAAAATGCAAGCACCCCTGCTCAACTCAGCTGGGGTGCTTTTCTGCGTATTCGGATGGTTCGATTTCCTGGGAAACGCCCCTTATGCCCTGTAAAGTAATTTTACATGACAGACGGTTTATTCGAATCATATCTAGTTATGTTTCTATTTTTCCCCCTCCCTCAGCGACTTCGGCGTGCCCTCGATGAGCACCGTCTCCTGGCCGAACCGGTGTACCTGATTCCACGGGAACACCAGGTTTTCCCGTGGCCCGAACAGCCCCAAGAACCGCCGCCGTCCCGGCACCACAAGCTCCCGCACTTTTCCATCTGCAATATCGAAGGTCACATCGCCTATGTAGCCGTAGCGGCTGCCATCGGTGATGGAGATCACTTCCTTTTCCCGCAGGTCTTCCAGTGAAACCAGCATACACATCCCCCCTTTGCGCCAGTCTATGCCCCACAACCCCCGGACTATGCGTCAGATTTTCCCGCAACCCGTTGCGTATGGGGGTGGGATTGGATTATAATGTAGGATACATATGACATTCAGGAGGCGTAACCTATGGGCTGGCGCATTTATTATACCATCACTCCCACCACACCGGACGCTCCCCCCCAGGCGACCATTACCCGCTGCGTAGGCACAGAGGAACAACTCACCCTGCCCGCCGCCATTGGCGGCGCACCGGTCACTTCGCTAGGCGCTCAGTGCTTCTGTCAGCCCTCGGAGCTGCTGGAGCCAGTGGATGGGATCCAGTTTTTTCAGGCGGAGCCGCCGATGGAAACGCTGCAAAACGACACGCTGCAACGCCTGATCCTGCCGTCAAGCATTATCGCTTTACAGAAGAAATCTCTGGCAGATTGTACGGCTTTGAAGCGTTTGGCGCTGCCGGAAACAGTGCAGGAATTGGGCGAACGGGTCTTTCAGCGCTGCCGGAACTTGGAGCGGTTAGACCTGTCCCCCAACTTGACCGAACTGCCCGCCTACGCCTTCGCCGACTGCCGGAGCTTGACCGAACTGACCATCCCAGACGGCGTGACAAGCGTGGGCAGCCAGTGCTTTTACAACTGCACCCAGCTGAAATCATTGGCATTGCCTCGGACGGTGACCGAGATTGGCAGCGGCGTGCTCATGAACTGCGCCCGATTGGAACGGCTGTCCTTTCCGGCAGGGCTGAACGCCAGCCTGCTGGTCAGCGACCTGTATCAGAAGCTCATTGTCACCGTCTACCAGGACGATCATGCCACCCGACTGCTCTTTCCCGAATACGCCTATGAGTTCGAGGACATCGTTATGCCCCGCCAGTTCCGCACCATCACCTACGGTTCCGGCGGACGCTACCGAGAGTGTATCGGCGGCAACGGCATCGACCTGGACTTGTACGACCAGCTCTTTCGTGTGGCGAAATTGGAGGAATCTCCGGAGACGGTGACCCAGCTGGCGTTGTTCCGGCTCATGGACGACACCGACCTGCGTGCGCCGGTGCGGGAGGGGTACTGGGCGTACATTCGGGAGCATCTGGACGCCCTAGCGCCAACGCTGATCCAGGGGGACAACGAGGCGGAGCTGGAATTTCTGTTGGAGCAGGGCGACCTGTCCGCCGACCAGCTGGACACCCTGCTCACTTGCGCCCAGCGGCTGGATCACCCTCGGTTCACCAGCCGCATCTTGGCCATGACCCAGCCCAAAGCGTCCATCAGCTGGGCAGACAAATCCTTTGACCTATAAAGGGAGGGAACACAACTGTGCATGAGAACAAAGAACGGCTGACCCGCATTGGCAACGCCATTTTAGCCGCCTCCCGAAACGAACTGTACCTATCCATGCGCTTCTTTGACCTGGCGCTGAGCGGACTGGGGTATCAGATGAATCTAAACACCGCCACCATCGCCACCGATGGGGTGAACATCCTCTACAACCCCACCTACTTGCAGCGGCAGTATGTGGATGACATGATCCAACTCAACCGCACCTACCTGCACATGGTGCTCCATTGCCTTTTCCGTCACCCCTTCCATCGGGGCGATCGGGATCCGGCGCTGTGGGACGTGGCTTGTGACATTGCGGTGGAGTCCATTTTGGACTCCATGGAGGTCAAAACGGTGGCCATGGTCATCCCCCTGTTCCGAGAGGACGTGTACGACCGGCTGCGGCAGGAGTGCCCGGTGTTCAGTGCCGAGCGCATCTATCAGGCGCTGGAGCGGCAGATCATCCCCTGGGAGGAGCAGCTGGACTTTTACAAATACTTCCGCCGAGACGACCACAAGTTCTGGGGCGCCCAGCAGCAGGAGGGGGAACAGCAGAGCAGCGGCCAGGGGGACGGGGACAACGACCAAGATCAGTCCGACCAACGGCAGAAGGAGCTGGAGGACAAGTGGCAGGACGTGTCCGAAAAGACCAAGACCAACATGGAGACCTTCTTCGCCCAGCACGGCAAGGAAGCCGGAACGCTTTTGCAGGCGTTACAGATTGAGAACCGAGAGCGCTGCGACTACCGGCGATTTTTGCAGCGTTTTCTGACCCTCCGGGAGGAGGTGCAGGTGGATCCGGACTCCTTCGACTACGGGTTCTACGCCTACGGGTTGGAGCTGTACGGCAACATCCCGCTGATGGAGCCGCTGGAATACCAAGAGACTCGGAAGATACACGACCTGGTCATCGTCATCGACACCTCGGACTCCTGTCGGGAGGGGATCATTGCCGCCTTCTTGTCTGAAACTCGTGCCATCCTGAACCAATCCGACCTGTTCTTTCAGAACGCCAACCTGCACATCATCCAGAATGATGCGGCGGTACAGGTGGACACGGTACTCCACAGCCGAGAGGAGTTTGATCAATTTACCAAGACGTTTACGGTGAAGGGCTACGGCGGCACCGATTTCCGGCCGGCATTCCAGTATGTGAACCGGCTGTTGGAAGAAGGACAGCTCACCGACCTGAAGGGGCTGCTCTACTTCACGGACGGCTGGGGGACCTACCCCAAGCATCGTCCTCCCTACGATGTGGCATTTCTCTTTTTCCGTGACCAATATCAAGATACCAACGTTCCACCCTGGGCCATGAAGGTGATCCTGGGGCCGGAGGAACTGACGGAGGTGCATCCGCAATGAATATGAAAGAAGCCAAAGTCCAGCTAAAACAGACCATCCAGGCGTACCTTGCTCGGGACGCCTTCGGGAACCTGGCCATCCCTCAGGTGGCCCAGCGTCCCCTGCTGCTCATGGGCCCTCCGGGCATCGGCAAGACCGCCATCGCCCACCAGGCCGCCCAAGAGTGCGGCATCGGCATCGTGGCCTACACCATGACCCATCACACCCGCCAGAGCGCCATCGGTCTGCCCAGCATCCAGACTGGCGTGTTTGACGGAAAGGAGTACAAGCTGACCGAGTACACCATGAGCGAGATCATCGCCAGCGTCTACCAGTCCATGGAGCGCACCGGACTGAAATCGGGGATTTTGTTCCTGGACGAGATCAACTGCGTGTCCGAAACCCTGGCGCCGGCCATGCTGCAATTTTTGCAGTGCAAGACCTTCGGCTGTCATCAGCTGCCGGAGGGCTGGATCGTGGTGGCGGCAGGCAACCCGCCGGAGTACAACCGCTCGGTGCGGGACTTTGACATTGTGACGCTGGACCGGGTGCGCCGGATGGATTTGGAGGCAGACTTCTCCGTTTGGAAGGAGTACGCCTACAGCCGACAGGTACACAACGCCATCTTGACCTATCTTGATTTGAAAAAGGATCACTTCTATCAGATCGAAACTACGGTAGACGGCAAGCGCTTTGTCACGGCCCGTGGCTGGGAGGATCTGTCCCAGTTCTTGCAAGTGTGCGAGACGCTGGATTTGCCGGTGGATGAATCAGTCATCGCCCAGTACCTCCAGCATCCGGCCATTGCCAAGGACTTTACCAACTACCTGTACCTCTACCGCAAGTACCAGACCGACTACGATGTACCCGCCATCCTGAACGGCAAGTACACCCCCGCCACCGTCACCAAGCTCCGGGCGGCACCCTTCGATGAACGGTTCAGCGCCGTGTCCCTGCTGCTGGACGGGCTGTTCCGCAGCTGCGGGGCGGCCAACCAGGAGGACGCCTTCGTGACCGAGCTGCACCAGGTGCTCCAGGCGATGCTGCCCCAGATGGATCGGGAAGATATGTGGGCACTGACCAAGGAGGTCAGCCGATACGGCGACCTGCTCCGCCAGCTGAAAGAGTCCGGCCAGCCGGACAAGGACAAGCTGCGCCACACCCAGCGGATCTTGACCACGTTGGAGGGGTATCAGACCCAGCTGACCCAGGAGAACCTCCCCGCTGGTTCCTCTGTATCCGACACCCTCCGCAGCTGGTTCCGAGAAGCGGTAAAAAAACGCAAGACGGCCATCGAAACCGCTTCCGCCCAGCTGGAGCACGCCTTCCACTTCCTGGAGGACGTGTTCGGCGAAGGGCAGGAGCTGGTCATCTTCGTCACCGATTTGACCATGAACCCACACGCATCTGCCTTCATCCGCGCCAACGGCTGCGAGCTGTATCACCACTATAACCGCCTGCTGCTGTTGGACGGACGGCAGCAGCAGCTGCTGCGTGAGATCGCACAGTGACCACGGGAAAGGAGTCATCATGCACATCAACCAAGTATGGGCCGCCTATTTCAGCGGCACGGACACCACCAAGACCATTGTGACCGCCATTGCCCAGGAGATCGCCCAGGCGCTGGGCGTTCCCTGCGCCGAACTGAACTTCACCCCGCCCCAGGCGCGGGAACAGCACTACACCTTCGCCCCCACTGACCTGATCATCTGCGGCACACCGGTCATCGCCGGACGGGTGCCCAATGTCCTCCTTCCTTTCCTGACCCATGGCTTCACCGGCAGCCACGCCCTGGCGGTACCGGTGGTGCTCTTTGGCAACCGGAACTATGACGATGCGCTGATGGAACTGCGGGAGATCCTGGAGGCAGACGGCCTGCGGACGGTGGCTGGGGGCGCCTTTGTGGGGGAACACTCCTTCTCCACCATTTTGGGCGCTGGCCGTCCGGACGGGTCGGATTTGGACAAAGCGAGCGCCTTTGCCCAGGCCATCGCAGAGAAAGTCACCCAGCTGGACAGCCTGCCCACGGAGCCGGTAGCCGTCAACGGCTGTCTCCCTCTGCGCCCCTACTACACCCCCAGAGACCGACACGGGAAGCCCATCAACATCCTGAAGGTCAAGCCCAAGACCCGAGACACCTGCACCCACTGCGGTCTGTGTGCCCAGGTCTGTCCCATGGGCTCCATTGATCCCAATGACGTGACCCACTACACAGGCATCTGCATCAAATGCTGCGCCTGCGTGAAGAAGTGTCCGGTAGGGGCAAAATATTACGACGATGAAGGGTACTTATACCACCAGCACGAGCTGGAGGAACTGTACCAGCGGCGTGCAGAACCGGAGGTGTTCCTGTAATGGGCTTTTATCAGAACACCTGCAAGCCGGAGGGCTTAGGCGGGAAGTTGATGACCCAACTCATGAACGGCAGTCACCACGCCAAGCTGGCAGAGTGGGGATTCTCCTTCCTGACCGTCCCCGCCAACGCCAACATTTTGGACGCCGGCTGCGGCGGCGGCGCCAACCTAGCTCGCTGGCTGGCACAGTGTCCGAACGGACAGGTGACTGGGCTGGACTACTCGCCGGTCAGCGTGGCGACTGCCAAGAAATACAACCGGCAGGCCATTGCGGACGGCCGCTGCCAGGTGGTGCAGGGCAACGTGGCGGTGCTGCCCTTTGAGGACAACACCTTTGATGTGGTGTCCGCCTTTGAAACCGTCTACTTCTGGCCAGGGCTGGAAGCCTGCTTCGCAGAAGTGCTTCGGGTGCTGAAACCTGGCGGCCTGTTCTTCCTCTGCAACGAGACAGACGGCAAGAACCCAGAGATCGAGGCCAAGTGGATGAAAAAGATCCAAGGGATGCAGGTCTACGACAAGGAGCAGCTGCGCAGCGCCCTGTCTGCCGCGGGCTTCCCTCGTGCGGAGGGGCACAGCAACCCAGAGCTGCATTGGCTCTGTCTCATCGCCAAGAAGAAGTAAAAACAAACAACCCCCGTCAGCGTGTTCTGACGGGGGTTTGCTGTTTGGATGGTGCAATGTACTGTGTTGGCTCAACGCACGACCTTGAAGGATTTCATCTCGCTCCAATCGGAGTAGTAGGTCTTGCCGCTGACCCGTTTGTAGGTGCGGATACGGACGTAATAGGTGGCGTTCTTCTTCAGTCCGGTGCGGACAGAACCGGTGCATTGGTTGCTCTTGAGGGTCACGGTCTTGCAGCCGGTGAAGTTCTTGCTGGTGCCATACTGGAGCTGGTAGCCATCGACTTGGCTGTTCCGGTTCCAATAAGCCTTCAGCTTCCTTCCCTTCCCATTGTACACCGCTCGGAAGGTGGTGCCCTTGGGGTTGACGGTGATGGTCACCTTTTGGGTGGTCTTGGCACCGCCAGAGGTGGCGGTGACGGTGATGGTGGCCTTGCCCACGAAGTTCTTTGCGATGGTCACCTTGCCGTTTTTGTCCACCTTCACCGACTTGTTATCTGACTTGTAGGTCAGCTTGGCGTCCTTGTCCGCCTTCACGTCCAGCTTGGTGGTCTGGCTCTTGTTGGAGACGGTGATCGTGCTGTCCTTGACGGTGATGGTAGGTGCGGACTTCTTCGGGATGGTCACCGGAGCGGTCTGGTAGCCGCAGATGGTGCATTCCTGATGCTTCCGGCCTGTCGTGGTGGCGGTCGCTTCCCAGTCGATGACCCACTGGAACTGGTGGGCGCTCAGGTCGCTCTTTTCGCCACATTCGCACTCGTGCCAGTGGTTCGTGGCGTCGCTGGTCCACTGGTTGCTGTACTGGTGGGCATGGGTGGGAGCGACCACAGTGATGGTAACATTGATGGTGCCCTCGTAAAGACCGGTGAACGCTGTGACCTCTGCGGTATAGGTGCCCGGTTCCAAGCACTTATTAACGGAAATGCCATCCTTGCAGAGGTTTCTGGTGAGAAAACTCAGAGGAATATCCTGGGTAGTGCCATCGGCCAGGGTAGCACGGACATTGTTTCTGTCCACGAACTCGATCTCCTTCCCAGTATAAGCGAACTGGGTCTGGATCAGCTCCACCTTGCCAAATTGAACCTTGCTGTTGTCTTGACCCCGACCGCAGACAGAGCACTTGCCGTTCACAAAGGTGTGGCTATTAAAGCCTGCCTGCTTTTCCAAGCTGGTGAAGTTGCAGGTTTCCCTGTTCTGGCATCGGCGATAGTGGTAGAACACGTTGGCATCCCAGCTCTTAGACCAGACGTGGGTATGGGCGGGCGTATCGGTGAGCGCGACCTCGACGGTACAGCTGACGGTCTTGTCCCCCGCAGAAGCAGTGATGGTGGCTGTGCCATTGGCGATAGCGGTAACAGTGCCGTCTCTGGCGACGGTGGCAACAAAGGGGTCGCTGGAGAGCCAAGTGACCTTTTCCTCTGGGTCGCTGACGGTAGCGGTCAGTTTCTGCTGTTCTTCCGTCTGGGTCAGGGTCAGCTCAGACTTATCCAAGGAGAGGGTCAGTTCCGGAATCTCCACGGTGACCTGGCAGGTGGCCGTATAATTGCCGTCCTCGGTGGTGGCGGTGATGTTTGCCGTGCCGTTGCCTACAGCCGTGACCAGGCCGCTTTCGTCCACAGTGGCAACCGTTTTGTCGCTGGATTTCCAGGTGACGGTTTTGTTGGTGGCGCTGTCAGGATAAATGGTTGCAGTCAGTTGCAGCGTTTCGCCAGCCTTGGTAAAGGTCTTAGCATCATGGTTCAGGGAAATGCCCTGCACCGGATAGTTAATGTTAACAGTGACTTCGCAACTGGCCGTTACACCGCTGCCGTCGGTTGCTGTGGCGGTGATGGTGGTGGTACCATTTTTGTACGCATACAACACATATCTGCCACTGCTATATTGAACCTTAGCGACAGCCGCATCCGTAGATTCCCATTCTAGGTCTTGTATGCTTGCATTTGCCGGTTCGATCGTGTATTCCAGCTCATGCAGACCAGAAGTAGTGACCGTCATTTCACTGTCCAGCTTGATTTTTTCCACCGGCACCAGAGGCTCAACGGTTATCTTATGGGTACCCATTTTCCCGCTGTCTGTAGTAGCTTTAATCTCCACTGTGCCCGCTTGTTTCGCAGTGACTTTAACATGAGCAGAAAGATTTTGGCTGGTGGGCATATCAGCATCAGTGACTTCGTCCAACTGAACGATAGAATCAGGTGTAGCCGTCCAGTCAACATGTTCCATCACTAATCCGTTTTCATCTCCAACACTCACGTAAGTGGATTGGCCTACGAATAGCGAGTCAGGAGCTTCAAACAGCAATCCTAAACTCTCCCCCTCCGCCAGCGCCACCGTCGGCAGCAGGCTGAGCACCAAGCTCAAGCTGAGCAGGGTGCTGATGATACGTTTCATCCTTCTCATTCCTCCTTTTCGTTGGCTGTGCCGCTCTCGGCCAGCAGTGTTTTGATTTCTTCCAAATCCAGGTGAGCGCCATTGTACCAAGACACCTCCCGCCCATCCGTCCGCGGCAGGGACAGGGTGGGGATCTCGGCAAACTCCGGCTGACCCAGCTTGGCCTTCAAGTCCAACAGCACGCTGTTGCCGCTGGACAGCTCCACGCTGATGACCAACGGGTCGCCGTCCACGATGCTGACAGCTTTGATCTTTCCTTCCATATAAACCCTCCTACAGCAGCGAGAACACCCGTTTCAGCGGCAGATATGTGCCGTCCGGCCAGACGATGCCAGAGCCTTGGGGCTTGGGACGGTAGATCGCACCGCTGTCCCAAAGGGCTTGGAACGCCGGATCCTCTGCCAGGGAGGCCATGGTGAACAGGATCACGTTGCCATTGGCCAGGTGGATGTCCAGCATCAAATCCGCCAGGCACTCCCCGCCGTCTAAAAACACACTGCGCACGGTTGTCATCCTCCTTCCCTCCTTCCTCTTGCTTCTTAGGATACCAGAAAACCATGTCTTTGTGGCTGGAATGACAAAATTGTCATTTTCACCATGGGCGCAGGGGTTTGTGGTATACTATTTGAAAAAGATAACGGTGGAAAGGAGGGCGTAACATGAGCCAGGCGCATATCTTACTGGTGGAGGGTGACAGTCCGGACAGCGGCGGGTATCAGCCCCAGCTGGAAGCGGACGGATTTACGGTGCATCGGGTGAGCACCCTACAAGCGGCGTGGTTCGCGGTGGACGAACTCTTGCCTGACTTGATTTTGCTGGACGTGACCCTGCCGGACGGCTCCGGACTGGATTTCTGCCAGACGCTGCGTGCCAGTCATCGTATGCCGGTGCTCTTTTTCACTTGCCAAGCGGAACAGGAAGTGGACGCTCTCCTACTGGGCGGGGACGACTACATTTTAAAGCCCTGCCCTTACCCAGTCCTCCACGCCCGCATCGTGGCCGCCCTCCGCCGGCGCCTGCCGGAGCTGTCCCAGGTCATCGCCTGTCCGCCCCTGCGCATCGACCTGCTCACCGGCACGGTGGAGCTGTCCAGCAAGCGCATCACCCTGCCCCAGAAGCAGTTCCAGCTCCTCTGCCTGCTGGCCTCGGCGCCAGGGCAGCGCATCTCCAGCCAGGAACTGAAACGGAAGGTCTGGGGCGAGTCGGACACCAGCGACAACACCCTGTCCCAGAACATCAGCCGCCTGCGCACGGCGCTGGAGCTGGAGGATGGCAGTCCCTTTGAGCTGTCCTGCACGCCGGATCGGAGCTATGTGTTCCGGCGGATGTAACAAAAGGAGTCAGTACCGTTTTGGTACTGGCTCTTTTCTTATCGGGTTATGGTTTTGATTTCCCCCGATCCGCCTTTGCTGGAGTTTATCAAATGTGGGTCACACTCCTTTTGGGTTTCCTTGTTGCTTGTCTGCTTGACGAATGAGTTCAAGTATACTACACTATCCCTGAACTGTAAGGTTATCATACAAGTAAAACCCTGCTTGCGGTACACCCGCATGGTAGTTGGGCCGGCCATGCACGCCTTTTATGCCAAGGCGAAGAAGATGCCTTTTTTCTACGCCATCTTCAAAGCGCTTTTCGGCATGGTCACCCGAAAGAGTGATGCCTGGGTGCGCGACTTTGCCGCCCAGAAGGGGCAGTTCACCCTGGACATCCACCAGTGCCTGTGGTACGACACCCGCTGTGCCTGCGGTGCGCCGGAAGCCTGCCGGTTCTTCTGTGCGTGCGACAACTACACCTACGGCGATCTGAAGAAGGTGGGCTTTGCTCGGACGCAGACTCTGGGGACAGGCGGGAGCAAATACGATTTTCGGTTTTACAAAAAGTGAGGGATTTCCATGATGTTGAAACAACGGTATGAACCAGCGGAAACCTTTTCTATGGCGGAAGACGGCTTCTTCGGGGAGCTGTATCTGCCCGCCCACAACGCCTTCCCCGGCAAGTGTCTCATCCTGTTCGGCGGCTCCGCCGGCAAGTTCTTGCTGACCCAGCTAGTGGCAGAACAGTTTGTGGATGCGGGAATGACTGTGCTGGCGCTGGCCTATCACGGTGCATTGGGGCTGCCTAAGTTTCTGGTGGAGCAGCCGGTGGACGTGATCGAGCAGGCGGCCAAGCATCTCAAGCGCATCGGGTACCGCAAGGTCGGATTGTGGGGCATCTCCATGGGTGGGTGCCTTGCCCTGCTGGCTGGGAGCCTGCTGCCGGAGCTGATCTCCTGCGTGGTGTCGGTGGCGCCCATGGAGCTGGTGCCTCAAGGAGAGGTGCGGAAAAAGCCGGTGCTGGAAAGCGCATTCTCCTTCCACGGTCAGCCGCTGCCCTATGCGCCCTATGTGCCATCGGACGGCGATGCCTGGTACAAAGCGTACCGGCAGGCGACCCTGCTCCACAAGGAGCCGTATAGCCGAGAGCTGCTGCTGGAATGCTACCGGCAGAACCCCACCCCAGAAGCAGTCATCCCAATCTGGAACATCAACGGCCCCATCCTGTTCTTAGGAGGCGCACAGGATGGGATGTGTCCCATCCCAGAGACCTTCACCTCTCTGCTGTCCCAGCTGGAAGCCCATCCGTTCCACCATCCGGTGGAACACCACCTCTACCCCCACCTAGGGCACTATGTGCTTCCCGTGAAGCCCACCAGCGCCAAGTTCCTCCGTGCCGAGCGGGCGTTCCCTCAGGAATGTGAAGCGGAACGGGCGGAGAGCTGGCAGGATACGCTGCGTTTTTTGCGGGAGGTCTGGCAGTAGACCGCAGGAACGGAAACATCCCCCAAGGCCGAACTTGAAATTCCGGCCTCGGGGGATGTTTTTCTGTGACGGTGAAACGTGAGCTGGAACGACAAAAAACGGCTGAAAACAAATGTTTTCAGCCGTTTCGATGGCGGAGAAGAAGGGATTCGAACCCTTGTTACGCTATCAACGTAAACACGATTTCCAATCGTGCGCCTTCGTCCACTCAGCCACTTCTCCACGCAAGAGACACATTGTGTCGAACCGTTTGTTCGAAGGCGTTAACCTGTGCAACGTTGATTATTATACCATATATTCCGGATTCGTCAAGGGGAAAATACAAATTTTTTTGAAAAAGTTTCACGCCCCTGTCGAAGGCGCTGTCAGACCTGATACTGGATGACCTCCTTATGGAGCTTGGACTTCTGCACAGTCACTTCTGGGAACGCTTTGGCCAGCTGATAACCAAGCACCAGCATGGACGGATCCTCGGTGGGATAATGACCGGCATCAATGAGGTTGATGCCCAGCATCTTGGCGTCCAGGAACTGATCATATTTCACATCGCCGGTGACAAAGGTATCACAGCCGGCCTTAGCCACCTGCTCCAGCATCCCGCCGCAGGCGCCGCCGCCCACAGCCACCTGGTAGACCTGCCGGCCGCCGTCCACATAGCGCAGGCCGTTAGGCTCCAGGCTGCCCTGGAGCAGCTTCAAATAATCCTTCAGCGCCACCGGCAGAGGCAGAGTGCCCATGCGGCCGATGCCGTAGGGCACGCCCTGCTCATCGGTGCCGGAGACCTCCAATATCTGCTGCTTCTCCAAGCCGCACAGCTTTGCCAAGACGTAATTGACGCCCCCCTGGGCACTGTCCCAGTTGGTGTGGCAGCAGATGGCGGCGATGCCCCGTTCCGCCAGAGCCAGCACCCGTTGTCCGACCAGATCCATGCCGCCATCGGTGACCTGCTTAGCCGGATGGAAAAGGATGGGGTGATGGGCAACGATGAGGTCAGCGCCCACCTTCTCTGCCTCGTACACCACTTCTGGCGTGATGTCCAGGGTCACCAAAATCTTCTGCACCGGACGCTTCCAATGCCCCACCAGCATCCCAGCGTTGTCCCAGGATTCCTGGATGACAAAGGGCGCCACTTGGTCGATGAAGCGATAAATGTCTTGTACCGTGGTCATAGGGGCCACACTCCTTCCATCAGTTGTTCTCTCAGACGGGTTAACTCCTTCTCCGCCTGTTGGATGTAGGTCAGTCGGGTCGGGTCTGCCGCCTTTTCGGAGCGCTCCAGTCCCGTGCGCTGCTTATGGAGCCGCACCAATAAGTGTTCCAGATAGCCCTGCCAGTCATCTCCCTTCCGCCAGCGGGACGGGATGCCGGCCTCCTCCCTGCCCGGCGTCAGGGTCACATCGTCCCTGCCGCCGTGCGCCAGCAGCAAGGTATACCAATGCCCCTCCTCCCACAGCGTCCGTTCCTCCTGGATGGTGTAGCCGTGGCTGATGAGCCATTGGCGCAGCTCACCAGGCGCCTTCATCGGCTGTAGGATGAGGGTGACGCCGTTGATTGTCCAGGGGGCAGCCTCCAGGATGGAGATCATCATCTTGCCCCCCATGCCGCAGATGGTCACCGTATCCACCTCCCCCGACTGGACTGCGGCCAGACCATCACACAGGCGGAGCTGGACTGCATTTGCGTAGCCGTAACGCTCCACATTGCGTCTGGCTCGGTCTAGGGGGCCAGGACGGATGTCGGTGGCGATGGCGCCGGTCACGCGCCCCTGCTCTAGGAGCCAGATGGGGAGGGCGGCGTGGTCGGTGCCCACATCGCACAGCCGCGCGCCTTCCGGCACCCACTGGGCGGCCATCTCCAAACGGCGGGATAATTGTACTCTACTCATATTGCCTCTCTCATGAAAGAAGAACGGTCAAGGTGACCGTTCTTCTGCTTTCTCATTGATGATATGCGTGTATTAGTCTTGCAGTGCTTTCTCAGCCAGCAGCTCGTCCAGGATGGTGTCACAGTCCATGCCGTGTACCATGCAGGCTTCCTCCAAGCTCTCATTGATGGCAGAGGGGCAATAGACACAGTGCATCCCGCTGCGCATGAGCACTTCGGCTGCCTGGGGCATAACCTTCAACAGATCGCCGATGACGATGTCTTTATTGATCTCGATTTCTTTTTTCTTTTTGCCAAACATAATCAAATCTCCTAACGAAAAGAGTTCCTTCAAATTACAGGGTTATTATACCCACTTTACCCCTCTTTTTCAATAGGATTTTGCGGAAATCAGCAGAAAAAGCGTGCCCTCCCTTTTGTCTATTTTCACAGCAGATAAAAAGGAACCGATTGTTCACCCCTTTTTGCAGACCGCACCGCACGTCCTCTCTTGATCCCAGCGGGCAGAGTGCTGCAAGGCTTTTCCGTTGCGCCCTCTTGCAGCAGCGAAAAAGGGAATGCCATGACAGCACTCCCTCTCCAGGATCTTGGACGCACGTTCCCGCTCTTACTCGCCGCGCATCTGAGCAAAACAGTTGCTGCAATAAACGGGACGGTCGCTCTTCGGCTCAAAGGGGACACGCGCTTCCCCGCCGCAGTTGGCACAGGTGGCAGTAAAGAACTGTCTGGGGCCGCGGGCTGCGTTCTTGCGGGCGTCACGGCAGGACTTGCAGCGCTGCGGCTCATTCTGGAAGCCGTGCTCTGCGTAGAATTCCTGCTCACCGGCAGTGAATACGAACTCGTTGCCACATTCCTTGCATACAAGCGTCTTGTCTTCAAACATACTTAGAACCCTCTCTTTTTGCGTAGTACTTGTGTCCCTAGGGACTATATTGCGTTCAGGCTTGCCTGACAGCGCCAAAAAATAGGTGACGGCGAATATGGGCGCCGCACGGCTCACTTTGCGAGCTTGCGGCGGATACGCTGAACGGCGTTGTCTACCGACTTGGCCGGCCGATCCACTTGATCTGCGATTTCCGAATAAGAAAGGCCATTGAGAAACAGGTCAAGCACCTTCGCCTCGAAACCAGACAGCTTACTGTAGAATTGATCCAGCTGCGCCTGAGTCGCCTCCCGGTCGATATACAACGTCTCCGGGTCACTGACGGACAACTGCTCACTTCTGTCAAAAAGAAGGGTCTCGATGGGAACGGAATCGTTCAATGGGATATGGTGTTTCCCCGCCGCAGTTTTCACGGCGGTGAGCATACTGTTCTTCACGCAGGTCTGGGCAAAGGTCTTAAAGGAAGCGCCCCGATCCGGCACATAATCCCGAACGGCCTTCCACAGACCCAACATCCCCTCCTGGATCAGATCCTCACTGTCCCCGCCCATAAGGAACAGGGGGCGGGAGAGTCTGCGCACCATACGGGTATAACGGCTGATGAGGGCTTCCTCCGCCGCACCGTCCCCTTGGGCGGCCAGGGCGCACAGCGCCTCATCGCTCTGTTGTTGATATGGGGTTTGAAAAACAGTCATACCAATCTCCTACTGATTCCAGTATAACAGGTTTGAAATAATTGGTCAAGCAAAACAAATCAACTTGTGAAAATTCGACCGGAACTGTGCATTCAGTACAACTTTTGCTGGGCATCCTCCCCATGGGGCACAGGAATTCCCAAGTGCTCGTAGGCTTTCTGGGTCACACACCGTCCCCGGGGCGTCCGGGTCAGGAAGCCCTGCTGCATGAGATAGGGCTCGTACATATCCTCCAACGTCACCGTGTCCTCGTTGATGGTGGCCGCTAAGGTGTCTAATCCGACGGGGCCGCCGCCGTAGAACTCCATAATGGCACGGAGCATCCGGCGGTCGATGGAGTCCAGTCCCAGCTCGTCCACCTCCAGCTCGGTCAGTGCCGCATCCGCCACAGACTGGGTGATGACCCCTGCCGCCCGCACCTGGGCAAAATCTCGGACACGCCGGAGCATCCGGTTGGCAATGCGGGGCGTGCCCCGACTGCGGCGAGCGATCTCCATGGCGCCCTCTCGGTCAATGGGCACATCCAGAATGTCTGCGCTGCGGGTGACGATCATGGCCAGCTCCTGGGGGGTGTACAGCTCCAAGCGCAGGGAGACGCCGAAGCGATCCCGCAAGGGAGCGGACAGGCTGCCCGCTCGGGTGGTGGCACCCACCAGGGTAAATCGGGGCAGGTCCAACCGGATGGAATTGGCGCTGGGGCCTTTGCCGATGATGATATCAATGGCGTAGTCCTCCATGGCCGGATAGAGTATCTCCTCCACCGTCCGATTCATCCGGTGGATCTCATCGATGAACAGGATGTCGTTCTCCTGTAGGTTGGTCAGCAGCGCCGCCAGATCCCCCGGCTTCTCAATGGCGGGGCCGGAGGTGGTGCGGATGTTCACGTTCATCTCGTTGGCAATGATCCGCGAGAGCGTGGTCTTGCCCAGGCCGGGAGGGCCGTAGAGCAGGACGTGATCCAGAGGCTCCTGACGGAGCTTGGCAGCCTGGATAAAAATTTCTAGGTTGCCCTTGGCCTTTGCCTGGCCGATGTACTCGGACAGCCGAGTGGGACGGAGGGAATACTCCTGCCCGTCCTCCCAGCTGCGCTCCGGACGCACCAGGGACTCGGTTTCGGTGATGGGTTCGGTGTAATCAATGGACATTCTGTTTCCTCCCCACAGCGGCTCACTGCATCATGTTACGCAGGCCAGCTTTGATGATCTCCTCCACCGTCAGCGCTGCAACGTCCACGCCCTTCAGGGCGGTTTGAATCTCCGCCGGACTGTATCCCAGCACGGCCAGGGCGGCGCCTGCCTCGGATGCCTTGTCCCCCTGCACCGGCTCACCGCCGGCAGCAGGGATGTTCACCGGCGTCCAATTCATCTCCGGCTGCTCCTTGGCCAGCTTATCCCGCAGCTCCAGGACAATGCGCTGGGCGATCTTCTTGCCGATGCCGGGAGCCAAGGTCAGGGTCTTGACGTCCTCGGTCAAAATGGCCAGCGCCAGCTGGGAAGGTGTGGTGGTAGACAAAATGGACAGGGCGGCCTTTGGGCCGACTCCGGAGACGGAGGTCAGCTGCAAAAACAGCCGCTTCTCCTCCTTGGTGCCGAAGCCATACAGTTCAATGCCGTCCTCTCGGACGGACAGGTGTGTGTAGAGGGTGGCGGGCTTCCCCAGTTGCAGACCGCTGAGGGTGAAGCTGGTGGTCTTGCAGGCATAGCCCACTCCGGCACATTCCATGACCGCCAGGCCAGGCTCCAACGCTGCCGTGATCCCTTTCAAAAAATAGAGCATAACGGTTCCTCGTCAATTCATATTATCTGGTGTCGTATTTTTTCGCGTCAAAGACCCGATCGGTGTCGATCAGGCTGGTGGCCGTCCGGCTGTGGCAGAAGGCGATGGCCAAGGCGTCCGCAGCGTCATCGGGACGAGGGAGTTTGGCCAGATGCAAGAGCCGCTGGGTCATCTGCATGACCTGCTTTTTGTCCGCTTTGCCGTAGCCGGTCACCGCCAATTTCACTTGCATGGGGGTGTACTCGAAGATGGGCACCCCAAGCTGTTCTGCCGCCAGCAGGATGACCCCGCGGCCATGCGCCACGGAGATGCCGGTGGTCAGATTGGTATTAAAAAACAGCTCCTCCACCGCCATCTCGTCCGGATGAAAGGTGTGGATCAGCTCCTGCATATCCTCATAGATCATAGTCAGCCGATGGGACAAAGGCAACCCCGCCGGGGTGGAGAGGACACCATATTGGATGACACGACACTGGCTCCGGTGGGCTTCCACGATGCCAAACCCAATGGTGGCAATCCCTGGGTCGATGCCCAAGATGATCATGTGCGCCCCTCCTTCTCATTCAAGTGACATCATTTCATTATAACATACGGACATTTTCTTGCAAAGAGCCAGTTTGTTTTGTCCGTTCGGTGTGATACAATAACGGCAGAACGTTTTCTCACCTTATATATAGAATCACCTAGAAAGGAGCATCCCCATGGCTGCTATCATCACCTCTCCCAACGCCCCCGCCGCTCTCGGCCCCTACTCTCACGCTGTCCTGGCTGGCGACACCCTGTACACCTCCGGTCAGATCGGTTTGATTCCGGAAACCGGCGTCCTGGCCGGCGACACCATCGAAGCCCAGGCCACCCAGGTCTTTTCCAACCTGAAAGCCGTCCTGGCCGCTGCGGACATGACCTTCCAGAACGTGGTCAAGACCACTGTCTTTTTGACCGACCTGAACGACTTCGCTCCCATGAACGCCCTCTACGCAGAGCTGTTCCCCAGCAACCCGCCCGCTCGCTCCTGCGTCCAGGTGGCCAAGCTGCCGGCTGGCGCGAAGATCGAAATGGAAGTCGTGGCAATCAAGTGAACGGGCTTGCTGCATTCCGGCAAACGATGCGTTTGGAAAAGCTGGCGGAACATCCGTCAGTTTTTTCTTTCCTAAAAACGGCTTAAGAAATGCTTTCATTTCTTTAAAAACCAGTTACACTCCTGGCTGTTTTTTTTACAATTTGTAAATAATATGAGCTTGAAAGCATTTTTTGCCTATGCTAGAATGGAACACGTTGAGCCTTGTGGTTTTACACGAAAATTTGTCAGATGAGAAGGGAATGAGTTGCATTGGTTTTCTCAAGCCTACTATTCTTGTACCTGTTTTTTCCGCTGAATCTGCTGTGCTATCATTTTATGCCGGATTTAAAGTGGAAAAACCGCATTATGCTAATTTTTTCACTGATCTTCTACGCCTGGGCAGGCCCAGCCTATCTGCTCCTGCTCATCGGGATGACCTTCGCCGACTGGGTGGTGGCGCTCCAGATGAGCAAGAACTGGGAACGTCCGGCACGGAAGCGGTGGTTGGTCATCGGCTGTGTCATCAACATCGGCCTGCTGTGTATCTTTAAATACCTGACCTTCTTCCTCCAGAACTTCCACAACTGGTTTGGTGTTCCGGAGAACGTCCTGGTCATCGCCCTGCCCATCGGCATCAGTTTCTACACCTTCCAGCTGCTGAGCTATATGGTGGACGTGTACCGGCAAGAAGTGAAGCCCCAAGAGAACTTCTTCCGCCTCCTCCTCTATGTCAGCCTCTTTCATCAGTGCATTGCCGGCCCCATCGTCCGCTATGAACACGTAGAACACGAGCTGACCGAGCGCAAGGCAACCCTCACTGATTTTTCCTACGGCATCCGCCGTTTCACCATCGGCCTGGCCAAAAAGGCTCTGTTGGCCAACACCTGCGGCAGCCTGGCCGACACCTTCTTAGCTCCCACCTCGGGAGACAACATCCTCACCACCCTCTCCTCCCAGCCGGTGCTGGCGGTGTGGCTGGGGATGCTGGCGTACACCATGCAGATCTATCTGGACTTCTCCGCCTATTCGGATATGGCCATTGGTATGGGTCGGATGATCGGCTTTCACTATCATGAGAACTTCAACTATCCGTATATCTCCGCCTCAGTCACCGACTTTTGGCGCAGATGGCACATCTCCCTGAGCAGCTTTTTCCGGGACTATGTATACATTCCCCTGGGCGGCAACCGAGTCAGCCACGTCCGCCACATTATCAATCTGCTCATCGTCTGGGCGCTGACCGGCTTTTGGCATGGCGCCAGTTGGAACTTCCTGCTGTGGGGTCTGTACTACTTTGTCTTTTTGGTGCTGGAGAAGTACGTCTTCTCTGACCGCTTTCAGCGCACCCCCAAGACGGTGTCCCACCTGCTGACCCTCTTTGTCATCTCCTTTGGCTGGATGATCTTCCGGTGCGACAAGCTGTCCTATGTGGGCAAGATCTTCTTGGGGCTGTTTGGTCTGACCGGCAATGGATTCACCAACTACGAGACCACCACCGCCCTGAAGGCCAACTTTATCTTCCTGATCGTGGCCATCCTAGCCTGCACGCCGCTGGTAAAGACCCTGGGCGAAGTGCTCCAGGAACGAGCTGCGTCCGAGTCCAAGGCACTGACGCTGATGAACGTCATCAATGTGGCAGGGCCTATCCTGTTGCTCCTGCTCTCCACCGCCGCACTGGTAGGAGACAGCTACAACCCCTTCCTCTACTTTAGATTCTAATGTTGTCCAGATACGAATATAAATGATAGAAAGGATGTGAGCCGATTGCAGAGCAGATGGCATCGTTCTCGCCTGAGACGGACGCTGCTGCGTCGTGTTCGCAGACTTCAATTAAAGGGATATGTTATGATGCACAAGAATCGAAACAAACCGGTTTATTTGTTCAGCAGCTCCCCCAGCAACCGCGGGGAGGAACTGAAACGCCGTACCAAACGCGCAAACCAGCGCACTGTGACCTTTTTCCTGGTCTTTCTCTACCTGTTCACTCTGATCTCCTTTATCATTCCCCTGCGCCCCACCTATTCGGATCTGGAACAGCGGAACCTGACCAAGTTCCCCACCCCCACCCTGGCCACCATCAGCAACGGGGAGTTCTTCGAGGGGGTCAACACCTGGTTTGCCGACACCTTCCCCTTCCGGGAGCAGTTTTTGAAGCTGGAAACAGGCGTCACCGGCCTGTACGGCGTCAAAACCTCCCAGGTGGTGGGCGATGTGAAGCAGGGGGATGACATTCCCGATGCCCCCATGACGCCAGATGACAGCGACAGCTCCGCTGACGCCTCTGGCGATGCGTCCTCCTCCGGTGGTGCTTCTTCCTCTGGCGATGCCAGCGCTTCCACGCCTGCTGACAGCAATCAGACCAAGCCCAAGGATGACGACAGTGACGCCACGATCCCAGAGTTAGATAAGAACGCCAAATCCGAAACCCTGGGCGCCGTATTGGTCATTGATGACGCAGCCTATGAATACTTTAATTTCGATCAGAAGGCCGCCAACAGCTATATCAAGATGATGAACAAGGCTGCCAAAAAACTCAAAGGCAAAGCCAACTTGTATGACCTGATCGTACCCACCAGCATGGATGTGTGCGTGCCGGACTCCGTCCGGAAAGGCTTGAACACCTCCAGCCAAGAGAAAGCCATCGAGTATATCTTTGGCAGCATGGGCGATGGCGTTCATTCCATCAAGGTGCTGGACACCCTCATCAAGCACAATGCCGATGGCGAGTATGTCTACTTCCGCACCGACCATCATTGGACGGCTCTGGGCGCTTATCATGCTTATGAACGCTTCTGCGAAGCCTCCGGCCAGACAGCGGCTTCTCTGGACAGTTTTAAGAAGGTGACCTACAAGAACTTCCACGGCTCCTTCTATCGGGACACTAAGTCCACCGCCCTAAAGAATCATCCAGATAAGATCGTCGCCTATATTCCCCCCTCCACCAACGACATCTCCATCACCAATATGGACGGCTCCAAGATGGATTGGAATATCATCACCGACGTAAGCACCTGGAACTCCACCGCCAAGTATTCTACCTTCATCGGCGGTGATAACCCCTTCAGTGTGGTCAAGAACCCCAAGGTGAAGAATGGCAAATCCGTTATGCTCATCAAGGAGTCCTTCGGCAACGCCTTTGCCCCCTTCCTGGTGGAGAACTACGAGAATGTCTACATTGTGGACTATCGCTACATCAAGAATGTAGATAAGCGTTCTCTGACCCAGATGGTGGACAAATATAAGATTGATGACGTCCTCTTTGTCAACAACGTCAGCGCTGTCCGCAACGAAAACGCTGTGAAGCTGATGTCTGATTTTGTGGGCTGACACCCATCCTTGCCTCCTTCATAGAATGTCATAAAGCGGTGCGCACCGCTTGAGACCTATGAAGGAGGTATTTTTATGCCCGATAACCACTCGGCTTCTGCCCCTGCGGCTCCAAATGAGATCCGTGAATCCACCTGTATCCATACCAAGAAGATCTACGATTCCTGCCAGGCAAAGGACTGCGTGGAGGATCTGCGTCTCTATCCCCTCCTGTCCTGCCAATCCACCATCGACAGCGCCATGTCCCTCCGTGCAGGGCGGGCGGAACTGCTCCATGTGTATATGGACGTCCAGCCAGTGGGGCTGGGACGAGGGTATTATGCGGTAGACCTGCGGTTCTTCTACAAAGTCACCGCCGAAGCTACCGCAGGCTGTGCCCGCAGCGCCCTGGTCACCGGCCTTGCCATTTTCGACAAGCGTTCTATGCTCTTTGGCAGCGAAGGGCGCGCCAAGCGCTTCACCAGCGACTGCGCCTGTCAGCAGCTGGAGCATACGCTGCCAGAGCCGGAGTCTCTGCCCACTGCCGTATGCGAGGCCGTCGATCCCCTCATCCTCTCTCTGCGCCTGGTGGACTGCTGCGCCCAGCCTAATTGCTGTGACCTACCTGTGTCCGACATCCCAGCCGGTATTTTGAACGCCTTTGACGGGGAGATCAACTTCTCGGATAACTCCGCCAAACGCATCTACTGCTCCCTGGGGCAGTTCTCCATCCTGTACATGGAGCGGGACGCCCAGCTGCTCATCCCCATGTACGACTACTGTATGCCAGGCAAGGAGTGCAGCTATGAGCCCTGCGACAAGGCGCCCTGCGATGTGTTCCAGCAGGTGGACTTCCCCATTGGCGACTTCTTTCCGCCCAATAGCGCGGATGGCCTGTCGAGCTTGGAACGCTTTCCGCAAACGTGAGCGGGGGGCTGAGCAGAAAAAACAAGCGCCACCTCCCCTGGACGGCGGCACTGCCTGTGATGCGCATCCACCCAAGGCTCTCTTGTGTAAAGGGAGCTGTCAGCCACAAGGCTGACTGAGGGATTGCCAAACTCGTACGGCAAACAAAAAGAACCACGCAACGTCGGAGTGAGCTGTTGCGTGGTTCTTCTCTTGTGATACGCTACGTATCAGGGGAAACCCCCGGCGAGGGTTTCCCCTCTTTTCAGCATAGCTGAAAATTCACCCTTTCCTGCGCTTTGTACGCATGGAGAATTTCGCTGACTGCGGTCAGCGACCAGGGGTTTCACCCCTGGACCCTAGTCGCTTTTGAAAAAGCTCCGCAAAACTAAATGCGCCCTGCGGGGCTTGTTCTCCGGCAACAACTGCGCAATCAAATCCGCATCGCCAGATCATCCGCCGCCCGAATGGCGCCGGTCAGCTTCCCCACGCGCTCCGCGTCTCCGATCTGGTACACGGGCACACCCCCCTTTTTCAGCGCCTGGTACAGGTTATCGTTGGGCGCAGAGCCTACCGCGGTGACGATGGTGTCACAAGGGATGTGGTGGATGGTGTCGGTGTCCGTCTTTTTGTCGTGGACAGACACCACCACTGCCCCGTCCTTGACCTCCAGCACCTTAGCCTTGGCGTACTGGGTGACGCCCAAACGGCGCAAATTTTTCAGCAGGGGCCAGGCACAGCCGAAGTCAAAGTCAGCGGCGATCTTGTTCCGTGCCACCAGGGTCACGTTCCGGCGGGAGGTGTTCAGAAGGTGGTCAATCTTCTCCTGGGACTCTGCCCGCTGGGTCATCATAAAGAACAGCTTTTCCGGCGACAGGGAGCCTTCCTCGGCCAGGTAGGCCGCAGTCTCACAGCCTACGGTGCCACCGCCGATGACGACTACGTTGCGGCCTGCGATGACCTTCTTGGCCAAAATGTCCGCCGCCTGGTACACGGGGATGTCACTGGCCACGTCCCACTGCTTGGGGGTGGAGCCGGTGGCCACGATAACGGCATCGAAGCTGGCGGACTGGATGTCTGCCACGGTGGCTTCATGGTTCAGCTCCACCTGGACGCCGTATTTGTTCAGCATGGTCTGGTAGAACAGGGGCAGGTTGCCGAACTCTTTCTTGCCGGGAGGCGCTGCCACCAACTCCAGCTGGCCGCCAAGGTGGTCGGTTTTCTCCCACAGGGTGACAGCGTGGCCACGCATGGCGGCACGGTAGGCAAACTGGCACCCAGCGGCGCCGCCGCCCAGCACCAGCAGGCGTTTGGGCTGGGGAGCCGGCGTGGTGTCCTCCTGCCCTTCCCGTCCGGCGAAGCTGTTCAGCAGGCACTCCAAAGGTTCATTGTTGAACACATGAGCCAGGCATCCCTGGTTGCAGGCCACACAACGGCGGATTTCATCCAATGCACCGGCGGCAGCCTTATTGGGCCAATCCGGATCGGCTACCAGGGTGCGGCAGACCCCTACCATGTCGCACTGCTCCAGCGCCAAAACCGTCTCCGCTTCCACTGGGTCGTTGTGGCGGTTGGCGGACAGGACGGGGATAGACACGGCGTCCTTCACCGCCTGGGCTAGGTATACAAAGCCGCCACGAGGGACTTCGCCGGGGAGCTGGGGGATGACGGTTTCGTGCCACCCACCGGTGACGTCCAGCAGGTCTACCCCCACCTGTTCCAGCTTCTTACAGAAGACCACGCAGTCCTCGTTGGTGCAGCCGCCCTTGACAAAGTCGTTGCCAGCCACCCGCACCATCACCGGATAATCCGACCCTACGGCATCCCGCACCGCCTGCACCAGCTCCACGCCGAAGCGACAGCGGTTTTCAAAGCTGCCGCCGTACTCGTCCGTCCGCAGGTTGGTCACCGGAGAGAGGAATTGGCAGATGAGGTAGCCGGAACCGGCGGTGATCTCCACACCGTCCATTCCGGCCTGTTTGCAGCGGAGAGCGGCAGCAGCGTAGCGCTGCTGCACCAGCTTGATGTCCTCCAGGGTCATGGGACGAGGGGTGGTACCGGTCATCCGAGCGTAGACATCGGAGGCGGAGAGGAGGTTGTCGTCCCCCTCTACAAATTCCTTCCGGCCGTAGCGGCCGGGGGTGAGGAACTGGACGCAGAGCTTGCAGTCATAGGCGTGGACGGCGTCCGCCAGCTCCCGCCAGCCGGGGATGAATCGGTCGTCGTCCATCCGGAGCATATGGGAGTAGCCAATGTAGGGGTCGGCGGCTGTACCGCCGGCGATGATCATGCCCACGCCGCCTTTGGCACGGGCTAGGTAGAAGTCCTTCGTCCGCTGGTTCACGCTGCCGTCCTCGGTGTAGAGCAGGTGCATAGCGGTCATGGCCAGGCGGTTTTTTACGGTCATCTGGTTGATCTGGAAGGGTTGGAACAAACGCTGTAATCTCATATCAAATCCCTCTCTCCTGCACTGGAATGGTCTGTTTTTTCTCTCATTGTGCCGGAATTTGGGCAGTTTGTCAACCTCCCTCACCGGTATCTGGGCGGCTTCACCTGGAACAGGCCGTGCTGGTTGCAATAGGCGTAGATGCGCCCCACCCCGCCCCGAGTGAATCGGCCGGCCGCCTCCTGCTCCGGATACAGCTTGCGCAGCTGCACCCAATCGGAGGTGATGTAGGCCAGGAAGGAGAGGTAGTGGCTCTTGGTCATAGGGTGATCCAGGGTCACATAATAGTCTTGGTCGATGCACTCCACCTTCATCTCATGTCCCGTCTCCGGCTCCTCCACCTCCAAGGGCGGCAGGGTGATGCCGCAGCAGCTGAACACACCTGTGCCGGTGGCGTGGATGACGTTGCCGCATAGGGGGCAGACATAGAACTTGGTGCGCAGCATATTCCCCGCCCGATTGTGGTTGGTGACGCACTGGCCGGAGAGCAGCTCCGCCACGGACACGCCCAGGTGCTGCGCCAGCGGCTCCAGCAGGGCGATGTCCGGAAAACCTCGGCCGTTCTCCCACTTGGACACGGTCTTATCGCTGACACAGAGCCGGTCAGCCAGCTGCTTTTGGGTGTAGTGCTTCTTCTCCCGCAGCGTCCGGATGGCGGCGCCGGTGACATATTGGGTCATAGGAATCCCTCCTTTTGGTTTCTGCCCTCAGGATACCAGACCTGGACGGCGGCCGCAACCTACGCTGCGTAGAGCGCAAAAAGACGCTGCCTGGCGCAGCGTCTTTTGTGTCTGCTATTCCACTCGGTCACAGAATACCGTCACACGGGTGCGGCCACCTAAGGTGCAGGTGTAGAGCACCAGGTCGTAGCCACTATTCTGCACCGCATCCACCTCGGTGGGCTGCAAGGTCACGCATTTGGACACAGCATAGGTATTCACGATCCCCTCCATGTCAGTGAAACGGACGGTGTCCCCTTCTTTCAGCTCCTTCAAGCGCCCGAAATGGGTCTGGTAGTTGTGGGCAGCGATGACCAGGTCATCGGTGCGGGAGGAACCAAACTGGCGGCAGGGAGCGATCTTGAGGCGGTCGTAGTCCCAATCCGCCAGGACGGGCAGCTCCACCTCTAGGGCGGGGATCTCCACATAGCCCACATACTCATAGCCGTCCAGCTCCACCACTGGCAGTTCTGGATCCAAGTCACCCCGATGGGCATCCAGCGCTGCCTGCACCTTGGCCAGCAGCGCCGCCGCCTCCCGACCGGCTTGGGCGTCCTGGTACCGGTTGTAGAGGAGCAGAAGCAGTGCTGATGTAATCAGCACTGCTCCTACGGTTACGATGGCAATGCCTAGCTTTTTAGGCATCGTTTTGCTTCTTTCTCTTGGTCAGGATGACCACGCCCAGCACCACCAGGATGACACCAGCGCCGCCCAGAACCCAGATGGGCCAGTTGAGCTGACCGGTCTGGATGAGGGTTCTGGTATTGGTGATGGTCACCACGTCGCCCTTGACCTGGTAGGAGGGCACATACCCCTTGGGGATGTTGCTCTCCACCACCTGCCAGTTGCCCTTCCCGTCTAGCTCCTCCCAGGAATGGCTCCAACCATTCTTGGCGCTCAGGCGCACCGTCTCATAGGCGGTCTTGCCGTTGTAGAGGGTCACGGTGACGCAATCGGGACGCTCTTTGGAGCTGTCGCCGCTCCACTGCTTGCAGACAGTCAGGTCTACCGGTTCCTCCGGCTCCGGTTTGGGTTCGGGAGCCGGTTCTTCCTTTTTCGTGTTGGTGATGGTGGTCGTGGTGCCTACGGTGTCATAGCTGACCTTGTAGTCCTCAGGCACGTCCGCCTCCTGCACCGTCCAGGTGTAGCCTTCCACCAGTCGGTCGAAGGTATACGCCCAGCCGTTCTCGGCGTTCAGCTCCTGGGATGCTTCCACTTCCCCATCTTTGAGCAGGTTGACGGTAATGCTCTCCCCTTCGTGGTTGGCGTTGCCGTCCGACCAGACCTTGCGGACGGAGAGCTGGCTCTCGTTGTAGGCTTCCACATGGAAGATCCAATCCACCTCGCCCACCCGATTGGCGAACCGGTTATCCAGCGCAGCGGGAACGGTCAGCTCCACTTTCAGGGTGGTGGTGTCGCCGGTGCGGAAGGTGCCCAGGAGGGTGTTATTCTGGAGGCCGTCCAACTGGTCGGGGGAAGCATCGTAGATCAGCTCGGTGCCGTTCCAGACCTTCATGGACAGCTTGGAGAGGAACTCGGTCATGGTAGCCACGGTTTCCCGCTCTGCCACCTTCCCGCTGAGGGGATTGCCTGTCTCGTCATGGGTCTCCGCTCTCATATAGAAGTTGACGAAGTCGCAGTCGGCGGCATCGTTGGTGAAGGTGATGGTATCGGTAACGGTGTCACCGGGCATGACGTTCTTGAAGCCATCAAAGAGGTCGCTCTCCGTGTACTCGCTGCCAGGCTGGAAGTCGAAACCAGCGGAGAAGCCCTTGAAGGTGATGGAGGAGGTGGCAAAGGCCGAGGTGGCCAGACTCACGGTCAGGAGCAGGGTCAGAACCAGTGAGAAGATTGTTTTACAAGTTCGTTTCATCTCTCCACCTCCTTAGTTGCCAGCAACGGTCACGCTGCCCGGGGCAATTTTCACGCCCCAGGCATCAGCGACTGCCTTCTCCGGTGCGCTCTGGATGGCTTCCGCCATGACGTCAAGCGCCTGCTTGCCGCCGTCGGCGTCCTCATCCTTGTAGGACTTCTCCAGGGTCATGCTGTCTGCCAGGTTGGTGTGAGGCTGTGCGTTCGGTTCCACGGGCAGAGTGTAATAGTAGTACTCGCCGTATTCCACCCAATTTTTACCCAGGTTGAACTTGGGCAGCTCTGCCTTGCCGCCGATGTGCTGACCGGTGTCATTGGTGCGGTAGGTCACCAGCTTGACGCGGATGTAAACGGCAATGTTGCCGGTGTTGGTCACGTTGACGTTGGTCTTTACGCCGGTATCCTCATTGAAATCTTCCTCTACCTTACAAGTCACCTCAGCCGGTGTGAAGGTGTTGGTGACTGGTGTTGTCTTGGTGCTCAGCCAGGCGATGGTGCCGCCGATGGCCACGCCCAGGAGGAGCACTACAGAGAGAACCATCATCGCCAGCCGTCCCCTCCCCTTATGGGGTTTGCTGACGAGCCGTGCGGGTTTCACTTTTTCTTTACGCATTGTCACTCCTCCTTTCTCAGTTCGTTGCTACTTTTTTGAAGATGTTATTCTTCACATCGCTGAACCCATTTATCCACTTGTCCTCGTCTTTCGTGTTGGTGCAGGTGATCTCCCCTTTGTCCCGTGCCGCACTCAGGGTCACCTTTGCGCCGTACTTGGGGGTGAACCGCCAGCTCCAGCCGGTGTCTTCTTGGATGGTGTAGGTGCCCACGGGCAGCTCATAGAGGGTCTCGGTGCCGTTGCCAACGATGGTCACTTCGGAGTACTCCTTGCCGTCCTTGAGGATGTTGAACACATAGGGTTCATCCGTTGCGCCGCCCTCCTTGCTGATGGTCAGCTTGCAGGTCTTGATGTGGATGAGGAACTTCTTGCCCTCTGGGAGTGTACAGGTTTGACCTGTGCAATTCGTATGCTGGAAAGTTGTCTTATCGGTTACACTTGTGTTGTTGAGTGTCACGGTCACATCAACCCCGACATCCTGCTTTGTGTTGATTTTGTTGTCTTTGACCTTGTCAGCATCCGGCGTACAGGTGATCGTCAACTCAGGCTTTTCACCGGTCATAGCTGCCGCCGTATCCACTGTATCATTATGCTTCCATTCGGTCTTGGTGAGATTGCCCTTGAGGTCAGGCACCTCAGCACCGTAGTAGGCTTCGGAATCCTTAAAGGTCAGTTCCGGCTTAAATACGTTGATTGTTCCTGTTGCCGTGCCAGATTTTTCGGTAGCCGCCTCGCCCTTTTCCGGTGTGGTCGTGCCCGCACTCGTGGGTGACACCTTTGCGCTGACGGTATAAGTGGTGTCTTCGGTCAGGTTGGTGTAATCGCCGGTCAGAGCGTTGCCCTTTGCGTCCTTCACTTCGGTGTTCAGTTTCACATAGTCGTACTGCCAGGCTTGCAGGCCATAATTGTCCTCGCCCAGCATCAATTCCACATCGCCGCACTTGACGGCGGCGCCTGTTTTCAGCTGGTCGGTGGTCACACCTCCCAGCAGGTAGACGTTTTTATCCTCAGCGGTGACCTTGACCTCTTTGATGGGGACGTTGACGGTGGGAACATCAAAAGGCTTGACCTCCTTGCCGTCCTTGTCGTAGATGCCGGAGGTGTCCATGTTGGTGGGGACATCGTTGCCGCCCAGGAAGCCGTCCTTTGCGGTAACGTTGAACTGGATGATGAGCTTCTTGCCGTTGTGGAAGGTTGTCTGGCCGTTTTCCGTGTGGTTGCCGCACCAGTAGTCCCTGTAGGAGAAGCCGGAGACGGAGACGGTGTTGCCTTGGATAGACACGTTGCCTTGAAAGTCCATTTGATTCTTCCAACTGTCCGTGCTGCCGTCCGAATCGGCGGTGTAGACCTTCACTTTCGTGGCATCGGCGGGCATATCAAAGTAGGGCGTCACGATGTCTTTGATGGTTGCGCTCGCATCCAAGTTGCTGGTGCTGCCGCCCACTTCCTGGCTGATCTGCTGGAAGATGCTGCTCAGCTCGTCCGCACTGCCTGCGGAGAGGAAGTAGCTCTTGCCGCCTTCAGGATAGGTGGCTTTGCCGGGTCTGTACAAGCCCTCGGCGTTCTTGTAGTTGGAGGACACCAGGTGCATGTACTTGTTGGTCTTGGTCAGACTGTTCAGGTCGTTCACGGGAGCGCCGTTGGCGCCGCTGAACACACCGATGGTGTAGACGGTGGCATCTGCGTCCTTCATGGCCTTGCTAGCGCTGATGGTTTTGATGGCAACGCTGTCGACAAAGCCGCTGCCATGGTTGGGCTCGCCATCGGTGAACATGATGACGACCTTTTTCTTGTCGTCTTTGGCAGCGTTGTTGATGATGGTCTGGGCGTGCTGCATACCATAATCCGCGGAGGTTGCACCGCCAGCCTCTAGTTTACTCACCGCACTTTTCAGTTCTTCACTGCTACTGGCCAGGGTCAGTTTTTTGACGATCTGTGTATAATTATAGGTATGCCCGTCCTCCGAATAAAAGTCATCGCCCACCTGATTTGGGTTTTTCGGTTTATCGCCAGCAAACTTGACAAGGGCGATCTGGCTGGTGGGAGATTGCTTTGCAACGTTGTTGATAAAGCCATTGACGGCAGTTTTCAGTGCGGCAATCTTCTTTTCACCGCTATAGAACTGTTGCTCGCGGGGATTGACTGCTTTCCACTCGTAGTAGTAGTAGTAGACCCAAGATTTCCGACTCACGCTCCACGTTACCTCTTGCCAATTGCCATTCAACCAAATATAATAGGTGTTGTCCTTGTTGAGTTTAGAACTGTCTACGTTCTTGCAATTCATCGGGTCATCCATCGACCCCGACACGTCCAGCACCAGGACAATATCCGCAGGATTTGCGGAAGTGGTCACGGTAGTGGCGCCGGTGGCGTATGCTTCCAGGGTGATCTGGTAGTTGTCATTGCCCAGGGACTTGGCGCTCTTGTTGAGCACGATGCCGGTGTCGTCCTGGTCAGCGGCAGCACGCATCATCCGTGCTCTCCGTGCCGGTGCGGCCAGCAGGGGGCCGACCTTGGTGAAGCTGACGATGGGCATGGTCACCGGCTCCCCTTCCGGAGTGATGGCACTGAGGTGCTGCTCCAGGGCGGTCAGCTTGTTGTTTTCTTCCAGCCAGGTGCGGAAGGCGGTCACTTCCTCCTTGGACAGGCCGTTGTAGAGGGCGTTGGCCTCCTCCATGGTCTTGGCGGCCAGGAATTTCTGGTACAGTGCCGCATTCTCATCCGCCTTGTCCGCTTCCGGCTTCTCATACAGGGGGCAGTCCGCTGCGTGGGCTTCGCCCTCAGCGGCGCCGCAGGTACACTGGTTCTCGCCCGATTCCTTGCCGTCCTGTTCTTGGCTGTCCGACTCTTGGTCGTCCTGTTCCGGTTCTGCATCCGGTTTCGGGTCGGCCTCTTTCTGTTCTACCTGTTCTTCCGCCGGAGGGGTTCCTTCTTCGCTGGAAACAGCAGCAGCGCTCGCCCCCTGGTCATCCGAGACAGCCAGCGCAACAGGCAGCGCCATGCTGGCGACCAGCAGCAAGCTGACCAGCAGCGCCCACACTTTTTTCATCTTCATCGCTCCGCCTCCTTATGCGTTGGGCCAACCCTGGGCGTCTGTGACAGTGCTGCCATTGTTGGCGGTCTGTACGGCCTGGGCCGCCACGTCAACCGTGGCCGTTGCGTTCTGGTATTCATTGCCCATGGCGGCGTTGAAGGTCACTTTGGTGAACACCGGTTCCGTGACCTGGCCGGGCTTGAGAGGTCTGCTGTAATAGCAGTAGCCGTCGTCGCCCATGATCCAATCGGTGGTGTTGCAATCCAACCCCACCAAGCTGGTGTCCGGCGTGCCGTCCCCCTTGAGCTGGATGCTCTTGGTGAGCTTCACCCGTACCCAGGCATCGGAGGAACCAGTGTTCTGGATCTCCGCAATTTTCGTGACGGTCATGCCGGGCATGATGCTGGTCACGTCCTCAAAGGGCTGCGTCTTGTCCTCGTCCGCCCACTCCTGCACGGCGATGCCTACGCCGCCGGTGGTGATGACGTTATGCGCCCTACCTTCTGCGGTAAAGTACGCAAGGGTTCCGGCGGCGCATAGGGCGACCAACATGGCCAAGGCCGACAGAATCAAAACTTTTCGCTTCATGGATCCTTGCTCCTCTCAAATGATCTGTTCCATTCTCCGTTTCTGCGGGATTGATAGCGTTCCATGACCTTCCAGGCCATATGAGAACATCTGACGTGCCGTCAGGTGCTTTCATATGGCCTGTACCCCGAAGGGTACAGGACCACATGGAAAAATGCGAATGCTTTACCATCCACTATGTGGGCGCATCCGTGTACAGCCAGATGCGTCCATATCATCTGGACTGCTGTCAATCCCTTGGTTTGGGCCCAAGGGAGGGTGATTGACAGCGTAGTTCAAGGATGAACTTTGTTAGGGCTTCCACTGGCGGCAGCGCCAGTGAAGCCGAGGGGGCGGATGGCCGTGGTCATACGCAAAAGGCGCCTCGACCATCCAAAATCACCTTACTGCCAGTTGGTAGCAATACCGCCCCAGGGGTTGTAGTTGTCACCGAACGCTGCGGTCATAGCTTCGGACGCATTGTCAAAGCCTTCTGCCTGGCAAGCCACGGCGAACACGGGGCACTTCACAGCGTTCCAGTTCCAGCCATTATCCAGCGTGATTTCCTTGCCGAATGCATAGCACTTGCCGTCTTTTCTATCAAAGCTCTTGTCCAGGTAAACGCCCTGAACGAACTGTTCGGTGGTAGCACCGGCATCAACTGCCTGATAGTAATCAGCATAGTACACATTGTACCGGATGCCATCATCCACCATCGTAGTTTCAAAGTAATTCCACTTGTTGCCGTGTGTCCAGATCCACTCCTTGCCTTCGGTGGAGGTGATGGTACCATTTTCAACCTTATTGCCAAAGTTGAAGTGCAGGACGTTCTGACCAGCATTGAAGGTTTCATAGCCATCATCCAGAGCGGAGGGAATGGCGAAATAAGCACGGATGTAAGCCTTTTCGGAACCATTGTTCTGGACGGTAACCACCTTGTCCACATAGTTCTTAGCGATCGGCATACCATACTTATCCTTTTCGCCCTGAGCAGAGCCTACGATGGGATAGAGCTTTTTGTTCTGCTGGAAGGGCACAAGACCCTTCTCGCCACGCTGCTGCTCGATCAGGTCGATGTCAACGTTGCCAACGGTAAAGGTGTTGGTTTCATCATCCGTATCCGTAAAGTAAGCCAAGGATGCGCCTACGATTGCGATTGCCAGCAGTGCTGCGCACAGGCTGATCGCAGTGATTTTCTTCTTCATGTTCTGTTTCTCCTTCATCTGGTTTGTTTATGGTTTCTGCACCCGCGTATGTGCAGAGGGGATACTTAATTAAGGATTAGTGGTAGTAGGAATCTTTGCCCAAGCATCGGCGGCATTAGTACTGCCGTCCTTCTGAACGGCATAGGCCGTGAAGGTCAGCGTGGGTTTGGTGGTGATACCCTTAATATCCTCCTTGGTCAGAGTGTCGCTGACAGTGACCTTGTTATCCTTGAGGACATCAAAGGAAGTATCGGCAGTTACCGCATCAACCGCGCGATAGTAGACGCCAGTGTGACCTGTAAGAGCAGTCCAACCATTCGCAATCTCATAGGTAACTTTATCAGCGACAAAAGTGCCCTGTTCTTCCACCTTCACGAACAGCCAGCAAGCCTCGGAGTTGGCCTTGACCTCAACAGTCGGGTCTTTCGGCAGGTCAACACCAGGGATGATTTTGTAGTTATCAACCTTCGTGGTCTTCTCTGTTCCGAGATTGTTTTCTCCTGCATTGTACTCATGTTCGTACAGGTCAATGTTAATATCGCCATAAGTAAAGGTGTTGACCACCGGCTTAGTCTCAGAAATCAGCCAGGCAAGGGTGCCGCCCACGGCGCAGCCGATGGCCAGAACCAGCGCCAACAGGATGGCAACGGTCTTATTGCTCACGTTGCGTCTGTTTTTCATTGTATTCGTTCTCCTTTCGTCACTTATCCTTGAGAAATCTCCGTCCAGCAGAAGAATATCTCCGCAAAACGGTTCCCTTTTTCGTTAAAATAGTGTATGATTAGGGAGTAGTACCCTTAGGGAAAGCATCCCATGCTTTTGCAGCAGTCTCAAAGCCGTCAGCCTGGATGGCGTAAGCGTTGACTGTGATCATCATGCCTTGAATAGTGGCCAGCTGTTTGCCGGTAATATTATTTGGAACCGTGATAGAATCAAACAGTGCGTCCAGTTTTACATCGGTAGTAGGAGCGTCAACCGCTTCTTTGTACCAGAACTCATAGGTACGGGTATTGGCATCTGTGTTCTCCGTGTTGCCCTTGGCAATCCAGTAATCAGAATCATAGTCTTTGAAAATACTGGTAAGATTTGCACCGTTCGGAGCAAAGATGGCATCCAGTTCCTTTGCCTTGGTAAAGGTAACGGTCATCTTGATGTAGCTGGATTCGCTGCCTTTGAGAACAGTGACCGTGGGATCCTTGGTGTAGGTGTGACCGGGCAGCAGTTTGTAGCTGTTGGCCTTCACACGTTCAGCGGGAGTGACAGCCTCGCCATCTTCCGTGACCTTTGCTTCGTCCAGGTTAATCGCCACTTGACCAACGGTGAAGGTGTTGGTAACCTTATCGTTGGCGGTCAAGTAAGCGATCGTTCCTAACACAGACGCGACAACTAGCAATACCGCGCAGAAGGTCAGGAGAAGCGCCTTTCTCTTTGTTTTCATTTTTTTGAAAACCTCCTTTGATAGTGATAAATGAATGATCTATAGGGAGCCTTGCGGCATTGCCCTCAAACGAACGGCTGTGCTGCTTGTGCTTTACTGACCTTTTTCCTGGGACGAGCCGTTGTTCTGCCGCTTCTTCCCAGGGGTCTTTTTCTCCTCCGCAAAGATGTCCGGAAGGAACAACAACAGCAGCAGCACCGCTCCGACGGAGATGGCCACATACATTCCGGGCGGGTGCTGGATGTAGTTGGCCACATAGCCCAGGTAAGGAATGGAGAAAACCGGCGTGCCCAATACATTCTTATAATGTACCAATCCCCCATCCTCCGCCGCATTGGCGTCCCCTTTGGTGCGGAATCGAATCACGGAGGGATCCTTCTCATCCGGTACAACGGCCACCACACGGTGGGTGGCGATGGTGTCCTCATCCAGCATAAAGGTGATCGGCTGCCCTGCCTGGATGGTGTAAGGGTCTACTTTCTTGACATAGATCAGTGCTCCGGTATGATAGGTCGGCTCCATGGAGCCAGACAGGACGCTGAACACCTGTAAACCGATCACCCTTGCCCCCACCAGAAGCACCGCCAGGAGCACAGTCAAGGCGACAAGGATGCCGCTGATGATGTTCCAGGTTTTTTTTATTGATCGGTTCATAGGTCTATTCTCACTTCTTCCCACTGCGGATAGCCGCGCTCCCCTTCTGAGACGTGCTGCGCAGGTGCTTTTTCGTGGAGTTCACCACTCTATCAAAATGCGCCCTCAAAGGCTGGGAAATGCGGGATTTTCAAGACTTACCACAAAAAGGACACAGAAGTTTGACTGCGCAGATCAATGCCATGCAGTTGCCAATTTGCTCATGTTGTCCCGTTTCAGCTTCATGGAGGAGTGGACATAGCGATCTAGCGTGATCGTTGTGTTGGCGTGTCCCAGAACTTCGGAAAGGGACTTGATCTCAAAGCCCACCTCCACGGCGCGGGTGGCGAAGGTATGCCGGAGGGTGTGGAAATGCACCCCTTCTAAGCCGCACGCTCGGGTGTATTTCCCCAGCCGGTATTGCAGCGTCCGTGGCTCCATAAAACGCTCCGTTCCCGTTAAAACATAAGCAGCTGGGTTTTCCGGATACATCTTCGCACAAAGCGCAGATGCAAACTCTGTCAGTGGGATGGTTCTCACAGAAGTATGACTCTTTGGTGTTCCCGTCACGATTCTCGTGCGTGCGCCGTCCACGTCCATGCGCTCAGTATCACGCAGCCGCTGTAATGTGGCCGTGACGCTGAGCGTTTTTTCTTGGAGGGAGATACACGCCCATTGCAGGGCGCAAAGTTCCCCGATGCGCATACCAGTGAACAGCGTCAGCAGCACGCCAAATCGACAGGCGTCCATATCTTCCAGCAGATACTGGATAAACCGATGCTGTTCCTCGTGGGAGAGCACCCGCATCTCCTTCCGGCATTCCTTGGGGTAGTTGATCTCAAGGTCGGGGAATATCCCTGGAAATTGGGTTGCCGTGTACTTGAGCACTCCGTGCAGCACCACCAGGATGTCGTGAACCGTTTTGGGCGCCAGCTCCTCCTCAAACAGCAGTTCCTTGGTGAAGCTGTCGATCAATCCACTGGTCATCCCCAGAGGAAAACAGCCCCCCAGCCGAAGTTTGATGTACTTTTTCAGCACCGTATCATATTTAATGTACGTTGCCTCCTTCACTTTGGGCTTGCGCAGGCGCAGCCATTCATCGCAGTAGAACGCAAACCGGTGCCGAGAGCCTAGAGCAGGCAGCGCTTTCCCGTTGAGGATCGCCGCTTTGCACTTGGTCACTTTCTCCTTTGCCTCTCGGTATGTCTTACCATAACAAAACCCATACTTGATCTTGCCGGATAACTCATACCCTTTGATATACCTCGCTTCCCACCGGCCATCCTTGCGCTTGAAGATGTTCTCGCCTTTTGCCATGTTTGAAAAAACCTCCTTGTCATCATATTTGCAGCCCGGATTAGACCACACTCCTATTTTACTCGCATTGTGCGCCAACCTTAGACTGCGGATTTGACTGCGCTGGAGCCTTTCACGAGGAGTCATGTGATGCCTAGTTTTTCAAAAGCTTGAAATACTCCCAAAAAATTTGCAATTTTCTCTTTCAAATTATGGATAAACTGTTGATTTAGTGGATATGCCGTGTTATAATATCGTTGTAACAAGAAAGATTAGGGTTCGCAGAGTGGTGAACTCTGCGAAATATTCCATCCTTTGAATCCCCTTGTATCTAATATTCCATCCTTTGAATCCCCTTGTATCTAATGTATATGAAGACAGAAAAAACGTCTTATCTGACTTTGTACCATTGTCAGTCAAGACGTTTTCTTTTTGTCAATCGACGCAAGGATACCGTATTCTTCACGCCGCACAAGAAAGAGCGAACCAAAATTGGTTCGCTCTTTCTGCACGTTATTATAATGTGTATCATTCCCCGATGGAATCGGTCTTGTAGATGAACTTGGTGCTGCACTCCAGGCCAGCAGGGCAGCCGCCGTAGGACTTGTATTCCTTGGCATAGTCCTGCACCGCCTCCAGGCGATCTACGATGTCGCCCAAGTCGCCGTCAGTGAGGCTGGTCAGCTTCTGGATGCCTTCCTCATCGAACTTGGCCATGCCTTCCGCCAAATCCTTGGAGCCGTCCAGCAGCTCGCCGATGCCGCTGATGAGCTTGTCGGTGCCGTCAGACAGTTCGCCGGTGCCGCTTGCCAGCTTGCCGGTGCCTTCGGTCAGGGTGTCGGTACCTGCCAGCAGCTTACCGGAGCCGTCCGCCAGCTTCTGGGTGCCAGCTACCAGCTTGCCACTCTGCTGGCTCAGCATGCTCAGGCCGGCGATCATGGCGTTCAGGTTCTGGCCGTTGTTGCCGGAGATCATAGTGTCTACGCCGCTCTGGATGGCCTTTGCGCCAGCCTCCAGCTTTGCTGCGCCTTCCACCAGCTTCACGGAGCCGTCGGCGATCTTACCGGCGTAGGTGTCGATGAGGGTTGCGCCCCCCTTGATGCTGGTGATACCAGACTGTAAGGTGCTTGTGAGTGCCTGCTTCACGCCCTGCTGATACTGGATGCTGCCCTTGATCTCTTTGATGAGCGCGCCATAGGTTTGCAGCGTTGTGGTGTCTTCCGTAGTCTTCTGCAAATCTTCCAGCTGACCCACTGCGGCGTTCAGCAGCTTGATGGATTCATCCAAGTTAGCTGCTGCGGTGTTCAGCCCGTCAGACAGCTTTGCTGCGCCACTGGTGACCTTTGCGGCACCTTCCTGGATGCCGGCTGCGGCTTCGTAGATGCTCTTGCCGTTGGTGTTCTTCAGGTTATCGGACATCTGCTGTGCGCCTTCCTCGATGGCAGCGGCGCCGGTGTAGATGGTCTGGGTCTTGCTGTCGGCGTTGCCCAGGGCGGACTTGATGCTCTTGGCGCCGTCCAGCAGCTGCTGTGCAGAGCTGGGCAGATCCTTGACCTGGGTGGCCAGCTCGTTGGTGCCGTCATCCAAATCCTTTGCGCCGTTGTTCAGGTCTTTGGCACCCTTATCCAAATCCTTTGCCCCCTGGTTCACCTGATCCACGCCATCGGCCAGGTCGCCGCTCTTGTCGTCGAGCTCGCCTACGCCGTCTTCCAGTTTCTTGGTGCCGTCCACCAGCTCTTTGGAGCTGTCGCCCAGCTTTTTCAGGGAGTCCTTCAGGTCGTCAACCGAGTCCACATCGTCCAGATTCAGTTCTTCCAGTGCGCTGTTGGACGCCATGGTGACGGTGGTGAGCAGGGAGAAGTCGGAGACATCCGCTTTGATGGTGACCTTCTGAGGCACATCAATGTCAATCTTCTTGCCGTCGCTGTCGGTCAGATCAGCCAGACCCAAGCTCTCCTCCAGGCCAGGCAGTGCCATGCCCACGACCACGGTCTTGTCGCCGCTGTTGATGACTTTGCCGTTGGTGACTTCCACGTTGGACATCTTATCGTTGTCCACCAGGAGGCCGGAGACCATCAGGAAGGGCTGATAGATGGTCACGTTCTTGCCGTTGACCTTCTTGGTCTTGCCGGTGTTGTTCTTGTAGGTGAATTCCATGGTCAGCTTGCCGGAAGCGCCGTCCAGCTCCTTGGCAGAGACGGTCTTGCCGTTGAGCTTATAGGTGACGGTCACATCCACCGGCAGCTGCTTGTCACTGGTGCCCTGGTAGTAGATGTCGCTGCCCTTGGCGTTCCAAGTCAGCTCATCGCCGCTGCCCTTGGTGAAGTCCTGGTCGCCCTTGACGTTTTTGACGTCCTTTAGGTTGGACTGATCTTTCAAGGTATCGGAACCCTTCTGGTTCTTCAGCCACTCGCTGACGATGACCTTGTTGGCCTTGCCATTGGCGTCAGCAATGACATAGACGGTTTCTTCCTTGCCAGCGGTGTCGCTGTGCTTCAAAAGCTGCTCTGCCGCAGTGGTCACTGGGTCGGCAGCGGTGGCAGAGCCGTCCGCGCCTTCCGAGCTGGAAGCGCCGGTGCTGCTGCCACAGCCGGTCAGGGTGGTCAGGGTCATACCCACTGCCAAAGCCAGAGATAACATTCTTTTTTTCATCTCAAAGTCCCTCCTTAGACATCCACCGTATTGCGTAAGCCGAGGGTGGTTTTACAGATGAGTTTATCAAGCAGCATATACATACTGGGCATGATAAAGATGACAACAAACATACTGATGATGGCGCCGCGTGCCATGAGCAGGCACAGGGAGCCGATCAAGTCCACATCGGAGTAAAGCCCCACGCCGATGGTGGCGGCGAAGAAGCCCAGAGCGCTGGACATGATGGAGTGGATGGAGGTAGACAAGGCAATCTTGACGGCCTCCTCCTTGGAACAGCCAGCCATACGCTCCTTTTTGTAACGGGTGGTCATCAGGATGGCGTAGTCCACGGTAGCGCCCAACTGGATGGTGCCGATACAGATAGAGGCGATGAAGGGCAGCGTGGTACCGGTGAAGTAGGCCAGAGCCATGTTGATGTAGATGGCCAGCTCGATGACGGCCACCAGGATGACCGGCAGGGAGATGGATTTCAGCACCAGCAGGATGATGACGAAGATGGCCAGGATGGAGACCGCACTGACCACCATGAAGTCGTGGTCGGTGATCTTGATCAGGTCACGAGTACAGGGTGCCTCCCCGATGAGCATCCCCTTTTCGTCGTACTTCTTCAGGATCTGCTCCACCTTGTTGCACTGGGCATTGACCTCATCGGTGGCGACTTCATATTTGGAGCTGAGCATCAGCAGCTGATAGCCGCCGCTCTCCATTTTCTCCCGTGCCAACTGGGGAATCAGCTCATCAGGCACCAGGTCACCGGTGAGGGAGTTCAGACCCAGAGCAAAGTTGATGCCGTCCACGTTCTGAATCTCTTTCAGCATGGCCTTGACCTCCTTCTGGGACAGGTCATCCCGACAGAGGATCATTTCCACGGAGTTCATATCGAATTTTTTGTTCAGCTCCTGGTTGGCCTGCACGGAGGGCAGGTAATCGGGCAAACTGTTGTCCAGCTTGTAGTAGACATTGTAGTTGGCGTTGCCGTACAGAGCCGGGATCCACAGGACGACCATGATGACGGCGAACAGCTTGTAGTGCTTCATGACGAACTCGCTCAAGCCGTCAGTGGGCAGGTGGACGGTCTTGTGAGCGGTCTTCCAGATGGCCTTATCAAAGACCAAGATCAAGGAAGGCAGCACGGTGACACAGCAGATGACGCCCAGCAGGACGCCCTTGGCCATGACCACGCCCATATCCAGTCCCAAGGTGAAGCTCATGAAGCACAGGGCGATGAAGCCAGCGATGGTGGTCAGGGAAGAACCGGTCACCGAGGTGATGGTGGCGGCGATGGCGTGAGCCATGGCCTCGTTCTTATCTGCTATGCTCTCCCGCTGTTCCTTGTAACTGCCCCATAGGAAGATGGAGTAGTCCATGGTCACGCCCAGCTGGAGGACAGCCACCAGAGACATGGTGATGAAGGAGATCTCTCCTTTGAACACGTTGGTGCCCAGGTTGTAGATGATAGCCATGCCAATGCTCAGCATGAACAGCACTGGGATAACAAAGGAGTCCATGGTCACCGCCAGGACGATGCAGCAGAGCACCACGGCGATGACAACGTAGGGAACCAATTCCTGGTTGACCAGGTTCTTGGTATCCGTGACGATAGCGGACATACTGGACAGGAAGCACTGCTTTCCGGAGATGCTCCGAATCTCCTCAATGGCATCCATGGTCTCGTCCGCCGAAGTGGTGGTGTCGAAGAAGATGGCCATCAAGGTGGCGTCCCCGTCCTTGGAATTGAACACATCCTTGATCTTATCCGGCAGCACATCCACCGGAACGGACAGGTCGGCAACAGAGTCATACCAGATGACCTGTGCCACATGGTCTACGTTTTCAATGTCGGTTTTGAGGTTGGCGACGTCCTTGTACTCCATGCCCTCACAGACAAACAGCGCATAGGCGCCTTTCCCAAATTCATCCATCAAGACGTCCTGACCCTGCATGGTGTCGATGTCCTTGGGCAGGTAGTACAGGATGTCGTAGTTGATACGGGTGTTGAAGTATCCGATCGCTGCCGGAATGAGCAGCAGGATACTGACGATGAGAATGGGTATACGCAGTTTGACGATCTTTTCACCGAATTTCAGCACCGTGATCCCTTCCTTCCATTTTGACCAACGGTCATTTTTCATTGCGTACACAGTTTACTATAGGGCGGGGCAGATTGCAACCTCAAAAATGACCAAAAGTCAGAATTGTTTTCTGTGCCAACTTCACAAAATGACCGAAAGTCATTCTTTTGCTGATTTTACCGCTTGTCCTCCGCCCAATTCCAGCGTATACTAGGGATACTAAATCATCAGGAAAAGGAGTATGGTCCGAGATGGAGAATGTATTAGAACAGAAAAAGGCCGCCAAACGCAAGCGCCTGCTGGACGCCGCCTATACGCTCTTCCAGGAAAAAGGGGCCGCCAACACCACCATCAACGACATCGCGAAGGAGGCGAAGGTGGCCAAGGGGACGTTTTACCTCTATTTCCGGGACAAGACCGAGATCCTGGACGCCCTGGTCATGCAGATCTGCCACAAGGTCTTTCGCAACGCCTGCATCCACCTGGCTCAGGAGGATTCCGCCTGCCTGGCGGATCGGGTGGTCAGCCTGGTGGATTACATTTTAGAATACTTTAAACAAGACCCCCTCACCCTCTCCGTCCTTCGTCGGAATTTCACCTGGCGTCCCGTCCTGGATGCCGAACTGCACACCAGTGACCCAGTGCTGGAACAGCTCCGAGACACCATCCGCAACAGCCCTGCCATGCAGGGACGGACAGAGGCAGAGATCATCAACCTGGTGTACGTCCTCATGGAAATGGTGGGTTCGGTAGCCTACTCCGCCATCATCGAGCACACACCGGATGACATTGACAACATGAAGCCGGTGCTCTACGACATCATCCGAAAGGCCGTATCGTAAGACACACACATAAAAACACCCAGAATCTTCGGATTCTGGGTGTTTTTCGTCTTTATTTGACCCGTTTTGCCACGACTACAAACCGGCCTTCCTCGGTGTGGTAGGCGCAGGTGGACAGGGTGAGCAGCTCCTCCCCGTACTCCGCCTTCACACCGGTGACGTACTGGGAACGCTGGGTGACCTCTTTCACATAGGTGTCAAAGTCTGCCTTGTCCTCAGCCTGGATGAAGTCGTAGTAGTGAAAGTGCTCCGTGTCATCCTCCGGATAGGCTTCCGAGCGGAACACGGACAGCACCTGATACTTTCGGTGCTCGTGGATGGTATCGAAGGTGAAAAAACGGTGCTTCCGGTAGAACTCGTGATCCTCGTAGTCCACCAGGTGTCCAAACATATCGCCGTTCTTCATGTGGTGCCCGTAGATGATGAGATTGGTGGAGGGCTTATCTGCATCGCAGTGCTCCTCCAAAAACAGGCAGCCAGCAGAGGCGTCCTTCTCATAAAAATCTCGGTGCAGGTAATACTCTCCGTCCCCTTCCCGCTGCATAACCGGATAGTCGATGGGGGTATCTGGGATGCTCAGCCAACCGATCATGTCTGAGTTCTCGGCGTACAGCTTTTCATAGCGCTTCAAGATGCCCTCGGCGTTCAGCTCATAGGAGTCGTCCTCCTCCACCAGCTGCTTCCGCAGGCCGCTGACCGTCTGCTCCTGCTGGTGGGCGGCCAGGTAGTAGGTGGCCAGGTTCCAGCCACTGTAGGCAAAGATGCCGATAAAGAGCAGCAGCAGGATGATGCGCAGGGCTTTTTTCATTCGCCTCCCTCCTTCTCTTGGTCATGCTGGGCGAAAAAGCGTTTCAGCCGCTCTTGATACTCCGCCGTGGCCAGCAAATAACTCTGCATATGCCGAGCGCCTTCCACCAGCAGCAGATCCTTTTCCGCCCGACAGGCGTTAAAATTTTTCACCGTTCCCTCTGGCAAAACAAAGCGGTCATCCAAGCCATGGACAAACAGAATGGGCTTGGTGTTGGTCTCCATGGCCTTCAGGGTCGAATACTCCCAGAAGGAGAACCCTGCCTTCCGGCGGGCGATGTGGTCTGCGATCCACAAAAAGGGCTGCCGAGGCAGGTGCCACCAGTCTTTTAACGTCTGCCCGATCTGCTCCTCTGGCGAGACGAAGCCGCAGTCGGCCACGATGCCATGAACTTGCTCTGGCAGGTCAAACCCGCTGGTCATGAGCACTGTGGTCGCACCCAGAGAACCTCCCATCAGGTAGATGGGTCGACCTTTGGGGGTGTTGTCCTGAAGCCATCGCACCCATTCCAGACAATCATACCGCTCCAAGACGCCGAACCCCAGATACTTCCCCTCACTCTCCCCGTGGGCACGCTGTTCCACAAAGAGCAGGCTGCACCTCTGCGCCTGCAAGAAGGAGCCGAGCACCACCAGATGTTCCTTCCAGTTGCCCTTCCAGCCATGAAAGAGCACCACGGTGCGCCTGGCGTCAGCGCAGGGCAGCCAGTGTCCCGCTAGGGTCAGACCATCTCGGCTTCGGATGTGAACCGTCTGAAAGGACTGTTCCTCCGCCCACTGTGTCCCCTGCTCCAGCATAGCGCACATGGCCATTACAGTGGGATTGGAGCTAGGCTTTAAGGTTAATTCTGGTTCTGCAAAGTGGAACGCTGTCTCCGTACCAGTACGAAAGAGCAGCAGACAGCTCAGATAGAGTATCATCGCCAGCCCCACGACCACGGCTAACACGATCAGACAGACCTGACCCATGGACATTCACATCCTTTCCCCTTTGTTTCCATGGTTCTATTTTACGATGTTTTTCCCCCTTTTGCAAGTAGAACGAGCCAGACGGATGTCTGGCTCGTTCTCTGTGTGTTGGGTTGAATGGTATATGTGAATGGATGAATGGACTTATTTTTTGATGGTGATGGACTTGGTGTTGCTCCAGCCGGAGTAATAGTTGACCTTGCCCACTGTCTTGTAGGTGCGGACGCGGACGTAGTACTTCTTATTCTTGGTCAGCTTGGTGATGTTCTTGCTGGTGTTCTTGCAGCCCTTGACGGTGACCGTCTTGGCACTCTTGAACTTGGAAGAAGTGCTGTACTGCACCTGATAGCCGGTGACCTTGGTGTTCTTCTTCCAGTATGCCTTCAGCTTTTTGCCCTTGTAATTCTTCACGCCGGTGAGCTTGACCTTTGCCGGATTGACGGTGACGGTAACCTTCTTGGTCGTCTCCTGGTAAGTCTTGGTGGCGCTGGCGGTGACCGTGATGGTGGCCTTGCCCACGAAGTTCTTGGCGATGGTGACCTTGCCCTTCTTATCCACCTTGACATACTTGCTGTCAGACTTGTAGGTCAGCTTGGCGCTCTCTTTGGCCTTGCCGCCCAGCTTGACGGTCTGGGTCTTGGTGGAGGCAGTCTTGGTGACGTTCTTGACGGTGATGGTGTTGCTGGGCTTGGTGATCTCCCAGGTCAGCTTCAGGTCAGCGGTGGAGCCGTCCGCCCAGGTGGTGTTGGTCTTGTCGTTCAGGGTCACTGTCACGGTGTACTTGCCCACTTTAGTGGCGGAGGTGGTGCCGGAGACGGTGTAGAAGCCGCTGGCAGGCAGGGTGACAGTCTGCTTTTTGCCGTTGTAGGTCTTGTTGCCCTTCAAAGTGGGCTTTGTCACCTGGATGACCTGCTTGGAAACATCGCTCATGTCGAACAGGTCAGCTTTACTTGCCTTGGCACGCTGATAGGCGGCCATGGCCATCATACCCTGGTAGGTGGACATCCCGTTGTACTCGCCGTTCAGGTTGAAGCCCTTCTCGCCCAGACAGTTTTTCAGCATCCAGGACACGGTGTCCTCCATACCGGTCTGACCGGCGGCACACTTGGCAATGACCACATAGGCGTTGGTGCAGCAGGGGTCGTAGCTCTTGCCGCCATAGTTGCCCTGGTCGTCACGGTTGGATTCGATGTACTTCCAACCGGCATCGTACATCTTCTTTGCGGTGGCGTTGCTGTCCTTGTAAGGAGCCAGCGCGATCATGGCCATGGCGGTCATGTCCACATCGTCTGCGTTATATCCGTGGGAGTAGAAGAAGGCACCGGTGTCCTGCTTCTGATACTCGGTCAGATGCTGGATGAGCGCTTCCCGATAGCCGTCAGCGGCGGTGTATTTGCCGCTGTCCAGGGCGATAAGACCCCAGATGAGGTCGGAGGACACATAGTTGTTCCAGTTCTGGTTCTCATACAGCCAAGCGGTCAAGTCCTGCCCACAGAAATCGGTGGCATCCAGCCCCAGGGCGGTCAGGGTCAGGATGACCCGCTCGATGGTGGTGGGGACGGTCTCGCGGCTGAGCTTGCCGCTCTGGATGGCGGTCATCACAGTGGCCACATAGGTCTGGATGTCCGCATCTTTGGTCTTCCAACCCTGTGCGCCGTCCAGGGCACGCAGGCGACCCAGCATGACCCATTCCGCACCAAACTGGCAGGTAGTTTCCTTGTCCGCCGTCTGGTAGCCGTTGACGCAGGTAGCGATGGCGTTGGTGGCCTCCTTGGTCAGGTCGGCGGCGGGAGTCTGGTCTGTTACAGTGACAATGCAGACGGGGGGAACCAGAATATCTTCGCTGCCATAGGCGGAGACCACATAGGTACCAGCCTTGTCAAAGGAGAGGGTGGCATCGCCCTTGTCATCGGTGGTGACGTTCAGCTCGTGGAAAGCGCCCGTTTTATCAATGGTGCACAGGGTAGCGTTGGCGGGAGTTGCCGCCTCATTGTACCCCTGTTTCTTCAGATTCAGGGTGAGCATCTCGCCAGTCTTGACAGAAACAGTGCTCTGGTCAAAGAAACTGTATTTATCAGACCAATCAGCAGTATCTGCGTAGGAAAATGCAGTCAGGGCATCCCCATTTTGAATGATCTCTTCATTTACAGTCGCTGTGAGCGTGTTATTGCGATAAAATCCGCCGACGCCTTCGGTCCCGCCCCACAACGTAGTGACCCAATTGCCATTGATAACAAATCCAGCTTCGCCCTGCTCACAATAAGCCTTGTGGACAGCAATCATTGCATCATCGTATTTAATCTCACCATCCCCGTTCCGGTCAGTGACCGTCACCGGCACTCGTGCCATAAGGGTATTGTTCTTGCCCACGGCGATGGCGCCCTGGTTGGCGATGGTCACGGTGACCTGGATGGAATCCTGGTCTGCCGCCCATGCGCCGGTGGTAGCCAGGGACAGTGCCATGGTCAGCGCCAGCAGCAGCGACAACAATCTTTTTTTCATGGTTTTCTTCCTTTCTATTGGTAATCTATGCAGGAAACCGCTCCTTTCAGACCGGTATTTCCACTGCTTCCATGTGGAAACACCCCACCGGTGCTACTACACGTCCTTGCCCATGCCAGAGCAGGTGTAGCTCCACACGATGTTGTCTCCCTTCTGCACCACGCAGCTGCTGCACCCGTAGTTGGGCTGCTTTCCGTTGACGCGGTACACCCAGCCGGACTCCCGACCGCAGTCGAACTCGTACAGGTGGCCGATGCCCTCCACATAATAGCTGCCGTAGCCGCCAGAGTAGGATACCTCCAACTGGATGCCAGCCTTTTTGCAGGTACGTTTCAAGATGTCATAGACCGTCTCCCCTTCGGTAAAGGGAACCTTGGTCTTTTTCAGGATCACTCCGCTGGCAGGGACGTACTTCTGTTTGGACTCCTTTACGTTGTCCAGATTATCTAGGAGCGTGTGGCACTCGATGGTCAAGGTGCAGCTGCCGGTGCTGGTGGTGGTATCCTCTTCCTCTTGCTGCTTTTTCTCCTCCTCTTGTTTCTTCCGCTCTTCCTCCTGCTTTTTCTTTTCTTCTTCCGCCTTGCGTTTGGCTTCCTCAGCCTTCTTTTCCTCAGCGGCCTTCTGCTTGGCTTCCTGCTCCTGCTTGGCCTGCTCCGCAGCCTCCGCATCCGCCTTGGCTTTGGCTTCCGCTTCCTGCTGCTCGGTTTCTTTTTGGAGCTGCTCTTCCAGCTTCTGCTGGGCTTCCGCCTCCCGACGGGCGATCTCGCCGGTCAGCTGTTCCGGCGTGAAGCACAGCCGCTGGGTGGTCTTTGCCTGCTCCAGTGTGAAGTCGCTGAGCTGCTTTAGAGTCAGTTTTTTCTGCTCCGGTGCGCCCCAGCGTTCCTCCGTCTGCTGAACCGTCAGCCGCTGTTTGGGCAAGACGGTCAAGACATTCTCATCGCCGCCCAAAAAACTGGTCTGGCCGGACAACTGGTCGAAAACAAAGGCTTCTTTATCTACCGACAGGCTCACTGTCCCATCGGTGACCTGGGCGGACTGGTTGCCCACCACAAAATAGGCGGTGCCCTGGGTCTGGGCGTACAGCTTGCCTTGGTTCAAGGTGACCTGGGCTTCTCCGCCGTCCTTTTGTCCTACCAGGAAGGAGGCTTTGTCCCCAAAGGTGAGGGTCAGCGTTTCATTGGAAACGGTCAGCGTCCCCTTTCCCTGCAAAGTCACCGCATCCTCCGCCCGAAGGGTCTCCCCCGCTTCCAGTGCGAAGGACAACCCGCCCCGCTCCACCAGCGCTTTGCTGGTGATGCTCTTGGCGGTCAGGGACAAGGGCGGGATCTGGACGGTCTGGCCGGAGGAGGTCTCCACTGTCACCGGCGGCGGGGCGAACCAGCCCCGCAGGCTGCCCACCCAATAGACGCCCACAGCGATGCCCGCCACCACCAACAGGGCGGTCAGGGCGCCCAACAACCGGCGCAGGTTGGTCTTGTTCTGTTTTTTCATCCCATCCCGCCTTTCTCTCGATTCCGCTGATCTCGGCGCTCCCGCAGCCGCATCTGAAGCGCCAGCTCCACCGGCAGCAGAGCGAACAGCACATAGACCGCGTAGAACATCCCACTCAAAGGTGTCACTCGGTTCACGATCAACTCCGGGTCATACCACGCCCGGGTCTGGTTCAGCGCCCAGCCGCACAGGAGCAGCACAATGCCCCAGCCCTCCAGGAGGAGGAGCAGCCGATCCCCGTGTTTGAGCCATGTGACCTGATAAGTGGTTCTCCGCCGGAGAGAATACCCCCGACAGCGCATGGCTTGGACGGTGCGTTGGAGGCTCTCCAGTCCCCAGGTAGCGGTCATGCTCTCCCGTCGGGTCTTTTCCCGCCAGGATTCAGCGATGCCGATACCTGCTCGTGCCACTTGGATGCCTTGGCGCTGGCGGCGGAACTGGGGGAGAAATCGGAGCAGCACAGTGCCATATAGGGACAGGTGCGGGAACACCTTACCCGTCAAGGTCAGCAGCCGTTCCGCCGGCACCAGCCGCAGCAGGCTCTCCCACCACAGCACTACAGCCGTCACCCGCACCCACAGGGTGGCGCTGTATACCAGCCCTTCCAGAGTCAGCGGATTGCCCAATAAGTTGTCAATCAAAATGGTGTCCCCAAAGCGGGCAAACACCGCCCACCAGATGCCAATGATAGCGCCCAACAGCAGACTCCACCCCAGCCGCCGTCCCCATTGGCCGCCCAGGGTGGCTTTGCTGACCACCAGGGCGGTAAACAGGGACAGCGCCAGAAAGACCGGCTGCTGGAACCAGGCGGTAAAAACCAGCATGGCGGCAAAATACAGGGTAATGACCCCAGGATGATACCGTTCCATACGTTCACTCCATCAGACCATACTTGACCTTTACCCGTTCCAGCTTTTCCAGCACCACAGGGCCGATCAGAAACAGGAAAAAGGCGGTGGCAGCGGCATGGATGACGTTGGCGCTGACTCCGGCCAGGTAGATAGCCAGGGCGGAGTCCACCGTCAGCGGGTCGCCCGTCATGAGGAACAAGCTGCTGGTGTCCAAGATCAGCCCCACCGGCAGCAGGACGCACAGGGCGCCGAACAGGGTCAGCGTCAGTCGGGTGCGGGGCAGCCGTCCCGATCGGAAGCACACCCCTGCCAGCAGCCCCGCCACGCCGAAAGCCAGCATCTGCCAGGGCGTCCACGCCCCTTGGCCGAAGAAGAAGTTGCTGACCAACATACTGGCTGCGCCGCACAGACAGCCTGCCTGGCCGCCAAAGGCGATGCCGGTGAGGATAACGATAGCCGCCGCCGGCTTGAAAAAGGGCACGGCAGCAAAGGCCATGCGTCCTACGACTGCCACAGCACAGAGGACAGCCAACAGCACCAGCTCTTGGGCGGTGGGCTTTTTTCGCTCATAAGAGAGGAAGAACGCTGCCAGGGACAAGAGGAGCGCCAGCGTGCTGACTAGGTAGTAGTTAACGATGCCGTTGCGCCAGCTGACCCAGATGATGACCAGGACAGCTGCCGCCAGGCACAGGCCGGAGAGCGCCTTTTTCCCTTTCATACCATCTCGCTGCATCGGGCTATGACCTCCTCATTTGTCACCGTATCAGGAAACACCGTCCGGCTCATGCGAGCCGCTGCGGTGGTGTAAAATTGGTTTCCGGCAAAAAACTGCCTTGCCGTCTGCACCGCCGTTACGTCCCCATCGAAAAAGAGGGCGGCGTGGGTGGCAAAGCGGGCGCAGAACTCCACGTCGTGGCTGACCATCAGGATGGTGCCGCCCTCCGCCTGGAAGCGCAGCAGCAACTGCGCCAGCTGTTCCTTGTAGAAGGCGTCTAGTCCCTTGGTCGGCTCGTCCAGCAGCAGGATTTTGGGCTGGAGGAGCAGCACCTTGGCCAGCGCCGCCTTTTGCAGCTCACCGCCGGACAGATCGTAGGGGTGTCGGGAGAGCAGGTCGGTGATGCCCATGCTTTGGGCGATGGCTTGGGCCTGCTCTGGGGTGCCCAACTCCAACAGATCTTCCTCCACTGTCTTGCCCACGAACAGCTGCTTGGGGCTCTGAGGCAGCAGCGCCAGCCGCTGTTTAAAAAGCTCGCCCTTGCCGTATTTGCCCAGCTTTTTCCCCTGCACCTTGACCCAGCCCCGATAGGGCTTGCACAGGCCGCAGATGCTTTTTAGGAGGGTAGATTTTCCGCTGCCGTTGCCGCCGGTGAGCGCACAGAAGCTACCCTGGGTGACGGTGAAGGTAACGCCGCGGAGGACGTCCTGTCCATCCTTGTCGTAGCGATACCAGACATCTTTCAGCTCTAACACCGGCTCATTGTTCTCACTTTCCGGTGTTTTTCGTTCTTTTGCAGGGGGAATGCTGCGTCTCTCCGCCCACTGTTCCAGCCACAGCCGTCCCGCTCGGACGGTCATGGGACAGGCTGTCCCGCCGGTGACCGTGCTGCCGATCTGCACCGGAGCGGGCAGCATGGGCAGAAGGTCGGATTTTTCTCCCATCAGCTGTCGCGCCACTTCTTCCGGGGTGCCGTTGGCGTGGATCGTTCCCTCAGACAACACCACCACCTGATCTACAGCGGCGTACAGCTGTTCCAGCCGATGCTCGGACAAGATCACCGTCACCCCAAGCTCCAGGTTGATGCGTCGGAGCATCTGAAAGAATTCCCCGGCAGACACGGGATCCAGCTGGGCGGTTGGTTCGTCCAACACCAACACATCCGGCTGCATGACCATGACGCCTGCCAGGTTCACCTGCTGCTTCTGCCCGCCGGAGAGGGTGTGTACGTCCCGATGGAACAAGGCTTGCAGTCCAAAAAACTGCGCCATCTCCGCCACCCGCAGGCGGATGGTCTGCTGCTCCAGCCCCAGATTTTCCAGCCCGAAGGCCAGCTCGTGCCACACTTGGTCGGTGACCATCTGGCTGTCTGGATCCTGCATGACATAGCCGATACGGGTGCTTTGGTCGCGAAAGGACAACGCTTCCACCGGCGTGCCGTCCAGGGTCACTTGACCGGTACGGGTGCCGTGGGGGGTGATGGCCGGCTTTAGCTGCTGCAAGAGGGTGGTCTTGCCGCAGCCGCTCTTGCCGCAGAGGAGACAGAAGGCGCCGGAGGGAACGGTGAGGGTCACGGTTTCGATGGCGTTCCGTTCTCCGCCTGGGTACTGAAAGGTCACCTGTTCAAACTGTATCCTGCCCATGCCCGTTCCTCCTCTCTCCTGCCAGCTTGTTCTGCGTCCGCCGCCGCTTGGTGCGGATGCGTTTTTGGAGCTTTTGCTCCTGCCGTGTATTTTGTGCCTTCAGCCCTGCCATCTCTAAGGCACGGGGCCAAGGACCTAGGATATTTTTGATCTGACCCATGACCTCCGGCGAAAAGTCACTCTTTTGGGGCAGCCGTCCCAAGGCTTGCGCCTTCTGGCGCAGCAGGGCAATGCATTGCTCCTGTCTTTCGTTATAGGCCACTCCGCCACCCCTTTCCACAAAAAAAGCCTGTCTTCCCCGTTCTGAGACAGGCTGACAGGCAACACAAGACGCCGGAACCCACCTTGGGTGTTCCGGTCATGTTTGTGGCTCCATCCAGCTTTCCCCTGAACGTATTTCCAAAAACGCCCGCCCGGTGAGTGATCTGGCTATGGGGGCAGTCCCCCTCACAGTAATGGAAGTTGCGCCGGATTTTCACCGGCTTCCCTCTGATCCGCAGCAACTGCGGAACCTGGGCGGGATATTCGATTCTGTTTTCATGATACCAGAGGGGTGGACAGAAGTCAACGCAGAAAAAAGACGTGCTGGGCACGTCTTTTCGCTCAATCTGTCATATTCAAGTTGTCGAACACTTCCATTTCGGTGTACTTGCGCTCCCCTGACACAATGGTTGCTGCGTCCTCCATATAGAACCATCCTTCGGTGCCGTCTGCCAGCTTCACCTGCACCCAGTGCTTATTGTCCGTGGACGGAAAGGCCACGACTGCCTGTCCGGGCTGCGCACAGGAGGCTTGAGCGTTCCGGCTGGGGCTGTCATAGAGCGTGATGGCTTTTTTCAGAACGACCTGCTGTTCCGGCTGGTCAATGGGGGTATACCAAGCCTGGGGGGCTTTTTCCAGAACATCCCCCTTGAGCTGATACACAAAAGGCGCCTGCCAATTCTGCAAAAGACTCAACCGTCCCGGCGTGGTCACGTTGCCCTTGCCGTCCAGACTGCTGCTGTCCTGATCCGGGAACCCGGGCACCGTGCCCAAGCTGATCAGATGCCCCTTTTCATAGCGCAGATAAGTGGTGGTCAAATCGTAGCTGGGGCCGTAGTCCAGCAGGCCGATCTCCAGCTTGCCGTCCTTGGCGTTCAGATCGGCCAGGAAGTAATGCTCGCTCTCTGGGGTGTATAGCACTACGTTGGGCACGTTCAGGCTGCTCCCCTCTCGGTCGCTCTTTTTCAGGAACTCCTTGCCGTTGATCTTCACGCTGGACAGCACCGTTTCCTTCCACTGGCTCTGTCCGTCCTTCTGCTGAAGCACCTTGGTGGCGATGGTCAGGGTCTCCCGTTTTCCATCCCCGTCCAAGTCCGCTCGCACTGTTTCCCCCATGGGTTCCTGCACCAAATACCCATTCTTCGTTCCGGGCAGCTCCCCCTTCTTCCCCGGTTGGTAGGGCTTGGTCTCCACGGCAGGGGCTGCGCTGCTGTGGGACGGCAGGTTGGATTGGATGGACATACTCTGGCCGCTGCATCCGACACAGCCCAACAGGGTCAGGCCGGCCAGAAATCCCGCCAGGGTTCTTCCGATTCCGTTCATGGTTCTTTCCTCCTTTGGCAGCCATTGTTCGTTTTCATGAATCACTGTAACACAGCCGGAACAGGATTTCCAGTAAAAAATAGTGTCAGAATTGTATCAAACCAGCCAAATGTCCCCTTCCTTTGTTTCCGAATCTTCCAAATCTATCAGAAATGCCTTGACTTTTTCGACGGGATTTGGTATCGTAAGGGCACAGAAAAGGGAGTAGTTGGCGCAGAAATGCGTGTGCGCGGCCGTCAATCTCGATGCTTCCCCATGGTGGGCAGAGCATCCGGTGCGCAACCAAGCAGCGAGACTTTTGTTGTATGACATTGCAGCAAAGGGACTCGCTTTTTTTGTTGCAAAATTTCCGTCTGAGAAAGGCAGGATGTAAAATATGGAACTTCTTGTGCAGGTATTGTTATTGATCGTGGGCTTTGTCATGCTGGTCAAAGGCGCAGACTGGTTCGTGGACGGAGCCGCCGGCCTTGCTGACCGGTTCGGCATCCCACAGCTGGTCATCGGTCTGACCATTGTTGCCATGGGCACCAGCGCCCCAGAGGCCGCCGTGAGCATCACCGCCGCCCTGAAGGGCAGCGCCGGCATCGCTGTGGGCAACATCGTAGGCAGCAACATCCTCAATGTGCTCATCATCCTGGGCCTCACCGCCTGCGTGGCCACGCTTTCCGTGGCCAAGTCCACCATCCGCATTGAGCTCCCCTATATGATTGCCATTTCCCTGCTGCTGCTCCTCTTTGGCTGGACGGGCAATGAGATCACGTTCTGGGAAGGCGTAGGGCTTTGGGTTGCTTTCCTGCTCTATCTGGGCTATCTGTTCCGAATGGCTAAGAAGAACAAGGAGACGCCGCCTGAGGAAGCATCCTCCCGCCCCCTGTGGATGCTGCTGGTGCTGAGCATCATCGGCCTGGTGCTCATCGTCTGGGGCAGTGACGTAACCGTAGACGCCGCCACCGCGCTGGCACGGTATTTTGGCATGAGTGAACGGTTCATTGGCCTGACCATCGTGGCCTTGGGCACCTCTCTGCCTGAGCTGTTCTCCTCGCTCACCGCCGCCCGGAAGGGCAACGCCGACATCGCCATCGGCAATATCGTGGGCAGCAACATTTTCAATATCCTCTTTGTCCTGGGCACCACCGCCCTCATCACCCCCGTCCCCTTCGCCGCCCGATTCACCGTGGACACCATCGTAGCTGTGCTGGTGGGTGTGCTGCTGCTGGTCTGTGTGGCGCGGAGCAAAAAGCTGACGAAGCCGACAGGCATTCTGATGCTGGCCGCTTATGCAGCTTACTTTATCTATCTGCTCCAAGTATAAAGATTCGCCCAAACACAAGCATTTGGGTGAGTTTACAGGCTGGTGTATGCACTCACTCCGCCGGTAGGTTCTCCACCTGCAAAGCAGATGGAGCCTACGCTGCGGCACCTACCAGCCTGAGCAGTATTTTTTCCGGCATCCTGCCGGAACTCTGTGAGACTTTTATTAAAGAGAATCAGCCGTGGCAAACGCCACGGCTGATTCTCTTTACATAGCATATTTGGCAGCATACTCCTGGAAAATCAGGTTGAACTCGTGGTTCCCATACTTGACTCCCTGCAAATACCGGTGGGCATCGAAGCTGTCGTGTTCCACCTCGATGACCGCCACGGCAATGTTCGAACAGTGATCAGAAATGCGCTCACAGTTGTTCAAAATGTCAGAGAAGATGAACCCTTTCTCAATGGTACACGCACCCTGCTGAAGGCGCCGGATGTGCTGATCCTTCATCTTGGCAATGAGTTGGTCGATGACCTCCTCCAGCGGCTCCACCCGAGCGGCTAGATCTGTGTCGTTGCGCTCATAGGCCGTTACCGTCATGGTCAAGATCTCATCGATAGCTTGGATGAGGGTATTCAGCCCCGCCTGTGCCTCTTGGGTGAAGGACAAGCCCTTGTCGTGGATCTCCTTGGCTACCTTGTTCAGGTTTACGGCGTGATCCCCCAATCGTTCAAAGTCCCCAATGGCGTGGAGCATTTTGGAGATCACATGAGAGTCGTTCTGAGACAGAGCCTGGGCGGAGAGCTTGACCAGATAGGTGCTCAGGCGATCTTCAAAGGCGTCGATCTCCTCCTCCGTTTGCAGCACCAGCAGTTGGTCACTGTCGCTGTAGTGAGAAAATTGCTGCACTGCCAACCGGATGTTCTCCCGCGCCAGCTCCAGCATCTTGCAGGTCTGGCTGTTGCATTCCTGGATAGCCACCGAGGGAGTGCTCAGCAGGCGTTCGTCCAAAAAGGGCACAGCATCCAGCTCCTCACCGGGCACTGCGGTGCCCTTTTCCTTGACTACCCACACGGCCAGCTTCAGCAGATATTTGCTGAAGGGCATGAGAACCAGGGTGGTGAGGATGTTGAATACGGAATGGAGCATGGCGATGGTGACGGGAGAGACAGCCCAATCCATAAAGGCAAAGTGGAAAATGGCGTTGGTCAGGGTCAGCAGAGGCAGCCAGATGAGCGTACCCAGGACGTTCACCGAGATGTGCATCACCGCCACCCGCTTGGCTTGGGTGTTGGTTCCAATGCTGGAGATCATGGCAGTGACGCAAGTGCCGATGTTCTGCCCCATGATGATGGGGATGGCCATGGCGTAGGAAATGCTGCCGGTGAGAGAGAGTGCCTGGAGCATCCCCACGGAGGCGGCAGAGCTTTGGATGATGCCGGTGACCACGGTGCCGACTGCCAGACCGATAAGCGGCTGGTTGAATTTGGTCATGAGCTGAGCAAAGGCCGGAGAATCGGCCAGGGGACTGACGGCCTCTCCCATCAAATTCATACCAAAAATGAGGACAGCAAAGCCCACCAGCACCGTGCCGATGCTGCGCTTTTTGTCGCTCTTGCAGACCATGGTCATAACAATGCCCACCATGGCAAACAGGGGCGCAAAATTCTCCGGCTTCAGCATCTGCATCCAGACAGCGTCACTCTCAATGCCGGATAGACTCAAGATCCACGAGGTCAAGGTGGTGCCGATGTTGGCGCCGAAGATGATATGGAGGGTCTGTGCGAAATCCATGATGCCGGAGTTGACCAGACCCACCATCATAACAGTGGTGGCGGAGGAGGACTGGATGGCGATGGTGATGACGGCGCCCATGACCAAGCTGATGATGGGGTTTGCGGTCATCTTTTTCAGCAGGAGCTCCAGCTTGCCGCCGGCCATCTTTTCCAAGCTGCCGGACATGACGTTCATACCGAACAGGAAGAAGGCCAGACCGCCGATGAGGGTGATGACAGAGAAGATATTCATGGGGGATGCCACTCCTTTGAGACGATTTTACATACTTTTTACATTCTAATGCGATTTTACATGGTTTTAACATTATTTTCGCTGCATCACAGCTTGTTCATTTTACCATTCCTATGTTAAATCAAAAATCGAGTCATGTTAAATCTATGTTAAATCGCTCTTTGTACGCCTTCTCCCAGTCTTTGCGGCCAACCGCGCCCTGCGCAGCGCTGAAAAGCGAAAAAAGCGGCGTGTACGCCGCTTTTTTCCGCCAGTGGTTCCGGCAAGGAGGAAGCCAGAACTGCTGTACCATCTTTTTAGCTTTTGGGAAAAATCACCGAAATCGCCGTTCCTTCCCCCACGGTGCTGTTCACTTCGATCTTGGCCTTGTGATAGGCCGCCCCGTGTTTGACAATGGAAAGCCCCAGTCCGGTGCCGCCGATGGCGCGGGAGTGGCTCTTATCCACCCGGTAGAAGCGCTCAAAAATCCGCTCGACCTCCTCTGACGGGATGCCAATGCCGGTGTCCTCCACGGTCAAGACCACCTGTTCTTGGGTCTCGGAAACCAGTACGGTAACCTGGCCGTTCTCCTTGTTGTATTTGATGGCGTTGTCACACAGGTTGTAGACGATCTCATCCACCACCTGATCTACCCCCCAGAATTTCCCTGCCGTTCCGGCCAGATGGAAGGTGATGCCCCGCCGCTGGGCGGCGTGTTCCAGGCGGGCGATGACCCGCTTGCAGATGCCCAGCAGCTCCACCTGCTCCTTCTCATAGACCACTTCCCGACTTTCCAGCTGGGACAGGCGGATGATGTCCTCCACCAATGCCATAAGCCGGTGGGCTTCATCGTAAATCTTACCAGCAAAGCCCTTCACATCCTCCGGCTGTGCCACCCCTTCTCGGATGATCTCAGCATAGCCAGAGATGGAGGTCAGGGGCGTTTTCAGCTCGTGAGACACGTTGGCGGTGAACTCTCGGCGCAGCTCGTCCTGCTGCTTGTGCGCCTGACGCAGCGCCTCCATCTGGTACTGGATCTGCTTGTTCTGTCCGCCGATGCGCCGCACCAAGGGGCGCAGCTCCGGATACACGTCCCGCTCGTCTGGATTCTCCAGGCTGATGCGGTTGATGGGTTCGATGATACTCTCAGACACTCGATAAGCCAAAAAGGCGGACAACCCCACCGCCAGCACCAGCACAGCTACCAACGCCTGGAATTGGCTGACCAGCAGGGACACCACCGTGTACTGGGTGCCAGACAGGCGCAAGATGGTGCCATCGTCCAGGCGCAGGGCGTAGTTGGTGGTCTTGCGGGAGAGGGTGCTGGAATAACGGGTGCTCTCCCCCTCGCCAGTCTCCATGGCCTGTTTCACCTCATCGCGGTCGGCATGGTTCTCCATATCCTCCGCCTTGGCCACGCTGTCGAACAATACAGTTCCGTCTCGGTCGATCCAGGTGATGCGGTTGGCGCTGTCTTTGGGCAGCTTGGTCTGGAGGAAGGTCTTGCCCCCCTCCTCTACGGCAGCCGCTGCATAGGCTGTTTCTTCCCGCTGTTCGCTCTGGCGCGCCTCGGTGAAATAGCTATACAGCGACCACATGAACAGAGCCGTACAGGCCACGAACACGGACATGGCCACCAGGAACATATGCTTAAACAGTTTCCCCCTCACTTGGCTCCCCTCCAATCTTATAACCGACGCCGCGAACGGTCTTGATGAGCCGTCCTGCGTCCCCTAATTTATGCCGCAGCGTCCGGATGTGGACGTCCACCGTCCGGTTCTCCCCGTCAAAGGAGTAGCCCCAGATGTCATTGAGCAGCTGATCCCGCGTGAGCACCCGTCCTTGGTTTTGCAGCAGACAGGTGAGCAGGGAGAACTCCTTGTTGGTCAGGGTCACTTCCTCCCCTTCCACCATCACCAAGTGCTTGGACAGGGACACATACAGCATCCCCAGCCGGAACTCCTCCCCTGCCGTCCGCTTTGTGGTGCGGCGCAGCAGAGCCTTTGTTCTGGCCACCAGCTCCATCATGCCGAAGGGCTTGGCCAGATAGTCGTCTGCCCCATTGTCCAGCCCCATCACTTTGTCGTACTCGCTGTTCTTGGCGGAAACCAGTAGGATGGGGATGGAAGCCGTGGCCGGTGCCGCCCGAAGCCGGCGCAAAATGCTCAGGCCGTCCTCCTCAGGCAGCATAATATCCAGCAGCACCAGGTCGGGCAGTTTTTGCTCCATTGCCTTCCAAAACTGGGACGGCCGCTCAAAGCCGGTGGCGTCCAGGCCGCTGTGATTCAATGTATACGTCACCAATTCTCGGATATTGGTGTCATCCTCTACCAAATAAATCAAAGGAATCCCTCCTTATATGTTCCTTATTATAGTCCACAATTTTTGATTCGTCATGTTAAATGTAAGTAAAATGATAGCGTACTTGTACTTTTCGTGCAAGTCCTTTACAATAAATGATGGCATTTTGATGCCACGCCGCAGTATGCTGGGCAGAAAAGGAGGGAGCGCGTTTTGATTCGTATTTTGATCGTAGAGGATGAGCTGCCCATTGCCAACCTCATCCGGCTGAGCCTGTCCAAGGCTGGATACACCTGCGACTGCGTCTACAACGGCGGTGCCGCTGCCGACCAGATCGCCGCCCAGAGCTATGATCTCATTTTACTGGACGTGATGCTGCCGGAGGTGGACGGATTCACCTTATTAGAATATATCCGCCCCTACGAGATCCCAGTGATCTTCCTCACCGCCAAGAACGCCGTTCAAGATCGGGTGAAGGGGCTTCGGCTGGGGGCAGAGGATTATATCGTAAAGCCCTTTGAGGTGCTGGAGCTGCTGGCTCGGGTGGATGTGGTGCTGCGCCGCTACCACAAGAACGACCAGCCCATGACCATCGCCGGACTGGAGATCGACCCACGCTCCATGCAGGTGCGGCGGGACGAAGTGGAGATCCCTCTGACCCGAAAGGAATACGACCTGCTGCTGCTCTTTGCTCGGAACCCCAACATCGCCTTGTACCGAGAGACTATCTACCGGCGGGTGTGGGGCGGCGAGTTCAACTTTGAGAGCAAGACCGTGGATCTTCACGTCCAGCGCCTGCGGAAGAAGGTGGGCTGGGAGGGACATCTGCGCGCCATCCCCAAGGTAGGGTATCGGCTGGAGGTGACGGAATGAAATTCCGCGTGAAGGTGACCGTCTGCATGATCTGCCTGATGACGCTGTTGTTCAGCTTCGGCAGCTGTGCCCTCATCTCCTGCTCCTTCCAGGCTTCCTTGGATCGGGAGCAGGCCAACGCCAAAGAATCCTATCAGCTCCTGCTCAACACCCTCCAGGCAGTGGGCAGTATCCAGCCCTGGATCAGCGCCACGGAGTTCTCTGACACCCTGGCGCAGATCATCCCCCAACAGGGGAGCCGTTGGGCTGGGGTGCTGCTGACCAGTCAGGGCAAGACCTATTATTCCACTGGCTCTGCCGCTTCTGTCCTCTCCCCGCCGGAGGTGCCCCCCAAGGACTCCTACTGTGCTCTGACCCATCTCCTGGATGACCAGGGGAAGCGGTACATCCAGCTCTCCCAAGGCTTCTCGGTAGGCAGCGACACGGTATATCTCACCGTTGCCATCGGCCTGTCCCACCTCTATGACATCCGCACCCGACAGCAGATCACCTTTTACTGGATCTTTGCCGTCATGGCGGTCATCTGCGCCCTTCTGTCCTACACCATCGCCTATCTGCTCACCCGTCCTCTGGGACGGCTGTCCCAGGCCGCCCGAGAGATCGCCGCAGGGCACTGGGACTACCGTGTTGGGCTAAAGACCGGAGACGAAATCGGTCTGCTGGCCCAGGACTTTGACTCCATGGCAGAGCGGGTAGAGACCAGCGTGGAGGAATTGCAAGCATCCATGGAGCGGCAGGAGCAATTCGTAGGCAGCTTCACCCATGAGCTAAAGACCCCCATGACCTCCATCATTGGCTACGCCGACCTGCTGCGCAGCCAGCCCTTGTCTGCGGAAGAACAACGGGACGCCGTGAACTATATCTTTTCGGAAGGGCGGCGGTTGGAGCGATTGTCCCTGACGCTATTGAACATTTTCTCCCTGGAGAACGGCAGCCTAACCCGAACGCCCGTATCCCTCCAGGAGCTTATCACCGACCTGGTGGTTCCTCTGCGTCCCCAGTACGCTCAGGCGGGCATCCGCCTGCACGCCTGCTGTCCGCCTGGTGTCTGCTGCCTGGAAGGTGATCTGATCCATTCCCTGCTGCTCAATCTGCTGGATAACGCTCGGAAAGCGTTGGATCATGGCGGAGACATCTGGGTGAACGGAACCTTAACAGAGGACGGATGCATACTGACCGTGCAGGACAACGGCCACGGCGTGCCGCCTGACGCCCTGAACCACTTGACCGAAGCCTTTTATCGGGTGGACAAGAGCCGTTCCCGTCAGCAGGGAGGCGCAGGGCTGGGGCTGACCCTGTGCGCCAAGATCGCCGCCCTCCACAATGGCTCCATCCGCTTCGACAGCACCCCCAACATTGGCACTACCGCACTGGTGACCTTGAAAGGAGCTCGCCCATGAACTGGAAACGCACCATTCTTTGCGCCCTAGGCACCGCCCTGCTGGTGGCCGGCGGGTTCTTACTGCCCAAGGCGGTATTTGCCTATCAAGACCATCGGTTTGACCAGGCATCAGAGCAATATCTCACCCAGCCTTTCCAGGTGAAATCCACCTCTCAGCTGTCCCAGAGTCTGCTGCTGGCACAAAACCTCAACAACAACGTGACCTTGGAGACAAAGCAAGCTCAGCGGAGCAAAAAAGAGATCAAATCCCTGGCCGTGGAGGCATTGACGCTGCTGAACCAATGCGATGAGAATATGTTGAACCTGGACAAGCTCACCCAGTTCACTGCCACGCCCCTGCTCACTGTCTCCACCGGTGAGCGCGGCGCCATGTCCATCCAGGCCGCCGCTGGGATGGTGGCTGACGCTGCCACGGCGGAAGCCGCTCTGGATCCCTCCGCCCTGGCCTCCGGCTTCTCCGCTATCCTCTGGGACTGCTCCTTCTCCACCCAGGACGGCAGCATCCGCTGCATCCTGGACGACCGTTCCGGTAAGCTACTGACGCTGGACTACTACTGTACTGGCAGTTTTGAGGAGTACGCGAAAAAGCACGCAGATCAGACCCAGCAGACGGATTTCGACAGCCTGCTGCGCTCCAATCTGGTGCTCTTTTTCACCAAATACTATGAGCCGGACGGCATCGAGGTGCTTAACTGCGAGGAGCTGGGGCTGGCCAAGGAGACGGGTGAAGGGATCTACGAGATGCGCCTGCGTTTTTCCGGCAGCGACACAGTGCTGCTGCCTCTGACCCTCACCTGGGGTCACATTGCCTTTAACTGTTCGGAAAGTTGATGCCGTTTTGATGCCAAACGGTTGCCGTTTGGTGGGACAAGGCTGGTATCCTAACGGTATCATTTCACAGCGAGGTGTTTTTTCATGTTCCACGACCTGCCCCACTGGGCATTCAAATTGCTGGGCAGCCTGCTTGGCGCTGCCGTCCTCTTTCTCCTTCTCTCCCTAAGCCATATCCCCTCCTCCGCCCATGAGGGCAACCAGCTGGCGGTTACCAACGCCGCCACTATCCCCACGTCTGACTGGAACCTAACCCTGGTCAACCCCTGGACGCCCCTCCCCGCCGGCCACACCATCACGGTGACCCAACTGCGGGGCGGACAAGCCATCGACCAGCGCTGCTACCCTGCCCTGCAAGCCATGATGGACGCCTGTCGAGCGGCGGGACATCAGCCGGTCATCTGCTCCTCCTACCGTCCCCACAACAAGCAGGAAGCCCTGTTCGCCAATAAAGTCCAGCGGCTCATGGCCGCCGGATACGATGCAGAGGAAGCCGACCAAAAGGCCGCCACAGTGGTGGCACGTCCCGGCACCAGTGAGCACGAGCTGGGTCTGGCGGTGGACATTGTGGACGCCAGCTATCAGCATCTGGACGAACAGCAGGAATCCACGCCGGTGCAGCAATGGCTGATGGAGCACTGCTGGGAATATGGCTTCATCCTCCGCTACCCCAACGGAAAGAGCGACCTGACCGGCATCATCTACGAGCCGTGGCACTACCGCTATGTGGGGGTGGAGACGGCTCAGGCGCTGCGGGAAAGCGGGCAGTGCTTGGAGGAATATCTACAGGCGGCAAAGGCGTCTTGAGACAGAAAACCCCCGCACGCAATGGCTTCCATTGCGTGCGGGGGTGTTTGGTTTATTTTGTGGACGCTTCCAAAATCTGCATGAATTCTTCGCCAGTGATAGTCTCCTTCTGATACAGGTAACGTGCCAGTTCGTCCAGTTTCTCTCGATTGTCCATCAGAATCTGGATGGCCTTCTGGTGCTGGTTCTTCACCAGGGACACCACCTGCCGGTCGATCTCCGCCTGGGTCTCTGCGGAGCAGGCCAGGGAGGCGTCACCGCCCAGGTACTGGTTGTTCACCGTTTCCAGAGCCACCATATCGAAGTCCTTGCTCATACCATAGCGGGTGATCATGGCACGAGCCAGCTTGGTGGCCTGCTCGATGTCATTGGATGCGCCAGTGGAAGTGGTGCCGAACATGACCTCCTCCGCTGCCCGACCACCGGTGAGTGTGGCGATCTTGTTCTCGATCTCCTCCTTGGTCATCAGGTAGTGGTTTCCTTCCTCCACCTGCATAGTGTAGCCCAATGCGCCAGAGGTGCGGGGGATGATGGTGATTTTCTGCACCGGAGCGGAGTGGCTCTGCTTGGCGGCCACCAGGGCGTGGCCGATCTCGTGATAGGCCACCGTCCACTTCTCCTGGTCGGTGAGGATGGCGTTCTTTTTCTGGTAGCCGGCGATGACCACCTCAATGCTCTCCTCCAAGTCAGACTGGGTGGCACACTTCCGGCCATCTCGGACGGCACGGAGGGCCGCTTCATTGACGATGTTCGCCAATTCTGCACCGCTGGCACCGGAGGCCATGCGGGCGATCTTCTGGAAGTCCACGTCGTCCGCCAACTTGACCTTCTTGGCGTGTACCTTCAAAATGGCCTCGCGCCCCTTCAGGTCAGGCAGCTCCACCGGCACCCGCCGGTCGAACCGGCCTGGGCGGGTCAGCGCCGGATCCAGAGATTCCGGGCGGTTGGTGGCGGCCAGGATGATGACGCCGGTGTTGTCCTCAAAGCCGTCCATCTCGGTCAGCAGCTGGTTCAGGGTCTGCTCCCGTTCATCGTTGCCGCCCAACTGACCGTCCCGCTTCTTGCCGATGGCGTCGATCTCGTCGATGAACACGATGCAGGGGGCTTTCTCCTTGGCCTGGGAGAACAGTTCACGGACTTTGGATGCGCCCATGCCCACGAACATCTCCACGAACTCCGAACCGGACATAGAGAAGAAGGGCACGTTGGACTCGCCTGCCACTGCCTTGGCCAGCATGGTTTTGCCGGTGCCCGGAGGGCCAACCAGCAGGACGCCCTTGGGCATATGGGCGCCGATGTGCTGGTATTTGCCGGGGTCGTGGAGGTAGTCCACGATCTCCGCCAGGTTCTCCTTGGCCTCGTCCTCTCCGGCCACATCGGCAAATTTGATGCCGCCAGAGGATTTCACATAGACCTTGGCGCCGGAGTTCTTCCCGCCAAAGAGCATGGAGTTGGGGCCGTTGAACTTGCTCATCATCCGCTTGCTCATCAACTGCCCGATGCCTACAAAGAACAGGATGGGCACCAGCCAGGTCAGCAGGAAGGTCAGCACGGGAGACATCTGTTCTTGGATCTCGCTGGAGAACTCCGCCCCAGACGCCTTGAGCCGGTTGACCAAATCCGGGTCGGTCATGAGGCCAGTCTTGTAGACCTGTTTCTCCTCCTTGTCGGTGAACAGAATCTGATTGTCCTGCACCTCCACCTTGCCGACCTGTTTCTCCTCGGTCATGGTCATAAAGGTGCCATAATCCACTTCCTTCACCTGCCTCTGGCTCAGCCAGGGCACAGCCAGGAAGTTGAACAGCAGAAGCGCCACCAGGACGATGCCATAGTAATAGATCAATGGCTTCTTTGGTTTTTTCACTTCATTCACAGGGATTCACCTCTCTGGGATGGTTCCGCAATGGGAACATAACATTCGATCATTTCAACTATAACACACTTCCCGATAGAAGAAATTACGAAAGTGTTAAACATCCAACGGTCTCCCCTTTCCGCTGATTTCCCTTCTGTCCTTACATGGACGTGTCAGCGGCGGGGGCTGCATCGGCATGAAAAATAGGCGCTGTGACAGCTGTCACAGCGCCTTGTCTGCTTATGCCTTTCCCCGCACCAGATGACAGACCGGCTCTGTCCGGTCGTAGTACGGCGCGATGGGGCCGATGTTGGTGTAGCAACCATCCTTGGTATTCGACCGGAACGGCCCGCCGGCGTCATACCACTTACCGCCGCCTGCGTAAATCGCCAGGTTACTATCCCACACGCACACGTCACCAGGCCGCAGATCGTCCAGCTTGTCCCAGGGCTTGCCCTTTGCCTGGATAACCTGGCAACCCAGCAGGTTGCCGGTGCCGGTGACCTTGCCGTTGTCGTGGCTGATACGCTTGCCTGCGGTCAGCAAGCCCACGTCCTGGAGCACCCAGGACACATAGTGGGAGCAGCTAGAACCAGGGTGTTCCAGCTTCCGAGTTGCGTCAAAGGTGGACTTGGCACGGCAGGTCTTATCCTGGTAGTGCCACTTGTGCTTGACCATGTATGCACCAATTTCCGCCGCGCGGGCTAGGATTGCATCCCGGATGAGCGCCGCCCTGGTTTTTGCTCCTACAATGCCGTCCACGGTCAGACCAGCCTTGTACTGATACCCTCTCACGGCGCTGTCTGTCTGGACGCCCCAGATGCCGTCCTCCGTCAGCTGACTGCCCAAGAGGTTCAGCCGGTGTTGGAGCAGCTTGACGTCATCGCCCTTGTCCCCCTTGCGGAGC